>ERZ791897.6-NODE-6-length-302996-cov-16.618919_pt1 | contig 302996 bp, 185 predicted proteins | sample MGYA00510152_ERZ791897 | MGnify/ENA primary metagenome ERZ791897 (study PRJEB30046, sample SAMN00792050) | human gut metagenome | study: EMG produced TPA metagenomics assembly of the A metagenome-wide association study of gut microbiota in type 2...
GCCTTTATGCAAGCTATCAGTTTGTCTACATCTTCTTCTTCTGTATCGAAAGAGGTAACAAGTCTCATTTCTCCTATGGCTTCGTTCCAAAAGTAGAAATGATAATATTTTTGTAGCTTATTTTCTTTTTCACGTGGCATGATGAAGAATAATTGGTTGCTTTCCACCGTTTGGGTAAACTTTATATCAGGCATTGTGGAAAGTTCCTTGTACAAGCGTTGCGCCATTGCGTTGGCATGTTGTGCGCATGTTAGCCATAGGTTATCTTCAAGGAAGGCTGTGAACTGGCAAGAGATATAACGCATTTTGCTGGCCAATTGGCAGGCTTGTTTTCTGGCATAACGCGCTTCCTTTATCAAATCTTGATTGAAAATCATGACACATTCGGCTCCCATCAGTCCGTTCTTTGTTCCTCCCAAAGTCAATGTGTCAACTCCGCAAGCTCCTGATATATCATCAAGACTCATTCCCAATGCTGCCGCGGCATTAGAGATACGGGCGCCGTCCATATGCACAAACAGTCCATGCCGGTGTGCAAATTCTGTCAATGCGCATATTTCTTCTGGTTTGTAAATTGTTCCCAACTCACTACATTGGCTTAGGTAAATTGCTCCGGGCTGAGAATGGTGTTCTATACCAAAGTTAACCATAAATGGTTTTAGTAATTCCGGAGTCAGTTTGCCATCCAGAGTAGGAATTGTGCGCATGAAACAGCCAGTCGCTTTACTGGGGGCACCACATTCATCTACAGCAATGTGAGCTGTGTCGGCACAGAAGATAATATGGTAAGGACGGGTCATCATTTGCAACGCCATAGTATTACTGCCTGTGCCATTAAAAACAAACAGTGCTTCACATGGACGTGAAAATTGTTCTTTCACTTTGTGGGCGGCTTCTTCTGTCCACGGGTCATCTCCATAGCCAAGTGCATGTCCGTTATTGGCCTTCATTAATGCTTCCATGATACGGGGATGTACACTTGAATTATTGTCAGATGCAAAACTTCTCATATTCTTTCTCTATTTTACAATTTATTTGTAAAGGTAGGAGCTTTTTCAACAAAATGCAATGAAATGTCATTGAAATAAATATGCAAAAGGAGCATCATGCAGATGTATTATACATGTAATGCTTTTATCTGATCTTTGCCATCGGAAAAATAACAAGGTAAAAGTATGATGAAAATTCAGATGAAAGGCATTAGCCTTATGATAATTCTTTTGATGCTGGCATTGACCGTACAGGCGGCCGTTTTGCGAGGAACTATAACAGATAAAGCGACTAAAGAGCCACTTATTGGTGCTGCCGTACAGTTAAGTGGTACAAATATAGGAACTATTACTGATGTGGATGGTAATTTTGAACTTGCGGGATTAAGAAATGGAACGTACAAGCTTATTATATCTTATGTGTCTTATTGTACACAGATTGTTGAGGTTACAATAAATGGTATGTTCGAAATAAAAGTAGAACTAGAACAGGATAATCAACAATTAGGAGAAGTTGTGGTTGTAGCGGATGCTAAAAAGAATACGGAGAATGCTATAATTACCCAACAACGTACCAGCTTGGTTATGCAAACGGGAGTTTCTGCCCAGCAGATTACCAAGACGCAAGATAAAGATGCTTCGGAAGTGATTCGCCGTGTGTCGGGTATCAGTATAATTGAGGAGAAATTCGTTATGGTACGTGGGCTTTCACAACGGTATAATAATGTGTGGATTAATAATAGTGCCGTGCCTAGTTCAGAAGCCGATGCGCGTGCTTTCTCTTTCGATATTATTCCATCGTCGCAGTTGGATAATATGTTGGTAGTGAAATCACCTGCACCGGAATATCCAGCTGATTTCAGTGGTGGTTTTATTTTAGTGAATACCAAAGATGTTCCTAGCAGTAATCTGTTTACTATTTCGGTTGGAACTAGTTTAAATGATCAGACTCATTTTAAAAAGTTTCTGTATAATAAAGGAAGTGGCACAGATTTTCTAGGTTTCGATAATGGCTTTCGTAGCTTGAAAGGTGGAATCAATGCTGTGCTTAATCCGATAAATAACGGCTATGATTTATTAAATAATGGGTTGAACAATGACTGGACCGTTAAAGATCGTAGGCCCTTGGCAGATCTTAGCATGAATATGAATTTCAGCCGTCGCTGGGTGGATAGTAGCGGACGTACTTTGGCTATGTTAGGAACAGTGAACTATAGTAATAGCTATAAGACATATCTGGATATGGATAACAATTTGTTTGGTGCTTATGATACGACCCACGACTGTTCTAATTATTTACGTAAAAGTATAGATGACCAATATAATCATAATGTTCGTATAGGAGCTATGCTGAATTTTACTTATGTACCTGCCAGTGGTAACAGCCGCTATGAGTTTAAGAATATTTTTAATCAATTAGGGAAAGACCGCTATACTTATCGTAAGGGGACAGATGCACAAAGTGATTATGAAGAGAGCGCGGAATATTATTATCAGAGTCGTACCACTTATAATGGTCAATTTACGGGGAAACATACATTGGGTGATGCCGATAAGTTGGATTGGAGTACTGGATATTCTTATGCCAATCGGAATATGCCAGACCGCCGTCGATATACTACCGTACTCAATGAAGAGACCAATCAGTTGGAAGTAGAGAACTTGAATGAGATTAATCGGGAGTTTTCCCGATTGGATGAACATATTTTGTCGGCTAACATCAATTATCAGCACGATTTTTCTTTCGGGATTTTTACTCCTAGCCTGAAGGCTGGAGCTTACACGGAGTATCGTGCTCGTGAATATAATACTCGTTTTTTTCTTTATAGTTGGAAAAATGGTTTGCCGAGTGCTTATAAAGTAATGAATGTCCCTAATGAATTATTACAAGAGAAGAATTATGGGGAGAATGGACTTTATTTATTGGAACAAGTGGATTGGCGCAATAATTACGAAGGCAATAATCTCTTGAGTGCCGGTTATGTAGGGACCAATCTTCCATTGGGCAAATTGAATGTATACGCAGGAGTTCGTTTTGAACATAATAGAATGGAGCTGGTTAGCCATACACAGAAAAACGAAGAAAGCCCCACTAGCGTGTTTTACACGTATAATGACTTTTTCCCGTCTGTAAATGTGGCTTATCGTCTGAATGATAAGCAGCAGTTCCGTTTATCTTATGGACGTACTGTGAATCGTCCGGAATTTCGGGAGGTTTCTTCTTCTGTATATTATGATTTTGATCTTGCCAGTAATGTACAAGGTAATTATAATTTAAAGCCTGCTTATATTGATAATTTAGATTTTGGTTATGAACTTTATCCCAGCAGTGGAGAGCTGATTTCTGTTTCTCTTTTCTATAAAAGGTTTAAAAATCCTATTGAATGGACTTATACTGTATCCGGAGGCACAGACCTTATCTATTCGTATGTCAATGCCAAAGGAGCGGATAATTATGGGGTAGAGGTGGATATCCGCAAAAATCTGGATTTTATAGGTATGCGTAATTTTAGTCTTAGTCTGAACGGGGCCTTAATTAAAAGTAAAGTGAAATTTGAGCCGGGAGCCAAAGAGGAGGACCGTCCGATGCAAGGTCAATCTCCATATTTGATTAATGCCGGTTTTTTCTATCAACATGCCGATAGCGGATGGAATGCTGCATTGCTTTATAACCGTATCGGTAAGCGTATTATTGGTGTAGGCCGTAGTTTGGGAACTGCAGGCAATGAAGTAAGAGTACCCGATTCTTATGAAATGCCCCGTAATGCAGTAGATTTAAGTGTCTCGAAAAAAATCGGTAATCTGGAAATAAAGGTTGCTGTACGCGATTTGTTGGCGGAGAAAGTTTCTTTTAAGCAATTTGAAGAAACTAGACATGGAAAAGTGGAGCAAATTACCCGTCAATACAAATCAGGGCGTAATTTCAATTTGAACATTAACTATACGTTTTAAAATAGAATGAATCTTTCATTATTAACCAATAAACAAATGGAAATGAGAACTAACAAGTTTATGATTTACGTATTCTCAGCAATAATGCTGGGGGGAATGGTTGCTTGTAGCAGTGATGATCCGGAAACTGATACAGGAAACGGTAATGGCAACGGTGGAAATGCCGAAGCTCCTTATGTATGGGGGACTGAGGGAGCTATTAAAACATGTGACCACTTGTTATTTAATGATGATAAAACTGAGAATGCCAAAGGTACCGTGATAGGAAATGGAGATCAGGAGTTTATTTTTAAAGGTACACAGACTTTGTCTAAAGGAACTTACCTGATGAAAGGATGGATTTATGTGGGGACTGGGTCGGTATTGACCATCGAACCGGGAACTGTTATCAAAGGGGATAAAGATACACAGGCTGCCTTGATTGTAGAACCGGGTGGCAAACTAATAGCCGAGGGTACTAAAGATGCTCCGATTGTCTTTACCTCTGAACAGCCTAAAGGCCAGCGTAAACCGGGAGATTGGGGGGGATTGATTATTTGTGGTAATGCCAAGAACAATCAGGGAGTGTTGAATCAGCAGATTGAAGGAGGTCCGCGTACTAAACATGGAGGAAATGATGATGCTGACAATTCAGGTATATTAAGATATGTACGTGTGGAATTTGCTGGTTATCCTTTTCAAAAAGATAAGGAAATTAATGGTATAACTTTTGGATCTGTAGGTAGTGGGACTACCATTGATCATTTACAGGTATCATATTCCAATGACGACTCTTACGAATGGTTTGGAGGTAATGTAAATTGTAAATATCTAGTGGCTTATAATGGATGGGACGATGAATTTGATACAGATAATGGCTTCTCCGGTAAAGTCCAGTATTGTCTTTCAATCCGTGACCCGAGAATCGCAGATACTTCTCAGTCTAATGGTTTTGAGTCGGATAATTGTGGAGACGCCTCATTGATAGAACCCTATACGACAGCCGTATTTAGTAATGTCACTTTTATCGGACCGTTGGGGCGTGATGCCAACTTTGTTAATAATGAGAGCTATATTACCGGTGGTAGCTTCAATCCTAATAACGGTTCAGCTTTAGGTAAGTTCCAGTCTGCTATGCAGATCCGACGTTCCAGTCGTTTGAATTGCTTTAATTCAGTAGCTGTGGGATATCCTGTCGGTTTAATTATTGATGGTGAGAAAGGTAATACAGTTGAGATGACCAAGGCAGGAAACATAAAGTTGGAGAATATTTGGTTTGCAGGTATGACGGCGGTCGGTTCTGATGCCAACAAAATATATGATGATGTGCTTTATGATGCCGTGAACAAGCAAATCATTGATGCTGGACAAGAGTCTTACTCTTCTACTTTTTTTAAGGCTCAGAAAGGAAATAAAGTATTGACTGATGTCAATGAGTTGAAATTCAAGGACGGGCGTAATATCGGTGTTAATTATATGCCGGATGCAGGTAGTCCTGTGTTGACAGCCGCTTCATTTAATGACGCACTGTTGAGCAGTGGTTTTGAGAAAGTAGAATATATCGGAGCGTTTGGAACAGATGATAATTGGTTGGATAGCTGGACTAACTTCGATCCTAATAATACAGACTACTAATACACCTTTGAATATACACACACACATAGCTGTTAATTTTAGGGGATTCTATGCGGTAAAGTCATAGAATTCCCTTATTTTTGTATCCAAACCTAGAAACTATTAATTAATACACCTATGTATCCATTTAAATTTAACCCCATTCTGAAATCCACCATTTGGGGTGGAGAAAAGATTATCCCGTTCAAGCATCTGAATATTGAACAGCCTCAGGTTGGTGAAAGTTGGGAAATCTCTAATGTTCCGGGCGATGAGTCTGTTGTTGCTAATGGAACTGAAGCCGGCAAAAATTTGAGCCAGTTGGTAAAAGAATATAAAGGATCTCTGGTAGGAGAAAGTAATTATCAGCGTTTTGGAGATAATTTTCCTTTGTTGATCAAATTCATTGATGCTTGTGACGACCTCTCTATACAAGTGCATCCGGATGATGAACTGGCAAAGAAGCGTCATAATTCGATGGGCAAGACTGAAATGTGGTATGTTATTGACAATGCCGGGGGGAAAGCACATCTGCGTTCGGGACTAAGTAAAAAGATTACTCCCGATGAATATGCTGCAATGATTGCTGATAATACGATTTGTGATGCATTGGCTGATTATGCCGTACAATCGGGTGATGTGTTTTTCTTGCCTGCAGGACGTATCCATAGTATTGGAGCCGGATGCTTTATTGCTGAGATTCAGCAGACCTCGAATGTGACTTACCGAATTTATGATTTCAATCGTAAGGATAAGAATGGTAATACTCGTGAACTGCATACAGAATTGTCAAAAGATGCCATAGATTATTCTGTAGAAGAGGATTATCGTACTCATTATACTCCGAAACAGAATGAGTCTGTCGAGTTGGTTACCTGTCCGTATTTCACTACTTCTGTTTATGATTTGACTGAAAATATGACGATAGATTATAGTGAACTGGATTCATTTGTAATTTATATTTGTATGGAAGGTATATGTACGGTAACTGATGGGGATGGTAACTCATTGGAATTGCAAGCCGGTGAATCTATCCTTTTCCCTGCCACAACAAAAGAAGTGAAAGTAACCGTGGAAGGTCATGTTAAGTTCTTGGAAACTTATGTATAAAGATTCGTTTTGTCTTTAATAAAATAACTGCTGTCTCCAATACATACAATGAAGGCAGCAGTTTATTTTATTAAAGACTATGTTTCCTGTTTAAAAGGTAAACTTCAGGCATACAGGTTTATTGGTTTTTATTGTCTTGCCTGTGTCTTTCAGTAATCCTGTTTGGGAATCTCTTTCAAATACTTGTATAGAGTTACTGTCTCTGCAGGCCACCAACAGGTATCGCCCGTTCCGGCTGATAATAAAATTACGTGGATGGATACCAGTCAGCTGATAACCTGTCTTTGTTAATGTCCCTTCTTCCTGATTTATGGAAAAGATAGCGATACCGTCTGCTTTTAAGCGGTTGGATGCATACAGAAATTTTCCATCGGGTGAAATGTGGATATCTCCGCTACCTTTGGCACCCACTGTGTCAGCTTCTATATATTGTATGGCGTTTAATTTTCCTTTGTCGTAAGAGAAAGCTATAACTTTTCCTGAGATTTCGTTAATCAGATAAGCGAATTTTTGGTTCGGATGGAAACAAATGTGGCGTGGCCCTGATCCTGATTCTACTTTTATATTAAATTCTTCAGATTCGTTCAGTAAGGAATGGGATACGCCATCAGTTACATTCTCACTAACAGGAAATACATGAATCTGGTCTGTCCCTAAATCACTGGCAAGTAGATATTTATGGTCTGGAGTGAATTTTATACAATGTAGATGTGGTTGTGTTTGCCTCTCTTTGTCAAGACTGTTTCCGGTAAAGGAAATAAGGCGTGTCTCGGATTTTAATTTTCCGTCTTTATCTAGTGGGAAAACGGTAATGCTACCTCCCATATAATTTGCTGTCAAGACAAATTTTTCCGATGGGCTGAGAGTTATATAACAAGGTGCGCCGCCGTCAGTGGGTTGAGAATTAAGCAAGGTTAGTTTCTTTTGTTCTTTATCAAATTTGATGGCATTGGCGGTAGAACTTTTTCCGGCATCCTCCCCTACAGTATATATTCTTTTTCCATCAGCCGACGGAATGAGGAAAGAAGGGTTGGATATTCCTTTTATTCCGCTGATATATTGGGAGTTGCCAGTTTGCTCATCAAAGTTATAAACCTTGATACCTTCTTCATCTGGAGTTGCATAACTACCTACCAACATATACATCATATTCGGATTTTTTTCAACTGTAATTGGTTCTGTTTGTTTCTTGGGAGAGGGTATATAGCCTCCCAGTATCATACTGTTCATACACAATACCATTAATTTTTTGTTCATATTGTCTGATCTGTTAGTATTAGAAAAATTATTTTCAAAGATACGTTGTTCTTATTAAAATGCGCTAAATAAACGAATAAATAATTGGATATTAACAGAAGTGTGTGTATATTTGTAACCTCTTTATGAGTTACCAGTACGGGGTTGACTGGATTTGACAGCGTGGCTAAGTGGTATGTAAGCATGCAGTGCGTGGTTGATTGGCACTATAATCCCAGTTTTCAAAATTTTATCTGGCAACGAAAATTATGCTCTTGCTGCTTAATCGAATCATAGTAGATTAGCTTTATTTCTGCCAAAGTGGTGGAAACGAGACATCACTCAAAAGCTCTTGTTCCGAAGCGTTTGATCAAGTGGTGCAGTAAAATCGGGAATAGTTAGAGATCCGCTTCATGTCTCTTACGAAAATTTAGAGGATAAGGTATAAGTTGGTGGCTTCGGTCCTGCTTATACTCGAAAATTTAGGCGAAGATAAGCATGTAGAAAGCGTATGGCTTCCTCGTTTGGACGAGGGTTCGACTCCCTCCAGCTCCACAAACTAAGAGTGATTCGTCCTTGGGCTTCAATAATTCAAGGACGAATTCTTTTTTAGAAGAGTAATGTATGCGGTTACTCATGTTTCTTTTCTGATGTGTGTAGAATACATTTCTCTCTTTTGCATCGGAAATTCTTGTTTTTTACGTAAAGATGCTTGTTTAAAGATGAATGTTATTTTATTGTTTAATGACTAATTCTATTACATAATCTATGTCATCAGGTACTTGAGGCAGTTTTATTAATATGCCGTTTTTTTCCTGTTTGAAAGAAAGTGGAGTTCTGGAAATGAACTGTATTGCTTTCTTTACTTTTGCCTTTAGAGGTATATAAAGTGCATTATCCTGCAAATCTAGTATATGGATGAATAAACGATCACCTTTGCGGGTTGATACTCCCCATGTGTGAGGAGCTACATCACCACCACGGGTTCCATAAATCGTCTCTCCATATTGATTCATCCATTTACCCACTTGTTTCAGATGCTCTATAGCTGTAGCGGGTAATTCTCCGTTGGGTTGAGGTCCAATATTCATTAGCAAATTTGCATTTTTTCCGGCTGCCTTAACCAAATAGTGTATCAACTCTTTGGGGGATTTGTAATTTTGGTCTTCAATTCTGTAGCCCCACATTCCGTTCATTGTTTCACAAGTTTCTAAAGGGAGTTCACTTATTCCTTGTCCTGCTGAAAAACCGGCTTTGTTTTCACCGGGCAAATCACGTTCGAACATTTGGAAATCTTCTCCTGCATAAGGAGTTCGATGATGATTGTTGCCTATTAGACAGGATGGTTGCAGTTTATGAATTAATGCATATTGTTCTTCCAGTTGCCAATTGAAGTTGGTAGGTTGATCCCAAATACCGTCAAACCAAATGGCGCCGACGGGGCCATAGTTAGTCAAAAGCTCGGTCAGCTGTTTATTCATAAACTTGTAGTAACTTTCCCAGTTTCCATGTCCTTTGGGACGTCCTGTCCCATGTCCGGTGTTTCCTTCCGGATAGTCGTCACGAAACCAGTCCAAATGCGAATAATAAAAATGGAGTTTGATGCCCTGTTTTTGACATTCTTCTGCCAGTTCTTTTAGTACGTCTCGTTTGAAAGGAGTAGCGTCTACGATATTAAAATCGGATTCTTTTGTATCAAACATTGAGAAACTGTCATGGTGTCGACTGGTGATACAGATATATTTGGCTCCGGAGGTTTTGATGGCAGAAACCCATTCGGCAGCATTGAAGCGCGAAGGATAGAATCCGGATGCCAGTTTGGCGTATTCATCACGGTTGATGTTGTGAGTGTTCATATACCATTCTCCTTGAGCGGTCATACTGTAAATGCCCCAATGAAGAAATATGCCGAATTTATTATCTTGAAATTCCTGCCGTGCTTTTATATTTTCAGGAGTAGGGATATAAATTTGATTGGAGATTTGTGCGAGGGCTGAAGTTCCCGCCATCAATAACAAGGCTGCGCCTAATTTGATTTTTTGTGCTAATTTGTTTCTCATTGTTATTATAAATTTGTTTTGCGAAATATAGTTATACTCTTGGAATATTTAAAGCATTTTTTGAAAAATATTGCACTGCGAATTAAATTTTAATAGATTCTAACTGGGTGGTATGTGAAGAGTATTTTTTGTTTATAAGGTATAAAAAGATGTTTTCTATTGTTTGGAAATTAATCATTCTATACCTTTGTGAAAGTAATATTGAATTTTATATGAGAGTAAAAGAAATTCCTATACTGCTTTTGACCGGTTATCTAGGCAGTGGAAAAACGACATTAGTGAACCATATTCTTTCTAATAAACGTGGTATTAAGTTTGCGGTTATTGTCAATGATATCGGTGAGGTGAATATTGATGCTGATCTCATACAGAAAGGAGGGATTGTAGGAAAGAAAGACGAAAGCTTGGTAGCACTTCAGAACGGTTGTATCTGTTGTACTCTGAAGATGGATTTGGTGGAGCAGATAGATGATATTATGAAGTTGGAGCGTTTTGATTACATTGTGATTGAGGCAAGTGGTGTTTGTGAACCAGCTCCTATCGCACAGACTATTTGTTCTATTTCAAGTATGGAGAATACGTACGGGGGATGTCGTTTGGATTGTATTGTGACTGTGGTAGATGCCTTACGTCTGCAAAGTGAGTTTTCTTGTGGCAACGATTTGACCCGTAAAGGTATTGACGAAGAGGATATTGAAAATCTGATTATCCAACAGATTGAATTTTGTAATGTTGTATTATTGAATAAGGTCTCAGAAGTGAAACATGACGAATTGGAACGTATCAAACAGATTATCCGTACATTGCAACCTGCAGCTGAAATAATAGAATGTGATTATGCTGATGTGGATTTGAATAAGATAATCTATACTGAAGTATTTGACTTTGAACGTACTGCCACTTCTGCCGGTTGGATACGTGGAATAGAGAGCGCCCTTACGGAAGAGCAGAAAAAAGAAGCGGAGGAACACGCGCACCATCATCATCATGAGGGTAGTGAAGTGGATGAATATGGTATCAGTACTTTTGTGTATTATCGTCGTCCGGCTTTTGATATCCATAAATTCGATCGTTTTGTATCAACCAGATGGAGTCGTAATATCATTCGTGCAAAAGGAGTCTGTTATTTCAGCAATAATCGTGATATGTCTTTTCTTTTTGAGCAGGCTGGTGTGCAGAAAAAGTTGAAGGAAGCTGGTTTATGGTATGCTACGGCACCTGAAGAAGAACTGATGGAGGTAATGCGTCAGGAGCCCGGCTTGTTGCGGGATTGGGATGAAAAATATGGAGACCGTATGCAGAAAATAGTTTTTATCGGGCGGCATCTTGATAAAGAAGAGTTGATAGGTGAACTTGATGAGTGTTTGGAATAAGATATGCATATAGATAGAATAAAAGTTCTGTTTGCAGAACTTTTATTCTATTATACAGATTTTGTGAAGAATCAGTAAACATCTAGTATTACACGTTCTTTTTGTTTTTTCGGATATTCCGGTAAGTTTTGTCCATTTACAAAAGTAGCTTTGAGGCAGATGTTTTCTACACACCTTAAGTAATAAGGATGAGGGGCCTTTTGTACATGGAAATGCTCTATCTCAATATTTTTGATAGGCTTTTCTTCATATCCATCTATAAAAATTGCATAATGGTCGGAACAGCCAGCCTTTACATTGTTGATGCGGAAATTCTCGTATTGAGAGGTATGTCTGCCACCTCGGAAACCAAAATAATTGGTTTCAAAACGGAGCACTGCCCCTTTTGAGCGTTCTATAGTAATATTGCTGACTTGTATATTACGAATATATCCTCCTCTGTCACGGTTGGATTTAAAATAAAGGGCATTCTTGACCGTTCCTATTTGTATATTATCCATATATATGTTTTCTACACCGCCTGACATTTCACTGCCGATACATAATCCATTGCATTCAGACTGGAACAGACAATTACGAATGACGATGTTTTTTGAAGGGCGTCCTATTTCACGGGCGTCGGCGTCACGGCCTGCTTTGATAGCTATGGCATCATCTCCTGTGCGGAAAATACATTCTTCTATTAATACATTGGAAGTTGATTCAGGATCACATCCATCATTATTAGGATAGTGACTGTCAATGGTGATGCTTCGTACTATTACATTGTCACAGTATACAGGATGAATAGTCCAGAAAGGAGAATTCTTAATGGTGATACCTTCTACTAAAATGCGAGAACATCCCATGAATTGTATGCAAGAGGGACGTAGTATAGTACCTTTCCCAAAGATCCTTTCTGTGACAGGGATTAGTTTTTCTCCCATTTTACGCAGACGATTTCTGTCTGATACCTCTATCTGAGACCATGAAGCAAATTCCCGTCCTCCTTGGGCGTCTATGGTACCTTGTCCTGTAATGGCTATATTAGTGGCATGTTTGGCATAAATCATGGGAGAATGTCCATATAGTTCCGTACCTTCCCAACGTGTCCATACTTCAGGAAGAAAGTCATCAGCCTTACCGCTGAAAAGTAGATAGGCGTCTTTCTCTAAATGTAAATTGACATCACTTTTCAGTACTAGATTTCCCTTTAAATAATAGATTCCTTTCGAAATTATAACGTGTCCTCCGCCTGCCAAAGAACAAGAGTCTATTGCTCGCTGTATTAACTGGCGTGAATGACCTTTTTGGTTGGAAGCGGAATCAGGGCAGATCACTTTTATTTTCTTATGCGGAAATGAAGTGCGCGCTATATTGGCAATAATCTGTTCGGCTGTATTTTCTATTTTATTTTGAGGTCCGTCATGTTTGTATTTGAACCATTGAAATGAAGTTGCTCCTGCTTCCTGTTCTTTGTTATAACAATATAGTGCAATGCGGGCACCTTTCCAAAAACCGAATGGAATAAAAAAGGAAGTTCCATAAGGAATAAAACGTATATTATCTGTACTGTAGAAATATTGGAACTTTTGATTGAGCATGTCGATGGATACACGTAGATAAATCTGGTTTCCGTTTAGGAAAGTTGTACTTATTTCTGTTGTGTCATTGGATATGTATAGATATTTTTGTCCTTTCTCCATCTTGATACCTAGAACTTTATTTTCTTTTCCCATGCAAGCCAATCCGCATCGTTGCCCATCAGCTATTTCTGTAAAATCCATAGCTATTGTAGCTTCACTTATATTCCCCATAATCTTTTGTGTCAGGGTGTTGCGTGCCAGTCTGAAGGTTGAAGATTTCAATGCTTTCAGAGTGAGTGAACCTGGATGTGCCGATAAGGACCATGCGTGGTCTGTCGGATTATGATTAAACTGCCATTGTAGTGATAGGTTGGGGGTAGAGAAATCATCATCTGTTTGCGGAGCGAATATGGTTTTGCTTTCAATGGGTTTCTGGCATACATATACAGGTTCTCCTATTCCATTTCTATCAAAGTCTACTCCGATAACGGGCCAATCGTTTTCCCAATGCATGGGCTGAAGATGAACTACACGGCCTAAGGCATGATGATGTTGGAAATGAAAAAAAGCCCATTGACCATCCGGAGTATCGACAATGGCTCCTTGATGAGGGCCGTTTATCGTAGTACTTCCTTGTTCCAATACTACTTTCTTTTCATAAGGACCATATATATTTTTTGAGCGGAGGATAGTCTGCCATCCCGTACCTACTCCTCCTTCCGGAATAGAGAGATAATAGTAACCATCTTTTTTGAAAATTTTTGTTCCTTCGGCTACAGGTCCGGTGTATACGGTCATTCCTTCATCAAGTAGACGTGTACCGTCTGCACTCATTTTATGAATAATGATAGGCCCGGCTCCATGACGGCTCCGGCCTAGGTATGCTTGACCATCTTCATCCCAAAAGGGGCAAGGGTCTTCCCATTTTTCTACTTTCTTAACTAAATGTAAAGGGCTCCAAGGACCTGAAGGATTGACAGCATTTGACATGAATAATCCTTCTTTGGGAGTACAGAAAAAGACCCAGAATTTGTTATCATGGTAACGAATTGAGGGTGCCCATGAACCTCCTGCATATTGTTGGTTGTTATCCCAGCCGGGAAAATCAAAATGGTGATAGATTTGGGAAATCAGTTTCCAATTGATCATATCTGAAGATTCCAATACTTGCATTCCTAGAAAATGAAAGTCGGAAGCTATCATGTAATATTTATCTCTGACCCGGATAACGTCCGGGTCAGAGTAGTCAGCATTTAAAATCGGATTTATGTATGTTCCATTGCCCTGATCTCCCCATTTACCGGGAGTACCTTGAGCTGACAAGACTAATACATTATTTATAAAGTATAGAAGAATAAGTAAAAAATTTTTCATCAGCATGTTTTTTAACTTAATAACCAGGGTTTTGTGTCACTTTAGCTTGATTCAAATCAATGGCAGCTTGTGGAATAGGACGAAGAATCTTGTATTTACCATCAGGGCCTATCATAGCAGATTCTTTTATGCCGTCTTCATTATATTTTGTGGCATATTCCACTAAAGTGTGAGTACGCTTCAAATCTGTCCAACGGACATATTCTCCAGCTAATTCACGAGCACGTTCATCAAGAATAAAATCAATATTAATATCGTTGCTGGTGACAGTCATTTCTGTTGTGTATCCTTTACGAATAGTTCCTGGACGTTGACGAAGTTTATTGATCATTTGTGCAGCCTCTTCTGTTTTACCCATTTTTAAATAGGCTTCGGCGGCAATCAGATAGGTTTCTCCTAAGCGCGCTACTACCACATCATGCATGCTGCAAGTAGAATTACGGTTAGCAATAGAAGTTTCTGAATAATCATCAAATTTCTTGATACAAGCATTGCCGTAGTCTTGTGAACGACGGTCTTTGTATGTGGCTGGGGCACCGTTGGATGGAGCAATACCACCGTCTGCTATTGTTTTGCTTACCAGTGTATTCTTTTTAATTCCATAAGGATCGTCTGCTTTCCAGGCAGCGATATCTTCATCTGTAGCCCATGCTGGAGCATAATAATAAATGATAGAAGAACTAGTCGGTGCTGAGTAATAGTCGAAATAACTGGTATGGAATTCTAACATAAAAGTTTGTTCCAACCGTGCATCACCCCGACTATACATTTGCTGTAGACGTAGTGAAGGAGCAAAGCAACCGTCAATTGCCTTATTTCTTGGTTTTTCGGAACCACCTAAATAAGCTCCGAATTGGGCTTGTTGGTAGGAACCGTCTTTTACGGGATCTTCTACAGCAGCCGAATTAAACTGTATGCTCCAGAATATTTCATTGTTTTCTTCATTTTCTACGTCAAAAGCTTCTTCTATGGAGAGGAAAGGAATTTCGCCATTAATTGCTTCCAAGGCATACTTAGCTGCATTTGCGAAGTCTGAATTTTGAGCTATATTTTCTTCTTGGGCTTCGTAATCAGTGCCATCTAGCCATCCACGAGTCAGATAGGTTTTGGCTAAGTAAAAGGTTGCTGCGCGTTTATTGGCACGTCCTACACCGGAGTTGGCACGTTCCATTAAATGGGATTCGGAAGAGGCTAGATACTCAAACTCTTCAATGATGAACTTATAAACATCTGCAAGACTGGCACGTTCATGACTCATTTCGGCATGGTCAAACATTTGTTTGTTCAAAGCTACAGGCCCGAACTGTTGCACTAGTTGGAAATAATACCATGCACGGATAAAACGTGCTTCGTCCACATATTGCAGTCGTACACTGGAATCTTCCGTTATGTCTCCATAAGATATAACGCTATTGGCTAGCTGAATACCTTTAAAACAACTTACATAGAAATTTTTTATAATGCCTTCATCTGCAGTGAAGGTATATTGGCTCATGACTACTCCCTGTGACTTTCCGTCTGCATACAGGTCTGTTCCCGCTACGAATAATTGCGGTTGGGCATTATAAAGCTCCCGCAGTGTGGAGTAAGCGCTGTTAGTTAAACTGGCGAATCCTGCCGAAGTCTGATAAAATTCAGCTGATGGAACATTAGATTTGTTGTTTTGGTCAAGAAAATCCGAACATCCTGAGAGAGTTGCCAATCCTAATGCCATAATGAAATATATTTTTTTCATAATCATTTAATTTTAGAATTTTAAATTTACACCAACTTGATAAGTTCTTGAACTGACACCACCGGTACCATCACCTACTTGTGCGTCGGCCCATTCGGGGTCGAACCCTTCATAATTTGTGAAAGTGAAAGGATTTAATATATTAGCATAGATTCTTAAATTGGAAATATGAAGTTTTGAAATCCATTTCTGTGGAAAAGTATAGCCGAGGGTAATATTCTTGATTCGAACATATGAGTTGTCAACGAAATTTTGTGCTCGGTCCTCATTGGCACCACTTTGCCAGTATGCACCGCCTCCTTTACCGTTTCCACCATTGGTTGGGAAGGGGTAACTACCGTAATGAGTGACTTCTTGGTAGGCTATAGAGCCATCAGCACCTAGTATCGGAGCACCTTGAGGTATATAGTAATCCATGTTTAGGCGATTCATGCCACGCTGTCCATAGTCTACGAACTCGGCCATGAAGGGAGAGTATACCATTCCTCCCTGACTGGTGTAAATGCTGAAAGAGAAGTCAATGTTCTTATAGGACAAGTTGGAGGTGAAGTTACCGGTCCAGGTCGGAGCACAATGTCCGAGGATCATTTTGTCATTGGCATCGATAGTACCATTGCCATCCTTATCATAGATTTTCATCTCGCCTTCATAGAATTTGGTTTTCATTTTCGGGTCTTGGGCATAAGCTTGGGCTTCCTCTCGAGTACAGATTCCGGTATATTTATAGCCGTATACTACGTCTATAGGGTGATTGATAAACCATTTGTTACCCACCAAATCTTCTTTGGTACCATTCAATTCTTTGATAGAGTTAATGTTACGCGCAAAAGAGAAGGTTGTTTCCCAGTTCCAATCTTTATTCTTTACGTTGATGGTATTCAGTTGGATTTCTATACCTTTATTGTTCACCTTACCCACATTACTTACAATGGAGCCTGTATAGGAACCTAGTTCAAATGGGGTTTCCATCTCCATCAAGAGATCTTTGGAATCTTTGTTGTAGATATCGATAGATCCATTGATACGATTATTCAAGAAACCGAAGTCAAGACCGAGGTTGATTTCGGTTGTCTTCTCCCAAGTCAGGTCGGCGTTTGTCATGGTATAACCATAACCGTTGGCAACAGACGATCCGTAATTATAGTAATATTTAATATTTGCCAAAGCTTGTGTGTCATAAGGCCCTACACCGGCATTATTACCGGTAACGCCAAAGCTGGCACGGAGTTTTAAATTGCTTAACCATTTGCTGGCAAATCCCATAAAATCTTCATCGGAAATGCGCCATGCCATGGCAGCTGAGGGGAACATCCCCCAACGATTGTCTTTTTGGAATTTGGAACTGCCGTCCCAACGTGAAGATACAGTCAGCATGTATTTGCCTTTGTAGGCATAGTTGATACGGGCTACATAAGATAACATGGAGATTTTTTTATAATAGCTAGACTGACTTTGTACAGTGCCTGAACCAAGATTATGCCAGTTTACATCAAATGGCATATCCACTACATTGATATAGTCGCCTTGTAACTTTTGTTCATAGACACTGAATAAGGCCAAGGCATTCAGACTATGATCTCCAAAATTCTTGATGTAATTGGCTTGCGTATCCCAAGTATACGAGAATATTTCATCATTATAGTTTTCGGCCATGTTTGTTTTTCCAGAACGAAGTTGGGTTTCTCCGTTATAGAATGTACCACGATGGGTTTTGGTATACATGGGGGAGAAAGTAGTTTTAAGAATTATTTCTTTAACGGGGCTGTATTGCAAATAAATATTTGCCATCACATCATAAGAACGTGTATCGTCTTTTGAGTTCAAACGGTCCACCACTGGATTGATGGAGGAAGTCGGACCACCACCATTGGGATAGATGGCGGTATCTTTACCTGGTTGTGAAATTAACTGTCCTGCCTTTTCCCCTTCCCAATAATAGCATGGCATATTAGGGGTCATACGGAACCCTTCCAAAATAGAGTAGTTGCTACCACTCTCTTTGGATGCTGTTGCCATATTTGTGGAGAATCCGGCTGAGATTTTATCTGAAATCTTATGATCTACGGCTCCTTTTATATTCCAGCGTTCATAACCGTCATACATGATTCCTTCTTCATTTTGATACCCTAGTCCTACGCGGTAGGTTATATTTTTTGTATTTCCGGAAATATTGATGAAATGATTCTGTTGTGAGCCGTTACGGGTTACGATATCTACCCAATCGGTGTAATTTTTATTGAGATACATATCTTTCACTATTTGACTGCCATTTCCCCAGAAGTTCAGGAAATTGGCATCAGTCATTTCCCAGTTAGTCATTCCTGAAGAGGCATCCATAGATGAAACTAGATAACGGGAGAAACGGAATTTCATGAAATCATCTCCTTCCATAAAGTCCGGCATATTGGCTTTGGTTTTTATACCATAATATCCATCATAACTGACTGTAGTCTTGGCTATATCTTTGTCTCCTTTTTTGGTGGTAATCATCACTACACCATTTGTGGCCCGTGAACCATAGATAGCGGTAGATGAAGCATCTTTCAAAATGTCTACTTTTTCAATATCCATCGGATTTAGAAAATCCATATTTTCACAAACTACTCCATCGATTACATATAATGGATTGCCGCCATTTAATGAACTTTTACCTCGAATCTGAATATTGAATCCGTCACCGGCACGGCTAGAAGACTGTGAGATATTCACTCCGGCAACTTGCCCTTGTAGACTTTCGACAACTGATGTTGCACCTTTGGCAGAAATTGTTTCGGATTTTACACTACCTACAGAACCTGTAAGGTCTGATTTCTTTACTACACCATAGCCCACTACTACCACTTCATCTAACAATTTGTTGTCTGCTTCGACCGTGATAGCTAGTTTTTGCTGCTCTCCTACTTTTATTTCCTGTGTTTTATACCCTACATATGAAACAACTAAGATTGCACCTGTTGGAACTTCCAGTGTGAAATTACCATCTAAATCGGTTACCGTTCCTAAAGTAGTTCCTTTTACCAATACGGAAACGCCGATTAATGCTTCTCCGCTTTCGTCTATGACACTACCTGTAATGATTCGGTTTTGTTGAATTGATTTTTGAATTGATGAACCTAGTTGGTTTGACCAATTGTTTGCAAAAGTGGATAATGGTAAGGAAACTAGTCCTAAGGAAAGTCCGCAAGCAAACCAAAATCTTTTTGGAGAATGAATACCCTGTACTATAACAGAGCGGGATTTTAAATACTCTTTTTTTCTCATGTCTTTCATTATTAATTTAGTATTAGAGTTGTTTTTGTTTTGATGTCAAATATAGACGGATGTTATCTTTTTATAAGTGGAAAAACTGATAATTTAGTTGGAATATCTATCAAAGGTAGCTAAACAACATATATTGCGGTGGATTAAAAATAGAAAGTACTTTGATGAATACCCATTTTCTGCTAATTTCGCAAAGGAAACACATTACTTTGATATGAAAACATACTGGGTTGATATTCTTACCTTTTTCTGTGTAGTAATACTATGCTTTTTTACAGCCGATGTACTGGCAAAAGGAGCTATATCTCAAAAATATTCAGTTACGTACTTTTCCAGTCAGAATGGAGTGGAGGATGGGCTGGTCAATGATATTATCCAAGATCATAAAGGTTTGTTATGGTTTGCTACTTGGAATGGGCTTTATCGTTTTGATGGTTATAATTTTAAGAATTATAAATCGAATATGGAAGATCTGGGAGGATTGACCAATGATCGTTTATTGGATATAGTCGAGGATAAATTCGGATGTATATGGGTATTGTGTTATGATTCCACTTGTTATCGTTTTAATCCTGACAAGGAAGTCTTTGAACCTGTCATTCAAAAAACAGTCAATAACTTTCGGTCAATATCTGTCCTTCCGAATGGAATAGTATGGTTATTACGTGAAGATGGGAGTGCAGTACGGGTCGTTACGGCTCCCGAAGATTTATCTATGACATTTCAATTCTATTCATCAAGAGAAAATATTTTGTCTACTGGTAAAATCCGGTCTGTATTTATGGATTCGAAATTACGAGAATGGCTTCTTACGGATGAGGGGGTATATCGACTATATGATTCAGAACTTTCTATTATTTCTTTGTCTGATTGTCGAAAAAGTGAGAAAACACCTTTTTATTTTGCAACAGAGTTGGAAGAATGTATATATTTAGGTGCACATCAAGGTAAAGTCTATAAATACTTGTTGACTGGAGAATTTTCTATCCATACTCAATTGCCAACATCGGCTTCTGTGATTTCTATTTTGCCTTCTGTGGCTGGACTGATATATGTTACGGATTCAGATGGCTTTTTTATTCATGATTCTCTTGGTGAGATAAGACATGTGATGCTTGACTCTCTTTCTCTGTTGAAAGACAAAACCATAGAGTCTGCTAAAATTACTTGTGGAGATTTATTGTGGCTTGTACATCCTGTTCCGGGAGTTACTTTGTTTGATCTGAAAACACAGCGTTTAAGCTTTATTGAAGGAAAGGACGAACTGGGAAGACCACTAAATACTGAAAGTGATTTTTTTGCTTTTGAGGATCGGAATGATATTATATGGGTACACCCTAAGGGCGGAGGATTTTCTTATTTTGATTCTCAAAATAGGCGGTTAATACCTTTTAATACTACGGAGCAGCCTGTCAAGTGGAAATCAAATGACCGCTGTTTTGCTGCTTTTGTTGATAAACAAGGAAATTTATGGATGAGTACCCAGCTCAACCGACTTAAGCGCATCACTTTTATCCCTGATAAATTTCATATCTATACACCTGCTCCTCAGGATGTAGAGTTACCTGATAATGAGATCAGGGCACTGTATATAGACAAAAAACAACGTATTTGGACGGGAAGCAGAGATATGAATGTTTCCATATATGATGCCCGGCTTCGATTATTGAAAAGGATGAAATGGGGCAAAGTATATGCCATCATGCAAGATTCGGCTGGTGTTTATTGGATTTCGACTAAAGGCCAGGGATTGATAAAAGCAATAGAAACTTCACAAGGCAATTTTAAGCTACAGCATTTTAAACATAAAGCTGACGACCCCTATTCATTGAGTAATGATAATATCTATTTTACTTTTCAGGATAGTAGGCAGAGACTTTGGGTAGCTACTTACGGAGGTGGATTGAATTTGATTGAAACTATGCCTGATGGTACTTTAAGATTTATCAATCATCGCAATTTGTTAAAGAGATATCCGATTAGTCATTTTTATAAAGTCAGACATATTACTGAAGATAATCAAGGGCGTATCTGGGTGTCTACAACAGCGGGAATTTTACAATTTAAGGTTTCTTTTCATTGTCCTGAAGAAATAGATTTTCATTCTATATGCCGTGAACAGGGAAATGTGAATAGTCTTAGTAATAATGACGTACAAATGATTCAATGTATGGATAATGGGAACATTTTTGCCATTACTTATGGCGGAGGGTTAAATGAGCTTTCTCCCATGGGGCTCCATTCTTATCAATGTAAATCCTTCACACAGAAGAATGGACTTATTTCAGATATTATTTATTCCATGCACGAGGATAAACAAGGAAATTTATGGTTGGTGACGGGTGGTGGATTAGTGAAATTTGTAGCTTCGGCCGAACAGATTCAGTATTCTAGTGAGCATATCGCGTTTAATATGCATTTTAGTGAAGGTGTAGGGGCAACAGATGGCAAGCAGATTTTTTTTGGTACTAACCGAGGTTTGTTCTATTTTACCCCTGAGAATATTCATAAAACAGATTTTATACCACAAATATTTTTCTCTTCTATTTGGGTAAACAATCAGGAACTGACTCCCAGAAAAACTCCTTCTATTTTGTCTGTTAATCCTGATAATAGCAAGGATATGCAGTTACCTCCTAATAATCACACCCTCAGGTTGGTATTCTCTGCTCTAGACATGACCAATACGGAGTATATTCAATATGCTTACAAGTTAGACGGTTTTGATAAAAACTTTCGTTTGACGGATAACGGGCATGAGGCTAACTATACTAATCTTCCTCCGGGAAAATATGTATTTCGTGTAAAGTCTACCAATAATGAAGGTGTATGGGTTGAAAATGAACGAACACTTTCTTTTGAAGTGCTTCCTACTTTCTCTGAGACACCTTGTGCTACTATGCTCTATTTCTTTTTGATTGTATTATTTATTGCAGTTGCCATTTATGTATATACCGTTTTTTATCGGATAAAAAATAAGGCTAAAAATGAAGAATTGATTACTCAATTAAAACTCAGCTTCTTTACTGACGTGTCTCACGAATTAAGAACTCCATTAACATTGATTACCGGACCTTTGGAATATATACTCAGAGACGAAAGTCTTTCTGGGAAGGTGAGAGATACTTTGAAGATTATTAAAAAGAATAGTGACCGTATGCAGAGGTTGGTAGGGCAGATCTTGGATTTTAGTAAAATCCAGAATAGCAAGATGAAACTGAGAGTTCAGTATGTGGATATTATCAGTTTCACGAAAGAAATAATCAACTATTTTACAACTTTATCTCAAGAGCGGCATATTAGTTTGAATTTTAACACTCAATTGTCTAAAGTAAATCTTTGGGTGGACAAAGATAAATTAGAGAAAGTTATTTTTAATTTGCTGTCTAATGCCTTCAAATACACTTCTGATGGCAAGAACATTTGGGTTAGTATGAAAGATGATGGGAATGCAGTCCTTCTTCAAATCCAAGATGAAGGAGTAGGGATAAAGAGAGAAAAGCAGAAAGTGATTTTCAATCGTTACGAGAATGTGGTTCCGGATAGCATTTATGCTCCTTTAAGTTCTGGTATCGGACTTTCAGTGGCTAAAGAACTTGTGGAAATGCATTATGGTAGTATAAATGTGGAAAGTGAGTTCGGAAAAGGGAGTCTATTTACTGTAAGGCTATTAAAAGGTAAAAAACATTATCCGTCTGACACGGAATATATATTATCAGATTGGAATGAAGATACAAATTTAGATTTCAATTCTCAAAACGAACTACAAGAATTGAATGAATCGGAGAAGCCGCTCATGCTTATTGTTGAAGACAATTATGAATTAAGAGTATTTATCAAACAAATATTTCAGGAAGCATATCGGTTTGTTGAGGCTAATAATGGCGAGGTTGGATTAAAAAAGGCTTTTTCTGATCTGCCTGATATGATAATTACTGATATCATGATGCCTGTAAAAAGTGGTCTACAGATGTTGCAGGAACTAAGGAACGATGAACGAACTTCGCATATTCCTGCCATAGTATTGACTGCCAAGACAGATATGGATAGCATTTTGACTGGTATTCATACAGGAGCTGATGATTACATAACGAAGCCGTTCAGTGTTAATTATCTGCAAGCTAAAGTAGAAAATATCCTAGCTCGGCGTAAAATGTTACAAGCATATTATTGTAAAGTAGGATATGAAGAGGGGAACGAAAATAAAGAAAAAGACAGATCGGTTCAATTGTCGGCAAGAGACGCTGCTTTTCTTAATAAGTTAGCTAAAATTATGGAAGAGCAACTTGGTAATCCGGAATTGAATGTAGATCAATTGGTTAGTTATTTCAGTCTGAGTCGGACCAATTTTTTTCATAAGTTGAAATCTTTAACTGGTATGGCTCCTATAATGTATATAAAAGAAATACGCATGAGGAAAGCTGCTGAACTGATTAAGGAAAACCAATATACAATGGCGGAAATAGCTTATATGGTAGGTTTTAGTGATCCTCATTATTTTAGTAAAAGTTTTAAGTCTTATTGGGGAATGACTTCTACAGAATATGCAAAAAATCAGATTGGACGATGAAGATAAATGATAGTAAAGTTATGTTTTATCATTATATCGGGTGAACTCATTGTTCACCCGATATAATAAGGGGGATCTTATTTTCTCACCTTATTTCCATTGATATATACTTCATTCAGTACTACATCTTTAGCTCCGGTAATTAAATTCCCTTTTTTCTCTACATTATTGAAACGGCTGTTTGTTACATGGATATCTTCAATATTGACACGGTCGTCATATCCGGTAATTAAGACTCCGTACTTACTTTTTTCACTAGTAACATTATCCAGATATACATGGCGTACTACAGGTGGGAAACTTCTGTCACATTTTTCACGGTTTTCATATTGCAGGTTGATTTTCAAAACGGCTTCGCGACATTCGCCTACTTCTATATTACGCACATAAATATTTTCAATGACCCCACCGCGGCAGTTGTTGGTTTTGATGCGGATGATACGTTCTAGGTTCGGACTGTCCATTTTGCAGTTTTCAACAAACAGGTTCTTATATCCTCCCGAGATCTCACTACCTACAACTACACCACCGTGTCCGTCTTTCATTTCGCAATTGCGTACAATGATATTTTCACTTGGTACGTTCCATTTCCGTCCGTCCGCATTCCGTCCGCTTTTAATAGCGATGCAGTCGTCTCCAGTATCGAATATACAGTTTTCAATTAATACGTTCTTACTTGATTCCGGATCGCAGCCATCGCTATTGGGACCGTGACTGGATACTTTAACCCCACGTACTGTCAGACTTTCACAAAATAAAGGATGGATAACCCAAAATGGAGAATTTTTCAATGTTACATTTTCTATTAAAATAGTGTTACAACGATATAGATTGATAAGCTGGGGACGTAAACCGTCTTCAAAAGTCATTTGGCGTTTATCTATCGGGGCAAATGTTTCGGCGTACATCAGTAATTTGTTTCTGCCGCCATTTTTTTGAGCTGTCATACCTTCCTTCCAGCCATAGTGTGGAGCACCACACATACTCCACCAGTTATCATTACTGGCCTGTCCGTCTATAATACCTTTACCGGTGATAGCTATGTTACTTTCTCCATAAGCATAAATTAATGGATGCAAATTGTAACAGTCTACTCCTTCCCAGCGGGTGAGTACGGTTGGAGTATATAGATATTTCTCTGAAGAAAATTTTAGATAGGCGCCTTCTTCCAAATGCAGATTTACATTGCTTTTCAGTGTGATAGGACCTGTTAGAAATTCTCCGGGTGGAACTAATACAGTTCCTCCACCTGCTTGACTGCATGTGAGGATAGCCAGATTGATTGCTTCATGGCAGAATATTTCACCATTATTTCCTTCTTTGGCACCGAAATCTTTAATGTTGTACACACGATCGGGAAAAGAGGTCTTTTTGATTTGTTTTTCTATTTGCTCACTTTCTTTCCAAATCTCTTGTGGTATTTGTGCATGAGCAAGTCCAAAATATGCACATATACAAAATACACTAACTAACTTTTTTACCATATATTTGATGTTTAATAATTAATAATTTCATAGTTGCCAGAAAATATCCACGATGCAATATTAAAGCATATAATTAAAAAATAAGTGGATTAATTGCCCATTATTGTGTAAATTCTAATAATGAAAGAATAATTGCTGCTACATTGCTATATTATTTGTATATTCGTACCTTAATAATCTGATATTATGAAATATATCACTTGTTATATACTGATATCTGTTTGGGGATTTTTGTTGTTATAGGAAGTAGTATTTCTACTACCAAAGATAGTCTTCTGAATATTATAGGAAGTCCTGTAGAGTTTTCTCTACAAATTGAGATTTACAGAGGTTTGGCTGATTTTTATTTTGAGAAACCTGAAGAAGTGGATTATCTTAATAAAATGTATTTCACCGCAAAAGCAGTAAATGATAAGACTCATATGTTTGAGACTCTTTCTGATTTGGTTTTCTCGTATATTAAAGTTTATCATGCCGATTCTGTTTGGTATTATATGTCTCTTTTAAAGGATGTTGGGACACTGGAAGAATCTCATCCATATTTATTCTTTTTACGAATGAGATTGTTTGCAGGCAGAGTCAGGAATAATGAGGTTGAAACTGCTATAACAGAGGAATTGGCTTTTATGGGTAAAGAAAATATAGGTGGGAATGATATTTACATACAGATGGAACAGACTTTTATTACAGGCTATGCTTTGTGTAGTGAAGGTAAATATGAAGAGGCTGATCCCTATTTGGAAACTGCTTATAAGCTGGCTTGTCAGTTACCATATGAGGAAGGATTCAAGTTTCGTATTTGTACTGTATGGAATTTTCTTTCGACCTTGAACTTTATAGATAAAGGAGATCTATATATTGAATATGTTGAAAAATAGCTTCAGCAATATAGAAAATATTATGAGTTGTACTATGCTCGTCAACGTCCTTTCTATAATATTAATATACGATATCTCCAATGTTATACTTCTTTGTTGATGCGTGCGGATAAATTATCCGATGATAAATTAGAGAAGTATTATAATCTGATGATCAAGATGAGTGCTTGGGTTACGGAGCCTATTGATAAGTATAATTGTTTTTTGGCATGAATAATTATTACTTATATAAGCATAGTTTCCATAATGCATTGATAACTAATGACAGCTTGATAAAATATGCTTGGATGACAAGTCAGTCTAATGTCCCGGGATTATTGGATATCAATTCACAAATTTATGAGGCTATGGAAGATAATAAAAATGCTTTTAAGTATCATAAACTCTATATACAAGTGCAGGATTCCATTAAATCTTCCAATCTGAAAAAACAACTTAGTGAACTACAGGTAAAGTATGAAGTAGATCAATTGAACCATGAGAATTACCGTTTGGAAACTAAGAACAGGCGTATTTTAGTAATTACACTTTTTATGGTACTTGTATTGGTGATGAGTATTTGTTTTTACTTGTACTATGATTTGAAGAAAGACAGATGGAAAAAGTTTTAGGTGAACTGAATCAAAAAGCTGGGGAAAGTGAGAAAATGAAAACAGCATTCATTAATTCTATGTGTCATGAAATACGGACTCCATTAAACGCTATTGTTGGCTTTTCAGGTATTATTACTGCTAATGCGGAAATTCTCACTTCGTTGATAGATCACTTGCTGGTAGTGGCTAATTTAGATTCATCTGATGCGCCTCTTCTTTGTGAACAAACCAGATAACTCATATCTGCAGACAAGAAATGGATAAAGTAGAACGATGGAGCAGGGTGGGAATAATTTATCATTTGGAATTACCAGAAGGGGAAATTTTTGTTTCCACCAATGAATTGTATTTGTCGTTAGTGATAGAGAACCTGTTGGATAATGCTAATAAATTTACAGATTCTGGATCTATAACTCTTAAGATGAGGTTGGATAAGGCACAAAGTAAGTTACGAATTGAAGTAACCGATACCGGCTGTGGCATTCCTCCCGAAAAACGGGAGGAAATATTTCTGTGTTTTATCAAACTGGATGAGTTTACACAAGGTAACGGATTGGGGTTATATTTAAGCCGTTTAATTATTAAACGTTTGTCTGGTAACATATTTGTTGACTCGAGTTATACTGAAGGTACTCGGATGGTTATCTGTTTGTCTGTATAATTAGCGTGTGCCTTCTTCAATGTCCCGCTTTCGTTTCAGTGCTTCCAGGAAATAATAGTCTGCATAATTTAAAGGTACATCTATTTCTGTGCCATGAGGAATACTGCCCACTGAATGCATTAATAAAAAGTTACCATTTTTTCCAAGAGATGCCAGATAGTTTGGTGAGGCTAGAGAAGCCATAATACTGTCTGCATAGATCTTATAACTGTTTGCATCAGGCACATCCATTGTACTAATTTCATAAAGTGCAGAAGCTATACAAGAAGCACTTGAAGCGTCTCGTGGTTCATTGGGAATATTGGGAGCATCCATATCCCAATAAGGAATCAAGTCTTTGGGAAGCCGGGGATGTGTTTTCATGAATTGGAAAGTCTTCAATGCCTGATTTAGATACTTTTTATCATGAGTTTCCCGGTAACACACAGTGTAACCATAAATAGCCCATGCTTGTCCACGACTCCAAGTCGATTCGTCTGCATATCCTTGGGCTGTTTGTCTATGCCGTACCATGCCGTCTGCCAAACTATAATCTATTACATGATAACAACTTCCGTTTGTACGGAAATGCTCTTTCAAAGTGCGGTCTGCATGGTTCACTGCTATGTGATAAAAAGTGGAATCACCAGATAATTTAGTTGCTTCAAATAGTAACTCCAAATTCATCATATTGTCTATTATGACCGGACATTCCCAACCGCGTTCCGATTGCCAGCCTCGGGTCACATCCCATGATTGGATAATTCCCGGCTTTTCACGGAAACGAGTAGCCAATGAACGGGCAGCTTCTATCATGACTTCTTTGTATCTGGGTACTTTAGTTGTTCGCCATCCATTGCCGAAACTACAATTTATCATGAAACCTACATCATGGTGCCAAGTCAGTTTTTTGGCTTCTTCTATGGCCGAAGTGTATTTATCAGCTAATGATAAGAGAGTAGTGTCGCCACTCAGTTCATATAGATACCACACTGACCCAGGGAAAAAACCACTTCGCCAGTCGGCGTAGTCACAATAATAAATGGTACTGTCAGTTTTCAGTGTAACGGGGTTTGTAAATTTTTCTGATTTTTCTATGATTCGTATTTCATTCCCGATTTGTGCACGTGCAAATGCTACATTCTTTTCTATAAAGGAATCTGTTCTGACGGATTGTTTATTTTTCTCTGTGCAAGATACCCATAAAGTAGAGCAGGCGAGTATTGTAATATAGAGGACTTTCTTCATAGTGCTTATTTTTTATAATTTGCTACGAAGATAATGATAAATTTGTTGAATAGAAACTTTAAGATATTCTTTTACTTTGGAAACAGATTGATTCTGCCTCTAAAGTAAAAGAATATTGATCATAGAAATACAATAATCATTTCAGTTGTGATTCTTCTTGTAACTAAAATTTTATAGTATTGATGTATCACTTAATAGTTGATATACCCCACTTATAATTCCTAAAGCGAATATGCCGGCTACACATACCAACAGACTGATGCGCATCGGAGTTGCTGTACGAAAATTGCCGATAGGATCTTCATTAGGTGTGATAAACATGGCTTTTACAATTAACAAATAATAATACAATGAAATGATTGTATTGACCAATGCGATAAATACAATAAGATAATATCCACTATGGAATGCTGCCATGAATACAAAGAACTTACTGAAGAATCCGGCAAATGGCGGGATACCTGCCAATGAGAAAAGAGCAAGTGTCATGACCATAGTTAGTTTGGGGTTGGTCTTATAAAGTCCGTTATAATCTTCGCGCTCTATTTTACCGTGGGTATGTTGTTCAATGGTATTGATGACACCGAATACGGCGAGATTGGCAGCAATGTATACTACTATATAATATACTAGGGATGCCATGCCCTGCGGAGTTCCAGCCAGTACAGCCAACATTATGTAGCCGGCTTGTGAAATACTACTGAAGGCCATAAAGCGTTTCAGATTGTTTTGGCGGATGGCGAACAGATTGGCTATAGTGATGGTGGCTACAATGATAATACATAGTATTTCACTCCATTGTTCAGTCATTGGCCCAAATACTTTCATTAAAATAATCATTAAAGCAAAAGCAGCTGCGCCTTTTGAAATAACGGACAGGTAAGCGCTCACTGTAGTCGGTGCACCTTGATACGTATCTGCCGTCCACAGATGAAAAGGTACCAAGCTTAATTTAAAGGCTAGTCCGGAGAAGAAGAATACTAGTGCAAGAACTTGTAATGGAGTTCCTGTCAGTTCGGCAGGGATATCTTCAAAATATAAAGTACCTGTTGTCCCATAAATCATGGAAATACCATAGAGGAAAATACCGCTGGAGAATAAAGCTGAAAGAATGAATTTGGCTCCGGCTTCGGCACTATGTCCTTTATATTTATCGAAAGCTACGAGGCAAGCCATAGGAATGGTTGCCAATTCCAATCCAAGGAAGAATAGCAGGAAGTGCCCTGCACTTACCATGAAATACATACCCAGCAAGGTACTGAGGGTAAGGATGTAGAATTCGCCTTGTTTATGGCGGGTGTCTTCACGTTTTAGCCAAGGGTCTGCTTGTAGAAAAACCAGTATGGTACCTATGGTCAGGATGCTTTTCAGAACAGACGCCATAGGGGTTGAATGGTACATGCCGCCGAATAAAGTCACCTCTTCCGGCCATAGGTTTGCTAAGAGTTGAATGGTCAGCAGGATACATGCCATGGGGCGTAACCAGTGACGTTGTGGAGCCGGTAAAAATAAATCTAACAGAAACATCAGAATAAAAACGGCTGTCAGACTCAGTTCGGCATGCATATGGAGTATTGCAGTTATGTCCATCATTGCTATTTTTTAATTTTTAATTCTCAAATTTTAATTTAATAATTGACTTATGATTGGTTCTACACTGTTACTGATCAGATCGCTTATCCAGAATGGAGCCAATCCTAAACCTGCTACACAGGCGATGAGGCAGATAACGGCTACTCTTTCATCCCAAGTTGCGTCTGTGAGTTTCAGATGTTCGGGATTCAAAACTTTGCCGTAAAGGATTTTACCTACTACACGCAGGATATAAACTGCGGTAATGACGATACTTGTTGTTGCCACTAGGGTACATACGCGATGGAATGTATCATCATTTTGGAAAGAACCTACAAAGACCGTCATTTCAGCAACAAAACCACTTAGTCCTGGAAGTCCCAGATTAGCAAGACCGGCAATAACATAACCTACAGCCAGGAAAGGCATAATCTTCATCAAACCTCCCATTAATCGGACATCACGGGTGTGGGTACGTCCGTATATCATACCAATAAGGGCGAAGAACAAAGCGGTCATTAATCCGTGACTCAACATTTGGAGAATAGCACCCGTACAACTGGTGCGTGTCATCATCAGCAGGGCAAAGAGTACCAATCCGCAGTGGGATACGGATGAATAGGCATTGATATATTTTAAGTCGGTTTGTACCACAGCACTGAATGCACCGTAAACTACAGAAATAGTGGTCAATATCAGGAATACATCTCCCCACATGGCCGCACCTTCAGGCATCAGGTACATAGCAACACGGAAACATCCGTAACCTCCTAGTTTCATCAATACCCCAGCGTGAAGCATAGAAACAGCAGTCGGTGCGGAAGCGTGACCATCGGGACTCCATGTATGGAAAGGGAACAAAGCTCCTAAGACTCCGAACCCCAAGAAGATAAGCGGGAAGAAGATGCGTTGCATTTCATGAGGAATATGTAGTTTGGCGATTTCCAGCAAATTCATTGTTTCACCACCTGCACCATAGAAAATACCGAGAATTCCGATCAGTAGAAATGCAGAACCACCCATTAACATTAATGTAAGTTTCATGGCGGCGTATTCTTTACGTCCGCTTCCCCACACACCGATGAGCAGATACATTGGAATCAGGGCTACTTCATAAAACATGAACATGGTGAACAGGTCTGTTGAAACGAAGAATCCGAATACCCCTACACTCAATAGAGTGAACCACATGAAATATTCTTTTGTCAATGGTTGTAACTTCCACGATGCGAAAGTACCGGTGAATACAATAATGGAACTAAGTAGCAACATTGCTACTGATATACCGTCTACTCCTACTGAGTAGCATATATGGAGCGGTGCATACCAAACTGTGCTGGCTGTGAACAGCATCTCTCCTGTAGCACCGGCTTGGCGTAGTTCGATATAATCAATGGTGAGGTAAACGGATAATGCCAATAAAATGGAAGATCCGACAACCATCACTCCGCGAACTTGATTGATGCTGCGCGAAGCCCAAAGGCTCGCGAGCATCAACAAGGGAACTATAATGAAAAAACTTAGTATGTTCATCTTTTTAAATTAAAAATTAAAAAATGGCCATGCGGCGGATTTTTTATTATTCATTAAATTAATAGTATCAGCGTCAATATCAATGCACCTGCAAGGAACCAAATACTGTATTGCTGTACGTTTCCACTTTGCATGTCACGTATTTCATCGGCGGTAGCATGAGTACTCCACGCAGTGAAGTTAAAGAATTGATCGATAACGTGCCGGTCCCACCAAGCTATCGGAGTACTAATGCACCGGAAGATGATTTTCTTGGTTACGAATAACCATATCTCATCCATATAGAAACGATGGTAAGCGGCTGTGTGCAAACGTGGGAATGTGTGTGCCAGATAGTTGGCTACGGGTTGTTTCTTACCTGCATACATCCATGTAGCTAAAGCGATGGATGCTATAGCAATAATGATACTTGTAGCAGCTATCTGCATATCCAGATGAATGGTATAGGCTTCTCCGTTACTACTGATCAGATTGCCGAAAGGTATGAATCCGGCAACACAGGTGATAGCGGCTAAAAACATCAGCGGGAATGTCATGGTAAGTGGAGCCTCATGCGGAGTATGTGCACCTAGTCCGGATTCGTGGGAGTGTCCTTTCCATTCTCCATTCCAGAAAATACAATAATAAAGGCGGAACATATAAAATGCAGTCATGGCGGCAATGCCTGTCATTATCCATCCTATAACAGGACTGAATTGGAAGCAGGCGGTCAGAATTTCGTCTTTAGAGAAAAAACCTGAGAATGGCCAGATACCTGAGATAGCCAAACAAGCAATCAGGAATGTCCAGTGAGTGACGGGCATGTATTTATGAAGTCCCCCCATGGCGCTCATCTCATTACTGTGTACGGCATGAATGATACATCCGGCTCCTAAGAACAACAATGCCTTGAACATGGCATGTGTGAACAGGTGGAACATGGATGCCATGTAGCCTAGTCCTCCTTCATGAGGATTCATGGAAGTACAAACGCCTAATGCGACAATCATAAATCCAATCTGAGATATAGTGGAGAAGGCGAGCACACGTTTGATATCGCTTTGTGCACACGCCACACTAGCGGCGTAGAATGCAGTGAACGCACCGATATAAGCTATCCAGTGCAGTACTTCGGGCGCATATCCTATAAACAACGGGAACATACGGGCTACCAGATATACACCGGCTACCACCATGGTAGCAGCATGGATTAATGCACTGACAGGAGTAGGGCCTTCCATAGCATCTGGTAACCAGATGTGCAATGGAAACATTGCACTTTTACCGGCACCACCGATAAACATTAGCCCCAAGGCCAGTGGTATCATACTTCCGGCAACTGCAAGTACCTGAAGTTGGGGTGTGAACGAGAATGTTTCGGCATAATAGCCGTAAATCAAGATACCGATCAGAAAGCCTAAATCAGCAAAACGGGTAACAATAAATGCTTTTTTACTGGCGGCAATCGCTTCTTTCTTGGTGTAATAAAAGCCGATAAGTAAATAAGAAGAAACACCTACCAGTTCCCAAAAGACATACATCTGGAAAATATTGGTTGCTACTACGAGTCCCAACATGGACATGGTAAACAGGCTAAGAAATGCGTAGTAACGTTGAAAGCCTTTTTCACCTTTCATATATCCGAATGAATAGATATGTACCATCAGACTGACGGTGGAAATAACGACTAGCATCATAACGGAAATAGGGTCAAGCATAATTCCCATGTCAATATGCAAGTTCGTTGTGAAAGGTAACCATTCGAAGTTATAAGGTGTGAGAGTAGGATAGACGCCTTCTGCCGTACGGCCTCCTGCAAAATAATTGAAGGCAGTGAGGTAGGAAAGCAACGCCACCCCTGCCAGTGAAACGGTGCCGATGGCCCCTGCCAGCCCGTTCTTCATACGCATACCTGCCAGCCCCAGTATCAGGAAACTGAGGAAAGGTAGGATAAGGATTAGTATTGTATGTTCCATAATTAGTTTTTCATTTCATTTAAGTTCTTCACTTGGATATTGCGTACATTGCGGTAGATATTGATAATGATAGCAATAGCTACTGCTGTTTCAGCCGCACTTACGCCGATAGCAAACAAGGCGAAAAAAAAGCCTTCCAGTTCCTCGGGAAAGAGGTATCGGTTGAATACGGCGAAGTTGATGTCTACCGAATTCAGTATCAGTTCTACACTGATGAGCATGGCCAATAAATTGCGGCGGGTGAAGAAACCATAGATTCCCGCAAACATCATAAAGGTGGAAACCACCAGATAATATTCCATGTGTACCATAAATTTTATCTTTTTCTAGCGATTAGGATTCCTCCTACGATGCAAGCGAGTAATAACACGCTGATTACTTCGAAAGGAAGAATATATTGATATTTTTCCATGCCCATCAGTGCATGACCGATAGTGCGTACATCCAGTTCACCATGCACAAAATGAGAGGGCAAGAATTCATTTTTCAGCATGACGAACAGACAGATAGCCAGTCCTGCTATCGTAGAAATAGCTCCGGCCACCATCTTCCCATTTTTCAATCTCTCTGCTTTGTCTCCTTGTGAAGAGGTCAATAAGATACTAAATACATAAAGCACTGTTATACCACCGGCGTAAATCAGTAATTGTACAGCTCCCAAGAATGAGTAGTTGAGCTGGAAGTAAATACCTGCTGTACCAAATAAAACGAACAGCAGATAAGTTGCTGCACGCAAGATACGTGAGGTCGTGACTGCCAATACCGAACAGACAGCGATAAACAACGCCAGTACAATGAATACAATTAGTTGTAGTGTCATAATATCGTTTGTTTTTTATTTTTTGTTCAGGGTGAGAACTAGTTTGCTGCGGTCGAACACAGCATTCTCGAATTCTGTATCGAACCGAATGGCATCATGTGGACAAGCGTTCACACAAAGTTGACAGAACATACAGGCTCCCAGATCGTACTCATACTTTACCAATATTTTCTTTTTCTTGCCTGTTTCTTCGTTGGTCACAGATTCGCTGGTAATGGTGATTGTATCATTGGGGCAAGCCATTTGGCAAAGTCCGCAAGCAATACATTTGTTATTACCATTCTCATCAACCGGCATGATAAGCCGTCCTCGGAAACGGGGCGATATTTTTAATGTGGCACGGTTTTCGGGATATTGTTCAGTGACTTTAGGAGTGAAAAACTCTCGTCCTGTCACTTTCATACCGGTAAGTAATGTACCGATGCCATGAAGTAGTCCTTTTATATAGGAATGTTTTTCTTCTTTCATCAGAAATGTAATTTAAATACAACAATAATTACCATCAACAGCAGGTTGCACAAACCTATTGGGACCAAGTATTTCCATTCCAGTGTTAGAATTTGGTCAATACGCAGACGGGGAAATGTCCATTTGATCCACATTAGTAACCATACTACAAAGAATGACTTGCCAAAGAACCAAATAAATCCGGGAATATAATCCATAATGGCATTGAATCCGTCTAGTCCAGGAATATGTAGCGGCATCCATCCTCCTAGAAAGATGGTTGTGGCTACTGCGGCGATGATAAACAAGTTTACAAATTCTGCCACATAGAACAAGCCGAAGTGCATACCGGAATATTCGGTATGATATCCGGCGGTCAGTTCACTTTCCGCTTCAGGCAAGTCAAACGGTCCGCGGTTGACTTCTGCATTTCCGGCTATCAGATAAACGATAAAAGCGATCAATGCAGGTATATGTCCTTTAAAAAGGAACCAGCCGTCAGCTTGGCGTTCTACAATTTCGCTTAGTTGCATGGTATCTGTTAAGATTACAATAGTAAGGATGCTTAATCCTACAGATAATTCATAACTAATCATTTGAGCGCCACTTCTCATGGCTCCGATTAATGAATATTTGTTATTGGAACTCCAACCTGCCAGCAAAATACCTACTACGCCGATACTGGATGCTGCCAATAAGAAGAAAATACCTACATTGAAATCAAGGACCTCCATGCCCTTGTTGATGGGTAGGCAACTGAAAGCCATGATAGAGGCGAGGATAACAATGTAAGGTGCCAAATTGTACAGGAACTTGTCAGCATGTCGGATGGTGATAATTTCCTTAATCAACATCTTGAATACATCGGCAAATACCTGTATGGTACCTTGGGGACCTACACGCATTGGACCCAAGCGGCATTGGAAAGCGGCGCACACTTTACGTTCCATGAAAATCATAATGATAGCAATAACTGCGTATGCCAACATGATACATACGCCAATTACTATACATTCTATGAGCACTGCCAGTTCTTCAGGCATAAATGACGTGAGCAGTGAGTGTACCCATTGGGTGACTATACTAAAATCGAACATAATTTAATAATGTGTCAATTTGCTAATTTGCCAATAGGCAAACTTGTAATTATTTAATTTGTTAATTCTCAGTCTGATAAATAATGCATTCTTCAAGTAGTATATTGAAGAATTGGCACATTATTATCGGTCAATATCCGGTACTACATAATCCACCGTTCCACCAATAGCAATTAAGTCGGCAATTTTTGCATTGCGACACATAGTTTCCATTGCTGATACTAAAGGTAAACCGGTAGCGCGGAATTTCATGCGGTAAGGAAATTTGTCTCCATGACTTTCCAGATAAACCCCGAATTCTCCGCGAGAACCTTCCACGGCGGCATAATAATTTCCTTCGGGCACGCGTATAATCGGTTTCATCTTTTCCTGATAGTTCCCTTCAGGAATATTGTCTATCAGTTGCTCGATGATGTTCATACTTTCCAGTATTTCTTCCATACGGACCATGTAACGTGCAAAACAGTCGCCTTCGGTGTGGACAATTTCTCTAAAATCTATCTTGCCATACATCGCATAGGGATGACGCTTGCGGACATCGCATGCCCAACCGCTGGCACGTCCTGTACCTCCTGTTGCTCCGAAAGAGATAGCGTCTTCCCGTGAAAGAACTCCCACACCTTTCAAACGTTCTTGGGCAATGACATTTCCAGTGAATACTTCATGGTATTCTTTTAGCATCGGACGCAGATAAGCAATGAATTCTTTTACTTTCTGTACAAAATCCGGAGCGATATCAGCTTGTACTCCTCCAATGGTGTTATAGTTCTGTATCAGACGTCCTCCGGTAGTTGCTTCGAAGATATCCAGTATCTTTTCACGATCACGGAATCCATAGAAGAATGCGGTCAAGGCACCCATATCCATACAGAGACAGGAGAAGAAAAGCAAGTGAGAGTCTATACGTTGCAATTCGTCCATAATGGTACGGATGTATTGTACCCGTTCGCTTACTTCTACGCCCATTGCCTGTTCAATGCACATACAAAGAGCATGGCGGTTCTGGTGCGCACCTAAATAATCCAAACGGTCGGTCAGGGCCAAGGTCTGGAGATAGGTAAGACTTTCGCACATCTTTTCGATACCTCGATGTATGTATCCGCAGTGTACATCCAGTTTCTTGATAATTTCGCCTTCCAGTGAAACGCGAAAACGAAGTACACCGTGGGTTGCCGGATGTTGAGGACCTATGTTAATGATATATTCGTCCTCATCAAAAATGGTTTCTCGTTTTTCTATTACACTGCCATCATGTTGCACCTCTATATATTGTGTTGTATCTACAGCCTCCTCATTGGTCATACGGAGTGGGTTGAGGTTTTCATCGTAGTCCTTACGCAATGGATAGCCTACCCAGTCATCACGCAGGAACAAACGGCGCATATCAGGATGTCCTATAAAGCGGATACCATAATAGTCGTATACTTCGCGTTCATTGAATTCAGCACCTTTCCAAATATCACTTACACTAGGAAGCTCCGGTTTTTCTCGGTTGGTTGTGCGAGTGCTGACCACTATGTTTTCTCTTGTCTTCGTATCTTCCAGATGATAGACTACACCTAGTCCTTCTTCGCCCCAGTCCATTCCGGTAAGGCTGCGTAGAAAATCCATATGTTTACCCTGCCGCAATTTCAGCATTTCTTCATGTAGCTTTTCGGCAGGTATTTCTATTTTTTCACTCATGCTTGTTCGGGATTTTGTGGTTCATTTTCTTTGCGGTTCACTCCGCCAAAGAATTTTTCCAGTTTTACTTTACGTTGCAATTGTATCATGCCGTATAACAAGGCTTCAGGCCGTGGCGGACATCCGGGAATATATACGTCAACGGGAAGAATTTTATCTACTCCGTTCAATACGTGATATGATTTTTTAAAAGGACCGCCGCTAATGGCGCATCCGCCTACTGCAATAACGTATTTAGGATCCGCCATCTGGTCATACAAACGTTTTAGTACCGGAGCCATCTTGTGTGTGATAGTTCCTGCTACCATGATCATATCTGCCTGGCGCGGACTGGCACGGGCTACTTCAAACCCAAAGCGGGCGAAATCATACCGGGCAGCCCCCACTGCCATAAACTCAATTCCACAACAACTGGTTGCAAATGTAAGCGGCCACAACGAATTGCTGCGTCCCCAGTTGATGAGGTCGTCCAAACAGCCCACCAATACTTTTGTACCGCTTTCATTGAGCTGCTTGACCATGTTTTCCAAATACTCATTGTTTTTGAAGTCTTCATAAGGAATAGACTTTATGGTTGGTTTCTTTACTTCCATTCCAACGCTCCTTTCTTCCAGGCATACGCCAGACCTAAAACTAATATAACTAAAAAGAAAAGGATGCTAAACAGACCGTACACTCCTAGGTCTTGTACCACTACAGCCCAAGGGAATAAAAATACTGTTTCCACATCGAACATCAGGAAGAGGATAGCAAATAGATAGTAACCTACTTTGAATTGCATCCACGACCGTCCCCGTGTAGGAATACCACATTCGTAGGCTTCTCCCTTTTGTGAGTTGTATGAACGGGGAGAAATGGCACGGGCAATCCCCAATGCTACGGCAACTAATGCGATTGCCGTCAAGATAACGACAACTAATAATGTAAAATACATATCTAAACTTTTTTTGATTAGACAAACGGATAGAAAAATAGTCCTTATAAGACGTTTGTTATAAGGATTTCTACTCAGCGAAATGCTGAAAAAAAATTAAAAATTAAATGATGATCCGCCGGAGTGCATAGATATAATAATCTACGGCATCAGTGTAAAGCGAATGAAAGGTGTGGCAAACTATATGGTTTGTTTGTAGCTCTTGCTTTTTAAGTTCGCTCAATGCTGTTAAAATGCGGACTATACATTTAAACTTTGATGTGGAAGGGTTGTCAAGTGATATGGCTATTTGTGGCATATCTGCAAAATTGTTGGTAAACAGGAAATCCACTGTTCTTTTGCAAGGGTCTTGTTGTTGCTGGTAACAAGATGTCTGTGGGTGTAGATCTGTCGGTTCAACCGTATAATGATCCTGATCTACTGTTATCGTAAACAGTAGAAATAATAGGATATATACAACGTATCTCAACATATTATTCATCTTGTTACCCTTTTAATGAGGGTGCAAAGATAGCCAATTATTTGAAGCTTCATTGAGATTTTTTGAATTATTTATGTATAAAAATGGTTATAGGAAGTGAATGTCAGTGCTTTTTCCAAAAACTCGGCATAAAGAGCAGAAGTACGGTAAATAACTCCAAACGCCCTATTAGCATCAGTATTGCGCTTGTCCATTTTGCTGCATCCGGCAATCCGCTCCATGAATAGGACGGACCGCATTTTCCAATACCTGGGCCTACATTGCCCAAACTGGAAATGACTACGCTGTAAGCTTCTTCAAATCCTACTCCAAACAGCATAAGAACCAGCCATCCAATAAAAATAATTGCCATATATAGAAAAATGAATGCAAGTACTGCTGACTTGGTTGTTGATGAAACAACTTGGTGGTTGATACGTACAGGAAGTATAGCATTGGGATGAATGATATGTTTGAATTCATTTTTAGAAATACGGCTCATAATGGCTATACGTATACATTTTATTCCTCCTGTAGTGGATCCGGCACAAGCTCCGAACAACATGATGATGCACATTAATGTCCAAAGTACAGGTACCCAGGTCATATAATCTGCAGAAATGAATCCGGTAGTGGTTTGTAAGGAAACAACCTGAAATATGGCTTTACGGAAAGATTCCTCAATACTGAACGGACTGGTGAAAATAAGAGTGACGGTAGTGAAAAGTGTAAAAAATCCCACTGTTCCCAAATACCAGTGGAGTTCTGTGTTTTGGAATAAGCGTTTAAAATTTCCTTTTAAGAATAATAAATATAACAAGGTGAAATTAATGCCCGACAAGAACATGAACAAGGTAATAACATATTCTATATAAGGAGAATTAAAGAATGCAATACTGTTTTGTTTGGTTGAATACCCTCCTGTGGCGGCAGTGGTCAGAGAATGACATACACTGTCGAAAAAGTCCATACCTCCGGCAATCAACAGAATAATCTCGGCAATGGTCAGTCCTAGATAGATAGTCCAGATCCATTTGGCTGTAACACCAATACGCGGATGTACTTTATCATGGGTGGGGCCGGTGGCTTCAGCAGCAAATAATTGTACACTGCCCACTCCGAAGATCGGTAATACGGCAATAGTGAAAAATACAATTCCTAATCCGCCGATCCATTGTGTCATACTTCGCCAGAACAAAAGCCCGTGTGGCAATGACTCTATATTGTTCAAAATACTTGCTCCCGTAGTGGTGAACCCCGACATGGTTTCAAAGAAAGCGTCCGTTATACAGGGAATATATCCGCTCAGATAGAATGGAAGCATACCGAATAAAGAAAAAAAGACCCATGCGAAAGTTACAATAACATATCCGTCACGGCGACTGATCTTCTTTTCTGCATTTTTGCCGGTCAGAGAGGCTATGATGCCTGCCCCTACTGTAATTGCTGTAGAAGTTAGGAAAGCGGAAAGATCCGATTCATTATAATAAACAGCAAGAAAGGAGCATAGAATAAGGAAGCCTGCTTCTATGAAGAATAGAGAACCCATAATCCGGGCTATCATTTTTGTGTTTATCATCAATTGAAGAATTTTTCTATTTTCTTAATCATCATCCCTAAACAGAATACCACAACATGGTCATTGGGCTGAATAACAGTATTACCTGTTACCAATATACCTTCGCCATTGCGGATGAGTCCGCCGATGGTTGCCCCTTTGGGTAATCCGGCGTCTTTGACAGCGCATTTGGTAATACGGGAACCATTTTTGACTGTGAATTCAGCCACATCAGCATTAGCGAAGGTCAGACATTTTACATTAGAAACATCGGCGTCCAGCATCATTTGGTAAATATGGCTGGCGGCAATCATCTTTTTATTGATAACCGTACCGATATCCAAGCTTTCTGCCATACTGATATAATCAATATTTTCTACTTCCGCCACAGTCTTGGTTACTCCCATGCGTTTAGCGGCAAGACAGGCCAGAATATTGGTCTCAGAATTGTCTGTCAAAGCGACAAAAGCCTCGGTATTCCTTAATCCTTCTTCCATGAGTAAATCCATATCCCGCCCATCTCCGTTGATAATCATTACTTTTTCGTCCACAGCTTCAGTAAGTCGGTTGCATCTGTTGATGTCATTCTCAATAATCTTGACCTGCATATAATCTGGTACGTATTGTGTGGTGCGTACAGCGATTCGGCTGCCGCCCATAATCATTACATTGCGTACATCGGGATAAGTTTCTTTTCCTGCTATTTTACGGATATAAGGAATGTATTTCTTTGTTGTGGTGAAATAAACAATATCATGCAATTTGATAGCATCGTCTCCACGGGGGATGATTGTTTCATTTCCCCGCTTAATAGCTACAATATGGAATGGAATATTACGTCCTCCCAGTTCATGAAGGGGAACGTTCAGAATTTCTGCCGTTTCTCGCATTTTGGTACCTATCAGGACTAGTGCACCGCCGCAAAACTCCCACCACTGACGTATCCAGCTCATTTTGATGGCATCTACTATATCTTTAGCAGCCAGCATTTCCGGATAAATCAGTGAGTGTACTCCTAGTTGGGAAAAGAATTCTTTATGTTTAGGAAGTAGATATTCGTAATTGTCAATCCGGGCTACAGTCTTTTTAGCTCCCATATTAGTAGCCAACATGCAGGCCGTCATATTGCGGCTTTCTTCTGGCATGACCCCGATAAATAAATCTGCGCCTGCCACTCCTGCATTTTTAAGGCCGGAAATGGAAGTGGGGGATGCATTGACAGTCATTAAGTCGAAGTTGGAATCAAGTTTGCTCAACTTTTCTTCGTTTTCATCCATCAAAATGATGTCTTGCTTTTCATCCGATAATAATTTCGCCAAATGGGTGCCTACTGCTCCTGCTCCTGCAATAATGATTTTCATTGTTCGTCTCTCTTAGAATGATATCAAAATTTTGTAAATACCTTCTTCGTCCATGCCGCAAATATGATATAGTTCTTTTACTGAACCATGCTGGACAAATAGATCCGGTAATCCGACACGTTTTACTTGTGGATTGTACTCATTATCTGCCATAAATTCCAGTATGGCACTGCCCATTCCACCTTTTAGCACACCATCTTCAATAGTGACCACTTGCTTGAATCTCTTGCCTATTTCGTGTAACATACTTTCATCTAACGGCTTCAAGAAACGCAAATCATAATGGGCAATGCTTTTTCCTGTTTCCTGTTCGGCATGTGTGATAGCCTTTTCTGCTTGAACACCAATGGGACCCAGTGTAATGACCGCTATGTCTTTTCCTTCTTTTAATTTTCTTCCTTTTCCTATCTCAATCTCTTGCATTGGGCATTTCCAGTCTACCAATGACCCTCTTCCGCGTGGATAACGGATGACAAAAGGACCTTTATTGGGTAACTGGGCGGTATACATCAAACAACGTAGTTCATGTTCGTTGTAAGGGGAGGCTACAATGAGATTGGGTATCGGTCTCATATAAGCCAGATCGAATGCTCCGTGATGAGTAGGACCGTCTTCTCCTACTAATCCAGCGCGGTCTAGGCATAATACTACATTGAGTTTTTGTATCGCTATATCGTGAATCACATTGTCATAGGCACGTTGCATGAAGGACGAATAGATATTGCAGAAAGGTAATAGGCCATCTTTTGCCATTCCTCCTGAAAAAGTAACGGCATGTCCTTCGGCAATTCCCACATCAAAACCTCTTTCGGGCATGGCTTTCATTAATATGTTCATGGAGCATCCTGAAGGCATTGCGGGAGTAACTCCTACGATTTTATCGTTTGTTTGGGCTAGTTCCAATAGGGTATTTCCAAAAACATCCTGAAACAAAGGGGGCATTCCTTTGGTATCGACAACGATACGCTCTCCGGTTTCTTTGTCGAATATGCCTGGAGCATGCCAGATGGTGGCAGCTTTTTCTGCCGGACCGAAACCTTTTCCTTTGGTGGTATGTATATGGAGTAGTTTAGGTCCTTGCATATCTTTAATCTCTTTTAATACACGTGCCAAATTGTTGACATCGTGTCCATCAATAGGTCCGAAATAACGGATATTCATGCCTTCAAATACATTTTGCTGTTGTACCAGCATGGATTTCAGGCTGTTGTTAAATCGTATCAGGCTTTTCCGGCGTTCTTCATTCAGGATACCCCATCGATGGAACATTTGTGATATTTTATAGCGTATCCGGTTGTATCCTTCAGACATTTGCAGGTTCAACAGATATTGTTTCATACCTCCTACACTACGGTCTATAGCCATATTGTTGTCATTCAGGATAATCAGCAGGTTATTAGGAGTTGACGAGGCATTGTTCAGTCCTTCGAAAGCTAGTCCGCCACTCATGGAACCGTCACCAATTACGGCAACGACATGCCGGTTGTTCTCTCCGTGTTTTTTGGCTGCTACAGCCATACCCAAAGCTGCGGAAATAGAATTTGACGCATGCCCGCAAGTAAATGTGTCATATTCACTTTCGGATGGAGAAGGGAAAGGACGTATGCCATTTAGTTTACGGTTGGTGCAGAACGCATCCCGGCGTCCGGTTAAAATTTTATGCCCGTAAGCTTGATGCCCTACATCCCATACAATGCGGTCATAGGGCGTGTTGAATACATAATGTAAGGCGACGGTCAGTTCTATTACGCCCAAACTGGAACCGAAATGCCCCGGATTACATGAGAGCTCATCTATAATCTTTTGCCTTAGCTCTTTACACACTTCGGGCAGTTTGTCTGCGCTTAAATGACGCAAATCGTCCGGAGTATCTATGCTTTGCAGCAAGTTATATAAATTATCCTGTTCCATTCTTATGATATGATAAATATCGTGCAAAAATAGCATAAATATGTGTATTATGATTACATTTGCCCTTAAATTTTAAAAGCTTTTCTTATCGTATGAATTTCAGAACGCAAGTAGAATTACCTAAAAGGGAAGCAGAAATCCGACATTCGGATCGAATCATGCTATTTGGTTCTTGTTTTGCGGAAAATATCGGAAATTTGTTGTTAACAAATAAGTTCCGTTGTGATGTAAATCCTTTTGGAATTCTCTATAATCCTTTATCTGTTGTGGAAGCTCTTTGGCAAATTCTATCCCATCAAACATATATGGAAGAGGATTTGTTCTATGCCGGAGGCTGTTGGCACAGTTGGATGCATCATAGTGTTTTTTCAGCCTCTACGGCAGCATCTTGTTTATCTTCTATAAATACTCGGCTGGCACAGGCTTCAGCCGGACTTCCTCAGCTTGATTGGCTGGTTATTACTTGGGGGACTGCTTTTGCTTATTGGCTGAAAGAAAGGACCATGGTGGTAGGAAATTGCCATAAACAGCCCGACAGCCTTTTTACCCGACAACTTCTTACAGTAGAGGAAATTGTCACTGAATGGGAATGTGTGTTGGTGGAATTGAGAAAAGTAAATCCGTCCTTGAAGATACTTTTCACTGTCAGCCCCATACGGCATAGCAAAGATGGTATGCATGGTAATCAGATAAGTAAGTCCACTTTGCTCCTCGCAGCGGATGAATTGTGCCGCCGCTGGTCTGATTGTTACTATTTCCCTTCTTATGAAATCATGATGGATGAACTTCGTGATTATCGTTTTTATGCAGATGACATGTTGCATCCCTCTCCTGTAGCTGTATCTTATCTATGGGAATGTTTTACAGAATGTTATTTTAGTAAAGAAACGGATAGAATAATGAAAGAGTGGGAGGATATCCGGAAGGCTTTAGCTCACAAACCGTTTAATGCCCAATCTGAAACATATCGTAAATTTTTAACTCAAATAGTGTTAAAGATAGAGCGACTTAAAGAAAAGTTCCCGTATTTTGACCTTCAAAAAGAATTAGAACAATGTCAAGCTCGATTGAAAATATAGAAAAAGTTCTGGGAGCAAAGCGGTTTGGAAACCGTAGTGCACAGATTGATTGGATTTTAACTGATAGCCGTTCATTGTGTTTTCCGGAAGAAACATTATTTTTTGCTTTAAAAACCAAACGGAATGACGGGCATAAATATCTTTCGGAATTGTATGAACGTGGAGTCCGTAACTTTGTAGTGGGTGAATTGCCGGCTGATATGCAATCTTTTCAAGATGCGAATTTCCTGCAGTTGACCAATCCTCTGAAAGGATTACAGAAATTGGCGGAAAAACATCGGGAGCAGTTTCAGATTCCGGTTATAGGAATTACGGGAAGTAATGGAAAAACCATTGTGAAGGAATGGTTATATCAATTGCTTAGTCCAGATCGTGTGGTAACCCGTTCGCCACGTAGCTATAACTCACAGATAGGTGTGCCACTTTCGGTGTGGTTGATGAATGAGCACACTGAGTTGGCTATTTTTGAAGCGGGTATTTCCGAAATGGGTGAAATGGAGGCGTTGCAGACTATCATTAAACCTACTGTGGGTATTTTGACTAATATTGGTGGTGCGCATCAAGAGAATTTTTTCTCTTTACAGGATAAATGTATGGAGAAACTTACTTTGTTCAAAGACTGTGACGTTATTGTTTATGATGGCGATAACGAATTGATAAGTTCGTGTGTGGCAAAATCTCTTTTTGCCTCGCGTGAGATTGCTTGGTCGAAAAAGGACAATGAACGTCCGTTGTTTATTGAGTCCATTCAAAAAGGAGAACATGCTACCACTATTAAATACCGTTATCTGGGGATGCCGAATGAATTTAGTATTCCTTTTATAGATGACGCTTCTATTGAGAATTCGTTGCATTGTCTGGCTGTGGCTTTGTATATGATGGTTCCCCCTGAACAAATAACCGAGCGCATGGCGCGTTTGGAACAGATTGCTATGCGTCTGGAGGTAAAAGAAGGCAAGAATGGCTGTGTGTTGATCAATGATAGTTATAATTCAGATTTGGCTTCTTTGGATATTGCTCTTGACTTTATGTCGCGTCGTTCTGATGATAAAGGGAAAAAACGGACACTTATCCTCTCGGATATGCTTGAAACAGGACAGAGCAGCAAACTACTTTATCGTCAGGTTGCCGAATTGGTACATAGCCGGGGAGTAGAGAAGATTGTCGGGGTAGGAGAGGAAATTCGGACTGCTGCTGCCCGTTTTGAGATAGAAAAGTATTTTTTTCGTACTACAGAAGAATTATTGGAATCGGATTTGCTGGCCGGGCTGCGTAATGAGGTGATTTTGGTAAAAGGTTCGCGTGCTTTTCATTTTGACCGGATTTCAGATCGTTTGGAACTGAAAGTGCATGAAACCATTTTGGAGATCAATTTGAATGCTTTGGTTGATAACTTGAATTATTATCGCAGCAAACTGAAACCGGAAACAAAAATGGTATGTATGGTGAAGGCTTCTGCATACGGTGCCGGTTCATACGAGATAGCTAAAACACTGCAAGATCACCGTGTGGATTACTTGGCGGTAGCTGTGGCTGATGAAGGTTCGGATTTGCGGAAAGCGGGAATCACCTGTTCCATTATGATTATGAATCCTGAGTTGACAGCATTCAAGACCATGTTTGATTATAAATTGGAACCCGAGGTTTACAGTTTTCATTTATTGAATGAACTGATTAAAGCTGCTGAGAAAGAAGGCGTAACGAATTTCCCCATTCATATTAAATTGGATACGGGGATGCACCGTTTGGGTTTTGCACCCGAAGAGATTCCAGAACTGATAGACCGTCTGAAGAAGCAGACAGCTGTTATTCCACGTTCTGTATTCTCTCATTTGGTAGGCAGTGACGGGGCTCAGTTTGATTCGTTTACGCGCAGACAGATAGAAATGTTTGAAGCTGCTTCTGAATGTTTGCAGGAGGCTTTTCAGCATAAGATATTGCGTCATATCTGTAATACAGCCGGGATAGAACGCTATCCGGGTGCTCAGTTCGATATGGTGCGTTTGGGAATCGGTCTTTATGGAATTGATCCGTTTACCAATCAGATTATCAATAATGTAAGTACATTAAAAACCACTATTCTTCAGATTCATGAGGTTCCTAAGGAAGAAACAGTGGGGTATAGTCGTAAAGGACATTTGGAAAGGGATTCCCGTATTGCCGCTATTCCTATCGGCTATGCCGACGGACTGAACCGACGTTTGGGAAATGGACATGCCTATTGTTTGGTGAATGGGCAGAAAGCGTCATACGTGGGTAATATCTGTATGGATGTGTGCATGATTGATGTGACGGATATTGATTGTAAGGAAGGGGATAAAGCTATCATCTTCGGAGATGATTTACCGGTCACTGTTCTGTCAGAGATTCTGGAAACTATTCCATACGAGATCTTGACCAGTGTGTCTAATAGGGTAAAACGAGTTTATTACCAGAATTAACGAAAAAAAGAACGAAAGAAAAAGACATGAAAAGGATGAACATACGTTACTTTTGCGTATCTTTAGGAAGTTACTAAAAATAGATAGCTATGAAACGTATATTCTTCCTTTTGTTATGTTTTTGTTTCTCGGTGTTGTCATTTGCCCAGAGAACGAATGGGGCTAAGCAGTTGACTAAACAGGACTCTTTGCGTTTGCAGCAACTATTGAGCGGTCAAGTCGAAATTGTGATAGATGATGAAACACAGAAAGAAATTGACAGATTGTTCAATCCTGAAAAGTGGAAAATGAAATCAACTCCCTTCCCTAAAAAAAACATGAAGTTTGAAACGGAACTTCCTCGTTATTATATCTCTCAAGTGGATACAATAGATGGTAGAGGGTATATCAGACTATTGCCGTACGGACCGTTTGAAACTCCGGAAGAGGAACAAATTTATGTAGAGATTCCTATCAACAAAGAGTTGCTGGCAGGCTATGATCCTCGTTTGGAACCTGCGCCGGCAGGCAAATTTACTCCTAGTGCTTTGATGGTGGGGGCGGGTATCAGCGCTACGTTTGATGCCGATAAGCTGCTAGGAATCATTTTCAGTAAGAAAATGCGTGCAAAAGCCCGTAATGCCAAAGAGGCTGATGCTTGGAAGAGTTATTGAACTATTGAGTAAAGAAACGAATGCCGGATATATGTGGAATACACCGGAATTTTGTGAATTTCATGTTGAAAAAACAGGAGCCACGTTTGGATAGTGCCAGACGTGGCTTGTGATTAGATCTTGTTGAATTTGATTTATTCAACTGCTGATTTTATTTTATATTATTTATACTTACCTTTTTCCAAATGAAATTGTCAATCATTTCTTTGTCGCATTTCCCGTTTTTAGCTTTAATGTTCAGGTTTTCGAATGTAAAGTTAGTAAGTTGATATTGATCAGACTTTTCTACACTGAAGAAATTATCGCATTTAAAATCAATGTTTCTCATTGTCACATGGTTTGAGTAAGAAATGGGAATGTCTTTTCGATCTTTCAGGTCAAAGAATTGCGTCCAAGGTTTGATATACAGAAAATGATCTGCATCTCCGGTGATATCTTCTACCAGAATATATTCATATTGTTGAGGTGTGTCCGGCCGCATCTTTAACCATAACAAACGATTGGCATTGGTGATGTGAATGCGTCGCAAGATAATATTGCGATTGTGGATGGATTCGCTTCCACAAGTGAGGGCGCCGTGGCAGAAACCGTATGTACAATCTTCTATGATGATGTTGGAATTTCCTCCATTATTCGGGTCTTGGTCTGCCCAAGGGCCTTTGCCGCCTTTTAAAGCTATGGCGTCATCATTGACAGACATATAGCAGTTCTTTACCAGTACATTGTTGCATACATCAATATCAATGGCATCCGTACTTGGAGCCTTTACCGGTCTCTCCGGTGAGAAAATATAGAGGTTCAATATTTTTATGTGATTACATTTATAAAGATGGGTAGTCCAAAAGGGAGAGTTAATGAGGCGTACTCCTGAGAGTTGGACGTTATTGCTATGGGAAATATGAACCAGCCGGGGACGTAATTCATCCATATTGGTACATTGGGGATTGACTTTTCGACGAAGCCAAAATGATTTCCAATATCTTAATCCGTTACCATCAATAGTTCCTTTTCCAGATAACGTAAAGCCATCCACTTTGTCGGCATTGACCAACGCCGCGAAATATTTCAAGCTTTGCCCTTCCATGCGGGTGTCTATGATGGGGAAGTTGCTGATATCATCACTTCCCTTCAACACAGCTCCTTCCTCCAGATGCAGGTGTGTTTTGGGTTTGAAGAACAGCGCTCCGCTTAAATAGGTTCCTTTGGGAATAACGATAACTCCGCCACCATTTTGTGCGGCAGCATCGATGGCAGATTGTATTTTCTCTGTTTGTAACAGGGTACTGTCATTGATGACGCCGTAATCTGTCAGAATGTATTTTTTACCTAATGTGTTTATATCTACTATCTTACTGTCCTTAAACCAATCGGATACAGGTGTGCCGTCCGGAAATTTTTCTTGTGCCAAAGACGGAAGGCATAGAAAGACGGCACATACAAAAGTTATTAATTTCATGATTCTGCTATTAAATTAATCACTATTCACTTGTTTATTGTCGGAAATCAAACATCAAATTAAGGTGTAGTCCTTCATCCCCCGATTTGATACGGATATTACCCGGCTGGCTGTTCGGCCCTTGTTGCTCGATTGGTTTAAAGGAGCAAATAGCCGGGATGTCCAGCAGGAAGGATATATCCCCTTCAGGGAATTTGGGCATGGTGTCTTTTACGCGTCCTTTCGGTTCTTCGGGAGTGAACACATGGAAGAAGATACCGTCATTCCGGGAATAAATGGTGAACGGTGTTGTGTCACTTTCCAAAGTGGCCCAATACATATTGGCATGATATCCTTTAAATTCCGGATAAACCAGATTTTCAAAACTTTCTCCGGTAATGGTATTGTTATACTCTTTGTGCCATACTCCATAATTCGTTCCCGGAATCCGGTTTTTCCAGACACGGTATGGACCGCGGCCCATCCATTTCATGCCGGAGCAATTCTTTTCAGGATAAGAGAAAGTCAGACCGAGATTGAATACTTTGGAGTCCATGAAAGCATCATCAAATCCACCTCCGCCGGAAGCCCGGTTCAGCAGAATGGCATCCATATAGAGTAGTCCTTTGTCCGTAAGACGCCATACGATGGAGTCGGCGGCACCTTTGTATTTGGCACAGTAAACAGCCCCCTCGTTGCTGTTGCGGACATAGCTCAATGTTGGTTCGTAGCGCATTTTCATGCCCACTGCCACAGGGCCGTCTTTGAATGGAACTTCTGTTCCTCCTGATGTGATACGGCTGATCATGCCGGTAGCCGGGTTAAAAGTGACGGTTACACGGTCGCTTTTCAGTTCGATGGTGGTAGCGGTTTGAGTGGCGGTTGCCGGCTGTACCGTTTCCAGGGTCATCGGAGTCTGTGCCATTTTATGATCAAAGTATTGTTTTGCCAGTCGGATAGGATAGGTCCAGTTACAGATACTTTTCCCCTCTTTGTCAAAAGCCTCTAACTCCAGTACATCACCTTCCCGGAAAGAAGCAGGAAGAGTGAAGCGGGCTTTTCCAGTTTCACCCGGTGTGATGGCAGGCAGTTGTACATGGCCTTCTGCGATAACTTTACCGCTTTCCATTGCATCTTTCAAAGGTGTTTCGCAAGTACGTATTTTGTAAGTCATGCGACATTTGTCCAAGTTAGTATAAGTATATTCATTAGTAACCAGGAAGCTGCCGTCAAAGTGGTCAGTAATCAGCAGCGGTTTTAACTGGATGGGCGACCATTGTGCGCGGATAGCATAGTAACTTCCTTCTTTTTCTCTACGCGGACCTACTACCCCGTCAGGAGCATTGGATTTATCTGAATCCAATATGCCTCCTTTATCAGAACGTTTGGGAGCTTCGTCACAGAATACCCAGATAAAGCCTCCGGCAAACATGGGGTTCGTGCACCAACGATCCCAAAAGTCACGTAGTCCGGCACCACCTCCCTGATCATACATGGCATGCATGAATTCGGTAGGCATAAATACTTTATAGCCGTTGGTAAAACGTGCCACTCCGGTCAGATAAGTGGGATAATGGTGGGTGTCCAGATCATTGAAATCGGCCCAAGGATGTACCATGTGGCGTTTCTGTAATTTATCGTATTTGGCGAATAAAGGATCAAGATTATAATTCCATCCTCCTTCGTTGCCATTACTCCAAATAATGATGGAAGGATGATTCACATCGCGTTCTATCATTTCTTTGACTAATTTAGGACCTACTTTTGAATCGTATCCGTTTTGCCATCCTGCCAGTTCATCCATATAGACAATTCCTAATGAATCACACATATCCAGGAAATGTTCATCAGGCGGATAATGTGAACGGACTGCATTCATATTCATCTCTTTTACCAGCAAGGCATCCTGACGGCTCATAGCTGCACTGGTAGCACGACCTCCATCTACGGAAAAAGAATGGCGGTTGACACCTTTCACCACGAGTTTGGTGCCATTCAGATAAACTCCGTCTTGTGGAAAGAATTCAATGGTGCGGAAACCTATCCGCGTTTCACGGCTTTGCACCGTTTTCCCTTCGGGGTCTTTCAGTTCCAATCTGGCTACGTACAGATTGGGGTCCTCTGTAGACCAAGGTTGGATGTTCATCCAGTTCCCTTCCACCAACTGTTCCTTGTTCGAATCCTTAATCTGATGAGAAATGCTAGATTTGTTTTCTTGAGTGTATATGTCTTTTCCATCCTTTAATGAACGGACGGAAACAGACAATTCATATCCTTTGGCATCTCCTTCCATTTCTATTGCCGCTTGCAATTTTCCATGCTGATCGGCGTTCAGAATAAAATGTCGCATGTGGACTGCCGGGACAACTTCCAGCCATACAGGTCTGTAAATACCACCATACAGCCACCAGTCGGCTTTACGTTCGGCTGCATTGATGGATTTGTTGGCTGATTCTTTAGCTATCTTTACTTCAAGCAGGTTCTTTTTGCCGGGCTTCAATAAATCGGTGATATCATAACTGAAGCGGTAGAATCCTCCCTGATGCATCTCGCCTGCGGGTTTTCCATTGATGAAAACTTCCGTGTCGGTCATCACTCCGTCAAAGAATATTTTTATCCGCTCACCGGAAGTTGTTGCCGGGGATTCAAATTTATATCGATAAATGCCCGTTTCGTCGCTTGGCCTTTCACCTTTTATAGTGTACCAACGACCGTAAGTATATTCTCCGAATCCTTGCAGTTCCCAGTTGCAGGGTACTTCGATCTTTTTCCATTTTCCACTGTTTTGTCCTCCCGAACAAAAGAACTCCCAAGTCCTGGTGTCGTCAATACCGGTTCCCGATAAATAGATACGTTCGGGGTGCGGAGCTTGTGCCTGCACAGTTGGTCCACTCCACAGGGCAGCTATTACTAAAGCTGTCAGTTTGGTCCATTTGTTTTTCATAATACCATTGAATACTGTTTTCATGATACAAAAATAAGGCGGGATAACCCGCCTTACAATGGAAAATCATACATTATGATGAAAAATGATACAGTTATAGGGAATTAATATGCCGATAGAATTATTTTATTTCTATTCTCATGGGAGATTCCTTTTTATATTCAACCTTTTCCTGATTGGCATTTATGTTCTTGAAAATAATGTTTTTGGATTTCTTACCTTCTACATTCACCCTAATTTCTTCACTAGGGAGTTTGAAATGTATATCCTCGAACAGGATGTCTTTTCCATCCAATATGTGAATGTCATTATGCAGCGATTCTATCGTCAGCTTCCGCATCGTAAATCCGGCGGCATCATTCAGGGCGCCGATTAATTTCTTGCATTTGATCTCTCCATTTTCTATCACTACCTGGTTGAAAGGTATTTCAGGAATACCATTGGCGGTAAAGAACTGGTCGGCTGATTCTACAATGAAATCTTTGATCAGGATATTCTTTACATCAGGTGTCAGCCGGTTTACTTTTCTTGCCGGATAGCGTGCGGCCAGTTCGCCCATATAATAAGCACTGCCCAACAAATCCCAAGTAAAGGCTTTTCCTACATTGATCATGCGCAGTCTCTCATAGTAAGTGTTGTCACTGCCTCCTCCACGGTTGCGTCGCGTTTTGAAACGGATGCCGGTACGAGTGCCGTCAAATACACAATCGTGTACATACAGATTCTTGATCACTCCGGCTGTTTCACTACCACAAGTAATCCCGCCATGTCCATGCTGGGCCAGCGAGTAGCGGATAATTACGTTTTCTGTAGGTTTGCCTACACGTAATCCGTCTTCTGCTCTACCGGCTTTCAGGGTAAAGCAATCATCACCGCAGTTCAGCGTGCAGTATTCAATTAATACATTTTTACAAGATTCTATATCAATACCGTCTCCGCTGGGCACCTTGGTGGAATTAACGGTAATGCCTCTTATAATTACATTCTCGCAATAAATGGGTACCACATTCCATAAGGTGCTTCGTTCCATCGTGATCCCTTCTATTAATACATTGGTACAGTTGATAGGAGAGATTGTTTTAGGACGATAGAAAGTCCTGCCTTCCATACCGTCATAGATACGTTGTTCTATAGGCATGTCCCACGGGACATCTTTTTCTACCACTGAAGCACCGTTAGGACGTTTTCTGATTTCAGCATCCATAGATGGTCCGTAAATGGTTCCTTCTCCTGTAATGGCGATGTTGTTTTCCCCATTGGCGTAAATAAAGGCGGCCGGCCCCATTATTTCTACCCCTTCATGGCGTGTGAAAACCGCCGGTAGATAATCTTCCGCACGACCGGAAAACTCTATTTCGGCTCCTTTGGCTAAATGTAGATTAACATTACTTTTCAGTACAATACGGGCCGATTTCCATTTTCCCTCAGGAATGACGACTGTTCCTCCTCCTTGTTTGCTGACTTCAGCAATCGTCCGGTTCACTAAATCTGTAATAGGGGCATCTTCTGTCATTCCTTTGTCTTTCATATTGACGATGAAATCGGGAAAAACGGGACGCTTCGGCTGAGGCATATTGAAATATGCATTCTTGATCGGAACGATATTCCGGGGCATTGCTTGTGCACCGACTTCATTTAAATAGGGGATAGCTGGTTTCAGTTCTGCTGTCAGCTTATCCAATACTTCCGGATTTAATTTTACTTTTACCATTCCGATGGGGTGGAAGCGCGTATCATCCCAAGCTGTATAAACAATGGTATATACATTATCTCCTTCGGGTATCAGGCAAAGCGGAGTCCTCATGACAGTCCACCATTTTTTAACTTTGGTATCTATGGCGATATAACGTGCTTTGCTCCAGTTTTTTCCGTCTATGGATAAAGTGTATCCCATTCTGTTGGGTAAGTTTAAATAGTTCGGCCCGCCGTCAAACATCGCTATGTAGGTTCCGTTGGGTAATTTGGATACGATAGGATTCTCTACAAACTGCGGGTGAATGGAAGTTATCGGATTGATTTCCTCACCCATACGTTTCCATGGTCCTTCCAACGTTTCTGATTCGGCCAGTCCCACAGCCCATACCTTGCGCTTTTCCCCTCCTTTCAAGGGATAATCTGCACGGGTTTCGTAAGGATAAGCTCCACTGATAAACGCATTCCAGCCTTTATCCACTTTATATGGGAAGAAAGAAGCGACCCCTTGCCGTCCTTCCCAAAGTTGGGAGTCCAGTCCCGGTTCTATAATGATTCCCATATCTCGGTAAGGACCGCCTATTCCTTCTAGACCTTCCTTTTCGGATTCACATCTCCAGATGCGGCCGAAAGAATGATTGGGTGCAATTTCTTTATCTGTGGTGTAGGCCAGATAAAATCCGTACCATCGGTTGTTTTCCTCGCTGAATACAGGCATATAAGACCAGATGGCGGAACGGCGGTCATTCATGGGATTGTCTTCATGTACCAATGCATAGACACCGCTTGATTCCAATATAGTGGATTGGCGTGTCCAGTGAACACCATCAGTGCTGGTCCAGTGTCCTATACGTGTCTTTACTCTGTCGTGATAGGCAGGCATCCCTTTCACACCGGCGCGTTCGGTAGGAAACATGTGATAAGTACCTTTTATTTTTACGATAGAGCCTCCTTCAAATCCTCCTTGAATCCCTTCTGTACCTGGCATTCCTGCGTTGATAACGGGGGCTTCAGGTCCTCCGATAACAGTAAATAAAGTTTCTCCTTCGGTGATTCCATCGATATGGAATGATATACTATCTGTTTTATCAGTCGTTTTGATACTTTTGCTTTCCATCTTTTGAGCGATGGCTTGCGTACCCGCCAGACATAATCCGATACACAGTCCCCAAAAAGCGTTTCTTGTCATACTTAGTCTTTTAAAAGTTAAATGGCCTCCATTTTACGGCTTATAAGTAATGACGTTTGTAGATAGGATTTGTAACCATCGGATTTGTTCTTATTTTTATGAAGCAGATCGATGTTTTCTTGTTTGTCTGTAAATAGAAGAAAAAGGTTATTTTTATAGGTGTTAAATCAAAATATGATGTATATTTGAAAGCGAAATAATCAAATACCTATGAAGAAGTATATTATAACTCTGCTGTTTTGTACGTTATTTTGTCATTTAGGCATTGCTCAAGGTTTGAAATCAGTTTCTATCTTGGGAGATTCTTATTCCACTTTCGAAGGATATGTTCAACCCGATACTAATTTTGTATGGTATCTGAAGACACCTCCTGAAGGGAGAAAGACGGATATGGTTTCTGTACGTAATACTTGGTGGCATCAGTTTATTAAGGAGAACAACTACCGTCTTTGTGTGAATAATTCGTTTTCCGGTGCTACTATTTGCCATACCGGTTATCGTTCGGAGGATTATAGCGACCGTTCTTTTATCACCCGGATGAAGGCGTTGGGCTGTCCTGATATTATTTTTATTTTTGGCGCGACTAATGATTATTGGGCGAAATCACCTTTAGGAGAGTATCAGTATGCGGATTGGTCCAAAAAAGATTTATATTCTTTCCGCCCTGCTATGGCTTATATGCTGGATACAATGATTGATTATTATCCTAATGTGGAGATTTATTTTCTATTGAATGATGGTTTGGGAGAGGAAATCAGTGAATCGGTCAGAACGATTTGCAAACATTATCAGATAGATTGCATTGAACTGAAAGGGCTTGATAAAATGAGCGGACATCCTTCGGTGAAAGGGATGAAGCAGATTAGTGAGCAGGTGAAGGCGTATATGAATTCCCGGCATAATTGAGTATGACGGTTTGTGTGGTGATTATTTTAGAGGAATAATGATAAACAGTTTCCGATGATATTTTAGTGAAAGATATACTGGTTGAAGTATATTCTCTCACTAAAATATGCCTATCACTTCTTATTTTACAAAAAACAATCGTCAAATGTCTTTCAGTTATAATCTAATCTCGGTGGTTAGAGCAGGTAAACCAGAAAGTTTTTTCATTGTGATTTCATTAAAGTTTCTTTTTTAGCCTTTAAAAATGAAGAGAGCTTATTTATTTCGCTTCTATACTTTCGTTCGTTGACCCTGTTCTTATTTTCTTCTGGATCTATGTGATGGTCAAACAACATTCGGGAATGAATCTTTTCTTTTTGTTTCCATTCCGCATAGTTGTATCTATTGCTAACAGCATTGTCTCCCCCTTCCCATTGGATATATACTTGGTCTTTTATTTTTGCTTTTAAATTTGTTAAAATAGGAACAAAACTAGTGCCATTTAATTGATTCTTTGGTATGGGCAAATGACAAAGTTCACATAGTGTTGGATATAAATCTACGAATTCTACCATGGACTTAGTTTTTCCTTTTTTCAATCCGGGAACACGTACAATTAAAGGAACGTGAGTAGAACGATCCATTAAATTATGCTTACCGAGAAAGTTGTGTTCCCCTAGATGCCAGCCATGGTCTCCTAGTAATACAACGATGGTATTATTTGCTAAACCTAGCTCATCCAGGGCATCCAGCACTTTTCCTATTTGGGCGTCAACATAGCTTAAACAGGCATAATATCCGTGTTTGGCTTCTTTCTGAAAATAGATATCATCTGCTGTGGTAGTACGTGCGTAAGCATAGATTTCTCCAGAGTTTTTAACTTCATCCGGCAAGCCTGCAGGGCGAAAACGATTATTGGCAACTGGAATTTTCTCTCGGTCATATAAATCCCAATATTTTTTAGGGGCATTAAAAGGTAAATGTGGCTTCCAAAATCCACATGCCATAAAGAAAGGTTTTCCTTGTTCTTTTAAACGTTTTAAGTCTGCAATGGCTTTTAATGCCAGTTTTCCGTCATCATAAGCGGTGTCAGGTACTTCAGCCCACTCACAAAAAGGCCCTCGCATTGTTTTGGGATTGATAGTTCGTGCGGAGACTTCATTCATCCATAATTCCCATTTATTGTATTCTGCCCAATATACATCATATCCGTCGGGATGTTTACGATAAGGAGGTTCACTCCATGAATTAGCATGATCTGAAAGATGGTGGAAAACCTTGCCGTTTGAGATTGTGTAATAGCCATGTGATGTAAACCATCTTGATATCGGAATTGCGGTTGGACAATCTTTGCTGGCATAAGCGGAATAGTTGACAAAGCGATCTGGATAGTGTGGATACACTCCTGTCAATAAACTGGCGCGTGAAGCTCCACTTACTGGGATATTACAGTAAGCGTTCTGAAATAATAACCCGCTGGCGGCAAAACGATCGATATTGGGGGTCTTTACTTCTTTTACTCCATAGCATCCTAACTCAGGGCGCATATCGTCTGCCATCAAGAATAGAACGTTCATTTTCTCTGTCTGTGAAAATACAGACAGAGAAGAGAAGGCAAGCATTGAAATGCTTGAAAACAAAGTATATTTTAACTGCATAATTTTATTTATTGTTTTCCCATCCAGGATTTTGTTCTAGAGCAGGATTGAGTGCCAATTGATTTAGAGGAATTGGATTTAGATAGTAATGTTCCAACCATCCTAGGGGTTTCTCAAAATAATATACATATCCTTCATTGTTGGAGGGACCATTCATAACTTTTACATTAAATTCACTTGCATTTTTTAAATAGACCCCAGTAGGTTGTTTGTCTACGTAATGTCCTTTTTTCCAGCGGCGTAAATCGTCCAGACGAGTTCCTTCACCCATTAATTCAACGCGGCGTTCACGGCGGATTTCCCATAGTAACGGATTTACATCTTGATCTCTGTCAGGATCAAAATCTGTGGTAATATCTGTCAAGACCATATCGGCCACGTGAGCACGTTTTCTCAGTTTATTAATAGTTTCATCTGCTATAGATTGATCGAATTGCCCTAGTTCATACATTGCTTCGGCATAATTCAACAGTATCTCACCGAGTCTGAATAGGGGAGCGTCTGTAGTACAAACTCCATTGGCAGTGCTGGCATCGGTATGAGTATTATAGTATTTCCATACCCAGAAACCCATTTGGCTGGCATTCCATCCCTGTCCCCAATTGACATTTTTGAAATGAGGTTGCCCTTTGGTTATAAAACCTTTGAAATTAGATGTCGGCAACCGGTGATAAGTTTCTTTAGAAATTGTTGCCATCAAGTCAATATATTCACGTTCAGAAGGATTGTCTGTGAACTTCCATTGAGTGGTAGAGGCACTTGCTAGACTTACCATATAGGGAGGACATACTGTGTGATATAAACGATAATCCCGGTTGCGGAACTGTGCATATACATCTTTATCACCTCCGTATGTGGAACTGTTTTTGATAGGATGTCCGTCACTGCACAAATAACTGTCTACAGCATCTTTGGTTGCTTCTATTTGTGATTCGCCGGTTCTTACCATACGTGTGAGCCCATGGCATAGCTGGCTGGTAGCATACTCTTTGTATAGAATAATTCCATTTATGCCATCTAAAGACTCTGAGTTGAAAAGTTCTTCATAGTTGGGATGTAGGGTAGTATATTTATTCATGACTTCCTTGGAAGCCCGTGTACATTCTTCTAAATAGGTTGTGGCATTTTGTAGGGCATGATATTTTCTCCATGTACCTTCAAATAAACAAAAACGGGAAATTAATGATTGTACTACAGCTCGATTGATCGTATTATTGCCATCTCCGTCTACCTTGATATGTTCTTCTGCATATTTCAAGTTATTCAGAATATTTTGGGCTACAACATCCCGTGGGTCTCTAGGGGAATATAGTTCCTCGCTGTCTTCTGATAAAGCATGTTCTACCCATGGTAAATCTCCATATAGAGATAGCATTTTAAAATATTTATAAGCGCGAAAAAAATATCCAACACTTCTCCAATGTGCTTTTTCTGCATCATTCATGGATGACTGGTCTATATTGTCCAACATTAAATTCACCCGGCGGATATATTCATAGTCCCATGAATCAGAAGACGCAGGTACCTTAGCTTTCTGATACGCCCATTGACTTTCATTGCCTGAGACATGCTTGATCATATTGTCAGCTTCATAATCTCCTTTAAAAATCTCATCAGTTTGTCCTGTTTTATATGCATAGCCGAAAAAGACGTTATACAGTCCCCAAGCGTAAGTCTTGAAGTTTTCATATGATCGGAAAGAGGTTAATTCCGTTTGTTGATCTTTGGGATATACCTCCATAAAATCATTATTTAAACAAGAATTCATCAACAGGAAGAGTCCTACTCCTACTATATATTTTTTCATAATGTCAGCTTTTATTATAAACTTAAATTAATACCAAATGAGAATTGACGCATATAAGGATAAGTAAATCCACGTTGTCCCAAATTGTCTGTTACTACACGTTCAGCATCTATCCCTTTGGGCAGATGATCAAATGTAAAGAGGTTTTCTCCACTAAAAAATACTGATAAGTTAGTAATACCCAGTGGCTTGATCAGTTTTATGGGGAAGGTATATGATAAACTGATATTGCGTATGCTCAAATACGCCCCATTTTGCAAAAAACGGGTTTGTGTTTTTTGATTGGCTTTAGTATTTCCTTCTGCCTTTTCATATAAACGTGGAAAATAACTATTTGTATGTTCTGGAGTCCAGTAATTCAATTGAGAGTCAAACAAAGTTGAGTAAGCATCGTAATGTGGATAGAATAGCTCATTCATAAGCCAAAGATCCCGTTTGCCGACTCCTTGTAAAATAAATGACAATGAAATACCTTTCCATGCTGCGCCACCACGAATTCCGTACTGATATCTGCGAGTATCATTACCGATAATATGAGTATCGCCTGGTTCGTTTGACGTGTTTTTACCATTGTTTATAATACCATTTCCATCAAAATCCACATAAAGTATATCTCCCGGATTGGGATTATAACCTTCCATTTTGGGAATATTGTTTTTTAACTTTCCTTGACTGTCAAAATCTTCGGTAGTATATAAGCGGTCTGTAGTATACCCCCATATTTCACCTAATTCCATTCCTTTTCGGTAAATCAGATTGCCATCCGAATCTTTTCCTAGTAAGCCTACCTCATTGTCGTATTTTGTGATTTTCGTACGCGAGTCATATAGGTTAAAACCTAAATAATATTGCACATTGCCGATACGGTCATTCCAATCCAAGGATATTTCCCAACCTTTGGCGCGTAAATCGGCAGAGTTTTGTAATGGGGCTTTGGCACCCAATACTCCTGGAAGTTCCATACCTGGAGCCAACATTCCTTTTGTATCCCGTTGGTACCAATCAAATACAACATTTAGGCGGTTATTAAACAGCCCTAGGTCAAACCCGAAATCCAAAGTACTAACTTTTTCCCAAGTGAAACTATTGCTGACTAGAGCTGGAGGAGCCAATGTTGTAGTAGCTTGTCCGTTTACAACCCAATTAGCCAATGGAGAATCCATGCCAGGAATAAAAGCATAAGGTTCTATACTTTGATTACCGATATTACCATAAGAACCTCTCAATTTTAAGTTAGAAAGAAAAACTTTACTCCATTCCATAAATTGCTCTTCACTGACACGCCAGCCTACGGAAACAGAAGGAAAGAAGCCGAAACGATTTTCTTTAGGGAATTTCGAAGAACCATCATAACGCCCGTTTGTTTCGAGTAAATATTTACCGGCATAAGAGTAATTTATCCTATAGAATAATCCTCTGACATGGTATTCCTCAAATTCATCACTGTTTTTATAATCTCCTGTAGCTTGTGATAATGAGGGTAAATCTTCGTTAATCATATCTATGCGTGACGCTTTCATCATCTTATAGGCATTGCTTTCCTGATTGAAACCAGCCATAATTCCAATGTCATGTTTACCTAATGTTTTGTTGTAATTGGCATATACATTAAAAGCATTATAATTGGTCGCCCGATTTTCTATTTCATATTTCGAATTTGAAACAGACTGTTCCTTACGGAAGTTAGCTCCGTGAGCATAATTAAATTTCTTATCGAAAGTTGTGATTTCTCTAGTCTTTCTATTAAATGTATATTCACCGATTATTTTCAGATCTTTGAACGGAGTAATAGTCAGCTTGCCAAAGATGCGTAAGTCGTTTCTGTCATTTTCTTTAGGTGCTGACAGATTAATGAAATTATGAGGAGTATTGATAGGCAAGATTTCACCGTCTAGTTCCATATTACCTAATGGAAAATAAGATGGAAAGGCTACTGCTGCTCCCCAAATACCATAAGAAGCTGAAGTATAGGGAAGTTCTGAATGTGAATTCGCATATTTGATGTCTAATTCCGGAGTAATCCAGGAATGAATATCGGAACGGATGTAAGATGATATATTATAACGTTTGTATGAGTCTTTATCTGTAACAAGAATTCCGTTTTGATCCACCATCCCAGCTGACATTCTGTAAGATATTGATTTATTACCTCCTCCAACAGAAATATTATGTGTTTGTTGAAAACCTGTTTCCATCATATCGTTTAAGAGATCCGTTTCTTGTAAACTGTATCGAAGTCCGTCTACTACGGCATAACCGTCAGGATAATTGCCTGAATTAGTATCATATTCTTTCAATAACTCCAACCAGGTATCTACATTTTGTCCTGTTTGATATGATACTGTTCCCATATCTTTATAAGCTTGTACTGTTTGTAACGGAGTTGCTTTGTGGGGTAAATTACTAGGCTTACTGAATGAGAAGTTATTAGAGTAGTTGATAGAGAAGCGAGTGTCTTTCATTCCCTTTTTAGTGGTGACTAGGATAACTCCGAATGCAGCGCGTGCACCGTAAATAGCCGATGATGCGGCATCTTTCAATACAGAGATAGATTCAATATCATTAGGATCCAGCATATTTATGTCCATCTCTACATTGTCAACTAATACGAGCGGGGCACCTTCATTGATGCTGTTTACTCCCCGGATATTGAAAGACATTTCAGCACCGGGTTGGCCTGATGTACCTGTTACTTGCAATCCCGGCATTGCTCCCATCAGTACATTACTTACCGAAGTAACAGGCCGATCCCCCAATATTTCATCCATTTTTACACTGCTTACTGCTCCTGTCAGGTTGGCCTTTTTTTGTACACCGTATCCGACCACTACTACTTCTTCTAAAGTTTCAGTATCTTCTTTTAAAACAATATTTAGTTCTTTTTTATTTCCGGTGTTCATTTCCAGTGAGGCATATCCAATGTAGGAAATTTGCAATGTCGCATCGGTTGAGGCATCTAGTACAAACCGTCCGTCTATATCTGTAATCGTGCCTATAGATTGTCCTTTAATTTTTACGTTAGCACCTATAATCGGTTCGCCATTCACATCTTTAATGATGCCGGATATTTTTTTTGTTTCAGATGATTTTACATTGCCGGTTTGCTTGTCCGAAATAACGATTGTTTTAGGTGAAACAATACTATATTCTAGATTTCTGTCTTTTAAAGCTTGATTCAGAACGGTAGTGACCGAAATATTTTCCGCTGATATCGAAATATTTCGGTCAGCATCTAGAACAACACTACGATAAGAAAAACGATAGGGCGTTTGATTCTCGATAATGTTAAAGATCTCTTTTAATGATACATTTTTTACGTTTATCGTTATTAGTTTTTCCTGTGCCATAGATTCGAATGTACAAAAAAGAAGCAATAACGAAAACAAAGTGAACAACTTCAGTTGTGCGTGTTTGTTTTTCATACGATAGTAAATTTTAGATTAATGTTAGGCCCTGTGGGCATTGTCGTAAGTAAAGACAATGTATTTTTATAGAAGTACCGAAGATAAGATATGTTATAAAGCATACAAAACGAAGCCGCTTTCTCTCAATTTAGAAAGAAAGTCGGTTTTGATATTGATTGGATTTGATTCAAATGTCAGTCAAAATAATTTCTTTGCCTTTGATTTGCGCCTTAAGATGATAGGACTTTTCAATTACTTCCAGCACTTCGTTTAAATTGGTAAGAGGTAGTGTACCGGTAAAAGTGTCGGTGGGACAGTTTTTACAGGTGATGTTGATTCGAACATTATAGCTTTGTTCAATAGTATGGATGACTTCAGAGAATTTAGTATTTCTGAATATCATGTTGCCATGTCTCCATGCTGATATTTTTTGGGTGTCCTCTTCTGCAATGATGAAAATATTACCTGTTGATTGGTCTAATATTGCCTTTTGTTTCGGGTGAAGGATTACATTCTTATGACTTTGAGTTGCACCAAGCCATACGCTTCCTTCCTCTAGGGCCAGTTCGGCTGTTTTATGATCCTTTCGTACTAAAAGATTAAAAGTAGTTCCCAGTACCTTTACTTGTAGTCCTTGGGCATCTATGATAAAAGGTACTTCCTTGTTTTTATCGATCTGAAAATAACCTTCTCCATCAAAGCTGATTTTCCTTTCTTTTTTGTTATAGGTTTGGGGGAAGTATGCTAACCTGGATTCTGAATTCAGAGAAACAGCGGTGCCGTCCGGAAGAGTGATACTTGCCCGTTCTCCTCGAGCTGTACAGACAATCATTTCTTTGGTGGCAATTTGTCTGTTCTCATAATACAGATAGCCGGAAAGTATAATGAATACAGGCAATAATATAGTAGCGGCAATCTGGATTATACGACTAAAACCGAAGCCATTGCTTTTTTCTTCTTTTATGGAATTTTCAATCTGTGCCTTTATTTTGTCTATTTGTTTGTCGGGAACGGAAGTGACATCAATTTTTTCATTCATCCAAGTTTGATACATTTCTTCCCCTATTTCATAGTCCGACATGGATTTAATTCTATTTCTGAGTTCCTGTAACTCCGCCGGGGATAGTTCGTCATTCCTATATTTGGTTTCAAGTTTCTTCATTTATTTTTTTCTATTTATGACATCCATTTATGTTGATAGTACCGAATTTTATTTTCTAATTAATAAAAAGTAACATTAGAAGTAACCATATTTTGTTTAATTTCTCCTTTAGGGTCTTAAGTCCTAGTGAAAGCTGGTTTTTTACGGTTTGTTCGCTTAAAGAAAGTTTTTCTGCTATTTCTTTATTGGATAACTGTTTGAACCGGGATAGACGAATTACTTTTTGCTGAGTGTCTGGGAGCTTTTCTATTGTTTTGAGGAATCTGAATAGAAATTCATTATATTCCAACTTGTAATGAGTGTCCTCAGTTGACAGGCTATCTATATGATGAATGTATTCTTCATATATGGGATGGTTTATTTTCTGACGGTATGCATTGATGAGCCGATGTTTAGCCATAATAAAAAGTAGAGAACGTAATGTCTCATCTTGCCTTATTTTTATGCGATTAGACCATAGTTTTATAAAAACTTCTTGTACGATTTCCTCTGATTCTTCAGGAGATTTGGTAAATTGTAAACTATAAGCATACAGGCGTTTGGAGTACATTTGATAAATTTTGTCAAATGCCTTATGCGATCCTTGTTTTAAGTCATGAATCAAGTGTTGTTCTATATTTTCTATGTGCTCTTCCAAGATATATGGTGTTACCTAAATGTGGATTAATCCCATAATATTCGTTTGCAAAGATAATCATTATGTATTTCTCTTGTGTATCTTTAGAACTAATTTTGTATGATATCTGAATATGTCTTTTAATTGTAAGAAATAGGTTCAATAGTAATTTTTTCTTGTTTTAAAACTAATTCTCTTCTTTATATTCAAACCATTGGTATGATGCTTTATTGGTAGACTGCTTACCGTTGCTTGTCGCATATATTCCGACTCCCGTACCATTAAAGCGGTTGACTTTATTATCCGACACAGCATCTACACTTTGTACCTCTCCCACTTGATAAAGCATATCATTTGATAAACCGGCATAGAATGTTAATGTAGCTCCTTTGGCGACCAAGCGTAATATGACAGTTTTTTCCTTCCAAGGCAGTGTCGCAATTATTGTTTTTTTGCCTAGAAGTACTTTTGTCAAACGGATTTCATTCTTTCCTTTCAGTAATGAATAATAGCCTTTAGCTGTACGATACAGAACCAAGCCCGCCCATTCGTTCGCCCGACGGGTGGAGAAATTCATTGTCGTGGTGGCCGAGAAATTATGAGAATGTACACGGCGCAGAAGCATGGAGGGACATACCAGACTGTCTGCCATCTCAGGTCGGAGAGACAAAAACAAGTTGCCATCGGCAAAATGATGGAAAGGTTGCTCAGGGATACGCATTGTAGCCCATTCCGGTGATAAAGCAGAACTTTCAAAATCATTCTGTTTATCTGTCTTCGACACCGGCGTCCATGGTAAAGGTGGACGTTTCAACCGGTTTCCGATAACACCAATGCCGGGATTGAAGATAGGTTCACCGTTTTGAAAACTCACCTCACAAAGAAAGGTTTCGCGTCCTAAAGGTACCAGCCCTCCTTCCACAATTCGTTTACCGAGAAACACAGCATACCAATCTCCGGTCGGTGTCTGTACCAGATCGGCATGTCCGAGAGATTGCACAGGGTAGTTCTTGCCAAGATGGCGGTGTGTCAATACGGGATTGACGGTACAAGGTACATACGGTCCCCAGAGGGATTTAGCAGTGAGGGCGGTAACAGCATGGTTATAATCCGATCCTCCTTCAGCCATCAACAATAGATAGTGGTCCTTTATTTTGTATAAATGAGGCCCTTCGGCGTATTTTGCATTAGCCGCATGGCCATAGGCCAATGTTTTTCGTTCTCCGACCAGACATCTTTTTTGGAGATCCAGCTCCTGCATCCATACGGCACACTGGGCAGGCCATGCGCTCTTAAAATCCCAGCGATTGCCTGTATAATAACAGCGTCCATCCTCATCAAAAAAAAGAGAAGGATCTATGCCGGGAGCATCTTTCAGCCATACCGGATCCGACCAGGGGCCGGCCGGATTCTTGGCTGTCATATAGAAATTGCCACCACAGCCATGAGCTGTGGTGATAAGATAGAATGTTCCATTATGATAACGTAAAGTGGGGGCCCAGATGCCGTCATTATCCGTCATGCCGCTGAAGTCAATAGCCTTGGGGTTGGTTAATGCATGACCGATAAGCGACCAGTTAGCCAGATCACGGCTGTGATAAATAGGAAGTCCGGGAAACCATGTGAATGATGAAGTGACTAGATAATAGTCTTCCCCTACCCGGCAGATGGAAGGATCTGGATGGAATCCCGTGCGAATGGGATTGGAAATGGAATCCGGAATAATCGTTTCTCCCATCATTCTTGCACACAAAAAAATAGTAACTAACAGTAAAAGTAATCTTTTTATTTTTCTGTTTAGAAATATGAAACTGCGCGTTATTATAATATTTCTCATCGTTATTTAATATATTAGCAATTATTATACTTCAAATTTTTCAGTGTTACATTTCTTCTGTCTTTTGCATGGTTAATTCTGTATCTCAGCCCTTTTGCATAAGATATGGAATAGCTCAAAAGTGATAGACATTGTCTATCGTTACGAAAGTGTCGTCACTTCCATAGATTGTTTTTGTTTTGTCTGTCCATACCGGTCGTATTCCTGTTACTTCAACCTGTAAGGTATAATTTGCCTTCGGCATTTTCGGTGTTATAATTCGAATTGCTTTTTCCGGATACTTGCTGTAGAAATCTACCAATGAAGAATATACAGTATCTTTCTCGGCATTTAATACACTTACTTTGGCATATCCGCCATGAGGGTTTGTTTCTCCAACAATAGCGGCATGAGTTCCTTTGAACGCTATCTCCAACACGTCTCCTTTTTGATTGGACTTCCATGCCCCGTACAACTTTTTCCCTTTGTTCAGAGCGTCCGCCGGTTTTAGCTTCCTGATGTCCCATGCCTGCCAATATTCAGGGATGGATATTTTTGTTCCATCCACTTGTAAAGGCATCCATACATATGTGGCGGCTGAGGCCTGATGCGGATAAGACCAACGATCCCCCATAAACATAGGTATGGTATCATTACCGCATTTCAACGGGAATACAAATGTACTTTGCGAATTGTAGGTCAGCTTGCCTTCCGGGCAGAACAGCCCTTGTTTCGTCCAAGGACCTTCTATCTGGGGAGCCGTAAAATAGAAGTTGTCATTTTTCTCCCAACTGGTCAGGTTTGAGGTAAGCATAAAATAGACACCATTCTTTTTGAACATGGCCGGTGATTCGCCCATGCCTTTAATGTGGGCCACTTCAGCCTCTATCGAACGGTAATCATCGCTTAACCGATAAACAGGGCCATGATGAATCAGTAAATATCCTTTTCCATCGGTGTCCTGAAAGGTTCCCATATCCCAGCGTTTTACAGGTTGTCCCTTATAGAGCAACGGTCCCTGCAACTGATAGTCACCTGCAATCGTTTTGCAGGTGGCTAAACCGATATAAGGGTCCTTGTATCCCATATCATCGGCATGCATCAGCATGATATACTCGCCCGTCTTAGGGCATTTCATCACTTTTACACGCTCACCTACGCGATTGGGACCGAGGATGCCTTCGGGTTGGACTCTAAGGACAATGTTCTCGAATTTCCAGTTTACAAGGTCATCCGAAGAATAACATGAGAAGCCGGGGAAAGCGTTACTTTTGTCCGATTTCCATTCTCCGAAAAGATAATATCTTCCGTTTTCTTCCACAATACAAGCGCCATGTGCATTGACAATATTTCCCTTGTCATCAAACCATGGAATACCGTTGACTACTAAATTGTTTTGAGCTGTAGCTGTTCCTGCTTTCAATAAGAGGAACAACAAGAATAGTAAATATTTCATCATGTTCTTATTGTATATTCATATTTTATTTATTCAATAATGCACTAATGTTCTATCTTGAACATTAATATAAAAATTATAGGTTGGAATCTTTACGCTATCTATTTTTATTATTATGCAAAGATCGTAATATCAAAATAGAGAACAAATGGATTTTGATTTCAATTCCTGTGTTTTTGTACAAAAAACTATATCTTCAATCTGTTTGTTTATAAGTGATAAATAGAAAAAGAGATATTCATAATTCTTTTGAGTATCATTGTGTTTTTGGAAAAACAAATAGTTGGTCAAGAATGACTCCTTTATCTATTGCTTTTACTTGAAGACAATGTTTCTCATTTTGGGAAAGTGGGAGGGTGAAATGTAAGATTGCTTTGTTTCTTAATACATTCTCTTTCCATATTTCACTTCGCCCATATGTTTCGTAATTACTTGCAGGAATCTGCTGCCCGTCAAGTGAAAGCGCAATGCGAATTGACTTTCCTTCAATAGGATGGCAAGGAAGCAAATGTACTTCAATCTCTACTGAATCAGTATTTATTGCGTCAAATGTATAGTTTACACTCTTATTTTTCGGGATGGTTATGGCCTTTTCTTCATAACCGAGGCCTTCACAGGGGGAGTAATCCCCATTTGTGCAGTCTGCTCCATTCCATTTGGCAATGTACTTGCGCTCTTTTATTATAGGAGAAGTCGCAGCTTTATGATCTACAGGTTCAAATACTGGTAAACGCCTAGGTTGAAAATCCATCATTCTATGCCATTTACTATTATTATGGAAACCTATATTATAGATACGTGTTAGTGAAACAATACTATCAAATGCTGCATCACTTTTTGACCATGATTCCAGCCCGTGGCGAGCTTTCTGAGCATAAAGTATTTTTTTATTCATTTCCGCTGATGCCTGCAAAGGGTATTTGACTAATTGGAAATAGGCGTCTTGACGTTCCGGAATAACTTTATTAAAGCAAGTTTCTACCTCATCTTCCAATTTTTGATAGGCCGCTAAACGTGTGTCAATATATTTTTCGCTCCATGGCATATCTTTTATAATACGATAATCGTTGGTGTGATACTCTTCTTCACGAGTATTTCCCATGAATTCCGGCTTGCGGATATATGCTAATCGATAATGTTCTTTCATCAGAGGTAAAAGACGTTTGCCCAACTGGTTACCGAATTCTCTTTGTAGGAAATGGCTGAGATGCTTTGTGATACCCTGTTTTCTGACGGAGTGAATGTCCCAAGCCATATCCATGAATAATTCTATCTGATATTCAGCAGGCTTGATGTCACCTACATTCAATACCCATAATTTTTGTATGCCACTATCATAGGCGGTCGTCATTTGTTGATAGAGTAGTGCGGGTGAGAAAGTACCCAACCATAGATAATCATGTGGGCGTCCCCAATAAGATATGTGGTAATACACACCGTTTCCTCCTTTCCGCTGACGTTCTTCATCCGTAGGAAAATGATGAATATATCCATAGTTGTCATCGCACCACATCAAGCATACATCTTCAGGAACTTCAAGTCCTGCGTCATATATATCCATAACTTCTTTATAAGGAATAAAGACTTGTGGAACTTTTGTTACGTCTTGGTTAACATATTGTTGTAGTAAATGACGTTGGTCAGCAAATACATGTTGCAACACGGCTTTCTGTTCCTTTATCGTTTTTGCACCATTCATAGCTCCGTCGTGTACTCCACGCATACCTATAGTATAAAGTATGGGTTGGTTTGCCACTTCCTTTACTCTTTGTTCCCAAAATTCATAAACATTTTTGCTGTTGTTCACATAATCGTATTCTCCTTTTCCTCGTTTTCTCCATTCACCGGCTGTGCTTGAAGCCATTGGTTCGCAGTGTGAACCTCCAATGTAGATACCGTATTGTTCAGCTACTTCACGATTTCCTTGTGTTAAGAAAAAAGGTTGCGTACATTCATGCATGGCAGGCCAATAGGTATTTGCACGTAAGCGTAACATTAATTCGAAAATGCGCGCATTGGTCTTGGGACCAATACGACCGGGTTTGTGCCAAGGTTCGTAGTGTAGGCTTGACCATGGCATTAATCCCCAATCTTCATCATTGATAAAGATACCGCGAAATTCTACGGAAGGAGCTTGCAGATTTACGTAGCCGTTTGCAAGCGAAAAGGATGATCGTTTTAGAGGCATAACATCAGCCCACCATTCCCAAGGTGACACGCCTATCAGCCGGGAAATTTCCAGTATTCCATATGCGACGCCATGTGCATCACTTCCCGTTACATAAAGTTGGTCATCCGAAACTTTAAGTTGGAAAGCTTCTTTACGTTTATCTAACAGGGTGGTGTCTTTATTAATAATAATATTACCTTCTTTTCCTATACAGACATCCGATGACAATACTGCTTGGAAATCATTTACTAGCATTTTAAGTGCTGATTTTACTACCGGTTCCATTTCTGTTGTATCACAAGCTATATGAATTGTGTGCCCACTTTTCAGTTCAAAACCGTTGGCCTTTACTACTATCATTAATAATAATAGATGTATGATTGTATGTCGCATATTCTGTTTTAAATTATTAATTTTCCAACAACAACTTTCCTTGATTGGTCTTTTTCTGATACTTAAAAAGGGCATATCAAAAATATTGTATGCTCTGAAATTTTATCAATATGTTTTGATATGCCTTTTGTGTATAAATTTATTTATTAATAATCCTATCAATAGCCTGCATTTTGCTCTATTCCTTCCGAATCTTGATCAATAACAGTTTGTGGAATTGGTCTTAATAAAATATGGTTATCCATTTTGTTTGTTTTCTTTGCTAGATTATTATGTTTTAATGTACGTTCAATAAGTGTATTGGTACGTTTTAAATCAGGCCAACGCTTGTATTCACCAGCTAGTTCACGTGCACGTTCATCCAGAATCGTATTTATATCAATATCTGCTTCATTTATGATCATATCTTTTTCGTGACCGGGGATGGCAGCTCTTTTGCGTACAGCGTTAAGGCGTTCGGCAGCTTTTGATTTATCACCTGCCTGCAAATAGGCTTCTGAAGCAATCAAATACGTTTCTGCTAGCCGGAATAGGAAGATGTCCCGTGTGCCTGAATAGGATTGATTGTTGGATGGCCAAGGAGCTGTTGAATCAAAAAACTTCCATATCATGGGGAAAATTCCGCTACCACCTATATTTTCAATATCCTGTTTCCAAAGTTCTTTGGTTATGATGATAGCATTGGGATGTTCAGCCATGATGGCTAAAGAATCGTTCACTGTAAATTCTTTGTCATAATGTGGAAAATAGACTCTTAAATCGCCAGCTTTTACTTTTCCATCATCTTTTGTTGCATAATATTCACTTAAAAAAGTAACATCATAGCGTGAGTCAGAGTCTGTATTGTAGAGTGAATAGAGAAATTGTGTGGGCGTAAATTGCGGTTTATGCCAGTTATAGGTTGTATTGTATATTTCGAAACCACTAGGAATTTTGCTCCATAGTTCCCATCCGAACATCGCATTCTGACCGCTTCCATTATTAATATCTCCACCTAAAGATTTGGCATCATATTGAACTGAAAAGATAATTTCGTCATTTATTTCATTACCTTCTTTGAATACTTCCTGGAAGGAAGGGAGAAGACGATATTCTCCACTATTGATTACTTCGTCCGCTAGTGATGCAGCTTTAGTGAAATCATCGGAATCAGCATAGCTTTTATAACCTCGAGTTAAATAAACCAGGCTTAATAAGTTTTTGCATGCTCCTTGAGTGGCACGGCCAAACTCAGCAGCTTTAATCGGAAGCTTACTGACTACTACACTTAACTCATTGATGATGTATTTATATATATCAGCCTCGGGAATGCGGTCAAAGTGTGTAATGGCTGATGTAATTTCATCCTCAACCAAAGGTACGTCACCGAACTGTTCAACTAAAAGAAAATAATAATAAGCACGAAGGAATCTTACTTCGGCATTTGATTGAACTATTTCTGTTTCTGAAATTCCGTTTACTGCGTTTGCTCGGGCTAGAGCTGTATTACATGCTTGTATGGAATAATATAAGTCTGCATAATGGTCTTTTACACAAGGGTTTTCGGCATCCAATTCTGCATATTCGTTCAGTTGGCGGCTTTGGGTGTCTCGTCCTCCGTAACTACCTCCAATTAATTCACTTTCACCGCGAGTAAATATATCTGTACCTAGACAATACAACCAAGGCTCGTCTCCCCAAACTGTTCTTAAAGTAGAATAAGCAGCGTTTACTAAAGAACGGTATCCGTCAGCTGTTACGAAATAATTTTCTGCAGTTATATTGCTCTGGTTCTTTTCTTCTAGAAAGTTGTCACAAGATACAGTTATAGAAGCGATGAATAGTAGAGCAGATAATTTTATTTTTGTTTTCATATTGTTGTTTTTTTAGAATGCAAGTTTTACACCAAATAAAAAAGTTCTTGTACTTGTAGCTTCTCCCCACGTATTTTGAGTTGCCCATTCTGGATCAAATCCTTTGAAAGAAGTGAAAAGGAATGGATTGTTGGCTGTAGCATATAATTTCAGCCTTTTAATTCCTATAGGTTTCAGCAGCGACATGGGGAAAGTATATCCTAGTGTGATATATCCTACTCTTACGAAAGATACATCTTGATAGCACATGGAAGAAAAATATTTTCCTTTATTTCCTGGTTGAGGGTATTTATTTGTCGGATTGGTTTCAGTCCAATAATCAACTTTAGCTTGGTTGTAATTACCATCATATGCCATAAACGAAGAAACAAATGTACTGTTTAACTGGGCACCTTGACGGGTATATACATTGAAAGCCAAATCCCAGTTTTTATAAGTAAATGTATTGGTGATACTTCCTGTCCATTTGGGTAGCTGTTGCCCTAGAATCACTTTATCTTTTGCATCAATGACATTATCATGATTTTGATCTTTCACCTTTACTTGTCCCGGTGTCTGGCCATATATGGCTGCTTTATCGGCTTCGGATGTCTGCCATATTCCATCAAATTCATAGTCATAATTTACATTGATAGCCTCTCCAATAAACCATTTGTTACCGATATCATCTTTTTTCCCTCCGTACAATTCAAGGATTTCATTTTTATTGGTATCAAAAATTATATTTGTCTGCCAGGAAAAATCACTTGTTTGGACATTTATTGTATTTATAGATAACTCAAGCCCTGTATTTCTCACCTTTCCAATATTGTCCCAAACAGAAGTCCATCCTGTGGTGCTAGGTAACTGGCGTTCCATAATCAGATCTTTAGAGGTGCGTTGATATACGTCCAATGAACCATTAATACGGTTTCTGAAGAAACCAAAATCTAAACCGATGTTGAATTCCTGTGTCCGTTCCCAAGTTAATTTACTATTAGCAAGACCGTTTTTATAATAAGAAGTTGAAACATCACCTCCAAAATCGTAATTCCTATTTGACACATTAGACTGTGTCCCATAAATACTAACAGCATCGTTGCCCGTAACACCATAGCTAAGACGCAACTTTAAACTACTGATGAAATCCACTTTCTTTATAAATTCCTCTTCACCCAACATCCATGCAAATGCGGCTGAGGGGAAAAATGCCCATTTATTACCATCGGCCAATCTGGATGAGCCGTCATAACGTCCCGAAACAGTGAAAAGATATTTATCCATAAATGAATATTGAATACGACCTAAAAATGAGGCAAGACTAGTCTGCTGATAGTCTGTTTGTGATGCTTGAATATCGGTTGATGCAACTGCGTCCAAGTTATACCACTTACTATTATAAGGTAAGTTTCTTGCTTTTTGATAAGAGGATTCCCATTGTTGGTATTGAATGCTTTGGACAAGGTTTACATTCAGATTATGTTTTCCGAAACGTTTGTCATAAGTCGCTTGATTGTCCCATACATATCCCCAATGGTTGTTGGTTTCATATACGGCACTTGTATTGTCGGTTTTTCCAGCTCCTCCATTCTTGCACCACATACCATAATATTCTCCATTGCGTTTGTTCAACATTTGTGGCGAGAATTGAGTGCGGAAGTTCAATCCTTTGATGGGTTCGAATTTCAGGTAGATATTACCGAAAGCGCGGAATCGTTTTTTTTCACGCCATTCACCATCTTCTGTACTTTCATAAAGGGGATTAGTTACGGCATCATTACGGAATACGCGAAATAACATGTTTCCTTCGTCATCGTATGGAGCCGCTACGGAAGGTAACCGGAAGGCGGAACGCAATGTTTCATAACTCCCTTCATTTTGAATGCTGTAAGTGAAATACAAACTTCCTCCTGCTTCCCATTTATCTGTAAATTTCCGGTTGATATTCAGATGCATATTATATCGATCATAATCCTGCCCTTCAATTGTTCCGTTTTCTTTTAATTGTCCCAAACCGATAGAGAAAGTTCCTTTATCATCGCCGCCTGAAGCTGTAATGGTATTGCTGGTTTGGAAGCCTTTACGTAATACTAAATCAACCCAGTCTGTATAAATACCATGATCTATTCTGTTCCATTCTTCCGGAGTAAAGAATTCAGCATTGCTACGATCCGTGCTCCGGCCTAACTGATGGTATAAATCGGTACGAAATTTTACGTATTCATCTCCTTCCATCATCTCAGGTAAATGACTGGCTTCTTTAAAACCTACATTTCCTTCATACTGAATGGATACTTTGCCTTTTTCTCCTCTCTTGGTTGTTACAATTACTACACCATTAGCGCCACGGGAACCATATATAGCCGTAGCTGAAGCATCTTTCAATACATCTATAGTTTCAATATCACTGGGGTTTAAGTCGTTCATTCCTTCAGAAGTAGGAATACCATCAATGACATATAAAGGACCACTATTTTTATTCTTAATGGAACTGACACCTCTGATCTGAATACTATAACTCCCTCCCGGACGTCCGGCATTCTTCTGGATGTTTACACCAGCTATTCTACCCTGTAAAGCATCGGCTGCGGATGGAGTAGATCCAGCAGTGAGGACGGAAGTATTGACGGAGCTGACAGATCCTGTAATGTCTCTTTTTTTCATCGTACCATAGCCTACTACCACCACTTCGTCAAGAGTTTCTGTATCTTCTTTCAATATTATATTAAGTTCTTTCTTTCCGGAAACTTTCACTTCTTGAGAAACATACCCGATATAAGTAATCTGTAAAATGGCATCTTTTGGAGTATCCAGAACGAACCGCCCGTCTATATCTGTGATTGTACCTGTTGACTGGCCTTTTACGATGACATTGGCACCGATTATCGGTTCGCCATTCGCATCTTTTACAATACCTGTCACCTTAATTTGTCCTTGCTGTATTCCTTGCACAATCTCAGTAGAAAGAATAATTTTCTTTTCAAGCACTGAATACTTCACATTCGTCCCTGCGAAGATCTGGTCTAGTATCTTGAATATATTATTGTTGTTTGCCGAAACTGATACAATACGTTTCAGATCTACGTGTTTATTGTTGAAGAAGAAATCAAACCCCGATTCTTTTTTCAGCTTTTCCAACACAGTGCCAACTGTTTCATTACGTACTTCAAGACTGATCATGGTCTTTTGCGCATACGACTCTGCCGCATAAGTCATACTTAACGAACAGATTAAAAAGAGTACACTTAGTTTCATAGGTAATGGAGTTTTATTTAAGATTAACCTACACGACTTTATCATCCATAATAATTGGACGCTAAAATAATTTTTCATAATTTTGTAATTGAGATAAAGTTAATAAAATGTTGTCTTTGCTTGTCGCCAAACAAGCATAGAAAGATGATTTTTCATACGGGGTGATACGCCAATATCCTCCCGTATGTTTTTTGTTTAGGGAGCCTGTTGTCTGTTCATTTTTCTAGTATTTAAATTAAGGGTTAAACGTATATTAGTACACTTCTATTTTCAGCTTTTCCGTCTTTATATCTGCACTGTCAATGTACCGCCATCGTATACGGGAAGAAATCCGGAAATATTCCATAATACGCTCCAGGCGCTGATGGGTGAATGTTCCTGTGAACGAACAGCCTTTTAGTTCTTTGTTGGATAATACGAATTCTACATTGAACCGCTTGCCAAGCATGTGCAGCACTTCATCCAGCGGAGTGTCATTAAAGATGAGCTTACCGTCTTTCCATGAAATCTCCGATTCGCCCGAAGTGACGTAGCACTTGATATCCCCGGTTTGTGGGGAATAAACTAACTTCTGTCTGGGGGAGAGCATACTCTTTTGAAATTTTCCTTTGTTATTCTTATAAATAAACCCTACGCTGCCTTTGATAAGCGTGGTGGAAATGGGAGTTTCATTACCGTATGCTTCCACATTGAAACTTGTTCCGTACACCTCCACCTGAGAATGATGAGGGGTGGAGACGATGAATCGTTTCCGGGGATGATGGGTCACATCGAAATAAGCTTCACCGTTTAACTCCACTTGGCGTACATCGCCGGCGAAAAAGGTGGGATAGCGGAGGGAGGATTCCGAATTGAGGTGAACTACCGTGCTGTCCGGTAACAGGACGGAGGTAGTCATGCCTGCATTGGTTTTTATTTCCACCATCTGAGCGGTGACTACCGGCTGCCGTCTGCCCGGATACAGAGCCAATACACCTATCAGGAGGGGAACGGACAGGATGGCCGCAATGCGTTGTGTCCATCCCCACCAGGACAGGTTTCTAACTTTTGTTTTGCTTTTTACCTTATCTAACGCTTTTTCCGTATCTATTTTCTTTGTGATATGCTGTGTGTCTACAGCCAGATAGAGCGTATTCAGCTGCCTGGCTATATGTAAATGTTCCTCGTCGGCATTCAGCCATGCTTCTATCTGTTCATTTTCCGGAGGAGTGGTTTTCCCTTCGAAATATTTAGTTAACAAAGTTTCTATATCGGTATGGTTTTCCATAAATTATGCTTTAATTTCTTCCTTTATATTATTAAGACAAGCGAGAATGAAAGGTATCTAAACGAAAAATGCTTTTTTTTCAAAAAAAAGTTTTTTCCGATAAAAACCGCTATCTTTGTGCGCAAGGAAAACAGTTATTATACTATGAATTATACCGTCGAAGACTTGTCTTTGCTTAATGATCTCCGACAGGGGGATGGTAATGCTTTTGACCATTTATTCAGAAGATACTATCCTATGCTGTGTGCCTATGCCCACCGGTTGGTATCGTTGGAAGATGCCGAAGAGATTGTTCAGGAGGTAATGTTATGGCTATGGGAGAATCGTGGGGATTTGATAATCGAGTCTTCATTGAATCAGTATTTGTTCAAAATGACTTATCGGAGGGTCTTGAACCACTTGACGCGGGAACAGGTGAAAACCAAGGCTGAAGCTGCCTTTTATGAGAGGACACAGGCGGCATTGTGTGAAGTGGACTATGCTCGTTTTGAGGAATTAGACCGGAAAATAAAGGAGGCGATGGCTGCTCTGCCCGACAGTTATCGGGAGGCTTTTGTGATGCATCGCTTTAAGGAACTGAGTTATAAAGAAATTGCCGAAGTGCTGGATGTGTCACCACAGACGGTGGCTTACCGCATCCAGCAGGCATTGAAGCTGCTTCGTGTTTCCTTAAAGGATTATTTGCCCATGCTGGTATGGCTGGTGGGCTGAAAAGTACCTCTCCCGAAGTTTTCCCAGTTTTTTCCTTCAAATCCTTCAGCCTCTTCGCAAACGCTCGTCAATAAAGAAAAGCGGCTGAAGGATTTCCTCCCGGAATTCCTTCAGCCTAGTGTAGAAGTTTCAGCTCTTTATGGTTTGAGCTTCGTTTGTAGAAGTTTTCTATTATATTGTTTCGTTCTTCGGTTCGGGCAGTTTCTCTTTTCCGTAGAATCCCGGCATCGGTTCATAGATGGGGTTACGTGGAATGGAGATATTGCGCAGTTTTTTGTCTTTCGCCAGTTGGGCGATATAACGTCCTGCAGTGGCACGTGTCAGTCCGCATAACGATTCAAACTTCCGGCGTGTCAGCACGCTGTTTGTCAGGAAGTATTCCGTCAATGCCTCGTCTATACTCTCTTTTGTCACCGGCATGGAGTGCGGCTTGTATTTCGAACGCTCGGTCTTAACGTCGCTCAACTGATGCTTCAGGTATTTGTCCGCACGGAATGTCACCGATTTGAATTTCACCTTGTTGGCACGTGTGGAGCTTGGTGTCCGTGTCTCGGGGCAGGTAAGCGATATATGGAAATACCCTATCCCTTCGATGTGCACCCGGGCGCCGTCTTTCAAGTAATAGGCCAGTTTCTCGCTGAGCGAGATGATGGTTGCCTTGATGTCTGCCACGGTGAGCGAGGAGCCGTACTGTATTTCCCGTGCCAGATAGTCGGTGTTGATGCGCTGCCAGTTTACTACACGGGCGTGATAGCGCTTCTTGCGCGTACCTATCGTATTGGGTGATTCATAAAATTCAAATTTGATAGCCATTCGCTTATTTGTTTTTATCCGGTTGTTTATGCTTTCTTGTACGGAAGAGTTTGCTGCAACTTCCTTTCAGGTTAATCATTTCACTTAAGTGATGAAATTATATCACTAAAGTGATGAAGTTGTATCACTCAAGTGATGAAACTTCATCATTCTAGTGAAATGATTAACTTGACGGTGCAAAAGTATGAAATAGTCTTGATAAAAACGAATAATTTCCCAGTTATTTTCGCTTAGTCACTTTTTTGCAGTAGTGTGTAGTAAATGCTTGTAAAAGAGTATTTTGTATGTTATCTTTGTGATATTACACAACCCCAAATAATGAAAAAGGATGAAAAAATTAGTGGAAAAATTACTGAATTGGTGCAAAAAGAGTATGAAAATGAGGATATGCGTGGGAAAAAGTGCGAATCCGGAAAGAGTGTTGCCTTCAATGGCTATGGAAACGGTGGGCGAAACTGTTCTTCCAGCGGCTGTCGAGGCAGTTGGTATGGCAGAAACTATCGATGAAAAGGCGGTTTCTGGCAAATCGGGGCGCAAGAAACCGGAGAATATGCTGGAGGCCTTGCAGTGCTTTTTGACCGCACGGTATGATTTTCGTTATAACCTTCTCACCGAACAGACGGAGTATCGTGGAAAAGAGATGCCGGATGAAGAGTATGGTATAGTGGCTCAACGTGATTTGAATACATTCTGCCTGGAGGCGCGTACCGGCGGCATCAATTGCTGGGATAAGGATGTGAGCCGTTTGCTCCATTCCAGAAAGGTGGAAAACTATCATCCTTTTCTGCATTATATGAACCACTTGCCTCAATGGGACGGGGTGGATCGTGTTACTCCGCTGGCCGTGCGTATATCGCGTAAACCGATGTGGGTGAAAGGGTTTCACCGTTGGATGCTGGGTGTTGCTGCCCAATGGCTGGGGCAGGCACAGGATTGCGCCAATGCGGTGGCGCCTATGTTGGTGAGCCGTGAGCAGGGGAAGCGCAAGTCTTCTTTTTGCAAGATTTTGATGCCTAAGGAACTTACACCTTATTATATAGACAAGTTCGACCTGACGAGCGAGAGTGGATGTGAACAGAAACTTTCGCTTTTCGGACTGATCAATATGGATGAGTTCGATAAGTACCGTGCCGGACAGATGCCTGCTTTGAAGAATCTGATGCAGATGACCACACTGACTTTCCGCAGGGCACATCGTCCGGCATTCAGTCATCTGCCTCGTATCGCCTCTTTCATCGGTACGTCCAATATGACGGACCTGCTGACTGATCCCACAGGAAGCCGCCGTTTTCTTTGTGCGGAAGTGGATGATAAGATTGACTGCACACCGCCCGATCATGCGCAATTGTTCGCTCAGTTGAAAGCGGAGTTGGTCGGGGGAGAGCGTTACTGGTTCTCGGAAGAGGAAGAGAAGGAGATACAGCATAGCAATCGGAATTTTTATAAAATGCCTGCCGAGCAGGAACTGTTTTTGCGTTGTTTCCGGATGCCGCAAAAAGGGGAGCTGTCCAAGCCCTATACCACGACGGATTTGTTCAATTATTTGCAGAAACATTATCCGGCAGCCATGCGCGGGGTGACTCCGAATCGGTTGGGCAGGATGATGGTTGCATTAGGAATACAACGCATTCATACCGAGTATGGCAATGTGTACCGGCTGGTGAAGCTGAAGGATTCTTCCGCGGCCTGAAGCTTTTTCCCGGTGTGATCTTTCAGCCGGAACGCCCTCCGGCAAAGGGTTTGCGGGAGAGATGAAGCTTTTGAAGGATTTTTCAGGGGGAATCGCATAAGGCGAAATAAATGAAAAAGATTGCTTAGCGATTTGTTTGTTCGACTTTTTTAGTGGTGGCGTTTTTATCTATAAAAACACGAGAAGTGACAGTTTACATATTTATTACATTGTTTCTTCTTGTGATTGTCTGGAAACGAGATGCTCCAAGTATCATGCTGCTCCGGGAGATACTTTACAGTTGAAAGTTTTCTTCCAGTCGGACAGTATAGGGGTGTTTGTTCGTGAACTTTATATTTATGGCAACTTTCCCTCTTTGCCACTTAGTCTGACGGTGGAGGGCGATTGCATATAAGGCAAGCTCATAGCATATAAGAGAAAGAATTAACAGGATAATTTTGTTTTTATCGAAGGTTTATTACTAACTTTGCTCTACCATCGTAATATGGATGAAAAGCACAACCGATATACAAATGAGCAAAATGCCTGGAAATTCTTTTAATGATATCTATACCTCTTATTATAAGAAGTCTTTTTTCTTTGCCAAATCATATGTTCATAATGATTTGGCAGCAGAAGATATTGCCTCCGAGGCATTAATAAAGTTGTGGGAAAAGTTGAAGGCCGAGCCTGTTGAAGAGAAATATATCTTACCGTTGTTACTGGCAATTTTGAAGAACAAGGCTTTGGACTATCTAAAGCACGAGGAGGTAAAACGCAGTGCTTTTGAAGTGATGGCCGACTGGCAACAACAGGAATTGTCTATCCGTATGTCTGCCTTGGAAGCGTGCAATCCTGATGAGATTTTTTCGGAAGAAGTGGAAAAAATCATCAGTGCTACTTTAAGCACCTTGTCGGAACAGACGCGACGGGCGTTTATTTTGAGCCGTTTTGAAAATAAATCTAATAAAGAGATTGCCGAAGAGATGGAAATCTCTATAAAGGGGGTGGAATATCATATATCAAAAGCATTGAAAGTACTGCGGGTGACTTTAAAAGATTATCTTCCTTTATTTTATTTCTTCTTTTATTATTAAGCCTGACCGGATGGGGATACGGATGTTTTTGAGGACAAAAATGATTTTTATATATTTTTCTTCATTTTCTTTTAGGGTAATTTCTTCTTGAATCGTTTCTAATAAAACAGCATAGAATATGAATCCTGAATTATTGCAAAAATATATAGCCGGAAATGCTACTGAAGTCGAAAAGCAGCGTGTGACCGGATGGATACAGGAAAATCCTGAGAATATGCGTGAATATATGGCACAACGGAAGTTGCATGACATGGCATTGTGGCTTACGGAACCTGTGGCGGAGGAGAATAGCCGGGAAAGGAAACATTTCTCGTTACGCGGAATATGTATGGAAGCTGCCAAGATAGCAGCGGTATTGGCGATCGTCTTGTTGGGTACACATTATTGGACAGGAAAACATCAGGTACCGGAAGACAAAACATGGCAGTCCATTTATGTGCCGGCGGGCCAACGGGCGGAATTGATGTTGGCGGATGGTACGAAAGTCTGGTTGAACTCACGCAGTACCTTGACTTTCCCGGGAAGTTTCAAAGGGGATATCCGAAATGTGAAATTGGATGGTGAGGGTTACTTTGCGGTGACAAAGAATGTGGAACAGCCTTTTATTGTAGAGACGAACAAATGTAATGTGAAGGTGCTGGGTACAGAGTTCAATGTAATGGCTTATGCAGCGGATAGCGTATGGGAAACTTCTTTGTTGGAAGGTGCTGTCGAAATTTTAGTGCCCGGTTCGAATAACAGTGGAATGAGGCTGGAACCGAACACGATGGCCAGCTTGAAAGGCAACAGACTGGTAAAAGGACGCATCAAGGAGGCCGATTATTTTTTGTGGCGTGAGGGCTTGCTTTGTTTTAATGATATATCCGTACGTGATATGATAGAGAAACTGAAACTGTATTATGGGGTGGATATTGTGGTAAATAATACCCGGATTTTAAAGAACCGTTATACAGGTAAATTCCGCACGAAAGATGGGGTGGAACACGTACTGAAAGTTTTGAGACTCAATAATAAGTTTACTTATACAAAGGATGATGAGACGAATGTGATAACAATTAATTAACCCTTAAAAGAGAATATGCCTATGAAATAACACACCTGGTCTAAAAAGGAAATGGGATAGTGCTGCAACACCATCCCATGGAAACGTCAATTACGTATTGACAATTTTTTTCTCAAATAATCTTAAGTTGAACCTAAAATTAGTAATGCAAATATATGAAAAATATTTTGTATCAGGAATCTATTGTAGAAATTAAACATTTATTCCGTATGATGAGAAACACACTCTTAGCCCTGTTTGTCTTTGCCGGAACAGCTTTTGCCACTGAGTCTTATTCTCAGACAATGAAGGTGACTGTTGTGGCGGATAACATGTCAACAGGCAAGGTAATCAGTGAAATAGAAAAACAGACAGATTATCTGTTTGTATATAATGTAAACGAGGTGAATCTGAAGCGCAATGTGAAGGTGAATGCGCAAAATAAATCTGTAGCCGAAGTGTTGAATAAGGTTTTTGAAGGTACTGATATTTATTATGCCATGGAGGGTAAGAATATCATGCTGATGAGCAAGGCGAAAGATGGGGAAGTTGCCCAACAGGCAAATAAGGTGACAGGTATTGTGAAAGATACGAATGGCGAGCCGATAATCGGTGCCAATGTCACGGTGAAAGGTCAGTCAATAGGTACGATAACAGATATAGATGGGCGGTTTGTGTTGGATGCCCCGAAGAATGCCGTTTTACAGATTACGTATATTGGCTTTACTTCACAGGATGTGAAAATAGGGAATAAGAAAGAAATCGTTGTTACGCTGGCTGAAGATACAGAAACGCTGGATGAAGTGGTTGTAGTGGGTTATGGTACGCAGAAAAAAGTCAATTTGACAGGAGCGGTAGGAAATGTATCAATGAAAGATATAGGAGATCGGCCTATAACCAATGCAAGTAATGCGTTGCAAGGTACTGTTTCGGGAGTATATGCTTTACAAAAGTCTGGTCAGCCGGGAGCGGATGGTGCTGTTATTAATATTCGTGGTGTTGGTACATTAAATAATAGTGATCCATTAGTTCTGATAGATGGCTTTCCGGGAAGCATGTCGGATGTGGATGCTTCGGATATTAACTCAATTTCTGTATTGAAAGATGCGGCTTCAGCATCTATTTATGGTAATCGTGCAGCCAATGGCGTAGTGCTTATTACTACTAAAAAAGGAGCTTTAGGGAAAGTGAAGCTTTCTTATAACGGATATTTTGGCATACAGGAAGCCACTTCATTGCCAAGTGTTTTGAATTCCTACGATTATGCTACTTTATATAATGAAGCTTGTCGTAATTCGGGTCAGCAAGAAAAGTATCTGCCGGAACAAATTCAGAAGTTTAGAGATGGAACAGATCCGATGTATCCTAGTATTGATTATTTTGATGTGTACTATGATAAAGCTAGTATGCAGAATCACCGTCTGAATCTTACTGGTGGCTCTGATAATTTTCAATATGCCATTATGCTGGGCTATTTGGACCAAGAAGGTATTTTGGTAGGAACAAATTATCGGAAAACGGATTTTAGAACCAACATTGATTCTTATTTATGGAAGAAGAGATTACGTGTGACGACTCGTCTTTCTGGAAATTATGGTGTTAAGAAGGAACCAAGGGATATATGGAATGCCAAATGGTATGCAACCAATGCGCCTGTATGGCCTCTGAAAAATGAGGAAGGTGTTTGGATGAGTGTAAATGGAGAACGTAATTATTATGGTGAAATAATGGAAGGTAGTACTTCAAGAACTGAACGTTATATGTTCAATGGACAACTTGAAGGGGAGTTGAAAATATGGGACGGTCTAAGTGCGCAATTGACTTACGGTTACAATGTGGAAAGCTCTAACGTCAATGAATTTCATGCCAATGTGACTTTAGCTAACACGGATGGATCTACCAAATCGCTCATGTCGGATTTGAATGAAACGAATCATTTGAATTATCAGACTTTACTTACCACTTTATTGAAATATGATAAAAAGTTTGGCAAACATTCGGTTTCTGCCATGGTAGGTTATTCTGAAGAGTATTTCAAGTGGAAATGGAATAGTGGCTTCCGTTCGGGGTTTGTAAATAATAATCAGCCTATCTTGAATTTAGGAGACGCATCAACAATGAGCAATAATGCTGATGCTTATGATTTGGGATTACGTTCTTATTTTGCCCGTATCAATTATAGCTTCAATGATCGCTATTTGTTTGAAGCGAATATTCGTCGTGATGGTTCTTCACGCTTCGCAAAAGGAAATCAGTGGGGTACTTTTCCTTCATTCTCTGTAGGATGGCTCATCTCGGAAGAAAATTTTATGAAAAACTTGGATTGGCTGGATATGTTCAAAATCAGAGCATCATGGGGTAAGTTAGGTAATCAGAATATCAATTCTTATTATGTTGGAAGCGAGATACTGTCCAGTGGGCAAAATTACTCATTAGGTGGAGCTTTGCAGCCGGGTGTGGCTGTGAATAGCCTGATTAATAAAGAAACAACTTGGGAAACGACTTCGCAAATTGACGTAGGCTTTGATTTGGCGTTGAATAATGGAATATCATTGACTTTTGACTATTTTGACAAAAGAACTAATGACATTCTGATGCAGACGCCGATTCCTCTTACGATGGGTAATTTGGGTGCACCTTATGTTAATGCTGGTAAAGTGAGTAACAAAGGTATAGAAGCAATGGTTTCTTATAGAAAGCGTTTTGATAATGGACTTCAAATTCAGACAAGTTTGAATCTTTCTCATATTGTAAATAAAATAACAGATTTGAATGGGGCAAGTCCTATTATTAGTGATGCTAAAGCTCAGGTAGAAGGACACGCTATAAATGCTTTCTATGGTTATAAAATGGATGGCTTATATCAAATATCTGATTTTACATGGCAGAATAATAACGATCCGAGTATTCCACACGAACAACGGAAATATATTTTGAAAGACGGTGTGGTTTCTGTTGCTAATTTTACGGCTCAGCCGGGTGATATTAAATATGCCGACCTTAATGGGGATGGAAAAGTGACTATGGAGGATGACAGAACCGTTATTGGAAAACAGTTTCCTGATTTGACTTATGCATGGCAATTTAATTTGGAGTGGAAGAATTTCGATTTCAGTATGTTTTGGCAAGGTGTACAAGGCATTGACGGGTACACTTATTTTGAAATAGCTTGTCCGTTTAGTGGTTTTGCCAATATGGGTGATTGGTGGTTGGAACGTTGGACTTCAGACAATCCAAATACAAAATATCCTCGTCTAACATTGGATGGAGGCCGAAATAATATTCATTCCACATTCTATATGGAAAATGCTTCCTATTTGCGTTTGAAGAATATTGAGCTGGGGTATACATTTGATAGAAAAATTCTTCCTTTTATGGGAAATTGTACAGCACGTTTGTATGGTAATATTCAGAATGCTTTTACTATTACAAACTATAAGGGATTTGATCCGGAACAAGAAGTTGGAGAAACACGTGCTCAAGCTTTTCCACAAGTCCGTATCTATACGATAGGTTTGAATGTTAACTTTTAATTGTGAATAACCATGAAGAAAATATATAGATATATTTTAATTTCTGTTTTAGGTGTAATGGGGATGAGTAGTTGTGTTGACAATTTATTAGATCGTACTCCAATAGCTTCTTTATCCCCTACAACTTTTTATCAAGATGAAAATCAGTGTAGAATGGCATTAATGGGAGTGTACTCAGCATTGCAGCCCGTTACTTCCACTTATTGGTATCAATTGGATTTTATGTCAGATGACGCTTATTGTCAAGATTCTTGGCAAGGTTCCACAGAATTTGGTGGATGGAAGCAAAACTCTTCCAGCACAGCAGCCAATGATAGATGGCGTATGAATTATCGGTTGATTGTTCGCGCCAATATGTTTATGACTAATTTGCAGGTAGCTCCCATAAGTGAAAGTGTAAAAACTCAGATGATGGCAGAGGCCAAATTCTTACGTGCATACGGATATGCAGACTTGATTACTTTCTTTGGTGACGTTCCTATTGTGGATGAGTCACAGACGTTGGAAAATGCATATGTCAAAAGAATGCCTAAAAGCGAGGTGCTTGATTATTTGTTGAAAGACTTGGATGCAGCAGTTCCAAACTTACCTCTTAAGTATTCGGGAACAGATGTTGGACGGGCTAGTCAAGGAGCTGCTTTGGCTTTAAAATGTCGAATTTTGCTGCGGAATGAAAAATGGGCTGATGCTGCGACTGCAGCTAAAGAAGTGATGGATTTAGGTATATATGATTTGTTTAATGATTATGCAGGAATTTTTCAGGAGGCTAATGAAAACAATATAGAAGTGATTTTTGATATTCAATATATTAAGAATTTACAACCACAGCCTTATCCGACAACTTGTGTGTCTTTTACTAATTGGGCTACTCCTAATGTGTCTGTTGATTTAATAGACGATTATTATATGACAAATGGAAAACCGATTACAGATCCGGCGTCTGGCTATGATAGTCAGAATCCATATTTGAATCGTGATCCTCGTTTGGCTGCTTCCATAGTTCTTCCAGGAGCTCAATACGGTTCAATTGTATTCATTCCGGCTAATGATCAAGTCCCATGCGGAACGCGCCCGCGCAAATATGCGGATATAGGGAATAGCGATCCGGATAATTGTGCCATTAACCAAATTGTATTACGCTATGCAGACGTTTTATTAATGCGTGCTGAGGCTTTAATTGAAGCGAATAACTTGACGGATGAGGTCTATACACTGATTAATAAAGTACGTCAACGTGTGGGAATGCCTACCATTCAGGAGGCAGAAGGTACGAATCTATCACAAGAGGCTTTGCGCAAAATTTTGAGACACGAGCGGAGGGTAGAATTGTTTTTGGAAGGAATGAGATATGTAGATATGTTGCGATGGAAAGATGAATCTTTGGTGCATGACGTATATGGATATAATCGGACGAAACTTTCAGATCCTTCTAGTCCTTCTACTTGGCAGTTTGAGAAGGTGACGGTAGCTACAAGAGAATTTGATTCGGCAAAAGGTTGGTTATGGCCTATACCATTAACAGATATGCAAAATAATGATCGACTAACACAAAACCCGGGATATTGATAATATATCTGTGATAAAAAAGTCCAAGTTTGCATCGGTTTTATGTGTACTTGGACTTTTTAAAAATGAGATTTAAATGTGTGTTTTACTTATGAAACGATATTTGATACTGTTTTTTTTCATAATAGTTGGCTGGGGATATTCTTTGGCTCAATCTTGGAGTGCGGATAATGGGAATGGGACATATACCAATCCTATTTTCTATGATGAATGCTCGGACCCGGATATTATTAGGGTTGGAGAAGATTTTTATTTGACAAGTACCACTATGCATAGTGTTCCCGGGCTGCCTGTGTTACATTCTAAAGACCTTGTTAACTGGGAACTGCTGAGTTATGCCTTGACTGAATTTGATTTAGGTGAGGAGTTTAGGTTGGAACAAGGAAAAGAATCATACGGACAAGGAATTTGGGCTCCTTGCATTCGTTATCATGAAGGTGTCTTTTATATTTTTTCTAATATCAATCGTCACGGGTTACAAGTATTCACATCAGCGGATCCCCGAGGTCCTTGGAAACGTCATCCTATAGGCGAAAATATTTATGATTTGTCTGTGCTGTTTGAAAACGGGAAAATCTATGTTGTTTATGGACAGACAACTATCAAGTTGGTGGAACTAAAGACAGATCTTAGTGGAATAGTGCCGGGAACGGAAAGGGTTATCATACCTGACGGTCACGCTATGGGCGAAGGTAATCACCTTTATAAAATTGATGGAAAATATTATATCGTTAATGCTGATAACGGGCGGATGCAGTGTGCAAGATCTGAGCATATCTATGGCCCATACGAAACGGTGGTCATCAGTTCCCGTGAAACAATGGGAACACAGCGTGCTTGGTGGACAATGAACATGGGGCAACATTCAGCTTTGCCATTGCCCGGTGATACATTGAGTCTTGCTAAAGAAGCTGAAAATATAATGGGCGCTGTCCCTATGCATCAGGGAGGAATCGTTGATTTGCCCAATGGAGAATGGTGGGGCTTTTCCATGATGGATTTTCGGTCGGTGGGGCGTACCGTATTTCTTTCCCCTGTTACATGGGTTGATTCTTGGCCTTATTTCGGCTTAAAGAATAATTTAGGCCGTTCTCCTCGTACGTGGTATAAACCGAATGTGGGTGTAAAGGAAACTGCACCTTATTCACCGTTTGAACGAGATGATAGCTTTAATGAAGAGGAACTTTCCAACGCATGGCAATGGAATCATGAACCAGTCTATAAGAAATGGAAATTAGAAAAAGGCAAATTGAAATTATATACGATGCCGGCAAAAAGTTTTTTAACAGCTAAGAATTCATTGACTCAACGTGGAATAGGCCCTGTATCGTATGCTACAGTAGAGTTGGACGGCTCTAAGTTGAAAGCAGGAGATGTGGCAGGTTTGGGGCTTATGAATATTCCGTATGCGTGGATTGGCTTAGTGCGAACGGAGAATGAATGGATCTTAAGATATTATGATTTATATAAGAATAAGACGATAGACTGTGCGGTATCATCTCCTAAAATAGCCTTACGTGCTTATGGGGATTTTGATAACGATTGGGCATTGTTAAGTTATTGTACGGATGGAGGGACTTTTGAAGTTATCGGAGATACAATTCGTTTGCCTTATCAGTTGAAGACATTCCAGGGAACTTGTTATGCCCTTTTTGCTTATAACATAAATGGGGTAAATGGTGGATATGCTGCATTTGATAATTTCAAGTTGGAAGAACCAATGGCGGATCGTTCTATGAATTTGCCTCTTGGTAAATATATTATGTTGATTAATAAAGGGGATAAAAAGCAGCTGTGGGCAAATCCGCATGGGGTTTTATCTCCTTCTGGGAGCCGTCAGATTAAAAATGATGCCTGTTTTGTTTTTAAAGTGCATGATAGAGGAAGTGGGCGAGTGGCACTTGAAGCAATGAATGGTACGGGATTCCTTACCGTAGTTGGGGCCGGATTGTCTGCTGATGTTCGCTTAATTAAAAATGAAACGGAAGGTAGCTTGTTTATGTGGCAGGACATGTTGCGGGGAGAATGTATGTTATTATCTTTAAAAACAAACCGTTTTATAGGATTGCATCCTGAAACAGGTGAACTTTACTCGGCTGATTGGCCGGGAACGCTTCCTGCTCGAAAAGATGGGACGGTTTTTGAGTGGAGATTGGTTTCTGATGTAAATCATTAATTATTAATTTAAAGCGTTATGAGATATAAAGTATATTTGGCGATTCTATTTTGCCTGTTCATTTGTGATTCCAGTCGGGGGCAGGGCATTCCTCAATGGGGAAACTGGAATGCTTGGGGTGAATACCAGGATTCTCTCTACCGGAATCCTATTATTCCTGCCGATTTCAGCGATATAGATTGCATACGGGTAGGGGAGGATTATTATGCAATCAGTTCTACTTTCCAGTTTTCTCCCGGTATGACTGTTTTACATTCTAAGGATTTGGTAAATTGGAAAATATGTGGTCATGCAGTTGAAGATCTTACTCAAATAAGTCCGGAGTTGAGTTGGCAACGGATGAATCGTTACAGTCGTGGTATTTGGGCTGGTACAATTCGTTACCATCGGAATCGGTTTTATATCTTTTTTGGAACTCCTGATGAAGGCTTTTTTATGACTTCTGCTGCAAATCCGGAAGGTCCATGGGAGCCGTTGCATCCTATTATGAAAGAAGCCGGTTGGGATGATTGTTCTGTTTTGTTTGATGACAATGGAGATGTATGTTTTGTAGGGACTCATTTTGCCGATAATTATAAGACTTATTTATTTCGCATGACTTCTGATGCTAAAAGTATAGATAAATTATCGGCGCAATTGGTTAATGAAGGGAGTGGGCGTGAGGCTAGTAAGCTGATAAAGGTGAATGGCTGGTATTATCTGGTATTTAGCGAGCATAAAGCAGGGGTAGGACGTTATGTATTGGCCAAAAGGTCAAGGCGTTTATTTGGTCCATATACAGAAGAAAAGCAATTGGCTTTACCTTCTGTTGAAGCTATGGAACCCAATCAAGGTGGTTTGATTGATGATACGGATGGAGATTGGTATTTTTTAACTCACCATGGTACAGGAGATTGGGCGGGAAGGCAAGTTAGTTTGTTACCTGTAACTTGGGTGAATGAATGGCCGATTATAGGGAAAGTACTTCCTGAAGGAATTGGAACGATGGTTTGGACTGGTAAAATGCCTAAGGGAGATTCTGACTCTAGCTATTATATTGCACGAAGTGATGATTTTGATTCTCTTGCACTACATTGTCAATGGCAATGGAATTATCAGCCTCGTAAAGAAATGTATTCTTTGAATGAACGTTCTGGGTGGCTTCGGTTAAAGGCTTTTATGCCTTTAAAAAAGGATAATTTATTAGCGGCTGGAAATACATTGACACAAAGATGTTTCCGGACTAAGAAGAATATAGTTACGGTTAAAATGGACTTGTCAGGTTTTGTCGATGGTCAGAAAACAGGAATATGTCATTTCTCAAAATGTTTTTCAACTTTGGGAATAGTACAACGAGCTGGGAGAAAAAGGATGGAATATACAGAAAATGGACATCTCTTGTTAGAGAAAGAATTTGTAGGTACATCCGTATGGTTGCGTTCTATATGGGGAAATAATGGGCTTTCTCAGTATTATTATAGTCTTGATGGGGACAATTTCATTCCTTTCGGACATCCTTATCAATTAAGTTGGGGAAATTATCGTGGAGATAGGATTGGGGTCTATTGTTATAATAACAATGTCGAAAGCGGATATGTAGATATAGATTATTTTCATTATGAAATGGAATAGCACGAGAGTCTTTAACTTATAATTAAATTAGATTGAAATGACAAGGCTGCTTTGGGTTATAATAGCTTTTCTTGGAGTCTTTCAAGTAAAAGCGTCAAAACTGGATAATGGAAAGCATTTGGTTGTGGGAAAGTTGTACCCTTTTTCCAATAAAGAGGTGGAATTGACAGCTTCGTGGATTAAACAACGTGAAAGTTTGAATATTACTTGGTTGGAGTCTTTGGAACCGGATAGGTTGCTTCATAATTTTAGAGTTGCAGCTGGTTTGCCTTCTTCTGCCAAACCTTTGGAAGGGTGGGAAGCACTTCATATAGGGCTGCGTGGACATTTCGTGGGGCATTATCTTTCTGCTGCAGCATGGGTAGTTGAGAAATATGCTGGAACTCATTTGACTCATAATTTGAAATATGTTGTAGAGGGACTGTATGAGTGCCAGCAAGTATATGGTAGTGGTTATCTGAGTGCTTTTCCAGAAACGGATTTTGATATATTGGAAACCCGTTTTACAGGTGTGTGGGCACCTTATTATACCTTTCATAAAATTATGCAGGGATTATTGGATGTATATGTTCACACAGGAAATGAAAAAGCGTACAAAATGGTGCTTTCGATGGCAGACTATGTAGAAAGACGTATGTCACGACTTGCTCCTTCAAACATAGAGCAAATGATGTATACGGTGACGGCTAATCCATCCAATGAAATGGGTGGTATGAATGAGGTTTTATATGAACTTTACCGTTTATCAAAAAATCGTAAATATTTGGACTTAGCCACTTTGTTTGATCCGGTTTGGTTTTTGGAATCTTTGGTATGGGGTGAGGATATTCTTTCCGGATTGCATGCTAATACACATATTGTTTTGGTCAATGGATTTGTTCAGAGGTATGAGGCTACTCAAGAACAAAAATATATGACAGCCGTTGTGAACTTCTGGAATATGTTGATGCATGCGCATACTTATGCGAATGGTACTAGTAGTGGTCCGCGTCCCAACGCTGTGACTGATACATCGGTGAGTGCAGAACATTGGGGCGAGCCGGGGCATCTTTGTAATACTTTGAGTAAACAAATAGCAGAAAGTTGTGTGACACATAATACGCAACGACTTAATTCTGCACTTTTTGCCTTGACTGGTGAATCTTGTTATGCTGATGCCTTCATGAATGTATTTTACAATGGTGTGCTACCTGTACAAAGTGCATCCACAGGGGCTTATGTTTATCATTTGCCATTAGGCGCTCCACGTTATAAAAAGTATTTGAAGGAGAATGATTTTATGTGTTGTAGTGGTTCCTGCACCGAAGCGTTTTCTAAATTGAATAATGGCATTTATTATCATAATGATTCTGCTATTTATGTGAATTCGTATGTCCCGTCAAAAGTGTATTGGAAAAAGAAAAAAATACAACTGGAACAAACAGGTAATTTTCCTAAAGAACCAGTTGTGGACTTTCAATTTTCTGTCAAACATCCAACTAACTTTTCTCTGAAATTCTTTATTCCTTATTGGGCTGAAGAAGTGGATGTTTTTGTGAATGGAGAGAAAATAAACGTACAAACAAAACCGTCTTCATTTTTGGAAATTGAAAGGTGCTGGACTAATCAAGATAAAGTAAAAATTGAATTTCATTATGCTTTCTATTTGAAAACTATGCCAGACAAAGAGAAAATGTTTGCAGTGTTTTATGGACCGATGATGTTGGCTTTTGAAACTAAGTCAGAGGTGATTTTACGGAGCGATAAAAATGTAATATTGAGAGGGCTTTCTAAGGTTGATGGGACAACAGCACGCTTTGTTTTAAGAGATGGTACACAAACCTATAATCTTCGTCCGCTGTTTGACATAGACGACCAACAATATGGTGTGTATGCTACTATCCGTGACTTTTGAATTTGTTCTGTTTCTCATTTTTTGCGTTGTATTAAAAGTGATTTCTACAATCAAGATGTCTGATGGAATGTAAATGGTGTTGAAATACCTTGTATTTAGTTGCTGCTGGAAATATGGTCATTCTTAATCTACTTAATTAAACCGACAAGTTGCAAATTCTTAAATTTCTTCCTAGCTTTGTATTCGTTTGTTTTTAACAGGAGTACTTGCGTGAAGAATATGAAAAACATAGGAAGGATATTATTACCAATCATTATTTTGTTATTGACTGTGCGGATAAATGCCGTTCCGGTCAAAGCATTTGATATGATAATAAGAAATCTTCCTAATTCGGAACAGTTGCCGACCAAAGAATTGCTTTGTATCTTCCAGGATTCGGAAGGATATATGTGGTATGGTACTGAGGGGGGAGGCTTGTGCCGTGATGATGGGTATACAGTGAAAGTATTCCGTTCTGATTTCAAGAATCCGGGAGTCTTGGAAAACAACAGTGTGACGTGTATTACTGAAGACAGTGAAGGGAAAATATGGTTTGGAACGAAGCGTGGTGTCTATATTTTGTCAAAAACAGATTATGAGATAAGGGTACTTGCTGATGAAACGATAAAGAGTTGGACTATAACTACAATGACAGCGACGTCTGATGGTATGATCTGGATTTCGACTAACAGGCACCTGTTTCGATACAATGCGTCAGGGGAAAGAACTGGAAAATACATTCTTACATGGAAAGGACAGGAGAATACCGTCAATTCTATTTATGAGGATAAGAAAAAGAAAGTTTGGGTAACTCAAGCAAAAGGTGGGCTTTTTTGCTATGATAAGGTAAAGGACTCTTTTATTTCATATCCTTGGCCCTATGATGAGTATCCCACAAGCATGACGGAAGATCATAACACCCCGTATTATTGGGTTACTACTTGGGGAAAAGGTATTGTACGTTTTGATCCCAAGGCACAGGATACAGACAAAATGTTTGGATTGCAAACAGTAGATAATGCGTCTTCTAACTCCGATACCCGAAAGCTTCATCATATCATACAAGATTCTGTTAAGGGATATTTGTGGGTGACTGCGGCAGATAACTTATATGCCTATAAAATAACGGCCGATGCATCTTTGGATAAGGTAGATCTCTCTCGTTTATTATCAGCTGACAGGAAAATCCTCACAAAGATTCTTTCCGATCAATCCGGAAACTTATGGGTGACAGGTTATTATCCTTCTTCTTTCATTATTTCTTTTCTTCCTAATGAAGTGCTTCCTTTGTCTATGGAAGGGGTAAAGCAAAATTTGGGGGTAATCGCGTCTCCTATGCAGTTTTCTCAAGAGAAAAATTATTATTGGATCAGGCAAAAGAAATTGGGACTATATGCTTATGATCCCCAGAGAGATCGTATATCTGTTGTTGAGAATGACAGGGAGCTCTCTTTTTTCTTTGAGAGGCCATCGGACAGAGAGGGACTCTATATGGTAAGGGATCATTCGGTAATTTTAATTCGGTATAAGGAGAACCGGCTTTTTGAATCCATCGTATGTGCCATACCCATTAAACAAGGTGAGCGTATCCGTGCTTTGCATGATGACCACCATGGAAATCTTTGGATAGGGACTACTTACCATTTATTTCGGTATAGCTTGGAGGAAGACCGATTGACTACAGTTTGTGATGATGTTAGTTTTATAAATGCTATCGTTTCGTCTAATGAAGGAGTTGTTTATTTTGCAACTGAAAGTAGAGGGTTGTGGAGAATTTCCGGAGAAAGCCGGTTGCAAATAAAGGATACTGGAGAAAATTATTCGGTATTGACTGTCGCTCCGGACAACAATCTTTGGGTGGGTACTAAACAGGGTAACGTGTATAGTTATTCTTTGGATACGAATGATTTTATTTCCCGGACAAAAGATTGTGGATTGACAGGGGATGCTGTTTTGGATATAAAGTCGGATGACAATGGGAATCTTTGGATTCTTACATCACAGCGGGTGATGGTCTATCATCCCGGAACACATATCTTTAATATGATGTCTTGTACTGATTCTTGGATAAATTTGGAAGATTTCCAATCATTGTATAAAGGCCCTCGGGGAGAAATGAGCGTGGGTGGACGAGGTGGAATTGTGACTTTTCCTCACTATAACGAAAAAAAGAGGAGGATACCTGAGCCCGTGGTGCGTTTGACATCCATCAAAATGAATAACCTCTCTGAAATAGGAGTGGATAATCAAGAGAAAATAAGACTGTCCCCTCACGAGAGGAATGTGGAATTGTTTTTTTCAACTTTTGATCATTTGAATACAAATAAGGTAAGATATGCTTATCGTTATAAACAAAGAAACGATAAGTGGGTGACCTTGCCGGCAGGGAAAAATAGTATCGGCTTGTCTGATTTGTCAAAGGGGGAATTTGAACTGGAAGTTCGTGCTACAGATGAAAACGGACTGTGGAGTAAGAGTACATTGACGGTTATGATCCAGTGTCTGCCTGCTTGGTATGAAACAGGTTGGGCGTATTTGTTTTATGTACTTGTTGTTTTATCGGTTGTTTGGGGATTGGGCCGGATGTATATGAAATTACGGAAGCCCATTGTTGCACAGACTGTTCTGCCACTGGAACAAAATCCGGAGCAAAGGCATGAGATAGATCCATTGCCGGAAGAAGAGAAAGTAGAAGCGAATTCTATTTCAGCATCTGATGAGCAATTAATAAAGAAGGCATTGGACATGGTTGAGAAGAACCTTAGTAATCCTGAATATTCCATAGAAGATTTAAGTAGGGATATGTGCATGAGTCGTGCCACTCTTTACCGGAAGATTACATCTATCACCGGAAGTTCGCCTTCTGATTTTGTGAAGAATGTACGTCTTCGTAAAGCTGCGGAATTATTGAAAGAGGGAGGTCTTTCCATTGCTGAGATAGCTGATAAGGTTGGTTTTAATACACCTAGTTATTTCACAAAATCATTCAAGAAACTGTTTGGGGTATTGCCTACACAATATAAATAAGCTTATAACGGGCTCTGTCGTTTTATTTTGCAACATTTGTTCCATATCTTGCAACGTGTGAACGGTTTGTATCGAAGAGTGTTTTCTACTTTTACAACCTATAAAGAATATGAACCAATAATTAATTAAAAACGATTTGTTGGATATGAAATGTATTTTGTTGTTTTTATCGTTAGTCTGCTCGTTGAGTGTGAGCGCACAGTATTGTTCAGAAGTATGGTCTCCCGACAATGGGGACGGTACCTATACCAATCCTGTGATAAATGCTGATTATAGTGATCCCGATGTGGTAGCTGTAGGCGATGATTATTATCTTACAGCCAGTTCTTTTAACTGTATGCCCGGGCTACCTATTTTACACAGTAAAGACCTTGTTAATTGGGAGATAATAGGTCACGCCTTGCGTAGCCAGTTTCCTGATTCTGTGCGCACACAACATGGTATGGGTGTATATGCTCCGAGTATAAGATATCATTCAGGCGAATTCTATATCTATTGGGGAGATCCCGATCGGGGTATTTTTATGGTGAAAACCAAAGATCCTGCAGGTGAATGGGAAAAACCGGTGATGGTGGTTGAAGGTCTCGGGTATATTGATACGACTCCGTTGTGGGATGAGGATGGTCGTTGTTATCTTGTCAATGGATGGGCTAACAGTCGTATAGGTTTTAATGGTGTGCTTACTGTACGTGAATTGTCTGCTGATGGTACACGCGCCATAGGTGAGCCATGTATTGTATTCGATGGTGATGCTACAGGCAATGTTACTACCGAAGGGCCTAAGTTTTATAAGCGTGACGGCTGGTATTGGATTCTTTGTCCTGCCGGTGGTGTAGCTGGAGGCTGGCAGTTGGCTATGCGCAGTAAATCGCCTTATGGTCCATATGAATGGAAACGTGTATTGGAACGCGGAAAAACCACGATGAATGGACCTCATCAAGGTGGATGGATACATACAAAATATGGTGAAGACTGGTTTATACATTTTCAGGATAAAGGTCCTTATGGCCGCGTGTGTCATTTACAACCTGTCGATTGGAGTAGTGGATGGCCTGTTATGGGGAATGCTGGTGAGCCTTACTGGAAATTCCGTAAGCCGAAATCAGATAGTAAGACTATAGTTAATCCTGTGGAGACTGATGAGTTTGATTCATCAAAACTTGGTATGCAGTGGCAATGGCAAAATGATTATAAAGAAAGTTACGGGCAAGCTACAAGTATGGGGTTTTTCCGCCTGTTTACGTATGCATTACCTGAGCTTGGAGATGTCAGTAATCTGTGGTATGTACCGAATATGCTATTACAGAAAACACCGGCTGATGAATTTACAGCTACCACAAAGCTGAGTTTTTGTTCGCGTAATTCAGACCAGTATGTTGGTCTTGTCTGTATGTCGGCCGAATATTCGTCTGTGGGTATGCAACGTACCGAGGACGGTTACGAGTTACAGATACGCCATAATCCGAATGCCATGCGTACTCACTTGACTGATGAGGTGTTAACTGTGGATACCTTGAAACCCACACAAAAAGGAACTCCACGTAAGGGACGTCCTGCGGAGATGCATATAAAGGATGTGTACCTACGTATGAGTATAAAAGACAGCAAGGTGAACTATGCCTACAGCATTGATGGAAAGAAATGGAAGAAGGCTGGTGGCGAGTATGCTATGGGCAAAGGACGTTGGATAGGTTCAAAAATAGGATTTTTTGCCGTTGATCCAAATAAGACCGGTCGCAAAGGATTTATTGATATCGACTGGTTCAGGATTTCCCGATAGCTACTCTGTAGTCGTATCTTGCAACATTTGTTCCACATCTTGAAACGTGGGAGCGGTTTGTATCAAGGTGGATTTTCTACATTTGCTGTTGATAAATCAATGAATAATACCATGAACAGACAGAATTTACTTATTTTATTATGTATGCTTTTGCTTTTTCCCGTATCCGGACAGAGCAATAACCGTGAGAAATATAATTTCAACCCTGGATGGTTGCTTTATATCGGAGATACGCCGGGGGCGGAAAGAACGGATTTTTCCGATGAAAACTGGAAAAAAATTACTTTGCCCCGGGCTTTTAATGAAGATGAGGCATTTAAAGTACATATATGGGGAATGACGGATACTATAGCCTGGTATAGAAAACATTTCAGGCTCCCTAAGACTGCAAAAGGGAAGAAGGTCTTTATTGAGTTTGAGGGAGTACGGCAGGCGGCGGATTTCTATTTGAACGGCAAGCATATAGGATTGCATGAAAATGGGGTGATGGCGGTAGGCTTTGATCTGACTCCGTTTCTGAATTTTGGTGGAGAGAATGTGATTGCTCTCCGAACAGACAATGACTGGAGGTATAAGGAGCGTTCGACTGGAAGTTTGTTCCAGTGGAATGATAGAAATTTCAATGCCAATTATGGAGGAGTACCTAAAAATGTATGGTTGCACATTACTGATAAATTATACCAGACCTTGCCTCTATACAGTAATTTACAGACTACAGGGACTTACATCTATGCATCCGATATTAAGGTAAAGACCCGTGAGGCGGTTGTTCATGCAGAGTCACAGGTGCGGAATGAGTATGGCAAGTCCGTTCATGTGGATTATGAGGTGAGCATTTATGATTATGATGGAAAAAGGGTCAGTACATTCCGGGGACAACCGACGACAATGCAGTCCGGAGAAACAGTTGTATTGAAAGCTTCTGCACCGTTAAAAGATCTTCATTTTTGGAGTTGGGGCTATGGCTATTTATATGATGTGAAGACTACCCTGTTGGTGAATGGCCGTCCAGTGGATGAAGTTGTTACCAGGACAGGTTTCCGCAAGACTCGTTTTGGAGAAGGAAAAGTGTGGCTCAATGACCGTGTGTTGCAGTTGAAGGGATATGCGCAACGGTCCAGTAATGAATGGCCGGGAGTAGGAATGTCTGTACCGCCTTGGATGAGTGACTACTCTAACGGATTAATGATTGAGCATAATGCCAATCTTTTTCGGTGGATGCATGTCACTCCCTGGAAACAGGATGTGGAATCTTGTGACCGTGTGGGGGTGATACAGATGTTGCCTGCAGGAGATGCGGAAAAAGATGCGACCGGCAGACGTTGGGAACAACGGAAAGAGTTGATGAGGGATGTCATTATTTATATGCGTAATAATCCGAGTATTTTATTTTATGAATCGGGAAATGAATCAATCAGCCGTGAGCACATGGTTGAGATGATTGCCATACGGGATCAGTATGATCCGTACGGAGGAAGGGCGATAGGTTCCCGGGAGATGCTGGATATTCGTGAGGCTGAATATGGTGGTGAAATGCTTTATGTGAATAAAAGTGAACATCATCCTATGATTCAGACTGAATATTGTCGTGATGAGGGGCTACGTAAATATTGGGACGAATATAGTTATCCGTTTCATAAACAGGGAGATGGTCCTTTGCACAAAGGACAGGATGCCGGAGCATATAATCAGAATCAGGACAGGCTGGCTGTGGAATTTGTCCGACGTTGGTATGATTTGTGGCGTGAGCGTCCCGGAACAGGCCGGCGTGTCAATTCAGGAGGTGCGAAGATTGTGTTTTCCGATACGCAGACTTATGGACGTGGTGCCGAGAATTATCGCCGGAGCGGTGTGGTGGATCCGTTGAGAATCCCTAAGGATGGCTTCTTTGCACACAAGGTAATGTGGGACGGATGGGTGGATGTGGAAAACTATCATACTCATATTATTGGTCATTGGAATTATACTCCGGATGTGAGAAAACCTGTTTATGTGGTTTCATCGGGAGATGCAGTGGAACTGTTTGTAAATGGAAAATCCAAAGGTTTCGGCAGACAGGATTATCGGTTCTTGTTTACTTTTGATTCTGTGCAATGGGAGAAAGGGACGATTGAAGCCATATCTTACGATGAACAGCATAAAGAATTGAGCCGTCATTCTCTTCAAACCGTTGGAGAGCCTGAACGGTTAAAACTGACCTTGATGCATAGTCCGCAAGGCGTCTTTGCCGACGGCGCTGATATAGCTATGGTGCAGGTGGAAGTGGTGGATGGCAATGGAGAACGATGCCCGTTAGCTAATCATAAGATAAAGTTTGATTTACAAGGCCCGGCTGAATGGAGAGGAGGAATAGCACAGGCGGCAGATAATTATGTGTTGGCAAAAGAACTTCCTGTGGAATGTGGTATAACACGAGTGATGATCCGCTCGACAACGCAACCGGGAAATGTGGTGCTGAAGGTGGCTGCGGAAGGGTTGGCTTCAGAAGAAATAGCTTTCAGTACGCAGCCGGTAGAAGTTAAAAATGGCTTAAGTACCTTTTTCCCTTCCGTTGGGTTGCCTAGCCGCTTTGACCGTGGTGAAACTCCGTCCTCGCCCTCTTATAAAGAGACCAAAGTTGATGTCAGAGTGGCTGATGTTACAGCCGGAACAAATCAAAGGGATGCAGGGAAAAGTTTTGATGACAACGAATTGAGCGAGTGGAAAAATGATGGCAGGTTGAACACCGCCTGGATTACATATAAATTGGAAAGGCGTGCGGAAATAGATGATATCTGTATCAAACTGACCGGATGGAGGCAGCGTTCTTATCCGCTTGAAGTATATGCCGGAGAACACTTGATTTGGAGCGGGAACACGGAGAAAAGTTTGGGATATGTTCATTTGATGATTGACCGTCCGGTACGTTCTGATGAGATAACCATCCGTTTGAAGGGGGCTACTCAGGATTCCGATGCATTCGGCCAAATCATAGAAGTTGTGGAACCCAAGGCCGGAGAGCTTGATCTTTTCAAAGCTGAAGGAGGCAAGAAGGTACACAATGAACTCCGGATAGTTGAGGTGGAATTTTTAGAAACTTTGAATCAGTAATTTCAGAAATTAAGAAAATACGTCTATATTTACATCAATTATAAAATATCTTTTTATGAAAAATATATTCATAGGGTTGATAGCTGTTTGGGGGCTTTTTCTCGTTTCATGTGAAACAAGGGAGCCCATGGCTGAAGTAATAGAAAGAGGGCTGGAGGTTTCCAAACGGCAAGCTGTCTTTTTAGCGAAGGAAGTGGAAAATCAGAAAGGAAGGCTTCCACGGACTTATGAGGGTGGTGAACTGAAAACATCCGATTACCGGGCATGGATTTCCGGCTTTTTCCCGGGAGTGTTATGGTATTTGTATGAGAATACGCCTACGGATGAACTGAAAAGATATGCGGAACTATATACAGAACGGGTGGAGTCTGCCAAGGATATGACCACCACCCATGATTTAGGGTTTATGTTATATTGTAGCTTCGGAAACGGATATCGGTTGGCAAAGAATCCTCATTATTTAGAGGTGATGACTGTAGGAGCGGAATCCTTGGCAACTCGTTATGATGAGCGGGTAAAAGCTATCAAATCGTGGAATTCAAATGAAAAATGGCAGTTTCCCGTCATTATTGATAATATGATGAATCTGGAATTTTTGTTTTTTCTTGCTAAGACAACGGGGGAAAAACGTTTGATGAATATGGCTGACAGTCATGCACAGACCACTCTTCGACATCATTTTAGAGATGATTATAGTTGTTATCATGTAGTTTCTTATGATACGCTTTCCGGACAACCACATTTTAAAGGTACTCATCAGGGGTACGCCGACAATTCGGCATGGGCCAGAGGACAGGCATGGGCACTGTATGGCTATACCATGATGTACAGGGAGACCGGAAAGACCGAATATTTGGAACAGGCGCGGAAAGTAGCTTCTTATATTAAGAATCATCCCAATTTGCCGGACGATAAAATACCTTATTGGGATTTTGACGCACCGGATATTCCTGCTGCTCCCCGGGATGCATCCGCCGCTGCTGTTATGGCATCGGGACTTATTGAACTGAGTCAGCTGGATAAAAGTAAGGAAGGAGCGGATTGGCTGGAGCTGGCAGAAATGCAGATTCGTTCTTTGTCCTCTCCGGAGTACCTTGCCGAACCGGAAACCAACGGAGGTTTTATCTTGAAGCATAGTGTGGGAAATTATAATAAGAATTCGGAAGTAGATGTTTCCCTGTCTTATGCAGATTATTATTATGTCGAGGCTTTGTTACGCTTAAAAAAACTACAGAATGAGAACTAGGAATTGTTTGTTGATTGCTTTTTGTTTTATTTTTTTGTGTGGAAAACTGTATGCTCAGCCTACAGGTAGTGAGGACCGTATGTACTGGGTGCAGACTTTAACAAGGATTGCTGATCCTGTGTTGGTCAATCTCAGTCAGGGCACGTTGAAAAAGAATATGCCGTTTGAGTCACTGTCTGATGAACCTTTACGTAGAAGTGTTTCCTATCTGGAAGCGGTAGGAAGAACCGTTTGCGGTATTGCTCCTTGGCTGGAACTGGGACCTGATGATACTCAGGAAGGAAAGTTAAGAGAAAGGTATATTCAACTGGTGGTTAAAGGACTGAAACAGGCTGTCGATCCGCAATCAGCTGATTATTTGATGTTTGATAACCGTCATTCCCAGCCCTTGGTAGATGCGGCTTTTCTTGTACAAGGTTTGTTGAGAGCTCCCAGACAACTTTGGGGAAATCTGGATGTGGATATTCAAAAAAAACTGGTGTATGAGTTGAAAAGAACGCGTGGCATAAAGCCTAATGAGAGTAATTGGTTGCTTTTCGCTTCGATGGTAGAAGCGGCCTTGTTGGAATTTACGGGGGAATATGATAGTCAGAGATTATATTATGGTGTAAACCGTTTCATTGATGAATGGTATAAAGGAGATGCCTGGTATGGAGATGGGGCAGAATTGCATCTGGATTATTATAACAGTTTGGTCATCCATCCGATGTTGACGGATGTATTGTATGTCATGAAAAAGCATGGATTGGAGCGTGCTGAGTTCTTGGAACGCCAATTGGTTCGTCAACAACGAATGGCTGCCCAGCTTGAACGGATGATCTCTCCGGAAGCCACTTATCCTGTAGTGGGCCGTTCTATCGTGTATCGTTTTGGCGCTTTTCATGCGCTTTCTCAAATTGCTTTGTTGGACAAGATTCCTCAGTCTCTTTCCAAAGGACAGATCCGTTCTGCTCTGACAGCTGTTATGCAGAGGCAGATATCTATGCCCGGTACTTTTGATGAAAACGGGTGGCTGAAAATTGGCTTTTCAGGCAGTCAGATAAATATGTCCGAACCTTATATAAATACAGGCAGTCTGTATATGTGTACAGCGGTCTTTTTGCCATTGGGACTTCCGGCAAATCATCCTTTCTGGACTGAGCCTTATAGTGAATGGACTAACCTGAAGGCATGGAAGGGTGTTGATGTAGGGGCGGATAAGGCTTTGAGAAAAGGTTAGGTGTCTATGAAAAGAAAAGTAACTTAACTTATTTACCCGGGTAAGTCAACTTAAATGCCGAAGTAACTTAACTTACTTGGTCTATGAAGATAGCTTACTTTTCATTGGCCAGTTTGTCTAATTTTAAAGAGCATGGAGATTTTTCCATATTAAAGGAAAAATCTCCATGCTTTATGTTTGTATGTCAATAGAATAGCTATTGTGTAATATGGAATCCCCCTCTACTTTTGCATGGAATAAATTATAAAACTTTAATTGATTGGCAATGGAAAACAACAAGATGTTCAAAAGTCTTTATGATCGTATTTTATCTGTGAAATTCCTAAATACAGTTTTAATAGGTTGTGCTGTAATGGGAGGGGCTTGTTCTCTTTCGCATCCGATAACCGATATGACCACCAAAGAAAAGGCTTGGGAGGAGTTTTCTCATCCTGTAGATTCCACCCGTACTAAAGTTTGGTGGTTTCATGGAGAGACAGAAACAACTCGTGAAGGTATAACCGCAGATTTGGAAGCTTACAAGCGTGCCGGAATTGGAGGGGTGGTATATTACGACCAGGTTCATGGAAAGGCGGAGAATGCGTTGCCTGCATTATCTCCGGCATGGTGGGATATGTTGCGCTTTGCAGCATCTGAAGCCAAACGTATCGGACTTTCCTTTGAAGTGAATCTTTCTAATGGTTTTGTAGCAGGAGGTCCTTGGATTACTAAAAGGTTGGGGATGCAACGTCTCATAGCCAGTGATACTCTTGTCAGCGGTGACCAACATTTCTCTGCTATACTTTCCAAGCCCGGAAAAGATGAATGTTGGGATGTGGCGGTACTAGCTTTTCCTGCTACCCGACAGAATTGGGAAACAAGTTACCACCGCCGTCCTCGTATAACGACAACCCCTTCTCATATTTGGGGTAAATCATTATTTCAGCCAGATGGTACACTCGTTACAATTCCTGCACGTGCTGTAGGAGAATCTGTTTTGGTGAATCTTGATTTTGGTGAGGATTTTACCGCTCGCAGCATCAGCTATCAGGTTCGTCCACGTGGGGCAAAATCTTCTACAGGGGCTATGAATCCTCCCGGGCATCCGGCTGAGAGTTTTTATGGCTTGGGGTACCAAAAATTACCAGATATAGGACAGTTGGAGGTTTCCAATGATGGTATTAATTATGAGAGGGTTTGTGATTTGAAACCTATTTATCAGACTCCGAGTAATCGTTGGATTCAAAAAACAATTTCATTCCCGGCAGTAAAAGCTCGTTATTTTCGTCTGAATTTTCACGATTGGTATCTTCCTAAAGATACTCGTCCGGATTTGGTGATAGGAAATTTTTCTCTTTCTTCACGTGCACGAATGGACCAATGGGAAGAACGTGCCGCACTCTATTCTGAATATATTCAGAGAAATCTAACACCACCTTATGAGGGCGAAGAGACGATAGACCCGGAAAAAATAGTAGACCTTACAGATAAAATGGATTCTGAGGGGAAGTTGGAGTGGGAGGTTCCGGCAGGAGAATGGGTGATTATGCGTTTTGCTCATGAGCCTACTGGCGGTCCGTTGAGACATGGGCGTGCCAATTTAATGGGATTGGAATGTGATAAAATGTCGGTAGAAGCGGTGACGGTTCAATGGGAAAATTATACCAAACCTATTTTGGATTCTTTAGCTGCTATCGGTTGTTTGCCTGCAGGAGTCACCATGGATAGTCATGAGGCCGGTTCGCAAAATTGGACTCCGGGGTTTGAACAGGAGTTTTTACATCGAAAAGGGTATGATATGCGTTGTTATCTGCCGGCTATGATGGGATATATCGTAGGTTCGGTGTCTCAAAGTGACGGTTTCCTATATGATATGCGCCGTACAATGGCTGATATGATTTCTGATAATTATTACGGCACGTTGCAAAAATTAAGTGATAAGGCGGGAGTGAATCTGACAGCACAGGCTGTGGGGAACGGATTGAGCCTGGTGGCGGATAATCTTCAGGCAAAAGGACGTGTTAATAAACCACAAGGTGAATTCTGGACTTCACATCCTGATGGAGGGTATGATGTGAAGGAAACTTCATCTGCCGCTCATTTTTACGGAAAGCCTATTGCTTCAGCGGAAGCTTTTACCGGCAGCCGTTATTATCACTGTTTTGCAGATCAGAAAAATTCGGCGGATTATGCTTATGCTTTTGGAGTGAATGAATTTGTGTTATGTGCGTCTGCTTATCAGCCTTGGATTGATAAATATCCGGGTAGTACGGCTGGCGGCAAGCATTATTGTCTGAACAGGAACAATACTTACTGGGAATATAGCCGCCCGTTCTGGGATTATCAGGCACGTTGTTCCGCATTGATGCGTAAAGGAGTGCCTGTTGTCGATATATGTGTGTATTTGGGACAGAATCCGCCGGTGAAATTGGTAACTTATCGCCTTCCTGAAATCCCCGAAGGTTATGATTTTGATGTTTGTACAGCTGAGGCATTAGTAGGGCGTACGATGGCTGTGGATGGTCGGTTGACCTTACCGACAGGAATTAGTTATAGTTTATTGGTGATTCAGCGTAATAATGATATGCCCTTGCATGTGTTGCGTCATATAGCTGGTTTAGTTAAAGGAGGTGTCATCGTTTGTGGGCCACGTCCGGATGGTTCCGATTCCTTGAAAGATAAAGCGGAATCGGAAGAATATCGAGCATTGGTTGATGAGTTGTGGGGAGAGTTGACTACTGTATCACAGATCCGTAAAGTCGGTAAGGGGAAAATTTATGAAAATATTCCATTGTCGGAGGTTTTGAAATATGAAAATATTCGTCCTGATATAGCAATAAAAAGTGGTAATACAGCGAAGGATAAAGTTTATTTTGTTCATCGTCGTTTATCGGATGCCGATGTGTATTTTTTGAATAATCATAGTGACAGAGCTTTTCATGATACTATCCGGTTGCGTACGGATGCCCGACAGGCGGAATATTGGGATGCTGTGACTGGGCAACGTTATATGATACCTGTAAAAGCATCCGGAGAAAAAGGTATGTTGTTGAACTTGACTTTGGCTCCTCGTGAGTCTGGATTTATAGTGACTTCAAATAATCAGGCAACCGGTTTATTGCCGAGAATAGCGGATGTACAAGAAACAATTACTCCGATTGAGGGTAGTTGGAATGTTTATTTTGATCCTCGCTGGGGTGGTCCCGGGAAAGTCGTTTTTGACGAATTGATAGATTGGACAGTGCATGCCGATACAGGTATCCGTTATTATTCAGGCACGGTGGTTTATCATAAAGAATTAAATCTGGCGATGCCTGCTCAAAATGAACGGTTACTGCTTCGTTTTCCTCGCTTAGGTTCCTTAGCGCGTGTCTGGGTAAATGGAAAAGAAGTCGTTACTGTATGGTGCTCTCCTTGGGAGGCTGATATAACCTCTTATGTCCATGAGGGTAAAAATAATCTAAAAATAGAGGTGGTTAATTCATTGATGAACCGTATGATTGGGGATGCCTCACTTCCTGAATCCGAGAGGTTTACTTATGCTTATCCTCAAATAGCTACTCCGACTGATAAACTTGTGCCTTCGGGTATTATGGAGCAATTGAATTTGGTGTACCGACAGTGTCAGTAACAGGAAAATGCGTTTACATATCAATCAGGAACAAAACACTAAAATATTATACTTTATGAATTTACGTACTATTTTTATTTCATCGTTTCTGTCATTGAGCAGCCTGGGGGTGTTGGCTCAGGAACGGATTAATTTAAGCGGTACATGGCAATTTGCATTTGCCGCTAATCAAAAGGAGGAGGACCGTTTGGAAAGGTTTTATACGTCTGATTTTGCTAAAAGCAAATTTAAGTCAACTCCTGTTCCATCCAATTGGGCCTTGTTGGGATATGAAGAACCGGTTTATCGAGGATTCAAGGATAATCAAGCCGGTGAGGGATTTTATGTGAGGGAGTTTACAATTCCTCAGGATTGGAAAGACAAACGTATCTTGTTGCATTTCGGTGGTGTATGGTCATCGGCTGAAGTTTGGCTCAACGGGAACGAACTGGGGCGTCATGATTGCGGATATACTTCTTTTGCTTTTGATGTGACGAATAAGCTGAAAGCGGATGAGCCTAACAAACTGGCTGTCAGGGTAAGGCAGATCACCCGTGAGTATAAGTTTGATGTTTGTGATGACTGGACTTGGGGAGGTATTTATAGAGATGTAACTTTGGAGGCTATGCCGGCTAAACGATGGATTGATGATGTGGTGGTGCAGACAACTTTTGACCATTTGTTTCAAGATGCGAATCTGGACATACGGGTGATGATCAGTGATAAGCATAAGAATACATTGCCCGGAAATTATCCTAGTCCCGGCGAGCCTTATAAGCTATGTTTCACACTCACTGACAAAGAAGGCAAAGAGGTGGCACAAAGACAAATGGCTATACCTGCCCATGTTTCGACGGATCGGGAGATTTGTTTGAGCTTGCCGGTTGAGGCTCCGCACCAGTGGACTGCCGAAACTCCTTATTTGTATAGCCTGAAAGTGGAACTTTTAGAAAAAGAGGCAGTAACACATACACGTATGGAACGTGTTGGTTTCCGTCAGATTTCCACTGATGGAGGAGTCTTCAGAATTAACGGACAAGCAGTTAAACTTCGTGGGGTGAACAGGCATGATGAACATCCGGATGTAGGTCGTGCCACTACCCGTAAGCAGTGGTTGGAGGACCTCACACTGATGAAGGCTGCCAATATCAATTATCTTCGTCTCTCACATTACACACCTGCCGAAGGGTTTATTGAACTATGTGATTCAATGGGAATGTATGTGGGTAATGAAGTGACGCTAGGGGGAGCCGGGGATTTGATGTATGATCCTTCATTCTCGGGGGCGGTTCTGCAACGTTCGTATGAAACGATTGTCCGGGATATAAACAAGCCGTCTATTATTTATTGGTCAATAGGTAACGAAGATCCTTTGACCTCTCTGCACATGGTTTCTGTAAAATTGGTCAAGGCACTTGATCCCACCCGTCCGGTACTGTTGCCTTGGCGTCCTGAAGAATGGCTTCCTAAAGAAGTGGATATTCTTGCTCCTCATTATTGGAACCCGCAGGAATATGACCGGCTTGCCGGACATTCCGGACGTCCTGTTATTTCGACTGAATACACACATGCTTATGGCAATGATGCGTTTGGAGGGTTGGAAGCACGTTGGAAGGCATTAACTAAACATCCTGCCGGAGCCGGAGCAGCTGTATGGATGTGGGCGGATCAAGGGGTTAAGACTCCTGTCCGAAAGAAAGAGAAAGATTTGAGTGAAGATGAATACTTAAGGATTAATACAGCCGGTTGGGATGGTATTGTGGATTCCTATCGTAATTTCACTCGTGACTATTGGGAGACGAAGGCCGTCTATGCTCCGGTTTACCCTGCTGTGGACAAAATTTCATTTGTACCCGGTCAGGATTCGGTACGTATTCCTATCCAGAATGATTTTGATTTTACGAATCTTAGTTCGGTAAAGATGGCTTGGTCTGTACGGGAAGATGAGAATGTATTATATTCGGGCACTGATTCCATGTATGGTTATCCTCATACAGTGTCGGACTTTAAATTGCCGATAGAAAAACTAGTGACTGTTCGTCCGGGAAGAACTTATTATGTGTGGTTTATATTTACAGATGAAAAAGGAACAGAGATCACTCGCAGGGCTGTTGAACTTTGCCCTCAGACAGAACAACTGATATCTGTTCCTGTTTGTCGTGAACTTTTGGTTACTGAGGCGGATCAGGTTACCATTGAGGCTGGTGATGTTCGCTATGTGTTTAGTCCGAAGAATGGACAATTGGTGTCTGCGGAACTAAAGGGAAAGCAGTTGATAAAAGACTTGTATCCGGCTATCTGGCGTAAATTAAATCAAGGTGAGACTTCCGGATTTGGTAAAGAAAATCTTCGTAAGGCTGTCGATCTTACTCATTATACGTCATCGGTAACAGCATGGAAGGTGGAGAAGACGCCAACCAATGCGGTTATCCGTACTACTGTGGATTATAGGGTGGATCAGGAGAATCGTTTTACAGTGACTTATCGTTATTCAATAGGAGTGGATGGACGCTTGAACGTTTATTATCAGATTCTTACTAAGGTAGCTGTACCTTGGTTGCCTATTGTTGGTATGTCCATGCAGTCTGTATCCGGGCTTGATCAGGTACATTGGTTGGGATTGGGCCCGTATGATGCTTATCCTAATAAGCAAGCTGCTCCTATATTGGGTGTATGGGGAGGAACTGCGGGAAGTCCGGATGTGACGGGAATAAAAGCGATGCGCTGGATGGAACGTTCCGGATCTGAAGGAACCATACATGTTTCGAATTCTGGTTATATGGAGAATGACGCAATGTGCCCGGAAAGAACTTATATTTTATCAGGAGTATTCGGTCGTCCGGAGAAAGGACGCCGTGCTGAAGAATCGGTTCCTCAACTTCGTACAGATACAGGAAAGCCGTTTGTAGGCGAGTTCAGTATTATGTTGAAGGCAGTTCGCTAGATTGTTTTCTTGAATGGGTGGAAGATTTTCCATGCAATTTATCAATTTATGGTTTTCAATAGGTTGTCTATGATATAAAGTTAAACAAAAGTGAAGGAAGTATGTGATAACGGTTGTCTGTGATAGATAGCCGTTATTTTTTATGTGATGTCTATTGGTCGTTTAGAGAATAAATTCCATATAAAAGGTCAAAAATCCATATTTTGGCATCTTGTATTGCCTTTTTAGCTATTCTTGGTTTTTATATCTATTTGTATTTTTACATAGATAAATAATTAATTAACATGATGAGTATGAGAAAAAAAAGATTTGGTATTTATTTACTTTTATCGTTGATTTTTGTAATTGGCATGTCAGCTCAAGTTGTTTTAGATAATTGGGGACAACAAGATAGAGAGGGAAGAAACATAGATGTTGGTTTTCAGAATCATAAAAAAATAATAGTCCCATTGCATTGGGTAGGGAACGTACCTCAAAAAATGAATAAACCAGTAAGTTTTGGTATTCCTTTTGGTAAAGGAGAAGTCTATTCGGAAGACATCTTACAGTTGACCTCTACTGATAATGAAAAAATTCCGATTGATACATGGCCTTTAGCATACTGGCCTGATGGTTCTATCAAATGGAGTGGTATAGCTGGTGTAATTCCTGTCGGAATGAAAAATATGGTTGTTGAAAAAATAAGGAAAGAAGATAAATTGGGCTCTGAAGAGAAACCAGACATGGCATTTGTTACAGTGCAAGAAACAACTGAAAACATACGGATTGAGACGGGGCTTATTTCCGTTTATATTTCACGTAAAGGACAGTACTTAGTAGATAGTTTGCTGTATAAGAATGTGAAAGTTGGAGAGAATCTACGTTTGATATGTACTACTCAAAGCTGTCCCAAACTTGAAAATATCTCGTTAATTTCTTTTGTAGATTATCAGGGGGAACTAAAATCAGCAGAAGTGGAACGTGTGGGATATGTGCATACTGTGATAAAACTGAAGGGGGTGCACAAGGGTAAAACTGGTAGGGAATGGCTGCCATTTGTTGTTCGACTTTATTTTTATGCTGGTAGTGAACAGGTGAAAATGGTGCACAGCTTTATTTATGATGGTGATCAAAATCGGGATTTTATTTCTGCATTGGGCATTCGTTGGAGTGTTCCTATGCGTGAGGCTCTTTATAATCGACATGTAGCTTTTTCTTGTGCTGATGGAGGGGTATGGAGCGAAGCGGTGCAACCTTTGGCAGATCATCGTATACTTAATAATAATCCGTCATTACAAATTCAACAGTTGGAGGGCAAACGTATTCCTGACTCTCAACAGTGTGATGAAAGAAGTCGTATATTGTTGGATCATTGGGCTTCGTGGAATAGTTATCGTTTATCTCAGCTTACGCCTGATGCTTTTTCTATTCGTAAACGTGCTAATGATGATAATCCTTGGATCGGAACTTTTTCGGGATCACGTAGTGAGGGATATGCTTTTGTTGGTGATATAACAGGTGGTTTAGGGATTTGTTTACATGATTTTTGGCAATCATATCCATCGACTATTGAGATATCAGATGCAAAAAGTGAAACAGCTGTTCTTACTGCTTGGTTGTGGAGTCCTGAAACGGAACCGATGGACTTGAGACATTACGATAATGTGTCTCATACATTAAGTGCTAGCTATGAGGATGTTCAAGAAGGAATGAGTACTCCTTATGGTATATCTCGTACCTCTACCCTTACTTTTATTCCTCAAACAGGATATTCCGGGAGAAAAAATTTTGCCAATTGTGCAAAGGAGCTTACCGGAATGGGAGTTTTGTTACCGACTCCTGAATATTTGCATAAACAGAAAGCTTTTGGAATATGGAGTCTTCCTGATCGTAGTACTGCGTTTCGAACTTGTGTAGAGGAATATTTGGATGCATATATTGATTTTTATAAAAAGGCCATTGAGCAAAATAAGTGGTATGGTTTTTGGAATTATGGTGATGTTATGCATTCTTATGATTACAATCGTCATACTTGGAGATATGATGTTGGAGGTTTTGCTTGGGATAATACGGAGTTAGCTTCGAATATGTGGCTATGGTACAATTTTTTACGTACGGGGCGTGCTGATATATGGTGTATGGCAGAAGCAATGACTAGGCATACTTCAGAGGTGGATGTTTATCATATTGGCCCTAATGCTGGATTAGGAAGTAGGCATAATGTGAGTCATTGGGGATGTGGTGCTAAAGAGGCTCGTATTAGTCAGGCAGCTTGGAATCGTTTTTATTATTATTTGACTACTGACGAACGGTGTGGAGACTTGATGACTGAAGTAAGAGATGTTGATCAGAAGTTATATACATTAGATCCTATGCGTTTGGCACAGCCTCGTAGTAAATATCCTTGTACCGCTCCAGCCCGTATTCGAATAGGACCAGATTGGTTGGCTTATGCAGGTAACTGGATGACGGAGTGGGAACGTACAGGCAATCTTAAATACCGTGACAAGATTTTGGCAGGAATGAAAAGTATTTTGCTTCTTCCTAATCGGATTAGTACAGGACCTGTTGCTTTAGGGTATGATCCGGCAACAGGTGTAATTACTAGTGAATGTGATCAAAATTTGTTGAATACCAATCATTTAATGACTATAATGGGTGGCTTTGAAATAATGAATGAAATAATGGATATGGTTGATTTTTCTCAATGGAATAATGCTTGGTTGGAATATGCACAGATGGTAAAGGATGATCGTTATCGAACTCGTTTGAAAGCTTATGCTGCATTTCAGACTCATGATGCTGCAATGAAAAAGAAATTATGGAATGATCTATTTGCTAGAGTAGGAGGATCTAAATGTTCTTTAAAGGTAAAGACGTTACTTCCTCCTGTGGTTCCTGCTCCATTAGATGAATCGGATGGGCTTAACACGAATGATGTTTCTCTTTGGAGTCTTGATGCGATTTATATGCAAGAAGTAATTCCTTATACCTGGTGAATTGAAAAGTAGCAGCAGAGTTGATTATTTCTATTAAATGATAAACTAATAGGATAAAAAATCCATGTAAATAAGAAAATATCCATGTTTTTATGGTGAAATGTAGAGTTTGCTATCTTTTTTAATTGTTTGTTAGTCTGTACTTTTGACCATTGACTTTTGGAATCTATATTCGAAATAAAGATTGAATACAATTAATAACTAATTAAATTTTTAAAACAATTTGTGATGCTAAAAATTATGAAAACACAATCAATCAGGATGCTCCTTTTTTCCTTATTATTGGGGATTGCATCCGTAGTGTATGCTCAAGTTCAAGTAACAGGGCGAGTGGTAGATATAACAGGTGAGCCTATTATTGGCGCGAATGTTGTATTAAAAGGTACTGGTCAAGGGACTATAACTGATTTTGATGGTAAGTTCTCATTGTCTGATCTTCCTAAGAAAGGAACTTTAGTAGTGAGTTACATTGGTTATGTTGATCAAACAGTTAAAATAGAAGGTGGAAATTTTTATAAAATTGTTTTATCAGAAGATACAGAGACTTTGGAAGAGGTAGTGGTGGTAGGATATGGTACTCAAAAGAAAAGTGATTTAACAGGTTCGGTAATGCAGGTTAAATCTAAAGATATCACCTCAGTGACGGCTAACAATCCAATACAAGCATTACAAGGTCGGGTTACTGGAGTTTCTGTTGTGACCAATAGCCGTCCAGGTGAATCTCCTACATTGAGGATACGTGGTAATGGCTCTATTAGTGCAGGGAATGATCCGTTGTATGTAGTAGATGGATTTCCTTTAATGAATGGTTCTTTAAATGAAATTAATGCTAATGATATTGCATCTATAGAAGTATTAAAAGATGCTTCGGCTACAGCTATCTACGGATCGCGTGGCTCGAATGGTGTAATTATGATTACTACGAAAACAGGAGGAAAAGATTCTAAAAATCTTTCATTTAATGCTAATTATGGATTTCAAATGCCTGGCCGATTGATTGAAACAATGTCGCATGATCAGTTTATTGATTATATTAACTCTGCTTATATGAATTCTAAAGGTACGACTGTTTATAATGATGAAAATCCGGCTCCAGATACTCACACAGACTGGCAGAGAGAGACACTGTATGGCTGTAAACCAGTTCAAGATTATAGTTTGTCATTAGATGGTACGTCTGGTGATACACAATATATGCTATCTGGAGGTATTTATCTACAGGATGGATTATTACCTAGTTCTGAATTTGATAAGTATACATTTCGTACGAATGTACAACATAAATTCAATAATTTTTTGAAGATAGGAACACATATGCAGTATTCATATACAGAGGCAAATATGGCAGAGTTGAGTAATTATCAAGGTGCATTAAATGATATTTGGCGTGATGGTTGGCCTACTTTGCCTGTATATCGCGAAGATGGCACTTTTGCAGTGCCACAAGACAATCCAAGGATATCTACTCTTTTTGGTGATGCTGCCTACTGGAATCCGGTAGCTAATTATAAAGAGGTTACAACAAAATCAAATGTCAGCCGTCTTTTGGGAGATGTCTATGCAGAATTTCAATTAGCAAAAGGATTGACTTTTAAGACGAATTTTGGTCTTGATATTGCTAATAAGCGTGATTATAATTATACAACATCAAAAATAACGACTTCAACTGGATATGGAAAAGGTGGAAATGGATATACAAAAAAAATGAGCCGTCTTACCGAAAATATACTTTCGTATATGAATGAATGGGGAGATCATCGTTTTACTGCTACTGGTGTTTATTCATGGCAAAATTATATGTATGAAACTTTATCTATTTCTGGTAATGGTTTTGCAAATGATGAGACTGGTGCATGGGATATGGGACAAGCAAATAGGGAAACAGTCGAGTATGGAAGTGATAAATATGAAAATTCGTTGATATCATGGACTGGACGTGTTACTTATGCATATAAAGATCGTTATTTATTAACAGCTACAGCCCGTTATGATGGCTCTTCTCGATTTGGTGAGAATAATAAATGGGGATTTTTCCCGTCAATAGGTTTAGCTTGGCGTGCAAGTGAGGAAAAATTTCTTGCAGGAAATAAAGTTATAACTAATTTGAAAGTACGTGGAAGTTTTGGTGTTACAGGTAATCAAGAGATTGGTAATTACAAATCATTAGCACAACTGAAAGTTGATAATTATATATATAATGATACTGAGATTCAAGGCTTTTATGAAACAATTGGTAATCCTGATTTAAAATGGGAACGTGCCAATCAATTTGATATTGGCATTGATTTATCTTTGTGGAATCGTATCCATGTTACTGCAGATTATTATCATAGGAAAACCTCTGATTTACTTTATAATGTACCTATACCTTCCACTTCTGGATTTTCTTCAATGTTGAGTAATGTGGGTTCTGTGTTGAATAAAGGTTGGGAACTATCTATTACAGGTAATATTATTGATCTGAATGATTTGAAAATTGATGCGACAGTGAATTTAAGCCGTAATACGAATAAGATAAAAGAACTATATAATGATGTACAGTCCATAACTTTGAAATCAGGGTTAGGATTAAGTAGTTATTTAAAGGTGGGAGAATCCTTAAATTCTCGTTATGCTCTCCTTGCGGATGGTATTATACGTACTGAGGAACAACTTGCTGCCTATAGAAAAATTGAGGCAACAGCTAAAATGGGTGATGAAATGTATAAAGATTTAGATGGAGATAACCAAATAACAGTAAAAGATCAGGTAAATATTGGAACAACAGATCCGAAACTTATTTATGGGGTTGCTTTAAATATACAATATAAAAAATGGGGGATTAGTATTTTGGGAAATGGAGCAGATGATTTTGTGGGAGGAAGTTCTTATTTGCAAATTTCAGAAAATCAGTTGAATGCAAGCACTATTGGTGTCCCATCTAAATATGCATATGAACGAATGTGGAGTCCTTCCAATCCTAATGGTACATATCCGGCTGCTGGGGCTTCTAATACTCACGAAAGTGATCGTGTTAATTCTGGGTGGTACTATTTTGTTCTTAAAAGCATGGCTCTTAATTATGATTTTGGTAGAAATCCATTTAAGGCTGTAAAAGGTATTAAGGGATTAAGTGCATCTCTAAATTTCCAGAATTTTATAACTTTTTCTAGTCAAAGAGGATATAATCCAGAAAATGGGGATACATCTTATCCATGGATAAAAAGTGTAAGTATAAGCGTGAATGCTAAATTTTAATTTTAATAAATAAGGTAATATGAAAACATATATATTTAATCATAGTAAATTGAATGTAAATTGGAGGAGCAAAATATTTATTTTGTTTTTTACAATAGTGTCTTTTGTGAGTTGTACTGACTTATCAGAATCTACTTATACATTTATTAATCCAGGAACTTATTATAATACAGAAGAAGAATTGCAAAGTGCTTTAAATTCTGTTTATGCTGATTTTCGTAAATTCACAGCAGGATATAAAACGTTGATGACTTTAGAATTGTTGACAGAACATGCAATGCCAGCGCATTCCTCCAAAGATGGAGTGAAAAATTTTAACTCTTGGCAAGGGGTAAATCAGTCAACTACATATAATATACAGATATGGGATAGTGGATATGAATTAATAAATCGTTGTAATGTTGTGCTTGGTCGTGGTGATAAAGTAAATATAGAAGAGAAAAAGCGTAATCAAATTTATGGCCAGGCGCGTTTCTTCCGGGCTTATACTATGTTTGTGTTGCTTCGTATTTATGGAGGACTAGCTATTCCGGAATCTTATACATCAGGTTTGAATGGTTTGGAAATTCCTCGTAAAACGATTGATGAAACGTATGATTATATTATTGATGATTTAAAATATTGTATTGATAATCTTCCGAGCCGTTCTCAATGGGGAAATGGTGCCTATTATAAGGCTAGTAAGGGTGCCGCGCAAGCTTTGTTGGGTGATGTCTATTTAACAAGAGGATGTATGGATAATTATAATACAACTTATTTTCAAGAAGCTAAAAAATATTTAGGAGATGTGATTTCTTCAGGAGAATATGAACTTTTGCCGGATTATAAATCACTGTGGTATTGGTTTGTAGAAGAAGCGGCAAAGAATACAAAGGAATCACTTTTGGAAATTCAATTTGGAGCTACCCAAGTAAGTGATTTACATTGTTATTTTGGCATTAATACGAAAGATGAGTGTTTGGGTGGAAAAATGTATGCTCGTGCAGGAATTGCCCATAAAAGTTATTTCTCTTTTCAAGATGAAGATGTACGTAAACAATGCTTTTTGACGGAATATACAATAACTGGTACAACTACTCGTCGTTGGTGGGAGCCTGAGTATAAAGGATTTTCAGGTAAAGGTGAAGGAATGTGGCCTTCGACTTCTCCGGGATGTGTAAAATTTTATGATCGTACTAAGTCTTGTTATGATACTGGAGGCTCTAAAGCTAATTATATAGCCATGAGATATTCGGATGTTTTGTTGAATTATGCAGAAGTGGAAAACTATTTGAATGGGCCTACAGAGGACGCATATTCTAAACTAAATGCTGTACATAATAGATCTAATAGTAATCCTATTGCGACAGGATTATCTAAAGAAGCTTTTGATGATGCAATTTTTCAAGAGCGAGTTTGGGAATTCATAGGTGAAGGGCATTTGTATTATGATGAATTGCGTACAAATAGATTGGGAAAGAATGTTTATGAGTATAAGACATATATGTTTGAGAATGGATATTATAATTGTCAAAAATTACAGTTTGTTCCACAAAAAACATTCTTGTGGAAAATACCTCAGACATCATTAGATTCCAATCCTGCATTAGAGCAGAATCCTGATAATGTTTCAGATCCTAAGTACCCTCTGTAGAATATAGTTATTTGACAGGTATTTTGAATTCTCCACCTCAATGAGTTGAAAAATAGAATGTATGATATAAAGTCAACTTGTTGAGGGTGGATGAATGTTTTATACAATGTATTTATTTTTCATAAAAATCAAGGGGTGATAAATTATTTCTTGGTTACAACTTTTACTAGTTTGTAAAAATGTGTAGTTAATTTTATATAAAGAATTAAAATAAGATAATATAGAATATGAGATTTCATGGTGGAAGTATAATGCTTCTTATAAGTATGTTTTTGATATCTTGCGATAAGAAAGAAACATTATCAGAAGTGGTGGAAAGAGGATTGAATGTTTCAAGCCAACAAACTATGTTTTTGGCAGAAGAATTGGAAAATCAGGAAAAGAAATTACCTAGAACGTATGAAAATAATGAATTGAAGACTGTTGGTTATAAATCATGGGTTTCAGGTTTTTTCCCTGGAGTGTTATGGTATTTGTATGAAAATGATCCAACAGAAGAATTAAAGAGATATGCCGAACTATATACTTCACGTGTGGAACCGGCCAAGAATATGACTTCTACACACGATTTGGGATTTATGTTGTATTGTAGTTTTGGTAATGGGTATAGATTGACACATGATTCTACTTATTTGGAGGTGTTGAAAACTGGTTCAAAATCATTGGCAACACGTTTTAATAGTAAAATCGGTGCTATAAATTCTTGGGGGGCTAGAGGTAAATGGCAATATCCGGTAATTATAGATAATATGATGAATCTTGAGATGTTGTCATTTGTAGCTAAAAAAACGGGAAAGGAGTCTTATATGGATATGATTAATGCTCATGCGCAAACTACTTTGAAACAACATTTCCGACCGGATAACAGTTGTTATCATGTCGTTTCTTATGATACGATTACAGGATTGCCCCATGCTAAAAATACACATCAAGGCTATGCGGATGAGTCTGCATGGTCCAGGGGGCAAGCATGGGCATTATATGGTTATACAATGATGTATAGAGAAACAGGAAAACCAGAGTATTTGGAACAGGCCCGTAAAGTGGCGAGATTTATTAAGAATCATCCCAACTTGCCTTCAGACAAAGTACCGTATTGGGATTTCGATGCACCGGATATTCCAAATACACCTCGTGATGCATCAGCGGCAGCAGTCATGGCTTCTGCATTGATTGAATTGAGTCAGTTGGATAAAAGTGAAGAAGCCTCAGCATGGTTTGATTTGGCGGAAGCGCAGATTCGTTCATTGTCTTCACCGGATTACTTGGCGGAGTTTGGAACTAATGGAGGTTTTATTTTGAAACATAGTGTAGGAAATTTGAATAAGAATTCGGAAGTGGATGTACCTTTGAGTTATGCAGATTATTATTATGTGGAAGCTTTATTACGTTTAAAGAAAATTCAAAATGAAAAATAGAATAGGAATATGGGTTGCCTTTAGTTTTCTTCTTTTCTGTTTAAAATCTTATGCCCAACCGACAGGAAATGAAGACAGATGGTATTGGGTGAATACTATGGTAAAAATAGCCAATCCGGTATTGGACAATCTTAGTCAAGGGACACTGAAAAAGAATATGCCGTTTGAATCCTTGTCAACTGAACCGTTGAGAAGAGAGGTCTCGTATTTGGAGGCTGTAGGGAGAACAATTTGTGGAATTGCTCCTTGGTTGGAACTAGGACAGGATCAGACAAAAGAAGGCAAATTGCGAGCTAAGTATATACAAATGACACTAAAAGGTCTTAAGAATGCAGTCAATCCAGACTCGCCGGATTATTTAATGTTTGATAATCGGCATTTTCAACCACTGGTAGATGCTGCTCATCTTGTACAGGGAATTTTAAGAGCTCCTAAACAAATTTGGGGGAATTTGGATAAAGAAACGCAGGTTCGTTTGATTAAGGAACTGAAAAGAACTCGAGGCATTAAACCCAAAGAAAGTAACTGGTTGCTTTTTGCATCTATGGTGGAGGCTGCTTTGCTGGAATTTACAGGCGAGTGTGACACATATAGACTGAATTATGGAATTCATCGTTTTTTGGAAGATGGTTGGTATAAAGGAGATGCTTGGTATGGTGATGGTCAGGAATTTCACTTGGATTTTTATAATAGTATTGTTATCCATCCCATGTTGACAGATATCCTTGCTATAATGAAAAAGCATAATTTGGAAGGAGGGGAGAATCTTGACAAGCAGATAATCCGTCAGCAACGGCTATCAGAACAATTAGAACGATTGATTTCACCTGAAGGAACCTATCCTGCTGTTGGGCGTTCTATTGTTTATCGTTTTGGTATTTTCCATGCTCTTTCTCAAATGAGTTTAATGAAGAGGCTTCCGGAGAAACTTCTCGGGGGGCAAGTACGTTGTGCGCTTACTGCTGTTTTGCATAGACAATTTGCAACTCCGAATAACTTTGATAAGAATGGATGGTTAAAAATAGGTTTATCCGGCAACCAGATAAATATGTCAGAATCATATATAAATACGGGTAGTTTATATATGTGTGCTACTATATTTTTAGCATTGGGACTTCCGGCTGAGGACTCGTTTTGGACAGAAACTTATATGGAATGGACCAATATGAAAGCATGGAAGGGAATAGATGTCGGGGCTGATAAAGCATTGCGAAAGGGATAGTTGATATATGGGGGGAATATAAGATAAGTGTTTTCTTGTTTATTTGTTAAACTCTTTTTAATGACTAGTATTTGGGCAAAATACTTAGTTATTTAAGGGAATATATTAAAAGAAAACTTCAATTAGACAAGAACTAGATGTATCGAATAAATTATTAATTAAATAATTAAGTTTATGTCATTAACAAGTATTATTTGTGGCATAGCGTTGCTGACAATAGGTGAAGTTGGGCCTCAGAATATGCCCGATACTATAGAACCTGTTGAATCACCGTTTGTTATGCCTTTGTTTGAAAGGCCTGTTTTTCCCGAATCTACCATATTGGTAAGGATGGAACAGGAAGGTATGTCCACTAAACCGATTCAGGAGGCTATTGATAGTATGAGTTGCCGAGGTGGTGGAACGGTGGTAGTTCCTCCCGGTGTATGGCGGACAGGACGCCTTATCTTGAAGAGTAATGTAAATTTGCATCTTTCGGAAGGAGCGGAATTACGTTTCAGTGGTAATATAATAGATTATCTTCCGGCTGTTTTTACACGGGATGAGGGGGTGGAGCTTTACTCTCTTGGAGCTTGTTTGTATGCTGATGGACAGGAGAATATTGCATTGACTGGAAAGGGAAAAGTAGTTGGACCACCTACCAGTTGCGAGATATACAAGTGTAATGAAAGTATGTCTAGTGACAAGGTGATAAGAAAACCGCTTGCCGACCGTATTTATGATGGAAAGAATGGTGAAGGAGTCTTTTTGCCTAAGACATTTGCCCCTATCAATTGTAAGAATGTCTTTGTAGAAGGTGTTACATTTGAACGGGGACTGTATTGGAATATTGTACCACAATATTGTGAACATATTTTGATTCGGGGGATTACAGTGAACAGTTTCGGACATGGACGTACGGATGGTATTGATATTGATTCAAGTAATGATGTACTGATAGAATACTGTTCGCTCGATTGTCAGGACGATTGTTACACCATGAAGTCCGGGCGGGGTAAGGATGGATTGAAAGTGAATCGTCCCACTAGTAATGTCGTTATACGTAAAAGTATAGCACTGAGGGGAGCAGGCGGTATTGTGTGTGGTACTGAGATTGCCGGTGGAGTGAGAAATGTATATATGTACGATTGTGTTTTTGAGGGAACAGACCAGGCTTTCCGTTTTAAAACTCGTCGTCCACGAGGAGGTTTTGTGGAGAATATATATGTGGAACGGGTGCGGGCTAATGTGAAAAGACAGGCTTTGTATTGCGATATGCTTGGTTCTGCCCGCTGGGTAGGTGAGTTGGCACAGCGTTATCCGGCCCGTGAGATAACTCCACTTACACCGTGGTTTGCTAATATTTCCATTCACGATGTGGAGATCACCGGATGTAGCACATTGGTGGATGTGTCTGCATTACCGGAGAAGCCGGTGAAGAACTTTTTTTTCGGCAATGTCAAAGCACATTGTGATCGGATTGGCAAAATATGCGATGCCACAAAATTCTCAATGAAAGATGTAAGAATAGAGAGTTGTGATACAGTAATGCGTATTGATAATTGTGATTACGCCTCTTTCTTTGGGTTCAGCAATGTAACTACAGGTAGTTCGGTGAAGATAGAAAAAACGGGAGGAGAATGTCGCTATTTAAATGTGCAGACATATCCTCTTGTCCCAGTAAATTATCAGTCCATTCGTCCTGGTGAAGTGTGGCTTGATACTGAAGGAAAACCTATTCAGGCCCATGGGTTTCAAGTGACTTTTCGTGAAGGCAAATATTATTGGTATGGTGAGGATAAAACTCATACTCTGTTTGGTACCAATCGGATGTTTGGCGGAGTACGTTGTTACTCATCTACTGATTTTTACAATTGGAAAGATGAGGGGAGGATAATTGAACCTGCTACTGATCCACATTCACCTTTGCATCATTGTCAGAAATTGGAACGCCCACATATTCTTTATTGTGCCAAAACAGGCAGGTATGTATGCTGGCTGAAATCACAAAGTAATGATGGGCATTTTGTTATTCTAGAAGCTGAACATTTTATGGGACCCTATCATTTTGTCCGCAATCTGAAACCTAATGGCTTTGCTGTGGGGGATTTTGACATGTATGCTGATCCCGATACAGGAAAAGGTTATGTTTGGTTTGAGCGTCCTCATTGGGAGCAGATATGTGCTGAACTTTCTGATGATTATACAAATGTAAATGGCCGGTATTCAGAACATTTTGTTGGAAAGGTTCCACCGTTTACACGTGAGGCGGCAGCACATTTTGTAATGGATGGTAAACATTATATTTATACATCAGGGACAACTAGTTATACTCCCAACCCTTCGGAAGTAGCGGTATTCGATGATTATCATGGTGAATATACGGTGTTAGGGAATCCACACATAGGTGATGAGTATGCACATTCTTTTTGCTCGCAGATTACAAGTGTGATAAAGATTCCGGGAAAGGATCTTTATGTGGCTATGGCCGATCGTTGGCTACCGCATACTAATAAAACGGATATACCCAAGAAAGACTGGCAGTCTTTCTTGACCCGGTACAAGGATCACCGTCCTTATCCAAAGGATTTTGCAACTCCTAAAGTGGCCGACAGATTTTATACGCTTGTTAATCCTAATCAAGATGTATATAAGGCTACTTATGTATTTCTGCCAATTGTGGTGAAGGATGGCATACCGATGATAGAGTGGAAAGATGAATGGAAACTGGAAAACTATGAATAGATGATTTTTCTTTTGTTGATAGGGCACATCCGTTTATTTTTACTATCTTTGCTAATATGGCGTATGTCGGGAAAATGATGTACGTCATATATTTAAATGCCTGGTATGAATCTGATTGAAATTGTATGAAAACATATATTTGTCTGTTATGGGTTGTTTTTGGGTGTATAGGTTGGGAAATGCATGCATCGGTAGATGTACATCCTACTTTTATCACGACTAGTGACGGATTGGCGAATAATTCGGTACGTTATCTGTTTCAAGACAGCAAAGGGTTTATTTGGATGGGTACATTAGATGGGCTGAGCCGCTATGATGGCCATTCATTTGTGACATTCCGTCCGGAATCAGGCGATAAAATTTCTTTGGCAAATCATCATGTAAAGAAGATACAAGAAGATCGAAATGGTTTCTTATGGTTTATCACTGCTCCGGAATTAATGAGTTGTTACGATTTGAAACATGATTGTTTTGTTGATTTTACGGGGTGTGGGGAATATAGACGGCCTTACAATAAAATATTGGAAACTGCTGTCGGGGATATTTGGCTGTGGCATCATCAGAGTGGATGTCGTAAAATAGTCTGTAAGGATGGAATTCACTCTTCTGTATCTTTTACAAAGGAAAATGGGAAATTATCAACTAATGCAGTGAATTCCGTTTATGAGGATGAACAGGGAGTGATTTGGATTTGTACTCAGCTTGGGCTGTTTCAGGTGACAGGAGAGGGATATACCCAGGTAGTTCAAGATAGTTTGTCTTTTGTAGGGGCGATGTCTTTTCGTCACAAGATTTTTTTTGTAACCTCTGATGGAGGTATTTATGAAAAGTCTTCAGGTAAGAATTTGTTTTTGACAGCCCGGTTGCCGTGGAAACTTTCTGCTTTTAATACCTATGAGTCCTGTCGTTTACAGAACGATTGGGTGTTTTTTACTCCTGAGGGTGGAGAGGTGTTTAGTATGTCTGAGAAAAGATTGATTCATGATTCATCGCTTGATATTCGTTTAGGAAAATGTGAAAAGGATAATTTGAATAATCTGTGGATTTCCAATGGCACTGGTCTTGTACATTATATTGATGTCCGGACACGTGCCGTCCGGATTTTTAGATTAATGTCTGATGAAAAAGTTAAGTTGATAGGGGATGAACGTTATCATATCATACAAGATGTTCCACGTGGACTGATATGGATTTCTACCTATGGTAATGGTTTGTTTGTTTATGATTCTCAAAAGGAGGAGATGACCCATTACTCGTATCATGTGGATGAGTTTAATCGGGTGAATTCTGATTTTCTTTTATATGCTATGGGCGACAGAACCGGTAATATCTGGTTGGGATCAGAATATTCCGGCATAGCTTTATTGTCAGTATTAAATGATGGGGCAACTTATATTTATCCTGAAAATGAGAAATTGGTGGATCGTTCCAATACCATACGTATGGTTACGTGTATGGAGAATGGGGATGTGCGGGTAGGAAATCGTCGGGGGGGATTGTTTGCTTATGACTGTCACTTGAATTTATTGCTAAGAAATTATTATCATCTTAGTGTCTTTGCTCTCAAAGAGGATGACAAAGGGCAAGTATGGATGGGAACCCGTGGGAATGGATTATGTATAGGCGATAGATGGTATGTGCATCGGGCTGATGATGTGAATTCACTTGCACATAATCATATTTATGATATCTATAGGGACTACCGGGATAGAATGTGGATTGGAACTTTCGGGGGAGGACTCGATTTGGCTGTTTATCAGAAAAACGATTTTGTGTTTCGTCATTTTTTGAAGGGGAGTTTTGGAGAGCAAGAGGTTCGTACTATTACTGCTGATAGGAATCATTGGATGTGGGTAGGAACCAATAATGGTATTTATGTATTCCATCCGGATTCTTTGTTGAATGATTCGCGGCAGTATTACGTTTATAATTTGGATAATGGGAAAATACGTAGCAATGAAATTCGTAATATTTTTTGTGACAGCAAAGGTCGTATGTGGATTGGAACCACCGGTAAAGGCTTTTCTGTCTGCCAGTCAGGACAAACTTATGATCAGTTGGAATTCCGGCATTATGATGAGGATGACGGGTTGGTAAATAATGTAGTCCAGTCTATAGTGGAGGATAGAGATGGAAAAATCTGGCTGGGTACCGAATATGGAATGTCCCGGTTTGATCCGGATACGGAGGTTTTTGATAGTTTCTTTTTTTCAGCGATAATGCCCGGCAATGTCTATTTGGAGAGTAGTGCCTGTGTTATGAAAAACGGACATTTGCTGTTTGGAACGAATCATGGTTTGGTTGTGGTCGATCCTGAAAAAGTCATGCCACAGCATGTCGTTTCTCCGGTGGTTCTCACTGATTTAAAAATAAATGGAATTTCTGTTCGTCCCGGGGATATTGATTCTCCTTTGACAGAGGCATTAAGTTATACAAATAGAATAGAATTGAAATATTATCAGAATTCATTCAGTATAGATTTCTCTACTTTTGACTATTCTATGGCAAATGATGCCAAGTATATTTATAAGTTAATTCCATACGATAAAGATTGGGGAGTCCCTTCCTCCTTGAATTTTGCAGCTTATAAAAATTTGTTGCCGGGTACTTATCAGTTACATGTAAAAGCATCCAGTGCTTCCGGTGTATGGGGGGAAGATGAAACCGTATTACAGATTGTTATTACTCCGCCTTTTTGGAAAACAGGTTGGGCCTTTGCCATTTATATAATGCTGATTTGTATGGCAATGTATATGACATTCAGACTAATCCATAAGTTTGCTATCTTGCGGAATCGTATTCAATTAGAAAAACAGTTGACAGAATATAAGTTGGTCTTTTTTACCAATATCTCTCATGAGTTTCGTACCCCGTTGACGTTGATCCAAGGAGCCTTGGAAAAAATAGAGGCTATGGGTAGGGGTTCTAAAGAATTGGCTTATCCTATAAAAGTGATGGATAGAAGCACGCAGCGGATGCTCAGATTAATCAATCAATTGCTGGAATTCAGAAAAATGCAGAATAATAAACTGGTTCTTTCATTAGAAGAAACAGATGTTATCGTTTTTCTTTACGATATATTTCTGAGTTTTAGGGAAACGGCGGAATCTAAAGAAATGGAATTTAAATTTATTCCTTCTGTCAGTTCTTATCCTATGTTTGTTGATAAAGGTAAACTGGATAAGATAGTCTATAATCTTCTGTCCAATGCATTTAAGTACACACCGGAGGGCGGGAAAATAGTTTGTTCGGTAGATGTGGAAGAAGAAACAAAAAAATTGATCATTTCCGTGTCAGACACCGGTATTGGTATTCCTTTGGAGAAACGCGGGCAACTTTTTTCTCGATTTATGCAAAGTAGTTTCTCTGGTGATAGTATGGGAATCGGGTTGCATTTGACTCACGAACTTGTAAATGTGCATAAAGGAAGCATTGAATATGCGGAGAATGAAGGACAGGGTTCTGTTTTTACAGTCACTTTGCCATTGGATAGTTCTGTATATGAGTCAAAAGATTTTTTGATCTCTACAGCCTTAATGGAAGAAACGGATCATACAGACGAAGGCATTCCGTGCCGTCTCGTAAAAGAAGAACAGATGGCGGCTCCTTTAAACAAGAAAAAGATATTGATCATTGAAGATGATACTGATATTCGTGAATTTTTGAAGAAAGAAATATCTGTTTATTTTGAGGTGGTAGCCGAGGCTGATGGTGTGGCGGGTTTTGAACGTGCACGGACTTATGATGCTGATCTGATAATATGTGATGTCCTAATGCCGGGAATGAATGGGTATGAAGTAACCCGTAAGTTAAAAAATGAATTTAGTACCAGTCATATTCCGATCATTCTGCTGACAGCAATGGGAACTACCGAAAATAAATTGGAAGGAGTAGAAAGTGGGGCGGATGCGTATGTAACCAAACCGTTCAGCTTAAAATTGCTTTTGGCACGGATGGTTCAATTGATTGACCAGCGTGAAAAGTTACGTGAGAAATATGTGAATGATCCCAGTATAGAGCGACCGGCTATTTATACTTCTGATAAAGATAAACAGTTCCTTGATAAATTGCAGGCTATTATAGAGCAGGAGTTGGGAAATTCGGAATTTACGATGGAAGACTTTGCTGCCCGGATGAAATTGGGGCGTACTGTATTCTCTAAGAAAGTTCGTGGTTTGACAGGGCATACTCCTAATGAATATTTCCGTATTATTCGTCTGAAGAAAGCGGCGGAATTATTGTTGGAAGGTAATTATAATGTGAGCGAAGTTTCTTATAAAGTAGGTATCAGTGATCCGCTTTATTTTAGCCGTTGTTTCAAGACACACTATGGCGTGTCTCCTTCTGTTTATCTGCGTGGAAAAGAGAAAGAAATATAGAGTGGGCAACCTTTATTGTATAATCGGGCGGTAAATATCAGTTCGTTTCTTAAAAAGCTTAAAGTGTATAAATTTCCATGTTAATGAACAAAAATACATTTTGGGGCTTTATAAATAACGATATATTTGTAAAATACTGCTTGAATATTTCAGATTGAAAGAAATAAGATACTCATTTTAAATTTAAGACCATGAAAGAACTAAAGATGTACATCGATGGACGATTCATCGAAAACCAATCCGATAAGTGGATTGATGTATTGAACCCTTCTACGGAAGAAGTGATATCTAAAATGCCTGATGGCACACCGGAAGATGCACGCGCAGCTATAAATGCCGCCGTGAAGGCACAGCTTTCTTGGGAAAGTCTTACTTCTATTGAACGCGCCGGCTATTTAACTCGGATTGCACAAGGTATCCGCAAGCGGGAACAGGAATTGACTGATATTATCATCCGGGAGGGTGGAAAAACAAGAGGATTAGCTAATGTAGAGGTGTTATTTACGGCTGATTATCTTGATTATATAGCCGGATGGGCCCGTCGTTATGAAGGGGAAATCATTCCTAGTGACCGTCCTCACGAAAATATATTTGTCTTTAAGAAACCTATTGGGGTGACAACAGGCATCCTGCCTTGGAATTTTCCTTTTTTCTTGATTGCCCGTAAGGCCGCTCCTGCTCTGTTGACGGGGAATACAATTGTGGTAAAGCCGAGTCAGCTGACACCGGAAAATGCATATGTTTTCGCACAGATTGTAGATGAAGTTGGGTTGCCTAAAGGTGTATTCAATCTAGTAAACGGTCGTGGTTCGGTGATAGGACATGAACTGGCTGCTAACCCTAAAGTAGGTATGGTTAGTCTGACCGGAAGTGTGGAGGCTGGAATACAAACCATGGCAGCCGCTTCTGCCAATGTGACGAAGGTTTCTTTGGAATTGGGGGGAAAGGCTCCCGGTATTGTAATGCCGGATGCAGATTTGGATTTAGCTGTAAAATCCATTATTGCTTCGCGTGTTATTAATACAGGACAGGTATGTAATTGTTGTGAGCGCGTGTATGTACATTCTAGTATAAAAGAGGCTTTCCTTGAGAAACTGTTGGCAGGATTCAAGCAGGTGAAAGTGGGGGATCCGAATCAGTATACAGACCTCGATATGGGTCCGTTGATTGATGCCAAAGCACTGAAATCAGTAGAAGAGAAAGTGAAAAAAGCTATTGAGCAGGGAGCTGAGTTGCTATGCGGTGGTCATCGTATCGGTACTAAAGGATATTTCTTTGAACCGACGATTTTGATTAATTGTACCCAAAAGATGGATATTATTCAGGAAGAAACTTTTGGACCGGTACTTCCGGTTGTTGAGTTTACAGAGGTGGAAGACGCCATTGCTTGGGCTAATGATTGTGAATATGGGCTGACTTCTTCTATTTATACTCAGAATCTGGATATGGCATTTAAATTGATTCGTGCGTTGAAATTTGGTGAAACTTATGTGAATCGTGAGAATTTTGAAGCTATGCAGGGATTCCATGCCGGATGGCGTAAATCTGGTATCGGTGGCGCGGATGGTAAACATGGTCTGGAAGAGTATTTGCAGACGCAGCTGGTTTATTTGGAGACTAAAGGGTAATTCTTATAATTATTCTATGTAGGATTATCTCGGGATATAATTCGTATTTTATGTCTCGAGATACATCTTGTTATATGATGGATATTTATTATTGATTTGGATTGATACTTTAAGAAGTATAGAGTACAAAATACTTGTTGTTTCGTCCTGTTGGAAAAGGTTTATTCATCATAAAACAGCATGCTATGAAATTATTTTTTTCTTTCGTATTTGCCTTATTGGCTTTTACTACTTGTACAAAACCTGACAAGGAAGTCTATATCTTCACTTCTCATCGTGAGCCGGCATTGGACGGGTTACATTATCTTTACAGCTATGACGGTTATCATTGGGATAGTATTGCAGGTTCATGGCTGAAACCGGAAATAGGAAACAAGACCCCTTATTATAATTATTTCACTAAACAGACCGAAGAACAGAAATATGCTCCCAATTCGATGATGCGTGATCCGTCCATTACCCAAGGTCCGGATGGAACCTTTCATTTGGTGTGGACCATCAGTTGGAATGGGGAACAAGGATTTGGTTATGCCAGTTCTAAAGACTTGATTCATTGGAGCGAACAACGTGAAATCAAAGTGATGAAAGACTCTTTGACTAACAATGTGTGGGCACCGGAAGTTTTCTATGATGATGAAAAGGGACAGTTCATCGTTGCCTGGTCCTCTGCCATTCCAGTAGAGAGATATACGGCAGCCGATAGTTTGGGAGCTAATAAAAGTCACCGTGCCTATTATACCACGACCAAGGATTTCCAAACGTTTGCTCCGGCAAAGGCATTTTATGATCCCGGATTTAATTCTATTGACGGATTTATAGTAAAGCGTGATAAAAATGACTATGTATTAATTATAAAAGACAATCGTAAGCCTGGTTACAGTGATCTGTTCTGTGTGTCCGGACCATCGGCGGAAGGGCCTTATACTAGTCCGTCAACGAAATTTGCACCGACTTATTCCGAGGGACCGTGTGCCGTGAAAGTAGGTGATGAATGGTTGATTTATTTTGATGTTTATCGGGAAGGTCGGTTTGGAGCCGTAGCGACAAAGGATTTTAAGACCTTTACTCCTATAGACAATCAGATTTCTATTCCGCAAGGACATAAGCATGGTACTATTATAAAAGTTCCTGAATCAGTTTTGCTGAACCTGAAAGCGGAGGAAGCTAAAAGATTCCCTCAAAAAGACTAGTTATTACCCTGAATTGTTTACTTGAATAAGTTACTTTGGGCTTTGAAATTTATATGATAAATGCGCAAATGAAAAACAAGAATCTGGTATTATTTGTTCTTCTCTTTTTGTTGGGGGGAGAATTGACTTCGGCGTCAGCCCAAGGAAAGTCCGGGATCTATAAACCTTGGAGCCATGGACGACTGAAAGTAAGTAAAGAAAATCGTTATCTGATGAATGCGGACGGAACTCCTTTTTTCTGGTTGGGGGATACAGGATGGCTGTTGCCCGAGAAACTGAACAGGGATGAAGCTGCTTATTATCTGGAACATTGTCGTCAGGCAGGATTTAATGTGGTACAAGTACAGACTATAAATGGAGTCCCTGCTATGAATTTCTATGGTCAGTATTCCATGATAGATGGCTTTAACTTTAAGAATATAGACAGAAAAGGAGTTTATGGATATTGGGACCACATGGACTATATTATTCAGAAAGCTGAGCAGAACGGTATTTATATAGCGATGGTATGTATCTGGGGAGGTTTGGTACGCTCCGGAAAGATGAATGTCGAAGAGGCCAAGGCGTATGGTAAATTTTTAGGTGAACGATATAAAGATGCTCCTAATATCATTTGGGTAATCGGTGGAGATACATACGCCGACCGGAATACCGAGATTTGGGAAGCCTTGGCAAACAGCATTCTTGCTGTGGACAAGAATCATATAATGACTTTTCATCCGTTTGGCCGTACATCTAGTGCTGCACATCTGAATAATAAGGAGTGGATGGATATGAATATGTTCCAAAGTGGGCACAGACGCTATGGTCAGAAAAAAGGAGATGGTGATACTTCTGTAACCGGATTGGAGGAGGACAATTGGCGTTATGTAGAAGATGCTTTGTCTATGACTCCATTGAAGCCTGTTTTGGATGCAGAACCCAGTTATGAAGGTATTCCTCAGGGATTGCATGATCCTGCCCAGCCACTCTGGCGTGACTGTGATGTAAGACGCTATGGGTATTGGTCTGTTTTTGCGGGTTCTTGCGGACATACGTACGGACATAACAATATCATGCAGTTCTTGAAACCGGGTACACCGGGTGGATATGGGGCTGATGGAATAGAGAAACCTTGGTATAAGGCGATGCAGGATCCCGGCTTCAATCAGATGAAATATCTGAAGAATCTGATGTTAACTTTCCCTTATTTTGAACGTGTACCAGATCAAAGTGTGATTGCCGGTACGAATGGGAATCGTTATGATAGAGCCATTGCTACTCGCGGAAAGGATTATTTGTTAGTATACAATTATTCCGGAAACCCGATGTCTGTTGACTTGACTAAAATCAGTGGCGCAAAAAAGAAAGTATGGTGGTATAGCCCTAAGGATGGAAAACTTTCTTTTATAGGGGAATTTGATAGTAAAATTACTCCTTTTCTCTATGATGGCAGTTATAACCGAGATAATGATCAGGTATTGATTGCTGTAGATTCAAATAAGAATTATATTTCTACCAAATGGTTCGAACTTCCCATGGTAAATCAATAGTGTTTTGAGGAATACAGCCAAAAAGTCTTATTAAGTCTTAATGAAACGGGAAAAGTCAATGCGGAAATTGTAATTTTGAAAAAACACATTTACAAATGAAACGCATTGGCTTTTTCTTATTCTTTTGCATTCTTTCCTTGTATGGTCTGGCACAAGCTGAAAATGACAAGGATACGCTCATCATCCGACAAGATAAAATCAATGAATTTATCAATGAGATGAATGAGGTTGATAAAAGTATGGATTTTATAAACGAACCTCCTACATTGACACCTCCCGTTTTATCTGATACGCTGCGGATGCCAAAATTTGATTTAACTCCTCGTGAAGAAATGCCTAAAATATCTCCCTATACTTTTTCCGGGAATCCTTTCGGCCATGATTATATAGATGGACGTGCTTATCAGATTAATAATACAGGGATTCTGAGTGGTTATCATTCATTTCAAGGATTGCCTTCTATAGGCGAGGCACGCAATGTCGGGGTGATGTATACCCAGCGGCTCAATGATTTTATAACCGTGACAGGAGGAGTATATGCTGCTAAATACAATGTATATGGAGTCCGCTTTAATGATTTCGGTGGTAAGGGAAAATTGTCTTTTCGCATTAATGACAGGATGAAAATTAATATGTTCGGCACATATTCTGTGTATAATGGATACGGCATGACTCCGGCCTCTCAGCTTTTTATGAATCAAAATTCATACGGAGGTACTTTGGAATTCAAAATATCGGATAGTTTCGGTATTGAAGCGGGGGCAGAGAGGGAATTTAATCCGATGACCCGCAAATGGGAAACCCATCCTATTATTATGCCGGTATTCTATAAATGATAAATTGTGTATCTTTACGGCATGAATGAAGAAATAGCAGAGTATTACGAAGAATTATACAGGCTTTATATAGACGAGAACCAGCCATTAGAACGCCGTTACAGACAATTGCGTGAATCATTGGAGCGTGTGGTGCGTGAACGGATACAAGGGAATAGTTTGCAGACCACTGATTTGGCCGCCCGTATTAATTATGTAGCCACTCAATATGAACTGGATATAAAAGAGCAGAACCAGTTACATACATTTCGTTTGACTTCCAATGATATTTTGAATCATCGTAAGTTTCCTGCCAAAGAAGAGTTTCTACGTGATTTACGTGCAGTGGCTTTTGCGTATAGGAAGATGTTTGCACAAGATATTCCTTTGAAATTATTCTCGGTTCTTCCTAAACAAGAAATAACATCTTTAGGGAAAAAAGAAAAGAAGGAATACATCCGTCGTATACGGGTATGCTTTGATTATGCCGATGATACCTATCTGTATGTACATCCTGTAGATATAATAGCTGATGAACCTATTCGGGTTGTTTATAATAAACCCGGTATAAACCATGAATTTGAAGAAACTATAAAGGAACTTTGGCGATATGCCCAGCTTAATCTTTTGGATGTTTTTGTAGATAGAGAAGGAATTTATACCCCTTCTTTTATCGTATTGGAGCCGGATTATCTAATAGATATCAGTTCACTGGCAGAATGCTACAAGGATTATGGCAGCCATCCGGCAAATTACTTTTTAAGCCGGTTGGTTCCGATTGATAACGCCCGGCCTTTGCTGCTGGGAAATATAGCCAATCTTTTTCTGGATGAATGGATACATGCAGGTGAGGAGGAACCGGACTATATAGACTGTATGAAGAAGGCGTTCCGGCAGTATCCCATCGAACTGGCTGCTTGTGCCGAACTTCGTGACCCGTCCAAAGAGAAAGAGTTTGCCAAGGATTGCCGGATGCACTTTGAGCATATACGGGATATCGTGCAGCATACTTTTCTGGAACCTGGTTATAACTTGGATAAAAAGGATGCTGTTCTGGAACCGTCTTATATTTGTGAGGCATTGGGTATTCAGGGACGTTTGGACTATATGCAGCGGGATATGAGCAGTTTTATCGAAATGAAATCGGGAAAAGCAGATGAATTCTCCATACAGGGAAAAGTGGAACCCAAGGAAAACAACAAGGTTCAGATGTTGCTATATATGGCGGTACTGGAATACAGCATGGGACAGGACCGGCGGCGTATGCATCCCTATTTGCTTTATACCCGTTATCCTTTATTATACCCTGCCAGAGCATCGTGGGCTCAGGTAAGGCGGGTTATCAATCTGCGCAACCGTATTGTTGCTGCCGAGTATGGGGTACAATTCCATAATCATTCTGATTTTACACGAAATTTGTTAGCGCAAATTAATCCGGAGGTAATGAATGAAAGAAAGTTGCGTGGAAGATTCTGGGAACAGTATCTGAAGCCTTCTATCTCACGTTTCCGAGAAAAACTGTCGGCATTGGAACCTTTGGAGCAGGCCTATTTCTATACGCTTTATAATTTCATTACAAAAGAACTTTATACCTCCAAATCGGGGGATGTGGATTATGAAGGACGTGCAGGGGCTTCAGCTCTTTGGCTGAGTACACTGGATGAGAAACGTGAGGCAGGGGAAATATTATATGATTTGCAGATCATTGAGAATAAGGCGTCACAGGTTCATAAGGCTTATATACTCTTGTCCATTCCGCAATATGACGAAATGTTTCTTCCTAATTTCCGTACAGGAGATGTGGTTATATTGTATGAGCGTAATCATGATTCGGATAATGTGACCAATAAAATGGTTTTTAAGGGTAACATCGAGCAGATTACAGATACAGAGTTGCGTATTCGGCTACGTGCCACACAGCGTAATGTTTCGGTCTTTCCTCCGGACAGCCGTTATGCTGTAGAACATGATACGATGGATACTACATTTCGCAGTATGTATTTGGGACTTTCTGCTTTTCTGGATGCGAATACGGAAAGACGGGAGTTGTTGCTGGGACAACGTTCCCCCCGCTTTGATTCGTCTTTTGATGAAGCTATAGCGCAGGTCGGTGATGATTTTGAGAGAGTGGTGTTGAAAGCGCAAGCGGCCCGTGATTACTTTCTTCTGGTGGGACCTCCCGGAACAGGAAAGACTTCAAGAGCGTTGCGTAGAATGGTGGAACATTTTTATGCAACATCATCTATGCAGATATTGTTACTAGCTTATACCAACCGGGCTGTGGATGAAATATGTCAGTCACTTTCTTCTATAACCTCCGGTATAGATTATATACGGGTGGGAAGTGAACTTTCCTGTGATGTACGTTTTAGAGGACATCTGTTGGAGAATATATTGGCGGAATGTAACAGCAGGCGGGAGGTGAATACCCGTATGACAGATTGCAGAGTGTATGTTGGAACCGTGGCCTCTATTGCGGCTAAGGCTGAACTTTTTAAATTAAAACGTTTTGATGTAGCCATAGTGGATGAGGCTACCCAAATATTGGAACCCCAATTGTTGGGTATTCTGTGTGCCAAGTTTGCCGATGAAAGAAATGCAGTCGGTAAATTTATTCTGATAGGTGATCATAAACAGTTACCTGCCGTTATTTTGCAGAATAGCGGACATTCTGAAGTGCATGATGAGGGGCTGAGGAAAGTCGGACTTTTTAATTTAAAAGATTCTCTGTTTGAGCGGCTTTATCGTTTTCATTTAAAAGAAGAATCTCCTAAAGCGATAGATATGCTTTGCCGTCAGGGGCGTATGCATCCGGGAGTGGCTTTTTTTCCCAATAAAGCATTTTATGCTGGAAGATTGGAAGCTTTGGGACTACCTCATCAGTTGGAACACATAGAGGCTCCAGTACGTTTTATTCCTTCGGAACAGGATTTGGAGAGCATTTCCGGAAAGACAAACCAATATGAGGCACGGATTGTTGCCGGTTTGGCCAGAGAGGTGTATCTGGCTTATGAAGAGGAATTTGATCCGAATCGAACGTTAGGGATCATTACTCCTTATCGAAGTCAGATTGCTTTGATACGTAAAGAGCTTCAGACATTGGCTATTCCTGCTCTAAGTAGGATTTCCATTGACACGGTAGAACGGTATCAGGGCAGCGAACGTGATGTTATTATTTATTCTTTTTGTGTGAATCACCTCTATCAATTAAGGTTTCTGCCTAACCTGACAGAAGAAGACGGCGTACAGATTGACCGTAAGCTGAATGTCGCTTTAACGCGTGCACGCAAGCAACTTTTTATCACAGGAGTCCCTGAAATATTAAATCATAATTCTATCTATCAACATCTTCTGAAAACTATTTATTAGGGAAAACACACCACAGACTACTTAGATGTGTAGTCTGTGGTGAATTCTTTAATTAGGCATCAACCGGTTTGTATTTGGGAACCAATGCTTTCATGATAATCCAACCAACTAAATAAGCTACGGCACATACACAGAATATGATGAAGTAGCCGGCAGGTTTCCCTTCGAATCCCATAAAAGTCATATTCGTTTCTGCTGCATAGTCAAACAGTCTGCCTGATCCCATATTAATGCAGAATGAACCTATACCACCTGCCATACCACCAATACCTACGATAGTAGCGATGGTGCTTTTGGGGAACATATCGCCTACTACAGAGTAAATATTAGCAGACCATGATTGGTGTGCCGCACCTGCAATACCGATGATAATGATAGGATACCAATATGAATAATTGCCTAAAAGTTGGGCAAACAGTGCCAGCAATGGGAACAAGGCAAAGATAAGCATAGCCTGCATACGGGCTGCATACGGATTCTTACCAGTTTTGTTAATGATAATAGTAGGTAACTTACCACCATAAATAGATAACATGGTGATAGCGTATAATACGAAAATCAACATTTGTGCAGTACCTGTGTCTGAGGCGAAACCATATACATCCGAAATATATGCCGGAGTCCAGAAAAGGAAGAACCACCATACGCCGTCAGTCATGAATTTACCGACAAATACAGCCCATGTTTGGGGAAATTTGAAACATTGCAAGAATGAAATCTTCTTGTTGTCAAAGTCGTTGGCGGCAGCTTGTTGTGCTTTAGATTCTTCAGGATTGTTGTTGTCTTGTTCAATATATTCCAATTCGGCAGCATTCACGCGAGGGTTGACATTGGGTTTCTTGTAGAGGAACATCCAAAGTCCCATCCAGATGAAACCTAAGCCACCGATAACGATGAAAGCCATTTCCCATCCATTACCCACACCAATGCTTTGAAAATAACGCGCCAAGGGAGGAATAGTGATCGGAGCAGCTAACGCGCCTACTGTAGAGCCGGCATTGAAGATGGAAGTGGAGTATGCACGGTCCTTTTTCGGGAAATATTCGGCTGTCACCTTAATAGCTGCCGGGAAGTTTCCTGCTTCACCTACACCCAATACAATTCGGGCAGCAATAAAGTAATAAACGCTGGTAATGGCGATAGTTGAAGCGACAGCTCCTGTTGCAGAAAGCATTTCTTCTGCATTATGAATACCTAATGTCTCTTCGGTAGCCCAGCCGCACAATGCATGGAGACAAGCTCCTAAAGACCAGACGAAGATAGCCCAAAGATAACCTTTTTTAGTCCCCATCCAATCGATGAAACGACCGGCGAACAGGTTGGCGATAGCATATACTATAGAAAAAATAGCTGTGATATCTCCGTAATTCGAATCCGTCCAGTGAAATTCCGGAGCAATGAAGTCTTTCCAGGTTAGTGAAAGCACCTGACGGTCGAGGTAATTGACTGTAGTGGCAAAGAATAGCAGACCACAGATTATCCATCTGAAGTTTGTCATCTTCTCACCTACTTTTTGAAATGTACTCATGATAATAGATTTAATTATGTTTTTCTTATTAGACGCAAAAATAACCATTCTGTACCTATTCTCTATGCAAAAATTGGTGGAAAGCCTGTATAAATCGGTACAATGGTAAGATTTCTAAAAAAACATTCCGAATGTCGCAAAAAACCTAAAAACGGGTTGATTTCTTGCAACATTCAGAATGACAAGAGTTAATGAGTAATGGTGTGTACCATTCTACTTATCTCATATCTGTGTATTTTATTTCATCCTTGTCACTGTATTTCAGGTTTTCACCTCCCATACCCCAAATAAAGGTATAGTTGCTGGTACCTGCAGCGGCGTGGATAGACCATTCCGGAGAAGTAATGGCTTGTTCATTATGTAACCATACCAGACGTTCTTCTTGCGGTTCGCCCATCAGGTGGCAAATGGCATTTCCTTCAGGCAGGTTGAAATAGAAGTAGGCTTCCATACGACGGGTATGTGTATGGGCCGGCATGGTGTTCCATACAGAACCCGGAGCCAGTTCGGTAAGTCCCATCTGCAATTGATTTGTACCACCGTTTTTTACTCTTTCCAGCACATCCTTTACAATTAATTGGTTTACAATACGGTCGTTGCTGTCTTCCATTTTTCCATAATGATCTGAAATGGCCAAAGCATATTGTTTAGGATTTGCTTTTTGAAGTTTAGCGTCAGTAGTGATCAATTGAGTAACGTATGGTTTGTAAGCCGGTGCCGAATTGATATAGAATTTGGCCGGTTTGGTAGCGTCATTACTTTTGAAAGTAACCTCTTTATTTCCGCAACCTACATAGAGTGCTTCCTTGTATTTCATAGGATATTCTTTACCGTCTACAGTAACCACACCATCACCCCCTACATTGATGACCCCTAGTTCACGTCGTTCAAGGAAGTAAGTGATTTCCGGACCCAGTTCGCGGAAAGTTTCTAACTTTAGTATTTTGTTTACTGGCATAGCTCCTCCGTAGATAAGACGGTCATAAAGGGTGTATGTAACATTGATTTCATCCGGTGCCATCACCTTTTCCATCATAAATGAGCTACGAAGACGTTCTGTATCATAGTGTTTCACATCTTGCGGATGGCAAGCGGTCTGTACTTTGTAATTTACTTGAGCTGAAGCTGCCAAAGCAGAAACACTCAGCATCATTGCAATTGCTAATTTTTTCATAATCGTTATCTTTAAATTTTAATTTTTCATTGTTTTCTGGTATTTAATGATGGAACGACGGTTCAGCACCATTAAGAATAGTGTTATCAGTACTAAAATTCCGGAACCAATCCATTTGAATGAATAAGTCAAATGGAAAATAGCCCATGAGAAAGGACTTGAAGCAAAGTCCAACGCTCCCCCCTCAAAACCCGACGGAATATTTACGGCGGCATCTTGTGTCTTGGCATATACGTCATGTGCCGCTTTGGTAAAGTAAGGTGCCAGATCAGTTACAAAATACAGACCGATGGCCAGCACAACAAAACCAATGATGAAGGTTTTTATCACATTTCCTTTTGTGATAGGTAATACCAACGGGAATACGTAGAACATACCGGCTAACGAGGCCAATGGCAGGAATTCATTACCCGGAAGTACAACTGCCAATAAAATAGTAACAGGGATTAATAGCAATGATACAACTAATGTGGCCGGATGTCCGATAACCAAGGCAGGGCTCATACCGATATTCAAGCCTACAGCACCTTTAAACTTCTTGGCGATCAGTTCGCGGGTAGCGTCCGAAATGGGTTTCAATCCTTCGATGAATAGGCTGGTAATACGGGGAATCAACTCCATTACTGCTCCCATCTTGATACCTAAACCTAGAATATAAGGAATCTTGTCTACTATTTCTTGTCCGTTTTTACAAGATAATGCACCGATGCCACATCCTACCAGGATACCCAGGAAGAGAGGTTCGCCTAGCAAACCAAATTTCTTTTTCATACCTTCCGCATCAATATTCAGTTTTTCAAATCCGGGTATTTTGTCCAATACCTTATTTATAATAAGAGCGAATGGCACAAAACCTGCACAGAAAGGTTGTGGAATAGAAATTCCTTCCATCTTATCATAGAAACCTTGGAACTTGTCTGCTGTGTAATCTGCTAAGATTAATGTGATGATATAACAGATAACAGCCGCGAAGAAGCCCCACAAAATACTATCTGTCGCAAAATAAACTACGGCTCCGATGAAAGCAAAATGCCAATAGTTCCATAAATCGATATTGACTGTACGGGTGGTCTTGGTCAATAGCATCAGAATATTGACAGCCAGACAAACCGGAATAATGAATGCCCCTACGGAAGTGTTATAAGCCACGGCTGCGGCAGCAGGCCATCCCATATCGAATACTTTCAGTTGCAGGCCATATATTTCGACCACCTTGCTTAAGGCCGGTCCCAGGCTGCTGGTCAGAAGTGCGGTAACCACTGATAAACCAACGAAACCAACACCTACCAACAGACCGCTTTTTAATGCTTTGCTGAATTTGATTCCGATACAAACGCCTAAGATTGTAAAAATTATAGGCATCATCACCGCTGCTCCTAAACCGATGATATAACTAAAAACTTGTTCCATTCTCTTGTGAATTAATAGTAAATGACTGTGTTTTCTACAATAGTATAAATTAAAAACTGCCCCAAAAATAAAACCTTTTCTCAACTTATCAAACCTGAAAGGCATAATAATTAGTAAAAAGACAATTTTTGAACGATTTTTATCGTTATCGTGCACAAAAATAACCGTTTTCGCACACGAATACCAAATAATACACTTAGTAGGTTGAAAAGTGCACACTGCTTTTCGAGAAAAATACTACTTTTGTTTCATAAAATAAATAGGTCTAATACTAAAAATAAACGTCTTCATGAAAAAGAATTCTATTTGTAAAATTATTGTGTCCGGTTTGCTTACGGCTGTTCCTTTGATGGGCATGGCTCAGCAGGTTTGTGGTAATAAGCCTTGGTCTGTACGTATGGCGGAATCAGAGATGGTGCGTTGTCCCGAATCCTGGCAATTGGATTTTCAGACCCGTTTGAAGTGGGATTACTGTCATGGCCTGGAACTTCAAGCTATGCTGGATGTATATGATGCATACGGTGATAAGAAGTTTTTTGATTATGCTGTGGCTTATGCTGATACAATGATTCATCAGGATGGCTCTATCGAAACTTATAAACTGGAGGAATATAATATTGACCGTCTGAATTCCGGAAAGATGCTTTTCCGTATTTACGAGCAGACTAAGGACGAGAAATACAAGAAAGCATTGGATTTGTTGCGCAGTCAGTTGGATACGCATCCTCGTAATGCCGATGGCGGTTTTTGGCACAAGAAGATTTATGAGAATCAGATGTGGCTGGATGGGCTTTATATGGGGCAGCCGTTCTATGCGGAGTATGCTTACCGTAACAACCGTGTGAATGATTATGCTGATATTATCAATCAGTTTGTTACAGTGGCTCGTCATAATTATGATCCGAAGACTGATTTATACCGCCATGCATGTGATGTGAGCAAGCGTGAAAAGTGGGCGGATAAAACTACCGGATTGTCACAACATTGTTGGGGACGCGCCATGGGATGGTATGCAATGGCTTGTGTGGATGTACTTGATTTTATACCGGAACACGAAGCCGGACGTGAATCTGTTATCGAAATATTGAATAAACTGGTTGCCCAGATTAAACGTACTCAAGATCCTGCAACAGGGGTATGGTATCAGGTGATTGACAGAAGTGGGGATGAGGGGAATTATCTGGAATCCTCTTGTTCTACCATGTTTGTATATACTCTGTTGAAAGCGTTACGTAAGGGATATATTTGTCCTTCGTACATGGAAGTGGCTAAAAAGGGGTATGAAGGGCTTTTGACCCAGTTTATAGAAGTGGACAATAAAGGGGTAGTTTCTATCACTAAGGGTTGTGCTGTCGCGGGTTTGGGAGGCAAGCCAGTGTATCGTTCCGGAGATTATAATTATTATATAACTGAAAAAATACGTTCTAATGATGCGAAGGCAGTAGGTCCGTTCATTATGGCCAGTCTGGAATGGGAACGTTTGTTTCAGAAAAACAATTGTGGAACTGCATGTAAATAATAGGGGGTGATACGATGCGGAAAGTTTTAGGATTATTGTTGCTGTTGGTTGCTGTTAGTGGAACATGGGCTCAGGAACGTCAGGATACAATTGTAGTTTCACGCGATGGAACGGGGAATTTTCGTACTTTGCAGGAGGCTATAGAGAGTGCGCGGGCTTTCATGGATTATACTGTTACGATCTATGTGAGGAACGGAGTATATAAGGAGAAAGTGATTGTTCCTTCATGGGTGGAAAATATAGATATTATAGGTGAAGATCGTGATAAGACGATTATTACTTATGATGATCATGCGAATATAAATAAAATGGGTACTTTCCGCACTTATACGGTGAAGGTAGAGGGTAGTGATATCACTTTTAAGAATTTGACTATTGAGAATAATGCGGCTCAGTTGGGACAGGCGGTAGCTTTACATACGGAAGGTGACCGTTTGAAATTTATCAATTGTCGTATCTTGGGTAATCAGGACACTATTTATACCGGTGCTAAATTTACCCGTCTTTATTTTAAAGATTGTTATATTGATGGTACTACTGACTTTATTTTCGGTCCTTCCACCGCTTTATTTGAAAATTGTATTATTCACAGTAAACGCAATTCGTATGTAACGGCTGCTTCTACTCCGAAAGAGGCTAAATATGGATATGTCTTTAAGCACTGTAAGCTGACGGCAGAACCGGGAGTTGATAAAGTGTATTTAGGTCGTCCTTGGCGTCCATATGCTTATACCTTATTTATAGAATGTGAGTTGGGGAAACATATTGTTTCTGCCGGATGGCACAATTGGGGCAAGCAGTCTAATGAAGAAACAGCCCGTTATATGGAATATAAAAATACCGGTGAGGGCGCAAATGCTTCGGAAAGGGTGGCATGGAGCAAACAGTTAACAAAGAAAGAAGCTGAGGCGGTGACGGTCGATGCTATTTTTCGTACTCAAAGTAATTGGAACCCAATAGACTAGATTGATTTTGTAATTGCTTGAAAAGGAGACTTCTACGTTGGTGGAGGTCTCCTTTTTTTGTTGTGTTGAATAATTGGAACCCGTGAAAAATACCTAATAAATCCACATAAAAAGATAAAAACTACACATCAAGGTAACGTTATATACGTAATTTTGCAACAGTGAAACTAAGGTCAAAACCTTAAAAAAACATTTTAATAACTATAAAAACACATCTTATGAATCTAAAAGAATTAGCTAGAAAAGCTATCTCAACTCTCTTTTTGAGTATGCTTTGTTTGGTTGCTTTTGCTCAAACCGCAACAGGTTTGGTGAAAGACAAGACAGGCGAACCCATGATTGGTGTGAATGTATTGGTAAAGGGAACAACCAATGGTACAATCACGGATTTCGATGGTAAGTTTTCAATTCCGGATGTTCCGAGTAATGCTACTTTAGTGGTTTCCTATATTGGGTATCTTACCAAAGAGGTAAAATCTGGAAAAGATTTGGTCATTGTATTGGAAGAAGATAACAAGACTTTGGATGAAGTCGTTGTTATTGGTTATGGTACGGTGAAAAGACGTGATTTGACTGGTTCTGTCGCTTCTGTTACCGGGGAAAAATTAGCGGCTAATCCGGTTGCCAATGTCGCACAGGCTTTACAAGGACAATTGCCTGGTGTGAGTGTGACTTCTCAAGACGGTCGTCCGGGTGCAGGTATGTCTATTCGCATTCGTGGAGGTGGTTCTATTACTCAGTCTAATGATCCCTTGTTTATTGTAGATGGTGTTCAAGTTAGTGGAATTGATGATATTCCTGCTGACAATATCGAAAGTATTGATGTGTTAAAAGATGCTGCTTCTACGGCTATTTATGGTGCTCGTGGTGCTAACGGTGTAATATTGGTTACTACTAAGGGAGGCAAGGATGGCCGGGTTTCTGTCAAATATAATATGTATTATCAGATGAAGGAGAATCCAAAATTATTGGAAACTATGGATCCTTATGATTATGTATATAATACATGGGCATATATGAAGAGTTTGGGAGATTCTTATGGTGATGGAGTTGCCAGATATTTTGGATTAGGATCCAAGTATGGAAATCATTTGAATGAATATAAAAATATGACCACTCATAATTATATAAATGATTTGATGCAGACTGCGTCTTCTTGGAATCATGATGTATCTTTATCTGGTGGTACAGACAAAACTAAGTTTTATTCATCAGTTAACTATATGGATGATGAAGGTATCCGTGTGAAGTCTGGTTTCCAACGTTGGAATGCGAATTTCAAATTGACGCAAAAAATTAATAAAAAGTTAACTGCGGACTTTGATTTGCGTTATAGTGAAATAGAAGTTAATGGATCAGGTTTTGGTAATGCAACCTCTGCTTACACTTATCGTCCTGTGGATAATCCTTTGGGTGATGCTTCTTTTACCGCTGGATTTGGTCAAGGTGATACAAATATGGAAGAAACTAGTAATCCTTTGTATTACTTGGATACTGTAGATTATATAAAAAACATGTACCGTATCCGTGCAAAAGGTGCTTTAACTTGGAATATTATTAAAGGCTTGACGGCAAAGACGGAATTATCGTTAAATCGTAATTGGAACCAGGAAAAGACATGGGATGCAGGACAGACAGAAAAAGATAATAGTTCTGCTAAATTGAAGAAGAGTGATGGTTACGGTGTGCGTTGGGCAACTACTTTGAATTATGAAGTACAGGGGCTTGGAGATGATCATAATTTGTCTTTCTTGGTTGGTAATGAAGTCTTGGCTTCAAAGTCAGATTACACTGAAATATATGGTGTAGGGTATCCTGAAGGATTTACAATGGATGATGCGTTTGGTATGATTAATATGACTACTCCTTCATTGGGACAAGATTATTTTAAAGGTGAGATAGGTACTCCTAATCATACTTTATCTTGGTTTGGTCGTGCTAATTATTCTTATAAAGGTAAGTATCTTTTAACAGCTACATTCCGTGCTGATGGTTCTTCTAAATTTGCACCTAGTCATCAGTGGGGGTATTTCCCGGCTGCTGCGGCTGCATGGAGAATTTCAGATGAAGCTTTTATGGAAAATACAAGAGATTGGTTGGATAATCTAAAACTTCGTGTATCGTATGGTACTTCTGGTTCTGATAATATTGATGCTTCTTTATGGAGAGAAACATGGAAAACAGAACAAATTACAGTGGATGGTGAAAAGGTAACCACTTATGTACCTGGTGATATGAAAGGAAATCCTGATTTGAAATGGGAAACTACTATTAGTCGTAATTTAGGTGTTGATTTTGGTTTCTTTAATAATTGGGTTCGTGGTAGTTTGGACTATTATTGGAATACGACAAAGAATATTTTAATGAAAGTGCCGATTGATGCAGCGTCTGGTTATAGCTATCAGTTCCAAAATGTAGGTAAAACCTCAAATAAGGGAATTGAATTGGCTTTAGGCTTTGACATTGTTCGTGGTAAAGATTTTAATTTAGGTGTAAACTTGACTTATAATTATAACAAGAATAATATTGACGAACTGATGGACGGAGTCTTGGCAGATACGAGAGCTATGAATGATTGGGGCTCATCTATGGCTAAGCCTGCTTATGATTATATTATCCGTGAGGGGCATCCTGTAGGTACTATCCAAGGTTTTAAATCTGAAGGATATTATACGATTGATGATTTTACTTATGCGGATGGTAAATACACGTTGAAACCAGGGGTTCCGGATATTCAAGGTATTGTGAATTATCCGGATGGAGTTAAAGTGCTGGCTGCGGATGGACAAACCGCTGTACCGGGTATGCCTAAATTTGCAGATACAACAGGTGATGGTGTTGTGGACGAGGATGACAAAACGATTATCGGCGAAGCTATGCCACAACATACAGGTGGTTTTACAATTAACGGTAATTGGAAGGCAATCGATTTCTCTGTAGGCTTTACTTATCAGATTGGTGGTGATGTGTATAATGCCAATGCAATGCACTCCTTGATGGGAAATAAAGACAATTCCGCTGGTCAGAATCGTTTGAAGTTCGTTTCTGAAACTTTCAAATATTATGATGTTGATACAAACGGTGACTTGATGCTGGTGAAAGATCCTACAGCTTTGGCGGCTCTTAACGCGAATACAAATTACAGTTCTTTCTTCTCTGAATATGGAATCGTAAGTTCTAAGTTTATTGAAGATGCGTCTTATTTGCGTTTGAATACATTGACAGTAGGTTATACTTTCCCAAAAAATTGGATGAATAAGATTGGATTACAGAATGCACGTGTGTATTTTACAGGAAGTAACTTGTTCTGTATTGATGGGTATTCTGGTATAGATCCGGATGTAAACACGAAGACTGATGGTAAGGATGGTTTTCCTACACCTTATTTTGATTACCAGTCTTATCCTAAGGCTAGAACTTATACCTTTGGTGTTAATTTAACTTTCTAATTAATGGAGATGAATCGTATGAAAAAAATAGTATATTCAACACTTTTCTTTGCTGGAATGTTTTTGACTACAGCATGTAGTGATTATTTGGAGGTTGGCTCTCCTTCTATTGTAGATTCGGATTTTGTCTTTTCTAATCCGACAACAGCACGTGCCGCATTAGACGGTGCTTATGAACAGTGGAGAGATTGTGCGCAGAATAAGGTTTTTGGCGATGGATTGTTTTATGCTGCTGATATTGCCGGGTCTGATATAGAACGGCACCCGGAGTCTTTCTCTAATCAGTTGGGGCGCCATTATCCGGAATGTCTTTATCAAAACGGTACATATGCAAGTAGTTATGGATTGACTTCGTATTTGAAGGAGAATGATATTTATGCTAGCTTGTATGCGGTTGTAAGCAAAGCCAATGCGGTGATAACATCCATGGAAAATGCGGAAAATTTTGAATCGATCATCAATGGTGGACAATCAGAGATGGGGCAAATGTATGGTGAGGCGGTAGCTATGCGTGCTACGGCTTATCGTGAACTGTGTAAAAATTTTGGAGATGTTCCTTACGTTGGCGTTTATGGTGTTGTGCCTAAAGGTTTGGTTTCCCGTGATTCTATTTATGATGTATGCATTGAAGATTTGCAGAAAGTGGAACCTTTGATGTACACCATCGGTTCTATTCCCGGCATTGCTGCTGCCAATAAAAATTATTTTTCTAAAACCTATGTGCAGGCTTTGATTGGAAGAATGTGTTTGGATGCAGCTGGATATCAGACTCGTCGTGGCGATATAAAACGTGTAAACGGAAAAGGGGAAATCATGACATTTGAAACCAAAGGGAAAGAAAATAATGGAGCTATTTATGGACGTCGTTCTGACTGGCAAGACTTGTACTCAATAGCTAAAAAATACTACGAGGCTTTGTTGGCTGATCCGGGTAATGCACAGTTTCATTTGACTGATCCACGGGGTGCCTCGGATAAATCCGGACGTACTTTTAATAATCCGTACCAGTATTTCTTTGAACAGATGCATATGGATGATGCTATTTATGCGGATGAGTCTATTTATGAATATCCCATGCAGCAAGGTGGTGGAAATGATGGTCGCCCCTATTCTTTCGGTCGTCCTTCGTCTGGTGGCTCAAAGGCTGCGTATCCATGTAAGAGCTATGGACAGGGACGTATAAATCCTGCTTATTTTTATGGAGTCTTTGATCCGAATGATATGCGTCGTGATGTGAGCATTACTATGACCGGCAGTAATGGTAAAGGGGTTGAGAAGTTAATTCCTTTTGTTCCCAACTCAAAAGCTGAAGGCGGTGGCTTGACATTGAATAAATGGGATGAGAATCGTCAGGCTAATCCATGGGTGGCAGCACAACGTAAATCAGGTATCAATGGTCCGTATATGCGTATGTCTGAAGTTTATTTGGGCTATGCGGAAGTATGTGCGGCATTAGGTGATGTGGTTACAGGTAAACAATATTTAAAAACGGTTCGTGAACGTTCGTTCCCGCAAGGTTTGGCTAACACAGATGCTTTTATTGCATCTTTTGGTAATGACTTAGTTCGTGCGATTATTGAAGAACGAGGGTTTGAATATGCAGGTGAAGGTGATCGTCGTTGGACATTGATTCGTTCTGGTTATCTTCCGGAAGATATAAAAAGAATCAAAGATATGACTAAAGCTATGATGGATGGTTTGGCAACTAAAGGTTATTATGAGTTTGAAAATGGTAATATTATTTCTGCTTATATATGGACAAAATTAGTTGATGCAAAAACTATATATGGTCATCGTTTGACAGCACAGTGTCCGACAGACAAGGTCAATGATCCGGTGCTTTATCCGGGATGGCGCGGACAAAAGGATAATTGGGAAGAAATGGGATTGAATTATGGAAGTTCGACTCCTGCTACCAATTTAGCAATAAAAGGGTTGTTTGAAATAGTGTCTGAAGAAGAGGCAGCATCTCTTGAAAGCCAAGGATATGCTAAAGTTAATTGGGGTATTGATTTGGTTGATTATAGAGATGAATATGATAAGTATCTGTTTTGGGATTATGATTACGTTTCGGCTCCTATCTATTTGTGGCCGTTTACTCCTAATGTAATGGCTGCCGGTGGCTTTACGAATGGTTATGGCTTTAAACAGGAATAATAATTCATTCGTTAAACGAAAATAAACGTATGGGGAGAGGGCGTATTGTAAATGCTCTCTCCTTTTTTGTGTTTCTTAAGAATGTATTTTTAAACAAGCATTCCTGTTATTATCGCATTGACAATTTGAACTTAAGGTTTGCTTTCTTAAAGTTTGTAATTTCTGCTACCATAGCTGTACCATTTTACCGAATCACCTATGGATAGGGAGATGTAGGGGGCAGCAGAGTAATCAAACTTTGTTGTAGGAAGTTACAATAAGAAAGGCAGAAATCTTTTTTGTGATAGGTTTGTTCGTTTGTTGCAAAATTGTGCACATAAAAGACCAATTTTTACCTTGTTCTTCTTTTATGGCCTGTTACTTTTGTATCAAGACATATTTTAATCAGATACGAAATGAAATTAAAGGTTTTAGTAAGTACAATAGTTAGCATCATGATATGGCCGGCAAGTATTACGGCACAAAGTGAATTGATTCCAATGATAGAAATACCTGCGGGAAATTTCTATATGGGGACTTTGGGTGGAGATGAAAATTATGATGAAGCGCCTATGCATAAGGTGCACATATCTAAACCGTTTAAAATGGGACTGACCGAAGTGACTAATGCGCAATATGAATTGTTCTGCCCCGAACACAAGTCGCTGCGTGGTAAAAATGGTTTTTCAAGTGAAGATGACGAAGCGGTGGTGTTCGTAACTTATCAAGATGCCGTTGCCTTTTGTGACTGGTTGACTCGGAAAGAAGGAAAAACTTATCGTCTGCCTACCGAAGCTGAATGGGAATATGCGTGTAAGGCAGGTCGTTACTGGAACTTCTATATGGATGACAAGCTTCCTGCCGCCTGGCAAAAGAATCAAGTGATAACGGCTACTCTAAAACCCTTGCCTTTGAGAGTGGCACAAACTCCTCCCAACGACTGGGGCCTATATGATATGTGTGGAAATGTGGAGGAGTGGTGTTTGGACTGGTATGGACCATATATAGACAAGGAACAGACTGATCCTGTCGGCTATTCGGACGGTATAGCACGTGTGACCAGAGGAGGTAGTCATAATACACCGGTGAAATATCTCCGTTCGGCAAACCGTATGGCTATGTTGCCAGAGGATAAACATGCAATGACGGGCTTTCGGGTGGTACAGGCAGAGTATCCGCAGACCGCTCCGCTTTCTCAGCCAAAAGATGAGTATGTTGTGTCTCAGATAAAATGGGATTGGGCCTCTCAATATATCACGGAACCTGTCTTCACTGCTCCTTTGGTTTATGTGCATGAACCGGATGCGCATAGTGGAACGCCTTTTTTCAAACATAATCATCAGCCGGCATTGACTTGGTGTGATAATGGAGATTTGTTAGCTGTGTGGTTTTCTACCAATGAAGAAAAAGGGCGTGAGATGGTGGTGCTCTCTTCGCGTTTGCGTGCCGGAAGTAGTGAATGGGAGAAGCCCCGTATGTTTTATCAGATAGCTGATCGTAACTTGACCGGAACTGCATTATTGAATGACCATCAAGGGACTCTTTATCATATTAATGGAGTGGAGGCGGCCGGACATTGGCAGAATTTGATGATGACTTTGCGTACAAGTACAGATAATGGACAAACTTGGAGTAAACCTCGTATTATTGCTCCAGAACATACGAGACGCCATCAAGTGATAGCCGGAACCTCTATTACAAAGGAAGGCTGGTTTGTTCAGGCTTGTGATGCCGGACCAGGTGGAAGAGACGGGGCGGCTGTTCATATCAGTAAGGATAAAGGAAAAACTTGGACGGATCCATGGGATGGAGCATCTTTGCCTGATTTTAAAGAAGGGGGTACAGGTACCACTATCGCTGGAATCCATGCCGGAGTGGTGCAATTGAAGGATGGCAGATTGATGGCATTGGGGCGTAATAATAGTATTCGTGATAAAGAAGGACATCTACGTATGCCCATGAGTGTGTCTGATGATATGGGTAAGACTTGGCATTATTCCGCTTCGGAATTTCCCCCCATTGATGGAGGACAACGGCTGGTATTGATGCGTTTGAATGAAGGTCCTATTTTACTGATATCTTTTACTGAGCATCCTTATCGTACTCCGAAGGAGGAGCGTGGTATGATGTTTACTGATAAGTCAGGAAAGTCTTTTAAAGGATATGGCATGTATGCTGCTTTGTCATACGATGAAGGTAAGACTTGGCCTGTAAAACGTTTGTTGACTGACGGTACTTATCGTTTTCTTAATGGTGGAGCTTGGACTCAGTTTTTTGAAATGGATGAGGGTTATGCCGAACCTCGTGGTTATTTGGCTGGAACACAAACACCCGATAATATGATCCATTTGATAACAAGTCGCTTCTATTATAAATTTAATTTAGCTTGGTTGAAAGGAAACGAAAGTATTATATCTCCTCAATCTTTGTCTGACTAAAGGACGTAGAATGCATATATCCAATACTTTGTATTGTCTTACTTTCGTTTTCTAGTTGTATTGTTTGTTGTAAATGAAAGTAATCGAAATAAAATAAAGTAAAATAATGCAAAATAATTTTTGTTTTCCGAAAATATTTCTACTTTTGCAATGTGTGATTTAAGATATTATGATTATGGCGCACGCTTAAAGAGAACACAAAAAGAATTATTAAATCTAAAATGATTATTTGTTAACCCAGGAAAGTATGGAAAATGTTCAGAAAACAAGGCGTTTGTTTGCAAGCGCATACGGTTGCAAAGCCAGCCGTTCTTTTCTTATTTGGGGATTGTCGGCCGCAATGTCTATAAGTGTTATACCGATGATGGCTGAGATTTCTGTTGGTGAGAAAAACTATGATACTCAAATTGTTAGCCAGACAAAGACTATAACCGGAACCATTATTGATGAAACAGGTGAACCTATGATTGGGGTGTCGGTTTTAGTTCAAGGGACTACTACAGGGGCAGTTACAGATTTGGATGGTAAATTTACATTGGAAGTTCCCGCAAACGCTACATTGGTAGTTTCCTATATCGGATACAAGACTCAAAATGTAAAAGTCGGTAGCCAAAATACGTTTGCCATTAAGATGGAGAGTGATAATGAGGTGCTTGATGAAGTGGTAGTAATTGGTTATCAGACTATTAAACGTAAGGACTTGACTGGTTCTGTTGCTTCTGTTAGTGGTAAAACCGTGTCTGTTATGCCTGTTTCTAATGTAGCACAGGCTATGCAAGGTAAACTTCCTGGTGTGAACATTACCTCACAAGATGGACGTCCTGATGCGGCAATTTCTATTCGTGTGCGAGGAGGAGGTTCCATTTCGCAAAGTAATGAACCTTTGATTTTAGTAGATGGTGTAACTGTGAATTCTTTAAATGATATTCCGTCTGATCAAGTGGAAAGTATTGATGTGCTGAAAGATGCTTCTTCTACAGCTATCTATGGTGCGCGTGGTGCCAATGGTGTAATTCTTGTGACTACAAAGGGAGCGAAAGAAGGAAAGGTTTCGGTTTCTTATAATGGCTATGTTAAATTCAATACTCCGACTAAATACTTGGAAACATTAGATCCTTATGATTATTTGTCATTTGTTTGGGGAAATGCCGCCGCCAGTGGCGATGCATATCGTTTGCCATTTGAAAAATTATATGGTATTGGTGATTATTTGGGTAGTAATACAGAGGGTATAGAAAGCTATCGTAACACCAAGAATTATAACATCCAAAAAGATGTGTATAATAGTTCTGTATCCCATAATCATGATTTGTCTGTTAGTGGAGGTACTGAAAAAACAAAAGTCTTGTTTGCGATGAACTATATGGATGAGCAAGGTATGAAACTTAACTCTTATGCAAAGCGTGGAGGTGTTTCGTTGAAGATTAATCAGAAATTACGTGATAATTTAGATATTAATCTGGATACTCGTTATAGTGATATGCGTACTATGGGAGATGAAGGAACAACTAATGGTTCCGGCTCATTGCTTTCATCTTCTTATCGTTTTCGTCCGATTGCTACTCGTGATATTTTGGGGGACTTGAATGCTTTGCGTGAAGGGAATATGGAGATGTATGGTCGTCAGTCTACCTGGGATACTTATAGTCCTGTGGCTCGTATCGGAGATTATGATCCACTATATATTAAACAAAGACTTCGTGGTACTTTATCTTTAAATTGGAGATTGTTTGATGGTTTTGCTTATCATACTGACTTTACTTTAAACCAATCATGGGAACAAGATAAGATTTGGGGGGGAGCTATTTATAATAATTATTTGGATGACGAAACAGGAGCCAAACTATATGCGGGAAATGTGGAATATACAAAGCGTGACAGTTGGGGACTGCGTTGGACGAATACAATCAGTTATGACTTCAATTTTTTACCTAAACAGCATCGTTTGAATATTCTGTTGGGACATGAAGTTACAGACTCCGGAGGTAGTAAAATGTCAATTTCAGCTAGTCACTTTCCCTCTAATTTTACAAAGGATAATGCATTTGCCATGATTAACCAATATGATGCAGATCATGGAACAAGTAAATTTTCTTCTGGAGTAGATATTCCCGGACGTATTCTCTCATTCTTTGGTCGTACTAATTATACATTGATGGATCGTTATTTGTTTACTGTGACATTCCGTGCCGATGGCTCTTCTAAGTTTTCCCCCGAACACCGTTGGGGATATTTTCCTGCTGCGGCTTTTGGATGGCGCCTTTCTGAAGAAACTTTCATGGAAGGGACGAAAGACTGGTTAGATAACTTGAAAGTCCGTTTGTCTTATGGTACGGTAGGTAATGATGGTATCAGCTCAGATTTATGGTCACAAACGTGGACTTCTGAAACAGATTTACGATATCAATATATACTAAATAACCAGTATTCATCTTCTTATGATCTTTCAACGGAACAAATGGCAAATAAAAATCTAAAATGGGAAACAACTATTACACGTAATTTTGGTTTCGATTTCGGATTTTTAAAGAACCGTTTGTGGGGATCTTTGGATTTATATTGGAATACAACAAAGGATTTGCTGATGTTGACTTCGCTTCCGGGGATTACCGGATTCACATCTACGTATGATAACATTGGTCAGACTAGTAATAAGGGAATTGAGTTTTCTTTGTCAGGTGTGATTTTTGAAAATAAAGATTGGAATATTACGGCTGGTATGAATATAAATTTCAATAAGGGTAAGGTCGATAAGTTGGCAGAAAATGTAACAGGTTTATATGGCTCTAGTTGGTGTGGCAGTAGCAGTTTCCCGGGTGAGGATTATATTTTACAGGAAGGCAAACCTGTGGGTATGGTCAGAGGTTTTATATATGATGGCTTTTATACTACAGATGACTTTAATTATGTAAACGGACAATATATATTGAAAGAGGGCGTGGCAGATTTAGGTTCTTTTATTAATCCTGTACATGGGGTGGACCGTCCGTCCGGACAAAATGCCTATCCGGGTCTTCCGAAATTTAGGGATATGGATAATAGTGGCAGCATTGATGAGAAAGATGTTACCATTATTGGTGATATGAATCCTGTTCATACAGGTGGTTTCAATATCAATACAACTTATAAAAATTTTGATTTAGGATTGTATTTTAATTGGAGTTATGGTAATGATGTGTATAATGTGAATAAAATCGCTTCCTTGTACGGCGCAAAAGAAAAGGGAGTATATGAGAATAAACTTGGTTTTATGAAAGACTCCTATAAGATTTATGACGTGGTAGATGGGAAATTAGTTTGTCTCACTACTCCTGAGCAATTAAATGCAGCTAATGTAAATGCTAATTTACCATTACCTTATAGTGAAAATGGGGTTACTTCCAGTATTGCTATTGAAGATGGTTCTTATTTGCGTCTGAACACGTTGACATTGGGGTATTCATTGCCCGATAAGGTTTTGCATAAGGCTGGTTTGAGTAAATTGCGTATTTATGGAACAATCTATAATTTGTTTACCTTAACCGGTTACTCAGGTCTGGATCCTGAAGTTAGTGCTAATACCTCTCAGAATAAGGCGAAATACCCTACAGTAGGATTGGACTGGGGTACTTATCCTAGAGCACGTTCGTTTGTGGTTGGTTTAAATCTTGCTTTCTAATCAAAAAAACAAATCATTAAATTAATTATTATGAATAAATTAGCAACATATATATCTGCATTGGCACTATGCTGTTCCTTTGCTCAATGTAGTGATTATCTGAATACTTCTTCACCGGAGAACACTGGAGATGAGTTTGTAACCTCTTCTACTTCCGAAACTTTTAAAATCCTGTCTTGGTGTTATGCTAATTATCGGCAGAATTGTATTATGGGAGCTTATCGTTGGAATGATCCCATTGGCTCAGACTCTGAAATATATCCGGAAATAGGCTCTTTAAATAATGCCAACGCTAGACTATTACCGGAATTGTTAAGTGTAAATGCTGGTGGTTCAGGCTTCAACGGGCTTTATACTACGATTGCACGTGCATCTAGGGTAGCGGAATTGGTAGCTGATAAACCTGCATTTCAAGATGCTGTGGCAGCAGGAAAAGTAAATGATTGGACTCAACTTTATGGTGAGGCTTTAACAATGAAGGCTTTCTGCTATTTCGATTTGGTAAAACATTATGGTGATGTACCTTATGGATATGAAAATAACAATGTGGAAGATTATTCATTGACTTCCCGTTTTGAAATTTATGATAATCTTATTGAGATATTGAAGGAGGCAGAAGCATTGATGTATCCACTGGGAGAAGGTGGCATTACTGCTGAACGTTTTTCCAAGGGGTTTGCTGACGCGTTGTTAGGACAGATAGCTCTTTATTCCGGTGGATATCAGACAATTCGTACAGATGTGCCCGGTTTGTATGGTGACGTACAGTTTACGACAAAAGGAAAAGAAGAACTAGGATGTGTCTATGCTCGGCGCAATGATTATCTAGATTATTATAAGATTGCCGAGAAGTATTTTCAGGCTGCTTTGAATAATAAAGGGACGGCTGCTTTAGTTACGGTTGATGACCGGAGTTATGCGAATAACCCGTTTCAGCGTCATTTTCAATATACTCATGATCTGGCTCTGAGTCCAGAATCTATTTTTGAAGTAGGTAATATACAAGGGGGACAAAGTGGGCAGACTACTACCAGTGAATATTCTTATGCTTTTGGACGTCCGTCCAGTGGTGGTAGTAATCAGGCTGCGCCTTGCAAGTCGTTTGGGGCGTTACGTATTATTCCCTCTTTCTATTATGGTGAGTTTGAAGCAGGTGATATGCGTAGAGATGCTAGTGTGACTGTTACTGGTAGTAAAGGTGATGGCAATGAAGCTCTGTTGTCTTTTACTCCGGGTAGCAAGTTGGATGGGGGAATTGCTATTAATAAATGGGATGAGAATCGTATGAATCCTCCTTATACTACATCTCAACGTACTTCGGGAATGAATTGGCCGGTGTTGAGGCTTGCTGATCTTATTTTGATGCAAGCGGAGGTCAAAGCGGAATTGGGAGCGGAAGGAGAAGCAATCCAATTACTTAACCAAATCCGTCAACGTGCATTTGGGAATTCTGAACATGCTATTTCAGCTTCAGGTGAGGCTTTGAAGGAAGCTATTTTGCAAGAACGCAAATTAGAACTTCTAGGTGAAGGGACTCGTCGCTGGGATTTGATTCGTTCTGGTAAGTTTGTGGAAAAAGCTTTAGCTGTTCGTGCAGAAATGACGGAGATGGTTAATGATTTGCAAACAAAAGGATATCATGAATTTGCTAATGGTAATGTGATTTCGAATTATGTATATACTAAGAAAGTGTATTTAAGTTCACCGCTGACTTTTGATCCAGATGAGTCGAATCCGGCTCTGTATCCGGGATGGAGAGGTCAATATGATTATAGCACTACTCCGGTAAAAGTTACTGGGACAGACCATAATCTGGCTATTGAGGGGCTGTTTAATTATATAGATCCCGATGGTGCTGAAGCAAAGAGATTGCTTGACGAGGGTTATACACAGGATGATTGGGGAGTGACATTGGTGAAATATGCTGATCATTATACAAATAGCAATTTGTTGCCGGGAGTAAAAGAAGGTAATGTTCCTCCCAGATATTATTGGCCTATTCCATTTGAAACGCTGAGCAAGTCTAAAGGCAAAATAACGAACGGATATGGCTTGGCACAAGAATAAAGAGTATATATGAAAAACATTTTATCTATTTGTACATTTTTATTGGCCTTTGGGACGCTTCCTTTATGGGGGCAGTCCCAAGACCCTTTGAATGAGGATCAGACTACAGTACGCATTCTTGAGGGGGATAATTCAGACCCTTCTATTGTCCGTTATGGAAAATCTTATTATCTGGTTCATTCTTCCTTTGTTTATACCCCGGGACTGGTAGTTTACAAATCGGATGATTTAGTAAACTGGACTCCGTGTTCCACAGCTTTGACTACTTTTACAGGAGATATCTGGGCTCCGGATATTGTGGTTCATAACAATCGTTTTTATATCTATTTCCCGACCTTGAATGGAAAAGGGAGAAAGACCAATATGGTAACTTGGGCTGATAGTCCGGAAGGTCCGTGGAGCACTCCGATAGATTTGAAAATAGGAGGTATTGATCCGGAGCATGTGGTTAGTGAGGATGGAAAACGTTATCTGTTGCTCAGTTCTGGCGCTTTATATCCGTTGTCGGATGACGGATGCTCTATTACAGGAGAACCGGTCAGAATTTATAAGGAATGGGAAATACCGGAGGAATGGGATATAGAAGGAGTTTCCATGGAAGGTCTGAATGTGAAAAAAGTAGGAGAGTACTATTATTTATTTGCGGCCGAAGGGGGGACGGCAGGTCCTCCCACCAGTCACATGGTAGTACAGGCACGTAGTAAAAATATAATGGGCCCTTGGGAGAATGCTCCTTTCAATCCGCTTCTTCGTACGGAATCCCGTAATGAAAAATGGTGGAGTAAAGGGCATGGCTCTATTGTTGATACGGAAGATGGACGGTTATTTATGATTTTCCATGCTTATGAAAACGGATTCCAGACATTGGGGCGTCAGACCCTTTTACGTGAACTGGTCCAAAAAGAAGATGGATGGTTACATTTGAAAGAAGGAGCCATTTCTTTACCTGCACCGGAACGTTTGAAATTATCTGGTATAAAAGATTTTGTATGGCAGACGTGCCGGGAACATAACTTAAATGATCGGTTCCGGATTACTCCTGATAAAATCAGTATAGAGGCAAAGGGGAATACTCCAAAAGAAGGATCTCCCTTGTTAGCACGCACCAGTGCTCATAAATATGAAGTGGAGGCTTGTTTTGAACTGAAAGGTGAAAATACATCTGCCGGATTGGTGGCTTATTATGATGAGAATTATCATTTTGGATTTGGTTTTAATCATAAGCAGATGCTTCGTTATCGGCGTGGACAAGTAAGCCGTACGGAATCAAAATTACCTCAAGCAAACCAATGTGGAAAGATGTGGTTACGTTTGTGGAATGATGCTAATGTATTGTCGGCCTGGTACAGTGCCGATGGTAAAAAATGGCATAAGTATCCATGGGGATTTGAGATATCGGGAGTACATCATAATACGGTATATGGTTTCTTGTTTGTTCGCCCAGGTATTTTTGCCGGTGGTGACGGGCAGGTGGAAGTAACAGATTTTGTTTTGAGAAATCTTGATTGATGCGTTGTTTAACTGGAATTTAATGATTGAATTGCTTATGAAATATTGCTGCTCTTTTTTATTGTTATTGCTTTTTGGGATTTCCGGTGGATTTGCCCAAGATAAGGTGGAGTGTTGGGGACGTTATGAAATCTCCCTGCCTGCCAAAGTAAAGGGGAACCCTTTTGATATTGAGCTTACGGCAACGTTTAGCGGACCGGATACTACATTGACTGTACGTGGATTCTATGACGGAAATGATACCTTCAAAATTCGTTTTATGCCTGTGAGCCAGGGAGTATGGTCGTACGTGACGCAGAGTGAGATTCCGGTGCTGAATGAGGTGAAAGGGCGGATAGAATGTATTGCTCCGGGTAAAGGAAATCATGGCCCAGTTAAAGTGGATGGAACTTATAATTTTAAATATGCTGACGGAACGCGTTATTATCCAGTTGGAACTACTTCTTATGATTGGATGCATGTGGCAGGTAACCAGCCTGATCAGACAGTGAAATCATTGGAGCTATCCAAGTTCAATAAAATCAGGATGCTGTTTTTTGTGCAAAACTTTGATCCGGATTATCCTGAACCCTCCATGTTTCCTTTTGAGATAAAGAAGATAACAAAGGATGAAAAGGGAAAACCTGTGTATGAATGGGATTTCACCCGCTTCAATCCTGCTTATTTTGCTCATGTGGAAGCATGTGTGGATAAATTGGCCGGAATAGGAGTAGAGGCTGATTTGATTCTTTTCCACCCTTATGATGGTGGCCGTTGGGGATTTGACAGAATGCCTTTGGAAGCCGGTGTCCGATACTTGAAGTATCTGACAGCCCGTATGAGTTCATTTCGCAATATTTGGTGGTCATTGGCCAATGAATATGATTTTTTGAGAGAATTAAAACCGGAATATTGGGATACTTTTACACATACGGTAGTAGAGAATGATCCTTATTCCCATTTATGCTCCATTCATACTTATACAGCTAAGTATTATAAATATTGGGAACCTGAATACACTCATGCCAGTATACAGGACCAGGCACCTGTGGAGGGATTTGGAAGAGCGGCTACGGTGAAGAACATTTATAAGAAACCGATTATTTTTGATGAGGTATGTTATGAGGGTAATATGGATAACCGATGGGGAAGCTTGAGCGGTCAGGAATACCTTTATCGCTTGTGGCAAGGATTGATTGTGGGGACTTACGTGACTCATGGAGAATGTTATATGGATGATCCTAAAGATTATTCTCGTGACTTTTTGGCTGTGGGAGGAACTTTTCAAGGGGAATCCTGGAAGCGCATTGGCTTTACAAGACAGATTTTGGATGCACTCCCTAATCCTCTACATTTATGTGATAGCAGTTGGGACCCTTATACTTCGACTGCCGGAGAGAATTATTATATGATTTATCTGGGCAAGGAAATAAAACCGGAATGGGCATTTGATTTACCGGTAAAAAACGCTTTTTATCCACGTTTGAAAGAAGGAGTACGTTTTAAAGTGGAAGTCATTGATACTTGGAACATGACGATAGCCGAATGGCCTGTCGTTTTTGAAACGACTGCTCCTGTAAAGGATAGGGTGTATGATAAAAATCAAGGAAGAGTAAGACTGCCTGCAAGTCCTTATCTGCTGCTAAGGATAACTGAAGTAGAATAATTTATGAATGTGTTAGTTTGTTAATATGCTAATTGCCGTTTGGTTCCGCTATGTTTACATGTCAATTGGCCTATTAGCAAATTGGCAAATTAGCACATTATTCAAAATTTGCACATAATAGACCAATTTTTACCTTTCTGTCCTCTGTTTCTCGTTTAATTTTGTATTAGAACAAATCTTAATCTATACAAAATGAAACATTTACATTTTCTTGCTTTTGTCTTGTGCTGGCTTGTATGGGGACATCTGTTAAAAGCACAAAGTCTTGATAATTATAGTTCGTTAGATCCTTCGCAACCTATAGAATTTAAAGGGAACTGCCTTCGTTATGCAGATAAAGAAATTATTTTAGGTCCGAAAACATTTTTTGTTGATGGGCAGTTGTCCGATAGGGAAGTGGCGGGTAATCCTTATGTTTTTAATAGTTTCAATAAAGCTGCCGCTAATTTCTCAGCTGGTACGGAATCGGAACCGATGAAAGTTTATTTGGCTCCTTATGTCTATTGGATTGATGATCCAGATGACCCTGCTATTCGTGTTGGTAAAGACGGCCGTGAACCGTTCGGCTTGGTTGTTAAATGCCCTTATCTCCATATTATCGGATTGAATACTCATCCTGAAAATACAGTCCTGGCATCCAGACGTGGACAGACACAGGGGGCTGTCGGTAATTTCACCATGTTTGATTTTTGGGGAGACGGTCTGTTAGTAAAGGACTTGACTATGGGGAATTTCTGTAATGTCGATTTGGAATACCCTCTGAAGAAGGAATTAAGCAGGAAGAAAAGAATGTCTGCCATCACTCAGGCACATGTCGCTTATTGTCATGGCGACAAGATTGTGGCGGATAATGTACATTTCATCAGCCGCTTGAACATGAATCCGTTGAATGGCGCCAATCGGATACTTTTTAATAAATGCCACATGGAAAGTACGGATGACGCATTGACCGGAACAGGGGTTTATCTGGATTGTACACTTCATTTTTATGGTCAGAAACCTTTTTGGAGAAGTGATATGGGCGGAGCTGTATTTTTGAACTGTGACTTTTATGTATGTCATGAGGAAGATCGGCAATATTTTTGTAAGTCGGTCGGACCATTAAGTATTGTCGATTGCCGTTATCATTCGAAGAAGCCGGTTTATGCGGGCTGGACACATGATCCCACAGATTGGTTGCGTTGTTACCAATACAATGTGAAACAGAACGGGCAACCTTATGTAATTGGGGCTGACAAGCCTTATAATACGGTTTGCATGGATCAGCTGAATCAACTGAAAGCTTTCCGGCTGGAAGAGAATGAAGAGGTAGTTTATAATACTTACAATTTATTGAGAGGAGAGGATGACTGGGATCCTCTTCGGGTGAAAGACCGTGTTATTGCTATAGGTAAGCGAGATGGAAGGGATTATACTCGGATGCCCTCTTGTCTTTCTGTAGAGCCCTTAACGGCTTCCATCCAAACAGGTGGCCGGACGGTCAGATTGACTGCAACAGTAAAAAGGCATTGTAACTATGTACTGAATAATGTTCCCGTGAAGTGGAAAGTACAACAGGGTTACGAAAAGGAGGTGAAATTATCCACTTCCGAGGGTTATGAATGTGTTGTCGAGGCAACTAATGTGGAGGATGAAACAAAGCATTTCACTGTGATAGCCTATACAGAAGATGGTTTGGAATGTGCGACAGAGCTTACGGTTGCTCCCGATTATGTGCCGGCTCCTTCGTTTACGAAAACTCCAAAGATGAATATCACTAAAGGAGTAGCTACTGTCAGTTATGCTTTAGAATTGAATGGGCGTAAAGATGAATCATTGATAACTTGGTATAGATGTACAGACAAAAATGGAGCCAATAGACTTCCGGTTTCTGTATCTCGCTTGAATGAACCGGAATACTCCTATACGTTGGTAAAAGAAGATGTCGGTTATTATCTGATGGCAGCGGTTGCTCCCAAACACTTGCGTTGTGTGCCGGGGAAAGAACAGATTGTTGTTTCCAACTCTCCGATAAAGAAAGGACAAGTGAATATTGCTCATATATTTGAAACGGATTTTCAGAACTTTCCATGTAAGAATCAACCACAACTTTTACCGGGATTTTGGACGATTGGTGGATATAAGCCTTTGGATACGGCAGCATACGATTGGCAGGTAGTTCCGGATAAGGATTATTGGATTTATGGGCCGGGAATGAATGGTTCTCACGGAACCGGTTTGTTGCAAGATCAGAAAGGAGCCCGTTTGCTGTATACTCCATTGGATGGCAGCTATGGAGATATGGCAATAACCTTGAATGTGGATGCCAGTAAAACAGCAGGACAAGGTTTTGGTAGTGCAACAGGACAGTATTTGGATTTGTATATCAAGTTTGATACCCGTACTTTAACGGGATATGCATTGCGTATCATTCGTACGACCAAGTATAGTAATGCGGTTGATTTTATTTTGATGAAATATGAGAACGGGGTGGCTGAGGCCATCAGTCAACCGGTGTCTTCTACCTGCTATCGTACAAATTGTACTCTGACATTGACTGCTAAAGGAGGAAAATTGACGGCACACGCTTCAACAACAACTCCGCTTCCGGCGCCTGTAACAGATCCGAACTTGAAACTTTCGGTAGATTTGGAGGCGGATATAGCCTCGAACACTTTTGGGGGCACCGGTATCCAGCATACGGGCAGTTGTGGTGAAAGTACAACGATGCTGCACTATATGAAGGTGGAATGGGAATAGAGTGATTAAAACTTGAATTTAATACTGATGAATCTATGGTTACATTAAAATCGTTTTTAGGTATGATTGCCGCAGTTCCTTTTATAATGGCGTGTAATCAGACAGGGCAGGTCAATGCAACACTTTTTCCTGCTTCCGGTTCGGAAAATGTCAATCCGGACACTCATTTGGTTCTTACTTTTTCCGAGACTCCTGTCCTTGGAGATTCCGGTATGATACGGGTTTATGACGCAGTTACTGACCAAGTGGTGGACAGTTTGGATTTGAGTATCCCACCTGGTCCTACGGAGAGCCGTACGTATGGTCCGGAATGTGATTATACAAAAGTGCCTTATGACTATACTCGTACCGTTATGCCTACCAATAAAGATACTCGTCCGGGTACTCCTTCGGGAACGGCGGAACCTACTCCTCCTGTGTACCAGCTTACTATTATAGGGGGATTTACGGATGCCTTTCATTTTTATCCCGTCATCGTGCGTGATTCTATAGCTACTATTTATCTACACAATAATATGCTGGAATATGGGCATACTTACTATGTGACTATAGATAATGGTGTGTTAAATTTAGCTGATGGCAGTTTTCAAGGAGTCACTAAAGAAGATGAGTGGGTTTTCACTACTAAATCTGACATGCCGGAACTTTCAGATACATTGATTGTGGATGTTGCAGGAAAAGGAGACTTTAATACAGTTCAGGGAGCCTTGGATTTTATTCCTGATTTTAATGAACAACAGACTGTGATTTTAGTTAATCCCGGTGATTATGAAGAATTGGTCTATACAAGAAATAAATGGCATGTTAAAATTAAAGGAGCAGGAATGGCCGATACTAAAGTACATTATGCAAATAATGAAGTCTTTAATCCTCATCCGCTGACTGTGAAAACCAATGAGTGGCCCGGTACATTTCCTTCCCGTCGGGCGGCTTTCATGCTTGATAATTGCAAGGATATAGTCATTGAGGATATGACCATTGCTACAGATTTAAAAGGTCAGGCAGAAGGGTTGTTGATTAATGGAGAAAGGATTGCTTTATACCGTGTACATATTATAGGTTCAGGAGATGCATTGCAGGCGAATGGAACAATCTATATGGAATCTTGTGAGTTGGATGGTGGTGGTGATACTATTTTAGGACGTGGCAGCTTGTTTGCTTATAAAAGTAATTTCCGTAATGGTGGCGGCCCTTTCTCATGGGTAAGAAATACGGCGGGCAATCATGGTAATGTGTTTGTTGAATGCACTTTTTCTACGGAGGATGGTAAACAGGCGGATTACGGACGTACTAAAAGTAACCACGGTTCGGCCTATCCTGATGCAGAGTTTGTCTTGATAGATTGTAAAGTGAAAAATATAATTCCTGAAGGCTGGAGTTCTATTGGAGCGAAGACTGCTAAAATGTACGAGTATAATACTTGTGATATGGTGACAGGAAATCCGGTTGATGTATCCAAACGTCATCCATATTCCCGCCAGCTGACAAAAGATAAAGATACAGAGCTGATTAACAATTATCGGAACCCTGCTTTTGTTTTGAAAGGCTGGGTGCCGGATAGTTGTATAAATGGGACGAAGTAATAATTAGTGGAGATAAGTTTGCGCATCGAATATTGAGGTATCTAATTAAATACCGGAAACAGATATGGATGATCTATTAAAGTTGGAAACAGAAACTTTTAATAAATTATATACTGATTACAGGTTACGGTTTATTCGTTTTGCGCAAACTTATATTCCCGATATTTCTATAGCTGAAGATATTGTGATGGACACTTTAGCTTATTATTGGGAACATCGAAGAGATATAAAGAACGATGAGAATATATTAAGTTATCTTTTAACGGCTATAAAGCATAAATGCTTGAACTATTTAAGACAGGAACGCTTTCATTATGAAAAGAATAATTCTTTGTCTGAACTTGCTTTATGGGAATTGGATTTTAAGATATCAGCATTATCGGCATGTGATCCTTGTGAATTGTATACTAATGAGGTGCAAGAGATTGTAAATCATACGCTTGAAAAATTGCCATCAAAAACTCGACAGATTTTTTTTATGAACAGATATGAAGATATATCCTACCCTGAAATAGCTAAAAAGTTATTTGTGAATCAAAAAAACGTTGAATATCATATAAGTAAGGCATTAAAAGCTCTACGTGCTGTCCTCAAAGACTATCTTTCTTTTTTGATTTATCTAATTTAGCAAATTTTTTTGTTTTTCGTTTAGGGTATTTCCATTCTCATGTGCTTATAGAGTAAATAATGGAAAGAAAATGAATTTATTATCGTTGTATCATTTTTTTGCAGGCAAAGCATCTGACAAGCAGAAAGAAGCTATTAAACGATGGGCTGAAAGTTCACCGGATAATTATGAGACATTATGTCGTGAAAAGAAAATATTTGATGCAGGTATTTTGTTGGTAGATAAAAAGGAACTGTCTCAAAAAGAAAATGCCCCGTTGTTATATAAGCTAATTAATTATACCGTAAAGATAGCTGCGGTTGTTCTTTTGGTTGTTGTGTCTGTTACTATTTATAAGTATCAGGAATTGGTGAAAAAATCAGAGGTATTACAAACCATACTTGTTCCTGCCGGTCAAAGAATAAACATAATTTTACCCGATAGTACGTTTGTGTGCCTTAATTCTAATACGAAATTTAGTTATCCTTCTGTTTTTGCAACAAATAATCGTAAAGTAAAGTTGGATGGAGAAGCTTATTTTGAAGTATCGGCCAATAAAAATAAGCCATTTTATGTACATACTTCAAAAGGAGAAATCAAAGTACTCGGTACTCATTTTAATTTGGAAGCTTATTCTAACGCTGATGTATTTAAGACTTCTTTGTTTGAAGGCAAAGTTCGTGTCAGAGTAAAAGGTAACAATATTTATTTGAAACCTGATCAAATGGTATGTTATCATAAAAATGGAAAAATTCATTTGGAAACCATCCACGATTATGACCAGTACCGATGGCGTGAGGGATTAATTTGTATAAAAAGCGCAAAATTTAAGGACATCATGAAAACTTTTACTAAATATTTTGGAGATAGCATTGTTGTTCAAAATAAAGAGGTGGAACATTATAAATATACAGGAAAATTTAGACAAAGTAGAGGGGTTATTAATGCGTTAAGGTTATTGCAGAAAGATGCTCCTTTTACTATAGAGCAGGATGAGGACAAACAAATTATTTATATCAAATAGAGATTCAAATACATAAAACACAACTATATTTTTTTTTAAACTAAAATCTAATAACATGGAAACAACTTATTTAAACGTATGTGATAGGCCAATAAGTCGGTGGTCTATTGTGAGATTACTGAAAACAGTCTTGTTGCTATTATGTGTGTCATTTAGTTCAGTGTACGTACAAGCATCAGATCGGAGCGAAGGTATCACTATTTCATGTAAGAATGAAAGTTTGGAACAAGTGATACACTTGATTGAGAGCCAGTCATCTTATCTTTTTGTGTTAAATGATAAGGTGAATACTAAACACAAAGTAAGTATAAAGATAGAGAATGGAAATATAAATGCTATTCTGAATAAAATCTTTCAAGGTACCAATATGACGTATCAAGTTGATGGAGATCATATTTTAATTTCAACTACTCATAAAAGTATCGGTTTGGATGAAACACGACAGACTACTATGATAAAAGGAAAAATAGTAGATAATGCAGGTGAGCCTATGATTGGAGTAAATGTATTGGTAAAAGGAACGACTAATGGTGCCATTACTGATTTTGAAGGTAATTATTCTCTTGCTGATGTAAACGAGAATGATGTATTAATGGTGACCTATATTGGCTATCTTACTCAGGAGATAAAAGTCGGGAAACAGTCTGTCATAAACATTGTGATGAAAGATAATACTCAATCTTTGGATGAAGTGGTAGTGGTTGGATATGGTGTTCAAAAGAAGAGTGATTTGACTGGTTCTATATCTTCTATAAAACCAGCGGATATTACATCTACTCCTACTACCAATGCGTTGAAATCTTTGCAAGGTAAAGTAGCGGGATTGGATATAACACAATCTAGCGGGCAGCCCGGAGCCTCTATTTCATTAACCATGCGTGGTAATCGTTCTCTTAAAGCTGACAATAATCCGTTAGTATTGGTCGATGGTATAGATTACGGATCATTTGTTGATATTAATCCTACTGATATTGAGTCTATTGAAGTCTTGAAAGATATCTCATCTACAGCTATTTATGGAACGAAAGGAGCTAATGGTGTAATTATTATTACAACAAAATCCGGAGCCAAGGGACAAAAGACGAAAATCGATTTTAATGCTTATGTTTCTATTAAAAATAAGGCTAAATACCCTCGTATGATGAATGGAGAAGAATATGCTCAATTAAAGAGAGAGGCCTATAGAACTACTAATTCAGCAGCGCCGGATCAATATATGGATGATGCTTTGATTTTCAATGCAGAAGAATTGGAGTATTTGGAAAAAGGTTATTGGGTTGATTGGCAGGATTTATTGTTGGGTACCGGTATTACCCAAAATTATGAAATCAGTATGTCTGGTGGTACGGAGAAAACATCTTATTCATTATCATTTGGTTTTCAAGATGATAAAGGATTGTTGAAAAATGATGTATTGAAACGTTATAATGGTCGTATTAGTCTTGATCATAAGATAAATAAAATTTTCAATGTGGGTGTGAATGTTTCATATACTTTTAAAGATCAGGATAAGAGACAGAATCCATTGAATTTGGCTAACAAAATACCATGTATAGGCAGAGCTTATGATGATAATGGTAATTTTATATTAAACCCTGCTCCTGGAAATAGTTCTGCATTCAGTCCTTTATGTGATGAGCAGCCGGGTGCTTACGAGGATAATATTCGTACGAAACGTATGTTTGCTTCGGGGTATTTGAATGTGAATATTCTGAAAGATTTTTTCTTTAAATCCACTATTGGCATTGATGTTACAGATAGTCGGGAAGGTATTTATAAAGATAAAAATACAGTAGCTAATCTTGGTGTAAAATCTACCTCTTCTGTTCAGGCGGATAACGATTGGCGTTATACTTGGGAGAATATACTGAATTACTCCAAAACATTTGGGAAACATGGACTAACTGCAATGATTGGTAGTAGTACCACTGCTTATGGATATGAAAAGGTTTTGGCTAGTGGAGCTAACCAAGCTTCTGCTCTGACTTCATTCCACGATCTGGGAGCAAATGCTGATTCAAAAGAAAATGCCAGTCAATTGATTGAGACGCAAATGGTTTCTTTCTTTGGACGATTGAATTATAAGTTTAATGAACGTTATTTATTCCAAGCTTCTTTGCGTGCTGATGGATCTTCCGTTTTGGCGAAGGGGCACAAGTGGGGGTATTTCCCGTCAGCATCCGCTGCGTGGCGTATTTCAGAAGAAGGCTTTATGGCTGATCAAGATATTTTTAGTAATTTGAAATTACGTTTAAGTTGGGGAGTTGCTGGTAACAGTGCAATTGATGCTTATGCTACTTTAGGAGGACTTAAAAAATCAGTATATACATTTGGTAGTAGTGTTTATGGATATTATCCTAGCGAGATTGCAAATAAAGATTTGACTTGGGAAAAAACATCGACATGGAATCTTGGACTGGATTTCTCAATTTTAAGAAATCGCATATCTGGTACAATTGATACTTATATTTCACAAACCTCGGATTTGTTACTTCCAAGTTTATTGCCTAGTTCTACTGGATATGCATCTGTTATGCAGAATATAGGTAAAACAGAAAATAAAGGTATTGAAGTGACATTGAATACAATTTGGTTTCAAAATAAAAATTTTAGTTGGAATACGGATTGGACATATAGTTTGAATCGTGAAAAAATTAAAGCTTTAAATAGTGGTGTAACGCGTGATGAAGGTAATCTTTGGTTTGTTGGCTCTCCTACTCAAGTTTTTTATGATTATAAAAAGATTGGTATCTGGCAATTAGGTGAGGAAGCTCAGGCCAAGGCTTTTGGAGGATTTAAGCCAGGGGATATTAAAGTGGCAGATATGTCACCTAAAGGTTCTGAAGGTGAAGGCGTTTTCTCTACGGATGACCGGGTTATTTTTTCAAGAGTTCCTAAGTATACGTTTGGTATAACTAATAATATCACCTATAAGAATTTTGATTTAATGTTCTTTATTTATGGTCGTATCGGACAATATGTAAAAGATGCCTATACTCAGTTATACAAGCCAAGTGCGTTGGAAAATAGCGCACCTGTAAATTATTGGACACCTGAGAATCCTAGCAATGAGTATCCTCGTCCCAATAGTGGTTATTCAACGAACAGCTATTTGTTACAGTCTTCATTGGCATTCCGTAAAGCTTCTTTTGTGAAAATACGAGATATTACATTGGGATACACACTGCCTAAAGAATGGACATCCAAAATGATGGTGCAGAAGTTGCGTATTTATTGTTCTTTGAATAACTTCATTACCTTCACGGATTTCCCGAATTATGATCCGGAAAGCAATGGAAGTATGGACTTTCCATTGGCGAAGCAAGTGTTGTTTGGCATCAATCTTAGTTTGTAATCTTTAATTATGATCATTATGAAAACAAAATTTTATTATTATATAAGCATATTATTTCTTTGTTTATGTCATGTCTCTTGTGAAGACTTTCTAGAAGAAACTAATAAAAGTGGATTGACAACGGATCCATTTATGAAAACGAAAGTTGGAATAGAGAGTGCGTTGAATTCCTGTTATTCGGGTGCAAGGACATTTTATGGTCAGGAAGATGGTTTTGGTATGACAGAATCTGGTACTGATTTGTTTTTGCGTGGGGGAGATAATAAAGCAAATCAATTGGCTGATTATACTATTGACTTAAATGGCTCCCAATCAACTATCGGAAATGTTTGGAAAAATCTTTATTTGTCATTAAGTGCTTGTAATCAGACTATTTCTTTGTTGCCAAGTGAAGTATTGACCGAAGCTGAAAATAAGTCATTTGAAGGCCAGGCTAAGTTTTGGAGAGCCTTCTATTTGTGGTTGATAACAGAAACTTGGGGAGACGTGGTATTGAACACAGAACCTATAACGGGTGCTGTTACTGAAGCACACCGTTCGTCTGTAGAAGATTTTTATAAAGTTATTTTTGATGATTTAGATGTGGCTGTCAATCAACTGGCACCAGGCAAATCAACAGATGGTAGAATAACTCAGGATGTAGCTAAAGCTTTTAAAGCAAGAGCTTGTTTGACCAGAGCTTGTGCAACGGGCGAGGCTTCGCTTTATGCTGAGGCCGCTATGTTGGCAAAGGATATTATCAATAGTCAACGCTATTCTTTCTATACTGATTATAGTGATATGTGGGATATTGCCAATTGTGATGGAGGTACAAACAAAGAAGCAATTTTTTCTATAAATTACACCAACTCAGAATTAGAAAATAATGCTTTTGATGCTACTGCTACTAATTCGGGTAATAAAGGGATTGTTGATTTTGTAATGAAATATGATAAGGAAGCCGGAATGGAACGCGATGTCTTGAATGCTCGTCCTTTCCAAAGATATATGCCGTCCAGGTATTTGCTGCAATTATATAATGAGAATATAGATCAGCGTTATAAAGTGACGTTTAAAGATGCCTGGTACGCAAACAAGAATCCGTTATCTGAGAGTGATTTAAAAGTTTATCCTTTAATGGCTACAGGAGATACGGCCATATATATCATGAAAACGGCTGCTACTGATTCACAAAAAGTATGGGCGTCAAAGCGGTATCGTTTGCTGGATGTTAATGACGTGTACACTTCGGAAGGTAAAGCTATCTTAAGGTCGCAATTTGTAGAAATGCATAAGTTTGCCGATCCTACGGCGGTTTATAATCAGGATTGGTGTCAACGGGATGCATTTGTCATTCGTTTGCCGGAAATGTATTTTATTGCAGCCGAAGCGATGCTGCAAACGAATAAACAGGAAGCAGTGGATTTGATGAATGAATTTTTGATGAAACGTGCAATACCAAGTAAAGAAAATGACATGAGAATTACTGAATCGGAACTGACTATCGATTTTATTTTAGATGAGAGGGCTAGGGAATTGTGTGGAGAACAAATACGTTGGTTTGATTTAAAACGAACTAAAAAGTTAGTTGAATACGTTAAGTTGCATAATATGGATGCAAAAGATAATATTCAAGAATATCATATGCTACGTCCGATACCCCAAAATCAATTGGATGCGGTGACTAATAAAGATGAATTCACTCAAAATCCCGGATATACAAAATAAAGTAATTTTGTAAAAGGAGTATATTGAAGTATTTCTTCTTAACATACTCCTTTTACAATATACCATAAAGAAAAATAGAGGTAAAATGAAATCAGCTATAAAAAAAATATTCGTTTTAACGGGTTGTGTACTATTGCTTGTAACATCTATGAGAGCACAGAGGGCATGTCTCAATTTATCAGAAACTCTATGGAATATCACTCTTGATCGTTCGGCTGTATGGCAAAATGATTCTCTTTACGTTCCTCCTGTCAATATTCATGACCTCCCTGTCCATATACCTACCGGAGGCTGGAATTTGCTTGATACACCCGATAAGATAGGGGTGACACTTCCTGCTACCGTAGAGCAACACCTATGGGGATGGAATGGAGAAACATTTGGAGTTACCGGAAATTATGTAGGGGTTTCATGGTTTGATACAAAAATAAATGTACCTGCTGATTGGAGAAATAAACGGATAGTGATGAATGTTGCTTCTGTCCGTTTTAGAGCTGAGATTTTTGTTAATAAAAAATTGGTGGGATATGATTTGGTGAATAGTACGCCGTTTGCTGTAGATGTGACACCTTTTATTCTACCTGGTCAGGAAAATGTGATTGCTTTCCGCATTACTGATCCAAATGGTAATTTTAATTGGAAAGATTCCCAAGTCTATACATGGGGAGAGTATAGAACTAATCCTTCTCATGGTTTTGGCGGTATAACTGGAAAAGTGGAGTTGGTTGCTACGGATAAGTTATATATTGGAGATGTTTTTATTAAAAACCAACCGGACCCTCATTCTATTGAAGTTGAAGTGACGGCTTGTAATGAAACAAAGAACCCGATGAAGGCTCAGAAAATGCTTTTAACAGTAAAAGAACATAAAGGTGAGAAAGTACTTTACCGAAAAGAATACTCTGTTGAAAATCTTGTTGTCGGAGAGAATAAACAAACTTTTCATATTCATTTGCCAGCGGCAAAATTGTGGAGTACGGATTCTCCTCATCTTTATGATTTGTCTGTTTCAGTAGGTACGGATAATTATACGCAGCGTTTTGGATTCAGATGGTTTGAAGTGAAGGATATTCATGGAGATAAGCAATTTTTCTTGAATGGAAAAAGAATTGTTTTACGTACAGCTATTTCATGGAGTTTCTGGCCGGATAATGGGATCACTCCATCTGATGAGTTGGCTAGGAGACAAGTGGAGAGTGCTAAAAAGCTAGGACTTAACATGTTGAATTTTCACCGTACTATCGGGCATAGCAATGTCTTGGATTATGCTGATGAATTGGGATTATTATACTTTGAAGAACCGGGAGGCAATCAGTATCCTATCAGTCACTTTAATGATAATAACAAGCAAAGCAAGTTTTATTTTGCTTACCGGAATGAAAAATTGGTGCGAATGATTAAACGTGACCGTAACCATCCGTCTCTTGTTATTTATAATTTGCATAATGAACGGGGAGCTTGGCCACAGGTACAGGATTATGCGCAGATGCGTATGGCACATTCGTTGGATCCTACCCGTATCTTAACTTATAATTCCAGTAATGGAGAGAACCCGGAAAATGAGGCGAATGCCCGTTTTAAATTGCACTTGATGCCAAACGATACTACTTTTTATGATTATGGATGGTATGACAGGCATCATGCAGGTGGTCCGGGTTGCTATCATGATAATTTATATTGGGGTAAAGATAACTATCACCGTTTTTCAGATCATAAGGATGAGATTATTTATTGGGGGGAAGACGGGGCTATTGGTACTCCGCCGCGTCTTCAGCTCATTCGGGATGAAATCCTGCAATCTGGCACTACTTCTGGATGGGAAGCGATGGATTATATGAAATGGTATGATGCATATGATTCGTTTCTTAAACACAATGGATTTGCCAAAGCATTTCCTACAGTGGATGATTTGACCCGTGCCATGGGGAATGTGGCTTTCTATTATCAAGGTAGGGTAATTGAGAATATTCGTATCAGTAATACGGTGGATGCTTATGCTGTAAATGGTTGGGAAAGTATGAAACTGGAAAATCACTCCGGCATTGTTGATAATTATCGTTATCCTAAAGGAGATGTGGAAGTAATGGCTCGTTATAACCAACCGTTATTTTTAGCTGTAAAAATGAATCGGAAAGTGCTGAATGTTGGAGATACGACTATAGTAGATACTTATATTGTAAATGAAAAGAATTTGAAGGGGAATTATTCTCTTCAATTGATAGCGAAAGATGCGGAAGGTACTGTATTGGCTACCCATGTATCTAGTGTACATGTTAAAGGGGGGAATGTATATGGTCAATGTTTACAGATCGGCTGGAATTTTGTTCCTCGGGCAACAGGCTATGTTTGTATTGAAGCAAAGTTGGTCAAAGGCAAAAAAACTTTTGCAACTGGAGACGATTCTTTGTTTGCTGTAAGTTTGAATACGAAAGGAATTACAGCTAATGGTTCTATTGCTGATACTACGGGCGTTCTGAGCAATTTTATGAAAACAGTTGGTTTTGATATTCCGGAATATAAAGAAGGGACACCTTCGGGAGATTATTTGTTGGTTGGCGCCTTTGAACCTACTCAATGGGGAAGTGGTATGAGTGATATTATGGAATGGGTTTACAAGGGACATACATTGATTATTGTGGATAATGCGGAAAGGTGGGCTGAGTTCTTAGCGGATAAAGAAGTTTTGGATTATCGTGGTTCAAAGAAACTAGGTACGGCTTGGTATGGTGGGAACTTTTTCAATAGAGAACATCCTATTTTTGATGGATTGCCTGTCAATTGTGTCTTTAATTGGGAATATCAATGCTTTGCTACTTACAACCGTCATCGTGTAGGGTTGCGTTGCTTTAATGGGGAAACATTGGTTGCTTGTGTTTCCGATCATAAAAAAGAAGTTTATTCTGCCTTGTCTGTTATTCCGGCAGGTCGTGGAAAAATAATTATTACTACATTGGATATTCCTGCATGTATAAAGGATGTCAAAGCTTATACAGTTCCTGTTGATCTTGATGGCATGAACGAGTCGATGAATACTTTTAATACCAAAAGCGAGAATAGGGCTAATGTAGTGGGCCAACAGTTATTATTGAATTTAATAAAAGAAAGTAATAGATCATTATGAAGAAGAGTATTATTGCCATAGCATTTTTGTTGTTATGTCCATTTTATGGGGTGAGAGCACAGGAGAGACCATTTTTTGATTTGTCAGGAAAAGGATGGCATTTATGGCAGGATAAAAGAGCGACTTGGCAGACAGAGGATATTTATTTGACATTGGAAGAGGCACGGAAAAGTCCTGTAATTGTTCCTACAGCGGGATGGGATATATTGACTTCTGCCCAGGCTGTTCCGGTACAGGTTCCCGGAACAGCTGAAGAATATCTTCAAACTCAGTCTGGACCCGAAGGAGATATTACAGGAGTTACATGGTGGAGTCGTACAATGGATATTCCGGTGTTGAAGAAAGGACAAAAAGTCTTTTTGAATTTTGGTTCTATACGTTCACGGGCGGAGATTTTTATTAATCAGAGATTAGTGGATTATCAGATTGTGGACAATGTTCCTTTCGAAACGGATATTACTCCTTATATAAAATCGGGAGAACAAGTACAATTGGCTGTACGTATAACGGATGCGGGTGGTAACCATGATTGGCGCGACTCCAGAACTATTCCGTGGGGAGATAAAATGTTGCCTCCCGGTCATGGCTTTGGAGGAATAACAGGAAAAGTTGGTATGAAGGTCTGTAATGCTGTTTATGTGGCGGATATTTATATGCAGAACACTCCTCAGATAACCACCGCCAACGCTATTCTGACATTACAGAATGAAAAAGGAAAGACTACGAAGCAGGATCTTCGTATAACGGTGTACGAGTGGCAAAATAAAGAAAAAATAGTTTATTCTAAAGAGATAAAGGGTGTTTCATTAAATAAAGGCATGAATGAACTGAAGATTCCTGTATCAGCTCCGGATGCGAAATTATGGAGTGTGGATGATCCTAATCTGTATGTATGTGAGGTGGAGTTATCCGAAGGAAAGAACTGGGTAGATAAAGATTCCCGCCGTTTTGGATTTCGTTGGTTCGAGGCTTCCGGTATAGGTGAGGATGCTGTTTTTCGTTTAAATGGAAAACGTATCATGCTTCGCTCGGCCATCAGTTGGAGTTTTTGGCCGGTCAATGGTATTTTCCCATCGGAAGAATTGGCTGAAAGGCAAATTCGCATAGCTAAGGAGTTAGGGTTGAATATGTTGAATTTCCATCGTTTTATCGGTAATACTGACGTAATGAATTATGCTGATGAGTTGGGACTGCTCTATTTTGAAGAGCCTGGTGGCTTCCGTCTGGATGTGAAACAGCCGTTTATGAATGCTGTTTTGCATGAAAAGGTCATCCGTATGGTAAAGAGGGATCGCAGTCATCCCTGTCTGGTTATCTACAATATGATGAATGAATCGGGAAATGCTACTCCTGAAAAGTTAGAATTGGAGATTCAAGCGATGAAGGATATGCGTGTACTGGATCCTTCCCGGCTGATTCTTCGTACCTCGGCTTGGGCAAAGGGGGATGATATAGAAGATCAGGCTAAAATTCATATTCGTCCTTACGATGAAAAAGTGTATTGGAGTGGTTGGTATGATTATCATCGTGCCGGAGGACCTGCTGTTTGGAATGAAGGTTTGTACAAAGGCCCTGAAGATTATTATAATGATACAAAGAATAAGCGTGAAATTGTATTCTTTGGTGAGGAAGGGGCTTTATCATCACCTCCTCGTTTGGAAAAAAATAAAGAAGATTTGGAAAAATATAGCTATAAAGGATGGGATGGTAGAGAGTTTTTACGTTGGTATGATGAATTTAATGAATTCCTAGATGCTAAACAGTTAAGGACAGTTTATCCTACGGTAGATGATTTGTGTGTGGCTATGGGGACTGTATCCTATGAGCACCAAGGACGTAAAATAGAATCGGCCAGAATGAATAATTTGACGGATGCATACGTTGTTAATGGATGGGAATCGGAATTGACGGAGAATTATTCGGGAATTGTCGATTGTTTTCGTTATCCCAAATCAGATCCGGCTATCATAGCTCGTTATAATCAGCCTTTGTATGTAGCGGTAAAGACCAGGCAACAGGTTGCAGCCGCAGGGGGAGAGGTGACCGTTGATTTTTATCTGATTAATGAGAAGAATGTCCGGGGAAACCATCAATTGAAAATCTCGGTGACAGACTCTCAAGGAAAAGTGATGGAGGTAGGGACTTATGAAACGGAAGCTGCCGGAGGTGAGGTTTATGGTCAGTTGTTGGTGAAAGATGTAAAAATACCTGTTCCTACAGCTGGAGGACTTTGTAGAATTGAAGCAAAACTATGTAAGGAAAATTCTGTTGTTACAACTGGGTATGATGATATATTGTCTGTAAATCTGGCATCCAATATGTTGGATGGTAAAGGGGCCGTTTGGGAAGATGGGAGTGCTTTACAGAATTTCTTGAAGGGTAAAACGAAAGAAGCGGTTGCAGCTTATGAGGATAATTTAGGAAAGTTGGATTGGATTATGGTGGCCCGTCCTCCTAGGAAAGATCAGTTGACAATGGTGCCGATGGAAGCGTTACGCTCTGCCGATGGCAAACCGGGATTAGATGTGGTCTATTATGAGGATATGGAATTTCAGAAGGAAGTTTATCATGAAGTGGCCAAGGTGGTTAATCTGAGTGCTATTGAGGGAGCTACACCAAGTCCTTTTGTGTATATGCTTGATGGTTATGGTATTAAATGGAGTGGTAAAGTACTTCCCTCTGTCAGTGGTGAATATACAATTATTCCTCAAAGTAATGACCGTAGTATGATTGAAGTCTTTGTCAATGGTAAGAAAATATATGAAATAACCAGAAAGAAAAAGCATTTGGGCGATGGAAAAGTTTATTTGGAAGGAGGCAAGTCTGCCGATATAGAGATCCGTTTCAGGCATCCTCGTAGTAACGCGCGTTGTCGTCTGGATTGGGCCGTTCCTAATGATAAGATGCCGGATGCACAGCGTTTAATGGAACGTGCAGTAAATGATGGAACCAAAATCTTTATTATTCAGAGTGCTGATGAATGGTCGGAATTTATAGCGGTTAATAGTAAAGCGGTGTTTAAGGACAAATTTTTTGTTGGAACCAACTGGCTGGGCGGGGTGATGTTTAATAAGCCGCATGATATTTTCAAGGAACTTCCTGTCGGAAATGCTCTCAACTGGCCTTATCAGGCATTGATACATACAGGGGTGGAGCGTATAGGATTAGTGATGGAAGGTGAAGAATTGCTGGTCGGAGCCTATCATACTTATCCTATGGCTATCGGAACTGCTATGGGGATTGTCCCTATGGGTAAGGGTAGTGTTTTGTTCTCTACATTGGATATCTATGGGAACATCATTAATGATTCGGCTGCCGGACTTGTAGCCAAAAAGCTGATTTTCAATATGATTGATTTTAAATAAAATAACAGATACCATGAAAAAAACAATCCTATGCTTTTGTTTATGCCTGTATTGTATAGGGGTATGGGCGGCTAGTGCTTCTTTTAAGAAGACAGGAAATGATTTGTTGTTTTTTTTGCCTCAGGGAAATGTGAAATTGGAATTTTGTACAGATGATATGTTCCGTGTACGTCATTCTCAAGGTACTGTGTTCGCTGAGAATGAACAGTGGATGGTTCGGAAATATGATTTTTCTTCTGTCAACTATACGGTGGAAGATAGAGGTACTGCATGGTTGATTACGACCAGAAAACTGATTATAGAGGCTACCAAGAATCCATTCTGTCTGTCTGTTTCTGATAAAAACGGCAAGATGCTTTATACAGAACTTGAGGAACAACGTTTTTATAAGGATTCTGTCAAGATGAAAGCTGTTCTACAGCCGGATGAGCATTTCTTTGGTTTTGGGGAACGTATGGATTTCATGGATCAGCGAGGGCGTAAGATTTATCTGAATGTAGAGTTGGGAAGAGGGATAAAACCGGCTGTAGGAGGAAAAGATATTTTACGTGCCAATTATTGTCCCGTACCTTTTATGATGAGTACCAAAGGATATGGTTTGTTCTTTCATACTCCGTTTGCTACCGAATGGAATATGGGGTGGGATAGTAGTGATTATTATTCGTTTAAAGCTTTTGGCGGTGATTTGGACTATTATTTTATGTATGGTCCCGATTTTTATACCATGATTGACCGATATACGGAATTGACTGGAAAATCCCCTATGCTTCCTCGTTTTGCAATGGGGTTGCATGTTGGTACTTATTCCGGTGGAACTTGGAAGAATGAAGAGATGACTTCCGATAAATACCCGCCTGCTTTATGTAAACGTTTGCGTGAGGAAGGAGTGCCTTTTGATTTGCTTTGGCTGGATTCTACTTGGAGATTGTTTAATACCACTTACGGAAATGGTGGTTGTTGTTTTGAATGGCGCAATACGTTCAAAGATCCGAAAGCCATGTTTGATAGTTGCTATGCGCAAAATGTAAAAATGGTGGGGCTTCATATCCGTTCCATATTAGATAATGGCCCTGAATATCATCTATTGGATAAGGCGCGTGAACAGGGAAATGTGCTGTATCCAGGAGCCAAGATAGAAGGGGTGGTGAATTTCTTTGACCCGAAAGCGGTGGATTGGTGGTGGGAGAACGGAGTAATGAAAGTGGCTTCCATCGGGGCTAAGTTTGTGAAAACGGATGTCGGAGGGACGATGGACCTAAAAGGACTTCATAATATTTTTCCTTTAGCTTATGCGGAAGCGCCCTATCGTAAATTTCAGGAATATAATAATATGAGGGGGGTGACACATACCCGTGAGGGTTATGCGGGAATTCAGCGTTATCCTTATATTTGGGCCGGAGACTGGGGGAGTGAATGGCAGTGGTTTGAACCGGTGATACGTGCGGGACTTAATATCGGTATGAGTGGCGTGGGTAACTGGACTCATTGCATGGGAGGATTTGAACAGTATTCTCCTTACGATACGGAATTATATACTCGTTGGGTACAGTTCGGTATGTTTTCACCTATCGCCATGGTGTTCGGTATGGATCACCCCCGTTATCATGAACCTTGGACTTATGGTCCGGAGGCTTTGGCCAATTTTATCAAGTACGATAGTTTGCGTTATACATTGATTCCTTATATTTATAGTAATGCTTATCAGCTTTATAAAACGGCACGTCCCATGATGACCCCTTTAGTGATGGATTATCCTCAGGATGAGAATACCTATCAGCTGGCGCGTCAATATATGTTCGGGCCATGGATGATGGTTTGTCCTGTCACTACCAAAGGTGCACTGAGCCAACATGTCTATTTCCCCGGTGGAGAATGGTTTGATTATGAAACCGGTGAGCGTTACGAGGGCCGCCAATATAAGTCTTTTCTTACTCCGTTGGATGTGTTGCCTGTCTATATAAAAGCCGGAGCTATTATTCCCATGCAACCTGCTATGCAGTGGGTAGATCAGCATCCTGTAGATGTGATAACATTGGATGTCTATCCGTCAGGTATTTCTTCTTATGAGATGTATGAAGATGATGGTATATCAATGGATTATCAAAAAGGGATTGGTTCATTGACCCGCTTTACCAGCAGGCTCGCTGATGATAGCTGGACGTTTACTGCAGATAAACCGGTAGGGAAGTACAAACCTGTCAGACACACTTATCTGGTGAAGGCTTATTTGCAGAACGCTCCGCAATCTGTGATAGAAAATGGTAAATCGTTGCCCGTTCTTTCATCAGTTGCAGATGCAGACCGGAATACAGGCTGGTTTTATGATACGGAGCATAAACGTCTGTATGTGAAGACAGCCGGAGATAACCATCAGAAAATTGAAATTGTGGTACAATAACTTAAAGGATTGATTCTATGAGAAAAATCATCGGTTTTCGCACTTTGTGTGTAAGTTTGGGAATATGGGTGGGGACTTTGGTGGTATCTGCTCAAGGTGAGTTTAAGGCATTACCTTGGAGTCAAAGTACCGCTTATAATTCTTATCTGATGCGTGATGTGCATCGGCAGTTTGCCGACCGGCAGTTTGCCATTCAACAAGCGTTTGCTTCTCCTGCCGGGATGCAGAAGTATCTGGAGGGTTGCCGTGAACGATATAAACAAATAGTAGGTACTTTTCCTGAAAAAGGGAGTTTAAATGCTCAGGTGGTAGGGAAGGTACAAGGTACGGGTTATCATATAGAGAAAATAATTTTTGAAAGCAAGCCCGGCCGCTATGTCACAGCACATCTTTATATGCCAGAGAACACGACTGTTCCTGTTCCGGCGACATTGGAACTTTGCGGACATGGATTGAATGGCAAAGGTCCTTCGTCTCATGCCGCTATGTTGATGGCATCCAATGGTATTGCTGTGCTGGTGGTAGATCCCATAGGCCAGGGAGAACGGTTGCAAATTATTGATAGGGAAGGAAAGCCGCTGACACGGGGGGCTACTACGGAACATACCTTACTGAATGCGGGCTTTAACTTGCTTGGTACTAGTTTGGCAGCACAGGAATATTGGGATAATCATCGGGCTTTGGACTATTTACTGACCCGTAAGGATATTGATCCGGAGCATATCGGAGTATATGGATCTTCTGGCGGTGGCACTCAGACCGCTTATTATATAGGTTTGGATCCCCGTGTAAAGGTAGCGGCTATTTGTAGTTTCTTTTCTACCCGAGAACGTACTATGGAGTTGCAAGGTCCTTCCGATGGTTGCCAACATATACCATACGAAGGGCGTGAACAACTGGAGGTACCTGATTTTGCTTTAATGATGGCTCCACGGCCTTTATTGATTTTAAGCGGTAAATATGATTTTGTCGATTTATGGGGTGCGCAACAAGGATTTGCTGAATTACAACAGTGCTATAAAGTCTTGGGAGTTCCCGAAAAGGTGGATATGCTGACAGTAGAAACCGGTCATGGACTTGGAGCTGAAAAAAGGCAAAAGTTGGTCAGTTGGTTCAAGCGTTGGTTGAAAGATAATCAATCTCCGGTGAAGAAAGCGGCACAAGACCGTTTTCAGTTGTCAGATATGCTTTGTACGACTAAAGGACAGGTGAATGTATCTATGCCTGGAGCACTCAGTATTATGCAGGAAAATGTGAATCAGCTGGATGAGTGGGCTTCTAAGCGTGAGACGTTTCTTTCGAAAGGAAAGAAAACTGTTCAAACAAAGATGCTGGATTTGTTAGGTCTTAAAGGTCTTCCTGACCATAAAATAAGAATTGAGGCAACCGGACATGATTCAATGCGTGAATATGAACAATATAAGTTTCAGCTCATAAGGGAAGGGGAGATGCCTGTTCCTTGTATTCTTATCATGCCGTCCAGAGCGAATGCTGATTCTCCTATTGAGTTAAGGTTGCAGGAAGAGGGGAAAGGAACTTATTTGAGTGAATATGCGAATTTTGCTGCTGCCTTGACGGAAGGAAAAATTTTGTTGTTGGCAGACTTGCGCGGATTGGGGGAAACAACAGATCCTGCATTTTATACGGATGCTAAATATTGGAACCGTGAATATCGTAATGCAATGATCAGTATGCATATAGGGCGTCCTATTATGGGACAACGGGTAGTCGATATCCTGACTTTGCTTGATTTTTGTTCAGAACATGAACTTTTGAAAGGACATCCCGTCAAAGTATTTGCCAATGGTATTTATGGTCCAGCTGTAATTCATGCTGCTTATTTGGATGAAAGAATCAACAGTGTGGAGATAACACATAGTGTGAAGACTTGGAAGGAATACATTGAGAAGCCTATGCAGTGGGATATGTATTCTAATGTGTTGTATGGTGCTTTGAAATATTATGATTTACCGGATTTGATAAGGTTAAGCAATCGTCCCATCCGTTTTGCAGATTAAAAAACAGAATTCATCTCCACTGTAGGAGCATATTAAATGTCCTGAAGGCACAACAATCTGCTCCTGCAGTGGATGGAATATATGGCTTGTCTATTTCTTTTCCAGGAAATCAGCACGCATCGGGCTGAAACAATCTATCAGCATACCCGGCTCCAGGCATACACAACCATGCACTGCATCTGGTTCCTTATACAGACAGTCACCGGCCGATACAATTTTTTTCACACCATTGATGGTGAACTCAAATTTTCCACTTTCTACATAAGTCACTTGTGAATGGATATGATGGTGAACAGCTCCTACAGCTCCCTTTTCAAATTTTACTTTAACAACCATGATGTCATCATTGTAACCCATGATTTGGCGCACTACACCTTCGCCTGCAGGTTCCCATTCTTTGCCTTCTGCAAAAATGAAGTTTTCACTACCTGTTTTCATAACCTTTTTTTCAGTGTTTTTGTTTGTTTCTTCAGTACACTCTTTGTCGCTCTCTTTTTTTTCACTTTGTGCATTGCAGCTCTGCAATATTAGTGGTGCCATCAGGGCACAAGCATACAATGCGGTTCTTACTTTACGATTCATGATCTTGCATTTAATATAAAATGAATAACTAAAACTTTTCTTCAAATATATATAATATATAAGGAGAGTGGTTCACCGTGATTAAAATATACGAGGAAAAGACCAAATATTACAATCCCATACCCTAAAAAATGGCTTATTTTGCTTCATAATGATATTCAAACTTGAATCAAAACACTACAACAACAATGAAAAGCACATTAAAGAAGAGATGGGGAAGAATTGCCCTTTGCTTGTGTATGGCAAATTTTGCTTGCGCAGGTATGGCTCAAACTAATAAAAAGTTAGATGACCAAGTGATAAATACAATGAAAACCGCCACTCAGTTTATGATGGATAAAGTGAGTTATAATGGTGGTTTTGTATGGAATTATTTGCCGGATATGTCCCGCTCATGGGGAGAGATGGAAGCCAAGAGGACAATGGTTTGGATTCAGCCACCGGGAACTCCTTCTGTCGGTCATTTGTTGCTTGACGCTTATCATGCTACAGGAGATGAGTACTATTATGAAGCTGCCCAAAAAGTGGCTAACACTTTGATTTGGGGGCAGCTTGAATGTGGAGGATGGAATTATGTATTTGATTTTGCAGGAGAGAACTCGTTAAAGTCCTGGTATGATACCGTTGGTAAAAATGGCTGGCGTCTGGAGGAATTTCAACATTATTATGGAAATGCGACTTATGATGATGCGGGTACTATGGAGGCTGCTAAATTTCTACTTCGTATGTATGTGGAAAAAAATGATCCTGCTTTCCGTCCGGCTTTGGAGAAAACCATTGATTTTGTTTTGAAAAGTCAATATCCGGTGGGTGGATGGCCTCAACGTTATCCTTTGATGTATGATCACCCTTTTCAAGGTAAGAAAGATTATTCGTCTTTTATTACTCTGAATGATGATGTGATTCCTGATGCGACCGAGTTTTTGATTCAATGCTATCAAGCAATGGGGTTGCAAGGGGTAAAGGAGCCTATTATGCGTGCTATGTACTTGATGATTTCTCTTCAACAAGGGGAACCTTATGCAGGCTGGGCGGACCAATATACAGTAGATGATTTGAAACCGGCTCATGCCCGTTCTTATGAACCGCGCAGTGTGAATACCGGTACTACCGTCCGTCTTATCAATTTAATGATGGATTACTATAAACTTACAGCTGATACTCGTTTCCTGTCGGGGATTCCTGCTGCAATTCGTTTTTTGGACTCAATGAAATTACCGGAATCGGATGTGAAGAAATGGAAGCGTCAGTCTACTAATCCGGAAGCTATTTTGGTTCCTCGTTTTGTTGATCCTGATACAGGTAAACCACTGTATGTCCATCGTAAGGGAAGTAATGTGAAAAATGGAACGTATTATATTGATCAGAATATAGAAAATACAATAGCTCATTATAATTCGGCAACTTTTGTGAATCCTGGTGAACTGCGTCGCCGTTATGAGGAAGTGAAGAAACTTCCTGTATCCGAGTTGGCGAAGAATTCACCTTTGCTACAGGATCATTTGGTTCCTTTACCTAAATATTATACTCGTTTACGTGGAAAAGCTACGGAAGAAGTTGCCCGGAAATTGGTGCAATCACTGACTAAGGACGGTTGCTGGCTCTCTCCTTTAAAGTCAACCTCGAACCCGTATAAGCCATATACTGTTTCAGGACCTAGTGAGGAAACGAAATATATAGCTACTTTTGTAGGGGACGAGCACGATACATCACCTTATCCGTGTACTACCGGAGAATTGTGCATCTCTGTAGGGGATTATATTGATAATATGATAAAATTAATTAGTTACCTTGAAAAGTAAAAGTTTGTTAGGTATAGGTTTATGAAGAATGCTGTAATTTGTTTATTGTTGTTCGGGATATGTCTGACGGTTTCTGCTCAAGAAAAGGTGGAAACCGTCTCTATGCGTTATGAAACGCAGAATGATATGCCGCTGTTTTATCAGAAGCTGAAAGAAAGTCTGACTTATCCTATGGCATGGGGGAACTCTTCTATCCGAAATTTTGAAAAATGGCGTGAAGAGGCTAGAAAAGTTTTGTTGGATTGTATGCAGCCTGCTCCTCCTGTAGCGGCTTTTGATAAAGAAGTGATAGATATTGAGCGGAGGGAAGGGTATACAGTGGAAAAAATTCTGTTTAATGTTTCGAAATATTCCCGTGTTCCCGCTTATCTGTTGGTCCCTGAGGGGAAGGGACCATTTCCTGCAGTGTTATTACTTCACGACCATGGGGCCCATTTCTCAATAGGGAAAGAGAAGATGGTACGTCCGTTCGGTGTGGAGGCATCTGTGACAGCCAATGCGGATGATTGGGCGGAAAGATGTTATGATAAACAGTATGTGGGTGATTATCTGACAAGCCATGGATATGTAGTGCTTGCTGTGGATGCCTTGTTTTGGGGGGAACGGGGACGTAAGGAAGGAGTGCGCTATGACTCACAGCAAGCGTTGGCTGCCAATATGCTACAGATGGGAATGTCATGGGGGGCCTTGATTGTTTGGGATGATATCCGTAGTGCTGAGTTTTTGGCTACATTGCCTATGGTCAGTAAAGATAGAATAGGTACTATGGGCTTTTCTATGGGAGCACATCGTGCTTGGATGGTCAGTGCCGCTACAGATGTGGTGAAGGCAGGCGCTGCTGTGTGCTGGATGAATACTACAGATAGCTTAATGACACTTACCAATAATCAGAACAAAGGCGGGTCTGCTTATTCCATGATTATTCCCGGAATACGGAATTGGATGGATTATCCTCATGTGGCATCTATCGCCTGTCCCAAACCGATGTTGTTCATCAATGGTTTGCGGGACAAACTTTTTCCTGTAAAGGGCGTTGAAAGCGCTTTCTCTACCATGCAGGATGTATGGAAGGGTCAATCGGTAGAAAATCTATTGACTACCAAGTTCTATGATTTGCCTCATTTTTGCAGTAAGGAGATACAGGCTGATATACTTGAGTTCTTTAATCAAAATTTAAAATAGAAAGCGATGAAAATTAAGATGTTGATGGCATTTGTTGCCTTGTTGTTATTTTCTGCTTTTACGGCAGACCACACAATTACTATCTTTATGATAGGTGACTCGACTATGGCCAACAAATCCTTAGAGGGAGGTAATCAGGAACGTGGATGGGGCCATGTGCTGGGAGGATATTTCAGTGAAAATATTCGTGTGGAAAACCATGCTAGAAATGGTCGGAGTTCTAAAAGTTTTATTGATGAAGGATTATGGGAGGTAGTAATTAATAAAGTAAAGCCGGGTGATTATGTTTTTATTCAGTTTGGGCATAATGATGAGAAGGTAGATGAGAAACGTCATACTGATCCCGGATCTACTTTTGATGCCAATCTACGCCGTTTTGTAAAAGAAACACGTGCCAAAGGAGGAATTCCCGTTTTGTTCAATGCTATAGTTCGCCGTAATTTTCGGAATAATAAAAATGCGGTGGCCGAAGATGATGTGCGCAAGGATTTGTCAAAGGGGGGTGTTTCTCAAGATGGAGAAGTGCTGATTGACACTCATGGAAAATATTTGGATTCTCCGCGCAATGTGGCAAAAGAATTGGATGTGCCTTTTGTGGATATGAATAAGATAACGCATGATTTGGTGCAGAGAATGGGGCCGGAGGCCTCAAAAAAATTGTTCATGTGGATTCCTGAAGGCGTGTGTGCAGCTTGTCCGAAAGGCCGTGAGGATAATACGCACCTGAATGTATATGGGGCGCGTACTATTGCAGGTTTGACAGTGGATGCTATAGCTAAAGAGGTTCCTGTATTGGGGCCTTTTATACGTCATTATGATTTTGTTGTGGCAAAAGATGGCAGTGGTGATTTCTTTACCATTCAGGAAGCGATCCATGCTGTTCCCGATTTTCGTAAAGCAGGACGCACTACTATTCTAGTCCGTAAAGGGGTATATAAAGAGAAAGTGGTTATTCCTGAAAGTAAGATTAGTATTTCTTTGATAGGTGAGGACGGAGCAATTCTGACAAATGATGATTTTGCTTCTAAAAAGAACTGTTTCGGAGAAGAAATGTCTACCTCCGGTTCGTCAACCTGTTATATCTATGCTCCCGATTTCTATGCTGAGAATATCACCTTCGAGAATAGTGCCGGCAGAGTAGGGCAGGCAGTGGCCTGTTTTGTTAGTGGAGATCGCGCTTATTTCAAAAACTGTCGTTTTTACTGTTTCGGAGAAGAAATGTCTACCTCCGGTTCGTCAACCTGTTATATCTATGCTCCCGATTTCTATGCTGAGAATATCACCTTCGAGAATAGTGCCGGCAGAGTAGGGCAGGCAGTGGCCTGTTTTGTTAGTGGAGATCGCGCTTATTTCAAAAACTGTCGTTTTTTGGGAAATCAGGATACTTTGTATACTTATGGCAAAGACAGTCGTCAGTTCTATGACCATTGTTATATAGAGGGTACGGTGGATTTTATTTTTGGCTGGTCTACGGCATTGTTTAAGGATTGCACCATCCATAGCTTGGGTGATGGTTATGTTACCGCTCCTTCTACAGATCAAGGCAAGAAATATGGTTATGTTTTTATTGGCTGTAAATTGACGGGTGTGGTTGAGGCTCAGAAGGTGTATTTGTCCCGTCCTTGGCGTCCTTATGCACAGGCTGTCTTTATTCATTGTGATTTAGGAAAGCATATTCTTCCGGTGGGGTGGAACAACTGGGGCAAAAAAGAAAATGAGGAAACCGTATTCTATGCTGAATATCAGAATACAGGAGAAGGGGCGGCTACCGCTTCGCGTGCTTCGTTTGGAAAGCAACTGAACGATATCAGTAATTATAATGAAGCACAGATTTTGGCAGGTGATGACGGATGGAATCCTGTGGAAAATGGAAATGTATTGTTGCAGAATTTAAAGAGATAAGCTGTTTTTTCTTCATGTAATAATACTTTGTCACTGTAGGGATGGATCTTATTTACCCCTATGGAAAATGTCAAGGAAGAGTGGAATGATAAAAGGGGTATTTAACTTTGCCCCTTTTATTTTTTTAGGAACTTGTATGTCGGTATCTCTCGTTTTTTATGTATTTTTGCCATACTATATATGAAAATCTACGAAATGAAAAGACACATTCTGTTTATACTTACTTTGCTGTTCTTTTTTTATGCAAAAAGTCAGCCTAATTGTATCTTTACTCATTATTCTTCGGAAAACGGTTTGTCTCAGAACTCTATCATGAGCATGGTACAAGACCATAATGGAGTTTTATGGTTCTCTACTTGGGATGGAATCAACCGGTTCAATGGTTATGACTTCAAAGTTTATAAAGCCAGACAAGGGAATAAAATTACTATGACTAACAACCGGGTAGACTTATTGGAAGTAGACCCTTATAATTATATTTGGCTGCAAACGTATGATTACCGTGTGTATCGTTTTGACCAAAGAACAGAGAAATTCGAACAAATTCCTGCAGAAGGTGAAGAGGAGGGCATGCGTTTCTCTTCTATTAAAATATTGCCCGACAGTGTCATTTGGCTACTTTCTGAAAATGAGGGGGCTGTCCGTGTGAAAACAAATCCTAAGGATTACAGTGTAACCACTCAAGTATATGCTACTCATAGTCATGGAGGAAATGCCGCTCACATTAATCAGGTTTTTAGCGATGCTTATAATCAAGAGTGGTTACTTACTGATAACGGTCTGCTAAAGATTACGAATGATAAAGAAGAGCCTGTTTCTTATTTTGTGAATATCCAATCAGGCAAAGATGAATCCGTACAGGCTTTCTACTCTTTTTGCAGTTATGGTGACGAACTTTATTTTGGATCAGACAGGGGACGGATATGGTGCTATTCTTTGCAAAATGAAATCTTTCGTCTTTGGGAATTGCCGGTAAAGGATAAAGTGATTGCTATAAATGAAATAAAAGGTATGGGACTGTTGATAACAACTGCCCATGAAGGATTGATATTGTACCATTCGGATACAAAAGAGTGTAAAGTCTATAATAAATCCAATTGTCCCGAATTCCCGGCAGACGCTTTCCGTTCTGTTTATGTTGACAGTAAGCAGGAAGCATGGTTTGAGATGACCGAATGGGGAAAGGTTTGTCATTTCAATCCTTTGACGGAAGTATTTAAGCAAGAAAAGATGCAAGTGGAGCCTCGTGGTGCCGATCGTTCCTATCCCAGTTTTCATATTTGTGAGGACTTGAACGGTAATTTGTGGGTACATCCGCAAGGAGGAGGGCTTTCTTGGTATGACAGGGAGGCAAATCGGCTGTTACCTTTCTACAATGACCCCGATTCACCTGATTGGCACTTTTCTAACAAATTACATTCTATGTTATCCGATAAACAAGGCAATCTTTGGTTATGTACTCATTCTAAGGGGTTGGAGAAGATTACTTTTTTAGGAAGCCAGTTCCATATTTATCCCCGCATGGGGCACAGTTATGACTTGAATGCCAATACGGTACGTGCGTTGTTTGAAGATAGCGAACATCGCATCTGGATGGGAAAACGGGACGGTCAGATTGAAATTTATTCTTCTGATTTAGATTTTCAGGGTATTCTGACTGAAGAGGGGATTATAGCTAAATCTGGTAGGCCGTTAAGTGGAGTTCCTTATCATATCATGCAAGATTCTCGCGGAAACATTTGGATTGCTACTAAAGGGGATGGTATTATTCTGGCAGAAAAGGAGGGGGCACATTTTAAGTTTACTCGATTCAAATATGATGAAGATGATATTTATAGCCTGAGTCATAATAGTGTTTACTGGTTACATGAAGACAAGCATGGACGTATTTGGGTGGCAACTTTTGGTGGAGGGTTGAATTATATTCAGAAAACTCCTGAAGGGAAATATGTGTTTATTAGTTCTAGAAATAACCTGAAAGGTTTTCCGTATGACCGTTGTTATCGTGTACGCCATATCACTTCTGATAAGAAGGGGAATATATGGGTGGGGAGCAGTGATGGCGCACTTAGTTTTAAAGAGGATTTTAAGGATCCGGAGTCGATTGTGTTCCATCTTTATGCACGTATCCCCGATGATATGAATTGTCTGAGCAACAATAACGTATATCGGGTTGTAACCACTTCTCAAGGAGAAGTTTATTTAGCTACATTTGGTGGTGGCCTTAACCAACTTGTTTCCATGAACGGAGAAGGGGGAGCTGTATTTAAATCCTATACAGTGAAGAATGGTCTGCCTTCAGATATCCTGTTGTCTGTAGAAGAGGATGACACAGGAAGCTTGTGGATAAGTACGGAAAACGGATTGAGTAAATTTATTCCGTCCGAACAACGTTTTGAGAATTATAATGAAAGGGATTTTGGTGGTAAGATACGTTTTGAGGAGGGAACGTCGTTGAATCTTAGTTCCAGCACCATTTTGTTTGGTACCAGTCGTGGCGTGCTTTATTTTGAACCAGAGCATATTAAGAAGAGTAATTATGTACCATCCATTATTTTAGGTACTTTGAAGATATCCAATCAAGAGGTAGTTCCAGGGGTATCAGGAAGTTTGTTGCGGCAATCACTCAATAATACAGAACATCTGGTACTTTCACATAAGGAGAATATTGTAACCTTATCGTTTGCTGCATTGGATATGATTTATCCTGAAAATATCCGTTATGCTTATCGTTTACGCGGATTTGATAAAGAATGGAATTATGTAGACAGACAGCGTACCGCTACATATACTAATCTTCCGAAAGGAGATTATGTTTTTCAGGTTAAATCGACCAATAGTGATGGTGTTTGGGTAGAGAACGAGCGCAGTTTGAGAATCACCATTCAGCCTTCGTTTTGGGAAACAGCTTGGGCTATGGCAATTTATATTCTTGCTTTTCTGTTGATTCTGTTTTCAGGAGTATATATATTGTTTACTATTTATCGTCTGAAACATGAAGTGTCTGTGGAACAGCAGGTTTCTGATATAAAACTTCGTTTTTTTACAAATATTTCTCACGAACTTCGCACTCCGCTAACGTTGATTGCAGGTCCTGTAGAATATGTTTTGAAAAACAAGACTTTGCCAGATGATGTACGTGAGCAATTGCATGTAGTAGAACGTAATACCGACCGTATGCTTCGCTTGGTGAACCAAATTCTTGATTTCCGCAAAATACAGAAAAATAAAATGAAGTTGCGTATAGAACAGATCGATATTGTTCCTTTTGTACGCCATATCATGGATAATTTTGAATCGTTGGCCGAAGAGCATCATATTGATTTTGTATTCGAAAGTGAAATGCCTTCCTTGAAACTGTGGGTAGATGCGGATAAGCTGGAAAAGATTGTCTTTAATCTGCTTTCCAATGCTTTTAAGTATACTCCACAGGGTAAGATGATTACGCTTTTCATTCATGAAAATGAGCATAATGTGGCGATTGGTGTACAGGATCAAGGTATAGGAATTTCTGAAAGCAAGAAAGCTTCTCTTTTTGTCCGTTTTGAAAATCTGCTGGACAAGAATTTGTTTAATCAGCAAAGTTCAGGCATCGGTCTTTCTTTGGTTAAGGAATTGGTGGAACTGCACAAAGCGACTATCCGTGTGGATAGTAAAGAGGGGGAGGGCAGCTGTTTCACGGTTGAGTTTTTGAAAGGTAAAGAGCACTATACGGAGAATGTGGAGTTCATTCTCTCTGATTCTGTCGAAATGAGGCCGGAAGAGGTGGAAGAACCAGTTCAGGGACATGAAGAGAAAAGGAATGAAAGTAAAACGATGTTGCTGGTTGAAGATAATTTGGAACTTCGTTTCTTTTTGCGTAGTATCTTTATCTCAAATTTCAACGTCATAGAGGCTGTTAATGGGGCTGATGGTTTGGATAAAGCTTTGAAGTTTGTTCCGGATATTATTATTAGTGACATCATGATGCCGGAAAAGGATGGTATTACTATGACAGAAGATTTGCGTGCTAATATGGCGACCAGTCATATTCCAGTGGTTTTACTGACGGCTAAAACGGATATGGACAGTAAGTTGGAGGGTATGGAGCTGGGAGTTGAGGATTATATAACGAAGCCGTTTAGTGCCACTTACCTGAAGGCTAGGGTGGAGAATATTTTGACACAACGTGTCAAGTTACAACAGTTGTATTGTGCGAATCTGATGAATATTCAGCCTGTTCCGGAGGAAGAACAGCAAACACAGCCTGAGATGTCTTCGCATGACCGTAAATTTATGGAAAAACTGACGGAATTAATGGAGAAGAATATGGATAATGGCGATTTGATAGTGGATGATTTGGTACAAGAACTTGCGGTGAGTCGTTCTGTCTTTTTCAAGAAACTGAAAACCCTGACAGGACTTGCCCCCATTGAGTTTATTAAAGAGATGCGTGTGAAACGTGCCGCGCAATTGATAGAAAGTGGTGATTATAATATGACGCAGATTGCTTATATGGTAGGTATTAATGATCCTCGTTATTTCAGCAAATGTTTTAAACAACGTTTTGGTATGACACCTACTGAATATAAAGAGAATGCAAAAAATAAGCGATAACTTTTGCTGCTATTTGTTAGTTCTTGCAGCGTTTATTTTTTAATGATTTCTTAAAGGGTATGTTTAAGTGTCGGGTATTTCTTTTGTTATGTGAGTGAGTTGCTCATGTTATTTTATTATTTTTTCGAATATGTAATGGGGGTTTTTCTGAATTTTTAGTCTTTTACATAGATAATGAACTAAAAAGAGGAAAAAGATGAAAAAAGTAATTTTATTTATGGTAGGTGTTTTGGCGAGTCTGATGTTGAGTGCTCAGTCTCGTTGGAGTGTTACGCCGGAAGCCGGCTTGGTAGTGAATAAGGAAAATGAAGGGACATCAGTTACATTAGGTTTTAAAGCTGGTGCCGGTGTATTGTATCAGTTAAAGGAAGGGGTGGGAAAAAAGCCTTCTTTTGGCTTGAAGTCCGGAGTTTATATCTTAATGCAGAAAGGTGGGTATCATCCTATGAGTTGGGGAAACATATCAACAGGGGGAGGATTTAGCATGGATTATGAAAAAACGGATGTTGAGTCCACGCGTTATTATTTGCAATTGCCTGTTATGGCTCATTGGGGTTTTAAACTTTGTGATGATGTGCGTCTTAAATTAGCAGTAGGGCCTTATGTAGCTGTAGGAATTGGTGGACGCACTCATGCTTATGTTTCTTCCTCAAAATATAATATAGATGAAGAAACAGGTGTTGGACAGTATGAATATCGGAATGATTATTACCGGTTTGGCACATTTAAAGGAAAAGCAGTAAATGAGGAATTTGGTTTTGAGGCGTCCCCTCGTTTGGATTGGGGAGGAACGGCTTCTGTCGGGATTGCTGTTAAACGGATTTCATTTACTATCGGGTATGATTTGGCTTGGGGAAAATATAATAAGGAACAGAATGATTTAAGGATACGGAATCATATGGTTAGCTTTATTTCAGGGTATACTTTTTGATAAGAAAAAGGATAAATGAAACAAACATACACAAAATTTCTTGTTTAAGATTGTTAAATGAAGAATTTTGTGTATGTTTGTTTTTTCATAAACACGATAAAAGTTCAATCTATGAGGAAAATGCTATTCATTACCCTTTTAATGGGCGGTCTGTGTACGACTGTCTCTGTTGCAAAGGCACAGGAACGCTTGCCAGAATACCTGCAGGCAGAGAAGTACACACAAGAAAAATTGAACACCATGTTGTTTTCTACTGTGGTGGATCCGCATTGGTTCCAGAAAGGTAATAATTTCTGGTTCGAGTACAAAACAAGTGAAGGAACCTTTTGGTATGTGGTTGATCCGGTTGCCCGGACAAAGAAGCTTTTGTTTGATAGGGATGAATTAGCTTCTCAGCTTACTGAAATTGTAAAAGATCCCTTTGAGGCACGCCATTTGCCAATTATAAATCTGAAAGCGAAAGAAGATGGGCGTACCTTTACTTTTGAAGTAAAATCAACAAAAGATGCGACACCAAAGACAGAAGGTAAGGATAAGAAAGACAAAAAGAATGAGAAGGAAATCTTTTATTTTTCTTATGACTATCCTACTCGTAAATTGACTCATTTGAAAGATAAAGAAGACGACCTGAAGAAAATCTATTGGGGATCAGTTTCTCCTGATGGTAAAACGGTGATTTATGCCAAGGATTTGAATTTGTATCGCATGAGTCGTGAAGATTATGAAAAAGCGAAAAAAAATGAAAAGGATAGTACGATCGTGGAAATCCAGCTTACTACAGATGGCATGAAGGATTTTGGCTATGGTATTCCCTATAGTATGCTTAATACAGATACTTTATGTAATGGCAAGCGTCGTCGTGTAGGTGGAGTGTGGTCTCCGGATTCACGTTATTTTGCTATGACAGTTTCTGACGATCGCGCTGTGAAAGAATTATGGGTAATAAATTCGATGGCCCATCCGCGTCCCACATTGGAAACTTATAAATACCAGATGCCGGGAGAAAAGGAAGCTCCCATAGAACATCTGTACTTGTTTGACTTGGTTGATAATAAACGTAAGGAAATTAAAGTAGCAGCTTATAAAGATCAAAGCATTGGCCTGGAATACAAACCAATGATGCAAAAACAGCGTGATATGGAAGATCAGGCTGTCGTTTGGCAGGGTGATAACAACCGTTTTTTTCTGACTCGCAGCAGCCGTGATTTACATCGGATTGATGTTTGTTCCTATACGATAGGACAGGATTCCGTTGTACCTGTTATAAAAGAACGGATGAATACCTATCAGGAAACTCGTCCTTTAAGAGTCTTGAATGGTGGAAAAGAAATTATTCAATGGAGTGAGCGTGATGGTTGGGCACACCTTTATTTATATGATGATCAGGGTAATTTGAAAAATCGTATCACAAAAGGTCCCTGGCACGTGGAGGAAATCTTGAAAGTAGATGATAAGGCGCGTGTGATTTATTTTACTGCTAATGGAATGAATGCTAAAGAACATCCTTATTATGAACATTTGTATCGTGTGAATTTGGATGGCAGCGGTTTGAAACTACTGACTAAAGGGGATTATTTCCATCGTGTGGAAGTGGATGATGATGCTCGTTTTGTGGTGGATAATTATTCGCGTGTAAATACAGTGCCTTGCGCCATCCTGCTGGATACTAATGGCAATAAAGTAATGGATATTCAGGAGAGTGATTTTTCACAGCTTTTTGCTGCCGGTTATAAATTTCCGGAAATATTTAAAGTAAAGGCGGCTGATGGTGTGACAGATTTGTATGGTGTGATGTATAAACCTTTTAATTTTGACTCAACTAAGGTTTATCCTATTGTGGATTATGTTTATCCTGGGCCACAGGTGGAAGGTGTTTATTATCCGTTTACCCGTATGAGTCCCCGTACCGACCGTTTGGCACAGGCCGGATTTATTGTTATTTCTGTAGGACAACGTGGCGGGCACCCTAGCCGCTCTAAATGGTATCATAATTATGGATATGGAAATATGCGTGATTATCCGCTGGCCGATCATAAATATGCTATCGAGCAATTGGCGCAGCGTCATCATTTTATAGATATAGATAAGGTTGGTATTCATGGACATTCGGGAGGTGGATTTATGAGTACGGCGGCTATGTGCCAATACCCGGATTTCTTCAAAGTGGCTGTTTCTTGTGCCGGAAATCATGATAATAATATCTATAACCGTTGGTGGAGTGAAACGCATCACGGCGTAAAAGAAGTAGTGAGTGAGAAAGGGGATACAACTTTCGTTTATAAGATTGCTACTAATCCTGAAATAGCGAAGCAATTGAAAGGAAATTTGTTGCTGATTCATGGTGATATTGATAATAATGTACATCCAGGCAATACCTTACGGGTAGTTGATGCATTGATTCGTGCCGGGAAACGTTTTGATATGCTGATTCTTCCTCAACAGCGTCATGGATTCGGCGATATGAATGAATATTTCTATTGGAAACTGGTAGACTACTTCTCCGAACATCTGAAAGGGAGAAGTGAAAAATCGGTGGATATACCGAAACGGTAGATTTAGGATAATTGCCGGACGAATATGAAAGGAGCACAGAGGGTTCGTGTCATTAAGATACCTTTGTGCTCCTTGTTTTTATAGCAGACTGTTGATATAAGCCTTCATGTCCGGTGTCGCGGATTTTGCTTCCAGATACAGTTTATACTGCGCTTTGGTACGTACCAGATTATGGTCTTTATACCGGGTTTGATAATACGTGTCTCCGTTTATATAATCTGCTAAAAAGCGTACAGCTTGCATATAAGGGAACAGAGTTGCAGCGTATGGTAGCATTTCTATTTCAAGAGGGGTCAGGAAAGCTCGGGCCGACTCAATATAACCTTTGGTAAATGCTTTGAAGATTTCCATGTTGAACTTCACCTTATTTAAATCAGCCTCATCCTCCTTGCCGGTATTGGCTGCCGAACGGAGGAAATCACCGAAATCGGAGAAAATGAAACTGGGCATTACTGTGTCCAGGTCAATGACGCACAACACTTTTCCGTTTTCATCAAATAACATGTTGCTGACTTTTGTGTCACAGTGGCAGATGCGTTTGGGCAATTTGCCTTCACGGTAAAAACGTTCAGCGCTGCACATCGTATCAGCATCTTTTTCTATTGCGTCCACTATGTCCTGTACTTCTGCCAAACGGCCAGACATGTTGGCAGATACGGCTTCACGTAATTGTTTTAAGCGGAATTCCATATTGTGGAAATCGGGGATGATTTCTCCGAGTTGTTCGGGTACATCAGCCAGCATGGCTTGGAATTCACCAAACTTCAGTCCTGCCAGATAGGAGGATTCCGGTGTAACTGTTTCCAATGTTTGTGAACGTGGAATAAATATTGAAATTCGCCAATAACCTTCTCCATCATAGAAATAGGTTTTGCCATTGGTGGAAGGTAGAAAATGGAGTACCTTACGTTCAATGTCCTCTTCGTGTCTGGCTTCCAGCTTTTGGCGGATGTGTCTGGTTACTACTTCTATATTGTGTTGCAGCATTTCAATATTGGTAAATATTAAATGGTTGATTCGTTGCAATACATAGTCAGGCTCTTCAGGAGATACCGATTTTACCAGATAAGTCTGATTGATGAGGCCGGATGTCAAAGCTTTGATTTCTTTCACTTCACCCACTTTGGGGAACTGTTTGATAATTTTTTTGAGGTTTTCCATAGGTTTGTTTGAATAATGTCTATATATGAAACAAAGATAACTTCTTTCCTTCAATTGGAGGAAAGAAGTTATCTTAAAAAACATATAATAGGAATATAAATCTTTTTATTTTTTTAAATCAGTCTGGAACATACGGTCAGCGCGTAACAGATGACGCCAGTAGGAAACCAATTCTTGTGATTCCTGCAATACATTGAGGTACACCATAGAAGCTTTTACATTGACATCCCGTTCTTGTATGCGGTCCATCTGTTCTTTGCGCAAGGTGGAGATCTTGCCTTTCAGAAGGGCGCCTTCACGTAGCAAAGCATCAGTCTGGTCGTAGGCCTTGTTAGCAAGTACTTCAGTAGCTTTGGCCATTAATGCCGTCATCTCATCGCGGATAGGGATGAACTCGTTAGTGGCACGTTCCGATAATGGGGTGAACTTATTGTCCACATGTTCTTTACAAGGCTCGCAGATACGTTTCAGACAGTAAAGCATTTGTTCACAACTGTTGCTTCCTAAATGGAACCAAGTATTTTTCTCAATAGCAGTGAAGTTGTCTATGCGACGTAGGCCCAGTATTTCTTTACGGCGTATCTTTTTTAACATTTCTTTCTGGTTGTCAGTATTGCTCACGGCCTTGCGCAGAGCTTTCAGATTTTCGTTGATGAAACCGTCGGTTATCTGCCGGTAGGTTTCATTGGTGAATGCCATTTCGGCTACCAATGTGTTATTTACATGCTGGCGAAGTAATGTCCAACGCTCTTCTTTGTCTTTACTGGCAATGAGGCGGGAGAATATGTCGTCTTTGCCTTTATCCTTCTGTTTCTTGCTGTAGTGTATGTTGCTGCGTACCAATAGGAAGATGGCAAGTGCAATAAGAGCCAACATGGCGAATGTGCCTCCATAATACATGATGAGCGTAACCACAAAACAGATAGTGAAAGCAGCTCCGGCAGTAATGAACCATCCACCGATAACAGAAAGCACACCGGTGATACGATATACGGCACTGTCACGGCTCCAGGCACGGTCGGCTAATGAACTACCCATAGCTACCATGAAAGTTACGTAAGTGGTAGAAAGAGGGAGTTTCAAAGAGGTTCCCAAAGCTATGAGCAGACCGGCCAGTACCAAATTGACAGAAGCGCGTATCAAATCAAATGCTGCCCCATTCTCCATAATCATCACATCTTTGTTAAAACGGCTGTCGGCCCATCGTTTCAGATTGTCGGGCAATATTTTGGCTATATTTTCTGAAGCGCTCATGGTAGAACGGACAATACTGCGTGCTACAGCGGAAGAACCAAACATTTCGTCACCTTCATCCTGACGCGAGAGATCTACCGAAGTCTTCACTACATTTTGCGCTTTTTTTGAAGTAATCAGCGCATATACCATGATGACGCCTGCTAAAAATAAAAAAAGGAATGGGGTTTTAGCCGGACCATTCAGTGAATTCATCAAGTATCCCATTGGTTCACCGTTTCCATTAGCCATGAAGTCTGTATAAGCTGAGAAGCCTGCCAAAGGCACACCAATGAAGTTTACTAAGTCATTGCCTGCAAAAGCCATAGCTAAGGCAAAAGTACCTAACATTACCACCACCTTGAATACATTTATCTTGCACCAATGCAGTATTTGCATCAGAATGGTGAAGAACACAAAACTGCAACTTACTAACATCAAGGTGTTTTCCTGAATCCAATGTTTGTTTTCGGCAGTCATGAAGGCGGAATCTTTCAGGCCTTTTATCAACATGAAGTAGATAATGGCCGTAACAGCGATACCGCCGAACAGTCCGATAGTGTATTTCAGTTTCTTTGTATAATTAAATGTGAAGAGGAGACGGGAGAGATATTGTACTAATGTGCCGAAGAAGAAGGCTACTGCTACTGAGAGGAAGATACCTAAAATGACGGATAATGCCTTTTCCGTATTCAGCAGATCAGCAAATCCTAGCATTCCGGTTTTGTCTTCTGCTATTTTGATAAGAGCTAGAACGAAAGTTCCTCCCAATAGTTCGAATACCATGGATACGGTAGTGGAGGTAGGCATTCCTAAGGAATTGAAAATATCCAATAGGACTACGTCTGTTACCATAACTGCTAGAAAGATACACATTAACTCCTGAAAATAAAATTGTTCAGGTCTGAAAATACCGTGTCGTGCGATTTCCATCATACCGTTGCTCAGTGTGGCGCCGATGAAGATACCGAAAGCGGCAATGGCGATGATGGTCTTGAATGACGCGGCTTTAGCACCAATGGCGGAATTCATAAAGTTCACTGCGTCATTGCTGACGCCTACTACCAAATCGAATATGGCTAGCAGAAAAAGGAATACAACGATTCCCAAAAACATAGTTTCCATATAATTTTGTCTCTCTATTTTATTGGGCGCAAAGGTACGGGAGGTATATTATGATAAAATGTCATATATGTTACATTTGTGTTACAGGTGTTTTTTGTTCACCATAGATTGCACGGATTCACACAACTTGATTTTTAATTTATTATTATCCATATTTAGTGGCGAATCTCTTCTTTTTTGAGACAAATATGAGTGGATAAATAATATTTCACGTTTATGTGTGGAATTTATAGAGTGAAAATTTATACCTTTGTAGCCCAAATACTTAATCTATAAAAAATGTCAGAGGCTAAGAGAATTAAAACCGCATTGGTGTCGGTTTATCACAAAGAAGGTTTGGACGAGATTATAACCAAACTACACGAAGAAGGAGTAGAGTTCCTGTCAACAGGAGGTACAAGACAGTTTATCGAATCTTTAGGTTTCCCTTGCAAAGCGGTGGAGGATCTTACTACTTATCCCTCTATTTTGGGCGGACGTGTGAAGACACTGCATCCTAAAGTCTTTGGAGGTATTTTATGCCGTCGTGGTTTGGAACAAGATATGCAACAGATAGAAAAATATGAGATACCCGAAATAGATTTGGTCATCGTTGACCTGTATCCGTTTGAGGCAACTGTGGCTTCGGGTGCCGAAGAACAAGCTATCATCGAAAAAATTGATATAGGTGGTATTTCTTTGATTCGTGCTGCTGCTAAGAACTTTAATGATGTAGTGATTATCGCTAGTCAGGCACAATATAAGCCGTTCCGTGATATGTTGCTGGAACATGGCGCTACTACTTCACGCGAGGAACGCCGTTGGTTCGCAAAAGAAGCGTTTGCTGTTTCTTCTCATTATGATTCTGCTATCTTTAACTATTTTGATGGTGGTGAAGGTTCGGCTTTCCGTTGCGCGGTGGAAGAACAAAAACAACTTCGTTATGGTGAAAATCCTCATCAGAAAGGTTATTTCTATGGAAATCTGGATGCGATGTTCGACCAGATTCATGGAAAAGAAATTTCCTATAACAATTTGTTGGATATCAATGCAGCTGTTGATTTGATTGATGAATTTGATGAGGTGACATTTGCCATTCTGAAGCATAATAATGCCTGTGGATTAGCTTCGCGCCCTACTGTGCTGGAAGCATGGAAAGATGCGTTGGCAGGCGATCCGGTGTCGGCTTTCGGCGGTGTGTTGGTTACTAATGCCGTGATTGATAAAGAAACAGCAGAAGAAATCAATAAACTGTTCTTTGAGGTAATTATTGCTCCGGATTATGATGTAGATGCATTAGAGATTTTGGGACAGAAGAAGAACCGTATTATTTTGGTTCGTAAGGAAGCTAAATTGCCGAAGAAACAATTCCGTTCTTTATTGAATGGGGTTTTGGTTCAGGAAAGAGACCTGGATGTGGAAACTCCTGCCGACTTGAAGCAGGTTACTGAAAAAGCTCCTACGGCGACTGAAGTAGAGGATATGTTATTTGCAAATAAGATTGTGAAGAATAGTAAAAGTAATGCTATTGTACTGGCCAAGAACAAACAACTGCTGGCTAGCGGTGTCGGTCAGACTTCACGTGTGGATGCATTGAAACAAGCCATTGAAAAAGCGAAGTCATTTGAGTTTGATTTGAATGGCGCAGTGATGGCCAGTGATGCTTTCTTTCCTTTCCCCGATTGTGTAGAGATAGCGGATAAGGAGGGTGTGAAAGCTGTTATCCAGCCGGGAGGCTCTGTAAAAGACGAGTTGACTTTCCAATACTGCAATGAACATGGCGTAGCTATGGTCGTTACAGGGATTCGTCACTTTAAACACTAAGATCATTGCAATTTACCATTTGCGGCTACAATCGGACTGTTTATACAGCATTGTTCAGTAAATGGTCAATTGCAAATGTCAATTGTAAATTGCTAAATTGTAAATGAATTTATGGGATTATTCTCCTTTACACAAGAGATTGCGATGGACCTTGGCACTGCCAATACCATCATTTTAAATAACGGGAAGATTGTAGTGGACGAACCTTCGGTCGTTGCGCTTGATCGCCGTACCGACAAGATGATTGCCGTAGGCGAACGGGCTAAAATGATGTACGAGAAGGAAAATCCGAATATTCGTACTGTACGTCCGCTACGCGACGGGGTTATTGCCGATTTTAATGCCTGTGAACAGATGATGCGCGGTTTAATAAAGAAAGTGAACATGGGTAATCGTTTCTTTTCTCCTTCTTTGCGTATGGTGATCGGAGTCCCCTCGGGTAGCACTGAAGTAGAGCTTCGTGCGGTACGTGACAGTGCTGAGCATGCGGGAGGACGAGACGTTTATTTGATTTTTGAACCTATGGCCGCGGCTATTGGTATCGGTATTGATGTAGAGGCTCCTGAAGGTAATATGATTGTTGATATAGGTGGTGGTTCTACAGAAATTGCCGTGATTTCATTGGGTGGTATTGTTTCCAACAATTCGATACGTATTGCCGGTGACGATCTTACAGCCGATATTCAGGAATATATGAGCCGTCAGCATAATGTGAAGGTTAGTGAACGTATGGCTGAACGTATCAAGATACATGTAGGTGCTGCCTTGACTGATTTGGGAGATGATGCTCCTGAAGATTACATTGTACGCGGGCCTAATCGTATCACTGCTCTTCCCATGGAAGTTCCAGTGTGTTATCAGGAGGTGGCGCATTGTTTGGAAAAGAGTATTGCAAAAATTGAAACAGCTATCCTTAGTGCATTGGAACAGACTCCGCCTGAACTTTATGCTGATATTGTTTTGAACGGTATTTATTTGGCTGGTGGTGGTGCTTTGCTGCGTGGTTTGGACAAGCGTCTGACAGACAAAATCAATATTCCGTTCCATATAGCCGAAGATCCTTTGCTGAGTGTGGCGAAAGGTACCGGTATTGCACTGAAGAATGTAGATCGTTTCTCTTTTTTGATGCGGTAAATAATTTGCTAATGAGGCAGTTTGCTAATTTGCTAATGCCATGCGGTATGGATAGCGCAGTACATTGGCACATTGGCAAATTAGCACATTGAACAATTAGTATTAATGAAAAATCTGCTGAATTTCTTTTTAAAGTATAATTACTGGTTTCTCTTTGTTCTTTTGGAGATAATCAGTTTTGCTTTATTATTCCGCTTCAACAGTTATCAGGGAAGTGCGTTCTTTACATCTGCTAATTTTGTGTCGGGAGCTATGTATGATGCAGCCAATAATGTTACCGGATATTTTCATTTGAAAACGATTAACGATGAGTTGGTACAGAAAAATGTGGAACTGGAATTGCAGTTGGAGAGTATTCGTAAAGCTTTGATTGAAGCAACGGAAGACAGCAGTGGTGTGGAACAGCTTAAGCAGGAAGCACTGGCAGGATATGATATCTTTAAGGCTAGCGTGATAAATAACAGTGTGACCCATGCTGATAATTATATTACACTTGATAAAGGAGAAGTAGATGGCATTCGTAGTGAGATGGGAGTGGTAAATGGAAGCGGTGTGGTTGGTATTGTTTATCTCACCTCTCCACATTACTCCATTGTCATTCCGGTATTGAATTCCAAAAGCAGTATTAGCTGTAAAATAAAACGGAGTGATTATTTCGGCTTCTTGAAATGGGATGGCGGTTCATCCGAATTTGCTTTTATAAAGGATATGCCCCGTCATTCATTATTTTCTTTAGGTGACACTATTGTAACCAGTGGACACAGTGCTGTTTTCCCTTCCGGCATTCCGGTGGGTACGGTAGATGATATTGCCGATAGTCACGATGGCTTGTCTTATTTGCTGCGGGTGAAACTATTTACGGACTTCGCCCGTTTGAATGATGTGCGCGTAATTGCTCAAAAAGGGCAGGAGGAACAATTGGAGTTGGAAAAGCAGGTAAAAACGATTAAGTAAGAAGGTTGATGTTGACTTATCTACAAAGAATAGAGTGGTTTATCGGACTGGTACTGTTGCAGGTGTTGGTGCTGAATCATATGCATATCAACGGGTATGCCACTCCTTTCTTTTTTATCTATTTTATTTTGAAGTACAATTCGGGAGTTAGCCGTAATGTCCTTATGATATGGGCATTCCTGTTGGGATTGGCAGTCGATATATTTGGCAACACTCCGGGGATGAATGCGGCTGCGGCCACTGTACTGGCTTTTATGCGTGAACCTATTTTAAGATTAGTCACACTCCGCGATAGCGTCGAGGATTTTGAACCAGGTATCAAAAGTATGGGATTCTCGCCTTTCTTCCGGTATATCTTATTATGTACTTTCTTATTTTGTACCATTTTACTTGTCATAGATACTTTTTCATTCTTCAATCTGCCTGTCTTATTGTTGAAAATATTGACAGATGCCTCAATAACCGTCATTTGTATATTGTGTGCTGAGGCAATCAGGAGGAAAAAATAGTGGAAAGAGATTATAATCTGGAGAAGCGGAAATATGTAATCGGTGCATCGGTAATCGTTATTGTGCTGATTTACTTGATACGTCTTTTTACCTTGCAGATTATGAGTGAGGATTATAAAAAGAATGCAGATAGCAACGCTTTTCTGAACAAGACACAATACCCTAGCCGTGGGGTAATGTATGATCGGAACGGTAACCTGCTGGTATACAACCAACCTGCCTATGATGTAACGATGGTGATGAAAGAGGTGCATAATCTTGATACGCTTGATTTATGTAAAACATTGAATATTACTCCCGGGTATTTCAAGAAGCGTATTCGTGAGATAAAGGACAGACGTTCCAATCCGGGTTACTCTCCATATACTCATCAAGTATTTATGACCCAGCTTTCGGCAGAAGAGTGTGGAGTCTTCCAAGAAAAGCTGTTCAAGTTTCCCGGTTTCTATATTCAGCGGCGTACTATCCGTCAGTATAATTACAATTCGGCTGCTCATGTTCTGGGAGATATTGCAGAAGTGTCCAAGGGGGATATTGAAGCGGATGATTACTATGTACGCGGTGACTTTATAGGGAAACAGGGGGTGGAACGCTCATACGAAAAACAGTTGAGGGGGGAGAAAGGAGTGGAGATATTACTGCGCGATGCCCGTGGACGTATTCAGGGACGGTATATGGACGGGAAATATGACAAGACTCCCGTTCCGGGGAAGAATCTGAAACTAGGTATAGACATAGAGCTTCAGATGTTAGGAGAGCGTTTGTTGGAAGGGAAGATAGGCAGTATAGTGGCTATCGAGCCATCCACAGGAGAAATACTTTGTATGGTATCTGCTCCCACTTTTGACCCAAGATTGATGGTGGGGCGCCAACGGGGTAAAAATCATCTGGAACTGGCGCGTGACAGTTGGAAACCATTGCTGAACCGTTCTATTATGGGGCAATTTCCACCGGGATCTACTTTTAAGACTACTCAGGCGTTGACTTTTCTGCAAGAGGGGATTATTACTCCTCAGACAGCCTATTCTTGCTATCATGGTTTTGTGTATGCCGGTCTTAGGGTGGGTTGCCACTCCCATGGGTCGCCCCTGCCTTTGGTGCCTGCCATTGCAACTTCCTGTAACGGTTATTTTTGTTGGGGGTTGTTTCACATGATAGGGGCAAAGAAGAAGTATGGTTCTGTACAGGCTGCCATGAATACATGGCGTGATTATATGGTTTCTATGGGATTTGGTTATCCTTTGGGAGTAGACCTTCCGGGTGAGAAGCGTGGGATGATCCCGAATGCTGCTTATTATGATAAGAACTATCGGGGATCATGGAACGGACTGACGATTATTTCTATCTCCATCGGTCAGGGGGAAGTGACGGCTACTCCGTTGCAGATTGCTAACCTTGGGGCTACTATTGCTAACCGGGGCTACTATATAACTCCGCATGTAGTGAAAGAAGTAGAAGACGAGCCGTTGGATACCCTGTATACGACCAAACATTATACTAAAGTAAGCCGTGAACATTATCAGACAGTAGTCGAAGGTATGCGTTCGGCAGTATTGGGAGGAACCTGCCGTAGTGCGAATATTCCGGGGATTGAGGTGTGTGGCAAGACAGGTACGGCGCAAAACCGTGGAAAGGACCATTCTGCTTTTATGGGGTTTGCACCAATGAATGATCCTAAGATTGCCGTGGTAGTCTATGTAGAGAATGGAGGTTGGGGAGCAACTTATGGTGTACCTATCGGTGCATTGATTATGGAGAAATATTTGAAAGGAGAACTTTCACCGGAAAGTGAGGCGAAAGCGGCGGAAATACAAAACAGACGAATAGATTATGGCATACACGAACGATAGTATATGGAAATCAGTGGACTGGATGACTATCTGCATTTATCTGATGCTGGTTATCTTTGGATGGTTCAGTGTATGTGGAGCCAGCTATGATTATGGTGAAATTGATTTTTTTAGTTTCGACACTCGTGCAGGAAAACAATTTGTATGGATCTGTTGCTCTTTGGGGCTCGGATTTATCCTGATGATGTTAGAGGATAAGTTATATGATATGTTTGCTTACATTTTATATGGAGGCATGATGCTGTTGTTGTTGATAACACCTTTTCTGGCAGAGGATACCAAGGGATCTTATTCATGGATAAAATTCGGACCTGTAAGTTTGCAACCGGCGGAATTTGCTAAATTTGCTACGGCTTTGGCTTTGGCTAAATTTATGAATGTCTATGGGTTTACAATGAGTAAGTTAAAGTATTCATTGCCTGTAGTAGGGATGGTGTTGCTGCCTATGCTGCTCATTATTTTGCAACGGGAAACGGGGTCGGCTTTGGTTTATCTGGCTTTCTTTTTTATGCTGTACCGGGAGGGGATGCCAGGTTCTATTTTGTTTGCTGGGATTTGCGCTGTGGTTTATTTTGTAGTTGGGATCCGTTTTGGCAATGAATTGATGGCGGATGACTGTACTTCCATCGGTGAATTTTCTGTGTTGCTGTTGATAGTCATTCTTTCTGCTTTATTAGTTAATAGTTATTGTAAAAAAGCATCGGTAGTGTGGTATATTGGAGGGGTTGGTGTTGGTGGTACCTTGCTGGCTTTATTATTTTCGTTTTATGTTATCCCTTTTGATATTACTTGGTTTCAATATGGATTGTGCGTAGTTTTATTGTTCTATTTGATCTTCCTTTCTATGCATGAACGTATGCGTAATTATTTTTATATTGCTCTATTTGCGGTAGGTTCAGTGGGATTCCTTTTTTCTGCTGATTATGTTTTCAATAATGTGCTGGAGCCACATCAGCAAATACGTATTAAAGTGGTACTTGGTATGGAGGAAGACTTGGCTGGGGCAGGATACAATGTGAACCAAAGTAAGATTGCTATTGGTTCGGGAGGCTTATGGGGGAAAGGCTTTTTGAATGGTACACAGACTAAACTGAAGTATGTGCCTGAACAGGATACAGACTTTATCTTTTGTACGGTAGGGGAAGAAGAAGGCTTTATAGGTTCGGCAGCTGTATTGTTTCTTTTTACCGGACTTATTTTGCGTCTTATTGTGGTGGCAGAGCGTCAGCATACTCGTTTTGCCCGTGTTTATGGATATTCGGTATTAAGCATTTTCTTATTCCATCTGTTTATTAATATAGGTATGGTTTTAGGACTGACCCCCGTTATAGGCATACCATTGCCTTTTTTCAGTTATGGGGGGTCTTCTTTGTGGGGATTTACGATCTTGCTTTTTGTATTCTTGCGTATTGATGCTGGGCGGGGAAAACGTTAGAGTTTATTGGTTTTCCAGTTTGCGCAACTGGATACCTATATCACTGATTCCCGTCAACGGGTTATCCCTCATGATATGGACGATGCGGAAAGTACGTGTGCTTCCTTCTGTACGGATAGGAATAAATGCTTTATAAGGCAGATTACATTGATATAATCCACAAAGACCATTTCCTGTTTTATTTCCAGCTTCGTCAACTAGAAAAAGTTGTAAAGTGTCTGTGACGTAAGTCAAAGTATCCTCTGTGTTATGGCTGACTCCTAACCAAATATCTCTGTAAGGATAAGATTCTTGATAACGGATGCCGATTTCTGCTTCGTAATTTCCGGCAGGGATAGAATTGGGCAGGGTATAAACAAGAGTATCACTTTTATTCCATCCGTCAAGGGGGACGGGGGTATAAGAGTGATAGATTATATTGTTTTGACAGGCTGCCAATATGATTATTGGCAGCCATGTCAGTTTATTCTTTAGTTGATACAGGAGTTTGTGGCTTTTCATTCGGAATTTGGCTATTGTTTCCGTTGTTCTTGTTGTCATTTTCCTTCCCTCCTCCGTTATTCCGGTTTTCACTGCCTCCTTCATTATTACCATTATTGGGGCGGCGTTTATTGCGGTTCCGGTTTCCGTCTTCCCGATTTTCACGACTGCGTTCTTCCCGACCGCGACTTTCCCTGTTGCGATTTTCTTCTTTAGGGCGGTTTCCGTTCTCTTCGCGTGGCTGCTGAGCTTTGTTTTCTTTAGGCTCTCTAGGTTGTTTGGGACGTCCTTCTCTAGGTGGCCGGTTTTCCTTGGGTTGTTGTGACCGGTTCTCTTTAGGTTGTTGCGGACGTCTGTTTTCATTGGGAATACTTTCTCCGTTATTACCGTTATTTTCCGGCTTACGTTTTTTCTTTCGGTTGCTGTTGTTGCCTTTTCGTTTATCGAATCGGGTTAAGCTTTCTTGTTCTACTAAATCGACAGGTTTTTGAGGTTCGTTCTTTTTTACTGATTCGGTTAAGCTTTCCGGTTTCTCACCACGTCGGTTCATATTAATAATTTCAAAAGCACGGCGTGCGGTGATGGTTACAGCATTAGCTATGAAATTTTTGTCAGTAGAGTACATGATAGTTCCCTTCAAAATATCCGCTTTGAAAAAATAGAATGTACCATCTGTCGTTTCTAAAGTCATTTCTTTGCTTGGAAGGCGTTTTTGGGATTCTACATAAGCGTCTACCTCATAGTTTAGGCAACATTTCAGTTTGGCACATTGTCCGGCTAACTTTTGAGGATTCAGAGAAATATCTTGATAACGTGCCGCACTGGTAGATACAGATACAAAATTTGTCATCCAGGTAGCGCAGCACAATTCACGTCCGCAAGGTCCGATACCGCCAATGCGTCCGGCTTCTTGACGGGCGCCAATTTGTTTCATTTCTATACGTACACGGAAAGCTTCGGCCAGTACTTTGATCAGTTGGCGGAAGTCTACGCGTTCGTCCGCGATGTAATAAAAGATAGCTTTGTTACCATCGCCTTGATATTCCACATCACCGATCTTCATGTCCAGGTTCAGATTTTTGGCTATCTGACGGGATCGGATCATTGTGTCATGTTCTTTGGCTTTTGCCTCCTCGTATTTTTCCATATCTACAGGTTTTGCCTTGCGGTAGATACGCTTGATTTCGGCATCGGGTTTGATGTTTGCCTTACGCATTTGCAAAGGTACCAATCTTCCCGTCAGGGTTACTGTACCGATATCGTGCCCGGGACTTGCTTCTACAGCTACTATATCTCCTTTTCCCAGCTTCAGTTTGTTGCTGTTCTTATAATACCCTTTGCGGGTATTCTTGAATTGAACTTCAACCATTTCCTGTTCCTCGGTGTTGCCGGGAATATCAGCCAGCCAGTCGTAGGTGTTCAGCTGCTTATCCTGTCGTCCGCAGCCTTTGCAACACAAACAGCCGCTTCCGTTCTTTAATTTGAATTCATTGTCCATAATTCTGTTTTAATTGAGAATTGAAAATTGAGAACTAAGAAATAAATGCCATGCAATTCTGTTATTTTTTAATACTCAATTCTCAATTTTTAATTTTTCAATAGCACAATCATTTTTAAAGAGAAATCAAAGAACACCATTTTGGGATTCACATTCTGTCCTATATGTAATTGTGCTTCACTAAGTTCGTCCATTATGCCCATCACATTCCGCTCGTTGACAAACGGTGCGAAACGGGTGGAAAAATTTTGTTCTTCGGGATTCATATACACTAAATCACGTTGATGAAAGTTGTATATGAAGTTTTCTCGTATCATACGTTGGCAGTAAGCCAGAAAATTCTTCTGACGTTCACGCCCCATGGAGGCTACCGCATCGCTCCATTGTTTCATTTCGCGTATCTTCCGTTGATAGGAGAGACGCATCAAATTTATAAAGAGTTCAAAGAACAGTTTGTTCTCCTCACTCAGGTGTATGGTTTCCAGTGCTTTCAGAAAATTGCCTTCTGAGCGATGTGCTATATCGTCAGCATCTTCCGGTTGTAATCCATATTTGGTTTGCAATACTTTTGAAATCTCAGGTTCTTTGATCCCATGAATGTTAAATCGTTGGGTACGGCTTTGGATCGTTTGCAAAATGGCATCAGGCTCTTCGGATACTAATAAAAAGACAGTCATGGCAGGAGGCTCTTCCAGTAACTTCAGCAGTTTGTTGCTGCATTCCACATTCATCTTTTCGGGAAGCCATATAATCATGATTTTGTAACCGCCTTGACTGGATTTCAAACTGAGCTTTCGTACAATCTCATCGCTTTCTTTTACAAAGATTTGCGCCTGCTGGTTTTCTGCTCCCATCTCTTTCAGCCAATGGTTCAGATTAAAATATGGGTTCTGCAGGACAAAGTTGCGCCAGTCTGCTATGAAATCATCGCATACAGTATCCTTTCCGGCTTTTTTCTTGATAACAGGAAAAACGAAATGCAGGTCGGGATGTATCAGCTTATTGAATTTCACACAAGTGGGGCAAATTCCGCAGGCATCTTGTTCACCACGGTTTTCACAGCAGATGTAACGGGCATAAGCTATTGCCAAAGGTAACTTTCCTGTACCTTCGGGACCGCAAATCAGTTGTGCATGAGGGATTCTTCCTTCTTTTACCTCGGCTATGAGCCGCTGTTTTGCTTCCTCTTGTCCTATTACATCTTTAAATAACATTGCTTTTTATAGTCATTTATTTACTGTTTAATAAATTGCTTTTGCAACTTCCTTTACACTGTTCACGGCACTTACGGTATAGAAATGAATGCTGGGAACACCACAGGCTATTAATTCACGGCACTGGTGTATGCACCATTCTATGCCAAGACTTTCCGCTTCTTCATCTGTTTGACATTTCATCGCTTCGCTTGCCAGTTCCTGCGGCAAGTCTATCTTGAACGTCTTAGGTATCATGTTCAGCTGAGATAATTTGCGGAAAGGCTTGATACCCGGAATAATAGGCACGTTGATTCCTTCTTTTCTTACTTTTTCTACAAATTCGAAATATTTGCGGTTATCATAGAACATCTGTGTCACGGCATATTCAGCTCCTGCTTCAATTTTTTTCTTCAGCCAATAAATATCTTGTTCCATATTGGGTGATTCCTCATGTTTTTCAGGATAGCAAGCTACTCCATAACTGAATGGAGTTCCTGTTATCTTGATAGGGGAACCGTCTACAAATACGCCTTTATTGAAATCATTGATCTGCGCTTCCAGTTCTATGGCGTGGTTGTAACCGTTGTTTTCGGGTACGAAAGCTGATTCGTGTTTTGCCTTGTCACCACGCAGTACCAACAAGTCGGTGATGCCCAGGAATTGTAGATCTAACAATACATATTCTGTATCTTCGCGGGAAAAACCGCTGCACAGGATATGTGGCACTGTCGTTATATTGTATTTGTTCTGCAAAGCGGCGGCAACAGCAACTGTTCCGGGACGGCGGCGCTGGCGTGTACGTTGGTACAGCCCGTTTCCCAGCTCTTTGTACACATATTCGCTGCGGTGGGTTGTAATATTAATATATTTAGGGTCGAATTCGCGTAGCGTATCAACCGTTTTATATAGTTTTTCAATACCCGTTCCTTTCAGCGGAGGGAGAATTTCAAAAGAAAAAGCCGTATTGTCCGTGCTTTTTATTAAATCAACTACTCTCATCGTTCTGTCTCGTTCTCTTATGCCTTCTCGGGCGGAATTACATATTTGGGCAAAAATAAGAAAAATATCGTAGTTTATGGGGATGAAAAAGCGATTTATTTTATCTTTGTTCTATAATAAAGTGAAACATACGGAGAGAAAAGCATTTCCCTGCAGTTAAGCCGTGGTTTTCCATACTTGTCAGGGATACCGTCCGTGATGGTGGAGTAACATTTCTCATGATTACAGGCATTGTTCTCTTAGAGGATGACCTGTCAAACTTTACTGCATGGAGAATAAGTTGCAGATGGGATAAGTCCCGTCCTTGCAGGAGATGAAACAATTTGTAAACCTTTGTTTGGGGAAGTGGCAGAGGTTTATAGGAACGGACTGAACAGATTGGCGAACCAACCGACGAAGCGTTTCCATCCGGAGCGTTTTTTATATTCTTCCTTAGTGAGCAGAGTGCTGTCCAGCTTGTCATGGTCAAACATGGTACTCAGTTCATGTGTGGTTTCTTTGTCAAAAATAAAAGCGTTGACTTCATAGTCATAGCGTAGGCTCCGGCTGTTCAGATTCGTACTTCCCACAGTGCAGAACAGGCTGTCCACCATCATGATCTTAGAGTGATGGAACCCGCCATTATACACATAAATCTTTGCCCCTTTCTTACGCAGCTTGTTTGCTGTATAGAATGCGGCGTCGGGGGTAAAAGGAATATCCGATTTGCCCGGTATCATGATTTCTACTTCAACACCTCGCTTCAGAGCCCGTTTTATGGCTTTTTTAATGCTTGGAATGGGAGTGAAATAAGGGTTCACTATTTGTATTTTATCCTGTGCGGCATCAATGGACTTGATATAAGTCTGCCTCATCAGTTTGGGCTCTTTTTTCGGAATACGGTCTACAATAGCTACATTCTTATTTCCCTTGAAAGTAGAATCGTTTCGTAGGGGATAGTATTGGCTTCCGCTTATGTGTTGTTTAGTGCTTTTGTTCCACATAGTCAGGAAGATGTTCTGCAATTCGTTTACGGCATTTCCCTCTATACGGATATGCATGTCACGCCAGTCGCCTATTTCCGGCAGACCCTTTATGTAGTAATTGGCTATGTTCATTCCACCAGTATATCCTATTTTTCCGTCTATGACTACAATCTTGCGATGGTCTCTGTGCAGGGCATGATTGATATAGGGAAATTTGAAAGGGTCGAATTTGACAATTTCTATACCTTTGTCACGGATTGCTTTTATGTGTTTCTTTTTTAATGGCTTGTTGTTTGACAAGTTGCCGAAGGCATCAAATAAAGCTCTAACTTCCACCCCTTCTTTTACTTTCTCCCCCAATAAATCAAATAGTGCGTTCGCTATGGAATCGTTACGAAAATTGAAGTATTCTAAGTGGATATGATGTTTGGCATGCCGTATTTCTTCAAAGAGATCGATGAATTTGGCCCGACCGCTTTTTAATAATTTCAGTTTGCTGTTTTGGGTGATAGGAATGCCGGCGTCCTTTAAGAAGTTGATAACGGCAGAGTCGCTTGTATAGGCTGGTACAGTATCTGTTACCGCTATATGGATGTTGGTCACTTCTTGTGACTGCGCTGTTTTTACAGTGAAGGGTAAGATGAATAAAAGTATTAAATAAATATGTTTTTTTATATCAAACTTCATTGTTTTTTTTATTAAAGCTGCAAAGGTATTTATTATTCTAGGAATGAACAAGCCATCGGTATTATTTATGTTTAAAAGGGAGAAATAGAACAGTGTGGTCATTCTGTTTAAACAGTTGATAAATTGGGCGGTAGAAATTTAATGAAGACTGCTTTTTATTATTCTATTCATATCTTTCTTCAGGTTCGGTATAAACATCTGTAGTGTGTGTGAAAGAAGTTTGTCAGTCCGGCCTTTCTGCTGTTATGACATTCAAGAGGAGGAGATACTGAAAAAAATAATAACCTGTCAGCGGGATTAAAAGAATGCATATCGCATCTCCAGCCCTGTTGCATAAGCCTTTTCTGTCTTCTGATTAAACCTTTTTATACGGATGTATTCTATCTCCATAGCCTTTGGAATTATCTCCATAAGCTTTGGAGTTATCTCCCAAGGCTATGGAGTTTACTCCAAAGGCTTGCGGAGATAAAACACACGGGAAGAAAACCCTTAATCATAAGGTAGGAAAGGTCTGAGGATACATATAAAATCTTTTAGTGGCGAATCTGATGTATGTGCAGGCCATACATACATTATGTTCATTCTTATGTGTATGTATATGAACTTCCATACGTCCAGAATGAAATTCCACATCAGAAACGGGGGTGTTTTTTATCTTTGCCGACGCATCGTAAGCCGTCATTCCGTGGAGGTACAAATCCTTTATGGTGCTTTTTACGAGGAAAAAGTTTTGGAATGCTCTACTTTGTATCAAGCTGGAATAGTTTATAAAAAAGAGAATATATAACTGATAACCAATATGCTATGAGAAAATTATCTTGAAAATGTAGTGAGGGCATGAGAGCATGAATGAGAGTAAGTATTTTTACATTGATGTATAAGTGGTTTATAATTAGCTTGTTATGTTTGTTGTGAGGGCATGAGGGCATAAATGTTTCAAACTTTCTAGTGAGAAAGACTGGTGCGTCAAGAATATTTTGGGAAACTGATCCGGAAAATCCATTCTTGGTTTAACCAGTTTAATTCTGATATAAAAAAAGAGAGTTATTTTGATGTAACTCTCTTTTTTTCTTGGTGATCCGCTTGGGGCTCGAACCCAAGACCCCAACATTAAAAGTGTTGTCGCTCCAAGGCATTTGAAAGCCTCGCCTACGGCTCTCCTTTCAAATGCTACCATCTGAGCCAGCGAATCTTACAGTTATCTTATTTGCCTTTCAAAACCGTTACGCATTTCGTTTGGTTTACATTACGGTTTACAGTCGTGCAATTCAAGACGTGGTTAATATTATTAATGTTCTCAATGCAAATTTAATTATTTTAGTCGAGATGAGCAAGTAAATTAAAGATTGGCAAGTGAATAACCATTTCTTTTTTAAGTAATCGAGTTTTTATAAAGATTGTTGTTTTTATAGATTTACGGATATGTCAGAAGATACAATCCACATTATCTGATATTGGAATGAATGAAGCGTTTATTGTAGTATCTACCACACAAAAGCCTCCGTCTTGCACTCTGCTGAACTTTATGTTGATTAGACCTTTTGTTTCGTTTGGCTCTGCGACATATAGCCCATTTTTCAGTTCTTCAAAATCAGAAGCAAATAACATAATCGGCTTCGATAGGTAATACCATTCCCCATTATGGTATGTATGTATCTGATATGTGTGCCAATTAGATACTGCCCACTGTGTTCTGAATCCCCATTCATCAGTTCCGTTACCGTCTAAATCTCCCTCATAGACTAATTGAATACCGTTGGTATCTTTTATTATTAAGTCTTTGATTCTACCTGATTTGCTGAACACTCTCCATTTATAATGTTGATTGCCAAAATGGTCGCCATCAAATTCAGGCACAGAAAGAGAATCAATCGGTTCTGAAATGAGAGTGTCTATTCCAAGTCCGCTGAAATTGCCTACTATCGTATCTCGATATTCAGCTAATGAATCAGTAATTAGACAGTCTTTTGTTTGCTGTTTGGGTGAGCAAGCAATTAGAAATGGCATAAGTAAGCCTATTTGGTAAACCTTTTTCATCAGTCTATCGAATATGAGTTGTCTTTACCTACGGCAATGTTTGTAACGGTTGAATCGTTGCCATGATAGGTAATACGCTTTACTTTGGGAGCGTTGCGGTCGTATTCCACAATCTTCTTGACAAGTCTGCTTTCTCCATTCTCCACTTTGTAATAATGCCACTCATTGCTCCACCAACCTGCGGACAAATGGAGTATGAATGTTTTATTGGCACAGTCAAACTGTGTCATATCATCAAGAGGAAAGTATAGGTAGTTCTCCAATGAAATATCACCATTATAAATAAAATCGTTGTCAGGAATCCAACCACAAGGGCTATCCCATGTAAGAACTATTGGGTGGTAACAATTTCTTCCCCTTTGTCCTTCTTCGCTTACTCTCAATAACATTTCTTTTTCTCCGTCAAAATCAATATCAAAAAATACAACAGGCATTTCGCCAAATTGCCCTAAACATGGATATTTGGTATCATAGTAATCGCTATATGTTTCTCTATAATCCAGTTCATTGATTCGATGTGTAGTTAATCCGTGATATACTGAATCAGCAAGATATATCATAAATGTGTCGCATATCGCTTTTTCTCCATTGGAGATAATCATGTTGCCATAACATTCAACGCCCTCATATAATGGATATTTCCCTTTAACACCCATTCGTATATCATAACCATTTATCAGTTGTTTGTAGTGAATCAGATAGCAACTATCTAACGATTCAGTTTCTTGTCTTATAAACTGCTGAATCGCAGTAGAATCATTGCCAAATTTTGACTGAATGTATGTTTTGTAAAACTCCGCAACAAGCAAACTGTCTTTTGGACTAATAGAGCTAATTTCTGTCGTTTGCGGTTTTGACCCACAAGCGACTGCCATAAGAGCCAATATGGTATAGAGTAGTTTTTTCATTCCGCTTTATCTATTGTTTCTTTGAATAATAAGGTATCACCTTTAACTTCATAGATGTTGTAAATGCTGTTTTTTTGCCACTTCTCTATTTGAAAGGGCTGATATACATTTTTCGCAACAATATTTCCGTGGGCGTATTTCATCTCTCGCTCAATCCTATATGAAACATATCCGGGGGCAGTACACATTTCTCCTACATTAACGTAAGGGATATGTAATTCTTTATTGAAAGTGTCAATTCGCACATAATCATTTAGCTTGTAAGGCTCTTCCGTCATTATCCTATTCTCTGACCTCTTATAAATGATAAATTCAGAGTGTCCTTTTATAAACGTATCATAGGAATTGATAAACAGTTCTTTTTCTCCGTCAAAATCAATATCAAAGAAGAAAAACTGCGAGTTTGTTTCTAACAGTTTATCTTCGTGGTCAGAAGAAATTTTGTAAGGCGTATAGTCTGCTTCTATAATCATACCGTCCTTTAACGGCAGTTTATTATTGTATAGTGCGTAATCAGTGAAATCATCAACTTTTATCTCAAAAGAATCAGTTTCAGATTTGAAATATAGAGTGCTTTCTCCCCGAATGGCATTGTCCGTTTCAGATAGATCATATCCTCTCAATGTGTTTTCACCTCCCACGGTATCAACAAGACATTTTACTGTCACTGCATAATCGCCAACTTTTTGCTTATAGTTAATGTAAATGGTTAACTTGTCTGGATTAGGAGAATCAGTAGATGTTACGATGGTTCTCTCGTGTTTTGGGCTACAAGCGACTGCAAATAGTGCGAATATGAAGTAAAGTAGCTTTTTCATCTTGAATTTTTAGAGAGGTACATTTTTGAGAAATACCCTATAAAGAGAAAAAATGTCGAAAAATGTACCTTGTTATTTTAGGTCGTTTCCTGAAAATGAGATTGTGAATAGGACTTCTCCGTTACTGTTTCTCATTATATAATTCATGGTATAGCCCTTTTCAATCATTTCGTCAATATAAGGCTGTGCTGAATCTCTTACTGAATGTTTCATTGTTTCCTTTTGATAGGCAATAAATTCAGGAGTTATCATAGTTGTGTCTATGCTGTCAGTCCATTGAAACTCATAAGTCACGGAGTTATCACTAACCACTCCATTCAAGCATATAATATCTCCAAAATCAATAGGATAAAAGGTCGCTCCAATTTCTTGACGCTTTGCTGTCAAAAAATCTTTTTTTACATTTGATTTTGATTCAGCCACCAATTCAACAAGTTCATCGTTAGCAAATGTAATCTCTTTTTCTTTTCCGCTTTGCGATTTATATTTAACTACATATCCCATTCCGCTTTCGCATAATTCATCGCAGAAAGGGCTTTCTGATATTGTAGATATTATTGAGCGTTTTGCATTATCATCATACTCTTTATGGCAGAGATTCTCAAAGATTGCATCTGTCACAGAGAATACATATACCAGTGCATTTCTTTCATCATTTACATAACATTCTGTTAAATCTACTCCTTGTGCATAGTTTATAGGTAGATTCATACTTGCTTCTGCTTCTTTGAACACTGTCTTATAATCGGCTTTCTTTGAATTGCAAAAACGAATCAAGCCAAATAGCAATAACATTCCCAAGCAAATATACTGATATGGTCTTAATTTATTCATAATGAGTTTTTTCTTTTAAATATACTAAATATCATTGGAATATCCAATTTATTAAGGTCGCGGAGTTCGGCTGAGATTCTTGCGGATATAGGTGTAAATTGGCTGTTCTCCACCGCTGTAATCAGCTTCTATTTCTTTGCCATTATCCTCTGCATGAAAAATGTACTCTGACATTCTTACGGTCATTGTATCTTCTGTAAGTTTGAGAATCTTGTACCGTTCTTCATACAAGACATGGTGATACAGAATCAGAGAATCAGGCTCAATATAATCATAATTCCACGTTTCATTGCCAGTGTTGGAGTTATAATATTCTCCATTCCAATCAAAAGTAAGTGTATGGTCGTTATAGCCGTCCTCGCTATCTGCTTTCTCCCATGTACCATATAAGACCGATTCAGGCTTATGGTCGTAGTAGCATGAATGACAAAACATAGTCAGGAATCCAACTATAACCAATGCTCCAACAGTCGTACATAGCCAATGTAGAGCATTTAATAGCCAATTTCCCATAGCTGTAATTGAGTATTTTGTAATCATGCTTTTTGGGGCGTCTATTAAAGTTTGCAGTCAGAGTATAGAACTTTACATTTTGTTGGATTCATTTCGCCTAACGACTGTTTTATATGGTATGCCATAATCTGAAATGGATTATTGTATTCAGGGTAAGCATACAATATCACTTCATCTTTAATAGTAGAATATGGAAAGTCTTTATCATCAACGGTTATTCTACAAAACTGAACAGAATAATTTGTCAGTTTCCATACGATATTATCAGCATCTCTAATTTGTATTGGATTGATTCCCAGATATTTTACTTCGTTAGCAATATTTCCATTGTCAATTAGATAAGCGGTGAAGTCGTTAGTTATTTCATTGTATCTAAATCCTGCCAAAGAAAAGGATAGACCCAAAAACGCTTTATATATATTTTCTTTATTTAAGGAAAGAATATATTGCATGAAGTTTCCATCTCTGTTTATAAGATTATTACGCATTTCCTCAAAATACCAAAATGCAGAGATTTCCATGAATTTTTTAATCGCCCAATCTTCTGATAAAAACTCTTGTGATATGTAGCCGTTATTTCTTACCTCAATATAATATGGGGGAGTTGGGCGAGAAAAGATAGTTTTCTCTATTCGATATAAAGCGACTTCCACCAACAAAGGCATACCATCACCATAGTTTACCTTATAAGAGGATTGTTTGATTATAGTCGTTTTCATCTTTTATCCACTTTTCGTTTTGCCATTGAACGTATAACACCTTTCAAGAGATAGCCAATAAAACGGCAGATAATCAGATATGCAACCAAAACAAACCACACCGCTTTACCCCATTGTTGGTCTGCAAATTCATTGTAGGTTATCCAAACCAAAGGTACTGCTATCACCAATGCAATAATAGTCAGGATTGCGTTATACTGTGCTTCGTGTTTCTTGATTTCCTTTTCTTTTGGAGAAACCTCTGTTTGTTCAGGCTCATTATCAGAATCAAGCGGTTCAGAATCTTGCCATATAATTTCATGGCAATTAGGACAAACCTTTGTATTCTTGTCTATGTGATAACCACATACGGGACATTGGGAATCTGTTCTGTCAGATTCTATATGTGGCTGTTCATTGTTGAGGTTAAAAATGTCGCTTGCCATTCTTACATTTTCATGTTTCTTATCCTCCGTTGAAACATTTACATAGTTGCACAAAAAAGGTGTGAGGATTGTATCTTGTCTTATCCCATTGATAGGCTTCTCGCATTGCCTGAGTCGTGGATAAAACAATAGCCCCACACCGAATTTGCTATATAGTCTGCCAATCACGGCAGGGTATAAGCAATCAGTGCAGGTGCTATTGCCAACCTTGCTTCACGACTAAAATAAATTTTGCGAGAATTTATCAATGGAAGAAGATTTCAATAACACCTTTCGATATTATGTTGATTCACTAATGCCGACTCTTCGGCTCTGTGAATCAAGTGCAAAGTTACGAAAAAATGTTATTGGTGGGGCTGTTTCAGAGTGTGTTTTTCAGCATAAAAAGCAAAAGACACCTGATTCATTCAGATGCCTTTCGCTTTGTTTCAGGGCAGGATTGCAGTGATTAAGAGCCATAATCCCCATAAACACAGCACGATAAACGGATTGATGCAGAAAAGCACCAATCCAACAATCACCACAATAGCGAGCAACGACCGCTCAAACAAAACATCTTTAGTGTTCTGATTCATAACTTTTCATTTTTAAGAATGTGGGGAACACCCATTTTAAGAGTATTCCCCACGATTCAGATTTTAGTTGATAAACCATGAATAACGGTCAGCCCCATGCAGGGCGGCGTTGATGCCTTGTGCTATCTCCGTGGCGTTGTAGGCTCTATCCAAAAAGCTGTCAATGTAACTGCTTTTGTTTGCACCGGTCAGGAGATTGTAGAATCGCCACATATCCAACTCTCCGCCCTGACCGCAGAAGTTTTCATCGCTGACGTATGCTTTCGCCACAGAGTTAATCTGTGTGTCAGTAATTAGCAAGCGGGGGATTGAGCGTTGTGCGCTTTGTGGCAATGCCTGATACAGACGCATTTTGCCAAGAATCTGACAAAATTGGTGTTCAGACATTGTTGTGTTGCCAAGCGTCTGCATGAGGTGCAGATGTTTCGCAGGGTTGTAGCGGTTGAGCATTTCCAACACACGCAGATAGAGGTCAGAGGTGTTCATCACCTCCAACTGTTCCACGAATCCGTCAGAGGAAACACAGAGGTTGCAACATACAAGATTCTTGAAGCCCACAAAGATTTTGAAACGCTCCACCGACTTTTTGGAGTAGAGATTCATGTGGTTGTAGGCACGGACACCGCCAACGGTCAGAGTGAGCCTATTGCCCTCAACCGTTTCGTAGATGGTTGGAACTTCGATACAGAACATCATACGCTCGTAGTAAATCGTCTTGTCTGATTCCAAGAGCTGATTTGCAGGCTTGTGTATCGCTTCGGGTATTCTGCCCTTGATTATGTGCGACACACGAATTTCAGGCTTTTCAATTCTCTCTCCGTTGTAGAATGTGCTGACCGCTTCCGCAACTGTTTCAACAAATGCGGTGTGGCTGATTGTCAGCTCATTGTCTTTGCTGAATACGGGAACGATGCAGTCGTTTCGCAGATGTGCGAGGTCAACCGCCTTAGTGTTCGCTTCGATGAACGGATTGGACTTTTTCACTTTTTGCGGAATGTCTGTCAGAATCTCCGCATCTGTTGCATAGCCATTGAGCCAACTTCTGTGTGGCACAACCGCAGGTAAAATCATTTGATTCTCCATAATTGATTTATTTAAGTGATTATTAAATAGATTGTTTTTCTTTTATTTCAATCATGGAGGGGGGACTAAAAAATTGAGTGAAAACGTGCGTATAGCACACTCCGCAGTTTTTAAGACAGAGGATTTTTAAGAAAATGGAGTAGATATGTATGTGAGCTATGAATCAGGATTTAAGAGTATGAGATTGCGGACTGCTATTTACGATGAAATAGTAGCCGTCTGAATTGGAATCTGCTTGAAATTCAGATTGCGGTCATTTTCTTATGAGGTATCTTTTTCAGAAAAATCAGGTCTTATAGGGTTTTGATTTATTTTCTACCTCTTTGGATTGAATCGTACTAATTTGTAACTTGCACCATGAACCTTAGTGTCGAAGTAGTCCTTTATTATGTCTTGGGTGACTTTGTAGTCAATATGAAACGCATTATACAAATTTTTTAGACGAACTTTTATTGCTTCTTTTGCAATATATTCTCCAGTTTCAAATTCGGCTTCTATTGCTTTCAGCACTTCTGGCGAAAACCGCAGTTTCTCTGCCTGCTCTTTGTCATACTGCTTGACAGCTTTGTTGATTTCGCCTTTTAGATAATTGGCTTTCTCTATGCCCTTAATTCCAATCTTATAAAATATCGGTGCGATATATTGATACTCGGCATATCCTTTGAGTGGTCTGATGTATTCTTTCCTGCGTTCATCGTCCAACAGTCCGTTTTCACAGTCTATCCTGATTCTTTCTAAAGTTTCCACTATCATCTTCATTCTCTCTTTCACTCCTTTTGCAGTGCTTATTATCATGTAATCGTCCTGACCTACTGTGGCAATGGCGTTTACTACGTTGAGGTTGAAATGTAGTGTTCCCTGATATGCTGTAATCAGATTCTGCATTGACTGATAGTAGCCTTTCACTCTTTCTTCATTATGGTAGTTGTCTATTGCGAAGTGGTTTATCTCTCCGTTCTCATCTAAAAAGTCATTGTATTTCAGATTATTCATATCCTCTAATAAGGCTTGTTTCCTGAATGTGTCTGTTTCTGTGGAGTGGTTGGCTCTTGCGGTTTCGTAGTTTTCTTTGAATACCGCTATCTTTGTTTCTATCTCTTTGGTGCTTAACGCTTTCATCTGTGGATTGATTGTTGTTATGTGGGTGAGGGAGTTGAAGCCTGAACGGAATCTGCCTTGAATCTGAACGGCATCTGTGAAAGGGTCTATTGCTGTGTAGTTGGCGGTTGCCAAGTTTGTAAGAATTATGACGTCAGGATTTATATTGCCAAGCACAATATCCAAGCCTGAATAAAAACGGCAAGTGAAGAAATTGTATTTGGCAAGAGGAAGTTCCACGGTGTCAGTGGCATTTTCAACGAATCTTTCGTTAAGTTTCTTTACGCTCTTTTCTGAACAGAATATTTTGTAGTCAGTTAATTTAAGTTCCTCAATGAGTAAATTGATTGCATCTGTCTTATTGAAGAATATGCAGATGCAGGGGCTTTCTGCAAGATTGGCTAATGCTTCACTGACCTGATTTATAAAACTGTTGGTAAATATCAGGGTGATGTCTTTCTTGTAATCAAAATCAGGCTGTATCTTGATTTTGGAGAAGTCCTGATTAGTAAATTCAGGGTGGGAGGGATTCAGAGGGGTTGCCGACACAAACGCCTTGTTAGTAAAGCGGAAGAAGTCATGTATGGGTTGGCTGATTGCAGGACGGTAGTCAGAATCTTGTGTGATTTTCTCGCACTCATCAAACAGACAGAAGAAATCCGTATATATGTCAATGTTGAGGGCGATAGCCACCTTGCGTATCTTCTTGAAACTTTCAGGTGTGGTTATCAGCTTTTTATAAGTGATGTCAGAGCGTTTTAGATAGGCTCTAACTTGTGCTTCTGTGGTTTTGGCATACACAGCCAAGTAGTTGCTTTCATTTTCTGTCTTACCGAGTATCACGGGCACATTAGGCTCGATGATGATAGAATTTCTTTCTGCTTGGAGTTCGCCATGAGTTGCGCCTATTCCTGTCAGGGTTTTGTCGAGTATGATATTAGAGGGAATCATGTTGTAGCCGTTGTTTTTGAGTGCGTCTGTAAGCCATTCGTTTTTGCTGATGCTGATAAATTGAGTTTTCATCTGTTTTCTGTTTTTGAGGTTATTGTTTTTAGAGAAATGGGGAGGTATAGAATCTGAGATTTTTTGTCTTATATGGGTTTTATCAAAAAATATACCTCCCCAAGTTTTTTAGTTCACGGCTTTATACCGCTTTATTTTCAGGTTCAGGGGTTTCCTCGTCAGCCATAAGAGCCTTAAATGCTTCTGCATAGCCCGCTATCTCCATGGACTTGCCTTGCGTGGAACAAAAATAGCTTTCCCATTTGTCTTTGTCTATCATTTTGATTACTTTGATTACTTTTTCAATGTCTTGTCCGTTCTCCTTGTAGTATGCTTTCAGACCTCCTGCGAATCTGCCGTTGAATCGGTCAGTCGTGAGATAGTCATGCGTTGTCAGTGCTTCAAGTATTCTGTCGCCCATTGCACGGGTATTGGGATTGAGTTGCAAGGTAGCGTAATCTGACAGCTTTTTATAGCCGAGCTGTATCGCCTTGATTTGGTTGGCTGTCAGGTTCGCTGTGCCGAGTGTGTAGATTGCGAACACAAAGGCAGGGATTTGTTTTTTGCATTTATTTAAGATGTAGTCCAACTCCGTATCGTTGGTGGAGATTGCTGATTTGTAGAAGTCAGCGTTACCCCATGTTTTGCCGTTGTTACGCAGTGCGATGTATGAGAGAATATCCATATCACCGATTTCTACTTTTGCGTAGGTGGGAACTATCTCTTTGATGTCCCCCAACATAAGGGCTATTGTGCGGTGTTGTCCGTCAATGCAGATTCCATCGTAGTTGTCGTAGTCTTTGGGTTCGACAACCTCCATTACCACTTTGAAGTTTGAGATTGTGGCTTCACCATCGCCTTTGGCGCGGACTACGGTGGGCTTGAACAGTCTGCGATTGCCTATCTTGTCTTTGGCATCTTCCATTGTGATGTACTCGATTGGCATTGTTGCCACGAATCCGTGGGATTTGATTTTTGAATAGGAGGTTTTGACATTCTCCTTGTTGATTTCCTGTCTGTTGCCCTCGATGAAGAGGAGGTTGAGTTTTTTCATACCGTTTTCGTTTTTGTTGATTGTCATTTTGTCGATGTTTTGGTTTGTTGATTCTTGGTTCATGTTGGTTTCGTTTACGTTAGCTACTACGTTTGTGTTTTCAATGTTTTTTTCGGTTGTTTCCATTTTGCTTTTACGCTTTACCTATACAGCATTAGGTTTTAGTTGATTATTGGTTTTGTTTTCTGATGCAAAATTACTTCTGATTGGAGGGGCTTGCAGAGAGTGAATTTTTGTGAGTTTCTTACTCCCCTTTGTTGCCCTGACCTCTCTTGGTTCGTTTTGACAATGCAAAATTAGTCTGTCGTGGAGGGGTCAGCAGAGAATAAAAAAATTCCACTTTCTTACTCTCCCTTGCGGATTTCAGAAAGTGGAATCGTTATGTATTAGATAATGTATTGACTACCAATAAATATCGCTCTTGGTGTCCATCTCCTTGTTCTTGTATTGTTTCAGGTAGCCTTTCAGAGTTTCGTCACTTAATAGGAAATTCTCATTGCGTGACAGTCGAGTATTGTAGATAAGTTGGGATATTAGGAGATACTTGCTGTATGATATGCCTTGCTTACCTCTTTGGGCTGATTTGAACTGCGGGTTAATCTCAAAGAAATTCATCAACAGTTTGGCGAAGTACCATATCATTACTGAATCTGATTCTGTCCGTTCCTGAAAGATGCCCTCGTTTCTGCCGTCAACGATACTAAGGTTCGTGTCTTTTGGCAGATTCTTCATGCCATTATGTATGAAAGCAAGCATAGCCCATATAGCACGCTCGTTGGTAATGGTGCAAGTCTTGCCTTTTACCTTTAATGTCAGGGTTGGCTCGCTTTTGAATTGCGTTTTATCGTCATTCAGCAGATTTTCTACATTGGATAAAAATTCTTCAATCATCTGTTTTGGCGAAGAAGTCATAACAACACCATTAAGGCATACGCTTGTGGCATAGTCATAACAGAATGTGAGAAGTAGCCAAAACGTATCTGCATCAAGCCCCAATGCTGAAACTGTGTCTTGGAAGTCAGAAATATAATTGTCGTATGTCAGGGAACACTTTATTTGTTGGTTATTATAGCGTTCAGCAAAAGTCATTACGGCTTGCTGTGGGTCTTGTAGAGGTAATATGCTGTCAGGAAAGAGCATAACTGACATATCAGGAGAGTACCACGGCTGACTGTTGCCAGTGATAAGCGAGTTTATATATTTGAACTGTTCTTTGTTGTAACAGTCTATTGTATCTATCATATTATTGCGTTTTAGGAATGTAAAGTTACGAAAAATCCGCCTATCTGTGAATAAGCGGATTCTGTAAAAGTGTGGAATATGTGTCAGAGTAAGTTTTTCATAGCATTGTCTATCTGCTCATTGTCGAAGCTGTCAAGATATATCTGCGTCACTCGTTCAGAGCTATGCCCCAACGATTCACTTATTATAGAGGTGGGAACTCCTGCTCGCTTCAATACGGTGGCAAATGAATGTCTTGCAACGTATGTCGTTAGTGGCAGGGGTAAGTTGAGGCTGTTTCCAATTTCTTTCAGATGCTTGTTGATTTTAGCCAATACTTTATGCAGTCTGTTGGCTATCTGTATTTCTGTCTTGTGAAATGGTGATAGGATTGGAAATATGAACGGCGATTTATCATTGCGATATTTCTCTATCAGTTGAATTGCTTTTGTCTGTAAAGGAACGATTATCAGTTTCTTGGTTTTCTCTCGATTATAGATTAGTTGATTATTCTTTATATTGGAATGTTTCAACTTTGCCATATCTATAAAGTTGATACCAGCACACAAGTATGAGAACGTGAATATGTCAATGGCAAGACATTCCATTGGACTTTGCCCCTGATACTTAATGACTTGTTGTATGTCAATCTTGGTTAAGGCACGTTTTGCCGTCTTACGGTTTAACTTGGAAACTTTATATGTATGAAACGGATAACAGTCATTCTTAATGGTTTGCTCCAACAATGCAAGATTAAAGACAGCTCGCAAATGTCTTAAACGTGTGCTTATGGTACTTACAGACAGTTTTTGCTCTTTGCCCCACGTTTCATACTTTTTCAGCCATGCCGCATCTATATCAGAGAAAGGAATGTCGAGATGCTTGTTGAACTTTATAAATGAGTTGTAGGAAATCTCATACATTCCTGCATATCTGACACGATTCTCTTTTTTAAGATTCGCTATGTAGGTCAGATAGTATTCCCCCACGGTCTTTTTAGAGTTGTTGGACGGCTTGGAGGATTCTATCAGGGTTGAAGCCGTGAAATCTCTCCCTGCTATTTTCTTATCTAATGCGATTCTTTGAATCTCACAGATTTTTTCGTTTATGAGAATAATTATTCTCTCACGGTTAGGACATTTGTCATTTGGAAGATTGCGTTGGAAGTCCCATTGGTCTGCTTTGATGGATATACCAAGACTTTGGTACTTTCTTTTGTTGTCTTTACAGACGCATAACATCAGGGGATGTTCACCGTTGCTCAATGTTTTTGATTTGTAACACAGCACTTTAATCGTTCCGTTCATTTGGTTTACGGTTTACATCTTGGTTTACAGTGACCGTGAAATCGTGCCGTATTCAGCGTGAACAGACAAGAAAAAAGGCAGTCATCATTTGTGATAACTGCCTGATTTTCAGTGTTTTACTGGTGATCCGCCTGGGGCTCGAACCCAGGACCCCAACATTAAAAGTGTTGTGCTCTACCTGCTGAGCTAGCGAATCAATCCTTTGTTATTGCTATTCTTCCGAATTGCGAGTGCAAAGGTAGACTTTTTAAATGAAACATGCAAATATATTACCTGTTTTTTTTGAATTATTTCTCTTTGGTATTGCTTATTTGTTGATTGTCAGTCGTTTTTGTACTTTCGGAAAATTCTTTTTCTTTTATTCGTATATACCTTTGATAATAAGAGAGCATTAAACTGGTACAAGGTAGAGCAATAATCATTCCTACAATTCCCATTAACGCTCCCCAAACAGAGAGAGATAATAGGATGATGGCAGGATTCAGACCTGTAATTTTTCCCATAACCTTTGGTACAATTAGGCCATCTTGTATGATTTGCACGATACAGAATACCAAAAAAGCGCAAAATAATATCCACCAGAAATTCTCTCCTGTATCCGCTGCTTTCAGTAGTGCCAATAAGACGGTGGGGATGAAAGCGATGAGCTGAAGATAAGGTACCATATTGAGAAGTCCGATAAATAAACCGAAACCGATAGCTAATGGGAAGTCAATAATAAGGAAACCTATACTGAATAGAATTCCTACACAAAAGGCAACAAATGCCTGGCCGCGAAAATATTTGTTCATTCCATCTTGCACATCAGTAACAATGCGTATTGTCATTTCACGGTGTTTGATAGGAACCAGTTTAATCCATCCTCGCGCAATGGCTTCATAATCCAATAAAATAAAGAAGGTATAAAGCAGGATAATGAATGAGGTAAATACGCTGACCACAATATTGACGGATTGGGTCAACAAGGTCCATACTTGTGGAAGCACATTACGCATAGTATTTGCGAAGTTGTTTTCGTTCAGTGCTTCATGTATTTTCAGCATATCTATATGTTCTTTTATGAAATTGGCCACAGTGCCGGGAATAGCTGCTTGCTTGGAACCTTCGATAAAATATTCGGTAAGCAGTTCTTTCAGCTTGCCGAATTCTTCAATGATAGGTGGAACAAGTCCGATAAATGCTAGTGTGATAATGGATAATAATACTAATAAAACAACAAATATGGAGATAACCCGATTCTTCAGACGCAGTTTATGCTGGAAGAAAATAACCATCGGGTAGATAAGATAAGCAATAAGCCATGCCACGAAAAAGGGGAGTAGCACTCCGCTAAGCTGATTTACTAAGTATAGAATGCCGATAATGACAACCGCTGTCAATATTCCACGGATAAAACTGTCGAATGTTATTTTTTTCTGCAGCATAAAGCATATGTTATTTATTTTCAGTTTCTTCTTTCAAGGACTCCATATAGCAGGCTCGGCAAAGCGGTTCATAATCAGCCTTTTCTCCCAATAAAACCCGCTTGTCACTTTTGGTGATTCGATGAGTGGCATAGGCTAGATTTCCACATTTCACGCAAATGGCGTGAACTTTGGTTACTTCATCAGCGATAGCCAGCAGGGCAGGAATAGGACCAAAAGGAATTCTTTTAAAATCCATGTCCAATCCTGCTACAATGACTCGTATGCCATTGTCGGCCAACTGGTTGCAAACATCAACCAGGCCTTCATCAAAAAATTGAGCTTCGTCTATTCCCACTACGTCTTTGTCTGATGAGAAAAGTAGGATACTGGCAGAAGAATCGATGGGGGTGGATGCAATGGAATTACTGTCATGTGATACGACTTCTTCTTCTGAATAGCGTGTGTCCATGGCCGGTTTGAATATTTCAACCCGTTGACGGGCAAATTTCGCTCTTTTTAAACGGCGGATTAGTTCCTCGGTTTTACCTGAGAACATAGAACCGCATATTACTTCTATTCTTCCTCTTCTACGCGTTTCCTGAATGTGGTCTTCTGAAAAAACTACCATAATTTTGATGTAACAATATAGATTAATTTTAGGTACAAATGTACGATTTGTACCTCGAAAAAGGACTATTTTCACTCGGAAATTTATTAATAAAAGATATAATGTTAAACTAAAGTGCAACATCTGTTAAATAATGGAGGCAATTAACTTTATTCATTTAATTTCTTTCTACATTTGTTCCATTATAACAGAATGCAATTGTTTTATGGGAAAACTGTATGTCGTACCTACTCCTGTAGGAAATTTAGAGGATATGACTTTCCGTGCCATCCGTGTGTTGAAAGAGGCTGATTTGATATTGGCGGAAGACACGCGTACTTCGGGCATTCTTTTGAAACATTTTGAAATTAAGAACGCCATGCAGTCTCATCATAAGTTTAATGAGCATAAAACAGTGGAAGGTATTGTGAATCGTATCAAAGCAGGCGAAACTGTTGCTTTAATATCTGATGCTGGAACTCCTGGTATTTCTGATCCCGGATTTTTGATAGTGCGTGAGTGTGTGAAGAATGACATCGAAGTGCAATGTTTGCCTGGAGCTACTGCTTTTGTACCTGCGCTGGTGGCGTCGGGATTGCCTGATGAACGTTTCTGTTTTGAAGGATTCTTGCCACAAAAAAAAGGAAGAGTGACCCGTTTGACTTCTTTACAAGAAGAAAAACGGACGATGATATTTTATGAATCACCTTACCGTTTGGTGAAAACCTTAACTCAATTTGCCGAGTTTTTCGGTGCCGAAAGGCCTGTTTCCGTATGTCGTGAGATTTCAAAAATTCACGAAGAAAGTGTTCGGGGCACATTAACTGAAGTTATAGCGCATTTCACTCAAAACGAGCCGCGAGGTGAAATTGTAATTGTACTCAGTGGGAAAGAGGACTAAAAATGAATAAACTTAAAATGTAAAGCAAATGAAAAAACTAGTATTTTTATCGTTGTTATCTGTAGCTTTATTGACTTCATGTGGTAATGGAGCTCAGAAAGATGCCTTGAAGGCTCAAAATGATTCTTTGATGGTGGAACTGTCAAACAGAAATGCTGAATTGGACGATATCATGGGTGCTTTCAATGAAGTACAGGAAGGTTTTCGTCAGATAAATGAGGCTGAAAATCGTGTAGACTTACAGAGTGGTTCTATTCGTGAGAATAGTGCTGATAAGATAAAAGAAGATATTCGCTTCATCAGTGAAAAATTGCAGTCAAACCGTGAGCAGATTGCGAAACTGGAGAAGCAATTGAAGAATAGTCAGTATAATTCCGCTCAGTTGAAGAAAGCTGTAGCCAACCTGACGAAGGAGTTGGAAGCTAAACAGCAGCAGATTGAGACTCTGCAGGCTGAATTAGCTTCAAAAAATATTCGTATCGCTGAGCTGGATGATGCTGTAGCTGGTTTAAGCCAGAATGTAAGTGAACTGACCGCTGAAAATGAAGCGAAGGCTGCAACTGTAGCCAGCCAGGATAAAGCTTTGAATGCTGCCTGGTTTGTTTTTGGAACAAAATCTGAATTGAAAGACCAGAAAATTCTTGAAAAAGGTGATGTCCTGAAAAGTGCGGACTTTAATAAGGATTATTTTACTCAGATTGATATTCGTACTGATAAGGAAATCAAGTTGTATTCTAAACGTGCTGAATTGCTGACTACACATCCGGTAGGTTCATATGAACTAGTGAAAGATGCAAAAGGGCAACTGGCCTTGAAAATTACAAATCCTACTGAATTTTGGAGCGTATCACGTTATCTTGTTATTCAGGTGAAATAAGAGAATTTAAATTATTGTTTTGTGAAAGGGTTGTGCCGTGAGTGACGCAACCCTTTTTTAATCTGCTTTATGTTGTATGTATAGAAGTATATTTATTGATTTGGATGATACAGTATGGGCTTTTACTGAAAACGCTCGTGATACATTCCAAGAATATGTATGATAAATATCATTTTGATCGTTATTTTCGTTCTTTTTCTCATTTTTATACCTTGTACAGCGGGAAGAATGAGGAGTTGTGGAATGAATATGGTGCTGGTAGGATTACAAAAGATGAGTTGAATGAGCAAAGATTCTCCTATCCATTGTTGCAGGTAGGAGTTACAGATAAAGCGTTGGTAAAAGCCTATTCGGATAATTTTTTTGATGATATAATTTACAAGAAGAAACTAATGCCTCATGTAAGAGAAGCTTTGGAATATTTGGCATCCAGTTATAATCTGTATATTTTGTCCAATGGATTCAGGGAATTGCAGGAACAGAAGATGCGTTCTGCCGGTGTGGAAGGGTATTTTAAGAAAATTGTTTTGTCAGAGGACATAGGAGTACATAAACCGTTTCCGGAGATTTTTTATTTTGCCATGTCGGCTACACAGTCCGAGCTACATACTTCTTTAATGATTGGAGATAACTGGAAGAATGATGTTGAAGGTGCGAAAAACGTAGGGATGGGAAATGTTTATTATAATATAAAAGGTGAGAGGGGCTTGCCTTTTAAACCTGGTTTTGATATGAGGGATTGGCAGGATATCGCTTCTTTCTTATGAAATTGAATGGAAGATGTTGATGGATAATTCTGTTGGCACAAACAATGTATTTGTATAAGGAGTGTCAGGTATTTGTTTCAAAGGGATGCTCCTGTGTATTGGAACATCCCTTGATAAGCATTTTTTTCTTTCAACTCCTTCCTTTAAAGATTATTTGAGAATTAGCGGAGTTGAATTTTTATTTAGTAACCTGGATTTTGTTGAGCTTTTAAAATAGGGTTAGCATTGGTTTCACTGACAGGTATTGGTAAAATCGCTCTAAAATAAGAACGGTCGAATACTTGTGATTCTTTATTTATAGAATAATGCCAACCTTTCTCATCTTCATTGGTATAACGTGTTATTGTTTCATTATTACGCATGGCGTCAAAGAAACGTTGTCCTTCACCTACTAATTCTTTACGACGTTCCAATAAGACTCTTTCTAGAGTAGCGGTAGACTCTGTAACTAATTGTTTTGTATCATCTGTACGGTTTTTAATAATTTCATTCAGATATTTAACTGTAGAAGCTTTGTCATTCAACTTAGCTGCAGCTTCTGCTGCATTTAAATACACTTCTGACAAACGAAGAATAGGTAAATTGTTTAATCGCATATCCCCTAAACTTCCCATTGGGAATTTATTGATAAAGATACGATTGTCTCCATAGGTCTTATACATATCGGTCGGTTTTCCACTGTCATCTGTTTTCAATTGTACCGGCAGAATCACATCCAAGCGAACATCACTTGGATCTTGAGCTAACATATCAACAAATGATTTTGTGCAAATAGCATCGGCATATCCATCTTCATGATATAAATATGCAATACCTTCACGGTCTGCCCAGTCATCAGAGCCGCTATTGACAAGTTCAAAAATCATTTCATTGATATGATTGGCGTTGTTTTTATCCCAAGCGTTTGCATATTGAGCCTTTGTCCATAGGCTATAAGGAGAATTTTCGATAATGTTTTTTGCTATATCTAAAGCCTCCTGGTTTTTACCCATGTATATATACACGCGTGTAAGTAGAGCTTTGGCAGCCCATTCGTCAATAAATCCTTGATTGTCTCCAGCTGATTTAGAAACATTTAAGGCTTTGGAGTCAATGGCTTCGGTTAAATCTTTTACAATTTGGGCATATACTTCGGCCACTGTATTACGTCCGGGAATAGCACTGGCATTCAAAGGATCTATCGGGGTGGTCACAATGGGTACTCCCATTGAAGCTCCATAATCAAAAGAATAAGGCATACCATATACTTTTACCAAATCAAAATGTACCAAGGCGCGAACAGATTTTGCCTGTGCATAGATGTTGTTCACATTTGCCTGATTCTTTTCGGCATCTGTTATTTTGTTATTTTCTACGGCTTCTATCAAACGGTTGGCACGGCGTAATACATTGTATTGTACATTCCACATGTTGGGAGCATCGTCAATGGTGTATTTCATTTCGTAACAACTGGAAGAGCGCATTCCTTGTGTACGTGCCTGCATGTCATCTCCCCGGACGTCACCATAGTAAAACATACGTGCGGCATAATACTGTGTATAGGTAGAGTTTCCCTGCAGACCATCATACATACCATACAAAGCGGTTTTTGCATCATTGTAATTTGTGATGGCAGAATTACTGGGAATACTATCTGATGGTGTCAGATCTAGCCAATCGTTTACACACGAAGTCAATGCAATGGTTGCCATCGTGAAAACTAGAGATTTATATATTTTTTTCATTTTGTTCTCTTTATTTTTTAGATTATATGTTGAATAAGATTTCTGGATAATGGAATTTTAATATCCTGTTTCTTATTCTGTATAAACTTTATAATTAATAAATTAGAATCCAACTTCTAAGCCAAATGTAATGGTTCTTAAAGCCGGTGTTTCAAATGTACATAGTCCATCAACGGGTGTTTCCGGATCAACATATAAACCATCTGATTTCCATGTCAACAGATTGTTTGCAGAAACGAAAGCCCTTAATTTGTTGATTCCCCACTTTTGAGATACTTTGGAAGGCATAGTGAAACCTAATGTGATATTTTTGATGCGCAAATGATCTGTAGACATCAACCAACGAGATGATGCGATATTAGTATTTCCATATGCAAACTGAGGTAATTTAGCATTATCGCCCGGTTTTTTCCAAGTGTCTTCTATTTTGTAATAAGCAGGTACGTTACCCAAATAATTATATGTACCTCCGTTAGATTGCAACCAAGTCGCATAGTCATAAGCATGGCCTCCTAATGAGTAGGTTAATGTCATATTGAAATCAATAAACTTCCAGCTTACAAAGTTTGTGAGACCACCCTGTACGGTAGGTTCAACTGATCCTATGATTGTTTTATTTGCTTGTGCGGAGTTGGTAGTTGTCTCTCTGCTTCCATCTTCTCCGTTTATATAATATAATTCTTTACCTGTTGCAGGATCAACTCCTGCATATTCATAAGCATAAATAGAATAGTATGGTTCCCCAATACGATGAATGGATACACCGCTAATCATTTCGTTCTGTTCACCATCCAACTTTGTTAATTTGTTTTTATTGTGGCTGATGTTGAATGTGGTAGTCCATGTCAAATTGTTGTTTTGAATATTCGTTGATTTGATTTCAAACTCAAATCCCCGGTTTCTCATTGAGCCTACATTCATCAATGTATTAGCAATACCACTCCCGTCAATAATGCCGGGTACAGCAGATATAGCTCTATCCATCAACAAGTCTTTAGTTTCACGATTGTACCATTCGAATGTTAAAGCCAGACGATTCCACAAAGTTAAGTCCAGACCTATATTTGTTGCATAGTTCTTTTCCCATTTCATATTAGGATTCTCGATACGATTTTCTGCAGAACCAGCTCCTTTATTATAATTGTATCCAAATCCGAAAACACCCAAATAACCATAATAATCAGATGGCTGTGTACCATTTACACCGTAAGAAGCACGTAACTTGGCATCAGTAATTACTTCTTTTATATTTTCCATGAAAGATTCACTGGTAATTCTCCACGAACCGGATACAGACCAAAAATCACCCCATCTGCTTTCTCTAGATAAACGTGAACTTCCGTCACGACGGAAACTGGCACTGAAATAATATTTATTTTCATAATCATAGTTCAAACGTCCTAGAAATGATGTCATACGATATCTTTGTACACTGCTGGATGCACGGGTATTACCTGCATTTTCTATTTCCGGCAGATAAGATGGATAGGTGTTTCCGTTAGCATATACATAATCATATTTGTAATCTTCTGTTTCAAAGCCAATTAAAGCGTCTAAAGTGTGCTTTTCTGCAATTACTTTGTTATATGTCAATTGAGTTTGGGTATTCAATTTCGCACGGTTTCCCATAACACGCTGGTAAACTCCATTAGAAGAACGTCCGTCATTTGAGCGGGGATCCCACCAAACACGTTCATTGTTTTGATTGAAATCATAACTGACTACCTCTTTTATGTTTAAGTTGTCCCAAATGTTCCATGTTGCAGAAAGAGAACCTAAAAAACGGTTTATTGTACTTCTGTTATAATTATAGGCTTCTGTTTGTATAGGATTGGCACCATTTAATGCCGGGAAGTTTGTGCTGAAAGAACCATCTTCATTATACGGATATGTAGAAGGAGAGGCAGTCATTGCATAGCACATGATGGGGCTGGCAAAACTGGTCCCTTCGTTGTTTACGTTTTGAGTGGAGTTGGTAAACATTGTGTTTGCCTCCAGTGTCAAACGATTGGCTTGATGAGTTACATTGGCACGTCCGGTAAAGCGTTCATAGCCGGAAACGTTTGTAATACCTTCCTGTTTAGTATAAGCAAAGGAAGTATAAAAACGTGTTTTTTCGCTTCCTCCTTGTGCGCTTACTTCATAATTTTGGTGACTTCCGTTGCGGAATAAGACGTCTTTCCAGTCTGTATAACCCGACCATGGTCTTGCGGCGAAGTCTTCAATATTCTTATCTGCGAAGGCTTTTGCAGCTGCTTCGTCATTACCATTGTTTAATGCATAGTTTGCAAGTCCCAGATGTAGTATTTCACGTCTGTCTTCTCCATTTAAGATCGGACGGTAGTTAATGGCCATGTTGGAAAGTCCCCAATCTGCTCTTAAATTGATTTTTGTCTTGCCGGATGCCCCTTTTTTAGTTGTGATAACAATTACACCGTTGGCAGCACGAGAACCGTAAAGTGATGCAGCGGCGGCATCTTTTATCACGGTCATAGATTCGATATCGTTGCTGTTTAATGTAGCCATAAGGCTGTTACCTGAATCTGCGTATGAGAATTCACTAACATTGCCATTCAGCATAGGGACTCCGTCAATAACGTACAATGGCTCATTGCTGGCATTGATAGAACCCATACCACGAATACGTACAGAAGCGACAGCTCCGGGTTGTCCTGAAGTTGATGTAATTTGTACACCAGATACAGAACCCGCTAAACGATCCTGAACACTAACTGTAGGGATATCTTGTAATTTCTCTGTTGATACATTAGAGGCTGATCCTGTAAATGATGATTTTTTGAAATTACCATATCCTGTTACTACCACTTCTTCAAGCACTTCGGCATCCGACTTCAAAGTAATATTGACAGTCTGTTTTATAGCCACTTCTTGTGTAGCCATTCCGATAAAGGAAACTACCAAAGTCTTTGCAGAACTTGGAACATTTGATAATGTAAATTTACCATCCATGTCAGTAACTGTACCTACAGTGGTACCTTTTACTAAAATAGAGGCGCCAACTACGGGTAATCCGTCCTCTTCCGAAATAACAGTACCTGTTACTTTCGTGATCTGAGCGGTTACCAAACCTATACCTACAAAAAGGCAGGTCAATAACAGCATTAATTTTCTTTTCATAAAATTCTCTCTTAAAGTTTAACTTTACATTAATATAAATTCATTCACTCTAACAAATTGCAAAGGTATGAATAAAATTGTAATCTCAAACAAATTATTGTAAAAATCATACTAAACTGCTATATTTTTATGCTTTTGGGCATTTAAAACTCACAAAAAACGAAAATAAACCTCATATTTATTCTTTTTTTAAAGTCGTAAGAAAAAGAGAGTTTCAAATTATAACTGACCATATAAACATACATTAACCTATAAACGTTAACAAATCGCCTAATAAATATAAAGATGAGAACAAAATAGCAGAATAATGCTTTTCTACTTTTCTTTATTGCGTCTTATTATAGAATTTCAATTTAAAGAATTAAATTATGAGGAAAATCAGTTATCGTTTCGTTTACAATCGAAAAAAAAGTTTAAATGACAGAGGAACTGCTTTAGTTCAAGTTGAAGCTTACTTGAATAAAAAGAAAGTGTATTTTTCTACGCATGTTTATTTACGGCCAGAACAATGGGATGTAAAAAGAAAGATTATTAAAGAGCATCCTAATCAAGATGCACTGAATGGCATGCTTAATGAATTTATTATAGAATTAGAAAAGAAAGAATTAAGTTTGTGGAGGCAAGGAAAGACAATAACCTTAAGCCTCATAAAAGAAGAGTTCAAATCGAACACAGATGCTTCATTTTTAGGGTTTGCACGTAAAGAAATAATGTCTTCTCAGCTAAAAGACAGCACAAAGCGTAACCATTTAACGACAATATCCCTTTTACAATCGTTCAAACCGACAATTGAGTTTGAAGACTTAACCTATAATTTCGTTACAGATTTTGAAAAATTTCTTTATGATTCCGACTATCAAACAAATACAGTAGCTAAACACATGAAGCATTTGAAATCTTTTGTTAATGCTGCAATTAATAAAGGATACATCGATCCTAATAACTATGCTTTCAGAAGATATAAAATTAAAATGAAAGAAGGAAAGCATGTTTTTTTATTACCGGAAGAAATGAAAAAATTAGAAGAAGTGTCTTTGATAGGAAGAAATAGTTGTTTGGAACATACTCTTGATGCATTTTTATTTTGCTGCTATACGGGATTGCGTTATTCTGATTTTGTAAGCTTAAATGAGAAAAATATCGTAAAAATGGATGGAAAATTATGGCTAATCTTTGACTCTGTCAAAACTGGTGCAGAAGTGAAATTGCCTTTAAGTTTATTGTTTGAAGGTAAAGCTTTAACTTTGTTACAAAAATACCAAGGAAAATGGAGTTCTTTTTTTTCAATAAAAAATAATTCAAGCGTAAATAAAGAATTGATACGAATTGGTAAATTGGCTAGAATAAACAAACACTTTTCATTCCACTCTGCAAGGCATACCAATGCTACTTTATTGATATATAAAGGTGCTAATATAACAACTGTACAAAAATTGTTAGGACATAAAAATCTTGCTACAACACAAATTTATGGAGAAGTAATGGGAAGTACAATCGTACGAGATCTAAAAAAATGTCAAAAAAGGTAGTAAATTCTATTGTCTATACAATATTTCTTATAAAGACGAGGAAGGGTCATTTTCAAAAGTGAATGTAGTCTTATCTTCTTAATAAAGTTTATCGTTTTGTGAACATGATAAATTTTTGTTGTGGTTGCAATACGATAAACTAAAAGAAATAAAATGTGACAATATTCATATCTTGGCATAACTGGGTAGAAAATAGGTACCAAAGTTCTTGAATTTCTGCAAGAATCATATATGTATACCATATAATATTCATATATAAAATTTTGCATCGGAAAATGATGATAATAGTTTGCCACTTTACTTTATGCCCCCTGTTTTCTTCTGTAATTCGAAGAGCAAACAATCTTTTGGAAGCCTTAAAATATAAAAAGACCAAGAAATATCAACTTTGGCAATACATTCAATACATAAATGAAAGATATAGGCTATCCATCCAAAAACTTTACTTAAAGCTCAATGCTTAGAAATTGTAGGACATTCTTAAGATCTATATAATATATATACGAATTACAGAATTAATAATTTTGTAATAATTATAGAATCAAATTGTAACTTAAGTAATATACAAGTATAGCTTAAAACAAATAGACCTAAAATGGATAAATTAGAATTCAAGAATAAAACTAATCAAAGCCATTTTGACTAATAATATTTGTCTTCATTTGATTTAATATAAAGTTATGTGGATTATGCTCTCGTTTACCTCACTTTTTGTAGAGAAACGGGAAAAGAGAAGGATACTAAAACAGATATTTATACACCTGTATACATATTGTTCTGTAAAACAAAGATTTAGAATATTATGTAAAAAACAAAAAGTGAGAACATGGATATAATGATACAACTTAATATTAATTGTTATTCATAGATTAGTATTGTATAAACTCATATATTAGAAAAACATGTAACCTTATAATATCATTTTGTATATTTAGGAATGTGTAACTCTGTACGATATAAAATCTTCCTATTAGCTTGAAAAGAATATTTCTATTAATAGTGAAAATTTTCGTAGCACTCTTTTTGCACATATTTTCTATTTATACAGGATGAACCTTATTAAAAAGCCAAGATTGTTTTAAAGCAAAGATAAGGGGCTCTTTTAAGAACAAATTTATGTTATTTAGGGGCTATCGATATCTTTTCAGTGAAGATAATAAATTTAGTTTCATTTTATGAACAGGGCAGCGGTGAGTGTTACAAAATGTTATACGTCTATTATTTCTTTCAGTAGAAGAAAGGTAGAAAACAATTATTTTCATACTCTTAGAATGGCTTAAATAAAGAAAAACAGATAAGACTTTAGTGTATTAAATACTGATTATCAATAAATTAAATAACTGATTAGTTCTGCAAAGACTTTGGTAGTTTCCTTTATCGGAATGGCTACACAAGAAGTGGCTATAAGACAGACTGTTAATATCACTTTGAAATCTGATACAGAGATGCTTGACGATGTGGTGGTTGTAGCTTATGGTACTGCGAAAAAGTCGTCTTTTACAGGTTCTGCGACTGCTGTTAGTGGAGAAAAAATAGCAAAAATGCAGGTTTCTTCAGTTTCTAAAGCCTTGGAAGGTGCAGCAGCAGGTGTACAAGTAATCAACACCAGTGGGCAGCCTGGAGAAAATGCTAAAATAAGAATCCGTGGTATTGGCTCTTTTAGTGCATCGTCGGCTCCTTTATACGTAGTTGATGGTATGCCTTATGATGAAGAGTCTGTTAATGCATTGAATCCTGCCGACATTGAAAGCATGTCTATATTAAAAGATGCTGCATCTGCATCTCTTTATGGTTCACGTGCGGCAAATGGTGTTGTGATGATCACTACCAAAAAAGGTATGGTAGATAAATCCAAAGTAACTCTTGATGCACGCTGGGGAGTAAATACTCGTGGTGTTCCAGAATATGATATCATGAAAGATCAAAGAGAATACGTACTAACAGCTTGGAATACTTTGAAAAATCAATCTACAGGTGCAGAAGCTTCCGAAGGATTAATAGGTAGCATTGGGTACAATCCATTCATCGGTGTAGCTAATAATGCCATGGTTTCAGCAGATGGTGTAGTTAGTTCTGCGGCTCTCCGCCATAATGACGATTGGGCTGATGCCGCATTACATAATGGTATGCGTCAGGAATATAATTTGAGTCTGCAAGGTGGTAACGCTAAGACAACTCATTTTTTATCATTGGGATATTTGAAAGATGAAGGAATTTTAAGGCATACTGACTTCGAACGTATTTCAGCACGTGCCAATATTAATCATACTGTAAATAAGTTTATTGACATCAATGGTAATTTGGCTTACGCAAGAGCGGAAAAAAATGCAGGCCAGTCACAAAATGCTAGTTTGTCTAATTACTCTAATGCCTTTATGTTCACTCAGCAAATCGCTCCTATTTATCCTGTATATGCGTATGACGAAAACGGAAATCGCATATATGACGAAGAAGGCAACACTGTTTATGATTTTGGTGATGGTACATATAGTACACGTATGGGCGGTTTCAGTAATCAAAATGTTGCAGCTAACTCTGGATTGGATGTGCATCAGACTTTGAATGACAATTTTAATGGCCGTGGTACTATCAACATTAATATTATTGATGGTTTAAAAGCGACTGCTAACATTGGTTATGATTTAATGAATCAAATCCGTACAGACCATATGAATCAGTTATATGGGGATGCTGCTAATGTGAATGGTCGTACTTATAAATATAATCAACGTATTGAATCGTTTACAGCAAATCAACTTTTAACTTATAGTAAAGCATTTGGCCATCATAATATTGACATAATGGCTGGTCACGAATCTTATTCATATACACTGAAATATCAGTATACTCATAAATACAATTTTTATACTATTGGAAATCCTGAGTTCAACAATGCCATAACTATGAGTGATATGAATTCATATACACAAGAACATAGTATGGAAAGTTTCTTTGGTCGTGTAAACTATGATTTTGATAACAAGTATTATCTATCTGCAAGTATTCGTTCAGATGAATCTTCCAAATTCCATCCTGATCACCGGCGTGGTACTTTTTGGTCTGTCGGAGGTTCTTGGAGATTAACACAGGAAGAGTTTTTGAAAGATGTGGAATGGTTGTCTAATCTTAAACTAAAAGCAAGTTATGGAACACAAGGTAATGATGGAATTCTTGATATAAATGGTTATGTAGTCTATCAACCATATTTGAAGCAATATTCTGTAACCAATAATAACGGAGATTTCTCTGTAGTCGAAACTTATCGTGGAAATAAAGATTTGACTTGGGAAAAAAGCAAAAATTTAAATATCGGTTTGGAAGCTGCTTTTCTTAATAACCGTTTGAAACTAGAAACTGAATATTTCTTGAAGAAGACTTCGGATATGTTGTACAATATGCCTTATCCCATTTCTTCTGGAATTTCTTACGTTCCAATGAACCTGTTGGATATGCAGAATAAGGGGATTGAATTTACCATTTCTGCCACCCCAATTCAAACAAAAGATTTTATATGGAATTTATCTTTTAACGGTACACACTATAGCAATAAGATTTTGAATCTTCCAGAAGACAAAAGAGAGAATGGAATTATTCATGGTACCGCTTCTTTGTTCCGCTTAATGGAAGGAGGGTCTATTTATGATCTTTATACGTATGAATATGCAGGTGTTAATCCAGAGACAGGAGCGGCACAATGGTATATGGATGAGAAAGATGCTAATGGCAAGGTGACCGGAAGGACCGTAACCGAAGACTATACTCAGGCAAGCAAATATGAATTAGGTTCTACTTTGCCCGATTTCCAAGGAGGTTTTTCAACTGATTTTGCATACAAAGGAATCGATCTTTCTATAGCTACAAACTTTCAAATTGGTGGAAAGATATATGACAGCATGTATTCTTCTTTCATGCATGCGGGAAGCAATATTGGCAGCAACTGGCATAAGGATATCTTGAATGCTTGGACTCCGGAAAACAAAAATACAAATGTGCCTATAATGGATGGTGCGCAAAATAGTAATAGCCAATCCTCACGTTTCTTGATAAATGCATCATTCTTTAACATCCGTAACATTTCATTAGGATATACTTTCCCGAAAGAATGGATGAAAGCAATATCAGCAAGCAGTGCACGTATTTACGTATCTGCCGATAATGTAGCTTTATTCTCTAAACGTAAAGGTATGGACCCCCGCCAATATGCTTATGGATATTCGGCTGCCAATTATTCTGCGATTCGTACTTTATCATTCGGCATTAATTTGAACTTTTAAAAGAATAGAATTATGAAATATACAAAATATTTAGCAATATTGGCTGCAGCGTTTATGATGGGATCTTGTAGCGATGACTTTTTGGACAAGGAACCTTCAGAAAATGCATCAGAGGACCAAATTAAAGATTTGCTTGATAAAGATCCTACAGCTATTCAAGCATACATTACAGGATATTACAAAAATATGTTTTCTCCGGAAGCACAGCAAAGTCATGATGATTTCGGGTTAAAGGCATTTGAATTGGCCACAGACTTGATGGGAGATGATATGGCGTATATGACTTCACACTTCTTCGTATATGATTATCTGCTTGACAACCGTGCTTCAAGTTATCGTCGTACTACCACTTACTGGCAAGAATTATATGCTGTAATCAGTGGTGCAAATGAAGTAATCAGCGGTCTGAAAGAACAAGCGGACAGCGGTGATGAGAGTGTTGAGAAGATGCTGGGACAAAGTTACACTATACGTGCTTACTGCTATTTTTGGTTAATAAACATGTACCAACAACCTTATGAATGGAATAAAGATAAATTAGGTATTCCTATTTATACTGAATCTGAAACCAAATTGAATCGTGTTCCTGTAGGTGAGGTCTATGAACAGATATTAAGTGATATAGATAAAGGATATAATTATTTGAAAGGAAAAGGAATATCCAAGAAAGATGAATTAAATGAATATGCAGCAGCTGCTATTTATGCAAACATTCTTTCATTTGTTAATGATTATCCCGATCAATGGAATGAAGTTGCTAAATACGCAAAATTGGCTATTGAAGGTGGCTCACTGATGAGTGAAAAAGAATTACTTTCCGGCTTTAATGACCTTTCTTTGAGCGAAGTGTTGTGGGGGGCTGATATTAATGGTGAAACGAATACATTCTACGCTTCATTCATGAGTCAAGTTGATCCTTACGGTCCGGGATATGGTGGTAATTTAGGAAATTACAAAATGATTTCCAGTGATTTGTATGAAAAAATTTCAGATAATGACATTCGTAAAAAATGGTTTGGAGTTGATTTGGGAGAAGCAAATACTCATTATAAAGTAAGACAATATGTGCAGCGCAAATTTATTGATGTAGGTTCTACCGCGCCTGGTTTTACTCCTACAGGTGATACTTTTTGCTCTGACTATATTTATTTGCGTACTGGTGAAATGTATTTTGTAGCTGCAGAAGCATTATATAGGGCAGGGAAAGAAAGTGAAGCCAAAACAATGCTGACTACGATTATGAAAACTCGTAATCCAAAATATGAAACATCCGCAACAAGTGATGCACTTTTACAAGAAATTGAACTTCAAAAGCGTATTGAAATGTGGGGTGAAGGTCGTCGTTTATTTGATATGAAACGTCGTAATGAAAGTTTGGATAGGACACATGCAATTAATCATAGTGCGATTGCTCCAAAGGAAGTCCCTGCAGGTAGTAAATTATTCATTTATCAAATCCCCGATAAAGAGTTAAATGCCAATAGTGAGATTACTGATAAAAACGAATAACTAATAATAAGTCTATAATAAAAAAGATGCCTAGTAATCTAGGCATCTTTTTTATGCTTAAGGTAGAATAAAAGTAGACATAAAATCAAATTATTTTTTTCTTTTTATAATATATAGTTGATTTATAGTTTGTTATAATAGACGTAATATTGTATATCTGTAAGAAAACAGAATGCTAAAACTTTGATTACTAGATGCTTTTTTGTATATTTTAGTTCTGCAAAGACTTTGGTGGTTTCCTTTATCGGGATGGCTAGTCAAGAGGTTTCTATCAAACAGAATGTTAGCATCATTTTAAAATCTGATACTAAAGTGCTTGGAGAAGTGATGGTTGTTGCATATGGTACTGCAAAAAAGGAATCTTTTACAGGATCAGCATCCGTTATTAATAATAAGAAACTGGAATTACGTCCTATAAGTAATGTTACTAAAGGATTGGAAGGACAGACTACAGGTCTGTTAACAACTTCAGGCTCAGGTCAACCTGGCGAAGCTGCCAAGATCGTGATTCGCGGTTACGGTTCCATCAATGCCTCACAAGATCCTTTGTATGTAGTTGATGGAATACCTTTTAGTGGAGATATGAGTTCTATCAATCCTGCCGATATTGAAAGCATGACAGTTTTAAAAGATGCTTCAGCCGGAGCCCTTTATGGAGCCCGTGGTGCAAATGGTGTAATTATGATTACTACCAAACAAGGAAAAGAAGGCAAGACTAAGGTATCTTGGCGTTCTACGGCAGGTTGGTCTTCACGTTCCTTGAAAGCCTATGACATGGTTGACCAAAAAGAATTTGTACAGTTAACGTATGAAGGTTTACGCAACGGATATATCTTTGACAATGGATATAACTGGGAAGCTGCCGGTAGACAAGCATCAGCAGATTTAGGTGGCGTTTTAGGTGGAGAACAATATAATCCATTTAAAAATTACACATGGGGAACAATTATAGATCCTGCAACAGGTAGAGTGCAGGGTGATGCTACATCCGCATGGAATGAATCTTGGATGGATGCAATACAAAGAGACAATGCATTTCGTCATGAACACCAGTTGTCTGTTAATGGAGGTACAGAAAAGACCAAATATATGTTCTCTTTGGGATATTTAAATGAAGATGGCATCTTGATTAATACCGGTTTCCAACGTTATAATGCCCGTGCAAACATAAACACAGAAGTGAATAAATGGATGAAGACTGGATTGAATGTGTCACTTTCCAATTCCACACAAAATTTCAGTGATTACGAAGGTTCATCTAATTCAAATGTGTGGTACTCTGCACAATTTATGGCTCCGATTTACCCGGTGTATATAAAGGGAGAAGATGGTAAAGATGTATTAGATGCCGATGGAAATCGCCAACTGGACTACGGTGACGGTAGTGTACAACGCCCACAGTATAGTGATTTCAATCCCGTAGGCGGTTTGGTGGATGACAAGGCTGATATAAAAACAGATGTAGCCGGTTTGCGCACATTTTTGGCATTCGGCTCAGATTCGGAAGATGCCGGATGGGCTAAAGGTATTAAGCTGACTTTAAACTTTGGTCTGGACTACCGGAACAAATCTCAAAAATCATATATGAATATGCACCATGGTAATCAGGCAGCTGCCGGCGGTTTGTTGATGAAATATAACAGAAGAACCCAATCTTATACTTTTAACCAGTTACTGACATGGGGGCGTTCTTTTAACTTTCATAACATCGATCTTTTGGTTGGTCATGAATTTTATGCATACAAATATGAATTTCTGTCTGCCGGAAAAACCAATTTAGTAGATGGTATTCTTGAATTGCGTCCGGGTACAAATCTATACAATGCAGACTCGTATTCGGAAGATTATCGTGTGGAATCCTTCTTTGGAAGATTCAATTATAACTTTAATGAAAAATATTATTTTTCAGCCTCTATCCGTACGGACGGTTCTTCACGCTTCCAAAAAGATAACCGTTGGGGTACTTTCTGGTCTGTCGGTGCCAACTGGAGAATTTCACAAGAAAAGTTTATGCAGAATTTGACTTGGATTTCTAATTTATCAGCTAAAATCAGTTATGGTGAACAAGGTAATGATAATCTGTTAAGATATGATAGTCTTGAAGGAGGATATGTACCGGATTATTATCCTTGGCAAGGACTCTATCCATTGGAATATCCGAATGCCAATCAAGTAGGAGGTCTGATCGGTGCTTTGGAAAACAAAAAACTTTCATGGGAAAAAAGCGGTAATTTAAATGTCGGTATTGAGGCAAGTATGTTTGACGGACGCTTGAATGTTAGTGCTGAATATTATAACCGCAAAACAACGGATATGTTGCTGGGATACCCTAAGGCTACTTCTAGTGGATTCTCTGAATACAATGCGAATATCGGTTCTATGCGTAATACCGGGTTTGAATTTAGTTTAGGTGGTTCCCTTATCAAAACCACTGATTTTATATGGAACTTAACTTGGATGGGCTCTACTGTAACCAATAAAGTGCTGAAACTAACTGGGGAATCTCCTGAAATTATCAAGGGAGTTTTCAGTATTAAAGAGGGAATGCCTATTAATACATATTATATGGCTAAATCTGCCGGTGTGGATCCTGCAACAGGAGCGCAGCTCTATTGGGTATATGATAAGGATGATAATGGCAACATCACTAACGAATATATCAGCAGTGACTATCAAAAAGCTGCGAACAGCAAATATTATTCCGGCAGCCGTATACCTGATTTATATGGTAGTATCAATACCGATTTCTCTTACAAGAATTTCGATTTGTCAATATTGGGTACATATTCTATAGGAGGTAAAGTTTATGATTCATTATACGCTGGTTCTATGGAAGTTATGTATGCAGGCAATACATGGAACAAACATGCTTTGAGACGTTGGCAACAACCTGGTGACATCACAGATGTACCTCGTATTCAAATTGGAGGTTCCTACACAGCTTCAGACCGTTTTTTAGTTGATGCTTCATACTTTGCTATCAAAAATATCACTTTGGGCTACACTATTCCCAAACAATGGCTAAAGAAGGCCGGGCTAGAGTCTGTCCGCATATTCGGATCGGTAGATAATCTCGCTTTATTTTCTCATTTGGACGGTATGGACCCACAGTATAACTTCAAGGGCGAAACAGACTATTCTTATGCTCCCAACAAGACTTATTCAGTAGGTTTTGAAATTAATTTCTAACAATTTAAAAGAATACAGGAAAGTATGAAAAAAATATTTAAATACATATTTGCCGGGATGGCTGCAATGTCTGTGGTAGCTTGCAGTGAGGATGCTTTGGAAACCAGTCCTTCATCTTCTGTTTCTGGCAACGAATTATTAGGAACAGCAACTAATGCATTAGTATCATTGAATGGTGTATATCGAGCAATGTATACAGCAGGGGTTTCAAACAGCTCTAACACTCATCAATGTTTCGGTATCACAGCTTATAATCTGGTGGCAGATGTTATGGGTGAAGATTGCATTATGAACGGACAAGGTAGCGGCTGGTTTTGGTATGATTGCGTTTACAACGTAAAATCAAGATATACCTCTACCGGATGGCGTTCTTATGATATGTGGAATGGCTATTACACTTGGATTTCTAATGTCAATTACATTTTGGCAGAAGAGGAAACCATGTCTGGAAGTGAAACCGAAAAGAATTATGTGCTTGGACAAGCCTACGCTGTACGTGCTTACAGTTATTTTATGCTGGCACAAATGTTTTCTCGCACTTATAAAGGACATGAAAGCGAACCTTGTGTACCACTCTATACAGAACCGACTGATATTGCAACAGAAGGTAAAGGGCGCGCAACGGTTGAAGAAGTATATCAACAAATCACTTCGGATCTTGACAAAGCAATTACCATGCTGGGCAACTCAGGTAAAAGAAAACATATCAGCCATATCAATGAGGCTGTTGCCTCAGGTATAAAGGCTCGTGTCGCTTTAGTGATGGAAGACTGGCAGACCGCTTTGGATGCCGCGAATGCCGCAATAAGCAAAAGTGGGTGTAGTATCGGCACTGGAACTGCGGTAACCGGTGGAATGAATGATGCTACTGCCAATAATGTGATGTGGGCGGCCGAAATCATAGCCGACCAGTCCGGAATGTATGCAGGTTTCTTTACACACATGGATGCGGATCAAGGGAAATATGGAGCTAGTGCTCGAAAACAGATAAACAAACTGCTTTATGCAAAGCTAGGCACAAATGATGTCCGCAAAAAATGGTGGAATCCACAAGACGAGAATAATGAAAAGAATGGTTACCAACAAGAAAAATTCAAGTTTAAAGATTATGCGAAATGGACGGGTGACTATATTTTTATGCGTATTGAGGAAATGTTTTTAACCGCAGCAGAAGCATCTTGTCGTTTAAATGATGACAAAGGCGCACAACTGATGTTGAACAGTTTAATGCAAAAACGTGATGAGGATTACACTTGCAAAAAAACAGGAACGGCATTAGGTAAGCTCACCTCAGATGAAACTGGTTCTTTACTTGAAGAAATTATAATTCAACGCCGTATTGAACTTTGGGGAGAATTTGGACGTATCTATGATATACGCCGTCTGAAACAAGGATTCAGACGTACTGCAGACATGGGCTGGCCATCCAGTGCTTTAATTGCTGGTACAGATACGGAAGATCCTGAGTCGTATGCATGGGTATTAACTATTCCTCAAACGGAATTTGATGGTAATCCGAACATGGATTCTAGCAAAGATCAGAATCCGATAGGTGATCATAAATAGTATTAATCTGTAAGCAAGTAAATTATGAAAGTAAATAAATATATAATCGGCATGTTTGTTGCCACTGCAACTTTTTTTGTATCGTGCAACACCGACAATGAAGGAGATATATACAATAGCACAACAATGGGGGTGACATTCGCCACAGGCACACAATCGGTTTCCTTTCCTTCCACAGGATATGAGGGTTTTGATGTAGAAGTCTTACGCGCGAAATCTTCGGAAGCTACTACAATTAATTTATCAGCAACATTAGTTGTCGGTGATAAAGAGCAGGAACTCCCTGCCTCCATTACCGTACCTTCCTCGGTTTCATTCGCAGCAGGGGAATTTAAGACCAATATTCATGTTACAGTTGGAGATATAACTCCTGGACAGAATTATAAAGTCAAGATATCTTTGCCGGAGGAAATGGTTACGATAGACCAGACTTCGGATAAAGTCATAACTGTTTATAGGGATTATACTTTTTCTTCATTAGGAACTGGAACATTTAAATCTGCGGCTATGGCAGAGGAAGGGGAAGATTTTGCAACTTGGGAAGTGGAAGTTCAAAAAGCAGACCAGATATCATGGTATAAAGCTATGAACTTATATGAAAAAGGATATAACATTGTCTTCAAAGTTAATGAAGCCAATGAGGTCACTGTAGAATCTCAGCCGGCATGGAAGCACGCATCCTATGGAGAAGTTTTTGTTTCAGGCAAAGGTGCTTTGGAAGACGGGGTTATTACTGTGAAGCTGTCGCATGATGTACCCAATGTTGGTGGTTTTGGTGAATTTAAAGAAATACTTTACCTACCTGCTAAATAATTTAGATTTAAGATATGAGGAAAAGATGAAGCTTTCTCCTTAATTATCCAATAAATTATTACCCAAGTATACAAAATTAATGTATACTTGGGTAAATCTATATAGTAAATCGGTCTTTAGAAATTATTGATAAACATCTGTTAACTCGAATTCGATTACTATATAAATGTGCTTGTAAAGACATATATGTTAAATATTTAGTTACATATTTGGAAGGAACACAACAAACTACCATCAATCCTTATGAACTGATTGTAACTCCTGACGGGAAGTCAAATTTTGATTACACACGGAATCTTCCATCAGTTTTTTTAATGTTCTTCTCAGCCAAAACTCAAAAAAACGATCATAGACCGGATGTAGCATATTATGCCGTCAAACAGTTGATATATTTCAGATATAACATTTTTATTAATGTACTTCCCGTTTTTCTGGAAATGGTGTGTAACAAATTTTGTATATTCTTTCAGTCTGATAGATTGTAAATCCAAAATCATAGTACTTTGATAAAAAAGCCGGAAGACTTATAAAAATTTCTCCCGTCATATGACATTGTGAACATAAATATATAAATGGACATTGTACAATGTTATATATAGATGCTCAAAATAGCTTTAACGTTCTTTCCCGGATATTGAGCGATAACTTGAAATTAGTCAATCGCTACTAGGCAGATTTTGTCTGCTTTTCCTAGATAGCTAAGTATTTCGTCCAAAGTAACAGACGTTTTTTGCTCTCTCCCATTTCTAAATTCCAATTTGGATTTCCTCTTTCATTATTTCATGCATTTTTTTTGCAAAAAAATTATAATCTTATTATAATACAATCATTATAATGAGATTTATCACAATTAGACTTTTTTATCGTATAAAGTAATTTTGAGGTAGAACAAAAGTAGAAAAAAAGGTTATCATAACTTTGTTTAAAGTAATTCCCGCAGAGTAAATAAAGAGAATCGATAAATTTTAATCTTTTGATTATAAGCACTTTCTGTGTCTTGTTAGTTCTGCAAAGACTTTGGTAGTTTCCTTTATCGGAATGGCTACACAAGAAGTGGCAGTCAAAGCAAACTTGAATATTGTATTGAAGTCTGATACAGAACAGCTTGAAGAGGTAATGGTGGTGGCTTATGGTACGGCGAAAAAATCTGCATTTACAGGTTCGGCTGCCACTATAAAAAATGAAAAAATAGCGACGAGACAAACTTCAAATGTGACAAATGCTTTGGCAGGTCAAGTAGCCGGAGTGCAAACTACGAGTAATAATGGTCAGCCGGGCAAAGATGCTGAGGTGCGTATTCGTGGTATTGGATCTATATCGGCTAGTAACAAACCTTTGTATGTGGTAGACGGAGTTCCGTATGATGGTGAAATTTCTGCTATCAGCACTTCTGATATAGAATCGATGACAGTGTTGAAAGATGCTGCTTCTAACGCTCTGTATGGTGCACGTGGTGCCAATGGTGTAATTTTGATTACTACCAAGCGTGGTAAGAGTGGGGAAGCCCGTGTTACTTTTGATGCTAAATGGGGTATAAATAAACGTGGAGTACCTAATTATGAAACAATTACGGATCCGGCTACATTCTATGAATTAAACTATTCTTCTATCTATAATGCTGATTTGAAAGGATATGCGGCAGCCGGAGACTTGGCTAAAGCTAATGCGTACGCTAATCAAGCGATGCTTTCTTCTACATATTTGGGATATCAGGTGTATTCCATTCCTCAAGGACAGCAACTGATCGGTATGGATGGCAAATTGAATCCTAGTGCGACATTAGGTTATTCTGATGGTACATATTATTATATTCCGGATAATTGGTCGGATGAAATTTTTGAAAATAACCTGCGCCAAGAGTATAATTTAAGTATTAGCGGTGCGACCGAAAAAATGAATTATTATATGTCGGCCAGCTATTTGGATGATAAGGGAATTGTTCCTAACTCTGGTTTTCAACGTTATTCTGCACGTTTGAAAGCTGACTATCAAGTGAAGCCTTGGTTGAAAATGGGAGGAAATGTATCATTTACTCATTATGATAGCCGTGAACAGGATACTGAGGGTGGTACCTCAAATGCAAATATCTTTTATGCGTCAAATATTATGGGAGCTATTTATCCTATGTATGTTCGTGATGCACAGGGCAATATTATGGTAGATAATCGAGGTTTCCTTCGTTATGATTATGGAAAGCAAGGACAAGATTCGAATGGTAGCCGTAATACTATTCCTAATGCAAATCCGTTGGCAAGTTATATGTTGGATAAAATGAAATATTCTGGTGATGTGGTTAGTGGAAAATGGTCTGCTGATATTGATATATGGAATGGAATCAAGGCAAAAGTGAATATAGGTGTTGATGTAAATAATGTGCGTTCTACAAATATGGTTAACCCCTTCTACGGACAGTATTCCGAAACTAGCGGAGTCGGAGGTTTGATCAGTGTAGCTACTGAGCGTACATTTAGTGTAAATCAGCAGTATTTGTTGACATACAACAAAACATTTAATGATGTTCATAATGTGGATATTTTGGCCGGACATGAAAGTTATGACTATAAATATCAATATTTGTACGGACAACGTGAGAAATTGTACGATCCGAATGTTCCTGAATTAGGCAATGGTATTATGAACCAGAGCAATAATTCATATTCTCGTAATTATGCAACAGAAGGATGGTTGTTCCGTGCGCAATATGACTATGATGGACGGTATTTTGTTTCAGCTTCTTTCCGTCGTGATGCTTCTTCTTGCTTTCACCCGGATAATCGTTGGGGTAACTTCTGGTCTGTAGGAGCAGGATGGTTATTGAGCAAAGAGAGATTCTTGGAAAACCAGTCTTGGATTGATATGTTGAAATTTAAAATTAGCTATGGTTTGCAAGGTAATGATAACTTGATGTTCCAAGGTGGTTTGTACCGTAACTACTATCCGTATCAAGACCAGTATACATTGGCAAACAGTAATGGTGATTTTTCAACTTCTTTATATTATAAAGGTAATAAGGATATTACTTGGGAAACTTCACATAGCTTTAATACTGGATTTGATTTTGCTTTTTGGGGTGGTAAGTTAGGTGGTTCTGTTGAGTACTTCTCACGTAAAACAACTGATATGCTTTATTTCAAACCGGTAGCAGCTTCAATGGGTTATTCCCGCTATCCCGAGAATGTGGGTTCAATGGTAAACCGTGGGGTTGAATTGGATTTGTATTCCAATATAATTGAAAACAAGAACTTTTCCTGGAATATAAACTTTAATCTTACACATTTTAAGAATAAAGTCTTGGAATTATCTCCTGAACTGAATGGACAATTGATTGATGGTGGTCGGATTTATCGTGAAGACGAGTCTATGTACCAGCTTTATTTACCTAAATATGTAGGTGTGGATTCTGAGACAGGAGAGAGTCTGTGGGCGCTGGTGACTCCGGATGAGAATGGTAATACAGTTACAAAATCTTATTCTGTCGCTTCTGAAAACAGATTCGCATCAGGTGATATCCTACCTAAAGTTTATGGTGGTTTTGGAACAAGTGTCACAGCCTATGGCTTTGATCTCTCTGTTTCGTTTGCATATCAGCTTGGTGGACGTATTTTGGACTATACTTACCAAGGATTAATGGACGTAGCAGCTACAGGTAGTGCTTTGCATAAAGATATGTTAAAAGCATGGACTCCTGAAAATAAAAATACGGATGTTCCTCGTATGAATATTAATGACCAATATACGAACAGATTAACAGATCGTTTCTTGACTAGTTCGGACTATTTAAGTTTGCAGAATATTACATTGGGTTATACTCTGCCAAAGAGTCTGACACGTAAAATGCAGATTGACGGTGTTCGTGTTTTCTTTGTTGCAGATAATGTGGCTTTGCTGACAGCTCGCAAAGGGCTGGATCCACGTCAAGGTTATGTGGCTGCTGACAATGTGTATTCACCTATCCGCACAATTTCCGGAGGTATATCTTTAAATTTCTAATTTAGCAACCTATTTTTAAGAATATGAAATTGTCAAATAAATATATAGCATTTGCAAGTGTCGCTTTATTAATGGCATCTTGCGATTTGGATAAATTCCCTGAAGGAGATTACATATCTGAAGAACAGAAAGAAGATATAATCAATGGCAGACCTAATTTGATAACTGCTGAAGTGAATGCTATGGCAGCCAAATTAAATACTTTTGGTACGATTTCAGATGATGCCACTACTTATCATAATGATTATGGTATTCCTGCGGTATCTATGATATTGGAATCAGGAGGGCAGGACTTGGTTGCATTGGTTAATGGATATAATTGGTTTAATACATCTCAGAATTATAGTGACAGAGTATACGATAGTTCAAGCGATGAATTGATTTGGAAAACGTTCTATAATCACTTGAAAGCTGCAAACAATGTACTGAAATTGATAGCGGCAGATACGGAAGATTCTTCTTTGAAGGTTTATCGTGGGCAAGCTTTAGCTGCTCGTGCTTATGACTATCTGAACTTGGTTCAAATCTATCAGTTTACTTATGCAGGTCATGAAAATAGTCTGGCAGTACCTATTGTTACAGAAACAATGACTGATGAAGATATGCAGAATAATCCGCGTGCAACTGTACAGCAGGTGTATGACCAAATTATGAGTGACCTGAATACGGCTGCTGATTTATTGGCCGGGTATGATAATGGCTCAAACAAAGATCAGATTGATGAGACGGTAGTTTACGGATTGCGTGCTCGTGCTAATCTGTTAATGCAAAAATGGGCGGATGCAGCTAAAGATGCAGAACGTGCCATCGCTGGCGGTACACCTCAGACTTTAGCTCAGGTGTCTACTCCTACCTTTAATTCGGCATCGGCAAGTTCATGGTTATGGGGAGTGATGATTACGCCTGATAATGATGTTGTCCAGACTGGTATTATCAACTGGCCTTCGCACTTGTGTTCTTTTACCGGAAACGGTTATACTTCAGGAGTGCCCGATGGATATAGAAAGGTGAACTCTGCATTATATGATTTAATACCCGAAACAGATATTCGTAAACAATGGTTTTTGTCTCCGGATAATAAATCTTCATTGATTGATAATGAACAGATTGAGGGTACTTCCATCGTTGAATATTTTGGTTTGACTCCGTATGTAAATACAAAGTTCGGAGCTTATCAAAGTATATTTGGTAACACAACCAATGCATCAGACTGGCCTTTGATGCGTGTTGAAGAAATGTATCTGATAAAAGCTGAGGCAGAAGCCATGGGTGGTAATTTGAGTGGCGGAAAGAGTACATTGGAAAATTTTGTACGAACATATCGGGACCCTTCCTTTACAAGTAAAGCTAATTCGGCACAGGATTTTCAGGATGAGGTTTGGTTGCAGCGTCGTATGGAGCTTTGGGGAGAAGGTTTCTCACTGTTCGATATCCTGCGCTTGAAAAAGCCGGTGATTCGTAAGAATACGAATTATGACCCGTCTGTACAATATAATTCAGCTGCAGAAGCACAAATCCTGATCTACCGGATTCCGCAATGTGAAATGGAAACCAATTCCGGAATCAGTGATACTGATAACAATCCGGCGGCTCCACAACCACAACTATAGGGAATAACTGTAATAAAAAAGAGGATGACGTTCAACGTTCATCCTCTTTTTTTGTTATATTTGTCGCGAACTTATTTAGATTGATAGATAAATGAAAGAATTTGTAATTTCTGAAGCACAGGTTGAAACTGCCATTTTAGTTGGTTTGATTACTCAGACACAAGATGAGCGTAAGACCAAGGAGTATTTGGATGAGTTGGAGTTCTTGGCCGAAACGGCTGGGGCAACAGTGGTGAAAAGGTTTACTCAGAAACTGCCTGCTGCCAATTCCGTGACTTATGTCGGTAAAGGAAAGCTGGAAGAAATCAAGGAATATATTCATCAGGAAGAGGAAAATGAGCGTGAAGTCGGAATGGTGATTTTTGATGATGAACTTTCTGCTAAACAGATACGTAATATAGAAGCTGAACTGAAAGTGAAGATCTTGGATCGTACTTCGCTGATTCTGGATATTTTTGCCATGCGGGCTCAAACAGCAAATGCTAAAACACAAGTGGAATTGGCCCAATACAAGTATATGTTGCCTCGTCTGCAACGTTTATGGACTCACTTGGAACGTCAGGGAGGTGGATCTGGTGCCGGTGGAGGTAAAGGCTCTGTGGGATTACGTGGTCCGGGTGAAACTCAGTTGGAAATGGACCGTCGTATTATTTTGAATCGTATGTCATTGTTGAAAGAGCGGTTGGCTGAAATTGATAAACAGAAGTCCACTCAACGTAAAAACCGCGGACGTATGATACGTGTAGCTTTGGTAGGGTATACTAATGTGGGAAAATCTACTTTAATGAATTTGCTTTCAAAAAGCGAGGTCTTTGCTGAAAATAAACTTTTTGCAACATTGGACACCACAGTACGCAAAGTGATTATTGAGAATCTGCCATTTCTGCTTACAGATACCGTAGGATTTATCCGTAAATTACCAACGGATTTGGTTGATTCCTTTAAATCAACTTTGGACGAAGTACGTGAAGCGGATCTGCTGATTCATGTGGTGGATATTTCTCATCCGGATTTTGAGGAACAAATTTCTGTGGTTGATAAAACGATTGCTGATTTGGAGGCAGGTGGAAAGCCTACCATGATTGTTTTTAACAAGGTAGATGCTTATACCTATGTAGAGAAAGCAGAGGATGATTTGACTCCTAAAACCAGGGAAAATATTACATTGGAAGAACTGATGAAGACATGGATGGCGAAATTGAATGATAATTGTATCTTCATTTCTGCTAGAGAGAAAATAAATATGGATGAATTGAAGACTATTATATATAATAAGGTACGCGAGCTACACGTACAGAAGTATCCTTATAACGATTTTCTTTATCAAACCTATGATGAAGAATAAATACATATAGAAAATGAAAACTTATCGTTCACTTACACAAGAAGAAATACAACAATTAAAAGAGAGATCATGCACTGCGGTTGATTGGGCTGAAATTGAAGTAGTAGAGAACTTTAAGACGGACTATATTTGTCATACCCGTTTTTCTGGAAGGGTCAGATTGGGAGTTTTTGAAGACGAGTTTATGTTGGCGGGTGGCATGCGTAAACATTCCGGATTGTATCATGCGACTTTGCATAATGTAACGGTGGGCGATAATTGTTGTATTGAGAATATAAAAAACTATATAGCCAACTATATAATTGGGGATTATGCATTTATAGAGAATGTAGATATTATTCTGGTAGATGGCTGGAGCAAGTTTGGAAATGGCGTTGAAGTAGCTGTATTGAATGAAACGGGTGGACGTGAAGTGCCTATTCATGATCGTCTGTCAGCGCATCAGGCCTATATTTTGGCATTGTATCGTCATCGTCCTGAATTGATTTGTCGGATGAAAGCCATTATTGACCAGTATGCTGAAGAGAATGCTTCGGATACAGGTACTATTGGCCAGCATGTTACTATTGTTGATGCGGGATATATAAAGAATGTACGAATAGGTGATTATTGTAAGATAGAAGGGGCGGGACGATTGAAAAACGGCAGCTTGAACAGTAATGAGCAGGCGCCTATTCATATCGGCTATGGAGTGGTATGCGATGATTTTATTATATCAAGCGGTTCCAATGTGGAAGATGGAACTATGTTGACCCGTTGCTTTATCAGCCAGGCATGTCATTTGGGACATAACTATTCTGCATCTGATTCTTTGTTTTTTAGTAATTGTCAAGAAGAGAACGGTGAGGCATGTGCCATTTTTGCCGGACCCTTTACGGTGACTCATCATAAGTCTACTTTGCTGATTGCCGGAATGTTCTCTTTTATGAATGCGGGTTCCGGCTCTAATCAAAGCAACCATATGTATAAGTTAGGTCCGATTCATCAGGGAGCTATGGAGCGTGGGGCGAAGACTACTTCCGATTCTTATATTTTATGGCCCGCACGTGTAGGTGCATTTTCTTTGGTTATGGGGCGTCATGTGAATCATGCCGATACTTCTAATCTGCCTTTTTCTTATCTGATAGAGCAGCAAAATACCACTTATTTGGTGCCGGGGGTAAATTTGCGGAGTGTAGGTACGATTCGAGATGCTCAAAAGTGGCCTAAACGTGACAAACGTAAAGATCCGAACCGTTTGGATCAAATTAATTATAACCTGTTGAGTCCTTATACTATTCAGAAAATGATGAAAGGGCGTAGTATTCTGAAGGAATTACGTAAAGTATCCGGAGAAACCTCAGAAACTTACTCTTACCAAAGTGCGAAAATTAAGAATTCTTCTTTAAATAATGGCATTCGTTTTTATGAAACGGCTATTCATAAATTTTTGGGTAATTCATTAATCAAGCGTTTGGAAGAAGTTCGTTTTAACAGTGATGAGGAAATCCGTGCCCGGTTGATTCCTGATACAGAGATAGGGACAGGAGAATGGGTGGATATTTCCGGATTGATCGCTCCTAAAAGTGAGATAGAGAAGTTGATGGCAGATATAGAATCTGGAATTCTGACTAATGTGGATCAGATTCATGACCGTTTTGTTGAGATGCATCGTAATTATTATACATACGAGTGGACATGGGCGTACGAGAAGATGCTTGAGTTTTATAATCTGCGTTCCGATGAAATAACGGCAAAGGATGTTATTGCTATCGTGAAGAAGTGGCAGGAGGCTGTTGTCGGATTGGATAAAATGGTCTATGCCGATGCGAAAAAGGAATTTTCTTTGTCTGCTATGACGGGGTTCGGTGCAGATGGATCACGTGAAGAAATGGAGCAGGATTTTGAACAAGTGCGTGGGGTATTTGAAAGTAATCCGTTTGTGACAGCGGTGTTGCAGCATATTGAAGCGAAAACAGCGTTAGGTAACGAGTTGATAGAACGGATTGCTTCTATATGATATTTTTGATGAGAGTATTCAAACTAAGATGAACATTCGGAAAAGTTACAGATGGTAGTTATATATAAAAGAGCCGTATGAACGCTGGAGTAGTTATACGGCTCTTGCTATTGGATGACATTTGAGCTTGGACACTCCCTTTTTTATTTTTTTACCACAGGTAGTATAACTCTGCTTGCAGCTCCTTGCTGATGATAAATTTTGATTTTTTGTTTCATCACAAAATCTTCTACCGTACAATGATAGGTATCAATAAATTTTTGTGGATTGCGGTCAATAATGGGGAACCAAGAGCTTTGAATTTGAATCATCAGTCTGTGTCCCGGTAGGAATGTGTGTGCCACATCATACAGTGTGTAATTAACCGGAGTTATTTCTTCCGGTTTGAAAGGCAGGGGATTGTCGAATCCCTTACGGAAGCGTCCTCTGAACAATTCGCCACGAATCATCAGCTGGTACCCACTCATTGGATAGTCACTCTTTAAATAATTGCGTGCAGTTTTGGAATATTCAAATTTTTCAGGATATACATCAATTACTTTCACCATAAAATCAGCGTCAGTACTACTAATGGCAGTCATTAATTCCACTTCTATAGGGCCGGCCAGTGTCAATGTATCACATAGCGGCTCCGTCATGAAAGTAATGACATCGGGACGTGAAGTGGCAAAGCGTTGGTCATCTACCATGAATTCTTTTGTCCGGTAAGTGGTAGGGTTTGCCGTATAGGGTACCGGACGTGACATATCTGAAATATATTCTGAATAAGACTCTTGTTCTGCCGGTGCTTGTGTGGATACTGATCCGTTTTTATGTATATAATAAGGTATGCCAGTAGTTTTTTGTACAGGCCATTCGTCGTATGTTTTCCATTCGTTTTCACCTGTATGGAATATATTTACTTTATGTTTGGGCTTTTCTCCCTTTCCTTCCAGGAAATATCGGAAAAAAGGATATTCTATATTGTCCATGTAATAAGCCGAAGTGCTTTTGCCGAAATACAGATTACCGAAACCTTGGAACCCGCGTACTGTCCAGGCTCCATGCCACCAAGGACCGAATGTCAGATATAAATCTGTATCCGGTGATTGCTCTTTGATGGCTTTATAAAGATTCCAAGCTCCGTAACAGTCTTCGGAGTCATACAGTCCACCTACCACCAATATGGCGGGCTTCAAGTTATAACAGGAGGTACGTGCGTCGCGCTCTTTCCAGAAATCATCGAAATCAGGGTGGTTTTTGATATCATTCCACAATGTCTGTGTAGTATCACGTACCAAGTCGTCCACGTTCTTAAAGGTACCGAGTGTCAGAAAATCTGTGTAAACATCATTCTTTACAATTTGGTTCATCACTCCTTTCCCTATGTGGCGTCCTTCCAGTCTGGGAAGGAAATTAGTGGTTTGCAGCAGGGTGAAGGCTCCGTTGTGATGACGGTCATCTCCACGGAACCAGTCGGTGACGGGAGCTTGCGGAGAAACAGCTTTCAAAGCCGGATGATTGGAGGAAGCTGTCATAGTGGCATAGAAACCATCATAACTGATTCCCCATGTTCCTACATTTCCGTTATTATATGTGTTGTGAATCAACCATTCTATGGTATCGTATGTGTCCGTAGCTTCGTCTATATTCTTTTTATCTTTCTTACCCTTTTTGTTTTTGTTGAGAGGGCGTACTTGGATAAATATCCCTTCACTCTTATGCCGTCCACGTACATCTTGGAAGACGATAATATATCGGTGCTCTATATAGTTTTTCAGATTAGTCCTGAAATGACGGTCAAATCCTTCTCCGTATGGGGAACAAGAGTAAGGGCTGCGGTGCATCAGGATAGGATGCTGCCTGCTGTTGTCTTTCGGTTCGTAGACAGCGGTGTAAAGCTTGATTCCGTCACGCATGGGAATCATGACTTCCCGTTTCGTGTAGATTTCTTTCAGTTTGAGTTCGATACTGTCCGGTTGGTTTTTTGCTTGGGTTTGTGTCCATCCTCGAGGGATGAGAAAGCATAACAGTAATGAAGTAATAAATAATAATTTGCCTAATTTTTTCATGTATAATGCGATGTTATTTTAATGAGTTGGCAAAGGTAAGGACATTCCTTGAAAGTTTTCACGCTAATTAAGGAAAAATTTCGATAATAGTTACTACCTTTGTCACACTAATAACTTTTAACTAAAAATAAGTATCAATATGGCAACACCTCCGTTCCACTATCAGCACATGTTCCCGTTGGGACCTGATAAAACCGAGTATTATTTGCTGACTAAAGATTATGTGTCAGTAAGTGAGTTTGAAGGAAAACCTATCTTGAAAATTGAAAAAGAAGGTCTGACTGCTATGGCTAACGCTGCTTTCCGTGATGTTTCTTTTTTGCTTCGCCGTTCACACAATGAACAGGTTGCTAAGATTCTGAGTGATCCCGAAGCCAGTGATAACGATAAATATGTAGCATTGACTTTCTTGCGTAATGCAGAAGTTTCAGCTAAAGGTAAATTACCTCTTTGTCAAGATACGGGTACTGCTATTATCCATGGTGAGAAAGGTCAGCAGGTATGGACCGGCTATTGTGATGAAGAAGCCCTTTCCTTGGGAGTTTATAAGACTTATACGGAAGAAAATCTTCGTTATTCTCAGAATGCTCCTTTGACTATGTACGATGAGGTGAACACCAAATGCAACCTGCCTGCACAAATTGATTTGGAAGCTACTGAGGGTATGGAATACAAGTTCCTTTGTGTGACTAAAGGGGGTGGTTCGGCGAACAAAACCTATTTATATCAGGAAACGAAAGCTGTATTGAATCCGGCTACATTGGTTCCTTTCCTCGTTGAGAAAATGAAGACTTTGGGTACGGCCGCTTGTCCCCCTTATCATATTGCATTTGTAATCGGTGGTACATCAGCAGAGAAGAACTTGCTGACTGTTAAGTTAGCTTCCACTCACTATTACGACGAGCTGCCTACTACCGGTAATGAATACGGGCGTGCTTTCCGCGATGTGGAACTGGAAAAACAAGTATTGGAAGAAGCTTATAAGATTGGTTTGGGTGCACAGTTCGGCGGTAAGTATATGGCTCACGATGTCCGCATCATCCGCTTGCCCCGTCACGGTGCTTCTTGTCCTATAGGTCTGGGTGTTTCCTGTTCTGCTGACCGTAATATAAAATGTAAGATCAATAAAGACGGTATCTGGATTGAAAAGATGGATGATAAACCGGGTGAACTGATTCCGGCAGCACTTCGTGAAGCAGGTGAAGGAGATGTGGTTAAGATTGACCTGAACCAACCTATGGCGGATATTCTGAAAGAATTGACCAAATATCCGGTAGCTACCCGTCTGTCATTGAACGGAACTATTATTGTAGGTCGCGATATTGCTCATGCTAAATTGAAAGAACGTTTGGATCGTGGCGAAGATTTGCCGCAGTATATCAAAGATCATCCTATCTATTACGCCGGTCCGGCAAAAACTCCGGAAGGTATGGCTTGTGGTTCTATGGGGCCCACTACGGCAGGACGTATGGATCCGTATGTGGATTTGTTCCAGTCACATGGTGGTAGCATGATAATGTTGGCAAAAGGTAATCGTAGCCAGCAGGTAACGGATGCTTGTAAGAAGTATGGCGGTTTCTATCTGGGCTCTATTGGTGGTCCAGCTGCTATCCTTGCTCAGAATAATATCAAGAGCATTGAGTGTGTGGAATATCCGGAATTGGGTATGGAAGCTATTTGGAAAATAGAAGTGGAAGATTTTCCGGCATTCATTTTAGTGGACGATAAAGGTAATGACTTCTTCAAGCAGTTGAAGCCGCGTTGCCTTGGAAATTGTAAATAATTAATTATTTCGTAATAATACTAATACAGCCTTCCTCCCTTTAAAGGAGAGGGGGCTGTTCTGTTTTTTATTTAATTGGTGTTATCCGTTACCTTAATAATATGATGAAAAAACTACGATTGTTGTTTGTGCTGTTATGGGTGACAAGCAACTTATTTTCTTCTCCTGTTACAGGATTATTAGAGCGCATCGACAAAGGAGCTTCCTCCAAATTTATTATCGAACGTCAGAAATCGGGGACCGATTTTTTTGAACTCGATCAGAAAGGTGATAAAGTAATTATCCGGGGTAATGATTATGTAAATATTGCTACCGGATTGAATTGGTATTTGAAATATTATGCAGGCATACATCTTTCTTGGAATGGAATGACTGCAAAACTGCCTGCTGTTTTGCCCCCTGTGACTAAAAAGGAACGGCATGAAACAGATCTGCCCTATCGTTATGATCTGAATTATTGTACTTTCTCTTACTCCATGGCTTTTTGGGACTGGGAGCGTTGGGAAAAGGAGATAGATTGGATGGCGCTTCATGGTATCAATCTTTCCCTGGCATTGACAGGGACTGAGTCGGTTTGGAGAAATGTACTTCTAAAACTAGGATATACTAAGGATGAAATTAATGAGTTTGTAGCCGGACCGGGTTTTACAGCTTGGTGGTTGATGAATAATCTGGAAGGGTGGGGAGGACCTAATCCTGAAAGCTGGTACATCCGCCAGGAGAAACTTCAGAAGAAGATCGTAAAAAGAATGCGTGAATATGGCATCGAACCTGTGTTGCCGGGATATTGCGGCATGGTTCCCCATAATGCAAAGGAGAAATTAGGATTGAATGTTGCTGATCCCGGATTTTGGTGCAGCTATCATCGTCCTGCCTTTTTACAGCCGGAGGATGAACGCTTTGAAGAAATCTCTGCTTTGTATTATAAAGAACTGACAAAACTGTATGGAAAAACTGGTTTTTACGCTATTGATCCGTTTCATGAAGGGGGAAGTACTCAAGGAGTAAATTTGGATGCAGCCGGTAAAGCCATCATGAAAGCCATGAAAAAAACAAATCCGGATGCTGTGTGGGTGGCTCAGGCATGGCAAGACAACCCTCGTACTTCGATGATAGAACATTTGGAAGCAGGAGATTTATTAGTCTTGGATTTGCACAGCGAATGCCGTCCGCAATGGGGGGATCCGGCATCAGAATGGTGTCGCAAAGGGGGATATGGACAACATGGGTGGGTGTATTGTATGCTTTTGAATTTTGGTGGTAATATAGGATTGCATGGTAAAATGGACGCGCTAATTAATGGTTTTTATGATGCGAAAACAGATAACCATGCCGGAAAGACGTTGTGTGGAGTAGGGATGACTCCGGAAGGTATTGAGAACAACCCGGTTATGTATGAGCTGGTGATGGAGTTGCCATGGCGTGAGCATCGGTTTACTCGTGATGAGTGGTTGAAAGGATATGTATATGCTCGTTATGGGGTAGAGGATGAGGCTTTGCAACAAGCTTGGGATTTACTAGGTAACGGTATTTATAATAGTCCCAAGGAGAAGATACAACAGGGAACGCATGAGTCTGTATTCTGTGCTCGTCCGGGGTTGGATGTATATCAGGTATCCAGTTGGTCGGAGATGAAAGAATACTATAATCCGCAGGATGTGATAGAGGCTGCCCGACTGATGGTTTCTGTGGCTGATAAATATCAGGGTAATAATAATTTTGAGTTCGATTTGGTGGATGTGCTACGGCAGGCATTGGCAGAAAAGGGGCGTTTGATGCAAAAAGTGGTAACGGCTGCGTTCCGGGCAGGAGACAAGCAAGTATTTGAGTTGGCTTCACAGCATTTTCTGCATCTTATTCTATTGCAAGACCACTTGCTGGGTACCCGGAAAGAATTCAAGGTTGGAACTTGGATTGAAGCGGCACGTTCAGCAGGACAGACCCAGGAAGAAAAAGCATTATACGAATGGAATGCACGTGTTCAGATTACTACATGGGGAAATCGTGTAGCGGCAGATCAAGGCGGACTTCGTGATTATGCTCATAAAGAATGGAATGGCATTTTGAAAGATTTTTATTTTATGAGATGGAAGGCTTATTTTGATTATTTAGCTTGTGTCCTGGATGGAAAGCAACCGGAGGAACTTGATTTTTATACCTTGGAAGAAGCATGGACTAAAGAAACAGGATTCTATTCCTCAATTCCTGAAGGAAATACTGTGGTAGTAGCTAAAAACATTTTTGAAGAAGTTTTTTAAATGTTCTTTCTACTATGGATAACTTAAGACTTTCATAGGTTATAAGGCTTGATTATGGGTTCAGAACTGATGGGTATGAAATTATGATAACTTTATTCACGGTAGGGGGTGATTGAATTTACCCCTTACAGTGAATGAAAGTTATGGAAGCAGATAGCGTGTAGAAAACGCTTACTTCTTCTTTTCGGATGTCTGTTTCCAGATACGTACCATATAGAATGCACAATGTGTGAACGCAAAGACGAACGAAATAGCGAGCAATGTCTTGTCTTCCTCCCAGCCTACAGTCTGTTGATGCCATAATCCTGTAATAACTGAAAGTACAGACAGGGCGATTCCTGCCATATTCAATATGGTGAGTCCTTTGCGTCGTTTTACATTATGTTCTAGCTTGCTGTGTTTTACTCCGTAGCAGGCATAAACATCCAGACCTATCAGCATCCATAATACCAATCGGATCCAAGTATCAGCCGGAAGAAACAACATCATACAAAGGCAGGTAAGGATGCCTAGAATCGGTACCGTGGGAACAAAAGGAGTTTTAAAGGCACGATGTACGTCAGGCATACTTTTGCGCACGATCAATACTGCCGCGCAAACCAATGTGAAGGCGAATAAGGTACCTATACTGGTCATTTCTCCGGCTACACGTGCCGGAACAAATGCTGCCAGCCCTCCTACAATGGCCATGAATAACAAATTACTGTGTGCCGGTGTCCGGTATTTCTCGTGAATCTTTGAAAAGAAAGGAGGCAACAGTCCGTCGCGGCTCATACTTAGAAATACACGGCTTTGTCCTAGCAAAGTTACCATAATAACCGAGCAGTAACCAAACAGGATAGCCAGTACGATGGCCCGGTTCAACCACGGATAATCCGGATGAATTACTCCTGTGGTATCTGCATGTCCCATGTGGTCAATCGCTACGGCAACAGGTGCGATACCTTGTTGTCCTGCAAAGTCAGAATAATGGGCAACTCCCGTCATTACGTAAGCAAATACCATATAAAGAATGGTGCAAATCAGCAGGGAACCTAGAATGCCGACGGGCATATCCCGCTTCGGATTTTTTGTTTCCTGAGCGGCTGTACTTACGGCGTCAAAACCAAGAAAGGCGAAAAATACAATCGCTGCTCCACGCAATACGCCCGAGAATCCGAACTCGCCTAAAGTACCTGTATTGGCAGGGATATAAGGAACATAATTCTCTGCATTAATGTATTTCCATCCTAATACAACGAAAATAAGAATCACTGCCACCTTCAGGAATACAATGAAGCCGTTAAAAATAGAACTTCCTTCTGTTCCACGAATCAGAAAAATACTCATCAGCACTACAATCAGTGCGGCCGGTATATTCACAATACCTCCGTCCCAGGGACAAGCAGCAAATGCATGGGGTATATTGATCCCCACTCCTTCCAAAAAAACAACGAGATATCTGCTCCAACTGATACTGACGGTAGTAGCGGCAACAGTATATTCCAATACTAGATCCCAGCCGATAATCCATGCTATAAGTTCGCCCATTGTAGCATATGAGTATGTATAAGCACTACCTGCTACAGGTATCATGGAAGCAAATTCAGCATAGCATAAACCGGCAAAACAACAACCGATTGCCGCTATGGCAAAAGATAAAGTAATGGCAGGACCTGTGTATCCTGCGGCCACTGTTCCGGTGATGGAAAATAATCCGGCACCGATGATAACACCTACTCCTAATGCGATTAAGCTCCATGGTCCCAAGACTCTTTTCAGGGTCTTGTTTCCAGACTCATAGGCTTCGGCTTGTAATGCAGCAAAAGGTTTCTTGATAAATAATCCCATATCTTTTTACAACGTACTTAGTGATAATTGTGTGCAAAGGTACGGATAACTGCTATGAATTACAAGCTATAAGTAAAGGCTATAACGATTATTCAAGATATTTCGTTATTCTTCCACTTAGTTGGAGCAGGGAAATTTCACAGACTTTGGTGTTATATTCAGCAGATAAAATACGTTCTTCCGCATCAAGCAGACTCTTTTGGGCTTCACGCATCTCGATACCGGAGAGATCTCCCAGCAGATAACGTTCTTTGGCTATTTCATGGTTTTCACGGGCGGCAACCAGATTTTGGCGTTCCAAATTTAATAAACGTAAATTATTGCGATAGGCTTGCCACAGATTGCTTAAATCTGCTTTCAAACCCAATTCCAGTTGTTCTCTTTCCAGTTGCGAGTTACGTATTTGCAGGCTGGCATTGCGCTTTTCACGGCGACGGTTACCATCCCATAGGTTAATGCCTACGGTAATTCCTCCGTTTAGTCCCCAATTGCTTCTCCGGCTGGTGGCGTTTGTTTCATATTTGTTGAATGTATAGCCATAACCGGCGTTCAATTTCACATAGGGATAATTACGGGATAGAACCTGACGGTAATCCAATTGGGCAATTGTTGTATTTTGATCAGCTTTCAGCAGGTTGGCATTCGTCTTAAGGGTGGATTCCCATAATTCATCATAATTCAGCGCGTCATTCACTGTTATGATAGAGTCATTGACACGTAGCGGCCGGTTGACTTCCTGTACAGCCATTAACTCGTTCAGGTTGATACGTGAGGTAACCACCAGTTCTTGTTGTTTCATATATTGTGCACTGTCTGCATTGAAGTCCACTTTGGCTTGTTGATAATCCAGCCGGGAAAAATTACCGATATGGTATCGTTCTTCTACAATGCGCAGGCGTTCTTTGGATAAAGACACAGCGTAAAGGAAGTTCTTCAGACGGATTTCCTGTTGTACATAATTATAGTATTCGGCAGTGAGTCCCGCTATGAAATCTTCAAGGGTGATACGCGTGTTGGTTTCTCCCTGGTGTTCCAATTCCTTAAGTTTTTTGTAGGTGGTGCTGATATTGAATCCGTCGAACAGAGTCCAGTTTACATCCAGCCCGGCCTTTAAGGTTTGGTCGTAGATGTTTCGTTCACTGGCTGTAGTGCCTGTACTTCTGCTTTTGGTATCCGTATTGTCCAACGTTCCTGTATATCCGGCAGACAAATCAACAGTTGGCAGATAACCGGCATTTGCTAATGTGGCATTGTTATGGCTGATTTGTTCTTCATTACGGGTGATACGTATGGAATAATTGTTTGCAAGCCCTTCCTCCAGACATTTTTTCAGCGTATAAGGATATTGCGCATAGGTGGAAGCCACCCATGCGGTGCAGATACATAAAGTTATAATGATTCGTTTCATACAATTTCTGTTTTAACGTTTCGGTTGGTAGATATATAACTATAAATAGCCGGTACGATATACATGGTCAGGAAAGTAGATACTAACATTCCTCCCACAACAGCCGTACCCATGGCGATACGTTGATTGGCGCCTTCTCCTGTTGCGAATGCCAGTGGAATCAAACCTAATACGGTAGAGGCACTTGTCATGAGAATAGGGCGCAAGCGTTGCAAAGCGGCATCCCGGATGGCCTGCATCTTGTTTTCTCCGCCCTCCTGCTTCTGATTGGCGAATTCCACAATCAAAATACCATTCTTTGCCACTAGACCTATCAACATGATAATGCCGATTTGGCTGAATATGTTCATCGTGATACCTCCGGCATACATGAAAATCAGTGCTCCTGCAATGGCTAGCGGAACGGTAAGCATGATAATGAAAGGATCCTTGAAACTTTCGAACTGTGCTGCCAGAATAAGATAGATAAGTATCAATGCCAGAATGAAAGCAAACATCAGGCTGGATGAACTTTCCCGATAGTCTTTGGAGTCTCCCGACAAGGCGGTACGGAAGGTTTCGTCCAAAGTCTGGGCGGCGATTTTATCCATTTCTTCCAAACCTTGTCCGATGGTCTTTCCATCTGCTAGTCCGGCAGATACGGTAGCGGAAATAAAACGGTTGTAGTGGTATAATTTAGGAGGAGCTACGGATTCTACAAATTCTACCAGATTGTCCAATTGAATCATTTCCCCTTTGTCGCTTCGTATGTAAATAGATTTGATATTGGCCGGTGTATTACGTTGTTGGCGGTTTATCTGGCCCAAAATCTCATATTGTTTTCCATTCATATAAAAATAGCCCATACGTTGTCCGCTGAGACCGTATTGCAGTGTTTCGGCTATATCACGCACAGTGGCTCCCATTGTGCCTGCCTTATCACGGTTAATATTCACTCTCATTTCTGGGCTGCTGAACTTCAGGTCCACGTCCGCCATCTGGAAAGTAGGGTTATCATATACTTTGCTTAAAAAATCCGGTAATACTTTCTCCAGTTTTTCTATACTGACAGCTTGTAGTACATATTGTACGGGCATACTTCCTCTCCGCCCGCCGAAAGAAGACTGTTGTTGCACAAAGGCACGTGCTTTCGTTTTATTGCGGATGGCCTGTGAAATACGTTCGGCAACTTCCATCTGGGTATAATCACGATCTTTGATATCTTTCAATGTGATACGTATATTTCCACTGCCACTGGAAACGCGTGCGGTTACTGATTCTGCATCGGGTATAATAGAATCTACCAGATTGTTGATATCTTCCGTATAATCACGGATGTATTCATAGCTGGCTCCTTCAGCTGCACGTGTATTGATACTTATTTGCGAACGGTCCTCCATAGGAGCCATTTCAGCGGGTATTTGGCCCCAAAGTACTCCGATGGCTATCAACATAATCACTGTAACAGGTATTGCCCATATGCGTCTTTTAAGAAAAGCATTCAGTGAACGGGCATATATGCGGTTCATACCTTCAAAGAAAGGCTCTGTCTTTTGGTAGAACCATCCCTGTTTTTCCCGTTTAATCAATAACTTGGTTGCCAGCATAGGGGTGAACGTTAATGCGGCAAAGGAAGAAATGATGACCGAACCTGCCACAACGAAACTGAACTCACGGAATAAACGTCCGCTGGTTCCTTCCATAAATACGATGGGCAAGAACACTGCCACCAGGGTGATAGTGGTGGAGATAACAGCGAAGAAAATTTCTTTTGCCCCTTCTATTCCTGCTTCGAACGGACGCATACCTCGTTCTATGCGGATATAGATATTCTCTGTCATAACGATGGCGTCATCCACTACCAAACCTACAGACAATACCACCGCCAGCATGGTCAGCACATTGATGGAGAAACCTGCTATGTACATCACAAAGAAAGCTCCGATCAATGAAACCGGAATAACGATGCAGGGAATCAGTGTCACGCGCCAATCGCGCAAGAACAGGAAAATGATGATGATAACCAGTACGAACGCTTCATACACCGTACTTTTTACTTCATCAATAGAAGCGCGGATAAACTTAGTGTTATCAAAGCCATAGCTGTATTTCACATCGTCGGGCAAATCCTTCTTCATCTGCTCCATACGCTGGTATACGGCATCGGCGATTTCGATATGGTTGGCACCGGGTTGTGGAATGACAACGACACCTACCATCGGCACTCCGTTCATTTTCATATAACTCTTGATATCTGCCGGACCTAGTTCGGCGTAACCGATATCGCTGAAACGGACAACTCTTCCGCCTACTTCTTTTAATATGATGTTATTGAATTCTTTAGCGGTGTGCATTTGTCCCATGGTGCGTAAGGTCAATTCTACGGTATTACCTTCAATGCTGCCCGAAGGGAGTTCTATATTTTCATTGGTTATCGCGTTCTTTACATCTACCGGAGTAATGCCATACCCTGCCATCTTGGTGGGGTCGAGCCATAAGCGCATGGAGTAACGTTTTTCTCCCCAAATAGATACGCTGCTTACATCCGAAATGGTTTGCAGTTGTTCTTTTACGGTCAAGTCTGCTATTTCACTCAGTTCCAACAGAGAGCGGCTGTCACTTTGGATAGCTACCATCAGGATAGGCGTTGCATCGGCATCAGCCTTGGATACAGTAGGAGGGTCACAGTCGCGTGGCAGGTAACGTTGTGCGCGGGACACTTTGTCACGTACGTCATTGGCGGCAGTTTCCAAATCGACGGATAATTCAAATTCCACTGTGATACGGCATTGTCCTTGTTGGCTGACACTGGACAAAGAACGGATTCCCGGAATACCGTTGATGTTTTGTTCCAAAGGCTCGGTTATCTGATTCTCGATTACATCGGCATTGGCACCCGAGTAACTACAGCTAACAGAGATGATCGGATTATCTACCGAAGGATATTCGCGGACTCCCAATGTATTGTAACCGATCAGTCCGAAAAGTAATATGATGATGGTAAGCACGGTGGCAAGCACAGGCCTACGGATACTAAGTTCGGAAATATTCATAAAAGTATTTTTTTAGTTGTTAGTTAATGGCCTGAAGTTCCACAGGCATTCCCTTACGTAATTGCAGTGTACCCGATGTCAGGATGGTATCACCCACAGACAATCCTCGTACAATCTGTACTTCGGCTTCGGTACGGAGTCCTATAATAATATCTACAGGGTCTGCAACTCCGCTACGATAAACAAATACTTTATTTTTACCCATTTCGGGGACAATAGCTTCGGATGGAATCGCTATCGCGTCTTCTATTTCTTTTTGTTTTAATTGAATATCTGCATATCTGCCTGCCAGCAGTTCGCCGTTGCGGTTGGGGTAGATGGCACGGATGTTCAATGAATGGGTTTCCATATCTATACTGGATTCGGTTGCATAAACCTGTGCATGATAGGTATCCAGTTTTCCTTCTACTTTGAACTCCAGATTAGTCCCTTTTTTTATTTCCCGGGCATAACGTTCCGGTACAGCGAACTCTACTTTCAATGGGGTCACTTTGGTCAGTTTGGCTACTACAGTGGTAGGGGAGGCGTATGCTCCTGTACTGACCTGTCTCAATCCGATGATACCGTCGAATGGTGCGCGGAGTTCGGTCATGTCAATATTGGCCTTGATATTTTCGATATCGGCGTTAAGGGTGGCAAGTTCGGTTTTTACCTGTTCGTATGCTTCTTTACTGACTGCATCTCGTTTTAACAGAGCGTTTTGACGGAACACACGGTCTTCGGCTAAAGGTATTTGTGCTTCCAGACGTTTTAATTGAGCCTGTAACTGCCGGTCGTTTACTTTGGCAAGTAATTCTCCTCGTTTTACCAATGTGCCTTCTGTGAAAAAAATATCGGTGATCTTTCCGGAGGTTTCAAAAGACAAACTCACTTCTTCGTCAGGAACCAGGCGTCCGGTAACCAATATTTCATCTGTCAGCAAGTGTGGTTTTATGACTTGTGCATTGACTTTCAATGTACGTTGCTTGTTTTCTTTAGGTAACGCGTCGGCGGCTGTCAGTTCTTCATTTTCGTGAGGGGTAAATTGATAGATGCCTAGTCCGGCCAAGCCGGCTCCGATTAATATAATGATGCCCCATTTGATTCGTTTGTTCATGTGCCTTTCTATATGGGTTTAATAAATACGTTAATGTAAGGTTAGATAAAAAAACGTGGCGCTCAGTTTAAACGCCACGTTCTTTTTTAATATTTTTTTTCGTTTGCCAGCTTCCACATCGCAAGGAAAGAGGCTTTGGTTATATCGACTATCTTCAGCCAATTGATTTTCTGTGTTTCATCTCCCGGAAGGTGATAATCGGGATGGGCATCAGTGTGATACCATATAATAGGTATTCCCAGTTTGGCGAACGTGCCGTTGTCGCTGCCTCCCACCGGATTGTCCCAAGCCCGGTAGTCAGGGGATAGCTGCAAGCGGTAATCTTCAATATCTTTTTTCAGCCAGTCACCGAAGGCCTGATGGGCTGCGGTATAGAAGTAAACGAAATAATCGGGCTGGTCCTCCCGGTTGTTACGTCCTATCATGTCATAGTTCAAATAGCCTTTTACCTTCTTAATATCCGGATAGTTCATGGCGAAATAACGGGATCCCAGCAATCCCTTTTCCTCACCATCCCAAAAGGCGAAGATAACGGTACGTTCCGGTTGCTCACCGGTAGCAAGAAAGGCACGGGCTACCTGTAATACGGCTTGAACGCCTGATGCATTATCATCTGCACCGTTATAAATCTGATCTCCTTCCAGCATAGGATCGTAGCCTATGTGGTCGTAATGTGCGCCGATAATGACAATTTCATTTGGATTCTTTCCTTCTATTTTACCTAAGATATTACGTAATGCCAATTTTTGATGTACCACTTTTTTCAGTTCCGCAATAGAATCGGGATGTACTTGCCAGCGTTTTCCTTTCACTTGCCGTTCAGCATGATATACATCAAAGGGTTGTATATAATCTCCGGCTAGCAGTGGTTTTATTCCCATCTGTTTCAGGCAGGAAATGATATAATTGCCTGCAATGCGTCCACCTTTCCATCCGGCTTCGCGTCCTTCCAGTTCGTCACAGGCCAGAAAGCCGATATGTGCTTCGGCTGTGGCACGGTTAATGGTTTCTACTCCTTTTTTTTCAGGAGTCACTTTTTTAGGAGAAGCGGCATTCAGCCCGGTGGTGCATAATGCAAACAGTGCAATAGCTAAGAGGTGTTTTTTCATAAAGTTGTGGTTTTTAGTAAGCGGCGCGATACTTGCCTTCTTCCTTGTCTTCCAACATGTTCAGGTAAGAAGTATAGCGTGACTCGCTGATTAGATGTTTCTCCACTGCATCGCGTACGGCGCATCCGGGCTCGTGCCTGTGGGTGCAGTTTCCATACTTGCATTGAGCGGAATATTCAAATATTTCTTTAAAGTAATGTCCTACTTCCTCTTCTTCCATATCAAATGTTCCGAAACCTTTGATACCCGGAGTGTCGATGATGTATCCACCACCGTCTACTGGGAACATTTCGGAAAAGGTTGTGGTATGCATTCCTTTGTTATGGTAATCGGAAATTTCACCTGTTTTCAAGGTTTGTTCAGGCAAAATAGCATTGATTAATGTTGATTTCCCTACTCCTGAGTTGCCTGAAAGCAAAGTGACCTTTCCTTTCAGGTCTTTTTTCACTTCGTCTGTACCTATGTTGTTCAGTGCGGAAACTTTGAAGCAAGGGTAACCGATGTATGTGTACAGGTTTATCAGAGCATCCATATAGCGTGTATCATCCTCATTATACCTGTCTATCTTATTGAATATCAGTTTGACGGGTACACGGTATGCTTCTGCAGTGGCTAGAAAACGGTCAATGAATATAGTTGAGGTTTCGGGATAATTAATTGTAACAATCAGCATACATTGATCCAGATTGGCCGCCAGTATGTGCGATTGTTTGGAAAGGTTAGAGGCGCGCCGGATGATATAGTTCTTGCGGTCTTCTATCTCACTGATGAAGGCGGTTCCTTCATTGTTGATAATGATTTGTACATAATCTCCTACAGCAATGGGATTGGTACTCCGAATACCTTTTAAACGGAAATTTCCTTTGATCTTGCATTCGATGGTACGTCCGTCTTCTGTTTTGACAAGATACCAGCTGCCTGTGTTTTTTATTACTAGTCCTTTCATAAATTAAAATGAAGGATGAAAAATGAAGAAAGAGGGATTGGACCGCACGGACAAGAGCAAGGCTGTGCAGGACAATTCTTCCTTCTTCATTATTATTGCTTCATTATTTTAAGTTCTTCATTAAACCGTCATAATTTCTTTATCTTTCTCTGCCAGAAGTTCTTCAATCTTCGCGATATATTTATCGTGTACTTTCTGAAGTTTGGCTTCCGCATTCTTTTGCTCGTCTTCGGGCATACCTTCTTTAACAGCTTTTTTCAGTGTATCTATAGCGTCACGGCGTGCGTTGCGTATACTTACTTTTGCGGTTTCGCCTTCGCCTTTACATTGTTTGGCCAGTTGCTTGCGGCGTTCCTCTGTCAATGGCGGAATACCCAAACGGATGATTTCACCGTTGTTTTCGGGAGTGATGCCCAGATCAGAGTCCATGATAGCTTTTTCGATGATACGGAACATACTTTTGTCCCATGGCTTGATGGCGATACTGCGTGCATCGGGAGTAGTCACGGCAGCTACATTACTGATGGGAACCATGCTTCCATAAGAGTCAACACGAATGCCGTCCAGCAACCGGGTACTGGCTTTTCCTGCACGAATGTGCGCTAAGGCCTCTTCCAAATACATAACGGCCATGTCCATTTTCTCTTGTGCGTCGTTGATGCAAGTTTTTGCGTCTATCATACTGTTCTGTTATTTAAGTTGTTTATTGATTCGTTTTAAGTGAAACAAAAGTAATTTATTTTTTGATTATCTGCAATAAAAGGGGGATGATTTTATATTTCTAACGGCTCTTTACTTTATCATCACCAGTTTAAGTTGTTGAGGCTTTATTAAAAATAGGTGAAAAGTTTTTGTGTCTTATCGGATAACAGGATTGAAATGATGAACACCTTAAGCTTTTCTTCCCTGTATACTAAGTCCTTTTTATTGCATGATTAAGTTTTTTCATACGGCAACCTATTACAGACTCCGATAATGGACTGTATAAACTATTGTAGTGGACTGTAGGGTCTGCTGTAATAGACTGTACGGTCCACTGACGGAGTCTGTAGTAGGTTGCCGTATGAAAGGTCTTAGCTGTGCGGAAGAAAGCCCTTAGTCTACGGGGAGAATACTTTTGTAATCAGGTATAACAACGAGACAGACAAAGACATCAACAGAATTAGGGTAAATTTGGTTGGTAAGCATTATCTTTGCATTAAAAAAGATGATAACTTTATATTTAGCCCGTCACGGGCAGACAGAAGAGAATATGACCCGTATTTTCCAAGGACATATGCCGGGCACGCTGACTGTTGAAGGAATAGCACAGGCTGAAGCGCTGCGTGATACTTTGCGGGACATCTCTTTGGACGCAGTGGTCAGTAGTGATTTGAAGCGGTGTGTGGATACGGCCCGTATCGCGGTGGAAGGTCGGAACCTGCCTTGGGAGAAAATGGTTTTGTTGCGTGAAATCGATTGGGGGAGCTGGACGGGGCTTGCCATTAAAGAAGTTGATTTGCGACATTTTCCGGCAGATGTGGAAACGGAGGCGATGCTGTATGAGCGTGCGGGGCGTTTTGTGGACTACTTGAAAGAGCGATATGATGGAAAACAGGTGTTGGCTGTCGGACATGGACTGATAAACAGGGCGGTACAGGCACACATTCAAGGAGTAACTTTGGAACATTTGCGTAGTGTGCCAAAGATGAATAATGCGGAACTACGCCGGTTCAAGTTAACGTAATTCCGCATTGAATAACACGTGGTTATTGCAAAGTGATTCCCATTATTCCTATCACTACATCATTGGACAGGGTTTCCAGGGTCAGCCCTTTTAGTTCCTTGGAATGATCCAAAGGAATATCGAGCAATATGCCTGCACCACCTTCTATCTCACGTCCATATACACCAGTGATGTTGAGTTCTTTACCCAGGTCACGGCTTACTTTACCGCTTTTCAAGTGCAGACGGTACGGCCGGGGAGCAGGTACTTGGAACGCTTTGCCGTCCACATAGAGGTCTTGTTCTATGGGACACCAGTTGTCCGGATTGATCAACTCCGTTGCTTGGGAAGTTCCGTCTGCATAGTGTATGCGGATTATTCCATTGGCAATGTGGCATTGCATGTGGTTGGTACTTCCCGCCATCAGCAGATAAGCATGTGAAGCTGTACCAGATAGTGAGATGGTGGAACTGTCCGGGTAATTATCCCATAGGGAGGTGAAAAGAATGTTGTTCCCTTTTTCTTTCAGACGGAAAGGGATGCCTAAAGACGTTTGGAAAGTATCATGATGTACAAGGCTGCGTAATCCCGAGTCGTCTATGGTAGCGCTCAGCAGCGGATGACACCATTCTCCTATTCCTTGTGTGGGAAGTTGCAAAGTAGTGTATGGAGACCGGGGAGACAGGTATTCATTTTGATAAATATCGGTGACAGAAGCATTCAGTTGTCTGTCAAAATCAATCATCCGGCATTTTTCGGGACGGATATCTGCAAAGTCTGTATAGGAAGGGGCTTTCTGGGTGTTCTCTATATAGATATTAACAGGTTGCCACCAATCCATTTCTCCTTGATGAGTGTAAACAAAGAAAGTGTGGTGTCCCGGTTCACCTTTTAGCTGTGCGTTGAAAGCGGTGGCTTCCACTGTGTGTTTTGCTAAAACGCTCTGAGGATCATATACTTGGGAGATGGATGCTCCCGAAGGTATTTGCAAAGCCAACTTCCCGTTTGAAGCGATGACTAGTTCTTGGACTGCCAATGTATGAAGTGATGCTCCTTCCCATTCGATGGTAATGGTGGTTGAAGATGTTCCTTCCGCCTGGATTGAAAGAAGAGGATAGCCATGGGCCGATTCGATGGATTGCCATGTGGCAGGAACACCATTCACTTTTACTGAACGGATCTTCTCTTTTCTGGCATTGATTTGCAATACCGGATGGAGAGGAGTCTGGAACCGTTGTGTGATATGATAGGTGTCCGTATCTTCTTTTCGGGTAAAGCGATAGCTTATATCGGGAGTACTGACGGAAGCCTTGTCCCAGTCGTCCGGAAAGCCCGGCCGGAGGATGATTTGCTGGTTCAGGGCATCCGGCAGGATACCGAACAGTCCTTGGATCAGTACTCGTGAAGCGACCCCGATGGGATCGCCGAAATCCCGGTAGCATTCTCCGCGTGCGGCATCATAGAAGCTGATCTGGCCGAAGTTGCCCGGACTGTCTCCTAGATACATGCCGTCTAGAACAGAGCTTTTCAAAAGTTTGTATCCGGCCTCGGCACGTCCGGCCTGGAAGTATGACAATGCGGTATGCATGACTTCGGCAAAGGCGATATTATTGACACTCCATGAATAGGGTAGCCAGTTGGTGGTGGCGATAGTGGCATATCCATTCTCTTTTAATCCATGGGCTGTGACGGGAATATGAGGAATGGCTGTGTCTATATAACGGGTAGCCTGATAGGCTTGGAACGGGTTAGCTGTCTCGCTGTCTATAGCATGATAAATGGTCCATACAGCGGCACTTTCGTGTACTCGCTTGTGTCCCATAAAATCTTGATATTCCGCCCAATGTCCTTTACCGGGAAGCCATAGCCTCTCGTTCATGGCTTTCAGAATCTTTTCGGCTTCGTTGCGGTAAGGAGTGGGATCTTCGCCTATCTTTTCAGCCAATTGGGCCGCTGTCTTGTTGGCACGGTAGTTATAAGCCGATGAATGGGTGACTCCTCCGCTATTGTAATAAAGGGCGTCACTGGCCCAAATGCAGGCGTATGCGTCATACAGCCCGTCGTTATCTGGGTCGTAGTTCAGCTTTTCCCATGCGAGGTGACGGGTGATGACAGGCCACATTTGGCGGACATAATCCAAGTCCCCCGTCCATTTGAAATGCCATAACAATTCGTCTATGCAGCAAAGGTTCATGTCGTAGTGGTGCATCTGATTATTGCGATGCGGATTACGGCAGATGTATCCGTTACTGTATTGGGGGGTACCCCATTTCTTGACGGAACGTGCCAGATGCAGGGCGGAATCTTGTGCCGGATGGGGGAGGGTGTTGGGCACTTCGGTGACCTGACTTGCCGCGTATGCGTTGAAATGGGTCCGGGCACGGTCATGCCATCCCAAAACATCGCCGGTATAAGCGGCTCGCCAACCACTGAGTGGCATCCGCCATCCTATGGCACCGTGTAACCATACTTCGCCGTCCCAGATTCCATCAGCTGCCATGGCCAGAGTGCCTCCTAAGGTGTTGAAATAAGGGTCGGGTGTTTCAATGCGGATGCGTGAGGCTGTTTCGGAGCGGGCAGCTTCTGCTTTTTTAAACAGGGTTTCGCCTTCGGCAGTTGTCAGTGTACGTAGTTCCTGGTTTTCCAATAGAATATAAAGTGTTCCATCTATCTGTACCGGGCAGGATTGTAACTGTTGAGGCTGGAGAGGAGCTTCGAAACTGTCGGCAGGGTCGGCTCCCATATCTCCGTTACGGTTTAGCTTGGAATTACGTATCTCTGAAATGGATGCCAGTAGAATGGGATTGGATCCCTTGAAATTCCGGGCGTTGAATTGCCAGATGGCCCCTTCTTTATCGGGAAGTGCCAATGTGGCAATAGATAAGTTTCCACCTTCGAAGGATGGGTGGAATAAATTGTAGCTGCGGCGTCCCGCTGTATAACGGGACTCGCAGTGTTCGGTAGAATCAAGGGCTACCGTTCCTCCGGAGGTCTGCAGTTTAAAGCAGATGTGTTTCGGGTTCTTCTTGGTATAAGCAGCGAATACGGGCCGGTCGCTTGTCTCCAGCCGGAATGCTGTGTGGCTGCCGTATAAGGCACGGGTAAAGCGATTCTTACCGTTGATGCAGACAAAATCGTCTCCGTCAGGGGTATATTGCAGGCTTCGGGTGGCATTCCGGCGATGCTCGTTGTACGAAGTGGATTCTATGAAATCGCCTATCTTTTGTGGCTGCTTGGTTTGTCCTGCGCCGGAAACGCTACCGATGCCCAACAGGCATAGAAGTAAATATGTCGTTTTCATGATGATAACTACTAACTCCTGTTCTTACGGTAATGGCTGTAATCCTTCCCAGCGTACATTCCATTTGCCATCTTTCGGAAATCCGGGATTGTTCCCTTCCGATCCATCCCATCCGGCGCACATCATAGCGACTGTGGTCAGTAATCCACCGTTGCCGGGCAGGTAAATACGCAGACGCCCGTCCTGGTAATTGTGACCGTTTACCAGATAGGTGTTGGTACGTTTGTCCATCAATAATGCGCTGACTGCCTTCTCGGGCTCACCCATTCGGGCGGCATTCATGGCTGTCATCGGATAATCCCAGCCCCAGGTCTTGTCCCAGTTCCAGTTATCCCAAATCCAGTGCAGGGTGTTTTTCATATATCCGGCATGAATCAGCTGATTCATGGGCAGGATGCCGACAGCGCCCAGCACTGCCATGTGATCTGAGGTAAAACGGATATCTTTATAGGTATCCACCGCGGTCTCGGCTGCCAGATACAGCTGTTCGTCGTTGTATGCCAGCGGAGATAATTTCTCTATCAGTACATCCCATTCGGGTACACGTTCCATCCCTGTACGTTCACGCCATGTTTGGGCAACTTGCATGGCGAAATGCCAGTACGAAAGCTCAAAAGGCGGATTGACAGTTTCGGCAGCGCGCAACGTTTCCTGTGCGGGGATAGCACCTTTCAAGACATAACGGTCGTGCTCTTCCTCGTATGTGGCGAATGAATACATGAATTCGGCGGTTTCCTGTATCAGGCTATTGTATTTTTTTAGCAGTTCTTCCGATGGATTAGCCCGATAGAGCAATTCTGCCAGGTAGATGAGATGAGGCTGTTGCCAGATCAGGAAGCTGCCTACTTTAGAGGGGGCTTCAAGACCGCTGGGATCAGTCATTTTCATCCATCGTATGCCTTTGAAACCTTGTCTTTCCGCTATCTGGCGGGCTATGGGTTCCACGGTTTCATACCAGGATAAAGTGCGGTCCAACAATTCGGGATGTCCCCATAAGGCGAATTGTGCCTGATGCCACCAGATCATTTCCAAATGGAATTTCCCGAACCAGGAGTTGTAAGTTAGTCCGGTTTCCTGTGGCGGGGTTGAGCCTGCGCATTGGATAGCGAGCAGATATTGGCTTAATACGACCCGGCGTTCCAATTCTTTGGCCCGGACATCAGTACATTGTGAGAAGTCGGCAACAGCTCCCTGTGTCCAGTAATTTTTCCAGTGTCCGGAAGAGGCTTGTTGTACTTCTGTAAAAGTCAGGATGGGAGAAGCGGATACTTGTGGTGTGAATTGGCAGGTGAATGTAAATATACTGTCCGTTGGCGTGAGTACGAAATAGTTTGCACTTTTCTCACTTAGCTTCGCAGGACCTTCCCAACTGATTGTTACATAATAGGTGGTTGCGTCGAGTGTTCTTTTTAACACGGCCGATTGTGCGTCTTCACTGACCAGGGTCGTGCTATGCTTATCATTCGCCTCCCAATTACAAGCATCGTCACAGTGACCGCCCGTGGGATAGGGGAAGTGAAACTTGATGCCGGCAGGTTGTCGGGCCGATAGGCGTGCGGCAATCATATCACGCTCCGGATGGCAGACTGTCTGAATGTAGTAGGGAGTTTCTTTGAGAGTGAACCGGCTGTTGATAATACCGTTCCACATATCCAGTGATTGCTGTATGTTTTGCACATCCGAGGGACGTACTTCATTTCCTAATTCGAGTCCGATGATACCCAGATGCAGGCGGTGTGGGTTTACACGATACCAGTCGGATGCTTCCTTTGCTCTGCCGGGTTCTTTGGGTTGGGTGGCATATAGCTCTTTGTGCCCGTGGCCGAAGTCATACTCCACCAAGGCTTCCTCCGGTTTATAGTTTTCGGGATTTCCGAAGCTGTGCCATCCCCATTGGCTTTGTGTACCCAGTGGAACTCCGTTTTTATAGACTTCGGGAAAAGTCTGCAATCCTGTAGCATCTACCGTATAGGCAAATTCTCCGTTCCCTACCGACAGGGAGGATAATGAATCCATGGCAGTCACTTCCGGATTATTGCGTGTTACCAGTGCATGGCGGTCTATGGCTTTCTCTTTGGGAGAGGTGCAAGCAGCCAATGCAAACATTGTCAGAGCATAAATGGTGTGTTTCATTGTATATAGCTAATTTAAAAAGATGGATAATTCTGTTGTTTATGCGATATGATTCTATTTGCCAAGCTGCAGGCAACCCATGATGAAAGGACCGGTAGCTTTGGCATCGTTGTCACGCATTTTTTCGCCAATGTAATATTCAAAGCTTCCGTCGCGGTAAGGAGTGCCGCCTAGTCCGCCTACTTGGCAGCAACGGGTCAGCGTCAGAGTTCCGTCGGGGTTCTCGAGAAGCAATGTTTGCTTTAATCCGTTGAAGGCTTTTTCCGCGATGGTCCGGTATTGGGCATCTATATATCCTTTGTTCACCGCTTTGGCATAAGCATACATACATTGGGTGGTTACGGATGCTTCGGGAAAATTACCTTCACGCTCGGGCTGGTCTATTACCTGATACCATAGACCGTCTCTTTGATAGTTGGGCAGGCTTTCTGCCAAACCTTGAATCCAACTGATAAGCGAGGCACGTCCGGGGTGGTTGTCGGGAATATAGTCCAGTACATCTACCATGGCCATGAACCACCAGCCTATACTGCGTCCCCAAAAATTAGGTGAAGTACCGTCTTGCGGATTTGCCCAACGTTGGGATTTGCTCTCGTCCCAGGCATGATGATATAATCCGGTTTCCGGTGAATAGGTATGTTTGTGGCAAAGTGTGAATTGTTTTACCGCCTCATCAATCAGATCAGGACGGTTGAATTCCGCTCCATAGCGGGCTAGGAAAGGGGAAGCCATATAAAGTCCGTCCAGCCACATCTGATGTTGATAGATCAATTTATGCCAGAAGCCACCTTCCAGCGTACGTGGTTGTCTTTTGAGTTGTTCTACCAGTAAGTCCATAGCTGCTTTGTATTTTTCTTTGCCTGTTTCTTTATAGAGGTCAAACAGAACTTTTCCTGAATTGATGTAATCTAGGTTGTAAGTTGACATATCATAGAGGTGGATTTCTCCTTTTTCGTTAATCAAACTATCCGCCCATTCCTCAACATAAGTAAAGTAACGTTTGTCACCGGTATTTTTCCACATATCCAGCATGGCGCAACAGCCTACTCCTTGTGAATACCCGAAAAAGAGCCGTTTGCCATGATCTAGCTGATAGGCTTTGGGAAAGCGGAGCATCTCAGAGTCGGCAAAGCGCTGGGCATATGAATCGGAAGATATACCGGGAAGGGGTGTGGGGACTGTAGGGAGAGGGGCTATGCATACTTCTCCACTGTACGGAATTGCTTTTTTAGCTTGGAGAGACATGGGTGCCATGCAGGCGGCCAATAAATAGATGTAACAGTAATTTTTCATGGTATTTCCTGTCGTTTTTATAGTCTTTGAATGATTTACATTTTTTGCTGATGTAAAAATAGGCTAATTAACGCTATAAGTCCATGAATAATTGTTCATTTAGATGGAAAATCTATCGGTTGAGTCTCTTTTTTAAGGAATATGTGTCAATAAAGAACGAATTTGTGGAAAAAATGGTAAGACAGAGAAAAACTGTTCACCCATTTGTCATTTAGAAGGAAATAAGGAATGACAAATGGATGAACTTGATGAGAATATCAGTTGTGTACCAGTGTTCCTATATTTTCACCGGTCATTACTTTTTTCAGGTTACCTACTGTGTCCATGTCGAAAACGATAATGGGTAGGTTGTTTTCCTTGCACATGCAGGTTGCTGTAAGATCCATTACTTTCAAACCGCGCTTTAATACCTCATCGTAGGTGATATCGTCAAATTTCGTAGCAGTGGGGTCCTTTTCAGGATCAGCTGTATAAATGCCGTCCACGCGTGTTCCTTTCAGCATCACATCGGCTTCTATCTCGATACCACGTAGGGAAGACCCGGTATCGGTAGTAAAAAACGGATTGCCTGTTCCGGCAGACATAATTACAACTTCTCCGTTTTCCATCGCTTCAATCGCTTTCCATTTGTTGTAAAACTCACCGATGGGTTCCATGCGGATAGCTGTCAATACACGTGCCTTGACTCCGGCTGCTCCCAATGCGGAACTCAATCCCAAGCTGTTGATAACGGTTGCCAACATTCCCATTTGGTCACCTTTTACACGGTCAAAACCTTTAGAAGCTCCACTCAGCCCACGGAAGATATTTCCACCACCGATTACAATACCTATTTGTACGCCAAGGTCGTGTATCTCCTTGATTTGTTGCGCATATTCACCCAGACGCTTTTCGTCTATACCATATTGCTTTTCGCCCATCAGGCTTTCGCCGCTCAGCTTTAGTAGAATTCTTTTAAATCTTGCCATATTGGTTTGTTTTTTAGTTTTTTGCAAAGATAAAAATATTAATCTTTTTTACTTGTTTTATATCCTAAAATATTTCTTCCCATAACTCCTTGCATTACTCCGCGAAGTAGAAGATAGGTAATGAATGCCATCCATAAAGCGTGATTGCCCATTGCTCCCCGGAAACCGTAGTAAATAAGAAAGAAACTGACAGAAGCTGCTATCATGGCTTTCAGCATCAGATGGGTGGCTGTCGCACCGATGAATATTCCATCGAACAAAAAAGCAGAGAAGCCTGCCAAAGGAATGGCAAGTACCCAATAAAAATAACTTTCGGAAGCATGAATGACAGTTGTTTCATTAGTCAGTAATCCGAGAAAGGATTGTCCTCCTATACTATATAATAAGGTGAAACTAAGTGATAATCCTAGTCCCCAGCCGAATAGTTGGCGAACCGTCGTGTGGAGTGCTTTCTGATTATTGGCTCCGATATATCTTCCTGTCAATGCTTCTCCGGCGTATGCGAAGCCGTCCATAATGTAGGAGAATAAAGTGAATAATTGCATAAGTAATGTATTGACCGCCAACACCACTTCTCCTTGTGCCGCACCTGCCGAGGTGAAAAAGACAGTAACCGCCACCAGGCAGATGGTACGGAAAAAGATATCCCTGTTTACTTGGAAGAAACGGTACATGGCCTGTTTGTCAAAGAAGGAATGCCATTCTATGCGTTTCCGCAGGGTGCTGTAGTAGCGTAACCACAACAAATATGCCATGACTAGCCCGGCATATTGTGCAGTTAACGTTCCGATAGCGACACCTTCTATTTTCATTCCTAATCCATATACTAGAAGAAGACTGACCGCAATGTTCACTATATTTTGTGTGATGGCTATATACATGGGGAAACGGGAATTTTGCATACCGATATACCAGCCGGCAAAACTGTAAAGCCCTAATACAGCCGGTGCTCCCCAAATACAGATACGGAAATAGAGACCGGCCAGATGTTCTACTTCTTCAGTCGTTTGGATAAAGGTGAATGCAATTCTTTCTATAGGATATTGCAAGGCTAGCAAAGTAAATGCAATGAATAATCCTACTCCGACGGAACGGAGTAGTAACCGGGTGATTTCATTCAGGTCGTGCCTGCCGTATGCTTGTGAAGTCATGCCGCTGGTTCCCATACGCAGAAAACCGAAAATCCAGTAGATGATGTTGAAAAGCATTCCGCCTACAGCTATTGCTCCGATGTAGGCGGCAGAGCCCAAATGACCTACAATAGTAACATCAATCAAACCCAACAGAGGAACTGTAATGTTTGAAACGATAGAAGGGATGGCAATTTGAAGTATTTTTTTGTTTCCGTTATTAAGTTGAATCATGAGTGTAGATTGATAGAGATGGATACAAAGGTACTCTCTTTCTCATAAATAACCAATGAAAATTTAAATTTGAACTGAAATTTGTTGTTGTTTAAGATGATATATCATTGGATTATAGATATATTTGCGGTTATTAAAATGGTCAAAACAGGAGAATTATGAAAGAGAATTTTCAAATCCATATTTGGTTGGGCTTATTGTTATGTCTGTTAGGTATGTCATGTTCGGATGATACTCCGGCTAAAGGAAATGAACCGGGAAATGGCAACACGGAGTTGGAAGTCAATGAGTGGATAGAGAGTGTCATGCGCAGTGATTATTTGTGGAATAACGACATTCCTGCTCAAAATAAATTGGATTTCTCTGCTGATCCCCAAACATTTTTTAGCTCTATGCTCAGTTTGAAAGATGGAAAGACGAGAAACGGAAAGCATCTTTATTATTATTCTTATATGGAGAAGAATAAAGATTATAAAGCACGTACCAGCATTGATGCGGATGATACTTATGGTATGGAGTTTACTTTATTTAATGTTGTAAACGATAGTAATCAACCTTTAGGATATTATTATGCCCGTATCCTGTATGTTCTTCCTAATAGTCCGGCATCAAGTGCAGGTTTGGAAAGAGGGGATTGGATCGTGGGTGTTAAGGGAAAAAATAATATTAATTCCGATAATTATGGAATCTTATTAAATGGGGATAGGACTCAATGGCTCGTCAAACGTGGCGATACAGAGGTCAGAACTATTGATATAGAAGCTTCCCGGGCCGTGGAGGACAATCCCTTATTCTATCACAATGTATATACTCGGGGAGATAAAAAGATAGGGTATTTGGTTTATAATCATTTTACTCCCGGACCGAATGGGTATTCGGATCGTACCTATGATGAGGAAATGAAGAAGATATTTGCCGGATTTCAGGCACAAGGTGTGAACGAATTTGTGTTGGACTTGCGATATAATGGAGGTGGATATGAGAATTCTGCTAATATGCTTGCAGGACTCCTCATACCAGAAGCTTCTCGAAAAAAAGTATTTGCTGTTTTCTCTGACAATAAAGGACAATCCTATTCTAATGATTTTTGTGTGGAGACGAAAGGAACGGCAGGTTACTTGAAACTTAATTCCAATCGAATTTATATATTGACAAGCCAAAGTACGGCTTCTTCTTCGGAAGTCGTTATTAACAGCCTCAACCCATTTATGGATGTTATCCTTATTGGCGAATTGACAGAAGGAAAAAATGTAGGAATGGAGATGCAGAAAAATGATAAATATGAATGGATGTATTGGCCTATTACATTGAGAGTGACTAATGCGGTGAATTATGACTACAGTGCCGGTTTTAAACCGGATATAGAATGGAACGAGTATGATTTGACTCAAAATCCGACGGACGCTTTATTACCATTGGGTGATCCGGATGAATTCATGCTGGGTAAAGCCATCTCCTTGATTACAGGAGTAAAACGATCAGCCAGAGGCATGAATACGTTATCTAAATCGATTATGAGGGGGGAATCTGTGTATCAATCGACAGAACGTCATGCCACTGGAGGAATGTTGATGGTTCCTGAAGGGAAGGACAACTAAAGGATATATTTAACTTCTTTGAAGGTATATTTTCTAAGAGAACCGTTTTTATCTTTCAGAATCAAATGTCCGTCGGGTTCCACACGGATCAGTTTGGCAGTAAACTCTCCTTTTGCATCGCAATAGGGGTGATAACCTTCCTTGCGATATTGTGCTTTCAGGTAGTATTCCTGAATTTTGGTGATGATATCAGTTTCTCTGTTTTCTATCCGGGAATAGAGGTTTATGATATGTTCCAATACGCTGTTTAAAACTTCCATTCTGTCTGTTTCCTTTTGAGTAATTTGTCTTAATGAAACAGGGTTGGGGGCGGATGAATGAAATTCTTCCTGGTTAATATTGATTCCTATTCCAACAATGCTTTGTGAAATTTGGCTTCCTGTTAAATCATTTTCAATCAATATGCCGACTATTTTTTTGTCTTTCCAATAGATATCATTGGGCCATTTTATTTGCAGGCAATCTGCATGGACGTAATGGGCCAATGCGGTACGAATGGCAGAAGCTACCGCCATAGATAAAATGAACTGACTGGCGGGGGCGATTGTTTGGGGATAAAATACAGTGCTGAATGTCAGATTCTTGCCATATTCTGATTCCCATGAATTCCCACGCTGCCCTTTTCCGGCGGTTTGATATTCTGCCATAAGCGTGGTGAATTCCTTGATTTCTTTTTCCTGACAAAGTTCTGCAAGTCGGTCGTTTGTAGAGGTTACAGTTTCTTCTTTTAAGATTTTGCTTAACCAGTTAGGGGATTTCATCATATTCTTTTTTAAGTTTACGGGTGAATTTTTTGATAACCTCTTCGTATGAGTGGTCTATCAGTAATAAAATCAGTTTGTCGTCAATGTCACCTTGTAATGATACTTGGTTCCAATATTTCTTATTGAAGTGATAGGCTCCTTCAATGCCGGAATGATGTTCTCTTAATTCCAAGGCATATTCGGGTTTACATTTTAAAGATAGCCATTCCGGGTTGTCCAATCCGATGCAGGCATACATTTTCCCCATGACTTTGAATACTAAGGTGACATTATCAAAAGGAAATTCTTCTGTTGTTCCTTTCTTTCTGATACAGTAATCGCGTATTGTTTCTATGTCCATATATAATGTATATATTTCTACCAAATCGGAGGATAAAAGGCTTCTTCAATATGCTCTATAGTGAAAGGAGCCTTTTCGCCCACTAAGGTGATGATATCAAAACGTACAGGTAAATCTACTGAGAACTTGCGCAAGTATGCATCAGTTGAAGCTATGATTCTGCGAATTTTCTTATCTGTTACTGCATCTTCCGGATTACCGAATCTAGTATTCTTGCGGGTCTTTACCTCTATAACAATTAGTTCGTTTCGATATTCGGCGACAATATCCAGTTCTTTTTTCCCGCAATGCCAATTCCGGTGGCGGATGGAATATCCTTTATCTATGAGATATGCAGCGGCCTCTTCTTCTCCCTCCTTGCCAAATTCGTTGTGTTCTGCCATTCTGTTTCTTTTTGCACAAAAATACTCTTTTTTATGCTTTGTATTTACAGAAGTAAAGCTAATTTTGCAGAGAATATGGCAAACAACGTAAAAAAGAGGGTAAAAGTACCGGCATCAACCCCTAAACGCAAGCAGCGTATGGTATGTCTGATGAGTGAAGAGGAGGTACGGATTGTGGATTGTTATCTTAAAAAATATAAGATAACCAATAAGGCGCGTTGGTTACGCGAAACAGTATTGACTTTTATCCATCAGAAGATGGAAGAGGATTATCCTACGTTGTTTAATGAACATGATATGAGAAGATAAGATGGCAGATGATACCTATTATATGAAACAAGCCTTGATGGAGGCTGTAAAAGCAGCTGAACAGGGAGAAGTTCCGGTGGGGGCGGTGGTAGTCTGTCGTGACCGCATCATTGGCCGTGGCCATAATCTGACAGAAACATTGAATGATGTTACAGCTCATGCCGAAATGCAGGCTGTTACTGCTGCGGCTAATACATTGGGGGGAAAATACCTGAATGAATGTACTTTGTATGTCACAGTGGAACCGTGTGTGATGTGTGCCGGTGCTATAGCTTGGGCACAGACAGGAAAACTTGTCTTTGGTGCTGAAGATCCAAAGAGGGGATATCAAAAATATGCTCCCGATGCCTTGCACCCAAAGACGATCGTGGTGAAAGGAATACTTGCCGATGAATGTGCCCGATTGATGAAAGATTTCTTTAAGAAAAAACGATGATTCTTATTTCACCTCTTCATAATCTACATACTCTCCCTCATCCTCATCAAAGATTTTTTTTCTGTTTCCCGACGAATGAGAACGTCTATTTGAAGAAGAGGATTCTGCAAAATTCTCATTCTCGTCATTCGCTTGATTCTGAGTATATGTATTTTGTTTCTGGTGGGTGGAAGTTCGATTTTGATAGGGGGGACGTTTGCCGATCCCGAACAATACACGCAAAATGTTACCTAATATAGTGAAGCCGATAAAAACAATCAGCAGAAAAATAATAAGTAGAAAGCCTAAAAATCCAAACATAGTAATTTCTTTTTTTATATATCACGTACAACAAGCGTGCCACGTTTATTGTTTACGCTCTTTTTTTAGTTAAAAGAGATAGAATGATATACCACAGGATGATAGCTGCAAAACTGCTGATTTTAAAAAAAATCAACAGGGGGATGCATACAATGAGGAAAATATAGCTGACTTTGTTCTGTTTCCAGGCAAGACTCTTGAATTTTAATGAGAACATTGGGATTTCTGCCACCAGCAATAATGACATAATAACTACCAAAATGAAAAGATATGCCGCATTAAAAGAATCGGATATAAGGAAAGAATGTGCTCCTACAGTCAATGATCCCCAAAATAAAGCATTAGCCGGAGTGGGCATACCAATAAAACTACTGCTCTGACGTGGGTCTATATTGAACTTGCCTAAACGCAAAGCTGAAAATACGGAAATAAGGAATGCGGTATAAGGCATATAATCGGCAACAGGCAATAGAAAATCAGGATAGTGTACCTCTTTAAATAAGGAAAAGACAATGGCGGAAGGAGCGAATCCAAAAGTGATGTCATCGGCCAACGAGTCTAATTCTTTTCCTAAAGGACCTGATACTTTGAACAAACGTGCCAACATGCCATCAAAGAAATCAAATACAGCACCTAGTATAATAAAAGAGATGGCCAAGGTATAGTCTTCATTAAATGCCATGACACTGGCAATACAACCGGAGAATAGATTACAGCAAGTTACTGCGTTAGGAATGTGGCGTGTGATACAGTTTGCCATTGGTGATTTTTTTATTTTAGTTTAGCAATGACGGTTTCGTTACCTACAGTCGCTTGTCCCATCTTGACACAGACTTCGGTTCCTAGGGGAAGATAAACATCTACACGCGAACCGAATTTAATAAAACCCATGTGTTCATCAATGTAGCAATCTTCTCCTACTTCGGCATAGGTCACGATTCGACGGGCTATTGCTCCTGCTATTTGGCGCGCCATGACGGTATGTCCTTCGGGAGTTTCAATAACGACCATAGAACGTTCATTTTCCGTACTGGCCTTAGGCAGCCATGCTTTCATAAATTTACCGTTATGATGGTCTACATGTTTCACTACTCCGTCTACGGGATACCAATTGGCATGTACATTGACAATGCTCATAAAAATAGAAATCATTAACCGGCGGTCATGAAAATATTCATGTTCGTCTACTTCTTCTATAACTACTATCCTTCCGTCTGCCGGGGCTACTACGATTTTTTCGGTGTCGTGCTCGAATAATCGAATGGGACAACGGAAAAAGTTAACCATTAACAGGTAAACAACGATACTTGCGGCGGCAAATATATAGAATGGAATTTTGCACTCAATTCCCCAAAACAACAGGGCATTGATACCAATTAATAGGCTGGCACTGACAATTAAGATGCTTGTTCCTTCTCTATGTAGTCTTATTTTCTTTAATTTCTTCAGTCGGTTCATGATTGTATAAAACCAATTATCGTGCAAAAATAAACTTATTTTGAAAACCCTGCAAATAAAAGTTGTTAGAAATGCCTATTTCGACTTCATTTAAGATAAAAAAAGCGAATGTTGATAACTTCTTCTTTATCTTTTTGCAGGTTTTATGAAAGCGGAGTATCTTTAGACAATTTTTTAGGAGAGTAACGATTATGCAGGATTTTGTCCATTTACATGTCCATACCCAGTATTCCATCCTTGATGGCCAGGCGTCTATTCCACGTTTGGTAGACAAGGCTATGGCTGATGGAATGAAAGGTATAGCCGTAACAGACCATGGTGATATGTTCGGTATCAAGGAATTCTTCAATTATGTGAATAAGAAGAATAGCAGTACTAACGGTGAGATAAAGGATTTGAAGAAAAGAATAGCCGGACTGGAAAAAGGTACGGTGGAATGTGATAATCCCGAGGCGGAACTTGTGGCGTGCAAGGAGAAGTTGGAGGCGGCAAAGAGGAAATTGTTTAAACCGATTTTCGGTTGTGAGATGTATGTGGCACGCCGTCGTTTATTTAACAAAGAAGGAAAACCCGATCAAAGTGGTTATCACTTGGTAGTGCTTGCTAAAAATGAAAAAGGATACCACAACCTCATAAAATTAGTGTCAAAGGCATGGACGGAAGGGTTCTATATGCGTCCGCGTACTGATCGTGTGGAATTGGAAAAATACCATGAAGGGCTGATTGTTTGTACAGCGTGTATTGCCGGAGAAGTGCCTAGAAATATAATAGCTGGAAAATATGAAGAGGCAGAGGAGGCTATCCAATGGTATAAACGTGTATTCGGAGATGATTTCTATTTGGAATTGCAACGTCATAAAGCGACGGTTCCTCGTGCGAATCATGAAGCTTATAAATTGCAGCAAATTGCTAACGAAAAGTTGATAGAGTATTCTAGAAAATTCAATGTCAAGCTGGTTTGTACTAATGACGTTCACTTTGTAGATGAAGAGAATGCTGAAGCACACGACAGGCTGATCTGTCTGAGTACGGGTAAGGATTTGGATGATCCTAACCGTATGCTCTATTCAAAGCAAGAGTGGATGAAGACACGTGCCGAGATGAATGAAGTTTTCGCTGATGTCCCCGAGGCTCTTTCAAATACGGTGGATATTTGTGATCAGGTGGAATTTTATAGTATAGATCATGCACCGATTATGCCTACTTTTGCTATTCCTGAAGATTTTGGGACAGAAGAGGGGTATCGGAAGAAATATACAGAAAAGGACTTGTTTGATGAGTTCACTCAAGATGAAAACGGTAACGTGGTAATGAGTGAGGAGGCCGCCAAAGCCAAAATAGAGAAACTGGGTGGTTATGACAAACTCTATCGTATTAAACTGGAAGCTGATTATCTGAAGAAATTAGCGTTGGAAGGTGCGCACAAGCGTTATGGAGAAGTCTTGAATGAGGAAGTGCAGGAACGGATCAAATTCGAACTTCATATTATGAAGACGATGGGTTTTCCGGGTTACTTCTTGATTGTGCAGGATTTTATTCGTGCCGCGCGTGAAGAATTGGACGTGTCTGTAGGGCCGGGACGTGGATCGGCGGCAGGTTCTGCCGTAGCATATTGTTTGGGTATCACTAAAATAGACCCTATTGCATACGATTTGCTGTTCGAACGTTTCCTGAATCCCGACCGTATTTCTTTGCCTGATATTGATGTGGATTTTGATGATGATGGTCGTGGACGAGTACTGAATTGGGTAACTGAAAAATATGGTCAGGAAAAGGTGGCGCATATCATTACATATGGTACGATGGCAACCAAGCTAGCGATCAAGGATGTAGCCCGTGTACAGAAATTACCTTTATCGGAGTCTGACCGTTTGTGTAAGCTGGTTCCGGATAAGATTCCTGATAAAAAAATGAATTTGACTAATGCCATAGCTTATGTTCCTGAACTACAGGCAGCGGAAGTCTCACCTGATCCTATTTTGCGTGATACGATAAAGTATGCAAAGATGTTGGAGGGGAATGTCCGTAATACAGGTGTGCATGCGTGCGGTACTATTATATGTCGAGATGATATAACGGACTGGGTGCCTGTAAGTACGGCAGATGATAAGGAAACCGGTGAAAAAATGCTGGTGACTCAGTATGAAGGTTCAGTTATTGAAGATACTGGATTGATCAAGATGGACTTTTTGGGTCTGAAGACTCTTTCTATTATCAAAGAGGCGATTGAAAATATTAAGCATAGTAAGGGGATTATCTTGGACATTGACGAGGTTGACATTTCGGATCCTCCTACTTATGCTCTTTATAGTGAAGGACGGACGATTGGTACATTCCAGTTCGAATCTGCCGGTATGCAGAAATATTTGCGGGAATTGGAACCTAGTACTTTTGAGGATTTGATTGCGATGAATGCTCTTTATCGTCCGGGGCCTATGGATTATATTCCGGACTTTATCGACCGTAAGCATGGCCGTAAGCCTATTGAGTATGATATTCCTATTATGGAGAAATATTTGAAAGATACATATGGTATTACGGTATATCAGGAGCAGGTCATGCTTTTATCACGTTTGTTGGCGGATTTCACTCGTGGCGAATCCGATGCCTTGCGTAAAGCAATGGGTAAAAAACTAAGAGATAAACTAGACCATATGAAGCCTAAGTTTATTGAAGGCGGACGAAAGAACGGTCATGATCCCAAAGTACTTGAGAAGATTTGGACGGACTGGGAAAAGTTTGCTTCTTATGCATTCAATAAATCTCATGCTACTTGTTATTCATGGGTGGCTTATCAGACTGCTTTTCTGAAAGCAAACTATCCCGCGGAATATATGGCAGCTACGATGAGCCGGAATATTTCGAATATCACGGAAATTACTAAATTGATGGATGAGAGTAAGGCGACTGGCATCATGACCAAGGGACCCGATGTGAATGAAAGTTATCTGAAGTTTTCTGTGAACCGTAAAGGGGATATCCGTTTTGGGCTGGGAGCCATTAAGGGAGTGGGGGAAAGTGCTGTGCAGTCTATCCTTGAAGAACGTGAGAGAAATGGAGAATATAAAGATATTTTCGATTTTGTACAGCGTGTAAATCTTTCGGCTTGTAATCGTAAGAATATAGAAAACTTGGCTTTGGCAGGTGCTTTTGATAGTTTCACGGGAATAAAGCGTGAAGACTTCTTTGTAAAGAACGCTAAGGATGAAACCTTTACCGAAGTTTTGGTACGTTATGGAAATAAGTATCAGATGGATAAAGCCGCAGCTGCAAATTCTTTGTTTGGAGGTGAGAATCAAGTGGATATTGCTACTCCCGAAATCATTCCGTCTCCTGCATGGGGGGATTTGGAACGTTTGAATAAAGAACGTGATTTGGTAGGTATCTATCTTTCTGCCCATCCGTTGGATGAGTATGCTGTTATATTAGAGAATGTATGTAATGTCCACATGGCGGAACTTGCCGATTTAACCCCTTTGCAGAACAGAGACTTAACCATGGGGGGGATTGTGAGTGCAGTGCGTGAGGGATATACCAAGACGGGAAAACCATACGGTATTGCTAAAGTGGAAGATTATTCGGGCTCAGCGGAATTTGCTTTCTTCGGTAATGAATGGGTAGAGAAGAAGAACTTTTTTATGACTGGTATGTTTTTATTTATGCGAGGGAAATGTCAGCCAAAACAATGGCGGCAGGAAGAATGGGAGGTGAAGATAAGTACTATTGAATTATTACCAGAAGTAAAGGAAAAGATTATTGAGAAACTTACAGTTTCAGCTCCTTTGTCTGCATTGGATGAAGAGCTGATAACGGAGTTTTCAGCCTTAATCAAGGCAAATCCCGGTAATGCAGAGCTTTATTTTCATGTAATGGATGAGGATGGACAAATGTATGTCAATCTGATGTCACGTACTATGAAGATTTCGGTTCAAAAAGAGATCATGACTTATTTAAAGAGCCAACCACAGCTCTCTTACAAAATTAATTAGTATATTTGCGCTAACATTTTAAATAACTAAGTATAATAATTATGGCACTAGAAATTAAAGATAGCAATTTTGAAGAATTGCTGGCATCGGGCAAGCCTGTAGTAGTGGACTTTTGGGCAACATGGTGTGGTCCTTGTAAAAAAATAGCTCCAGATGTTGAAGCTTTGGCAGAAGAATATAAGGATCAGGTAATAATTGGAAAGTGCGACGTGGATGATAACGACGAACTGACCGGTAAATTTGGTGTACGTAACATTCCTACCGTTCTTTTTATCAAGGATGGTGAAGTGAAAGATAAGACTGTAGGTGCAGTGACCAAGGCCCAGCTGGAAGAAAAAATTAAAGCTTTACTGTAATAAAAAGAATATTCACCCTTTAATATATACGACTATGGGAATGGAAGACGATTTCTTATTGGAAGATGAGGATGATCAAAAAACGATAGAGTTTATCAAAAATTATCTGCCTCAGGATTTGAAAGATAAATTCACGGAGGATGATTTGTATTATATCCTTGATGTGATTGTGGATTACTATACCTCCAGCGGATGCCTTGATGTACAACCTGATGAAGAGGGATACATTAATATTGATCAAGATGAAATTGTGAATTACATAGTCAAGGAAGCCAAGAAAGACGGAATGGGGCCTTATGACCCCAATGATGTATTCTTTGTAGTCCAGGGGGAAATGGAATATGGGAATTCATTGGGACAGGTAGATTAAGAAGATAGTCTCATAATAAAATAAAAGATGCGTATCTCCAGCTAGGGATACGCATTTTTTATATTTGAAAACAAGGTAATATCTACTATTAGCTCTCTTATTTCTTTTGTAAAAGAAAATAATAGAATACCTTTGTAAAAACGCTCATGCTCATTTTAACTATAAAAACATTGCTTAATGGCTAAAAAGAAAAATTCCCAATTCCTACCTGGTTTTTTGGAGGATATCATGTCTTTATTGACTCCGGAAGAACAAGAAATTGCATTTGAATTGTTTAATGATGGAGCCAATCAGGTAGATGAAGAACTGTCTCATATTTATTATCATCATCAGTGTCCCGATTATAGATTGATTGCACAGCCAGTCGCATCTTATTTGATGCCTTTGTGGACGATGGATGATATGAGTAGTCTGTCACCGGCTGAAATCTACTCTTCTTGTGCTGTTATTCCACAAGAAACATTGGAACGAGATCTCCGTAATTTTATTTTTAACATCTTTGTCGTATATCGGAAAATGCCCGAAAAATGTTATTCATATAGAATGTGGTATGCATTAGGAATGATGGAGCATTTTCGTATGGAACGTTGTTTGGATATTGTTTTGGAAGTATTGCGGCAAGACTTGGATTTCTATGATTTTTATTTCGGTTATTTGTATGAAGCAATGTTGTCTGCTATAACCTATCAATTGGGACAGAATCAATTAGATGTTTTGATGGACTTTATGAAAGAGCCTGGATTGCTTCCTATGTCTAAATATAGAGTGATTGAAGCGGTTGCTCATATTGTGATAACTCATCCTGCCAGAAGAGAGGAAGTGATGGATTGGTTTGGTAATTTGTTGGGTTATTATTTTGATATACTGAAAGATCAGAAGAATGATATTTGTTCCACTTTGCTGCTTGATCATGTTACAGCTTGCATGATGGATATTCGAGGGGTAGAAACTTTACCTATTTTGCAAAAGATTTATCGGACTTATCATATTAAACCTTATGGTATTCCAAGTATTAATGAACTAAAGAAAAAAATGCCTTATGCGGAAATGCATGGGTTGGAAATGGAGCGGGTAGAAGATTATTTAGCTGAAGTTTTTGAGGCTGCTACTGATGAGGACGAGGATGAGGAAATTTACGATGATCCGCTTTACATAGAAGATCAGCCTGCTAAAAAACTTAGAATAAAAATAGAGTTGAAAGATTCTGAACCGTTAGTATGGCGCATATTGGAGGTCCCTTCGAATATTTGCTTGGAAAGATTTTCTGAGGTGGTAGAAGTGGCAATGGGATGGGATGGTTATCATTTGCATCGTTTTATTAAGGGGGACACTTATTATCTTCCTCCCAAAGATCGGACAGGTGATTGTTTTTTTGAAGGTGCACTCAAACAGTTTGATTCCGGTATGCTTTCTTTAGGTGAATTATTAAGTCGCAAGGGATCAAAGATTAAGTATGAATATGATTTCGGGGATAGTTGGATACATGAAATTATATTAGAATCCTGTCAGTCTTATAAGAAAGAGGAAATTCCGGTTATTGCCTTGTTGGATGGTGAAAATGCTTGTCCGCCGGAAGATTGTAATGGCATATGGGGGTATAGGGAAATGCTGAAAGCTTTAGAAAAACCTCGCTCCAAAGCTGCGCGTGAATATAAAGAATGGTTGGGGTATAATTTTGATCCTACAGAATTTGATCTTGATGAAACTAGAGGGCTGTTGGCTGAAATTATAGATTGATTTGGAATTTGGTTATAACAGGGCGGGTGAAAATCCCGCTCTTTCCTGAAAAAAGTGTTTTATGTCTGGTGGATAGGGAAATTTAATATTCACAGATTTTGTTTACTATGTGTTTATACGATGCCTTGTACATTCAAAAAGAAATAGATTCCTGTAGCTATCATTAATAGCCCTAATATAGCATAGAAAAGTCGTGCACGCTGGCGCCCTGCATTACTGACAATGAACTGTGTGTTGTGTGCGGTAAAGAACCACTCCCAATTAAATAAGGCTGCCAGAACGGACAGTAGTCCTACCAATACGAATATGGCTTGGATCAGATAATGCATTCCCATAATTTAATGAATTTGGCTGTAGGGGCAGATTATGTTCGTCCCTACAGTGGATATTTTCTTTTATTCAGCTTCAAAGCGCATGATGCGGCTTCCATCTTCAGATTCTTCAATCTCGACTTTTACAGCATTGCCAGGCAAGAGTTCTTCTACCAGTTCCGGCCATTCGATGAAGCAGAGGGCACCGCTATAGAAATAATCCTCATATCCCATGTCGTATACTTCGTCCAGTTTCTTGATACGATAGAAATCAAAATGGTAAATAAGTTCGCCTGTTTCATCCGAACGGTATTCATTGACAATGGCAAAAGTTGGTGAGTTAATGACATCTGTTACCCCCAGCTCTTCGCATACAGCTTTGATAAATGTTGTTTTACCGGCCCCCATCTTTCCGTAGAAAGCAAAAACGGTATTGTCACCCATGGCTGCGATGAATTGTTTGGCAGCTTCGTGGATAGAGTTTAAAGAATTGATTTTAATTTCCATATTCATTGGTTTGATTGAGTTTCTTTTGTTTGTAAAGATACATGCTTTTCCCCATTTTACAAAAAGTATAGATAAGGATTGAAAAAAAGATTATCGCTGCACCCGAAGGAACTTGTAATTTATAAGAAATGAACAGTCCACCTAAACAACCTGCATAACCAATGATGACAGACCACCAAATAATTTTCTTGAAACTATGGGTAAACAAATTAGCGGTCATTTGTGGTAAGGTCAGCAGAGAAATGGCAAGTACTATACCTACCATGCGGAGACATGATACGATGGTCAGTGCAATGAACATCATTAGAATATATTCAAATAAAGCTACCGGTATACGTTGAGAACATGCGAATTCCCGGTCGAAAGCGATGCAAATGATAGGATTTAGAAATAAAGTGAAAAATAGTATCAACAGTATGGAAAGAATGGCAAGTAACAAAATATCTGTGGGCGTAATGGTCAGAATGTTACCGAACAGAAAGGCGGATAAATCGGGAGTGAATCCTGGAGCTAAAAAGCTAAATATAATACCTACTGCCATACCAAAAGTCCAAAACACAGCGATAGCAGAGTCTTCGCGCATATCTTTCCGTTTGCTTAACCATTCTACCCCAAAGGAAGAGAGTACGGAGAAGATTGCAGCAGATAATAGAGGAGAGATGTCTGCGTATAATCCTAGACCGATACCTCCAAAAGAGGCATGGGTAATTCCTCCACTGATAAATACCAAACGGCGCGTCACAATGTATGTGCCGATAATGCCACAGGCAATGCTGGCAAACAAGCTTCCTAGCAAGGCATGTTGGAAGAAAGTATAATGCAAAAGTTCTAATATATCCATACTGTATTCTTTTTTCAGTGGTTTTTATTCAAATGGAGGCTTTGCTTGATGTAGGGCGGATTATTTGAATCTTCGTTCACCTACAATCAGGAAAAGTTCGTCTTTCAACTCGTCTGGCAGTTCTACTCCACGTAATTGCAGGCTACGGCTCCATCCGGCTACCTCATCTTCTTTACAAGTGTACATGATTTCTCGAAATTCTTCCACTTCTTCTTCATTATAACCATTTGAGGGACGGCCGCGAAAGCGGTCCAGTTCTTCATCATCATAATATTCTATTTTTTTGCTGACAGCGGCAAGCAGGCTTTCTTTTTCACAAATTTCATGTTGTCCACAACATTCAGCGTCTGCTTCCACTATTTCGGGAGCGGTCTTCAATTCTCCGCTTTCTATCTTTTTTTGTATCTGGCGGTTGTGTAAAACTCCCACTGCCATGGCGATACCTGCCAAAATAATCAGACCAATAATAAGTATGAGCATAACTTTATATCTCCTCTATTATAAAACCAGCTTTCTTTAAATCTTCCCAATAGTAAGGATAGGATTTTGAAACGACCTGTGGGTTGTTAATCCGGATTTCGGGCATCACTACACAAACCGGAGCGAACGCCATAGCCATACGGTGGTCCTCATAAGTGTCAATGGCGGCATCAGCGGTCATTTCACATCGTTCACCTTCCCAAGACAGAATACGATCGTCTATTTCATGAAGTATATATCCTAGCTTTCCCATTTCTTTTATCAAGGCTGTTATACGGTCTGTTTCTTTAATCTTCAAACTTTGTAAGCCTGAGAAGCGGAAGGGAATATTCATTAACGCACAAGTGACAACAAATGTTTGTGCCAAATCTGGTTGGTTGATGAAATCATAATCCAGACGTTCGGCTATTTTATCGGTCTTTTTCAATGTTACCATTTTATTTCCATAAATACTTTCGATTCCTAGTAACTGGAAAATTTCAGCCACTTTACTGTCCCCTTGATAGCTTGTTTCGAATAATCCCGGTAAAATGATTTTCGCTTTGTTGGAAAGAGCGGCTATCTGATACCAATATGAAGCTGCGCTCCAATCACTTTCCACGTAGAAAGGTATGGATTGGTAGGGTTGTGGCTCAACTTTTAGTTGATATTCATTGAGCCATTTGGCTTTGGCTCCAAAGTCATTCATCAACTGTAGGGTAAGATTGATATAAGGGCGGGATATAATTTCTCCTGTCAGTGTAAGGGCCAGCCCGTTACTTAGTATAGGAGCAATCATCAATAAGGCTGAGATATATTGAGAACTGATATTGCCCGGCAGGCTGATGGTATCTTTCTGCAGTTTGTGTCCGGTGATACGCAGAGGAGGATATCCGTCATTGATTATGTATTCTATTTCTGCTCCTAACTCACGTAAAGCATTGACCAACACCTGGATGGGACGTTGTTGCATACGTTGTGTACCAGTGATGATCCGTGTTCCCGGAGTGACGGACAAATAAGCGGTAAGAAAGCGCATGGCTGTTCCGGCTGCCATAATGTCTATGGTATTTTTGCCGTCATTTAAGGCGTGAATCATTACTTGGGTATCATCGCAGTCAGATAGGTTCTCAAGTTGGAATGTTCTATTTCCCAGTGCGTTGATAATCAATGCACGGTTGCTGATACTCTTGGAAGAGGGGAGCTGGATCGTTGTATATATTTGAGCGGGTGCCGTTACTTTTATTTGCATCATACCTTATATAATATAATAATGTGTATCGGATTGCAAAGGTAGGAATATTATCTTAATACTTGAAGGTTGCTACTTAAAAAAGGAAGCCGAGAGTATAAAAAAGCCGAGAACATGGAAAGGTGGCTGTTTTGTTCCCGGCTTGGACATATAGTGAAAGTTAAGCTATAGTGATGCTTGAATCCAAATAAACATCTTGAATGGTATTTAACAATTCAATTCCGTCTTTCATCGGTTTTTGAAAGGCTTTACGTCCACTTATGAGACCCATGCCTCCGGCACGTTTATTAACGATTGCTGTTATTATCGCGTCTTTTAGATCAGAACTGCCATGAGATTCACCTCCAGAGTTGATTAATCCTACACGTCCCATGTATCCATTGGCTACTTGATAGCGGCAGAGGTCGATAGGATGTTCTGAAGTCAGATCGGTATAAACTTTATCATTTGTCTTTCCAAATTTAATGGCTGTAAAACCACCGTTATTGACCGGTAATTTTTGTTTTACAATATCCGCTTTGATAGTAACTCCCAAATGATTGGCTTGTCCGGTCAAATCGGCTGCTGCATGATAATCTACGCCGTCTTTTTTAAAAGCATTATTACGTAAGTAACACCATAAAATAGTAGCCATGCCTAGTTCGTGGGCATATTCAAAAGCTTCCGCTATTTCAACCAGTTGTCTGCGGCTCTGTTCAGAACCGAAATAGATAGTGGCGCCTACTGCTACAGCCCCCATATTCCAGGCTTCTTTTACAGTGCCAAACATCACTTGGTCGTAAGAATTGGGATAAGTCAATAATTCATTGTGATTTAGTTTGACAATAAAAGGAATCTTGTGGGCGTATTTGCGAGCAACGGAACCTAATACTCCGAAAGTAGAGGCTACGCCATTACAGCCCCCCTCAATAGCGAGTTTTACAATATTTTCCGGATCAAAGTAAAGTGGATTGGGAGCAAATGAGGCTCCTGCTGTATGTTCTATGCCTTGATCTACAGGAAGAATAGATACATACCCTGTATTTGCAAGTCGCCCGTGTCCTAACAGGGCTTGAAGACTGCTTAGGGTACGAATATTGCGGTCTGATGATATCCAAGTATCATCAATGGTGTTTGGAGAAGGGATATGGATTAATGATTTATCTATAGTTCTACAGGTGTGCTCTAAATAAAATGCTGCTTGGTCACCCAATAAATTTGTTATTTTACTCATACTATTTTTTTCTTTTATTGATTAATAATTCTTTATCCATAATGTTTTCTTTCTAGTATAAAGGCGTATGATTGCGCTTGAATGCATTATTGAAAACACTATTTTGATGTATTCTCCATTCTGTGATGGAGGTTTCGGACAGCGCAGGAAAATTATTTCCTGCCGTCGGGGGTGGTCTTTCCTTGATCGGCTACTGCTTCCATTAGTTTTTTTATTTCTTCCGGATCTCCCAAAAAGTAGTCTTTCTTCAAATTCAGGTCATCATCAAACTCGAACACATACGGAATAGCGGTAGGTAGATTAAGGCCTACAATTTCCTCATCCGGTATGTGTTTCAAATATTTAATAATTCCTCTGAGGCTGTTTCCATGAGCCACTACCAGCAGTTCGTTTGCTGTAGCTAGATTGGGGAAAATGATGCATTTCCAATAAGGTAATATACGTTCTACTGTTTCTTTCAGAGATTCAGTACGTGGAAGATCTTTGTCAGGAACTTCTTTATAACGGGTATCTGTTTTCGGATTGCGCGGATCGTCTTCCGATAGGGCTTTGGGGGCTACGTTAAAGCTACGGCGCCATATCAATACTTGTTCTTCTCCATATTTAGAAGCTGTTTCGCTTTTGTTTAATCCTTGCAATACGCCATAATGTTTCTCGTTTAGACGCCAACTTTTCTCTACAGGTATCCAATCTTGATCCATTTTATCTAGCACACAGTTTAATGTTTTGACTGCACGCTTTAAAAAAGAAGTGTAAGCTTTATCAAAATGAAATCCTTTTTCTTTTAAGAGTGTACCTGCTTGGTTGGCATCAGCGATACCTTTTTCGGTTAAATCTACATCTGTCCATCCTGTAAAACGGTTGTCTTTGTTCCAAGTACTTTCTCCATGGCGGAGTAATACGATTCTTTTCATTTGTTCTCCTTTCTTTATTACCCGGTAATACATTTTCTGTTGGCAACAAAATTAGTTGTAGCATACATACTTATCAATACCCATTAATTATGAATTTAACAATGGAAGGCAAGGATTTGTTTCTCTTTTTATTATTTTTGTGCTTTGTAATTAACACATGCCATGAAAAGAATTAAAACAGGACTAACGGGATTTATATTAGGAGATTGGTTGGGAATGCCTTACAGGGGAAAAGGAAAAGGGACATTTAAACCTATATGGACAAAATCTTATCTTCGGGGAGATAAATGTTCAGGGAATACCTCGATGTTATTATGTGCTTTGGACAGTCGTTGCAATTTGGAACTTTATCAGCAGAATTTAAGAAACTGGTATTTCAATAGAAAGTATACAGGAGAAAACATTGAGTTTGATATTGATCAGGTGACCCAAAAAGCAATCATGAAAAATTTCAGGGGAGTGTCTTCGGATTCTAATAGTGGCAACCGCAGTTTGATGGGGTGTTGTGTTTTGGCTTTTTCTCCTTTATCTAAAGAGGAGATTTTTTCTTTTATTAAGATCACTCATAATAGTCGTTATAGCTTTAAGTATACTTGGTTTTTTATTGAGTTCATTCGTTGCCTGTTGGAATATGAAGATAAAGAACAGGCATTACAGCAGGCTGAGCAGAGATGTGATGTGGAGGTTAACAGGCAAAATCTTTGTAATGGAAGCTTTGTTGTAGATACGGTGGAATCAGTGGTCAATTGGTTTATGGCAGGAAATAGTTATAAGGAGTGCGTATTTTCGGCTATAAACTCAGGTAAGTCAAGTGATGCGGTAGGAGCATTGACAGGTTTGCTGGCGGGAATATATTATGGATTAGAATTAAAGAATGGAGTGAAAGGGTTTGAAACAATGGAATCTTATATTGATTCATTTATCCAGTACCTTAATCCCACTCTTTAAATTCCAATGAAAGTTGTTCCCATTGTTTTTTTATTTCTTCTTTTTCTTCTTTTGGATTAGATATGGATAGTCCGATAAGGCGGATGGGGTGGCTTTCATAATCAATTTCTTTCAGTAATTTTTTTGCTAACGGAAGAATTTTATCCATACTTGTCAGTTCACTGTTTTGAGTGATGCTGCGGGTTATTTGGCTAAAGTCATGGAACTTTATTTTTAAAGTAAGTGTGTTACCGCTGAAATTAGTGCGTTTCAGTCTTTCTAGCAATTCGGTAACTACATGATATAGTTCAATGATGGCGGAAGAATGAAGAGAAATGTCTTTTTCCAATGTATGTTCGCATCCTACGGACTTACGGATTCTTATGGGTTCTACAGGACGGAGGTCAATGCCTCGTGCGAAATCGTAATACAGATTACCTGCTTTACCAAACTGCCGGGTAAGCATTTCTAAAGTGCAGGCTTGTAATTGGGTACCATTATGAATCCCTAATGTGTGCATTTTTTTGGCTGTTACCGGACCTACTCCCCAAAAAGATTCGATGGGAAGGTGGGCGATGAAATCCAATGCTTGGTTGGGATGTATTGTACATAATCCGTCGGGTTTGCGGTAATCCGATGCTATTTTGGCTAGAAACTTGTTATAAGAGACCCCGGCTGAAGCTATCAATCCCAATTCTTTGCGAATACGCTTTTTAATATCTTTGGCTATATCTATAGCAAGTGAAAAGCCTGCTTTATTTTCAGTTACATCCAGAAAAGCTTCGTCTAGTGACAGAGGCTCTATGATATCTGTATAGGTATGAAAAATATCATGTATCTGCTGGGATACAGTTTTATATACATTCATTCGCCCCGGAACAAAAATCAGTTCTGGGCAAAGTCTTTTGGCTTTTTGTGATGACATGGCGGAACGTACTCCGTAACGGCGGGCTTCGTAACTGGCAGCAGCTACCACACCTCGTTCTTCAGCGTGTCCCACAGCAAGCGGTTTTCCACATAATTCGGGGTTGTCACGTTGTTCTACCGATGCGTAGAATGCATCCATATCGATATGTATTATTTTGCGTTCGGACATCTTCATGAAATTTGTAGAGCAAAGTTACTACAAAAAAGTGAAATGCGGAAAGATATAGTGATAGAATTGAGT
>ERZ791897.13-NODE-13-length-233244-cov-11.877752_pt1 | contig 233244 bp, 213 predicted proteins | sample MGYA00510152_ERZ791897 | MGnify/ENA primary metagenome ERZ791897 (study PRJEB30046, sample SAMN00792050) | human gut metagenome | study: EMG produced TPA metagenomics assembly of the A metagenome-wide association study of gut microbiota in type 2...
CGACAACTCTGATATCTTATCATGTTTGTCATTGTTTGTCAACAACTTTTTTCATCATCATGACCACCAACCATCACTCAGCTTCCTGCCAGTGCCTGTATCAGTGTCCTCGTCACGAGTCAGCTTAGATATAATATCACGCAGACAACCTAAAGTCAACAAAAACTTTACATTTTATTTGCAAAAATATAAGCACCACAAGATATTGTTCCCCGGGTGCTTACAAACCACAATTCAATCATAAAAACGAAAGCAGAATCGTCAGTATTAAATTATTTTCATATAGCCATTGCAGAATTTCCGACTGATATACCGCATCAATCACAACACTCCCGGCTTCTGTCGCTGCCCCCATTGCTGCAAACGCAAATACCAGCCATACCAGCAACAGTCCTTTGATCAATCCGGCAATTCCCCCAAGCATATGATTTACTTCTCCTATTACGGGCAGTTTTGCCACCAGATCAATCGCAGTGGCAATCAGATGAAAGGCGATCACCGTAATCAGCATAACAATAACAAATGCAATCGCTTTCATGGCAAGGGATGATGCTTTTGACGCAATTGTATTATACAGTCCGCTTTGCTCCATCCAGCCATCCGCAAGTTTATGTGTATCCCCTATCTGGTTCCATACGTTTGCCGGCAGTTTCATTCCCAGACCGCTGAGATCTTTCTGCTCCTGCGTGTTTTGTTCTTCTGTACCTTTTTCTTCCCCTGCCACGGCATTTTGCAATTTCTCTTTGCAATTCTTTTCAATTCTGGTATCCAGGCCTGTGTGTTCTGTCATCCAGTCTGCAACATACGGCGTTGCAAACGTAACAAAAACCAGAATCAGTATCCAGGCAGCCATTGAATAAACCACACGCAGGAAACCACGGAAGAATCCCCAGACAATATTTCCGGCAACAAGTAATACAACCAGTATCAATAACCAGTTCATTGTAATCGTACCTCTTCTATTTCTCCGTTTAATACCAATGTATAATTCTGACCATCCGATCCCGACAATACGTTATAAAGCTGCCGGTCAAACGTATAACGGAATTTACGGATGCTGTGTATGGTAAACAATTCACAGTTATAATCATCCCGGACACATATTTCATTATTATCGAGGAGCTCGATTCTGTTGTATGCAATCTCTGTATCATTCTCCATGACCGTTTTACCATTCATGTCATAGACTTTTATGTGCCAGCTGTTTTCTTTTTTGGTATCGCTGTATGAAATACCGACATATTTATTATTATAGAAGACACTCTGTATCTCCCGTTTAAACTTTATCTGTTTTTTCGGCGCAGGTTTTTGTGCTCCGTCAAACCAGATCAGTCCGGCATCGCTGATCGCGAGAAGTTTTCCGGATTCGGTATAAACCAGTTCCGATATCATCGTATTTTTGTAACTGTACGTTCCCACATTGTTGTCGATTTCATTCTGCCCAACCGAACCAAAGTTATAGAAAGTAACCGTGGAACAGGTTTTGCCCTTTGTCACGTCGAGCATATCTACTGCCAGTTTCTGCGCATCCGGAGCCAGCGCAATATCTACAGGAAAACTTCCTTTTTCCTGATAAAATTCGCCACTGGCAAGTTCCTGTCCCTTTTTGTCATAAAGCCGTACATACGAGACATCATCCTCCTTCATCAGCACAGCCACCGTTCCCTGACGGGCAACACATACACGTTCAATCGGTGTTGCCGTTTCGATTTTCTTTACCAGTCCGCGTTCCGACATGATATAAATGAATGTCCCTCCACGATCATAAACCGCAAGATACTGTTCACACACGGAAAGTTCCGGCGTAGTCATTTCATAAGACTGGTTCCAGATCAGCCGGTCATCTGTATCGTGACACACGATTCCGTCATTATCATATTCCAGTATTTTTCCCTGGAACATCTTATATCCCGTTGCCGCACTGTCCTTTCTCTCCGCCGATGCCTGCACCTCAAATCCTGAATATGTGCGAAGTGCAGACCAAAGTTCTACAAAAATCACTGCTGCTACAACAGTAACGATCACAAGTGCCGTTCTGCGGGCTATTTTATGCCTGTGTCTCCTGATTTTTTCTTCCAGTTCCTCCAGGTCTTCCTGACTTGTCTCTACGGTTTTAAATTCCGTTTTTTCAGCCACCGATTTTTCTCCTTTTCGCTTACGTTTCTATCATTATAGCATTGCAGTCCCCGTTACGGAAGTAATAATTTCTGTCCCACCCTGATATCATCCGAATCTTCCAGATCATTCGCCTTTTCAAGCTCTTTTAATTTTTTCATTGATCCGTATGCCTGTTTACAGATTCCGCTCAACGTATCCCCCTGCTGTACCACATAATAATTTTGTGTATTTTCTACCGCCACAGGTTTTTCTTTCTCCTCGGCCGGCTGTGTGGAAGGTGCCGCTTCCTCTGCCTTTTTCACCGCTCCCGCCGGAACCTCTTCAATCGGTATCAGCTGCATGGGTTCACTGATGGTTTCCGTACTCTTTGCGCTCTCCGTCTGTTCTTCCACTATATTTTTTTCAGTTCCCACCAGGACTTCTGCCGGTTGTGACACATGGCGGATTTTTTCCCCTATCGTCTCCACGGTCTGCTCCAGACCCGGAATATGAATTCGCTGCTGCCAGATTCCGACCCCGGCCAGAACCAAAAGCAACGCGATTGCGGCAGCCATCGCATACGACGTTGGTTTGCGTTCGCTCTTTGAACTGCTGCATTCTTCTTTTTCGTTCTCTTTTTTGCTCTCCGTCAGAATCTCCGGAAGCATCTGCCGGGTTCCACGTCTCGGCAATTCAATCGTCACATCCGGGATCCGTATCTCATGCAGTTCCCTTGCATAATAGATATAAAACCCGTTTTTCGGTTGCAGCCGGTTGCCTTTATGCAGATAAAAGTATTCTTCCCCCTCCATACTGTCCATAAGGAAAAGAACCTGATGTGCACCTCCGAACTGTTCTCTGTGGATAGCTTCCAGTTCTGCTGTCAGGCGTGGTGGATATCCTTTACAATCCAACGCCCATCCAACAATAATGGAATTCTCATAAGATCTCTTAATCTCACGGAATACATCCGACCACGCATGTGTTCCCCATCTCGGCAGATTCTGTGAAAATTCCATATCCCTTACCGGAATGGCAGCCTCTACAAAGGTCATATATACACCCTGCTCGCACTCTGTATGCCCCATAAAGATAAACACTCTCCGCTCCTCATAAGTTTCTTCATGCACCCTGGCATACGCTGCATTTTCTATGTAAATCCGATCCCCCTCTGCCGGTGTTCCGATCTGTCTGATATTTTTCAGGTCACGTCCCGGTCCTTCTGCAATATCTATCATATCCTGCCTCCTTATCCGTTTTTCCAGAATATAGTATCACCACCATCCGGTAGAATTTTGGAAAAACCTGACAGGCATGAAAAAAATCGTACGACACTACCGGACATATTTCCAGACTTCAGGCAAAAAAAAGACTGCCATATCCTTCGATACGACAGTCTCCTTTGTACTTGCTGTATTATTTTGCAAAAGCTTTTACTTTTTTGTAAATTCCTTCTGCGTCCAGTTCGTATTTATGAATCAGCTCAACCGCCGGTCCGGATTCTCCAAACCGGTCATTCACGCCGATACGCATCATCTTTGTCGGTGCCTTTTCACACAATACTTCCGCTACTGCGCTTCCAAGTCCACCGATTACGGAATGTTCCTCAACGGTTACGACTTTCTTCGTCTTTGTTGCAGATGCAACAACCAGTTCCTCGTCAATCGGCTTGATGGTATGGATATTGATTACTTCTGCAGAAATTCCATCTTTCTCCAGCATCTTTGCAGCTTCTAAGGACTCTGACACTTCCAGTCCTGTCGCAAAAATGGTTACATCCGTACCTTCTTTTAATACGATTCCTTTTCCGATCTCAAACTTGTAATCCTCTCTGTCATTGATCACCGGCACTGCCAGACGTCCAAACCGAAGATACACCGGTCCCACATGATCATATGCTGCATGTACTGCTGCGCGTGCTTCCACATCATCCGACGGGTTGATCACTACCATACCAGGGATCTCACGCATCAGAGCCAGATCCTCCAGACACTGATGGGTAGCACCGTCTTCTCCGACCGAAATTCCTGCATGGGTAGCTCCAATCTTTACATTCAGATGTGGATAGCCAATGGAGTTGCGAACCTGCTCGTAGTTACGTCCTGCTGCAAACATTGCAAAAGAACTGATAAACGGAACTTTTCCGCAGGTAGATAATCCAGCGGCAATACCTGTCATGTTACACTCTGCAATTCCGCAGTCCCAATGACGCTCCGGAAATTCTTTCTGGAAAATACAGGTTTTCGTAGCTCCTGCCAGATCCGCATCCAGCACGATAAGATTCTCATGCTCTTTGCCAAGCTCTACCAATGCGTTTCCATAACTGTCTCTGGTTGCAATTTTCTTTACTTCTGACATAATGCTTCACCTGCTTTCTCAAGATCTTTCATAGCGATTTCGTACTGCTCATCATTTGGAGCTTTTCCATGCCATCCTGCTTCATTTTCCATAAAGGAAACTCCCTTTCCCTTGATCGTCTTTGCAATGATTGCCGTCGGCTGACCCTTGGTATTTTTTGCTTCCTCAAACGCCGCACGGATCTGATCGAAATCATTTCCATCAATCACAATTGTGTGGAAATTAAATGCCTCAAATTTCTTATCAATCGGATACGGAGAACATACTTTGTCAATCTCCCCATCAATCTGCAGATTATTATTGTCTACAATCACTACCAGATTGTCCAGCTTCCGGTGTCCTGCCCACATAGCAGCCTCCCAGATCTGTCCCTCCTGAATCTCACCATCTCCGGTCAGGGTGTATACACGATAGTCCTTGTGATCAAATTTTCCGGCTGCTGCCATACCTACTGCTGCAGAAACTCCCTGCCCCAAAGATCCACTGGACATATCAACGCCAGGAATATGTTTCATATCCGGATGTCCCTGCAGATACGAACCTGTATGGCGCAGTGTCACAAGATCTTCCTTCGGGAAAAATCCGCGCTCTGCAAGTGTGGAATAATAAGCCGGTGCTACATGTCCTTTGGATAATACAAACCGATCCCTTCCCTCCATCTTCGGATTCTTTGGATCAATGTTCATTTCTTCGAAATACAGATACGTAAAAATATCTGCAGAAGACAAAGATCCACCCGGATGGCCGGATTTTGCGCTATGCACTGCAGTTACAATGCTCTTGCGGATTTCATTCGCAAGTTTTTCCAATTCTAAATTATTCATTATTTATTCTTTCCTCCTCTTAAAATGGTGGTGTATTATAATTCCGTTCTTCCCTGCAATGCCCGCAGGAGAGTCACTTCGTCAATATATTCCAGATCTCCGCCAACCGGCACTCCGCTGGCAATCCGTGTCACTTTAATCCCGGTCGGTTTGATCAGTTTACTGATATACATGGCTGTCGTCTCGCCTTCTAAGCTGGAATTTGTAGCAATAATCACTTCATCCACATCCTGCTCCAGACGAACCATGAGTTCTTTTAAGCGGATATCGTTCGGTCCGATTCCAAGCATCGGGGAAATGGCACCGTGCAGCACATGATAGACTCCATTGTATTTTCCGGTCTTTTCATATGCAACCAGATCACGGGTATTCTCCACTACCATAATCGTCTTGTGATCTCTGGAAGTATCACTGCAGATCGGACAGATTTCCTGATCTGTCAGGTTAAAACAGCACTTACAGTATTTTACGTTTTTCTTTGCCGAAACAATCGCCGAGGCCAGTGCATCCACGTGGTCCTGCGGCATATTTAAAATATGAAATGCCAGCCGCTGCGCAGATTTGGCTCCGATCCCGGGAAGTGCAGACAATTCCTCAATCAATTTCGCAATCTCATGACTGTAATAATCCATATTTAGAACGGAAGTCCTCCGCCCAATGCACCGGTAATCTGTGACATGGACTGCTGGGAAGCTTCATCGATTTTACGCATTGCCTCGTTGGTTGCTGCCATGATGAGATCCTCAAGCATCTCAATATCATCCGGATCTACGACTTCCTCTGCAAGTTTTACCTTTGTCACCTCATGCTTGCCGGAAACGGTCACTTCTACCGCTCCACCGCCTGCTGTGGCTGTCACTTCCTGCTCCTCTAAGTTCTTCTGCGCTTCTTCCATCTGCTTTTGCATCTTCTGCGCCTGCTTCATAATATTTGCCATATTTCCCGGCATACCGCCAGGGAATCCACCTCTTTTTGCCATGTGGGGTCCTCCTGCTATTTCATTTTCTCTGATGATTCAGAGTTGTCTTGTATTATCATACCATTAGAAGTTTTCTTCCTCAATATCAAAATTGATTAATTGACGCAAATCCGGTACGGTATTGGCCGCACTGCGCCCGCCTTCATTTAAGCGAAGCTGTACTTCCACCTGCTTTGCGCACCGCTGTGTGATCATTTCTTTCAAATGGTCAATACACCCTGCCTTATTGTCATTCAGATAGGCAAATGCATTGGCATCATCAAACATCAGAAGTAATTCTCCTGCGGGTCCGAGTGTCGGCACCGCCTGATTTAAATACTGTCTGGTGATACCACCCATCTCCGAGATAACCGATCTCCAGTTTTGCATCACCTGTTTAATATCTTCCGGAATCGCTTTGGGAAGCTCCGGCTTCTCCGGTGTCCCGGTCCCCGCCCCATCGGCACCGCTGCTCACCGGCGAGACGGTACTCTGTGGTGCTGCCGAAACAAATGCTCCGCTTTCCAGTTTCTGTTCGATATCGTCCATACGCTCATTGAGCGCCGACAGATCCTTTTCCATCTGTGGCCGGCACAGCTTAATAATCGCAATCTCAAGCAAAATACGCTTCTGCGCCGCATACCGGATCTGGCTGGACAGTTCCGAAAAAATCCGGATATACCGGATCAGTGTTTCCGGCTCCACCATCTGCGCTTCTTCCTTTAAAGCTGCCAGATGCTCCGCCGACATATCCAGCACATCCTCCATATCATCCGCGCTCTGGATAAGCAAAAGATTCCTCATGTACCAGGTAAAATCGTTCACCATCTGTCCCAGTTCCCGTCCCTGATCTACCAGTTGATCCACGGTGAGGATTGCACCTGTCACATCTTTTGCCAGCACCTGACGCAGCAATGCCGAGAATACTTCTGTATCCACCGCGCCGAGCACTTCCAGCACATTTTCATAGGTAAGTTTCTCACCCAGGTGAAAGGCAATACATTGATCGAGCAGACTCAGCGCATCTCGCATCGAACCGTCCCCGGCTTTTGCCACATAACGCAGTGCGCGCTCCTCGACATCCACCTGTTCGGTGCGCATCAGTTCCGCCAGACGATCGGTAATGGTATCAATGGAAATCCGGTGAAAATCATATCTCTGGCAACGGGACAGAATCGTAATCGGGATCTTGTGTGCTTCCGTTGTCGCAAGAATAAAAATCACATATGCCGGCGGCTCCTCCAGCGTCTTGAGCAGCGCGTTGAATGCGCCTGCCGACAGCATATGCACCTCATCAATAATGTAAACCTTGTATTTTCCCTCTGTCGGGCGGTAAGATACTTCTTCCCGGATCTGCCGGATATTGTCCACGCCGTTGTTCGATGCCGCATCAATCTCTATGACATTCATAGAAGTCCCGGCGGCAATGCCCTGACATGCAGGGCATTGTCCACAGGGACTTCCGTCTACCGGGTGTTCACAATTTACTGCTTTTGCAAAAATCTTTGCAACTGTCGTCTTTCCGGTACCCCGGGTACCGCAAAACAAATAAGCATGTCCTATGCGATCGACTTTGATCTGGTTCTTTAATGTTGTAACAATGTGTTCCTGTCCTTTGACATCTTCGAATTCCTGCGGACGGAACTTACGGTATAAAGCCGTGTAAGACATTTTTCTTCTCCTTTTTGCCGGATATCAGGAAATTTAATCTCCAAAACTGATACCGATCCGTTTTGCCTCCTGAATCATCTGACTGTCCGGATCAACCGTCTTTAACTTGCCTGCCACCTCTCCAAGCGGCACACATTTGGTCTTGTTGTTGATCATGGCGATCATGCAGCCAAATTTTCCATCCATAATTGCTTGGGCAGCGGCAGATCCAAGACGGGTACATAATACTCTGTCGTATGGACACGGACTGCCGCCACGCTGTGTGTGGCCCGGAACCGCAACGCGGACTTCCACACCGCATTTCTCCTGAATCTGATCTGCAATCTCATAAGAAACCGATGGGTACCTGCGGGATGCAACTTTTGCCTTGTACTGCTTCTTGGTAAGCTGTGCATCGTCTTTGGAGATTGCACCTTCTGCAACTGCAAGAATCGTAAATCCTTTTCCGTCTTTTGTACGCTTATGAATCGCATCCACGACCTTATCAATATCATACGGAATCTCCGGGAGCAGAATAATGTCGGCACCGCCTGCCACTCCTGCATACAGGGTAAGCCATCCTACTTTGTGTCCCATCACCTCTACAATAAATACACGGTTGTGGGAAGCAGCCGTTGTATGGATGCAATCGATAGTCTCTGTCGCTATATTAATTGCACTCTGAAAACCGAATGTCACATCTGTTCCGTAAATATCATTGTCAATGGTCTTTGGAAGATGAATAATATTGAGTCCTTCCTCGCGAAGCAGATTGGCTGTCTTCTGTGTACCGTTACCACCTAAGATAACCAGACAGTCGAGTCCGAGCTTACGGTATGTGGACTTCATGGCCTCTACCTTGTCCAGACCGTTTTCATCCGGCACACGCATCTGTTTGAATGGCTGGCGGGAAGATCCGAGAATCGTTCCACCTCTGGTAAGGATTCCGGAAAAATCCGAGGCTGTAAGAATTCTGTACTGTTCATAGATCAGCCCTTTGTACCCATTTTCAAATCCATAAATCTCCAGTTCGTCTACATTCGTAGTAAGTCCTTTTACAACACCACGCATGGCTGCATTTAAAGCCTGGCAGTCTCCGCCGCTGGTAAGCATTCCGATCTTCATCATGCACGTTTCCTCCTGCATATTCTCTTATTGTGTACCAAATGTTTTCACATACACATTTGTATTATAGTATAATTTTTGTCCGTTCACAAGATAAGCGACTTGAAAAATGTATGTAAATTCTGTATACTATTAAGAAGCACATCGCATGAGAGTTCCGCTCCGCGGAAGCGATGTACGTAGGAGATATAGCTTACGCTATACCTCAAGGAGCACATCGCATAAAAGTTCCGCTCCGCGGAAGCGATGTACGTAGGAAATTCATCGGAGATGAATTTCAAGGGAGAGTTGTCCGAGAGGTCGAAGGTGCCGCACTCGAAATGCGGTTTGCGTCGAATAGACGCAACGTGGGTTCGAATCCCATGCTCTCCGTTTCATAAAAACAGCGCCCTGCCAAATCGACAAAGGCGCTGTTTTTGTATCGACTTATCTTTCATGCCGACCACGATTATTATTTCCGCGGCGATCGGTCATATCGCGCTTTTCACGGGAATCACGGTTCCGACGGTCCCGTGCGTCATATGCCCGGTTCCCTTCCGCACGGTTTCCATGCTCTGCGTCACTGTTTCGGCCGGACGCTGTCCGTTCTTTTTTGCGGCCGATATATACGTTCCATTTCATATAGGCTTCCTGCGCATTGCGGGATTTGTAGATTACGTTGCGTTCCTCCCCTACAATATCCGTAATGCTGTACCAGCCTTTGTCATACTGGAATTCCGCTGTCTTTCCTTCAAGTTCTTTATTTCCAAGTACAAATTTATGTATTGCCTGCTGTGGCTGCTGCTGTGCCATCCTATCCCTCCTTTTTTCCTAATACATACTCCACGGCCTGTCTCAGTTTTTCATCTTTTTTCATTTCTTCCGTTCCCTGAAGTGCCTCCGCCTCTTCCCTGGTAAACAACTCCCGCAGTTTTACCTGATGGTTTTCTACCGGAATATAAGATACTCTGGATTTGTCGAATACCGGGCGCAGCACATAGTACGGAATTTTGCGCTCCCTGCGTGATGCGGAAAGCGAAACAATATTTTCTACCTGACAGACTCCCTGTGTTTCACTGTATATGATCTGTTTTTTTTCAAACATTCTGTCACCTCTGAAAAAGATAAAATTATCATATCACAAGAAAAAAGTTTTGACAAATGCCCCAAAACATTTTACGCTTGTCCCATGGAGGAAATTGTATATGTGGATTCTATTTGCATTTGGGTCAGCTCTGTTCGCCGGACTGACTTCCATACTGGCGAAATGCGGTATCAAAAATACCGATTCCAATACAGCTACGGCGATCCGTACCATTATTGTACTTATTTTTTCATGGATCATGGTATTTCTGGTCGGGGCACAACACGGCATCGGAAGTGTTTCTGCCAAAACCTGGACATTTCTGATCCTGTCCGGACTTGCCACCGGTGCTTCCTGGCTGTGCTACTTCCGTGCACTGCAGATCGGAGATGTGGATAAGGTGGTCCCGGTCGATAAATCAAGTGCCATCCTCTCCATTCTTCTCGCTTTTCTCTTCCTGCATGAGAGCATCAGCCCACTGAAACTTCTGTGCGTGGTGCTGATCGGCGCGGGAACCTTCCTGATGATCACGAAAAAGGAAACCTCTTCTGAGAATTCCGGGAAAAAAGGCTGGAGCTGGTTCTTCTACGCGCTTGGCTCTGCCGTCTTTGCCAGCCTGACTTCTATTCTGGGAAAAGTCGGCATTGAAAACATTGATTCCAATCTGGGAACAGCCATCCGTACCATCGTTGTGCTGATCATGGCATGGATTGTCGTGTTTGTCACGAAAAAGCAGGACAGTGTGCGCACAATCGATCACAGGGAACTTGGCTTTATCTGCCTGTCCGGACTTGCCACCGGTGCTTCCTGGCTGTGCTATTACCGTGCGCTGCAGGATGGTCTGGCAAGTGTCGTTGTGCCGATCGATAAGCTGAGTATTCTGGTTACCATTCTGTTTTCTTATCTTGTATTTCATGAGAAACTTGGAAAAAAAGAAGCCGGAGGACTGGTGTTGATTGTGGCGGGAACGCTTGGGATGCTGGTGTAGTATCCCTTGCTATGCCCTTCAGGCGCACCAACCAGACAATATTTACCAGATCATTCGTTTATCGTCTCTGTTTCTATCCTGCAGGTATAAGTTTTTTCGGCTTTCCTGTAATTAATTCCGACCAGAAGCATGCTTCCATGGTATCCTTTTAATGTCTTGTCATACTTTTTCTCCCGGATCTGATCAAGTGCTGTCTGTGCAGACTGATCCCACTTTAATTCAACAATCATAGCAGGACTTTCGACATGCTTTCTCGGAACAAACACCAGATCTGCAAACCCTTTTCCGCCTGCTAATTCCCGGTAAATCTCATGCGTTTTCTTTGCCGCATAGTATGCCAGTGACAGTACACACGCCAGGGAATTTTCATCATTATATTTCAGAATGGAAATATTATCTTCATGCACCCGCTGAATTTGTTGTGCAACATATTCTTCATCCCCACGAAGTGTAGCTTCCATCAAATCCTCTGACTGCCGGATGGCCGCCATCACTGGTTCCCAGCCTCCGTCCTCGATACAGTTAATAAACTCTTTCTGCACTTCCTGATTGGGAATGCAGACGGTCTGTGCGTAAAAATCATAGGTCAGATATCCCAGATGAATCAACAGCGTGAGCACATCGTCTGCACTGGCAAACGTTGTCATGTCATTTTGGAATTTATCCGGATTTACCGGGATGTGTTCCCCCGCAATCAGCCGGGTGGTCAGTTCTTTTAACCCATACTGGTTCATCTGGATGTATTTCTTTAATGCCTCATACGTCTCTGTTTTTGTCCAGTAGCTGTCATAGTCATGACCAAGCATTGACATGACAACAGAACGTGGATTGTAAATCTGCACACCTTTTAAATCATAGCCATCATACCATTGTTTCGTCTTGTCGTATGGCATGTCGTACTGGCGGCAGAGTTCCTGCACCTCAGCTTCTGTAAAACCGGTAAACTCTGCCAGTTCGCGTTGGTTGGTCATGGAATATTCATCAAACATGTTCAGGGCGGAATGTTCGCCGTATTTTTTGATGGGAAGGATGCCGGTCATGTAGGCAAGCACACAGTAAGGCTGATTTTTCAGCAAATCCCTGAGAAAGTTGAGATACTTTTTCTGCGCCTGCGCATCCATCGGGTTCACCCGGAAAATACAATCCCATTCATCAATCACGAAAACAAAATAACTCCGCGTCTGGGAATAGATTTCTTCCAGAACCGATACCAGATCCTCCTCATAATATGTGACCTGTGGAAACTCCCTTTTCAGTTCCCGCACCACTTTTCTGGAAATCAGTTCCATCATATCCTCCACGGATTCTGTACGCCCCAGAAACTGCTGCATATTCAGATGAATCGCATTGTATTGATTCAGATGCTTTTTAAAATCAGGATCTTTTGCAAATTTAAAGGGTTCAAACAATTCATAGGAATCATCCCCTTTTCCATAATATGCCACCAGCATATTTGCCGCCATGGATTTCCCGAAACGGCGGGGACGGCTGACGCAGATGTTTTGATGCTCCGATTTTAAATTCTGGTTTGTAAACGCGAGGAGCATGGTCTTGTCCACATATATTTTTGAATTTGCTGCTCTTTTGAATTCTTCATTTCCCGGATTTACATAGATTCCCATTGCTATGCCCTCCCAAATACGCCAAACAGTTTTTGTGCCGCCTCTTCATCATCCATAATTCTTGCACTTGGTTTCTGTGCATTCTCAAGCATCCGTTCCACACGATTGGCAAGTGCCACATCCACAAACCGTCCGATCTCGATTCCACGCAATTCAAAAAACAATGCCGGATTCATGTCTAGCCGTGCCCCCACACCGTAAAGTGCTGCTGCCACATGTTTGCACATCAGTGCCCAGTCCGGGCAGCTGCACTGAAAACTGATCTCACTTGGCTGTGGGAAAAGACCATCCTCTCCCTGAAACAGTTCTTTCATCTCATCCGGGAAATCACCGGACAGTAATCGTTCCAGAGTCTCAATCTTACCGCACCGGTCAAGAATTGCCTCACACTTCTGCTCTGTGAGCGGACTGATACGGATTTCCACACGGTAAGGAGTTTTTCTGGTTCCCTGCACTCTTGCAATGATTTTTCCTTTCTGGATTTTCAGGTCGATTACTGTTCCGGTCCGCACATAACGCTTCCCACGCTCCAGCCGGCTTGCAAAATCCGCATAGTGCTCCAGATTGTCACACCAGGCTTTTCCCCACCAGCTTTTTGCAATTGCCCTGCCGGAAATAACAACCGGCTCCAGCTTATTTCCCTTTTCTTTTTGCTTTTTTACGCTCTCTTTTAAATTTTTCTTTAACAGAGATTCACTCGGCTGGGCAAATGTCTGATCAATTTCCCAATATCTTCGCATACCGTTTACTCCAATCGCAATAATGAGAACAATTCTTCGTTACTTAACTCCGTAATCCACTTTTCGGAGCCGCTTCCGATTACATTTTCCGCCAGTTCCTTTTTCGATTCCAGCATCGCATCTATTTTTTCCTCAATCGTTCCCTGAGAGACAAATTTATGTACGATCACATCTTTTTTCTGCCCGATCCGGAATGCCCGGTCCGTTGCCTGATTTTCTACTGCCGGATTCCACCAGCGGTCAAAATGAATGACATGGTTTGCTTTCGTCAGGTTCAGTCCGGTTCCGGCTGCCTTTACCGACAGCACAATAAACGGTACATAGGCTTCTCCCTGAAAGGCATCCACAATTTCCGTCCGCTTCGCCACCGGTGTTCCTCCGTGCAGCACATAGCCCTTAGCATGAAAAACGGTCTCCAGATACGCTGCCAGATCGTCCGCAATCTCCTTAAACTGCGTAAAAACCAGCACGCGCTCACGCTTTTCATAGATTGTCTCACAGATTTCTTTCAAAAGCTGAAATTTTCCACTCTCTGATGGTGTATAAACATCCTGTCCCAGATACTGGTCCGGATGGTTGCAGATCTGTTTTAACTTCATGATTGCTGTAAGCACAATCCCCTTTTTGGCAAACTGGGAAATGCTGTGTTCTGCCTCCATCTGCCGGACTTTCTGCTCCATATCCGAAACCACCTTGCGGTACAAAATGGTCTGTTTTCTGGTCAGCTGCGCAAAATCTGTCATTTCCACCTTTTCCGGAAGATCTGCAATAACGGTCTTGTCCGTCTTGACACGACGGAGCATAAACGGGGTAATCATGGACTTTAATTTTGCATATTCCTGTGGATTTTCTTCCAGTCCTTTCGTAAACTCATGGAACTCTTTGGATGTACCAAGCAGACCATGATCTATAAAATCAAACAACGACCATAAATTGGTCAGGTCATTTTCAATCGGCGTACCGGTCATGGCAATCCGCATCTGTGCCTGCAGTTTTTTGATTTCGCGTGTCTGTTTCGTGCCCGGATTTTTGATTGCCTGTGCCTCATCGAGAATCACACAGTCCCACATCGTTTCCTGAAATGCCTTGATGCGGGAAACCATGCCATATGTCGTTATCGTAAGGAATGCAGACCCTGCATCAAATTCCTGTGCAAGCTGCGCAGATGTCTTTCCGTGAATAACCTGAAGCGTCATATCCGGGACAAACTTTGCTGCCTCCTTCTGCCAGTTTCCGATCAGGGATGCCGGAACGACCAAAAGCGTTTTTGCGCCTTTGTCTGATTTTCTCATCTTTTCGAGATAGCAGAGAACCTGAAGCGTTTTTCCAAGTCCCATATCGTCTGCCAGGCATGCACCAAATCCCAGTTTCTGCATATAATTCAGCCACGTATACCCATCCTTCTGATATGGACGAAGCGTTGCATGAACGGTTTTCGGCACTGCTGCCGAACGGATACCGGATGGTTTTCGCAAATTGCGCAACATTTTGGAAAGCCATGCCCCGTTGGTCACAAGCGCACCTACATCTGCAGAAATCTTTTTTCCATTTCCGATTTCCATCTGCAAAGCTTCCCGCAGTGTAATGCTGGTGTCCATGCCATCCATACGTTTCAGAAGTTCCCGCAGTTTTTTATGATTTACCTCTACCCACTTGCCTTTTAAAAATGCCAGCCCCTCCGTCTGCGCCAGCAGAAGTTCCACATCTTTTTTCGTAAGTGCCTCTCCGTCCACACACAGCTGTGGCTGCATCGAAATCAACGAATCAAATCCTACCATGGCAGGTTTCTTTTCGCCCAGCCGTATTTCTACCGAACACTCCATTGCACGCTTTCTCCACCAGTTCGGAATCCGGCAGAGAATCCCGGTCTGTTCGATTTTTTCCACATCACGCAGAAACTGATATGCCTCTTTCCCTGTAAAACGCAGAACATGAAACATCTCCCCACTTTCTACCAGTTCTGCAATCAGATCCGATACCTCTGCCGCACGGTTCAGGCAGGACAACAATGCCAGCAGCTTATCTCTGTCATCCTGGTATTCGGTCAGCGCGTATTTCAGCGGCATATGATGCACGGCATGATCCTCTCCGAGCGAAGCATAGGTTGCCATAAAAACAAACGGATCTTCGCCATCTTTATTTTCTACCAGATGCAGAAAGATACGCTCCGGTACGTGCAGCTTCTGATTCTGCTCTGTGAGATACAATTCCACACTGCCTTTATAGCCTGAAATTTCCCGCTGAAAAATCTGCTCCAGCTGCGAAAACACGCCGACAACCCACTTACGGTCAATATATTCTGCCCCAATCGCATAAGGAACTGACGAAAGCAGATGCTCGAGATGTTCCTCATCCGGCGCCACATGTGTCGCTTCTCTTGTCAGTTCCAGTTCCGGCATTTCTGTAAGACACTGGAAAAATGTCTCTGACAGTTCATATAAAAACAACTCCGATGAAGACATTTCTTTTGACCGCTTGGAAAATCCCATGTGATATAAAGTTTCGTAGCGCTTCTCCAAAGTTTCTTTTTCCTGTGTGTCCGGGTAAAATCCGGTTGGGGTAAATATATACTGGTTCATTTGTTTATTGTCTCCGTTTCTATCCTGCAGGTATAAGTTTTTTCGGCTTTCCTGTAACTAATTCCAACCAGAAGCATTGCCTTAACAAATTGCTTTTTCAATAAAAAATCCTCCTGTAGGCGTATTTCTATTATACTTCTAAAGGAGAATTTTTGTAAATAACATTTATTGTTTTATAAAATACCCTATACACAGCTTATTGACCCGAACAAATACTTGTGAGTGTCACCTTATCTGTTCAAATTCCAGATTTAAATACCACTTTTATTTGTTCCACCACAAAGCCAATATCATCATCTGTGATCTGTGTGCTGCTTGGAATATTTAAAATACAACTGCTATAGTACGGTGCTTTTTCCATCTCATAAGCAATTGCATTCTGATACGGAAGCTGCTCATGAATCAGTCCCCAGATCGCCCGGGTCTGCACACCGCGCTCCTGAAGTGTCGTAATCACATCTCTCATATTTTTTCCCTGCAGTTTTTCCATATCCAGCTTCAGGGAATAAAACCACTGGTTTGAGGAAGTTCCCTCACGAAATGAAAGCAGTGTTCCACCCGAAAACTCCTGCAGCAATTGTTGATACAATCGATAATTTTTCTGCTTGCGGTGGATAAATTCCGGAAGTTCCTCCATCTGTGCCACACCAAGCGCTGCCTGTAAATTCGTCATGCGGTAATTGTATCCCACTTCATTGTGAATATAAAAATGCGGATCATCCTTTGCCTGTGTGGAAAGATATTTCAAATGCTCCACTTCCGCCGGATCTTTCGCTGTCACGGCACCGCCGCCACCGGTTGTAATAATCTTGTTTCCGTTAAAGGAGTATGCCCCGAAATCACCGATCGTCCCGGCAAATTTTCCGGCATAACGCCCCTTCGTGTACTGTGTGCCGAGCGCTTCCGTTGCATCCTCGATCACTTTCAGGTGAAACTCCTGTGCGATATCCATGATGGCTTCCATATCTGCCATATTTCCAAACACATGCACGACTACGATGGCTTTTACGGTTTTTCCGGTAGCTTTATGCTTTAACTGTCCATCCTCTGTCACACACTCGTTTTCGCAGAAACGGTGCAGCTTCTGCGGATCCATGCACAAACTGTCATCACAGTCCATAAACACGGGCTCCGCGAACTGATAACGCACCGGATTGACCGCCGCGATAAAAGTAAGCGTAGGAACAATCACCATATCCCCCGGCTGTACCCCACAGGCAATCAAAGACAGATGAAGCGCTGAAGTTCCACTCTGCACTGCCGCTGTTTTCTCCACATGTAAAAACTCTGCCAGTTTTTCTTCCAGCTCTGTAATGTATGCACCACCGGTGGAAACCCATCCCTGATCCAGTGCATCATCTACATATTTTCTCTCATTTCCCTCAAAATTCGGAATCGATAAAGGTACAAATCGTCCCATTTTGCTCCCTCTTTTCTTAAAACTACAACTTACACATTATAAATGTCCGTCTTATAGGCATCCATGTGCTGACGAATCCATGCAATCGTCTCTGCAATTCCCTGCTCGAATGTATACTGCTGCTTCCAGTCGGTCAGCTCCTTAATTTTTGCGTTACAGCCGAGTAGACGATTGACCTCACTCTTTTCCGGACGAAGGCGCTGCTCGTCACAGACAATGTGTGCATTCGGATTGATCTGGGAAATAATCTCCTGTGCCAGATCTCCGATCGAAATCTCCTGCTGGGTAGCAATATTGATCTCCTGTCCAATTGTCTTGTCCGACTCTGCAATTGCAATAAAGCCTGCCGCGGTATCTTTTACATAGTTAAAATCGCGCGTCGGTGTCAGGGAACCAAGTTTAATTTCCTCTTTTCCTGCCAGAAGCTGTGAAATAATTGTCGGAATCACTGCACGTGCAGACTGACGCGGACCATAAGTGTTGAATGGACGGACAATCGCAACCGGAAGATTAAAGCTGCGGTAAAAGCTTTCTGCCAGACGGTCGGCTCCGATTTTTGTCGCAGAATACGGAGACTGTCCCTGAAATGGATGCTTTTCGTCAATCGGGACATACTGTGCGGTGCCGTATACTTCCGAAGTCGATGTCACCATGATTTTTTCCGTGCCAAGATCGCGTGCCGCCTGCAGCACATTTAACGTTCCCTTGATGTTTGTATCTACATAGGAATCCGGCGAATGGTAACTGAACGGAATCGCAATCAGCGCCGCCAGATGAAAGACCTGATCCACACCCTTCATGGCCGTGCGCACACCGTTCGGGTCCCTCACATCCCCGGCAAAAATTTCAATCTGGTCAAGTTTTTCCTTCGGCAGCGTATCCAGCCAGCCCCAGTTGTTGAAAGAATTGTAATATACAAATGCTTTTACATCATAGCCCTTTTCCAGAAGACTCTCGGTCAGGTGGCTTCCGATAAAACCGTCTGCTCCGGTTACTAATACTTTTTTCATTGTTCTATATGTCCTTTCTGTTTCAAATCATTACTCGGATTTCAAATTCAGCTTTTCTTCCATGCGGTGCATTTCCTCAAACTCACCCATATCCAGGAAGGAATCCTCGCTGATCGGATACATTCCCACCCGGCGGTTTTCTGCCAGAAGCTTGTCTGCCAGATCCGTCATATGGAAAAACGTATTCTCTGGAATCTCTTTTTTCAGTTCCGGATTTAATATGTACATGCCGGTATTGACAAAATACGAAAGCTTCGGCTTTTCTTCCATGGACTGGACGGCTCCGTTCTCGCTGGAATGAATGACCCCATACGGAACTTCGATATTTTTGAGTGCCGTGACAATCGTAAGCTCATTTCCCGCCTCTTTATGATAGCGGTAAATATCTTCATAATCCGCATGAATCAAAATGTCACAGTTGGTCACAATAAATGGCTGAGAAAACTCCTCTTTGATCAACTGTAAACTTCCCGCCGTGCCAAGCGGTTTATCCTCCTCGACATATTCAAGAGAATAGTTTTTTGAAATCTCGGAGAAATAGGAACGAATCATATTTTTGCGGTAATTGACCGTCGCATAAAACTGTGTGGTTCCAAACTCACAGAATTTTCCGATGATCCGCTCCATGATCGGGATATCTCCAATCGGGATCAGCGGTTTCGGTAGAATTTTGGTATACGGATATAAACGTGTCCCTTTTCCGCCCGCCATAATCACGACCGGAACCTCTTTTAAAATCCCCTGCGGCTTTTTCTTTTTTGCCACCTGCTCATCCCGGAACAAAATGTCAGATACCACGCCTTTTGTGGTGACAACCGGAAGCGCCGTGATGGAATGCTGCACCATAACCTCATGTGCTTTTGCATGCTCTTTCCTGGAAATTCTCTTAGGTTCGGTATTCATCAGACCGGATACCGGAGCTTTCAGTTCTCCCGTGCGGATCAGCCAGCGGCGGATATCTCCATCCGTGACAACACCAAGCAGTTTCTGCTGCTCATTGGTCACAAATAAAATACCCCTGGCATTACGGTCGATGCGCTGCATCGCTTCCACAACCGTACTGTCCGGGGATATTAAAAATAACGCTAACTGCTCTGTCTTCATATGGGAACCTCCATGTTTCTTCTTTCGTTTTCTCCAAGAAAACGTTCTCTTTTTCTATCTTCCATGATAGACCTGTTATATATATCGACCAGTGTGAAAAAATGTTAAGAGAATGTCTCCATAATTGTCTCCGCGATCTGGAAATCCAGTGCGGTGTCGATGTCGATGGAATGTTCCTGACTCATCACACAGGCATAGGAATGTTCTCCGTACAGATCCCCCTGACTCATCAGAAGCTCCGTGGTCTGCAGATAAATCGCGCCGTTCAGCCGGTAATATGTTCCCATATCCTGCCGCCGTCCAACTTTCTGTAAATCAACAAATCCACACATGGACTGATCTTCTTTTAATGTATTGCAAAGCAGAGGAGAATGTTCTGCTTCACAGACACTGACCACAGACTGTGCATTTTTCTCTTCAAAAATCTCAAATGCCTTTTTGATATCTGCCGCATCGCGAAGCGGGGAAGTCGGCTGCAACAGGGTGATGGTGTCAAACTGCTGCCCGATTGCGGCATACTGCTGTACAACTGCTCTTAGCACATCCCAGGTTCCTGCCGTGTCCGTGGCAAGTGCCGCGTCACGCAAAAACGGCACATCCGCTCCATATTTCCGCGCAATCTGCGCATATTTTTCGCTGTCGGTCGAGACATGAATGCAGTCAAATTTTCCAGACTGTCTGGCTGCTTCGATGGAGTAGACCAGAAGCGGTTTACCTTCGAGTAATTTAATATTTTTGTCTTTTAATCCTTTTGAACCGCTGCGTGCGGTGATTACTGCCAGATGTTTCATTTGCACTCCATATCATAAAATGTTTTTTTCCAGTGCCGGTAATCCGTCTGGAAAAATTCTTTCAGTATCTTTACAATTTTTTCCGATGTCTTTCCATCCCCGTATAAAAACGAAGGCCGGTGTGGCATTTGTTCCGCCTGCCGGATTGCCGCCTGAATTGCCCCGGCCTCCGGCATACATCCGATTACCGTTTCTGCCATCAGACGCCCCTTCTGCCGGTCTCCGATATTTACGGTCGGTGTGCCAAGCGCAGGTGCTTCGATGATTCCACTGGAGGAATTGCCAAGCACAAACGCCGCATACTTTACGGCACTCAGATAACGCTTCATCCCGAGTGAACTGACCAGTTTCATATTGGCAAGTTCCCTCTGTGCCTCTGCAAGCCATGCATTTACCTGTGCCCCGCCTGCGTCAGCATTTGCTTTGGTCACCAGATAAAAATACTGTTTTTCTTCACGCATTGCAGAGATCAGTTCCCGCACCTGTTTTTCTGCTTCGCCCGGCTGCATCGTCACCGGATGAAACGTCACAACCGCATAGGGCATGCCTGCCGGAATGTCCACATCCTTTCGAATTTCATCTTCCGACAACATCGGAACACTTAAAATATTTTCTACGCCAAGCGCACCTACATTGTATACACGCTCCGGTGCCTCTCCCATCTGGATGATCCGCCTGCGGTACACTTCCGTTGCCGGGAAATGCAGATAACTCATCTTTGTCACCGCATGCCGGATACAGTCATCCACGGCGCCTTCCGTCAATTCACCACCATGCAGATGTGCAATCGGAATGTGTTCGTTTAACGCAGCCGCACACATACCGAGAATTTCTGTGCGGTCTCCCAGCACCAGAAACAGATCCAGCTGCTCACTTTTAAAATAATCTGCAAATCCGGTAATGGCTTGCGCTATAGTTACGGAAATTCCATATGGTGAATTGTCCTCGGTAAGAATCGGAATTTTTCGCGCAATTGGAATTCCGTCTTTTTCAATTTCTTTGACCGTATACCCAAACCGTTCTTCCAGATGTGTCCCAGTTACAAGAAGCTGTACATCAAACTCTTTTTCTTCCATCAGCCGGACGATCAGCGGATGCAAAATTCCATATTCCGCCCGTGTGGCTGTTGCAATCGCTATCTTTTTCATATCAGTTCATCTGCCTCATAATCCCGCGTGGCCTGTGTTCCGAGAACTTCGTACCATTTCATCGGACTGATCCCTGTGCCCGGTCGTTTCACGGTTAAGTTTTCCTCTGTAAAATAGTCCCCTTTTGTGATCGCACATTTTGCAACAATGCTTTTTCTTGCAACTGCGCAGTTTTTTTCTTCCGATGCTGTGCGCTTTTTCTTTCCATCTCCAAGACTCTGCTCAATGTTCCGGATTGCGGTTACCATCTGTGCCAGTTCCTGCGGCTCAAGACTTGCCCGGTGATCCGGCCCCTCCATCTGCTTGTCCAGCGTAAAATGTTTCTCGATGACCGTTGCCCCCAAAGCAACTGCAGCGATTGGTACTTCAATGCCAATCGTATGATCTGAGTATCCGACCGGTTTCTGTAATATCTCACGCATCTGCTGCATGGCAAGCAGGTTTACATCCGTGTAAGCTGTCGGATATTCCGTATTGCAATGCAGCACGGTAATCCTCCCTGCTCCACTTTTCTCCAAAACGGAAATTGCATCCTGAATTTCCTGCATATTACACATACCGGTAGACATAACAATATCTCTTCCGGTGCGGCCGATCGCTTCCAGATATGGCAGATTTGTGATTTCACCCGAAGGAAGCTTCCAGAAATCCATATCCAGCTTTTCCAAAAATGCGATACTTTCCAGATCAAACGGTGTGGACAAAAAACCGATCCCGACCGTTTTACAGTACGCCTGCAGTTTTATAAAATCCTCCTGCGTCAATGCCAGCTTCTGTAACATCTGAAGCTGCGACTCTGCCGCTCCGGTCGTTTTCTTCTGATATTCTGCTTTCTGGGCAAAACGGGAGACCAGCTTTTCCGGAACAAACGTCTGGAATTTTACATAATCGGCTCCTGCCTGTTTTGCTTTTTCTACCATTTGCTTCGCAAGTGTCATGCTGCCGTTGTGGTTGACGCCTGCTTCTGCGATGATTGTTGTGTGCATGTTTTGTACCTCTTTTCTAATGCTGTTTTATCTTTCGCGCCGGAACACCAACAACCGTACCTGCTTCCTCCACATCCCGCACAACAACGGCTCCTGCACCGGTACGCACATGATCCGCAATCGTGATCCCCTGAATCACCTTTGTGCCAAGGCCAATGTCACAGTGTCTTCCGATGTGTACCGCACCTGCCAACTTCACATCCGGTGCCAGCGTGACAAAATCTCCCAATCTGCCATCGTGGCAAACCATTGCTCCAATATTTAAAAATACAAAATCTCCCATCCGGACATTGGTGGATACTCTTGCATCCATGCTGATGATACAGCCCTGGCCCAGTTTTACGTCTGAACAGACCTCTGCTCCGTGGAGAATGATGTTCGGAAAATGAATGTGGAGATTCTTCCGTAATTTCTGCGCAATCTTTTGGCGAAGCGCTGGGTCTCCTACTGCAATTGCAACGTTAATATCTTCGGTCTGTTGCAACAGAAAGTCATCATTTCCGAGATAAGGAATGGTTCGGTCTCCCACTGTGACGGGATGCTCCGGTGGTGTTACGTCTACATATCCTGAAATCTGCCAGTCCGGCATCTGCCATGCGAGTTCACGCATGCAGCCACCGGAGCCGGCGAGAATGATTTGTGGTTTCATCTGATTTCCCCTCTCACTAAAATTACGCTCATCTTGCAAATCATAAAATAATAAGCCATGAATAGCACACTATCCACAGCTTATTTGAACTATTATTGATGATCCACGGAATACTGATATCCCCTGCCCGCCTCAAATGCCAATAACATAATCTCAATATTTTTGGCTGAATATTCACGATACTTAAAATAATACAAAAGTGTACCTACAAAATTATCTACGACATCCTTCTTATTATTTAAAACAGGAATATTATCCGGATCTGAAAATAGATAACTCCGTATCAAATCACTCACAAATTCTTCATTTACAAAAGCATATTTTTCACCTTGATCTGTCACAACCACCTGCATAGGTTTATGCCGCAAAAGCCAATATGCTGAATATGCATAAATTTTTGACTCATGTGTCTTCTCAATATTCTGAAATAATTTCAGTCGATCAATATCGACAAAATAATCAATCACAACATGATTTAAAATATCACTGGATATAATCACATTATCTTCATAATTTTTTATACGCAGGAAATTTTCCATTAGATCATAAAGCCATGTGTATCTTGATAAAAGCTTTTCTTCTCCAAATTTATCCAATATATATTCGTAACTATCAGGTAATTCATTCTCCTTAGCCATAATATCCTCTCTTTACCGAACTTTTTAATCTCTCATCCATCAATACCGTAGTACAGCATCCCATATATGTCTTAAACTTATCTCCATATTTGTCTTCCATTCCTCCGGTAAATTCTTCCCCATGGTTCGTCCGATAATCCTTTTTTAGTTCGAGGTTCCTGATTCGTTTTAAAAAGATCTGTGCATATCTGTATCCATTTGAATTTTTCTTTACCATCACACGCTCCTTTGGCTATGCCTTCAATTTTTTTCTGAAACTCTCCAGTTGCTCATAAGTCTTTCCTATTCTATCCAGAGCATTATCAAATATATCAAGCCCTTCCTGCGATGTCTTCCATGTCCCGTCGTGCTGATCTATTATCGTTTCACCCTCAAAAATCTGTCTCATATGCTCCCCAAGATCATTGGATATATTTGTCATCTGACACAATATTTGAGAGACCTGCTCTAATGCGGAATGGCTTTTATTTTCATCCTGCTTGTATACATAATTATGGTCACAATCACTCCATGCTTCATCATAGATCGTTCGCACCTGAATTTCAATGTACACAGACTCAAAGCAGACGGTATAATGAATGCTCCGATATCCCATATTATGCAATTTGGGAACAATATGGTATTTACGATAAGGCTCTATGTTATCTCCCTGTGCATAATATATCGTTGGAATCTGTACTAAAGCATTCTTATCCAGTTTATCTTGGAATCAAATCGTACTCATCATACAATTTCTCCTCCACATATGGAAAATGCTGAACAATCTCATTATGAATCATTTCCCATTTGCCACGATAATTAATAATCAGACGCATTCCTATCAAATCTGTAATGATTTCCCGATAATTTTCTCCATCAATCTTGAAATATAAACTGTCCGGATCTCCAAGATGTTCATGTCTTTTACAGATTACTTTAACAAGCAGACTATCCAACGTCTTTATTCTGCTCGTCTGAAGATGTACTCCTTGAAACTGTTCAACTAATTCCAAAAAATGGTCGCGCACCTGCTTCCACTTCGGCCTCCATATCCTGTAATAATCATCATAGATCTTGTGACAAATCTGTTCCGTTGTATAAGGGTTGCACCTTGCTTTATCAAGTTCATCAAGTTCATCAAGTCGTGGTCTCAGCTTCTTCTTCTCTATCAAATTATCCCAGTAGCTTTCCCATTCCATTATTATCCCCTTCGTACTCAATAATTTGTAACCCCAATTATAGCATATCAAACTAAATATGCAATATGTTTCTGATACTTCTTTCTTACTCCTGCACAGCAGAACACAGCACCTTCGCCATATAATCCAGCTTCGCATCCGTCATCCCCGGATACACACCAATCCAGAAACTGTTCTCCATAATATGATCCGTCACATGCAAATCCCCGACCACACGATAGCCTTCATGACTTTTACGCATCTCATCAAAACAAGGCTGTTTGATCAGATTACCGGAAAACAACATGCGTGTCTGTACACCATGGGATTCCAGATACTGTACCACATGATTTTTATCCACGCCCTTACGGCAGGTAATGAGGAAGCCAAACCACGACGGTTTTGAGTTTGGACAAGCTTCCGGCAGAATCAGTCGGTCCTCTACGGTTGATAACTGCGCTTTCAGCCGCTCAAAATTTTCCCGCCGACGTTCTACAAACTGTGGCAGTTTCTTAAGCTGTGCACACCCAATCGCCGCCTGCAAGTCCGTTGCCTTTAAATTATAGCCAAAATGAGAGTATACATACTTGTGATCATATCCCAACGGAAGCTCTCCATACTGCTTATCGAAACGATGACCACACAGATTGTCCTTTCCGGACGGACACATACAGTCCCTCCCCCAGTCGCGCAGGGAACGGATAATCTTATGCAACAAAGGGTTGTCGGTATAAACTGCACCGCCTTCGCCCATCGTCATGTGATGTGGCGGATAAAAACTCGACGTACCGATATCACCGATGCTTCCCGTCTTCCTCCACACTCCATCCATGCAATACTCACTTCCGAGGGCATCGCAGTTGTCCTCAATCAGCCAGAGTCCATGTGCATCGCAGAACGAACGGATTGTTTTCAGGTCAAACGGATTTCCAAGCGTATGTGCAATCATAACTGCCTTTGTCTTCTCACTCAGTGCCTCTTCTAACTGGCTCACATCGAGATTATACTGTGGAATCGTCAGATCCAAAAAAACCGGAACTGCACCATATTGCAGATATGGAGTAACCGTGGTCGGAAACCCTGCCGCAACCGTGATGATTTCATCCCCACGCTTCACACGCCGCTCTCCCAGAAGTGGAGAAGTCAGTGCCATAAACGCCAGCAGATTTGCCGAAGAACCGGAATTAACAAGCGAACAAAAACGCACACCAATATAATCCGCAAGTTCCTTTTCAAACTGTTCTGTATATCTGCCGGAAGTCAACCAGAATTCCAACGCACTGTCCACAAGATTACACATCTCATCCTGATCGTATACCCGGGCAGCATACGAAATGCGGTTTCCTTCCTTAAAGTCTTCTTTTTTCGCATGAAACGCCCGATAATATCCTTCTACCATGGAAAGAATCTCTTTCCGTGCTTCTTCCTCTGTTTTATGTTCAAACATCACTTTTTCCTTTCCGTTCGTGGCAGTTACACCTTCCATGGTGCGTTTCCACTGTCCCAAAGCTTCTGTAAATATTCCCGATCATGAATGTTATCCATCGGAGACCAGAAGCCCATATGCTTATATGCCGCCATCTGCCCATCTGCGGCAAGCCGTTCAAACGGCAACGTCTCTAACATGGTACTTCCATCACCCAGATACGGATACACCGATGGCTCCATCACCATAAATCCGATATTCACCCACGCCTGATCCGCGCGTGCCTTTTCTTTAAAACCGAGCACCTGACTGCCGGTATCGTCCAGACGCAATGCTCCGAAACGCCCTTCCGGCTGTGTTGTGGAAATCGTCACCGTCTTTCCCTGCTTTTTGTGAAATGCGATAAGCTCCCGGATGTTTACATCTGACACCCCATCGCCATAAGTCAGAAGAAACGGTTCCCCACCGATATAATCGCGCACCTTTAAAATACGCCCCGCGGTAAGTGTTTCCAGTCCGGTATCCACCATGGTCACTTTCCATGGCTCACTGTTCTTTTTTAAAACCTGTACCTGCTGATCCTTCAGGCGAATTTCCAACTGGCTGTTATTCTGATAATAATTGACAAAGTATTCCTTGATCATATGCCCTTTGTACCCACAGCATATGATAAATTCGTTAAATCCATAAGAGGCATACTGCCGCATAATATGCCACAAAATCGGTTTCCCGCCAATCTCCACCATCGGCTTTGGACGCAGCCGGGATTCCTCGCTGATGCGAGTGCCCCTGCCCCCTGCTAAAATCACTACTTTCATATCACATCTGCCCTTTTTCACTGGTCATCTCTAAAAACTCGTTGATCTGTGTCTCCATGCATGCGCGGATATCCCCATGCGCTGCATATACCCGCGTCCATTCCACGGTTTTTTCGATTGCCATGCGGATATCCCAGCACGGTTTCCAGCCCAGTGCATACTTGATATGTGAGCAGTCCAGTTTCAGAAATTTTGCCTCATGTGGTCCGTCTTCACAGATTTTTTTCCATTTCAGATCATCGCCCCATGCCCTGCAGAATAAATCAGCAAGCGCGCCTACAGTGACACAGTCGGCTTCTTCCGGTCCCACATTGTAATATCCTGCTTTTTCGTGCTCCATCGCCTGTGCCGCCGCAATCTGCATATATGCTGCCAACGGCTCCAGCACATATTGAAATGGCCGGATCGAGTATGGATTCCGGATGATAATTTCTTCCCCCTGCAATGCCGATCTCACACAGTCCGGAATAATGCGGTCCCGCGAAAAATCTCCGCCGCCGATCACATTTCCTGCTCTTGCTGTCGAAACCGCAATTCCTTTTTCATCCAGAAAAGACTTTTTATAGCTGTGCGTCACCAGTTCGGAACACGATTTGCTATTGGAATATGGGTCAAAACCATCCAGCGGATCGTTTTCACGGTAGCCCCACTCCCATTCCTTATTTTCGTATACTTTATCTGTAGTGACATTTAAAACGGACTGCACCCCCGGGGTGTTTCGCACACATTCCAACAGATTTACTGTACCCATGACATTGGTCTCATATGTATATACCGGCTGCTCGTAGCTTGTCCGCACAATCGGCTGTGCCGCCAGATGAAACACAACCTGCGGCTGATACGTATGAAAAACTTCCTGCAAGTGTGCCCGATCACGAATGTCTCCCTCTACAGAAACCATCCTTGCTGCCGCACCGGAACAGTCAAATAATACGGCATCTTTTTCCGGTGGCAGCGCATAGCCAACCACTTTTGCGCCTGCCATCTCCAGCATCACACACAGCCAGCTTCCCTTAAAACCGGTGTGTCCTGTCACCAGTACCGTTTTTCCTTTATAATATTCCAACCACTTCATTTGTTTACCCTCCATGGTTCTCTCTTTCTCCATCTTCCATGATGAAGCCTAATCTTCCCACACCTTCCACGGTGCTTTATGCTGTGCCCATAAGTTTTCCATCAATGTCTTGTCACGGATCGTCTCAACCGGTGACCAGAAGCCTTCGTGGCGATAAGTCTGAACCGGCTCATGTGCTGCCAGACAATCCATAAGCGACAATGCAAAATGATTCTCCTGATTTTCCTTAAGGTAATCAAATGCTCGCGCTTCCAATACCATACTGCAGGCATTTACCCAGGAATGTTTCTGCTTTTTTCCCTGCTTTGTGCCGATATAACACCCCTGCTCATTGAGCGCAAGAATCTCATTTCGACCGGTCGGATGTGCAATTGCCACTGTAGCAAGGGACTGCTGCCTGCGATGACTTTCTACCATTTCCTGTATGTCAATGTCTGACAGACAATCTCCGTAAGCCACCAGAACCGGCTCATCTCCTGCCAGCTCACGCACCATGATCAGACGCTCCATCACCGAGGACTGTAATCCGGTATCCACAATCGAAACCTTCCAATCCTCTGTCTGTTTTCTATGTATTTCCACTTCATTGGTCTGCAAATCCACTGTGATATCGGACTGGTAGATATAAAAGTTCATGAAGTAATCCTTGATCACTTCTCCTTTATATCCAGTGCAAATGATAAAATCATTGTATCCATAATGCGCATACTGCTTCATAATGTGCCAGAGCATCGGCCGGCCGCCGATCTCTGCCATCGGTTTTGGCATCTTTTCGTCCTCTTCGATGAGGGTACTTGGAAGACCTCCTGCTAAGATGATTACTTTCATATTGTCTGTTCTCCATAATAGTTATTTCATTTTTCTTCTAAGTCTTTCTACTTCCCATTTAATACCTTGTATAAAATCAACTTCTGGCACCCAGCCGGTATCTTGTGTTAACGTAGTTATATCTGCACACATACCATTCCTGTTTATCGGATTATCTTGTATTATGCCAAAATTTAATTTGGAGTTCGAATGTAAAATATTTTGCATTTCATAAATATACTCTTTTAATGGTTTTGCATTTCCACTTCCCAAACAATAATAATTATTCTTTGTCTCACTATCCCCCAATTTCAAAAAAGCCCTTCCAGCATCGCTGCTATAAAGATAATCCCACATTTGAGTTCCTGTTGAGAAATCACAATTTTCATTTTTTAAGAGTTTTTGTAATGTTACCTGTATCATAGAATTTGGATTTTCATATTTTCCATACACACTAAAAATACGAACCCATATAAATGACATTTTCTTCTTTTTTGCTTCCAACAATCCCAATTTACCAGCAGCCATTTTACTAATTCCATATGCATCGATTGGTTGTAGTATAGAAGAAGGCTTCGTGCTTTTCTCTCCATGGATACCATACTCTGCCTGTGAACCTGCACCAATAAATTTTGTACATCCCATTCGATATGCCAACTCAACCGCATCTACTGTATATTTTATATTCTCAAGTTGTTTTTGCGGATCGCATCTTTCATTTTTTATGGTATTCGTCCATGCCAAATGATAAAAAACATCATATCCTTTATTATTTACCTGCATATTACATAAGTCTTCTAAGTCACATTCTAAAATGTGTATATTTTTGCTTACTGGTAATCTATTGATATTTTTAGTTTTTTTTCTGACGATTGCCGACACTTCTATGTTTTTTTTGACGCACTCTTCAATTAATGCTATCCCTATCATACTGGTAGCACCTGTCACAGCAATTTTTTTCATTTTAAACTTAACTCCCCAGCTTCATTAATCGATTATAAAGTTCTCGATCTAAAAGTGGTTCTTGATCCTGATTTGGCTTTCCAAATTTCAATTTAGGAAATATATAAGTATCCTCTTTGATTCTGATTTCTACCAAAAGAGGAAGATCATCATAAAACTCTAAAACAGGGTCCAACGGTAAATTATCCAGATTCCAACAAATACTTCGTATTCCATATGCTGCAGCTATTTGACTAAAATTTGGCGCATCATACCCCCCACTTGGTTTAGTTTGATAATAGTTTCCGTTAAAATACATTTCCTGAAAATGGCGTATCATTCCAAGCGCATTGTTATTAAAAACCACTATTTTTATTGGAAGTTTCTCCCTTACAATAAATTGAAGTTCCTGAATATTCATCTGTAAGCCTCCATCCCCTGTTACACATACCACAGATTTTCTTGAGGCATAATAAGCACCAATTGCAGCTGGCAAAGAATATCCCATCGCTCCATGTCCGCCAGAAAAAAGAACTTTCTGTCCCTTTTTTAATTCCATCGATTGGGCTATCCACACCTGATTTTGTCCCACATCTGTAGTAATCACAGCATCCTCAGGAAAATTATTGCTAATTTTCCTGACCACTTCTCCCATTGTACACTTATCAACACCTGCAAGTTCTTTTTTTATTTCATCACAATTCAATATCCAATTATTGAAATCAAATTTACATTTATTCACAAGACAATTCAAGATCAAAATAACTTCCTGCATATTTGCATGAACTGTAATCTCATCATCATGAACATGATATGCCAGTTCGCCTTGATCCACATCAAATCGAACTATCTGGGAATTTGGAGCAAAGTTTTCACGTTTAGCTCCTACCTGTCGTACATCCATTCTAGAACCAATCGTAATTACTAAATCACTTTTTGCAACAACAAAATTGGCAGCCCGATCACCATATGCACCAATAAATCCATAATTATGAGGATCATTATTCACAACATCAAATGCTATCATACTTGTTACCATTGGAATATTAAACCGATCACAAAAACTCTTAACAATATTTTGTGCATTAGTAATCTTAACACCATTACCAATCAAACAACATGGCCTCAAAGCTTTAGCAAGTGTTCTTTCAAGCACTTCGACTCCTACATTAACATTCTGCATTGAAACATATGTATTTTGTAAAATGCCTCCTTGCAGAATGTTAGGATCAATCTCCATTTTAAATATGTTCATCGGAATATCTAATAGCACTGGTCCCATACGACCAGAGGTAGCAGCCGCAAACGCACTATCCAAATAATATCTTATTTTATCCGCTGTTTCCACATACTGTGCATACTTCGTTACTGGTGCAACCATAGACACAATATCCGTTTCCTGAAACCCTCGTTGTCTTATAGTATACTGACCACGGGATTCAAATGTATTAACCTGTCCTGTAATAAATATCACAGGGATAGAATCAAAAAACGCATCACATACTCCAGTAATTAAATTTGTTGCACCTGGACCAGATGTAGCATACGCCACACCTGGTTTGTCCTTTGCCTGTGCATAACCACATGCAGCAAAAGCAGCTCCTTGCTCATGATATGTAACATGGGCTGAAATTTTTCTGTGATATTTTGAAAATGACTCCATAAGATGTGTAATCATCCCACCTGGATAACCAAACACATCTGTAATCCCTTTTTCTATTAGATATTCAACAATATAATCGGATACCTTCATAGCTATTCTCTCCCTGTTATATTACAATTTGATTATCTTCATAAATAAATCATCCTTATTTTAAGCCTGTCTTAAACCATCTATTTCCTCAACTATTTTGTCATAGGAAATATCCTGAACTTTCATCCCCTGCTGGCATAAATATTTAGCCACCTCAACAAATGCTCTATTTTTTTGTTCATTTTTCTTATAATCAAGCTCTATTATCTTTGTCAGGTACATAATAAAATAATCTTTTACAATTTTTTTTATTTTTTTATTATCCTCACCTTTTACAATTTTATCGATGATTTGCTCCGCTTCTATAAACAATTCGGTACAAACGTTATCCCATTTTTTTAATTTACTACTTTCCTCCCAATAATATAAATATGCAAGATAAAGTAAATAATAAGTTTTAACAATTCTTTCTAAAACGACTTGTATTTGTTCTTCTAAATTAAGTTTCAATTCATTTAACATGAATTTTATTGCCGACTCCATTTGCTCTACTCGGCTTTCATATTTCATATAAGATAGTAATGATTTGCTACCGTCCTCTTCACTTTGTTTTTCATACTTACTTTCCCATAAACAAATAGGATTTTTCCATACATCTCCATATTGTGCTATTATCGTGGCTATCACCGAATGAACATAATATTCTACAAATAAATTCCCTCTGTTTTGTTGAACCTTTTCTATTATTTTATATTTTGAAATAATAGAATTATTAAATACTAAACCTGTTAAATAATTACTATTTACTGCACATTCTATTGCTTGTATTCCTGCAGGATACATTTGTATTGTACCATTTTCAAAATTTGATCCATATCCACCTGTATAGGACATTGCCATTTGTAAATTTTCAAATAGAAATTGAATAAATCCTGACAATTTATCCAAAACAAGAAAATCCTCATCACTACACATTACAAGAAAATGTCCTGACGCATGAGTCATAACATTTAACACATTACTTGCATATCCCTGATTCGCTTCAAAAGAAGTATACACTAATCTTGAGTCATTTATTTTTGAAATTTGATCATAATAATCAGCTTCTATTTTTGATCCATTGTTTGATACAACAATTTCAATTTCTGCATCATATTCTAAATTCAAAAGCTGCTTTACATTTTCCAATAAAATTTTCCCTCTATTATAACTTGGGATTCCAATTGTCAAAAAAACATTATTTTTTTCTCTCTTTTTCAGCAAACGTCTTTTATGTAAATCTTTGAAAAAAGTAACATATTCCTGGCTATCTTTAGCAATAATTGAACGCGGTATATAAAATTCTGAATATTCTTCAAAAAAGAGCTGCATTATTTTTGTATTTTCAAAAATAATTGCATTTTCCAGGAAATATTCTCTTATTTTTGGCAATTTCAAAAAAGAAGCAAATATTTCCTTATTTTTATTTAATACGATATATACTGTATTATATTGTTTATTTAACAAAAACGGTATCATCTCACGTATATCACAAGTTTGTGCAATTAATAAACTTTGAAAATCGCGTTGCCGATCCTCAATCTGTGCTTCAACATTTAAATCAATGTTCCCCACAAATCTTTGTTCTTCTTTATACCATATATAGAATTTTTGATCTGAAACTGGAATAAAATCTAATTGTGTAGCTTCATACTCAACGTCTATCAGACCGTCTGCCTGTGTCTGATAATTTTTCTTAAATTCCTCTATATTCGGTTCAACAAAAGCCTGATATAAAAAATTTAAAATTTGTTCTTTTTCATAGCCATGTTCATATAATCCAATTAAATTTTGGACCGATTTATCATATTCACCTGCTTCAAACAATTCTATCGCTTCTTTAAACAACTCTTTTTGTTCCATCTTTTCCCTAAATTACTTTGCTTTACCAACAGTTTCTTTTGTATATTCTTCAAACAATTCTGCACATTGCTTTACCATGTCTGTATAGATAACTCCCTGTCTGGCTATTTCTTTTCCTTCCTCTTGCAGTGTTTTCATTGTATCAAATTGTTCACTTTGAACAATATAATTTGCTAAAACCAGCGTTTCCTGTATTGGTTCATAATAAATAGAATCTCCTTCTATTTTCTTGGTAGTTTTTTTAATCTTTTTTAATACTTTTTCATATGCCCGAATATCTAAATTTCCATGCTGACATAACTTATCCAAATTTTTATATAACTTATTTGCCTCTACTGCAGCCTTCTTAATCTCCGTATAATGTTCTGGCGTATGCTGCAAAAACTCCAAATTCTTTTTTCGCTCATTTTCATCAAATACTGGATGCAATTTTTCGAAACATTCTTGTATATCTATTTTCTTTTTACATTCTCTGTCAATTGCATCTTTCAACGTCATAACTTCCGTTCCGTCTATTTTTGCCCCTCCCTCGGTTGCATTAATGACTTTAAATTGTTTGCGATATTCCTTACAATCCTTAATATACTGATTGTACCACTCCAAATACATTTTAAAATCATCCCTGGTTGGAACTTCTTTTTCTATATTTCCCGGAACCATTATTGAATGAGAGGTGTCTATTGTCTCCATTTTTTCTTGGAAAGTTCCATCTGCATGCGTCTTATTCCCTGTCAGTGCCAAATCCTGCCCTACCAGAATAATCGTATCGATTCCTATCATAAATGCTAATGCGAACGCTGATGTAGCTACTGATCCGCCACACGCAACCGTTTCAAAACTTTCTCCGTTTCTATAAAACATACTGTTTATGTATACATATCCTTCATTATAAAAAAATTTCTTTCCTGTGTGATAACTTAGGACACTATTTGCCGCTGAAATCGATGTTAATAACGGAATATTTCTCGCTTCTTCTTTTTCCACCAGTTCTATTGGTTTTTTCCCATCAACAATGGCAAACATATCCGGAATTATTCCTTCCGCCAACAATGGTTTTATTGCCGTATCCACAGCTATAATAAAAGCTCTTCCCTTTGCTTTTTTTAATTCTTTAATATTTTTATTTAATGAAGGTCCTGCTGCCACAATAATTGCCGGGATATCTCTTGGAATCACTTCAATTAATTGTTTTGTTTTATATCCATCTAATACATAAGGTGCATTTGCAAACAAATTTTGTGCAAATACATTAGAAAATCTTGTTCTTGTATTAATATATGCAGCACAGCTATCACATTTCTTTCGAATTTCTTTTGCAAAAAACAACATTTCTTTTGCATATATTTTTTCATAATTTGGCAGTATAAAGGTTTTTATGCGATCCATTACTTCCACTGAAATCATTTTTTTAATAATGTCATCAATTTTTACTCCACTCACTCCATCAACAATAAATATACAGTTTGCTTTCTTTTTAAAAAAATCTGTAATATCTATCGTCTCTAGTACTGTAAAAAATATTTCCTTGGATGGCTCATAAATTACAATATTCATTTCCTCATGTTCACTTATCAGGCCCTTTATATACCACGGATTTCCTATCCCTCCAACAAAAAATATTGTTCCTTCCTTTGTAAATCCCTGTGTTTGTTTCCATACTGTAATTGGATCTTTGCAGTTTCTTTTACCAGCAAGATACCTTTCCTGGTTATTTTTTTTTACTATTAAAATAACTTTTGCATCTTCTGATATTTCTGTTCTTACTTCAATCGTTTTAACTTTTGCTTTTTTCCATTCTTTATATTTATTTTCTATTTCAACTCTGCTTCCACAAAATTTTTTCTCCCAAGCAGATAAATTATTTTCTAATATTGTATTTTCCATTTTACTTATCCTATATTAACTCTTCATCTTCAACAAAAAGTTTTAGATATTTTTGAACTCCATATGCGGTTGCATCCATGAGTAAAACTTGGTCATCATTTTCATACGCACGGACAATATCCTCTAAGATATCCATAATATCCCCCATTACATATTCTTTCATGTCATCATCCCATTTTTGATTCATTAAGTTTTCCATAAAAGACTGTATATCTGGCAAAATTTTTCTCGTGTCATTTAATACATTTTTTTTCCCATAAGCAAGTTCTTTAAAATTAATCTCTGTTATTGTTTTATATAATTCTTCACAATTCATTTTATTTCCTCTAGCAGAAAAGGGAGTCGCAATCGACTCCCTTTTTGTTTTAGTATTACAATAAGTACAACTTTGTTTATTACTGTAATAAGGATAATACACCCTGCGTAGACTGATTTGCCTGAGCAAGCATTGACTGACCAGCCTGAGCCAGAATATTGTTCTTGCTGTAGGTAACCATCTCATCAGCCATATCTGTATCACGAATACGAGACTCTGCAGACTGTGTATTCTCAGATACGTTATCCAAGTTTGCAATTGTATGCTCTAATCTGTTCTGTAATGCACCAAGTGCTGATCTCTGTGTAGAAACCTGATTGATAGCATTCTGAACAGCAGATAATGTTGCATTAGCTGTATCATAATCGCTTACGCTAGGTTTTCCAACCTGAACAGCCTTACTTGTTGTAGCTTTTGTAGATGTAGTTGTAACATAATCCTTGAAATTATTAGTAATATCATTGGATGCCTGTTTCTGGTTGAAATTTACAGTACTCTTTCTTGCAATACTTGCCTTAGCGTATCTTGTAGTAACACCACTAGCATTTAATCCATTGTAATATACGCTTCCTGTCTTAGAATCATACTGTGCTGCAAAATCACTATCCTTTGCAGCATTACTGATCTGTCCCTTAATTGAACCAATTGCACGTTTTGTATTAGCTGCCTGTGTTTCTCCTGTGCTATACTTTACACTCATTCCCTGATATTTAACTTTCTCAGGAGCTGTACCTGTTTCAGTTGTTCTATAAGAGATGTTTGTTAAACCAAGTGTAGAAGCGTTCATATTATCAATGCTAATAGAAATATTCTGGTTTGTGTTTGCACCAACCTGAAGCTTCTTATCAGCAAATGTACCATCTAACAGATTCTGCTTGTTGAACTGTGTTGTCTCTGAAATTCTGTCTAATTCCTCTGTTAATGCAGATAACTCATCGTTGATAGCATCACGGTCAATAGACTGGTTTGTATCATTAGCACCCTGTACTGCTAATTCGTTCATACGCTGTAAGATGCTGTGTGTTTCATTTAATGCACCTTCTGCTGTCTGAATAAGAGATACACCATCAGAAGCGTTATCAGAAGCTTTGTTAAGTCCACGGATCTGGCTTCTCATCTTCTCAGAAATCTTTAATCCTGCAGCATCATCGCCTGCACGGTTAATTCTGTAACCAGAAGATAACTTCTCAGCTGACTTTGCCTGTGCACCAGAAGTGATTCCTAACTGACGGTTTGCATTCATTGCGGTAAGATTGTGTTGTACTACCATGCCCATAATTGTTTCCTCCTTGAATTAAGTTACAGCTTCCATGCTGTAATTGATATGATATTTAATTGCAAGATTTCTCTCTTTACGGCCGTACGCTCCGGTCAGAGGTTTGTCTTGTGTGGGTAAGCAACGGGTTCTCCTTGCTTACTTGTTATATATATCGGACAAGGACTGAAATACTTTAGTCCCAATTTTAATTTTTTATTTTTAACTGCTTTTTATAGCGCCACCGGAACTTTTCCTTCCAGTATTGCACGGATCTCATCCAAATTCTTACCTGTGATGGATGCAATGTTTTCCGGGGACATTCCACTACGGTTCATTTTAAGAATAATTTTTGCTTCCGCAATCTTTTCCTGTCTTTATGATAACCTATTTATTTTTCTCCATCAAGCAGTTTCTTGTATCCCAAATACCCGAAATAATCTCATCATTACAGTTCTTATCAAATTGTTAACAGAATCAATTATTTAAAAAAGTGATGGTGTATTGTTTTTCATATACATCATCACTTCTTTTTAATCAGTTCCTATTTTCGCAAATATTCACCCTACCTTTCTTATTTTCCGTTCTGCAAATGCAATACGCATATCATAAAAATCTCTTTATTATTCGGAATCGTAATTTACTAAAGAAATCCATAATCACCTGTGCAATTGTCTGTATACTTTCAAGTATATCCGGTATTTTTAAAATTTTAAGGAGCAAAGACGATATAATTCCTGCGATAACTACAGTAATTATTCCAACAATCCAATTTCCACATTGTTTTCCTATTATCGTGTATAGGTTCAAAACAATTTCATTACCATTAAAAATTTTCTCAAATTCTGCCTCTTTTTTCATTACCGTAACAAAAAATGCAATATAAATAAAAGCACAAAACCATTTCTTTAAATTTCCAAGAAAGACTTTCCATTCCCATAACCTGTTTTCCCAAAATACACTTTTATACAAAATAGCTGGTTCCGTTGGCTTCTTTAATTTTACATTTTCCCATTCCCTTTTAGCAACACTCCAATTTAATTTTCGTATTATTTTTTGCTTTAAAGGATATTCTCCATTCATTAATGCATGCTTTCCCTCTCTGTATTCCTTCCAAAATTCATATAATCTTTTCTGAAAGTCACTTAAGAATTCTTCATCAGCGTATCTTTTACTTACATTATAAATACTATCCTCTACAACATAATTGTAACACAGATCAACAATTGCCTCAGCCACACTTTTTATTTCTACTGATTTTTCTTCTTTTAAGCTATTCAACCATACTGATCTACTCTGTAAATTTTTTCCGGAAGCAATTATTTTTGATTTCACATCCTGTAAACAATTGCTTCCAGAAAGAAATAATTTTTGGAAGTTTTCATTATCAAATTTTGCCCTACGAACCCAGTTAATCATATATGGTAATGTATAAACAGAACCTTCCTTAACCGGATTCATCGCATGCTGTTGTATACTAATATGAAACATGAGCTCAATATAATTCTCTAATTGCCCCACATCTTGTTTCAAATTTTCATCTACAGTTCCTTCACCTCATCCCGCATTTCTTCTGTCATATTCTGTACATAGGTCGTCTGGGAAGAAATTTCTTCCGTGTTTGCGGCAATCGTTGACACTTTCTGTGTCATGGTATTCATGCTTTCTACCAGATCTTTGATGGAATCCATACTCTGTGTAATCTTTGGGAGAATTGCCTCGGCTTTCTGGTCGTTCTGTGTCAGAAGATCTTTCGTGGAATCAGACAGTGTACGGATTTCCTCCGCTACCACTGCAAAGCCTCTTCCGTTCTCACCGGCACGCGCCGCCTCAATGGAGGCATTGAGCGAAAGCAGATTTGTCTGTCCCGCAATGGCAGAAATATCTTCATTGCTCTTTTTATATACACTGATGAAATCCGACATGATACGGATGGACTCATTCAGTTCGTCGCACAGGCGGGAAATATCCTGAATATACTGTGCCAGATTGGTTGCTTCATTTGCAGATTCCTCGTTTGCCGTATTCAGTTCTGCAATGTTATCACTCAGGGTAATAAACCGGTCTGTGATATCTGTAATCTTCTGCTGGCGGATTTCCTGTTCCGTCCGCTCCTGATCGCGAAGTTCTGCAATCTTTTTTGTCTCTTCCTCTGCCATGCCCCGCACATAGTGCACACAGTTTTCTTTTACGTTGACTCCATTGTGGATAGCACGTACCATGTTGGTGCAGCTTGAATATCCACAGGATTCGCAGTCCCTGTGCTGTTCCTCATAGGTATCTTTTTTCATTTCTGCAAACAGGCGGTTCTTCTCCTGTTCGGACGGTTCCTCAATATGTACTGCACGGTTGGTGTAGCTGCGCATAAAATCGTTGATGTTCAGCTTCCCGAAAGCGTCCATGAAGTTTTTCAGACGTTCCTCCGGTGTCAGTGTCTCTGCCCACGGACTCCTGCTTTTGCTCTTCCTGCCAAAGTGTGCCTTCTCCTGTTTTGCACTGGTTTTGCTGTTTCGCAGTTTTGCGATTGTCAGCATGACATCATCCGTTCCCCGTTTCGGATCTGTGGCAGTTCCGTAGAGACAGCCCTTCGCACAATTTAAGATATCTACCATAAACGGAAGTTCTTTATTCTGCTGAATACGTTTTGCATAGGAACGCAGATATTCATACGCCTCATGCTCGCCCTCTACCTGACGCACTACCTGCTCTTTCCCAAGAAAATGTTCTACATTCTCCCGCAGTCCACCAGGCATCGGATACAAAGACCCCAGTCCATATTCCAGTTCATCGGTATATGGTTCACATCCTTCATAATCGTTTCCGATATACTTCATCATCTTTTCAAAAGTTACATTATAAGAAACATATCCGCCGCAATTTGGATCGGTAATCTCTAATTTTTTGGCAATACACGGACTGATAAAAGCGATTTCATCTGTGACCTGCATGTATTTTTTCATATAAATAGCAGTACACATCATCGGACTGTGTACCGGCATCAGACGCGGAATCAGCTCCGGTATATATTTTTCCACATAGGTGACTACTGCCGGACACGGCTGGGAAATGCCCCCGAAAAATTTGTGTTCCGTAATGTATTTCAGATATCCCCAGGTTGTGATATCCGCACCGAACGATACACTGCAGATATGGTTGACTCCCTTACTCTTTAAATATCCCAGCACACGCTGATATTCTTTGGGATAATTTGCCAGAAATGCCGGTGCCAGTATCACGGAAATTTTCTTTCCCGATGCAAGGTCTTCAAAGAAGCGGTCCGTATCATCATAATAGTCTCTCGCTTCATGTGGGCAGACATCAAAGCATTCCCCACATGCAATACATTTGTCCGGGTCTACCGTTACATAACCTTCCTGCGTTGCAATATTTGCCGTAAGTACAGGACAGCCCCGCACGCATTTGTTGCATCCGGTGCATAAATCATTTGTGTAAATCAGTTCCATAAACGCACTCCTTATTATGATTTTTGTATAAACCCCACCCCTATATGCTTATAATTTTATTACTTTTTACTATATTTGTCCAGCAAAACCTTGCTTTTTCCGTTATTTTTATCAAAACACAAATGGTTGTCTATGATTTTTTGCAGACTGGATTTATATTTTTTTCCCATTTTGGATATATACACACCGATAGATCGCACTATACTAAGATACAAAGAACTATTTTCACCAATTCGGAGGTTTTCCATGAAAAAAGCAGCTGTTATCCATGATCTGTCCGGTTTCGGAAAGTGTTCGCTCACGGCAGCGATTCCGGTATTATCCGCGCTGGGCGTGCAGTGTTGTCCGGTTGCAACAGCCGTACTGACCGGGCAGACCGGTTATCCCTGTTATCACTGTACCGATCTGACCGCCATGTTACCGGACTATATTGATGCCTGGGGGAAAAATAACGCGCATTTTGATGCCATCTACAGCGGATTTCTGACCGGGGCGAAACAGATTTCGCAGGTGCTTGATTTCATCCACCACTTTCGGGAAGAACATACATTTCTTCTGGTTGACCCTGTTATGGGGGATGACGGAAATGCTTATCCATTTTTTACTCCGGAGCTGTTAAATGGAATGAAAAAACTGACGCTCGAAGCAGACGTGATCACACCGAATCTGACGGAAGCCTGTCTGCTGGCAGACATCCCGGAAAATGCCTTACTTCACTGCCGGACGAACACGGATCTGCTGAAGCTGGCAGAAGATGTGGCACTGCGGCTGCAAAAAAAAGCCTCACACCCACAGGATGTCGTGATCACCGGTGTCAAATGCCGTGATGAAAAACATCCCGTCATTTATAATATTGCTGCCACTGCAAATGGAATTTACCGGCACGAATCGCCGTTTTTTGACCGGAGTTTTTCCGGAACCGGGGATCTGTTTGCCTCTGTATTGTGTGGCTGCTGCACAAAGGGCATATGCACGGAAGATGCGATTCTGCTTGCCGGGAAATTTTTATCCCACAGTATCGGGGATACCATGAAAGAAAATACGCCGGGACGCGATGGCGTTAATTTCGAGAAATTTCTTATTGACCTGATTGCAGATTCAAACGTGTAAAAACGAAAAACCCGGAAAAGAATTTCGCAATTGATGAATCCATACGATAGAAAGAAGGAATTGTTATGGCAAAAATTTTATATGTGTACAATGATCAGGTATATGCAAATATCACAAATAAATGTGACTGCAACTGTACGTTCTGTATCCGTAAACAGTTTGATGGTGTGGGTGATGCGGATACCCTCTGGCACAAAGCAGAGCCTTCTTTAAGTGAGATTATTGCCGCAATTGATGCCTTTGATTTCACCGGCTACAAAGAATTTGTTTTCTGTGGCTATGGGGAACCGACCTGTGCACTGGAGAATCTGATCGCCAGTGCCAGATATGTCAAAGAAAAAACAGGTCTCCCGATCCGTGTCAATTCCAATGGTCTGGGAAACCTGTATTATAAACGTGACATTGTACCACAGCTGGCAGAAGTGGTAGACAGTATCTCCATCAGCTTAAATGAGGCAACTGCAGAAAAGTATGAAAAAGTAACCCGCCCATCCTTCCCTCATGCTTATGAGGCAATGCTTGATTTTGCAGAGGAATGTGGAAAACTTATCCCACACACGCAGCTGTCGATCGTGGATATTCTTCCGGAAGAAGACATTAAGGCGTGTCAGCGCATCGCCGACAGCCGCGGTGTCCATCTGAAAGTACGTCCATGGGAGCACAGTGCATAAAGAAGTTACCGTTCTCATGCTTACCTGTGAGCACCAGCGGCATTACAGTCCCAGTACATCCAGAAGGATCTGTTCATCTTTCTTTTGTTTCTGTGGATGCTGTAATTCCGCATCTGCCAGGCGGGTACGGATATTCTGCATCCGCTGGTCCAGATCTGCACTGATCTGTGCACATTCGCTCAGTTCCTGTGCCAGACGCTCGGTTTCATCTGCCGGAACATTCTTTTTGTACCGCACTTTGTGCTCCAGACTCGCCCAGAAATCCATGGCAATGGTGCGAAGCTGTACTTCAACTTTCATTTCCCTTTTCTCATTCTGCAGAAAAATCGGTACTGCAACGATCAGATGCAGGCTGCGGTATCCGTTTTCCTTCGGATGCTTGATATAATCTTTCTGTTCGATCAGACGGATATCATCCTGCTGAAGCAGGCAGTCCGCCAGCAGATAGATATCTTCCGGGAAAGAGCACACAACCCGGATTCCTGCTATATCATTGATGTTCTGTTCAATCGCCGAAAGCGTCAACGGAATATTTTTCCGGCGCACTTTGCGCACGATTCCGTCCAGCGATTTCACACGTGTCTTGATGGACTCGATCGGATTACGGTCATATTCCAGCGAAAATTGTTCGTTTAACACTTTAAACTTCGTTTCTACTTCCATGATTGCGCACTTGTAATATGCCATCAGCGTATCCAGCGGTTTTGTATTTTCCTGCACAAAATCCAAAAATTCATCCGACATCAGACGGTTACGGACAAGGTTTTCCGCTGCCTGCTGCAGCTGCGCATTTACTACTTTACTTAATTCGTTCATATCTATTTCCTCTTTTTCTCCTGTAATTTTCTATATAAATAATTGTGAAATCCTTAGTTCCGGCGGACTCCCGTGTGGTGGCTCCGGCTGCGGCCTCTCCGATACGCACGAATTAGACAGAATCTTAGAATTTGTGAAAGTGATTGCGTGGCTCTAATTTTGTGTCCGGGCAACGTTTCGACAGCGGCGCGGCTTGTGTCCGTCTGGCAGGGATGCGCTCAGAATTTCTAGTCTGCCTAAGCGGAGCACTTCAAAAATTTTATTGCGCCCGCTCCCGGTTGTGTCTCCCTATGAACACTTTGACAGTCCTTTCATAAATGTGGTCGCAAACCGACCCGCGGGCACAGTATTTTGAAGCACTCCGCTAAGGCAGACACGAAATCCTTCGGACGCGTCCTTGGCAGACGGACACAAGCCGCGCCGCTGTCGAAACTTGAACGAACACAAATCATCAAAGGAGTCACGCAGTCACTTTCTGCAAATTCTTGATTCTGGATATTGAGTGCGTATCGGAGAGGCCGCAGCCGGAGCCACCACACGGGAGTCCGCCGGAGCACAAACTTTCCCAATTGTTTTAAATAAAAAGAACTTCACGGAAATAAATTTCCATGAAGCTCTCCGCACATGGACTTTCCTGTCTGGTTTCCACATGCCTTTATTATAATGGATTCATCCGCAAAACGGAATAAATAAAGTCTGAACTTTTTCCGAATTTTATCTTAATCCTTGAACAGATCCGTAGAGTAATAACGGTCTCCGCTGTCCGGAAGAAGGGCAACTACAGTCTTTCCCTTAAACTCCGGTCTCTTTGCCACTTCGATGGCTGCCTTTAATGCAGCTCCGGAAGAAATACCTACCAGCACACCTTCCTCTTTTGCAATATATTTGGAATACTCGAAAGAGTCTTCATTGGAAACCGGGATTACTTCATCATAAACCTTGGTATCGAGTGTGTTTGGAATAAATCCGGCTCCGATACCCTGAATCTTATGCGGACCTGCCTTTCCGGTAGACAATACTGCAGATGTCTCTGGCTCTACGGCAACGATCTTTACATCCGGGTTTTTGGATTTTAAATACTCACCAACACCTGTGATGGTTCCGCCTGTACCGACACCGGCTACAAATGCATCGACTTTTCCATCCGTATCTTCCCAGATCTCCGGCCCGGTTGTCTTCTTGTGTGCTGCCGGGTTTGCAGGGTTCTCAAACTGCTCCGGAATGAAGCTGTCTGCGATCTCTTTGTGAAGTTCCTCTGCCTTTGCGATGGCTCCCTTCATACCCTTGCTTCCATCGGAAAGAACAAGTTCTGCACCATATGCCTTGATGATGTTACGACGCTCAATACTCATGGTCTCCGGAAGAACGATGATCAGGCGGTATCCCTTTGCTGCTGCGATTGCCGCAAGACCGATACCTGTATTTCCGGATGTCGGCTCGATAATGGTGGAGCCCGGTTTTAATTTTCCGTCCTTCTCTGCCTGCTCAATCATCTCTTTTGCAATACGGTCCTTAACAGATCCTGCCGGGTTAAAGTACTCCAGCTTTGCAAGAAGTCTTGCCTCAAGGCCAAACTTCTTCTCGATGTGTTTGAACTCTACCAGTGGTGTGTGTCCGATCAGTTCCAATGTTCCTTCATAAATATTTGCCATTTTATTATCCTCCAATTTACTCTCTCTGATTCAATCCCTTATTTTCATACTTCTTTAGTAGGAATTATCTGTTGTTATGAATATACACCCTTTCCCAAACGCTGTCAACTACTTTTTACGATATTATTTTATACCCCTAAAAAATACACGACACTCCTTATATTTTACTCCGCTTTGCCACAATTAAGACTCCAAAATTTTAACAGAGCCAGAAACTGCACAAAATTCGTAACGTATCCTATAAGAAGCATCGTGTATTTTTATCTATATGTGTATGAAAAACCCTCCGATTTAATTACTCGTCATCCTCATCGTCCTCATCGTCCGCATCCTCACCGAGCAAAGCCTCTTTTAAAGTTCTCCAGCCAAGGACTGCACACTTCACACGCGCCGGCATATGGGCGATATCGCGGAGTGCCGATGCCTCCTCAAGAGAATCAATCTCCTCCTCGCTGGCATCGCCTTTGATCATTTTCATAAAGATTTTTCCCATCTGCAGGGCCTCTTCTTTTTTCTTTCCGACAATCATGCCAAGCATGATATCTGCGGAAGCCTGGGAAATCGCGCAACCGTCCCCGACAAATGCACCGTCGGTAATCGTGTCGCCATCCGTCTTTAATTTCAGGAAAATATCATCCCCACAGCTCGGGTTGACACCCTCAAGAACAATATCCGCATCCGGCAGATCATGCTTGAACTCCGGGCGCACGTTGTGCTCGGTTAAGATTTCATTATAAAAACTTCTATTTTCCATATCCCATTCGCTCCCTTATACTTGCGATGCTTGCTACAAATTGATCGGCTTCTTCTTCGGTATTGTAAAACATAAAGCTTGCCCGTGTGGCGGAACTGATACCCAGATAATTCAAAAGCGGCTGCGCACAATGATGTCCGGCACGCACGCAGATACCGTCGGCAATCAGGATCTCGCTCACATCGTGTGGATGCACATCATCAATGGTAAATGTAAGAATTCCGGTGTGTTCTTCTGCCAGATCAGAACCCAGTACATGTACATGTGGAAGTTCTTTTAATCCGTCAAACGCACGCTTTGTCACAGCAAGTTCCCGCTCCTGCATCACGTCAAAGCCAACAGACTGTGCGTATTTTATGGCAGCATGCAATGCTATGGCACCGGCAGCATTTACGGTTCCCGCCTCGAACTTATGCGGAAGTTCTGCGTATTTTGCGCTCTCGCGGGTCACGGATTCGATCATCTCGCCACCGGAAAGAAACGGCGGCATTTTCTTTAACAGTTTTTTCTTTCCATATAACACACCAATTCCCATCGGTCCGAAAATTTTATGTCCGGAAAATGCAAAGAAGTCTGCATCCAGATCCTGCACATTGACTGGCATATGCGGGGTGCTCTGTGCCCCGTCCACAACGATCACGGCATCTTTTTCATGCGCCATGGCCGCGATCTCTTTGATTGGATTGATCCTCCCAAGGACATTGGAAACCTGTGTGATTGCGACGATCTTCGTCTTTTCTGTAATCTGTTCCCGCACCTGATCCAGATCGAGAGATCCATCCGGGCGGCACTCGATAAACCGCAGTTTTGCTCCTGTCTGTCGGGCGACCATCTGCCATGGCAGAAGATTGCTGTGGTGCTCCATGATGGAGACAAGAATTTCGTCCCCTTCTTTTACATTGGTTAAACCATAACTGTACGCTACAAGGTTCATACTTTCGGTCGTGTTTCTTGTAAAAATAATTTCCCGCGCGGATTTGGCTCCGATAAAATCACGCACGCCTTTTCTGGCATTTTCATACAGTTCGGTTGCTTCCACACTCAGCGGATAATTTCCACGCAGCGGATTTGCATTGTGTTTCAGGTAAAAATCGCGTTCTGCATCAATGACACACTGTGGACGCTGGGATGTTGCCGCATTGTCGATATAGATCCATTCCCTGCCATCGACTGTATGTTCCCCGATTTCTGACAGCAGTGGAAAGTCCTTGCGATAATCGGTCATGCTACACCTCCCCAAGTTCTTCGTCAATCATTCTGGCAAAGCTGTCGTCTTTTATGATTCCTTTCAGGCGGTCAATGTTTGCTCTTGCCATAATATTTTCCGCGTGCTCTTTGTCGATTCCGCGGCTGGCAAAATAAAACATGGTATCCTCATCAAGTTCCCCAATCGTTGCACCGTGATTACCAACGACATTTTCCTCGGAGCATAAGATCACTGGAACGGTTTTATTCTCCACATCATCGCCAAGCATCAGTACATTTTCCAGCTCGTTTCCGACAGAATCGGAAGAGCCGGTCTTAAAATCAATCGTTCCACGGAAGATCTTCTTTGCACCGTCGCGCAGGGCACCGCCCACGTTGATCTCACTCTCTGTATGCTTTCCAAAGTGGTTGACCACTTCATTCATGTCGATGATATGTGTGTGCTGCCCGATATAGCCGATATCGCTCCTAAAGCTGCTCGCATCGCCGTTTAAGTTGATGGTCGTATCGGAATAGATATCTCCTTTTCCGAGATAAATCTGTACCAGCTCGATACGGGCGTTTTTTGCACATTCTCCCTCAATCTGGTTGTACACAAGGGAATTTTCTGCTGTGTGCTGCAGCTGCACCAGACGCACCCGTGCATGTTCTTCCACCGAAAGGCTTGTCCTTACGGCAAGTTTTTCCTCTGTCTGATAATCCATAAACACGGTCACCTGCTTACCGGCCGGTGCTATGATATGGATCTTTTTGCTGCTGTATCTTTCCTCTCCGGTAATGGAAAAGCGTACCTCTTCGGTGTTTCCCGCTGTTACGGTTTCCTCCGGAAGTTCTGTTGTATGTTCTTTGTCCCACGGAAGCTTGGTCTCGTTGACATGTAACCAATACCAGGTCTTCGATGGAAGTTTATTGATTGTCATTTCTGTCATTGTTCTCCTCCTAACCTATGCTTCCCTTCATCTCCAGCCGGATCAGGTTGTTCATCTCAACCGCGTACTCAACCGGAAGTTCCTTGGATACGTTGTCTGCAAATCCGCTGACTAAAAGTGCCCGGGCATCTTCTTCCGTCATGCCTCGTGACATCAGGTAAAAGACGGCATCGTCGCTGATGCTTCCGATCTTTGCCTCATGTCCCACGGCTGCGTCTTTGGTACGGATGTCCATGGCCGGAATCGTATCCGAACGCGACTCGGAATCGAGCATCAGGGACTGACAGGATACTGCTGATTTTGATCCTTTGGCATCCTTTGCCACAACCACGCTGCTTCGGAAGGTACTGATTCCGCCGTCCTTGCTGATGGAACGGGTATTCATATAGGAGCTGGTGTTTGGTGCTGCGTGTACCACTTTGGCACCGGTATCCAGATTCTGTCCGTGTCCGGCAAATGTGACACCGGTGAATTCCATTTTGGCACCCTCCCCCTTTAAAACGCTCATCGGATACAGGCAGCCCACATGGGAGCCAAACGATCCGGAAACCCACTCGATCGTTCCGCCTTCCTCAACGGAGGCACGCTTGGTATTCAGGTTGTACATATTCTTGGACCAGTTCTCGATGGTGGAATAACGAAGCTTTGCATTTTTTTTGACGAACAGCTCCACGCAGCCTGCATGCAGGTTTGCTACGTTATATTTCGGAGCGGAACATCCCTCGATGAAATGAAGGCTTGCGCCCTCATCCACGATGATCAGTGTATGCTCAAACTGACCGGCTCCTTTGGCATTCAACCGGAAATAAGACTGCAGCGGAATGGACACGTGCACGCCCTTTGGCACATAGACGAACGAACCACCGGACCATACGGCTCCGTGCAGTGCTGCAAACTTATGGTCATGCGGGGTGACAAGTTTCATAAAATACTCATGCACCATATCCGCATATTCCCCTTTTAAGGCGCTCTCCATATCGGTATAGACAACGCCCTGTGCGGCAACCTCGTCTTTGACATTGTGATATACCAGCTCAGAATCGTACTGGGCACCGACACCGGCTAAAGATTTGCGCTCGGCCTGCGGAATACCCAGACGCTCAAACGTCTCTTTGATGTCTTCCGGCACATCTTTCCAGGAACCCTGCATCTTTGTATTCGGGCGGACATACGTTGCAATGTGATCCATATCAAGTCCATCGATGGATGGTCCCCAGTCCGGAACCGGCATCTCATTGTAAATCTGTAAGGACTCCAGGCGGAACTGCTGCATCCATGCCGGATCGCCCTTTTCTTTGGAAAGCTGCTCCACGATCTGTGGGGTCAGACCTTCTTTCATTCTGTATGCATCTTTTTCCTCATCGCGGATATCATAGATGCTGCGGTCGATATCTTCTACCTGACTCTTTTCTCTCATTTCGCACGCACCTTTCTTACTGTTCAAATTCCTCAAAACCGTTTTCGTTGATCTCATCTACTAAGGAAGCATCTCCGTTTTTCACGACTTTTCCTTCATCCATAACGTGGGTGACATCCACATGCAACGACTCTAAGATTCGTGTGCTATGAGTGATAATCAGAAGGCTTCCCTTGCATTTTTCTTTGTAAAGCTGGATGCCCTTTGATACGGTACGGACAGCATCTACATCCAGTCCGGAGTCGGTCTCGTCAAGAATTGCAAGCTTTGGCTCTAACATAAGCATCTGCAAAATTTCTGCTTTTTTCTTTTCACCACCGGAGAAGCCGACATTTAAATCACGTTCTGCATAGGACTCGTCCATGGAAAGAAGTTTCATGGTCTCGGTCAGTTTTTTCTTGAAATCCCACAGACGGACACGCTTTCCGGTCTTCTGCTCGAGTGCATTACGGATAAATGCGCTCAATGTCACACCCGGAACTTCCAGCGGATTCTGGAAGGAGAGGAAGATTCCCTTTTTGGCACGCTCATTCACCGGCATCTCTGTGATGTCCTCTCCGTCAAAAAAGATCTGTCCGGATGTGATGGCATATTTCGGATGCCCGGTGATGGCATAGCCCAGGGTGGATTTTCCGGTTCCGTTCGGTCCCATCAGAACATGCACTTCGTCTTTTCCGACTTCTAAATTTACTCCGTGTAATATTTCTTTATCTTCGACGTTTACGTGCAGATCTTTGATCTCTAATAAATTTTTTTCAGACATTTGTATTTCCTCCATATAAAACATGTTGTTTAACTTTCACAGGAATGCGTCTTCTGTGAAATCATATCCTCAAGGGTATGCTTCTCAAGGTAATCATTGATCACAGCTTCCAGTCCCTGCCAGAACGGAAGTGTGGTACACTCTGCGGTGCTCTCACACTTTTTTCCTCCTTCACACAGGCACGCGACCGGAGCTAAATTTCCTTCGATCAGTTGAAGGATCTCAATTACTTTATATTCCGACGGTTGTTTGATCAGACGGTAACCGCCACCCTTTCCGCTGGCACTCTCAAGCATCTTCCCTTTTGTCAGTATGGTCATAATACTTTCAAGATATTTCAGGGAAATGCCCTGCCTTGTGGCAATTTCTTTGACCGGAATGAATTCTCCGGAATTGTGCTGCGCAAGATCGACCATCACACGCAGTGCATATCTGCTTTTTGCGGATATCATCATATCGTTTTACCACCTCGTTTCATGAAATACGACCGCAGCGTATTCCGTGAGTTCTACGGTGTGATTATAAGCCCCACTCCCCTACTATGTAAATAGGGGAATGTGAAAAATCATGTTTTTCTTCCAATACAAATTGCTGTTTAACTGTGTGGTCTGGGATCTTTTGTTTTTCAGAGGGACGGATTTGCGGGGGATTGTTCTAAATATAAGTTTTTTCGATGCGACGGAAGAAGGGGGGACATTCTCTTTCTCCAGAAAAATTTACAAGTCAGCGCCGATGTTGATTTCAGGTTGATTTGACAAAGGTTTTACTTTTATGCTATTAACGTTACATGATGGAACTACGGCGCAGTTGTAAATTTGTTCTTCCGAAAGAAATGTCCCCCTTCTTCCTGTGGATTGGAAAACTATAAGAAAAAGAATGATGCCCGCAAATCCTGTCTGTGGAACAAACATAAAGGCACCAGAACTTGCAGTTAAGGGGACGCCTCAAAAGGAGCTACGAATCCCATGAACTGGAATAAACATAAAAATACCCTGTTAAATCACTTGATGATAAGGCCGGGTATCTATAGATGAAAAATTAAAGGTTTAGGTGACGGTTTTCCGAAATTTTAAGGCTTGAAATCAGGAAATGTCACCTATATAGTAAAAATTGTTTCTCCAGATACCAGTTTTTTAGAAAAAGCGGTACCTGGAGAAGCAATTTTTGATCTATAGAGACTTTCCTGTATCTGAATGTTAAATTTTCAATATATAGGTACCGCAATGGTATCTTTTACATGAATTTTATTGGTATAGATACCACGATGGCATCTTTTACTGAATTTTATTGATATAGGTATCACGATGATCTTTCCTATGATCTTCCACAACGACACCGATGGTCTTCGTTCTCCTCGTCTTTAGATTTTTTGCAATATAATTCGGAGTATAATTCAGTTCTTCAATTGCTTTGAGTACCCTCTGCTTTGTCTCCTGACTGGCATTTGGTTTCCCATTGATAATATTGGAAACGGTCGCAATCGAAACATTACAGTATTTTTGCTATTTCTTTAATTGTAACCATAACACCGCCTCTTTCACTGACTGCATAAATAATATCTTTATTATATGTTATACCTGTACCTGTACCTGCACTCAACCATAAAAGCACAAAAAAACGGTATTTTCTATAAAATGAAAAAAGACCCACGAATCTCTCATGAGTCTTTCTCCATTTTAGTTTTTTTGCAAAATTTATTTATTTTTTACAGTGACTTTGCACTTATTTGTGATACCGTTAGATTTTACAGTAATGGTAACTTTTCCTGCTTTCTTTGCCTTGATCACACCCTTGGAAGATACGGCTGCGATCTTAGTATTCGAAGATTTGTAAGTTACTTTTCCAATGCTTCCCTTTACGCTTAACTTCGCAGTCTTACCTTTTTTCAGGGTTACTGTCTTTTTGTTTAAGGTTGGATTTTTAACGGTAATTTTTACCTGTCCACTTACACCGTTGTTAGTTGCGGTGATGATAACAGAGCCTTTCTTTACAGCGGTAACTTTACCGTTGGCATCTACTTTGGCTACCTTCGGGTTGCTGCTGGTGTAGGTTGTAATTCCGCTTCCGGATACGACATTTGCAAGGATATTGGTCTTACCCTTTACATACAGTGTGGTATTTTCGCTGACAACTGCAACTTTTGTGTCACGCTTGATATAGCTGATAGAAGAACCGTCCGGAGTCTCAAAGGTAAGGATGGTTGCCTCACCTTTCTTTGTGATGGCATACTTGCTGGCCTTTGTAAGTTTCTCACTGTCGGTTGAGATGTATACACCACTGCTTACATCTTCTTTTCCATCATTGTCATATGCATAAAATGTAAATGGACTCTCGGTATATGTTCCGGTTCCATTCGGATCGAAATACGTCACTCCGGTTCCGTCCGCTTTCAGTTCACAATACATTTTTGCGTTTTTATACTGCGGATTGCTGGCATATGCGGACATATCTGCATCCCAGACACCTGCTAAAACGCTCTGCTGTGCTGCGGTATCTGCATTCTTCATTTCTGCAAGATTTTCGGTACAGAATAAAGCAATGCAGTTTTGGATCATCTGCTCGTTTTTCTCTGTCAGTGCACTCTTTAAGATACCGGAGCCTACCCAGTTTGCATATTTTCCGGTGTTGAGTTTTAACAGTTCTGTCAGATCGCTGCCGTAACGGAATTCAATGTGATAGGTTGTTGCCGGAGTATCCGGGCAGAGGAATACATACTTAAACTCATCCTCGTTTTTGTCTGTGCTCTGGAATACATAACCTTCCATCACACCGCTGAGTGCATCTTTTTTCAAAAACTTATACGTATGGGAAACTTTTTTGCTGTCGCTTGTGGTAAATTCTACTTTGCCACCGTCCTGGAAAGAAACTTCCTTTACATCATTGATAAATCCACAGTAAAATGCATTTGGATCTGCTTTGTCACCATAGGTCGTAGAACCCACGGAAGCCTTCAGCGTCTTTACGGCTTCTGCTGCAGCACTTCCTCCGACAACGGCTGCTGCGTCATCGTTCCAATACTTATTGTATTTTACATCAAATAATGCATCCTTGAACAACTGGATGTAATCGCCTTTTACTGCGGTAAATAATTTATCCGCCTTGGAGCTGTCGGACTCCTCTGTCGGGATCGTTGGTACACTTGTGTTGGTGCCTGCCGCCATAACCGGTGCTGCAGATGTTCCTGCTACCGTAATGGACAATAACAGTGCGAGTAATGCTTTGCGCATCTTTTTCATAATTCTTCTCCTTTCAAATCTCAACAGTTAGTCTATTATAACTGCTGTTAGTTTTTCATTCCTATAGTAGTCTTTTCCATGTTCCGTGTCAAGAAGTGATTACAAAATAACCTGGATTTTATCACGCTTAACCAATATGAAAATCTTCCAGAAACAGAAAGAATGGAAGTCTTTGACGGAATATGCTATGCCATGATTTGATGTGAAATTAAATGATTCTCCACTTACGATTGTGCAGCCCGATTTGATGATGGTATGCGATAGAGATAAATAGATCAAAACCGTTACCATTTGCAGAAATCTCTGCACGGTAACGGTTTTCATGTTATTGTTTCGGATTTACCACATTTCCCTGTACAACCTGTCCTGGCTCCTGTCCCTTTCTCATTCCACGTACCACCTGCACATTTCCGAGAATCAGATAATCCATCTCACGCTTTGTAATCTTCATGAAATTCTTTCGTGAAATATAGTAGAACAATACGCCCAAAAGAATCCATACAACCAGCGCAATAAACGATTGTGGTGCCATAAATGCCGGAGAACCCGGTATAATCAAAAGTAACAGGATTGCAACCGAGATAAAGCAGCCTCCCATGGCAACTGCCGGATGAATCCGGTTGGTATCCGTCGGATCACCATATTTCTTTAACAATATATATGCCCCGGCACAGGTAAAGAAATATCCAAATGCCGTTCCGACAGAACACATATCAACTACCCAGCCAATGACTTCCCTGCCGAAAAACGGACAGATGCAGCAGATAATGGTAACAAATACGACACAAAATGACGGTGTCTTATGCTTTGGATGAATTTTTCCAAATGCCGAAGGAAGCATTTTTGCCCTTGCCATGCCAAAAAGCAGACGGCTGGAAGTCATGAAAAAGCCATTCATGCCAGTGAAGATTCCCATGCATACAGCAATTGCTACAAAGCCCACACCCAGTCTGCCCATTGCAAGGTCAAGGACAGCTCCTGTATGCCACTTAACCGGTGCACCGGAAGCATCTTTCATGGTAAGCACCTGCTGCCACGGCAACACACTATCTGTGACAAGTGCCATAGCTCCGTAAATAAGTGCTCCCACAATTAAAGCCGAAATAATCAGTTTCTTACATTTCTGCGGTGGAAAATCATATTCTTCTGCCGCCTGTGGAATACAGTCAAATCCTACATATAAAAAAGGTGCCAAAGCAAGAATTGAAACAAATCCACCACCGAAACTTTTCCCTCCTGCCCCATATGCCGGAGCCAGATTTGCTGCATCAAAGGAACCTGTCAGAACGGTTCCGGCAACAGAAACCGCAACTGCTGCACACATGATCAAAACCATTGCCAGCTGCAGATTTCCAACTGATTTTGCTCCCCGGTAATTCATAATTCCAAATAATACAATAAAAAACAAAGATAATGCCACTTCTCCCATATACACATCATAGCCTGCAATGGTATACAGATATCCACGATTAAATACTCCCGGAAACAGATACGACGCAAGCACCGGAAGGGCCGTCGCGTTCAGTGCGACAATTGACAAATATCCCAGCGAAAGCATCCATCCACAGATATAAGATGCGGTTCGCCCAAACCCTTTGTATGCATAAGCAAACTCACCACCTGCCACAGGAAATTTGGCGATCATGTATGAATAACTGTATCCCACTACGATCATAAGCAGACCACCGACCAGAAATCCTAAAAACAGAGGCAATGGACCGCCGGCTCTCTGTGTCCAGAGTCCCCCCTGAATAAAGCATCCCCATCCAATAATTGATCCTACCGCTACTGCCCAGATAGATCCGGGTCCCATAGACTTTTTTAATTTTGTTCTCTTTTCCGCCATACGGATTCCTCCATTCTATCCCTGCTCAGTCTTCGTCTTCCCGTGTTTCCTCGCTGATCGTATATGCCTCTTCGATGTCTGAAACAAAGATTTTTCCATCTCCATAGTGGCCATACGCTCCGCTCTTGGCACTATTGACAATAATATCCACCACTTCATCTTTTTCTTTATCTTCCACGGTGATATAGAGCATGCTTTTTGCCATTTCCTGATAAAGCACGTCTCCTACCTGAATTCCCTTTTCTTTTCCCCTTCCGGAAATTGCCCATTTAGAAAATGCAAAATAACCGCTTTCTTCCAATGCTTTGATGACATCCATCACTTTTTCCGGTCTTACAATTGCTGTAACTAATTTCATAGTAGTATTCTCCTTTTCCACTTTTGTATCATTAATACGAAAAAGAGGTCAGGTATCCTGTACCTGACCTCCTCGTCATGATTATTATCTTAACACATAATAACTACAAAAACAAACTAATTTGCAAGATACCGGTACATTTTATCAAGCATTTCATCCGTAATTTCCACTGGATTATTATAAAGGTTCGGATGTCTGCTGATTTTCACCAGTTCCGCAATCTGTTCTTCTTCCAGATGCAGGTCTTTTAAATCACACCGCAGTCCCAGTTTCTGTTTCAATGCAAAAATTGCATCGGCAAGTGCTTCTGCATCCGCAAATCCCAATGCCTTTGCCAGTGTTTCCACACGCTCTGATCCGGTTCCCCTTGCGTTAATACGGACAAAATAATCCAGTGTCAGCCCACATGCTTCTCCATGCGGAATATGATATATGTTCGTCAATGGAAAGGAACATGCATGGGAAGATGTCGTTTTGGGAAGTGTGAACGCCAGACCTGCAATGACAGATGCCTCGCACATTTTTTCCCTTGCTTCTTCATCCGATGGATTCTCATATGCCCGATAGAGATACTTAAATACAAGTGCCGCTGCATGAATCGCCAGCGTATCACAAATCGGCTGATGTCCCTTACTCCAATACCCTTCTATCGCATGGGACAACACATCAATTCCGGTTCCTGCTGTCACAGCCGGCGGCATGGTATAGGTCAGTTCCGGATCAATGATTGCTGCTTTCGGATAAAATCCTTCCGATACAATCGGTGCCTTTTTCCCATTTGCATGATCCGAAAGAACCGATACACAGGTCACCTCACTTCCGGTTCCTGCGGTAGTCGGAATCGCAATCAGCGGCAAATGTTCCGCCGGAAGTGCAACCCCCGTCCCATGGTATTTCCGGATAGAATCCTGTGTCAAAGCCACGCTTGCAGCAGCCTTTGCACAATCCATCGGGCTTCCGCCTCCCAGGGCAACCACAAATCCGATATCATTCTGACGGATAATTTCCGCACAGGCATCCACTTCTGTTACATCCGGATTTGGAGATACATCCCCGAAGGAAGCAACCAGCATTCCTTCGGATTCTTTCATAATTTTTTCTGCCAATCCACTTTTAAAAAAGAAAGGTCCGGCTACCAGAAGCCCGCGGGCACACCCCAGTTCCTGCGCTATTTTTTTTATTTCCTGTACCCTTCCTTTTCCAAAGTAAATCTTAACAGGCTGTAAATAATCCCATTTCATACGCATTCCTCCGGTTAGTCACAATATTTCTCATCTACCATGGTAAGAACTTCATCCAGAATTGGCAGATATTCCTTTAATTCTTCTTCTGTAATAATCAAAGGCGGGCAGATCTCTATGAAATTTTCACGTCCGAATGTTGCAAATCCACGCTTCTTTAATTCTGCAAAAATCCATGGCATCACCGGACCAGGTACTCCATATTCCTGCATCGGCTCTCTGGTTTCCTTGTTCTTTACAACTTCTAAGGCTCCAAATAATCCAATGCATCTTGCCTCACCGATACATTTATGTTTCTTTACCATCTCATCCATAAACGGAGCTACGATTTCATGCATCTTTGCCACATGTCCCTCGATATCATGCTCCTTATAATAAGTCAGCGCTGCAACACCCGCTGCACATGCTAATGTATGACCGCTGTAGGTAAGTCCACACTGCAGAACATGTTCCTCAAAATATTCTGCAACCGCTTTACTTACAATACAGCCTCCAAGCTGCACATAACCACAGGTAACACCTTTTGCAAATGTAATAATATCTGGTTTGATATCGAAATTCATAAAGGCAAATGCTTTTCCTGTCCGGTAAAAACCTGCCATAACCTCATCACAGATTAAAAGAATTCCATATTTATCACATAACGCCCGCACGCCTTCCATATAACCGTCTGGTGGAAGAATCACTCCATTTGCCCCGACGATGGATTCCATCACAATCGCAGCTACATTCTGCGGACCCTCATACCGAAGCTGCAGATCCAGTGCATCCAGATACTTCTTTGTTACTTCAGCATCGTCCACTCCTTTTGTATAGCCATCACGGTACATCTGCGGATTCATGAAATGTACAAATCCATTCGCACCTCCGATTTCTGCTGCATATCTTCTCCAGTCACCGGAAGCATTGGATGCACCAAGGGTTGCTCCGTGATAACTTCTGTAGCAGGAAAAAATCTTTGTTCTGCCGGTTACCATACGTGCCATTTTAATTGCATTTTCATTGGATTCGGCTCCACCGTTTGTAAAAAATACTCTCTTATATGTATCTGCGCCTGCCAGTTCTACCAGCATCTTGGCAAGCACACTTTTCGGTTCGGACGCATAAGCCGGAGCCATAAAACACATCTTATCTGCCTGCTTTTTGATTGCCTCTACAATCTCTGGAAGTTCATGTCCCAGATTTGAACATACCAGCAGGGAAGCCATATCAGCATATTTTTTCCCGTCATAATCGTAAAAATAAATTCCCTCTGCTCTTTCCACCGGTAATGCATCTACACCGGATTTTGACCATGACTGCATTACGTAATCTTTGTGCATCTGTGCGATTTCTTTTCCTGTTAAACTCATAATTGTATCCTCCTTCATGCTTTGAACTTTTGCTTATTTTTTCGATAAACAGACCATTTCTTTGGTTACTGTAAAATAGAAAAAGCGTCCATCTCACAGATTCTTTCTGTGATTGGACGCCTTTGTCTGATCTGCCTTTATATTAGCGCATAAAAAAAGCAGATACAATGTTTCAAAGTCTAATTTTTTTTGTACTTGAGTACAAATTCTATTTGTGAAGTATCTGACAGATGCCAAATCCGAGCATAACCTGCAAACGATTTTCCAATCTGGTCAGATCCATCTTTAAAATCTCCGATGCCTTATTGATTTTATAGTTTACGGTATTCCGGTGGACAATCAGCTCATTCGCTGTATCCTGCAGACTGCCGTCATGCCGGAGATAGCATTGCAGGACGCCTGCCAGATCGGTATGGTGCAGTGCATCATATTCCAGAAGCGGCTGTACCGTATCTTCTACATACCCCTGCATGACTTCTTCGTCTTTTAATGCAAACAAAATGCGAAACATCCCCGCATTTTTATAAAATACAAGTTTATGCCGGCCGCAGCATTGTTCGCCTGGAATATTTCCCATAACTGCTACATCTGCCATCTGATTTGCGGTCTCATAACTTTTATACAGCCGGCGAAGTCCTTCTGCCTGGTTTCCCACACAAAAAAGGGCAGTCTCCCCTTCTTTTAGTTCCTGACAAAAATGTTCAAAAATATAAGTCAGCACATCTTTTTTCTCTGTCCCGGTATAATCGCATAAAACCAGTACCAGCTGTTTTTCCTGCGCACAGCAAAGTATTCGCTTATAATTACAGCGCAAATGGCTGCTCAGCCGCGAATAAAGCTGCTCCATACGCTCGCCTTCCACTGTATTTTTCTGCATCTTCACCCGGATCGTAACTGCTGTATAAATACTGTCTACCATATACCCCTTCCTCATAAGTGGAACGGTATACAATTCTTCTTGTGCCGGACACAAAAATGCATTATTAAGTGCTGCGGATACCTCAATCCGACTCTGCTGTTCTTTTGTGATGTCAAAACAGATAATCCGCATAATTTCTGCCATGTGGATTTTCCACGGCACTTCAAATACCGGAAACGCTTTTTCATTTGCAAAATCCAAAACATCCTGTCCGATTTTCTCAACATAAGGTCCAATATTGATCACAATCCCGCTGGCTCCGTTGCGATATACTTCCTGCACAAGCCGAAGCAGCGGTAACTTCTCACTGATTCCGATTCCTGTCGTAAAAGTAAGTTCCTGCCCCTGTAAAAAAGCAGAAATGGTATCACTATCGACCATATGGGTCCAAAGGACTTCCCGATCCAGCCCTGCTTCCCCAGCAACCAGTTTCATCTCCAGATGTTTCACCTGTTTTACAATCTCTCTCAACGTAATACTCATGTTTCCCCCGCTACAATATCAATGATAAACCGGATACCAGAAGAAGTACATACGTCAGGTTCAAAAAGACTTTCTGAGATACCTTTTTTACCAGTTTCTTCCCAAGCCAGGTCGCCATAAACAAAGGAATAATACTGATTAAAATTAACCTGATATTTCCCTCTGTAAAAACGCCCTGCCGTACCTGTGATACCAGAAGTATAGAATTTAACACCACCCATACCGGTGCAAGGGTTGCGCGGAATTCTTCCTTCTCTTTTAATACCTGTGCTGCATAAACAACAAGCAGCGCCCCTCCGGAGACAAACATTCCGTGGATCACTCCTGCCAGTAACAAAATAACCAGCAAAAGTGCTTTGGGCAGGGTACGCTGTCTGTGACACAACAGATTTTTCCCTGCAATCAATAGGATAATCACACCATAAATAATCAGAAGTATCTGCTCGGATGGCACTGTTTTACAGATCTGAATACCAATTGCCATGCCTGCAACCATACATACGCAGATCTTTATAACTTCTTTTTTATTCATATGATGATAACTCATCACTGCAATCATCAGTCCGGACAACAGCGCCATAACATTGAGCACCACCTTTGCGTTATCCATACCAAGCAGATATATCGATGGCGGCATGGCAAGCACTGTCCCGGCAAATCCGGTAATCGCCTGAATTACATTTGCAACAAACAACACAAATAAAAAAATAATCTCTTTCATATCATTTCCTCTTTTGGTGTTGTCTGTTTATCGTACAAAAATAAGCCTGGATTCATTATAGCATTCACTGCTTCTGAAATCCAGACTTATGTTTCGCTATTCTGTTTCAATTGTTCCACCGCACAGCACATGATCGTCCTGATAAAAGACAGCAGCCTGGCCAGGCGTCATGGCACGCTGCGGTTCATCAAACTGTGCCAGCAGTGTTCCGTCCGGCTGCGGATACAGCGTACACGGTGCACCTGCATGCGAGTAGCGGATTTTACCGATAGCCTTGACCGGCCCGGTCAACTTTTCTTCTGCCATATAATTGATATTATCCACATGACAGTCACGAGAAAACAGGCTTTCGGACTTGCAAAGCACGACTTCGTTTGTCTGCGGACGAAGTTCCTTGACAAAAATAGGCGTGGATGAAGAAATGCCAAGACCCTTGCGCTGCCCGATCGTGTAATGAATCAGCCCGCGGTGCTGTCCCATAATGTTTCCTTCTTCATCGACAAAATTACCCGGTTTGCTTTCTTTTCCGGTCTCCTGTGTAATAAAAGAGGCATAATCATGATCCGGTACAAAACAGATATCCTGACTATCATGCTTTGTGGCAACCGGAAGACCGATCTCCTCTGCGATCTGGCGGATATGAGGCTTATCATAATCTCCCACCGGCATCAGGGTACGGGAAAGCTGATCCTGTGTCAGATTGTAAAGTGCGTAGGTCTGATCCTTCGCCGCTGTAACGGAATTGCGGATCGTATAGCGGCCATTCGGCAGCTGCATGATACGCGCATAGTGTCCGGTGGCAATATAATCCGCACCGATCTCCAGTGAACGATGAAGCAGTGACTCCCACTTGACATAACGGTTGCAGGCGATACACGGATTCGGTGTACGCGCTTTTTCGTATTCTGACACAAAATAATCAATGACATATTTGTGGAAATCTTCCTTAAAATTCATCACATAATAAGGAATCTCCAGACGTTCTGCCACACGGCGGGCATCATCTACCGCGGAAAGTCCGCAGCAGCCGCCCTCCTGTGACTGCACAAAGACATCCTGATCCTGCCAGATCTGCATGGTGACACCGATCACATCGTATCCCTGTTCCTTTAAAAGATAGGCTGCCACGGAGGAATCCACGCCTCCGGACATGCCTACAACTACTTTTTCTTTCATTTAATACTCCTCTTCCGGAGCCTCTTCCTTCTCACTGATATCGTTGACCGGGCGCTCTAATCCCTCGATCCTGATATTGTGCTTCTCTGCGTAATCCCATAAAGCAGCATGAATCGCTTCCTCTGCAAGTAAGGAACAGTGGACTTTCACTGGTGGAAGTCCGTCGAGTGCTTCCATAACTGCCTTGTTGGTTACCTGAAGGGCTTCCTGAATGGTCTTGCCCTTTACCAGTTCGGTTGCCATACTGCTGGTTGCAACTGCTGCACCGCAGCCGAATGTCTTGAATTTGGCTTCCTGAATAATACCGTTGTCATCAATATCCAGATACATGCGCATGATATCTCCGCACTTTGCGTTGCCAACGGTACCGACACCGCTCGGGTTCTCGATCTCTCCTACGTTTCTCGGGTTATTAAAATGGTCCATTACCTTTTCGCTGTACATACTACTCCTCCTTGTTTTTGCGCACGAAATCCTCGTAAAGAGGAGACATGCTGCGCAGACGTTCGATAATTGCCTTCAATTTGTCTACTGTATAATCAATCTCTTCCATGGTTGTCTTCTCGGAAAGTGTCAGACGAAGACTTCCGTGTGCAATCTCATGCGGCAGTCCAATTGCCAGAAGCACATGGGACGGGTCTAACGATCCGGATGTGCAGGCACTTCCGCTGCTGCCGCAGATCCCTGCCTGATCGAGAAGAATCAGCATGGATTCTCCCTCGATAAAACGGAAACAGAAGTTGGCATTGTTCGGAAGACGGTCGGTACGGTCTCCGTTTAAGCGGGTGTACGGGATCTCTGCAAGCACACGCTCAATCAGATGATCGCGAAGCTTTATTTCATACTCCGTGTTCTTTTGCATATTTGCTACTGCAAGTTCCGCTGCTTTCCCAATTCCGACGATACCCGGAACATTGTGTGTGCCGGCACGGCGCTGACGTTCCTGTGCTCCGCCGTGAATGAAGGAACGGATCTTGACCCCTTTACGGATATACATAACTCCGATTCCCTTTGGTCCGTTGATCTTGTGACCACTGGCACTGAGCATGTCGATATTCATCTCATCCACGTTGATCGGCACATGTGCAAATGCCTGTACCGCGTCGGTATGGAACAGTACCCCGTGTTTCTTTGCAATCGCACCGATTTCCTTCAGTGGCTCGATGGTTCCGATCTCGTTGTTTGCTGCCATGACAGAGATGAGAATTGTATCCGGACGGATGGCTGCCTCAAGCTCGTCCAGCTTAATCTTACCATTTTCATCCACACCGACATAAGTCACTTCAAATCCGTGCAGTTCCAGCCACTGTGCTGTGTGCAGGATCGCATGATGCTCGATCGCAGATGTGATAATGTGCTTTCCCTTGCTGCTGTATGCCTCTGCGGTTGCTTTGAGTGCCCAGTTGTCGGACTCGCTTCCGCCTCCGGTGAAATAAATTTCCTCGGTCTTTGCCCCGATCACATCTGCAATTTGCTTTCTTGCTTTTGCGACCGCACGCTCCGACTCTCCTGCAAAGCTGTAAATAGCTGCCGGATTACCGTAATGCTCCGTAAAATACGGGAGCATCGCATCAAGAACTTCCGGGTATACCTGCGTGGTAGCCGCATTGTCCAGATAGATTAATTTACTCATACTCTTCCTACTTTCTTTTCTTTTTTAATAAGGAGCACATCGCATGAGATATCTCTTCGAGATACCTCATATCACATAATCCCCATTTTTTTCTCTCTGCCAGTCAACCAGATCCTGCAATGTGATATGATCCACAACACTGCAGATGGCATCATTAATCTTTTTCCAGAGAATCAGGGTAACACAGTCTTCCCGTTTCTCACAGTTGACATCGTCTCCCTCATCGAGACATGCAACCGGTGCCAGCGATCCCTCGGTCAGGCGGAGAATCATTCCAACGGTATACTCCTCCGGTGCTTTACGCAACAGATATCCCCCCTGTGCTCCACGCACACTGCGCACATAACCGGCGCGGTTCAATACGGAAATAATCTGCTCCAGATATTTGTCGGAAATCTCCTGCCGTCTCGCAACATCTTTTAAACTGATCGGCGCTCCTGTGTTGTTCAATGCCAGATCCAGCATCAGTCTCATGGCATATCTGCCTTTTGTTGAAATTTTCATGATAATATATCTCTTCTTTCTTAAAAATGTACAGAGTTTAAAACTTAGTATTCCTACTAAGTTACTATACATTGGTAAGATAGATTTGTCAATCTATTATCAATCGATATTTTTCCTGCTTTCTTTGCGCATTTGTTTCTGGCGGTACATATTCTGATCGGCAAGTGACAGATACTCATCTATAGTCTCTTCTCCCCCCGCAAACGTCAGCTCTACACCGATACTGATCATAATGTTTTCCTTGGTCAGCCGGCTCTGCACACGATCCGTGTACTGTTGTGCCTTTTTGGAAGTCGCATATGGGAAAAATCCGATGAACTCATCGCCTCCGTATCTGCATACATATCCCTGCTGTGGGCATTCTTCCTCAAGAACCTGTGCAATTCTTATCAGTACCTGATCTCCAAATTCATGTCCATATGTGTCATTCACAGATTTAAAATCATCCGCATCCACAAAGACAAGCGCACATGCTATTCCCTTTTCCTGATACTTTGCAAATGCCGGACGGATAATGTCCGTATACGCAATCCGGTTACAGATACCGGTCAGCGGGTCCCTGTTGTACAGCATCTGGAGTTTGTTTGCTGCATTCTCCAGCTGTTTTTGCTTAAACTGCGTTTCCAGTGTCTTTACAATCGTGCTGTGAATGTCATAATAATATGGATTATCATACAGAAAGCGTCCGTTTTTCATTACCAGATAACCAACCGACTGTTCCCGGAAATGAATCGGGGTAAACAGATAGGCATTCTGGCTTCCTGTTTCTTCCAGATGGCGGTTCAGTCCCCCGACACTGGCAAATGCCATTCTCTTATGGTTCTCAAATCCATCTGCCACCACAAGATTCTTTTCATCATAGCCTTCCACCGGAAAATCCGTATCCTCATCGGCCGCAAACAGCTTGCGATCCACCACAAAATATACCCCGTCACATCTCAGTTTCTGGAAATAGTCAACAATATATTCAAAAATTTCCCGGAAACCATTGCACCTTGCCATCTGCGCTTCCAATTCCACGAGAAGGGAATCATCCTCATCTTTTTTGACTGCGGCGACAATCTTTTCCTTTATATATTCACGGTAATTTACCATGCCGTTATTCGGACAGCCACAACTTTCTCCGTAAATACAGGTAACCGGAATATAATTGCGTTCTTCCACCGGTTTTCCTTCCCAGATGCGCAACAGTACATCCACACAAAGCTTTCCGATCTCCTCCCGGTCCTGAAATACAGTCGTAATCTGCGGACGGAAATAGGCTGCCTTATCCAGATTATCAAAGCCCGTCACCAGAAAATCGTCCGGTACGCGGTACCCCCACTGTTCTGCCTCTGCACAGATTCCTGCCGCAATATTGTCATTTGCACAGACAAACACATCTGGAAGTTTTGAGCCGCTATGGACATACTCCCGCATATAGTTCACGCCGGTCTCATAGTCGTAATCCCCACATAAAATCGGATTGTCATCCAATGTCATTCCATATTTTTTCAGGCATTCGCAGTACGCAGCAACACGTTCAAAATTTCCGAAAGCATCTTCCGGGCCTCCGGCAAAAACAAATCTGCGGCATCCATGCACTTCGTATAAATGTGTCATAAGTTCACGGATCGGACGCCGGTTATCTGCACCTACATAATAAAATCCGCTGATATACCAGTCCAGGGAAAGAACCGGAACCCCACAGTTCTGCAGGCGTTCTACAATCTTTTCTTTTTGCCGGACATCCACAATATTGCTTCCATCCAGTATAATTCCATCAAACGCTGACAGATCCGGCAGATTATAAATATTATATTCGCCCGTATTATGCAATGCATCTTTGCTCCAGTTGCCATAACAATTGTACTGATACAAAGCAATATCCTCATCCAGTTCCCGAATTCTCCGAATGATTCCATCTACCCAGGCATACGTGATCATCCGGCGCCAGCCGTCTGATATCAATGCTATTTTTTTCAATTGTCCTCCCCCATATACCAATTCATGCCGATATGTTTAATTTATCACAAAAAACCAAAGGCTTCAATGCTGTTCTATACAAAAAACATGTATCCTTTGTGATTTTTCACTTTTTATGATATGATAGGAGTCTAGACTTTAGAAAAGAGGATATTTTATGGCAAAAGGAACTGCTGGGAAAAACTATTGGGCACTTCTTTTGATGATTCTCGCAGGTGTTGTACTGGGTGGCTTTATCGGTCAGCTTAGTGCCGGTGTTCCGGCTCTCCGCTGGCTGAATTACGGACAGACCTTTGGTCTTTCCAACCCACTGGTACTTGATCTGGGAATTCTGGTGCTCACATTTGGATTAACCATAAAAATAACGATCGCCGGCATCATCGGAATTGTGCTGGCGATCCTGATTTACCGTTTCCTGTAACAGGTGCTTATTTCAGGAACCGCTCGAGACTGCGCATATGCTCCTTCATCGTCTCCCGTCCCATACGGTAGGCGGCAAGGAGTCTCTGCCGGTCTCTTTCTACTTTGCTGACTTCTATCTTTTTGGGCGGACGAATGACAAACAATTCCCCACGTTCTTCTTTTCCCCGGATATATTCCAGTTCTTCGTTGTAATGCTCATGCCGGTGTTCCATGGCATCAATCATCGCCGGATACCTGCGAAGCGATACTTTCGCCAGCGGCATCAGCTGATTCTTTTTTTTCACATAATCCCGCGGCTGCGTCAGAACCACTACCGTTTTATCAAACCCAAGTTCCTGCATTTTCTGCACCGGAATGGAATCTGCTACGCCTCCATCAAGCAATTCATATCCATCCACGCAGACCGGCTTTGACACAATCGGCATGGATGCCGATGCTCTCATCCATTCCATTTCTTTCTTATCACACCGATCCACTTTTTTGTAAAGAGCTTTCCCGGTTTTTGCATCTGTCACCACCACGTAAAAATCCATCGGATTCTTGCGGTAAGTCTCATAATCAAACGGATCAAGATGCTCCGGGATATCATGATAACAGAACTGTTCCCCGAACATATCCCCTGTTTTCAAAAATGTGCGCAGTCCCGCATACTGCGGTTTATTACAGTACGCTGCATTGTAACGAATGACGCGTCCCGGCTGATTGGACTTATAATTACAGCCAAACACAGCTCCTGCAGATACTCCCATCGCTCCGTCAAATGTTATCTGATGCTCCATCATCACGTCGATGACTCCGGCGGTGAACATTCCGCGCATGGCTCCGCCTTCCATGACCAGTCCTTTTTTCATCATCGAATCCCTTCTTTAAAATAAACAGTACTTTTCAGAATCTATCATCTGTTTTGTATTCTAGCTTTCTTTTTCCATGATTTCAAGTGGCGAAACCATGATTCTACCTTAACATTTCCTTATTTTTACATAATCCCGCTTTCTTCTGCCCAAACTAATAAATATTTGTTAAGGAAAAGGAGTATGCCCTATGTATGGTTCACTATTTTATGTATTGCCCATTCTGGCAGTAATTGCAAAAACTGTTTTCCGCGCAGTCCTTCCCTTGCTGATCGGCTGTATGATTGCCTATGTAGTTAATATCCTTATGTGTTTTTACGAAAAAGGGTATGCAAGAATATGCCGTATGGCAGCCATTGCGCCTTTACAGCGTCCCCTATGTATGACACTCTCCTACCTTTCGCTTGTGCTTGTGATCCTGATCTTATGGTGGATGATCGTTCCTCAGCTGTTATCCTGCATCCGGATCATCGCAACCGATTTCCCTCAGGTTTTAGAATTACTGTGTGAGTGGGCAAACGAACATCTGCAAATGGATCTTGGCATGGAAAACGAAATCCGGGCATGGATGAATGAACCCTTTTGCTGGGATACACTAATCGCAAAAATCCCCCGTCTGGCAAAAGGCATGAAAACTTCCCTGGAGAAACTTGGCAGCTGGCTTTTAATTTTTCTGCCGGGACTGATGTTTTCTTTTTATCTGCTTGCTGCCAAAGAATCCCTCTTACGGATGGGCAGTTTCCTGATCGACCGGTGTTTCGGTGTTTTCCAAGGGAAAAAAATACGTTATGTACTGACGGTTCTCAATCAGTCCTTCCATCATTTTCTGGCAGGACAGACCATAGAGGCAGTAATCCTCGGTATGCTTTGTACCATCGGCATGTGGATTCTTCGGCTTCCCTATGCTGCCATGATCGGTTGTCTGGTAGGTGTAACCGCACTGCTACCGGTCATCGGAGCTTATATCGGTGCCGCAGCCGGTGCGTGTATGCTTCTTACGGTTTCCCCGGTAAAAGCACTGGTATTTCTTATCTTTTTAACAATTCTCCAGCAGATCGAAGGCAATTTTATCTATCCCCGTGTGGTCGGACATTCCATCGGGCTGCCCGGCATCTGGGTACTTGCCGCAGTCATTGTCGGCGGTGGGGCATTCGGTATCTGGGGAATCCTGTTTGCCGTGCCACTTGCAGCAGCCATCTACCGGCTGCTCCGTCCCTCAATCAATTAAAGCCGTGCAGCAACGCTGCACGGCTTCTTAAAAATAAGCAGAAATCAAATAGAGCTTACGCTCTCTGTGTTTTTTAAACTAAATGGAACCAGTTCATGTGTGGCCGGTTTGTTGAGATCAATCATGCCAAACAACAAGTCAATGCTTTTTCTGGCAATCTTTTCATACCCCTGACAAACCGTCACAATCTTTGGATTATAATAATCTGCAAGAAGTGTTCCGTCAAATCCGATCACCGAAATATCCTCCGGCACCCGCAGACCCGCATCAAAAATCGCGCGCATGGCACCAACTGCCATCACATCACTCATGGCAAAAACCGCTGTAATGGATCTTTTGGAAGCCAGCATCCGGTTCATGGCATTGTATGCACTCTCATATGAGAACCGCGCTACCGCATAACTTTCTTCCTCAAATTCACAGCCATGTTTTATAAAGCTGCGCTTCGCTCCTGCTTTACGGTATTTACTTGGGGAAGATAATGCCATATCTCCCCCGATAACAGCAATATCGCGATGTCCGTGATCAAACAGATAATCAACCGCCATCTCCGCAGCTGCCATATCATCTGTTGAAACCGACGCAAGATTCCGAAATCCCAGTTTATCCGCCCGATCTGTCACCAGCACACACGGAACATTGACCAGTTCAAATTCTTCATGAAAGTACTGTATATTACCTCCAAGGAACAAAATTCCCATCGGCTTATGTTCCCTGCACATCCGCACAGCCTCTTTCACTTCATCTGCATCTTCATCCAGATAATGCACCCGCAGGGAATAATCCGATCCCTCAATAGTATCCTGAATCACCTCTATAATATTTGTAAACAGCATATTCGAAGTACCTTTTACGAGAATCAGAATACTCTGGCTCACGGTCTGTTTTAAATGCTTGGCATTGTTATTTGGTACAAACTGGTAAGCTTCCACAATTCGCATAATGCGGTCACGGGCTTCTTCGCTAACATCTCTTCTTCCATTCAGGACACGGGAAACCGTACTGACAGAATATCCTGCCTCTTTCGCAATATCTACAATTGTCATTCCTTCACCTCGTATATACAGACGAAATGTCTATTTTCTAGCCCTTGACAGCACCTGCAAGAACTCCTTCTATTATATATTTCTGGCACGCAATATAAAAGATAATAATTGGCAGAATTGCAAGAACAAGTACCGCCATCATGGCACCCCAGTCGATCTGTCCATGACTCTGTTTCAGGAACTGGATTGCGATCGGAATGGTTTTATACTTATTAATATTCAACACCAGACTCGGCAGAAGGTAATCATTCCATACCCACATCGCCTCAAGGATTGCTACCGTTACCGTCGTTGGCTTTAAAATTGGAAAAACCACCTTAAAAAAGGTCTGTAATGGTGTACATCCATCAATCATTGCAGCTTCTTCAATTTCCAGGGAAATTCCCTTTACAAAGCCGGTAAACATGAAAACGGCCAGCCCCGCTCCAAATCCCAGATATACAACAATAATTCCAAGAGGATTGGACAGATGTAAAAGGTTTGCAAATTTTGATAACGTAAACATTACCATCTGGAATGGAACAATCATGGAAAACAGACACAGTACATAAATTGTTTTCGTCACTTTTGTATGGACTCTGGTAATATACCATGCACACATGGAGCAGCAGATAATAATCAATGCAACCGAGCCTACTGTAATAAACAGGGAAATCCCAAAACTGTTCCAGAAATTTGTCTTACGGATACCGTTGGAATAGTTCAGCCAACCACAGAATGCACGTTCAACACCATGGATAAATTTATCCCAGCCAGCGGAAAGCGGCTCTGTTCCAAGTGTAAACGGATGTCTGAAAATAAAGGCTTTTCTTTTAAAGGAATTTAAAAGGACTACCAGAATTGGTGCAATCCATAAAATGCTGATAACCGTAAATGCCAGTGTCCAGATCCAGCCATGTTTTGCCTGACGGACAGCACTTACCTGATTGTTATTCTTTTTAGCCATTAGTCCTGCACCTCCTTGCTTGTGGTCAGTTTATTCTGAATCAGCGCAATAACTGCAACCAGAATAAAGAAGATAACCGCTTTGGCCTGACCAACGCCCTGCCATCCGGTCGTGCCGTACATTGTGTCATAAATATTTAATGCCAGAAGCTGTGACATCTTAGCCGGATTACCACCGGTCAGAGCGAAGTTCTGATCAAATAACTTAAATCCATTGGTCAGCGTCAGGAATGTACAAATGGTGATCGTCGGCATCAGCATCGGAAGTGTTACATGCCGGAGCAGCTGCCAGGAATTTGCACCATCAATCTTTGCCGCCTCGATTAATTCTCCCGGAATATTCTGGATTCCTGCAATATAGATAATCATCATATATCCGATCTGCTGCCAGCATACTACAATAATCATACCCCAGAACGCATACCACTGTGTGGATACGATTGTCTTGGAGAAATTGGATAATACGCTGTTAAAAATCATCAGCCAGATATAACTGAGTACGATACCACCAATCAGGTTTGGCAGGAAAAATACGGTACGGAAAAGATTGGTACCCCTGATGCCTTTGGTAAGTGCCATCGCAATGAGAAATGAAATCACATTGATGATCAGCACCGATACAACCGTAAATAACGCTGTATACCATAATGAATGAATAAATGTTGTGTCTAACTTTCCGTTTACAAAAAAGATTCTCGAATAGTTCTGTAACCCTTTCCATTTCCAGTCTGTAACGGTTGTGAACTTACAAAAAGATAAGAAAATTCCATATACAAACGGTACAATAAATCCAATTGCAAATGCAATCATTGTCGGAAGCAGAAAAATCGGGAAATATTTTTTAATTGCTTTTTCCATAATACATTCCTTTCACTAACTGCAGCCCCTGCCAGTACCAGCCCGCACTGCAGGTGCTTCTTTAAAAAAAGGAGTAAGCGGCATGCCACTTACCCCTTTTCCCATCATCTTTGATTACTGTGCATCATCTTCATGGGCGATCTTCCACTGATTTGCCCATCCATCAACAAATGCGGTCTTTACAGCATCCCACTCACCTTCACCTGCGGTATAGGCAGTCAGGGCAGAAACAACATCCGCTCTCCAGTCATCTACGTTTGGAGTAGCATTGAAGCTCCATGCTACAGATGTTTTTCCGTCAGTCATTAACTTGTTTGCAGCCTGTGCAAATGCATTCTTTGTCTCGTAATCACCTGTAAATGTATCATATGGAGCAGTAAGTCCCATCTGATTTGTAATGGCATCACGTCCCTCGTCAGAAGTGATTACCCAGTTTAAGAACTCAAGTGTTGCATCAATATCTTCCTGAGATGCCTTTGCGTTCACTGCCCAGTAGTTCTCAGTACCAACACAAAGTCCTTCATTCTCATCATCTACACCAAAGTAAATTGGCATCATGGATAAGTCATCTGCTGTAACGGCATATCCGTTCTCCTCGTTTGTTAACGGAGAGAACTCCCAGTCACCATTCTGGTAGAAGACTGCCTCTCCCATACCAAACTCAGATTCTGCGTTTAATGCACCGGAATTTAATGTCTTAGGATCTGCTGCGGAATCAGATACATACATATCCCATACATTTTTGAAGTTATCAAGATAAGTTCCCTTAATGGACTCTTCACCGGCTGTAAGGTCACATCCATCATCCTTGAACTCATAGTACAGTGGCATATTTGCAAGATGTCCGGCAAATCTCCAGGAAGATCCGTCATCCAGTCCTGCGGAAGCAAATGCCTCTGTCAGGTCAGTTCCAAGTTCCTTATTGATGTCATCAATACGGGAATTGATGTCATCTGCAACTTTCTTTAAAGTATCAAAGTTGTTAATCTCATCTACCGAAGAAACTACAGCACCATCCATGCCACAGTATCCTTCCAGAATTGTCTTGTTGTAGATCAGGCCGTAGCACTCATAGCAGTTTGCAATGGCAGCTACCTTATCATCATAGTTGATTACAAGAGACTTATCTGTCAAGTGCTTATAAAGTTCAGAGTCCTTCAGGTCATATGTATAATCGTTCCATGTCTGTGCTGCGGAAGAATTTCCCACATTGAAGATGGTAGGTGCATCCGACTTTGCCATCTCGGACTGTAATGTTGTGTTGTACTGTCCGTCTGCTGCAGTAAGCACATTTACCTCTACACCGGTCTGATCGGTATAGGTCGCTGCCAGATCCTGCCAGGCTTCGTCTGTCTCTGGTTTAAAGTTTAACATGTAAACCTTTCCAGAACTCTTGCTGGTCTTGTCTCCACCCTGTGTGGATGTGCCACCCTTATCGCTTCCGCATCCTGCGAATGCTGTGACAACCATTGCGGCAACCATTAATGCTGATACAATTTTCTTTTTCATATTTTCACCCTCCTGAAATAAATACGTTCGTAGCGTTACCGTTCATACGGCAGCCCCTGATTGAAAACGTTCACGGCAATGTTTCCGGTAACGTTTTCAGTAAGCAGAGTATACACCTATTTTGCACAGTTTCGCAAGTGTTATTCTCATTTTTGTGAAATAAGTAAGTTTTCCTCTCTATTTTTCGTGCATATTGCACAACGCTTTTCCCTTTGCTTGACATGTATAGGCTGTCGATATATACTTTCATGTATAGACTGTCTATAGTACTTATCACTGAAAGGAGGTCATATACCATGGGTATTGACAAAAATCTCGTACAGGGAAGCATGGCATTGCTGCTTCTGCGCCTTTTGGAAACGAAAGATATGTATGGCTACGAAATGATTGAAGCTCTTCGCAGCAAATCCAACAACGTCTTTGAACTGAAAGCCGGCACCCTGTACCCACTGCTCCACTCTCTGGAGAGCAAGGGCTATGTGCGGTCCTATGAGGATGCCTCTTCCGGGAAAAAACGCAGATATTACCAGCTGACAGAGGCCGGTCGGCATCATTCTTCCGAAAAAAAGCAGGAATGGATGGCTTATCAGGCTGCTGTAAGCAATGTGTTAAGTTTTGAAGGAGGAATCTGATATGGAGGAAAAAGAATATCTGCAGACCCTGGGCGAACAGATTTTAAACCCACATGCACGTACCCATGTGCTGGAAGAAATTCAGGAACACATTGACGAACAGATGCAGGATTATATAGATACAGGAATGTCTCCGGACGCAGCAGAAAAAGAAGCTGTCCGGCAGATGGGAGACCCGGTTGCAGCCGGCACGGAATTAAACCGGATCCATCGTCCCCGGTTTCCGGGTGTTTTGTTCGGCATTGCGGTGGCTCTTACATTATCCGGAATTTTCATGCAATATATCCTGTATGGTTCTGAACCACTTAACACCACCTATTCCAACACCGTGTTTATGCAGCATGCCGTTTTCTATCAGGTGATTGGCTTCGGCATTATTCTGTTTGGGATGTTCAGCAATTACATGTGTTTATCAAAATACAGCTGGTTTTTATACGGTCTGTTTTTGGGATTCGCGCTGCTCGCCTGCTTCTTTCCGGGCACGTTCTCTTTCTGGCAGACCCGTACCTTTAGCTATTATCTGTGTCTGCTGTACCCACTGCCCTATGCACTGCTGCTATACTCCAACCGGGAAAAAGGATGGAAAACCATTGTCTGGCTGCATGTGCTGTCACTCCTGTTTTTCGGAGCGATCCTAAGCCACACCAGTGGTTTTGTATGGCCGCCGGTTCTGGCATTTGTTTTTCTGTCCGTCCTGCTGTCCGGAATCTGTATCCAAAAAAGGATTCTGCCCGGTTCCAAAAAGGTTCTCTGGTGCTGGACACTTCTTCCTTATATCGGAATCGCAGCTTTGGCAGGCAGCCTGTTTTTACGTCCGCAAACCTATCTGTATGACCGCCTGTTGACTGCACTCGGACTGCAGCATACTGACGACGGACCTGGCTTTACGAGACTTGCCCTGCAGTATGAACAGACACGTTTTTCCCTGTTCGGTGGAAGTTCTGTCAGTGACCGTCTTCCACGGGAAGAACTTTACTCTACCTATCTGCTGCACAGTATTTTTCTGTGGTTCGGCATTGCGGCCGGCATTTTAATCATCGCTGCACTTACCTTTTTTGCGCTGTACAGCATGCACTGTGCGCTGCGGCAGAGCAACCGTCTGGCAATGCTGCTTGGTACTGCTGCCAGCGGAGTCCTTCTCCTTGAGCTGTTCAACTATGTACTGACGAACTTTGGCATCAATCTGTTTTATACCGCCTCTGTTCCGTTCTTATCTTACGGACTTACCGGCACAGTTGCCAATTCCATTCTGGTGGGGATTCTGCTGGGGATCATCCGGAACCGGAATGTATTGTATGAAAAAGAATCCGGCCCAGCCGTGATTCCGGATACTGGAACGGTTTAAACAGCAAACGGCATAGCCTGTGATCCCTGCAATATGTACCGGATCACAGCTATGCCGTTTTTATCTTGTTTTATTTCCGTAGTAAAAGAAAAATCGGGTGAGCTGGCGGCTTCTTTGCCACCGGATCATCCGATTTTAGTATCTGCCTGTTACAAATCGCAGGAAGGATACCGGTTTGCGTCCGTAGCTCTTCGTCCGTTTCACGTAATCCTTGTAATACTGAACTACCTGAGCAAAGGACATGGTTGGATCGATTGCATACATCATCGATACACCTCCTTTTTTATTTTGGTGTGCGCCCTTCTCAATTATCTTATGTCATATGGGCTGATATGTTCGAAATGATTTTCTCATTTCTTGTATACATTATAACACCGTCTTTGGTAGTATTCAACAAAAATAACGTAAAATTTTTGTGCAAATCACATATTGCTTTTGTAAATATTGCTCATAAATAAATGTTCCCGCAACAATTCTTTCTGCGTCCTCTCTGCTGTCCAGAAAATATTATTGCCTGTGATTACAGCTTTTAGTGCAATTGGTTCCACACCCGCCTTTTTATATTCTGCCAGAAATACATCCACCTGATCCGAATTCATTTCCGAAAAAATCAGCATTTCTGCCGGAAATTCCGGACCGTCATATTTTTTTGCCTCTCTGGTAAATCCCTGTATCTGCGCCAGCGTGCCCAGTTTCTGGGAATAATCCTTGCGGGCAACATCTATGATACGGATGCCTAATGTCCTGCATACATTCTGAACCACTGCGTATTTATCCCGGTTTATACGAAAAAGTAATATTGTCTGTGCCATAATTTTCTCCCTGCTGATTCGCTGCCTTATCTGTGTCTGTTTTCATCAGACTCCAAACTCCCTGTAATCCTCCGGCAAAAAACGATGGTAAATGATATGGATTCCCTCATCCTTAAAACAATAATAATAGGGATCTTCCTCATCCTCCGCAAACCGGAACATCCAGTCGAATTCCCCATTTTCGATCTTCTGACATTCCACATGGGACGAATGTTTACAGAACAGTTCCCGGATCTCCTGCATGGTACAGCCATGCCTGCCAACCAGTTCCACCAGTTCCCGGATAAATTCATCCGGCTTTTCATGCTCATGGACATATACACTTCCCTGTTCCGGAATATAAAAACAGAAACGCTCTTTTTTTGCCGTCACACCTACATCCCCGAGTTTTTCCTGCCAGATTTCCGGCAGATGCTGCAGGCGATGAAGCATTTGTTCTTCTCCCTCCTGCACGTCAAAAAAGTGATTCAGAGAGGACAGGGGATAGTATAACCGGATGGCTTCTTTTCGAAATCCCAGTTTTGCCTGTTCCTCTTTGATCGTGTCCGTCAGACTTTTTTCCAGCCGCTCGTATCCCATCCTGTCCTCCTGTATCTATAGCTGCATGATAAAATCTGCTTTACCGATCCTGCAGCAGAATCTGCCGTGTCTTGGGATCATCCGGCGGCAGATTGCAGTGCAGGACATGAAATCCTCCGGTCTGTGACCCTTCAATCACATTGATTGCCCCATTGTAGAGTCTTGTCTTTCCGGTTCCGATCTCATGATTCGTAAGCCCTGCCAGAAGCACATTGATTGCCGCTCCATGGGATACCGCAGCCACTGCCTGATGCCCCGTTGCCGCAAGAAGCTCTATCGCACGCTCCATGCGTTTCTGCACATCGGCAAACGGCTCCATTCCTTCGACATGGTCGCCTGCCGCAAGTGCAAAATACTCTTTTTTATCTTTTACCAGTTGTCCGGAAAACGGACCAAGATCCCGCTCAATCAGCTCCTGCATCGGCTCTACACCGTCTCTGCTTAACCCGATCTGTGCAGCAATCTCCTCCCCTGTGCAGTGTGCACGTTTCAGTGGGCTTGTATACACAGCTTCTATCCCCAGTCCCTGCAGCGTCTGCCCACAGCGTACTGCCTGTGCAATTCCTGCCGCATTCAGTTCTATATCTTCCCTTCCCTGAAAACGGTTGATATGATTCCAGTCCGTTTCTCCGTGCCTGATTAAATATATTTTCATTTTTTATGTTTACCAGCCTCAAAAAATTTCTTTGTCTCATATACAACCACACCATTTAAAGCAAACAGCGCAATCATATTCGGCAGTGCCATCAGACCATTGAAAATATCGGCAATCGTCCAGACAGCACTTACCGTCATATACGGTCCGATAAATACTGCCAGAATATAAATCCAGCGGAACACCATTACTTTTTTCATATTTCCACCGGTCAGATATTCCAGACATCTCTCACTGTAATAATCCCATCCAAGAATCGTTGTAAAGGCAAAAAATACCAGACACATCATCAGGACAAAAGAAGATACCACATGAGGGAACGGAAGTCCGTTCTGGAACGCATATGTAGTAACCTGAACGCCCTCGAGTCCATCCACCTGCCATGCTCCGGTCAGTACAATGGAAAGTCCGGTCAGTGTACAGATCACAATCGTGTCAATAAATGTACCTGTCATGCTGACAAGTCCCTGACGCACCGGCTCATGTGTCTGTGCTGCTGCCGCTGCGATCGGCGCACTACCAAGTCCTGCCTCGTTTGAGAAAATGCCCCTTGCAACACCGTTTTGCATGGCAACAAACATACTGCCTACCACACCACCGGTGACTGCACGCGGATGAAATGCGCCCTGCACAACCGTAACAACCGCTGCAGGGACTTTTGTAATATTACAGATAATTAAAATCAATGCAAATACAAAATATGCAACCGCCATAAACGGAACAACAATCTGGCTGACACTTGCTATACGCTTGATTCCGCCAATCAGCACGGCACCCACACAAAATGCAAGAATCAGGGAAGCGATTACAACCGTCCAGGAATAAGTTCCGATTCCCGGAATTGCCACGGTATGAACCTTATTCGGGTCAAAAAAGTTCTGGATGGCACTGGCTATACCGTTCACCTGGCTGAATGTTCCGATTCCGAACAGACCTACACAGACTCCAAAAAAGGCAAAAATCTTTGCAAGCCATTTCCATTTCGATCCCATTCCCTGTTCAATATAGTAGAACGGGCCACCCAGACTGTGTCCGTCTTTGTCAACTACACGGTATTTGATGGCAAGTAATCCTTCGGAAAATTTTGTTGCCATTCCGAAAAATGCCGCCACAATCATCCAGAACAATGCCCCCGGGCCGCCTGCACATACCGCAGTTGCCACGCCGACAATGTTTCCCGTACCGATCGTTGCACTCAGTGCCGTACATAAAGCCGCAAAACTGGATATTTCTCCCTTGCCGCCCTCTTCATTTTTGATCATCCACTTGAGTGCCAGCGGAAGCCTGCGCATCTGCAGGACTCCCAGACGCACGGTCAGTAAGATACCACCGCAGAGAATCAATACCATAAGCGGAACTCCCCAGACGAAGTTGTCCACGGTCTTTAAAAATGCATTGATTGTTGTCCACATAATTTTTCTCCTTATTTTCCTTTTTCAAAAGGCTTTTCCTGCGTACAAATGTGCTTTGTACGCGCACATTAAAAATTATACGCAAAACAGGAAACAAGTGCAAGAAAAAAATCATTTTTGTCGGTGAAAACATAAAATTCTGTTGCTATTTTAAATCAAAAAAAATATACTATAAGAAAAACAGATTAGATTTAAGGGGGAATTTTCCATGAAAACATTCATCGGCACAGGTGTGGGACAGCCGGAAGCTGCCGTGCATCAGGCAGTACAGGGACTTACATCCCCAAGTGCAATTCTTTTTATGGCTTCTTATGAACATTTCAAAGAAACTGCCTCACGCTTAAAAGAACTTTTTCCGGATACTCCGTGTATCGGAACGATCGGAACCAGACTCGTAAACGGACAGGTGGATGATTCCGGTCTTGCGGTTCTTGGATTTTTTTCTGATGTGAAGATCCGCTGTGGTATCATCACCGAAGCCAGCCGTTGTCCGGTTGCGGGCACAACGCAGCTTCTGAAGCAGATTGCAGAGATTTCTCCCGGCACAGACGATACGGTATGCGTGGAATATTGTACCGGCTCCGAAGAAAAGCTGGTAACCACGTTTACATCCTGTCTGGAAACAAAGGGCATCCATCTGGCAGGAGGCACCGTTTTCGGTGTCCCGGACGGCAAACCTCCGGTCGTTGCATATAACGGAGAATTATATGAAGATGCCTGCATCTATGCACTGATCAAAAATACAACCGGAAAAATACGTGTATACAAAGAAAACATCTATGAAAAAACATCGGCTCAGAGTCACTTTGCCACAAAAGTCGATGTGTCCCGTAAAGCACTCATCGAACTTGACGGTAAACCCGCCGCAGACGTATACAGCGCAGAACTTGGCATTCCCCGTGATAAAATCGTTGACAACGTACTGGTCAATCCTATGGGACGTGCGGTGGGCAATCAGGTTTTTATCTCTTCCATGAACGGAATGGATACAGACGGCACACTGACCAACTACAAACGAATCAATAAAAACGACTGCATTTATTTCTTAAGCCTCGGTGACTACAAAGCAACAGAACAGCAGACACGCCAGCAGATCCAGCAGGACGCATCCCATATTTCCCTGGTTTTATCCATTGACTGTATCTACCGGTACCTTCTCTACGAAAAAGAGGGATATTTTTCTACATATGCAAAAGACATGGCAGTTCTCGGACCACATCTTGGCATTGTCGGCGGTGGCGAACAGTATAATAACCAGCATGTAAACCAGACGATGGTCTGCGTGGTATTTGAATAGGAGGAACTTTTTATGTTTGGAAAAAAGAAAACCACAGGAACCGCAACACCTGTTCCACAGGTTTCCAATAAAAAGAAAATAGAAGACTGTCTGACATCCATGTCTTTTCTCAGCCATTTTGTCATTGACAAAAAGGAATCTCTCGTAGAAGAAGAGATCAAGACCGTGCGTGAGATTGATAAAGTAAAAGACTCTTACACCGATGTCATTGAACACAATGCCTCGATCCGCGAAGCTGTTGATTCCCTTCAAAAAGAATTCGGAAAAATCGGAGAAATTTCCGGCCAATTTACGGATGTAATCACCGATGTGACCAGCGTATCCGATGATGCCATGCAGGATATCCGTGATCTGAAAGAAAGCTCTGCCAAAGTGGAAACGCAGTTCGCAGAGATTCATAAAATCTACGATGAATTTCAGGCCCGCTTTGATGAAATCCATGCAACCATGCAAAACATTGTCGGCATTGCAAACCAGACCAACCTGCTGGCATTAAATGCTTCCATCGAAGCGGCCCGTGCCGGTGAACACGGAAAAGGATTTGCCGTTGTTGCAGATGAAGTCACAAAACTTTCGATCGGCATCAAAGAACTGGTGGGTGATGTAAACAAAAGTATGGAAGGTTTGCAGACAAGCTCCGAAAATCTGACGCATTCTCTGCTGGATGTACAGGATGCACTGGATGCTTCCCGCACACAGATGGACACAACCGAAGATGTCTTTTCCCATATCAACGATTCTGTGTCCAGCGTAGAAAATGTTCACCGCGGCATCAATGAGGTTGTGGAAAACTGCAGCGGACAGGTGGATCAGCTCCGGGAAGACATGGAAGCCCATGAAACCCGTTATGCCCAGGTTCAGTCCGATATTGACGGCTTAAAGAGCCTGATGACAGAAAAGGGATTTATCTATGAGGACATTTCCAATATGATGGAACAGGCTGATCCATTGATCGAAAATATCAAAACGGAATTAAACAAATAAATCTCATTATTCCCCATCTTCTGCCCAGAGCCGTGCGCACCGCACGGCTCTCTGCCATCCCCTGAGCAGCTTTTTGCGCTCCCCTGAGTCCATTACCGGTTCAAACCTTCGTCCCAGCTGCCAGTTTTCCCGGATTTCATCCCTATCTTTCCAGTAACCTGCCGCAAGTCCTGCCAGATATGCCGCTCCGAGTGCTGTTGTCTCAATACATTCCGGTCGAAGTACTGCCGCATCAATGATATCTGCCTGAAACTGTACAAGCATGTTATTTGCACTGGCTCCTCCGTCCACACGCAGACCGTTCAGCGTCACGCCGGCATCCTCTTCCATGGCGTGAATGACATCTTTCGCCTGATAGGCAATAGACTCTAATGTCGCACGGATAAAATGTTCCTTTTTGCATCCCCGTGTCAGCCCGACAATCGTTCCGCGCGCATACGGATTCCAATACGGTGCCCCCATGCCGGCAAATGCAGGAACAATATAAACACCATTGGAATCCGGGACTCTCTTGGCATATTCCTCGGACTGTCCTGCGGTACGGATCATACGCATCCCGTCCCTCAGCCACTGGATGGCCGCCCCTGCCACAAAAACACTTCCCTCAAGTGCATATTCCACTTCCCCTGCAGTACCCGCAGCAATGGTCGTAAGCAGTCCATGTCTGGAAATGATTGGTTCCTTTCCGGTATGCATCAAAAGAAAACAACCGGTTCCATAGGTATTTTTTACATCCCCTTTTTCAAAACAGCACTGTCCGAACAATGCTGCCTGCTGGTCTCCTGCCACACCCATCACAGGAATTTTACCGCCAAAAATCTGCTCCTGTGTCTCTCCGAAGAAACCACTCGACGGCCGCACTTCCGGCAGCATTTCTTTGGGAATGCGAAACAGCTCTAATATCTCTTCCTCCCAGCAGCATCTGTGTATGTCAAACAACATGGTTCTTGCCGCATTCGTATAATCCGTGACATGCACCGCTCCCTTGGTCAGATTCCAGATCAGCCATGTATCCACCGTGCCAAACAAAAGTTCCCCTTTTTCTGCCGCCTCACGCGCGCCTTTCACATGATCAAGAATCCATGCGATCTTGCTTGCGGAAAAATAAGCATCCGGCACCAGGCCTGTCCGCTTCTGCAGCATCGGTCCATATCCTTTTTCTTTCAGTTCATCAATCTGTTCTGCCGTGCGCCGGCACTGCCAGACGATCGCATTGTATACGGGTTCCCCGGTCTTTTTATCCCAGACGATTGTGGTTTCGCGCTGGTTTGTGATGCCAATGGCACGGATATTTTTGGATGATGCCCCGATATTCGCCATTGCCTCTATGGCAACCGACATCTGGGAGGACCAGATTTCCCTCGGATTCTGCTCTACCCAGCCCGGCTGCGGGTAAATCTGTGTAAATTCTTTCTGTGCCATCGTGACGATTTTTCCTGCATGATCAAACAGGATACAGCGGGAACTTGTCGTTCCCTGATCCAGTGCCATAATATATTCTTTCATAATCTGTAATCCCCCATATGATTTTCCTGTAGCTTTTCTTTTTTCTATTTTACTGCATATTCCCATTTATCACCAGTTCATTTTCTCGTCAATTGTGGTTTTAACAACATATTTTCCATTTGCTTTCTGATAAATTACTTCTTGCTTACAAAATAAAATCAAAGGAGTATCTTATTATGGAACATAAAATGTTTTGCTATCAGTGTCAGGAAACCGCAGGATGCAGCGGCTGTACCCAGATGGGTGTCTGCGGCAAAAAGCCGGAAGTAGCAGCTATGCAGGATCTGCTCGTCTATGTGAGCAAGGGATTATCCGCGGTCACAACCCAGCTGCGCAAAGAAGGAACAAAGGTTTCAGAAGAAACCAACCACTTGATCACCTGGAATCTGTTTACCACCATCACAAATGCCAACTTTGACAATGAGGCGATCATCGCACGGATTCATAACACTCTGTCCGTGCGCCGCACACTCATTTTACAGGTAAAAGATACCTCAGGTCTGCCGGAAGCTGCTTTCTGGGATATAAAAACAAAAGATGGCTCTGACGCATCGGATGATGTGCTCTTTGCCAAGGCAAAAGAGGCAGGGGTTCTCTCCACAAAAGACGAGGACATCCGCAGTCTGCGTGAACTGATCACTTACGGATTAAAAGGTTTGTCCGCTTACTCCAAGCACGCCAATGTACTGCTTTCGGATGATCCGGAAATTGATGCCTTCCTGCAGCGGGCACTCGCTGCAACACTGGATGATTCCCTCACAGCCGATGACCTGGTCGCACTCACACTGGAAACCGGAAACTATGGTGTCAGAGGCATGGCGATGCTCGATACTGCAAATACCAGTGCCTATGGCAATCCTGAAATTACCAGAGTGAATATCGGTGTTGGAAAAAATCCGGGAATTCTTGTCTCCGGTCATGATTTAAAAGATCTGGAAATGCTTCTGGAACAGACACAAGGAACCGGTGTAGATGTGTATACACACTCAGAAATGCTTCCTGCCCACTACTACCCGGCATTCAAAAAATATCCAAACTTTGTCGGAAATTACGGAAATGCATGGTGGAAACAAAAAGAAGAATTTGAACGTTTCCACGGGCCAATTCTGATGACGACCAACTGTATTGTTCCACCAAAGGACAGCTACAAAGACCGGCTGTACACCACCGGTGCTGCCGGCTATCCGGGATGCACACACATTGATGGCGAAATCGGTGCACAGAAGGATTTCTCGGCACTGATCGAACAGGCGAAACACTGTTCTGCTCCGGAAGAACTCGAGCACGGTGAAATCATTGGTGGCTTTGCCCACAATCAGGTACTTGCACTTGCCAGCCAGATTGTTGAGGCCGTCAACTCCGGCGCGATCAAAAAATTTGTCGTCATGGCAGGATGCGATGGACGGGCAAACTCCCGCAATTACTATACAGATTTTGCCAGAGCACTTCCAAAAGATGCGGTTATTTTGACTGCCGGCTGTGCCAAATACAAATATAATAAACTGAATCTCGGCGATATCAACGGAATACCGCGTGTCCTTGATGCCGGACAGTGTAACGATTCCTACTCTCTGGCTGTGATTGCCCTGAAACTGAAGGAAGTATTCGGTCTCGATGATATCAACGATCTGCCGATTGTCTACAACATTGCATGGTATGAGCAAAAAGCAGTGATTGTGCTGCTGGCACTGTTGGCACTGGGTGTAAAAAATATCCACCTGGGACCGACCCTTCCGGCATTCCTTTCCCCGAATGTGGCAAAGATCCTCACGGACACGTTTGGCATTGCCGGAATTGGTACCGTAGAAGATGATTTAAAACTGTTTTTTGGCAAATAATCCACAAAGTCTGTTTTTTGTCTGTTTTCCTTTGACAAACGGTATTTATGAGAGGTATGATTATTATACAATTTAACGATTTTGCATATTTGGCAGAAGGAGAACATTACATGAACGAAAAACAGTATTTACGAGCCAACAAGCGGGTATTTCTCGCTGTCACCATTATCTTTGCCTATATCACGCTGACCATGCTTGCTGCACTGGCGGCCAGCCACGGGGATCACTTTGTCCGGATTATGATCCAGTGTCTGGTTTCGGTCGGTGTGATTATCCTTTCCGCACTGGGCTATCTGACCCGAAAGAAAACGCACACCTGTGCCATCATCCTGACAACCGCCATGATGGTCGGTTATGCAGCTGTTGCTTTACTAAATACCACGGAAGGGACATGGGCTTACGCGCTTCCCCTCATTATTGCCGCCATGGTTTATCTGAATGAACGGCTTATGAAAATAATAAACAGCGTATTTCTGCTGGTAAATATCGTTCGTCTGATGCTCAGTTTTGCCCCACACGCATCTGCTGCACTGGCCAACAAGGTGCTGGCACTGTTTGTCCTGCTTCTTGTTGCATACGCTTCTATCAGTATTACACGGATGCTTGTGCTTTTCTTTGATGAAAACATGACGGAAATTACAGAAGCTGCGGATAAGCAGAAGAAAAACCACGATCAGATGCTTCTCGTTGCCGAAAATATTTCCCGGCATTTTGAAGAAGCAATGACTGTGCTTGACAGTTTGGAAAACAGTATTGAGGTCAGCCACAGTTCTATTCAGGAAATTGCAGACAGCACCGAAAGCACCGCTGAAGCCATCCAGAAACAGGCGGTTATGTGTTCCAATATTCAGGGCAACACCGATGCGGCAGAAGCCGGCATCCACCAGATGATTGAAGCCGCACATGAAACGGATGCTACTGTAAAATCCGGTGCACAGGTCGTCCTGGAATTAAAGGAACAGGCACAGAACGTGGAAGAAGCCAGCAATATCACGGTACAGGTCATCCAGAGCCTGACTTCAAAAGTCGAGGATGTCCAGAGCTTTGTCGGATCCATTATTGAAATTTCCAACCAGACAAATCTGCTTGCCTTAAATGCTTCCATTGAGGCTGCGCGTGCCGGGGAAGCCGGAAAAGGGTTTGCTGTGGTGGCCGATGAAATCCGCCAGCTTTCCGAACAGACAAAAAATGCCTCTGCCAACATTACAGAAATTATCGACAAATTAAACGATGACACAAAACGTGCCAACGAAAGTATCGAAAACTCAGTTGCTTCCGTAGAAAAGCAGAACGAACTGATTGAGAATACACGGGAGAAATTCGGCAATGTCGGTGAAACCGTTGAACGCCTGATGGAAGATATCCATACGGCAGAAGAAAATATCCAGAAAATCCTTGATGCCACGAATGTTATTTCCGATAATATTACCCACCTCTCTGCCACCGGTGAGGAAGTGGCTGCCTCTTCCACCGAAGGGCTGCGTATGGCAGATTCCACGGTGGACAATATGAAGGGCTGTAAAAAAGTTCTGGAGAATATTTACATGCTTGCAGAAGATATGAAAGATTCCGTAGAGCACAAAGAACTCGGATAACTCTGTCTGCCAAAAAGCCGGACGCTGTTTACACAACGTCCGGCTTTTTACTGTTTACAGAAAATACAAAAGTGACAGGCAAACGGCCATGCCAAGGAATGCCATCCGGTACAACAGCACATTCGCACACCGGATATCTTCCGGTTCCACCGGACGCAGGGCATCCCCTATCGTCGGTTTCTTTACAGTCTTTCCAAAATAACTGGCATCCCCTGCCAGCCGGATGCCAAGGCTTCCCGCACAGGCACTCTCGGTCTGCGCAGAATTCGGGCTGGCATGTTTCCGGCTGTCCCTTCTCCAGATCTTCCATGCCCCAGTCCCGCTAAAACGCTTCCCTGGAAGGAAGCTTGCCACGATCATAAGCAGTGCCGCCACGCGGGATGGGATGAAATTTACCACATCATCCAATTTTGCCGCAAACCTTCCAAAATACAAGTTCTTTTCATTCTTATATCCCACCATGGAATCCATGGTATTCACTGCTTTATAGGCAAAGCCGAGCACCGGTCCACCGATTGCCAGATAAATCATCGGCGCAATCACACCGTCGGATGCATTTTCCGCAACGGTCTCAATTGCTGCCTTTGCCACACCTGTTTCATCCAGTTGTTCCGTATCACGCCCAACGATCATGGAGACTGCCTTTCGCGCTGCCGGCAGATCCTGCTTTTGCAGCTGCTCATATACCTTCATGCTTTCCACTTTCAGACACTTTGTAGCAAGAATCTGATAGGTCATAATGGCTTCCATGGCACAGCCAATCGCCGGATGCAGCCCGTATGCCCCCTCAAGGATAACGGCGGCCACACCGGTTGTCCATGCGATAACAACCACAACCATCGCAAACCCGCGCAGAAATTTTTTTGTGTCTGACAGTTCCTTTTTATTCAGTTTTTCCAGTGATGCGATCAGATTACCAATCAGACGGATCGGATGGGGCAGCCAGTGCGGATCGCCAAACAACAGATCCAGCACAAACCCAAGAAACATCGCAAAGAAATGATAACTCATACTTTTTCTTTTAACTCCATTTTATTCTCTTGTATGGACAGGCGCAGATGATAGCCCTCTGCATTTTTTACCTGATACGAAAAATAATCACCGCCACAGTAGTGCGAAAGCAGCGCCATGATCGTACCCCCGTGAACCACAGCCGCCACCGGAAGCGGCTCCTGTATCATACCGTTGTCTTCCGTTTCCCGGCACTTTGGACACGCTCTGTATGCCAGCTGCTGCCGGATCTGTTCCATAACCAGCTCCATCCCATCCACACATCTTGCGATAAAAGCCTCCCGGCTCTCACCTCCCGGAAATGCCAGCGTTCCACCACTGTCAATCCATGCCTGATAGCGCGGATCTCCATTCAGCTGTGCATAATTCTTTTCTTCAAATTCTCCAAAATCCATTTCACGCCATGGATCAATTTCGATCTGTGGAATTTGCGGAAATAAAATTTCTGCGGTCTGCCGGCAGCGAATCATGGGACTTACAAATACATATGGCATATCCCATGTCCTGCATACCTGTGCCCATTGGTCTTTTCTTTTCTCCAGCTGCTGTCTGCCGTCCTCCGAAAGCGGTTCATCCGTCTGTCTGCCAATATACCGGTGTTCTACATTTCCCAGCGTCATTCCATGCCGGATCAGATACAGTTCTATTTGATTCTCTGTCCAATTCCACATACAATCCGTTCCACCCTTTCTGCTTTTGCTGCAATTTCACAAAGCAGCCGTCCCAGCCGCTCACGATATTCCCGCTCGAACGAATCAAGCGGCACAATTCCATTGCCTACTTCATCGCAGATAATTACTGTATCCGGATGTTTTTCCAGATAAGCCATACTTTCTGCTTCCGGGGATGGAGACTTCGGGGCACTTTCCTGCAATTTCTCTCGAAACCATTCTTCAAAATTGTCCCAGATCCGTGCTTCCGCGATGCCCCGCACCTGTGTTACATATGCTTTTTTTCCCTGAGCAGTGCCGCCAATGTATAATTCCATTAATGTACTCCCTATTGCTTGATATTTTATATTACCACGTTTCGACAAATTTATCTATTTATGCTATATTAGCGGCAATTAACCTGAATGGATGCTCGACCATACAAAATGAGAAGAACCCCCAGTAGCGGCAACTACTGGGGGTTCGTTTTTGGTGTACTTGTAAAAGTATCGCCTCATTCTTTGTTGATTGCATTATATCATACACAATCACCAATTTCAAGTATACCCCAATTCATCATCCTTTTTGCATCAGTAGCGCGACTTTTTCAAATCAACACTGACACGGCTGCCGCCACCGCCATTGCCCCCTCACACAGCGTCAGAAAATATCCCGCCGTATCTCCGGTGATTCCGCCAAATTCCCTGTAACTGCGCCAGCGATAGTAACCGAACACTGCAAATGCCGCCGCCACCGCCAGAATTCCCGCCAGAAGCGAAAGCCAGAGCATAAACAGTACACACAACAACGTCTGTGCATAAAGTGCCCCTTTTACCCCACGCTCATGTGCGGTACTCGCAAAATGATAGAGCATCCCATCCGTTTTTGCGGAACGGAAGGAGACCACGCTCAGACCACTCAGGCAGCGGGACAGGAAAAATCCACAACAAAACACTTCCAGCGCGCGGTAATCCACAATCTGGGAAAGAGCCGCCACATAAATCAACCCGAATTCCGCCAGCTTGATCACGGAAAAAGCTCCAATGTGGGAATCCTTTAAAATTTCCAGTTTTCGCTCTCTGGGCTGATACGAATGCAATGCATCCATGGTATCCATAAACCCATCCACATGGAAGCCCCCGGTGATAATAAGCGGGAGCGCAGCTGATATCAGAATAAATGCAAGCGTACTGATTCCCAATAACGCAGACAACCGAAACCATCCCCAGAGGATAGCACCGATCACTGCCCCGATCCACGGAAAAAAACACATGCTGTAACGCATGTCTTCTTCTTTCCACACAAATTGTGGCATCGGAATTTTTGAATAGGTGGAAAACGCCACCGCGATTCCTCTAATGATGTGCATAACCTGCTTCCTTTCTCTCTTTTACCGGAACCGGAATACCTACAACGACTTCGGTCACCGTATCCGCCAGCTCCGCCACTCCCGTATTGATGCGTCCGAGTGCACGGATATATGCCTGCGTTGTCGCATCATAGGAAATGCCATCCTCAAACACGTTATTACTGACAATCACCAACTCGTCCACTTTTGTGGAAAGGTTTTTGATTCCCTGCAATATGTGTCCGACAACCACATCTTCCGAAACGATGTCCGCACCGGAAAACATCTCATTTGCAACCAGGTTGGACATACATTCCAGCAGGGCACAGCGAGGACGTTCCGTAACATTTTGCCCTGCGCAATCCGGTGGTTCCATGGCTTGCTGTGCTCTTTTCGAAAAATCTACTTCCCCGATATCCCGCGGCTGTTCCATCGTAACAAATCCTTTTCCCGCGCGAAGTCTCCGGTGTCTTGCAACTTTTTTTTCGCCCTCCGCATCGTACACCTGCATGGTTGCGATATAATATTTATTCGTTTTTCTATCCAGCAGATGCTCTGCGTAAGCCGATTTTCCGCTGCCGCTTCCACCCAAAACCAAAGTGATCATTCTGTTTCCCCATACCGCTCGTACTGCGCAATTTCCATCGTATCAAATGTTGTCTGATCCTCGTAGAGTGCCAGTGCCAGATCCAGAAGGGAAAACAGCATCACGGCTCCTGTGCCTTCCCCAAGCCCCAGTCCCGCATCTATGACCGGATGAAGTTTCAGTTCCTCCGCGATCCATTTTGCCGCGGGTTCCTTGCTCAGATGGCTTGGCAGAACAAATTCCCGCACACCCGGCACGATCCGCTCCGCCACCAGTGCCGCGACCGATGAGATCAGCCCATCCAGAACGACCGGCACATGATACAGTGCTCCGCCGATGCATACACCTGCCATTCCCGCGATATCCAGACCGCCGAATGCCGCCAGCATGGAAAGTGCATGCGCTGACCGGATCTCTTTTTCATATTTCTCCAGTGCCTGCGCAATGACCTGCTGCTTGCGCAACAGCCCCGCGTCGTTTAATCCGGCACCACGTCCAGTCACTTCTTCTGCTGTGCGTCCGGTCAGTGCCGCCACAAGCATGCTGCTCGTCGTCGTATTTCCGATTCCCATCTCTCCGGTACCGATCAGCTGATAGCCTTTGTCTTTGCACTCCCGGACCAGATCAATTCCCACAGACAATGCCTGCAACGCTTCTTCCTCTGTCATTGCAGGTTCCTGCAGAAAATCGCGCGTGCCCTGCATCACTTTGCAGTCGCGCACCCCCGGCAGCGTTTCTTTTGTGTTGATTCCAATATCGACCGGGATCACATCCACACCGGCGCGGCGCGCCATTTTGCCAACCGAGCTTGCCTGCTGCCCCATAAATCCTGCAACCACCGCGGTCACTTCCTGTCCGGACTGGCTGACTCCTTCTGCGACAACACCATTATCTGCGCACATGGTGAGGATCACTTTTTTTTCAATGGAAAGGCTGCTGCTTCCTGTGATTGCGCCGATCTGCGCAAACATTGTCTCAAACTGCCCCAGACCATCCAGCGGTTTGGCAATTTTATCCCAGCTTGCTTTTACTTGCGCGTAGATCTGTGCGTCCGGTGGAATGATTTTAAGTTTCTCCATTTCTTTTCCTGTAATCAAATGTATTCTCCTGTCAATCAAACGGAAATCCGGCTCTCCTGCAAAATAGAGTATACATACTCCATATCCAGATGCTCCCGCAATCCCTGTGCGAGCTTGTCATACTGCTGTTCCTTAAATGCATGATAATCACCGCCAGCCTCCGGTTTCCATGACACCCTTTTTTTGTCGGCCAATGCCTGTACTATGCGCACGGCAATGTCTCCATCGTCAAAAATGCCGTGCACATAACTGCCGTATACGCCGGGTTCTTCGCTGCCTTTTTCCATGCGCTGCACCCCGTCGGTTCTGCCATCTGCCAGCTGTACCAGTGGCGTCTGATGTTCCTCGGTGGAAACCGTTGTCTTTCCCATATGAATCTCATAGCCGGAAAATTCCAATCCGGAAAGTGTGGAAAAAATACCGGTCACATTCTCAAATTTTCCACGTGTCTGCGTACGCATTTTTTCCGGCATCAGGGTCGTGTCGGTGTCGATCAGTTCCATACCACGCAGCGGTTCACGTAGCGAATTCTCATTCTCTACCCCATGTGGGTCCGAAATGGTACGCCCCAGCATCTGATAGCCACCGCAGATCCCCCAGACCGGGATATGCACTGCCAGCTTTTTGACTGCGGTTTCCAGACCGTTCTGCCGCATCCAGCGCAGATCCCCCATCGTATTTTTGCTGCCCGGCAGAAAAATCATATCCGGCTGTCCCAGTTCCTGCACCGAAGAAACATAGCGCACGGACACACCCTCCAGCCGTTCAAACACGTTAAAATCCGTAAAATTGGAGATCCGTGGAAAACGGATCACTGCCAGATCTATCACGCCTACATCGTGGTTGTCCAACTGGCCGCTCAGACTGTCCTCATCCTCAATGGAAAGATGCATATATGGAACTACTCCGGCAACCTTCACACCGCCGCGTTCCTCCAGCATCTCCACTCCCGGATCAAGGATTGTCTTATCCCCGCGGAATTTATTAATAATCAGACCCTTCACACGGGCTTTTTCATCCTCTTCTAAAAGTATCAAAGTTCCCAAAAGCTGCGCAAACACGCCGCCACGGTCGATATCCCCCACCAGAAGCACCGGTGCATCGACCAGTTTTGCCAGCCCCATATTGACAATATCATCCGATTTCAGATTGATCTCTGCCGGGCTTCCCGCCCCTTCCATCACAATAATGTCTGCCTGCTTTTCCAACTCCGAAAAAGCCTCGCAGATCGTCGGAACCAGCTTTTTCTTATACGCAAAATAATCCCGCGCCCGCATATTTCCGAGCACCTCACCCTTTACGATCACCTGTGATCCGACATCATTGGTCGGTTTCAACAGGATGGGATTCATAAGCACGGAAGGCTTCACACCCGCCGCTTCCGCCTGCATGACCTGCGCGCGCCCCATCTCCAGACCGTCTTCGGTGATGTAGGAGTTGAGCGCCATATTCTGTGATTTAAACGGTGCCACGCGATAGCCATCCTGCGCAAAAATACGGCAAAGTCCTGCAACGATCAGGCTTTTTCCGGCATTTGACATCGTGCCCTGCACCATGATTACTTTTGCCATGTTTGTTTCCTTCCTGCTAACCAGCAATCACAACCCTGCAATCCTTCTTGAAGCATGCAATTCCATATTTGATAAAATTACGCATTCCGTCCTGCTTCAGCTTATCGACATATGATTTTTCTTCCATCTGTTTCAAAGCTTCGGCACATGCAGCATCCAGATCTCCATTCCCGGCATATTTCAGTTCTATCACAATTCCTGTTCTGTTGTTCGGCACCTCAACAAGAATATCGCTGTAGCCGGTTCCTGACTCTGCATTTGACTTTATAAGCCAGTTTGCTTTATATCCCAAAAGCCCAAGTAAAATGCCATGGTAAAAATTTTCTTTCTTTTCCTTTGCAACTGCTGTATCACGTATGCTTATGGTATTCCAAAGATATTCTCCAAAGAGCTGCTCTATTTTTTCTGTATTTTTTTCTAAAAACGCATTGCAGAATTCTTCCAGTCTCTTACCGTCATTCGCGGACGTATCCCGGAACCATTCCCTGATTTTCTTGATAAAAAGATTTTTTATCTCTTTATTTGGAATTGCCAAACGTATCTTTCCATCCGCTGTACGCCCCTGTTTTGTCAGATATCCGGTCGTAAAAAGTACGCTCCACAGATTTCCAATGTTTTTATCAAGCTCATCATACGTAAGTTCCTGTGAAAGTTCCTTTTCAATACACTCTCCCGCGATCAGACGCTCAATTTCATCCTTGGTCTGCACATCCGCCTTATCGATCAATCTGCGGACGATCGCATTTCCACTCGAATTAGACCAATAATCCTGTGGTTCGACCGTTTGATCATAGTTAAGTTCATCCACATAATTTATGACATCCCATGGACAGTACACATCCGCATTTCCAAAGTGATAGCCATCATACCATTCCTTTGTTTCCGGAAAATGTGAAGCCAGACCATACGACGCAAGGAGGTTTTTTACCTCATCATCTGTGAATCCAAACTGTTCATCAAATCTGGAATCCATAATAGAAAGTACCTTAAAATTATTCAATCCTGTAAATATACTTTCCTTCGATACTCGCAGACATCCCGTCAGAAATGCAAACTGTAAATAATCATTCGTCTTTAATGCCTGACCAAAAAGACCTCTGATCAGAGAAACCATTTCACGATAATATCCATTCTGATATGCTTTATCCAGAGGAACATCATACTCATCTATGATAATTACTGCCTTTTTCCCGTGATGCTTATATAAAAGCTGTGACAGTTTACGGATGCTGTCTTCTATATTCTCATCCGTACCTGTAAGCATTTTAGCGAAATATGCCTTATCCTCGTCCGTAAGTGCATCACTTGTTTTGAGATAATAATGCCGGTCCATTTCATTGGCAAGAATCGTGCCGAGCATCCTCTTCGCATCCGCAAATGTCAGCCCCTCCACCCCTTTGAGCGTGAAAAATATCACTGGATACTTTCCCATGTACGCATCGCATAGTTCTTTATTCTTTGCAATATATAAGCCTTCAAACAGTGAAACATCTGCACCGATTTCAAAAAAACTTTTCAGCATGCTCATATTCAATGTCTTGCCAAAACGTCGCGGACGGGTGAACAGTGTTACTTCCCCCCAATTCATCAGAATCTGTTCTATAAGATTTGTCTTGTCAATATAATAAAATCCGTTCCTGCGTATTTTTTCAAAACTGTCAATTCCTACCGGTAATTTCAAAGTATTTACCATATGAACCTCCAACAAACAGATCATTTTGCCATATTTACATATAGTATAACTGATTGACAAGGTAATTACAATTTCCTTTCATTAAACGGTCACCGAAATACACTGTCATGATTTACTCTCCATTCCAAAAACATTTTCTTGAAAAGATCCCCATGTTCCGTTAAGATGATATTGTAACGAAAAACAATATATCAGGGAGGTAGTTATGAACTATACAATTGAAGGAGCACCAATGCCTGTCGTCATCTGTAACTTAGAGGGCGGCGAAACCATGCTTACGGAGAAGGGCGCAATGTCGTGGATGTCCCCAAATATGAAAATGGAAACCACAACAGGCGGCGGCATCGGAAAAATGTTCGGTCGTGCTTTTTCCGGTGAAAGCATGTTTATCAACCGCTACACCGCGCAGGGTGGCACCGGACTGATCGCATTTGCATCCAGCTTTCCCGGAGATATCCGTGCATTTGAAATTGCACCAGGGCAGGAGATTGTCGCCCAGAAAAGTGCATTTCTCGCATCGACCGCTGGCGTGGAAATGTCTGTTTTTTTCCAAAAACGCATTGCCGGCGGTCTCTTCGGCGGAGAAGGATTTATCATGCAGCGTCTGTCCGGAAACGGCACCGTCTTTCTCGAATTTGACGGACACATCAAAGAATACGAGCTTGCACCGGGACAGCAGATTGTCGTTGATACCGGATATCTCGCGGCAATGACCGCCGGATGTACCATCGATATCCAGACTGTACCGGGTGTAAAGAATATGCTCTTTGGCGGGGAAGGCATCTTTAATACCGTCATCACCGGACCGGGACGCGTATGGCTGCAGAGTATGCCGGTCGCACAGCTCGCCGGAGCGATCAGCCCATTCATCCCAAATAAAAATTAATCATTTTCGAAAAAATCCCGGAGCCGTTTCCCATGCTCCGGGATTTCATTTTATATCATTTTTCAAATTTTCCGAATCTCAAAACTGTTTTTTCCACGGGTTTTTACCTCATATAATACACTGTCTGCTTCCTTAAACAGTTTTTCATAAGGAACTTTCTCCGTCATATACACAGCACCCAGACTGAATCTGTTTTGACACCTCATTGTCATAATCCGAATACGACTGGTACTTCACCTCAATACCAGGATATTTCTTGTTAAACCCATCCAGGTACTGCTGCATATCCTGCTGGGAGATATTGGATGCTACCGAAATTGTTCCCCTGATTTCGTTTTTCTGCGCAGCATGTGCCACACTTCCAAAGTCTGCCGGAAACTGTAACAGCACAAGCAGCGTCAAAAGCACCGCCACCATACGCTTTTTCTTCCACTTTTTCATCTTTCTCATCCTTCTTTTGCAGCCTTACCGCGCTTCATATGTTCTGGATACACGCTTATACTCTGCGGGTTCCGTAATCTGCTCCACCACAATATCTCCGTCTTCTGCATCCCGATAACGGTATAAATACACACCCTCCTGAATCTCATCTTCCTGAATAAGGGATACCGCCATATAGCTTTTTCCCTCAACCGTAAAGGTATCCATGATGGCAAATTCTTTTTCCGTGCCATCCGAAACCGGAATGCTGATTACTTCGTACTCATCCATAATATTCTCTCCCTTTTATCGCGGTACTTTCGAAAACAATGCAAATGCATTTTCCCGTGTGGTTTCCTCCACTTCTTCCGCGGAAATCCCTTTAATCTTTGCAATCTTTTCAATCACATACGGAATGTTGCGTGAATCATTGCGTGTTCCCCGGTGTGGTTCCGGTGCCATATACGGACAATCCGTTTCTAAAACAATGGCGGAAAGCGGGATTTCCTCTACCGTCTGAACGAGTTTTCTGGCATTTTTAAAAGTCACAACACCGCCTACACCGATGAAATATCCCATCTTTACATATTCCTGTGCCATCTCCGGCGAATAGGAATAACAGTGGATCACGCCCTTTATGCCATCCTCATATGCCTTTTCCATGATCTGCATGGTATCTTCTGCTGCATCCCTGGAATGAATGATCACCGGAAGATCTGCCTGTTGTGCCAGTGCAAGCTGCCGTACAAACCAATACCTCTGCTTCGCCTGTATCTCCGGTTCCTTATCCCAGTAATAATCCAGTCCGATCTCTCCCACCGCAACTGTCTTTTGCAGCGTTGTCTGCTGTCTGAGCCATGCATACGTGTCCTCATTTAAATCATCCACGTCACTGGGATGTACGCCCACCGCAGCATAAAGAAAAGGGTATTCCTGCGCCAGAGAAAGTGTTGTCTTTGTCGTCGCAATGGAAGACCCTGCATTAATCACCGGCGAAATGCCGCGCTGCGGTAATTCCGCAAGCAGCATCTCCCGGTCCGTATCAAATTTTGCATCATCGTAATGTGCATGTGTCTCAAAAATCATAAGAAGTGCCTTTCTATCAGATCAAGTTCCTCCATGATGATACAGTTTGGAAGTGTATCCGAAGCCACCATGCCCCGCACCTGGGCATAATCCATCCAGCGCACACTCTCTATTTCTTCGGTCTGCAGTTCAAATTCCTCTGCTTCCCGATCCAGCCAGAGCAGATAGACATTTGAAATCTGGTGATCATGAAATGGCTGTCTGTGAAATTCGCTGTCAACATCCTTATGCACCTGTCCGCAATAAATCAGATCCGACTCCTGCACTGTCACATTTAATTCTTCTTTCAACTCCCGAATTGCCGAAGGAATATACTCCTCCCCTGCCGGTATATGTCCGGCACTGGAAATATCATAGCAGCCCGGAAATGAATCTTTCTGCATACATCTCTTCTGCAGCAAAAGCTGAATCCGTCCGTTCCTGTTGCGGGCAATCCAGACATGTGATGTACGATGCCGCACACCCTCCCGGTGCGCCTCTGTGCGTTCTACGGTTTCACCGGTTGGTGCTCCGGTTTCATCTACAACATCAAGGATTTCCATAGTTTATGCCTCCTATTTTTATGCCTCCGGCCTTGTTTAACAGATCTCTGCACCGCTTGGCATTGGTTTCTCCGGTGTCATCAGAGAAAGTGTGCCGTTTTCATCCTCTGCACACAGCAGCATGCCCTCGGACAATACTCCGGCAAGTTTTGCCGGCTTTAAGTTCACAAGAACCATAACCTTCTTGCCGACCATCTCTTCCGGTGTGTAATCTTTACGGATACCGGATACAATCTGCTTTACAGTGTTTCCGATTTTTACCTGAGAGCAAAGCAGCTTCTTTGACTTTGCAACTGCCTCACAGGAGAGAATCTCTCCCACCTGGAACTGCATCTTCGTAAAATCATCAAATGTGATCTCTTCCTTCGGATCCATATCAATCACTGCTTCATCTGCGGACTCTCCGCCATTTAATGCTTTCTGCTCTTTTTCGTACTCTTCCTTCTGCTTTGCCTGAATGGCATCCACTTTTGGCTGGATCTCTTTTGCGTCAATTCTTGCAAAAAGGATCTCCGGAGCATCGGTTACTTTTGTTCCATCCGGATACAGACCAAACTGATTGAGTTCATCAAAATCACGCAATGATGTCGATAACTGCGCCACGATTTTTTCTGCGGTTTCCGGAAGGAACGGGTGCAGAAGGCTTGCGCCGATCGTGATGGACTCGGTCAGATTGTAAAGAACCTCTGCCAGACGGTCTTTCTGTGCCTCGTCTTTTGCCAGTACCCACGGGGTTGTCTCATCAATATATTTATTGCAACGGCGGAACAGTGCAAATACTTCGGAAATTGCATCTGCCACACGAAGTTTTGCCATCTTCCCGGCAATACGGTCACGGGTTGCTGTCACAACAGCTTTCAGATCTGCATCCACTTCACCGGTGACTCCTGTGGATGTGACCACACCGCCAAAATATTTATTGCTCATGGAAACGGTACGGTTTACCAGATTTCCAAGAATATTTGCCAGGTCAGAGTTGAAACGCTCAATGACCAGATCCCAGGTAATCACGCCATCATTCTCAAACGGCATCTCATGCAATACAAAATAGCGGGTAGCATCTACGCCAAACAGATCTACCATGTCATCCGCATAGATTACATTTCCCTTGGATTTGCTCATCTTATCCCCGCCCTGAAGCAGCCACGGATGTCCAAATACCTGCTTTGGCAGTGGCAGATCCAGCGCCATCAGAAAGATTGGCCAGTAAATGGTATGGAAACGGACAATATCTTTTCCGATCAGATGCAGATCAGCCGGCCACAGCTTCTTAAACTGATCTGTGGAACCATCCGGATCATATCCAATCTTTGTGATATAGTTTGTCAGTGCATCCAGCCAGACATATACGACATGTTTCGGATCAAAATCTACCGGAATTCCCCAGCTGAAACTGGTACGTGATACGCACAGATCCTGCAGTCCCGGAAGCAGAAAGTTATTCATCATCTCATTCTTACGGGAAACCGGCTGAATGAAGTCCGGATGGGTATTGATATAATCAATGAGCCGGTCTGCATATTTACTCATCTTAAAGAAATAAGCTTCTTCTTTGGCAGGCTGCACTTCCCGTCCACAGTCCGGACATTTGCCGTCTACAAGCTGGGATTCTGTCCAGAAAGACTCACAAGGTGTACAATACATTCCCTCATAAGATCCCTTATAAATATCACCCTGATCATAAAGCTTTTTAAAAATCTTCTTTACACATTTCTCATGATCCTCATCCGTGGTACGGACAAAGTTATCATAAGAAGAATTCACAAGATCCCAGATCCGCTTTACCTCACCGGAAACCTGATCTACAAATTCTTTCGGTGAAATATCTGCTGCCTCTGCTTTTTCCTGAATCTTTTGTCCGTGTTCATCAGTTCCGGTCTGAAAATAGACATCATAGCCTTCGGCTCTCTTATAACGCGCAATTGCATCCGCAAGAATAATCTCGTACGTGTTTCCGATATGCGGCTTACCTGAAGTATAGGCAATCGCGGTTGTCATATAAAACTTCCCTTTATTTTCTGCCATGTCCTTGGCCTCCTTATCTCACATTCGCTCTCCCCATTTTACCGAATTCCACGCCATTTGTAAAGTATCCCCTATTCGTCCGTTTTTCTGTTTATTCAAGAATATTTTCTTATATTCCAAGAATTTCTTGCTGACCTGTTTTTCCGTAGACTAATATGCTTTTATCCAGTTTTTTCCAGTACAAAACTGCCAAAGATAAATGAGAAGGAGCACCAACATGAAAAATATACAAATCGGGGCAGCCTTAAAAACGATGCGAAAAAATCGTGGCTGGACGATCCATGACGTAGTTGTACAGCTGAATGACCTGTACAATATCGCAGTCGCCGAAAAAACCGTGTACGGATGGGAAAGCGATCAGGCCTATCCCCGCACGGAAACATTGCTGCTGCTCTGTGAACTGTATCAGAGTGACGCATTCACCGGAAATCTCCTGCACATTCCTGCAGACAAATCCTTCCCGATCACTGCAGATGAACGGCATGTCATCGAAATGTATCGCCGGCATCCGGAACTACAAAGTGCTGTAAAACGCGTGCTTGATGTTCCCGTCAAAAAACCTTCTGCAAATTAAAGTCCTGATATCCTGTCCCCTGTAAAAACTATTTTCCAAAATTCATTCTGTCACAGAAGTTTCTATCTCATGCAGATATAAATCACATAAACCACATATAAAACCAGCATCACAATACCTTCTTTTCTGCTGATTTTTTCTTTTGTCCATGCAAACCCCCAAATCAACAGGCTCAAAACAATCAAAATCATAATATCTATGATGTTTTCCATCAAGAACGGCATCGGACTGATAACTCCCGCTAGACCAAGTACAAACAGAATATTAAAAATATTGGAGCCGATCGCATTTCCAAGTGCCATATCCACTTCATTTTTGCGGGCTGCAACAACAGATGTCACAAGTTCCGGAAGCGAAGTTCCAATTGAAACAATGGTCAGTCCTACCAGCGTCTGGCTCATTCCAATTTTCAATGCAATATTGCTGGCACTGTCTACAACGACATCCCCGCCAATCACAATACCAGCTACACCAACCACAAGGAACAACAGGCTTTTTGGCATCGACATTACTTTCTGTGCCTCTGCCGCTTCCGTTTCTTCACTTTGCAGATGTCCGCCTTCTTTTCCTGCTTTCAGAGCCATACGAATCATGGTTCCGATAAATATTGCAAAAAATACCAGAAAGACTGCACTGTCAAAACGTCCCTGCTTCATTCCCACACCACCGAGTATCATAAGCAGCAATGCTGCAAACACGGAATATGGGAAATCACGTTTCAATGTAGCTTTCTGTACGGCAACCGGAGTCATTATGGCACAAAAACCGATGACCACCATCATATTAAAAATATTAGACCCGACCACATTACTGATTGCCAGCGTATTCTTATGCTGGATTGCTGCAACAACAGAAACCGCAGTCTCCGGAAGTGAGGTTCCCATGGCAACAATCGTCAGGCCAATAATGATGGCCGGAACATGAAACCGTTTTGCAATACTAGAACTTCCTTCCACAAAAACATCTGCCCCTTTGACCAGGAAGAAAAATCCTGCGATCAAAAAAACAATTGCCAGCGGCATGGAACATGTTGAAATAAATTCTGTCATATCTTTTCCCTCTTTCTGTAAAATAATGTGTTAAAAGGCAATCATGCCCAAGTGCTCCAATAGTATTTTCAAACCAATAAGTATGAGGATTACCCCACCTGCAATCTCTGCTTTTCTTTTGTAGCGGGTACCGAAGAAATTACCGACAACCACTCCGATGACCGATAATACAAATGTCGTGCTTCCGATAATCAGACAGGCTTCCATGATGGATACATTTAAAAAGGCAAATGTAATACCGACTGCAAGTGCATCGATACTGGTTGCAACTGCAAGAAGCAGCATCTCTTTGTGATCCAGTGGCAGATCTTTTGCTCCAATTTCCTGCACGTCTTTATCACGAACCGCTTCAATCACCATCTTTCCACCGATAAACAGCAACAGGAAAAAGGCGATCCAGTGATCGACCGAAGTAATGTATTTCTGAAAGCGGATTCCCAGCGCCCAGCCGAGAAACGGCATCAGTGCCTGAAATCCTCCGAAATACAATCCAATCAGAAACGCATGTTTTTTGTTGATTTTTTCCATGCCAAGACCCTTGCAGACGGATACCGCAAATGCATCCATCGAGAGTCCGACACCAATCAGAAATAACTCGATTACCATTCTTATGTTCTCCTTTTGTGAGGGGATTCATACCTTGCGCTTCTGTCCTGATATATCAAAAAGAGACCCAATGCGCACCAACGAAAACCGCGACTACAGCCACGTTTTTCCGGTGCACATGAGTCTCATTCTTTAAGGCTTGCCAGGTCCAAATGACCGGTATGTTGACAAGTCACACAATGTGCGAACTACTCCCTCACATACTTTTGTCTATGAATTAGGTAAACTATAACAAACGGTCTTTGAGTTAGTCAATACGAACTTCTTATTTGCTGATGACTTTTGCAAACTTCTTCTTACCACGCTTTACGACCTTTCCTTCTCCGGCAAACTCGTCGAGCGTGTAACTGGTACTGATGTCTGTAACTTTCTCACCGTCCACAGAGACTCCACCCTGCTGTACGGCACGACGTGCATCGGAACGACTCTCACACAGAGAAGCCTTTACAAGAACTGCCATGATATCGAGCTTGTCATTGTACAGATCATCTGCAGTCACTTCAACCGTCGGCATATGTGCAGAAACCCCGCCGCCTGCAAACAGTGCATGGGATGCCTCTTTGGCTTTCTTTGCCTCTTCCTCACCGTGTACCAGTTTGGTCAGCTCATAAGCGAGAATCTCTTTTGCTTCATTCAGCTTGGCACCTTCCCATTTGTCCATCTCATCGATCTGCTCCAATGGCAGGAAGGTCAGCATGCGGATGCACTTTAACACATCGGAATCTGCCACATTTCTCCAGTACTGGAAGAAGTCAAACGGAGAAGTCTTGTTCGGATCAAGCCATACGGCACCGGACTGTGTTTTTCCCATCTTCTTTCCCTCAGAGTTTAAAAGCAGATTGATCGTCATGGCATAAGCATCTTTTCCAAGCTTCCGGCGGATCAGTTCCGTACCACCGAGCATGTTACTCCACTGGTCATCTCCACCGAATTCCATGTTACATCCATATTTCTGGTACAGAGTGTAGAAATCGTAGCTCTGCATGATCATGTAATTAAACTCCAGAAAGCTTAATCCTTTTTCCATACGCTGCTTGTAACATTCAGCTGTCAGCATGCGGTTTACGGAAAAATGTGCACCAACATCACGCAGTACATCAATGTAGTTTAAATCCATCAGCCAGTCAGCATTGTTTACCAGCATTGCCTTGCCTTCTCCGAAATCGATGAAACGGCTCATCTGCTTTTTAAAACAGTCTACGTTGTGCTGAATGGTCTCCGGTGTCATCATCTGCCGCATATCGGTACGACCGGATGGATCACCGATCATGGCTGTACCACCACCAATCAGCGCAATCGGCTTGTTTCCTGCCATTTGCAGACGTTTCATCAGACACAGTGCCATAAAATGTCCCACATGCAGACTGTCAGCTGTCGGGTCAAAACCGATATAAAATACCGCTTTCCCATTGTTGATGAGTTCCTTGATTTCTTCCTCGTCGGTTACCTGTGCGATCAGACCGCGGGCAACCAGTTCATCGTAAAGTGTCATTGGGTTTCCTCCTGTAATTTAACTTTTTTGATTTTTCTGGGACTTTATGTCCCTTTGCTCTATATCTATAAAAATCCAAATAAAAATCCCCTCGTCCTAATTATAAGGACGAGGGGGATCTCTCGTGTTACCACCTTAATTCGCATGCTGTTCACACAGCCTGCCTCCGCGAGTGCAGCTACACTCCAGTGCGTCTAACGGGCACTACTCCGTTACAGCCTACTTGCCTGCGCGTTCGGTGTAAAGCTCAGGGATGTATTCCCTGCGGTAAGGGGGGACCCAGCCTGCTGGGGGGATTCCTTATCGCCCGGCTTATGGTTTTTCCATAAATCCTCGGCAGGGGGACCCAGCTTGCTGGGGGGATTCCTTATCGCCCGGCTTATGGTTTTTCCATAAATCCTCGGCAGGGGGACCCAGCTTGCTGGGGGGATTCCTTATCGCCCGGTTTATGTTTGTTCCATAAGCCGTGGCAGGGGGGACCCAGCTTGCTGGGGGGATTCCTTATCGCCCGGCTTATGGTTTTTCCATAAATCCATCTGTGCTTTCCGTGTGCCTCTCATCTACCGGCTGCTTTCTGTTCGTTCCACACATTGGTACTTGTTCCCATCTTCGCTTGTATTCTATAATTATATTATTATAGAAAGACAATCACAGTTTGTCAAACAATTTTTTCTTTTACAAAATCAACAACCTCACGATTTTTTTCCATGATGTTTTCGTCTTTTTCCATCTCGGTTACTGACATCCAATAATAGCGTTTCCCATTAACTACAAAACTATCCTTTTTCATTTTTTCCGAATATTTTGATAATGTAACCTCATAAAGTCTATGATTATATATTCTATTTTCCTGATGACTAACTGAATATTTTTCCTGAACTCTTGAAGTAACATAATTACATGATACTTTTCTTTTGTCCACATCCAAATCAGCCGATATTCGATCTATTATTACATCTTCATTGTTCTGATCCACGGTTTTATAATTTAAAAACAACTTGCAATCCCATCTCTCATCATAATAAACAAGAAATCTATTTTCTTTTTCAAATGTATCACGAATAGCAATTAATGAGTGATTATGCTGAATTAAATTCAGTTCTCTTATATCATTCATCAACATTTCGTGATTATATTTATCTCTGTACATTTCAACAATATCCTTTACGATCTTGGCACAATATAAAATTCCAATAAAACAAAAAACTGTTTTAAACACAATTCCTGGAATTCCAAACCAATCACTATATGTTGCAGTAAATACGGACAACAAAAAAGAAATTCCTGCAATCATTGTATCCACAGTAACTTTATTTCCAATAAACTTTTTCTTTTTTTCAAGAAGTAATTCCAGATCTCTGTTATCAATTAACATCCTCATAACTATACTCCTTTATCCAGGACAATAAATAATTAATTATTTTGTTGTACCAGTTCAAATTATAACGGAACTTAAGATGCAATACAAGGAAAATATGATAACATCCACACATTAACGCTTGACTTCTTTGGCTTCTGCCGGAACCCAGATTCCATCTTTTCCCCATGGCTGGATCATAGACAAATACCGCTTCTGTCCATCCTTTAAAAATGTAATCTGTATACCGACCTGTGTTTTATCTGCAGATTCAGATTCTTTTTCCACGGAAACAAGCTTTTTATCCGACGATAAATTCAAAAGCTGCCGGGCTGCATCTGTCGGCTCAAGCAATGCACCAATTGGAACCATATTCTTATTCAGCACTTCACCCATACCGTTTATACAGTAGTCCATCTGCGTATCGCTGATTCCCTGCGCATATGCTGTATCAAACTCATCTGCCGATGCAATTCCATCCGTTTTAGCATCCGGACCGTCAGCAAACTGATTGATTTTTTCCTGTGTAATCTGAAATTGACCATTTTCCTGTGCATAATGGATATTCTCTATCCACACGCTCACATGCGGATCTGATGACTCCACATAATACAAAATCTCTGCAGTCTGTTCTTCCGTATTGATTTCATGCAGCCAGTAGCCATCCATTTCTTCTCCGGTTCCACCAAAGAAACTGCCAAAGGCTCCCCATGGCCATGGACTCGACCAGCCAAATGACGGTGTATCTCCATCCATCCACAAAATATGTATTTTCTCTAAATTCGACTGTACCTCTTTGGATGTCATCTGCACAATTTTTTCTGTATCCCGATCGCAAAATGCCTGTGCCCATTCCCTGATATTCTGCTCTATTATCGCAGCTCCTGCATTTTCCTGCACTGGCTGCTGTGTACTATCCACTTTCTCGGTTGTATGCTCTGTTTTTGTCTCCGACGGTTTCTGGTTTGTCAGACAACTTACTGCCACAAGTGCAACCAAAACGGTTGCAATCGCAGCCACCCAGGTATGTGGTTTTTTAAAATTCAACACGTTCTTAATTCTCCTTCCTGCATCTGCCTCTCCAAACGCAACCGGGGCAAATGAATACGGATGCCGCTCCATCGCAAAAGCAAGTAAGGATGCGCTGTATCCTTTTTTAATCTGATTTCCAAACTGCGCAAGTACGGCCTCATCACAACTCATCTCCATGTCTCTTGTCATATAGAAAAAGGCAATCCATGCCAATGGATTCCACCAGTATACAGCCAAAAGTACGAATGCAATCAGCTTCCATAAAGGATCATGTCTGCGGATGTGCCAGCTCTCATGCGCAAGGATGTACTGCTGTTCCTCCTCTTTCATCCGAAACGGAATATAAATCTGCGGGCAGAAAATTCCCAGTACAAACGGTGATGGAATACAGTCACATTCCCAGATCTTTATGGTCCGCCGGACGTTTCCAGATGTTTCATTTACGGTTAAACGTACTGCTGTCCGTACCATACTGCGGCATTTGATATAGGAATACATTCCATATCCTAAAAATAAAAATATCCCGATCAGCCAGACAAAAAACAACACCGCACAAATTTTCTGCGAGGTCGTCATAGCTGCTGTCAAACCAGCTTCAGAAGCTGCATCCCCTGTCACACGTGAACCGGCAGATACCTGCGTCACCTTCTGTACTGCCGTTTGCGCATGCACTCCAGATACTCCTGTGTAGTGTGCAATCTCACTCATTTGTGATCTGCTTTTTGCCAGACGAAACAGATTAAACAAACTCCATCCTGATGCAATGGGCAAATCAAATAACATACGGATTCCAACAATTGCCCACAATGCATAGGAATATTTTTTGGGACATTTCCGCAAAAGCGCGCGCACTGCAAGCACCGCGAGAATTACAACCGCCACCATGCCATTCCGCTGCAGAAATGCCAGAAAAATTACACTTGCCTTCTCCATTCTCTGCCCCTACCCTTCTTTATGCTCGTCGATCATTTTCTTGAGCAGCTTTGCTTCTTTTTTGGAAATTTTCTTTCCTCCAAGAAATGCTGTGATAAACCCTGGCAGTGATCCGTCAAATGTGCGATCCACAAAATAGCGGGATTCCTCTGCCTGCACCTGTTCCTTTGGAATTAAAACGGAAACCGTTGCATCCTCATTGGCAATGTACCCTTTTTCACACATTTTCCGTACAACCGTATAAGTCGTGGATTTTTTCCAGCCAAGCTGTTCCTGACATAACTTTACAAGTTCCCCGGAGTTGACGGGGGCATGCTCCCATACGACACACATAAACCGGTAATCACTGTCACATAATTTTATATATTCCATCTTTTTCTCCTCCATAGGTTTATAGCTATCAACCCGTCTTCAGTTTATTCTTATAAACCTCAAATGTCAAGGTCTATTTTTATAAACTGCGAGAAATGTCAGAAAAATACGATGGAAAATGTTTGAACTCACCTTTTGGAAAAGTTATAATAAACGCAAAAGGAGATTGTGAAATCGCCCAAAATAAATAACTCAAAAGGAGGACATGTTATCGTGGAAAAAGTACGTTACATGATTTCCGATGCCGCCGCACTGGCCGGTGTGGAAACCCATGTGTTGCGTTACTGGGAAGAAGAACTCGACCTGACCATCCCGCGAAACGAGATGGGACATCGATACTATACACGAGAGAACATACAGGAATTCCAAAAGATCAAAGAACTCAAAGAAAAAGGATACCAGCTGAAGGCAATCCGCATGATATTACACAATAAAAACCCCGAAGATGCCGGTGTTTCCGTGCCGGATTCTGCAGCACCTGGTCCATTGCCCGCATGTAACCGGGAACATCATCACACGGTTGTCGCCAAACCGAACCGACAGAATACAGATAAAACCGACTTACCTGTAAATACCCTTTCCGCGGAAGAACGCATGGCACAGTTCCGGGAACTGATGAGTGACATTGTAGGGCATGCGATTGCACAGAACAATGAAGCACTCACACTCGATATCAGCAAAGAAATCCGGGAAACCGTCTTAAAAGAAATGAATTACCTTATCCGGGAACAAAATGATATGACGGAAGAACGTTACCGCCAGTTGAGTGCTGAAATCCGTGGGAAACTGCAAAAAAAGCATACGCTTTTTGCGAAGAAAGAGAAAAAAGGAAAAGAGAAAAAAGTCCACCGGGAAAAAGCAAACAAGGGAAACGTATTAAGCACGGTATAACCTGCTTTCCCATAGCCCCGGTTTCCATTTATAAAAATGGAAACTGGGGCATAGTCCAGCTAATTTTTGCGAGTTATACTGATCTTTCATCAGGTTCTATTTTAATCAATCATATCATTCTGGAATTTTGATAAATGCTCATACGGCAAAATCAGCCGCCCCCGAAAAAGACCACATCCATCATTCATAAGGCTATTATTCACTGCCGTAAACATATTTACATCTACCCCTGACAGATCAAGATCCTGTAACAATCTACAACGCTCATAAGCCTCGTCAAAATAAATACAGCCGCCTTGTAAAATCGCATCTCTCCGTCCTCTGGAAGTTTCCTGTTTTTTTTCATAAAATAAATGATTCGCTACTCCAATTTCTGCAATATCATCCATCTCTTTTGTTCTAAGCTGCATTTCCATATAACACCGGGCACTGTTATCAAAAAACGTTATATGAAGCGAACGATATGAATTTGTACTTTCCCCATCAATATAATCCCTGTAATATGGGCGCACAGCATCATCCAATAGTAAAGAATTACTTCTTTTAACCCCACCTGTCGGCTCTGCCGTAAATCCACGTTCTTCCAAAAATTGTGGCAATACATTGGCAATCCGATATAAATACCTGATCTCTTCCTTCTTGCGATCCTGTTTTTGTTTCATATGACACCGTGGCATGGAAATCACAATACGGTACGCGATCAAATCGCGAAAACAGTTCAAACGCTCCTTGATTTCTGACACAGACGGATATGATCCATTCTTTTCATAATAATCGTATATGTATTCCACAATATATCCATTAAACTTTCCCTCTGCGCGAATCAACGACTTAATTCGTCCCTTGAAAGTAAAAGATAAATATGGATATTCCTGTGCCATATATTTATAAAACTCACGAATCTTCTGCGATTGCGAAGTCAGGAAATCATTGTGTTCCAAAAGTTTCATAATCTGTATCAAAAAGTTACAATGTACTAAATCCACTTCATTATGTTTCTGTACCGCCGAAATACGTAAATCCGCTATGTATTTTTTTAAAATGCGAAGAACTGTATCCCCCGAATATAAGTAATCATTCAATGTAATCATATTTTCCCCATCCTAAAAAGTCGCGGTGCCGAGGCACCGCGATCCGCAAGATTATGTAATTGCAAGCTGATGTTTTACTTTACTCATATCAGATTCTAACACCGTCACGCGAATGGCAAGCAATTCTTTTTCATCATCTACTTTGCGTGCTTCCCTCAAATTACGCACTAAATCACAATGCCCTTCTGCAATCCGTCTGATATTTACATTTGTTTCATTTTCAATTACCAGTTCCAAACCGGTAACCTTTTCATCCAGTACCGTAAACTTCTGATCCAATACCGTAAACTTCTGATCCAATACCGTTACCTTTTCATCCAGTACCGTAAACTTCTGATCCAATACCGTTACCTTTTCATCCAGTACCGTAAACTTCTGATCCAGTTCCGTTACCTTTTCATCCAGTACCGTAAACTTCTGATCCAGTTCCGTTACCTTTTCATCCAGCTCCGTTACCTTCTGTTCCACTCCGGCTACTCTCTGATCCAGTTCCGTCACCTTCTGTTCCAGCTTCGTTACTTTCTGTTCCACGCTGGCTACTCTCTGATCCAGTTCCGTTACCTTCTGTTCCAGCTTCGTTACTTTCTGTTCCACGCTGGCTACTCTCTGATCCAGTTCCGTTACTTTCTGTTCCACACTGGCTACTCTCTGTTTTATTTCAGACATTCCACTTTTGAGTTCCCTGACATCACTCTCCAGTAAATCAAGCCTTGTGTATACAGGTTCAAATTTCTGATCTAACAACTGTGATAAAATCACAATATCTTCCTGTGTCATCCTTCTTTCACCTCCGATCTTTTTATTTTTCTTTCTCCAAACTTTTCCGATAGCTATTATGTTAACATCCTTTTTCTTATTTCGCAAGCAGATTATCTCTCATCATCATTTTTCTGTATGATTGGCTTTTTAACTGTAACATCTTAACGCTTTGAAATATTTGATTTGTAGAATATTTCCCAAAATCATAAACCTCAACATACGATGTATCAACATCCTTTTATGCAGAAACAGCAGGAAATCTATGATATCCATCATAAATTCCCTGCTGTTTTCTTCTTATTTCACATCTCCCCAGAATTCATTCCACTCACCGCCACCCATAGTGACAAAATATTTCAGCCAGACCTTCCACTGATCCATCTCTTCATCCGTCTCATGATCCTTAATCACCGAAAGCAGCCGATCCATCCGCACCATATAATCCGGATCTTTTACAAAATGCTTTTCATCATAATAGCGTTTTAATTTATGTATTGCTGCAATTGCGGCTTTTTCCGTAAATCGTTCCTGTTCGAGCGCACAGTTATATTCCGGCACAGAATGAATGTAGTTCACACACGCACGATACCACTTTGTCATAGCTGCTCTAACACCTCATCTCCATACTGGGCACGGATCTGCTGTTCCAACAAAACAAACACTCCAACATACTGATCAAACTTTTTCATATAAAACACCCCCATCTTTCTCTATCTCGGATACCAATTCAGCTGACACGTATTTATCATCCATATTGATAATATCCAGCTTTAAAAGCGACCACAGATCCTCATTTAAACTATCCGACAAACCTCCAAAATCTGCACATCCATAAATTGCCAGATCGATATCGCTTTTGGGCATATTAGTTCCACGCGCACGTGATCCAGATAATACTACTTTTTTTACCTGATATTTTTTTGAAATTTCCACTATCTGCTGATATACACTTTGTAAGTTACAGTCTTGATTCTCTTTCATTACAATCATTATTCCTGTTTTCTGTTAGTTCAGTGATCTTATTATACGCCAGATTCTATAAGGAATGCAACCAGCCATTACTTTCCCACAAATGAAAAAAAGGGTCCCTTACCATAGTAAAGTTCCCTTTTTCCCCTAGTTATAAATCTTCTTCAGTTTTTCTATATCAATTGCAAGTTCCCCGTCACCATCTTTTACTTTCGCAATGACCGGTATGCCTGTTAATTCCTCAATCATTCTTGCATTATCTTCCTGCATGATTCCACCCACGTAATGATTTAGGATCACTCCTTTTACACCCATTCCATGATTCCGGATATATTCTATCGTCAGAACAACCGCATTGATCGTACCAAGGCCGGCATCCGCTATCACCAGCGTATTCAGGTCCAGCGCCTTTACAATATCTTCCAACAAAATCTTATGTTCTTTGTCCCAGCGGATGGGACAGACAATACCGCCGCTTCCCTCTACCGTGACATAATCGAATTTGCTCTTTACCTTGTCAAAATCTTTTTTTATTTTCTCTGGATCAACTGGATTACCTTCTATTTGAGCAGCTAAATGAGGAGATACCGCATTTTGATACAAATATGATAGCAGACTGGTATCTTCCTGTGTAATCCCGGCAATCTTTTTCACATATCCCGCATCACTATCACCTATGGATTTGGCTCCCGATAAAGCCGCTTTATAATACCCTGTACGGATTCCTGCATCTGCCAGTTTTTTTACGATCAATGCGGTAACATATGTTTTTCCGATATCTGTGCCGGTGCCTGTCACAAAAATTCCTTTTCCCATAATTTTAATCCATCCTTCCTATTCGTTCAGACAGAATCCATTTTTTCTCATTTTAAGTCCTACACCAGATGCCAGCAGACATAGCACAAAATCTCCAGGCATATCCAATGGGAAACAGGACAAAAAGATTACAGCAATTGTCGCCGGTGTATGTGCATAAAAATTTAAAATGATAAATTTATATACAATTCCAATGGCATAAGTCACAACAAAACCGGCCAGACAGGCAAGCAGATAATTCTTATAACTTGCTTTTAACTTTTCACATATTTTTCCGGTCACAAACGCGCTCGCAATAAATCCGACCAGATAACCAAAACTCGGTCGGAATATGTATCCAATTCCTCCACCTGCGGCAAAAATCGGAATTCCGATCAGCCCAAGCAATACATAACAGCCTACAGATATTGCGCCCTTATTTCCACCCAGAATCAATCCTGCAAGCAACACGAAGAAAAACTGAAGTGTAAAATAATCCATATAAGGAACCGGAATCTGAATAAAGGCGCCTACTGCAACTAAAGCGGTAAACATAGCGCACAATACCATACTTTTTGTCGATAATCGTTTCGTTTTCGTATTTTCCAAATTGTTAACCCTCCATTCAAGTTATTGTTAACAATTTAACGCATTTCTCTCTTATTGTCAACCTATCTTGTTCTATAAGTTGACATTTCAATAAGATATATGAAACCCGTTTGCGCAAAAAGATGCAGGGACGAAAATTTATCCCTGCACCCTTTTATAAATATGTCCGAAGATCCTGACACAAATCTTCTTCCAGTTTGATTAACTTTTTGGCAAATGTCTTTGCCTTATGATCTGCTGCCTGGTATTGGTTCAGATAGCGGCTGAGGGATTTTACACCCATATCACAGCCATCTGTCATCAGCTCCGCAATCGTTGCATCCGAATCATTCATTGCAAGTTTCACATTGGTTTTGATCCAGGACATCCCCTGTGCCATTGGATTTGGTTCTTTTCCATCATCATGGAATTCTTCCAGCAGACTTTCCAGTTCTTTCTGAAGATTTTGATGCTGGTCCTTACAATTTTCCAGCATTTCTTTTAATTTTGTGTCATTTACCTTGTCGAGTACATCCGCAATCGATGCTGTACCCATCTTGATTCCTGCGTCGCATTCCCGCAGCAGCTTTATGGTATCCGGTTCAATCATGATCTGCCTCCTGATCGTTATACTTTTTATAAACAGTATTTCCGGATATCCTTTTTCTATTCATAAGAGATAACTATTCATCTTTTGTTTCGATCGGCACTTCCCGCTGCTCTACGGATGTCGAAAACACAATCTGCGTCTTTGTCCGCCCAAACTGCTGCAGCTCATTGATAAAATGATCCAGTTGTGCCGTAGACTCAAACAATGTCTCTATCAGCATGGAATAATCGCCCGTCACACAGTTACACTCGACAACATTTGGTATTTTTTCAATAAATGGGTAAAATACCGGTTTTTGTAATGGTTCCACCTCCAGGTTGATAAATGCCTTGATATGGTAATTGAGGTACAGTGGGTTTACCTTTGCCGAATAACCAGTAATTACGCCTTCATGTTCAAGTTTTTCAATTCTGGCAGACACCGATGGAGATGACAAAAATACCTGTGCTGCAATTTCTTTGAGCGGTGTCCGTGCATTTTTCTGCAGAATCTGTATGATTTTTTTATCCACTTTATCCAGTTTTTTCATGATCTAAACCTCAATTTTTCTGTAAATACGCAAAAAAGGACACCTGCTTAGACGCCTGTGTCCTTCTTTTATCTGAATTTTAAATTATGAGGTCATTATAGCACATGTATTTCCATTTGCAATAAACGCGTTTGAATTTTACTTTATTTTATTATGTTTTTCCAGTATTTTCCTTATTTTTTTATGTTTAGTTAACCATTTTCCGGCTGTTTTTCCAAATACAACTTAAAGTATTTACCTTTGCCGCAAAGAGTGCTATCCTCGTCCCATTGAAAAAAGCGCGCGAGGATCAAACAACAATAGTAAAGGAAATAAAGGAGATTATCATTATGAAAGAGAAAGAATATATGCGTTTAGAATCTGATTCCATCGGAACCATGGAAGTCCCAGAAGATGCCTATTATGGCGTACAGGCTTTACGGGCCAAAGAAAATTTTCCGATTACCGGAACAAAATTACATCCTGTTTTCATTAAAAATCTTGCAAAAATCAAGCGGGCAGCTGCCATTACCAACCGAAAAGCCGGAAGATTGAAACCGGAAATTGCAAATGCAATTGAAGCCTCTGCAAACGAAGTCATCTGTGGCATGTTCGACAAAGATTTTATTGTCGATGGTATTCAGGGCGGAGCGGGAACAAGTGCCAATATGAACATGAATGAAGTCATTGCCAACCGAGCCATAGAAATGCTCTGTGGCAAAAAAGGCGATTATACGATTGTTCATCCAAATGACCACGTCAATATGGCACAATCCACCAATGATGTCATTCCAACCGCTGGTAAATTAACTGTTCTCGATCTTCTCAAACCTTTAGACAAAAGTCTTTCCCTTTTAACCGAAGCCTTATATGACAAGGCTGAAGAATTTGATCCTATTGTAAAAATCGGACGTACACAGCTTGAAGACGCTGTGCCGATGCGTCTGGGTCAGACGTTCCATTCTTATGCCACCATGATTTCCCGTGACCGTGACCGTCTTACAAAAGTCCGCACGGAAATGTATCCCGTAAACATGGGTGCAACCGCTATCGGCACAGCAATCAATACGTCCCCGTTTTATTTAGATAATATTGTGCCAACCCTTGGAAAGATCACCGGCTACCCACTGACCCAGGCCGACGATCTGTTTGATGCCACCGAGAATCTGGACGGATTTGTACGCGTTTCCTCCTGCCTGAAAGCATGTGCGGTCAACTTATCCAAAATGTGTAATGATCTGCGTATCCTTGCAAGCGGACCAAAAGCCGGGTTCGGTGAGATTACACTTCCGGCTATGCAGAATGGTTCTTCCATTATGCCCGGCAAAGTCAATCCAGTCATCCCGGAAGTTGTCTCACAGGTTGCGTTTCATATTATCGGTCACGACACGACCATCACTATGGCGGCAGAAGCCGGTCAGATGGAATTAAACGCTTTTGAACCGGTTGTTTTTTACAATCTTTTTGACTCCATTACCACACTGACACACGCAGTGGATACTCTGACCGCCAACTGCATCCTCGGCATCACCGCAAATGAAAAACGCTGCCGCGAACTTCTCGATGCAAGCGTCGGTATCACCACCGCCCTGTGTCCGTACATCGGCTACAAAAAAGCTGCAAGTCTGGCAAAAGAATCCTTAAAAACAGATATTCCAGTTAAAACTCTTGTATTGAAATACGGTCTGTTAAAAGAAAGCGAACTGGATTCTATTCTCGATCCTTATGCAATGACCGAAGCCAGAACCAGACAGACACAGGCAAAAGCCGTATAATAAGATTTATCTTTTGTGCAAACTATGCTATAGTAATGGCATAAACCACTACACAAGGAGGTACTCATAATGGAAACAGTAACAGAAGTAGTTAAAAACATGGCCGGCGGAGATGGCGAAGTAACCATCAAACGCATCCTCGGAGAAAAAGAATTAAACGGAAAATGTGGTCTGTATGCACAGGTAACCATTCAGCCGGGATCTTCTCTTGGTTATCACGAACATAAAAATGAAAGCGAGACGTATTACATTCTTTCCGGTACCGCAGAATATAACGATAACGGAACCACACGCACTGTAAAAGCCGGAGATGTAACCTATACACCAGACGGATGCGGACACGCTTTAAAACCGATTGGCAATGAACCGGTTGTATTTATGGCTCTGATCATCTTTGATTAATTTATCTTAGAAACATGCAAAAGGACCGGCTATCCCAAAAGACAGCCGGTCTTAAAGCTGGCAGAACTCTTTCCCATATCTGAGGCGGGGCCAAACGTGGAAGATGGATGAATTAAATAAATGCAATCATATACAGCGGCAATGTAATGATACCATCTTCGCCCACACCGATATTTCCATCTGCAAATTTATACCCATAAGAAATATCTTTATGATTCTTCATAAGTGACTTTAAGGAATTTGCCCTCGTATTTCCGCCTTTTACTTCAATCGGAACTACCATTCCATCTTTTTGGATCACTACATCTATTTCTCTTTTCGTTGTCTCATTTTTATAAAAATATAACTGATATCCCTTTTTATACAGAGCATCTGTTATTGCATATTCATAGATACCGCCTTTGGAATTTCCCTCTAAAGTGTTTTCTACAATATGCTGTTTTAATGAAAAGTCCTTCATCGCCATCAACAATGATAAATCAGTTGTATAAGCCCGGAAAAAATCATCTCTTGCATAATCATCCAGATCAAATCTGACATCCGTCACAAGTTTACTTAAATGTACCATATCTGCACGAAGCAACCACTCAATACTTGAAAAATACTTTTGTGCTCGGCCTCCATGCTCAACTTCTTTATATTGAAATTTGTGGTTTTCTTTATCAAGCAGCTGCTTTGCAAGTGAAAGATAACATTTCTCTGCTTTTACCTTTTCTTCCGCAGTTGCATAATGTGCTATATCATACTGATATCCCAATAAGAGGCTCCTCTGTATCTTATCAACCTCTCTGAAATCCTTTGTATCTACATATTTCTGTACAGCTTCCGGCATACCACCTATTGCTATATACTGTCTGTAATAATTCATCATTTGGGAATGAATCGCCTCAGGTATCACGGTCTTTGATTCCAGATATCCGCAGAGGTTTCCGATCATGTCTTCAGAAATCCCCATTCCCCAGAGAAACTCTTCAAAATCAATCCCATACATTCTCAGATAATCAACATAACCGACCGGATAAGACGATGCACGTTTATAATCGATTCCAAGAAGCGATCCCGACACAATAACATCATATCTGTTATCGATTGCCCAGAATTTAAGGGATGTGATTGCTTCCTGACACTCCTGAATCTCATCGAGAAAAATCAAAGTTTTCCCTGGCAGAATTTTCTTTTCAGGAAAGCGGAAACGCATAGCCATAACCATATTATCTACTGTAAGATCACCGGAAAAAATGTCAACGGCAGAAACCATCTGCTTAAAGTTGATTTCAAGCAGTTCCTCATAATTGTCTTCTGCAAACCGTTCAATAATATATGTTTTTCCTGTTTGCCTGGCTCCCTGTACAACAAGGCATTTTTTATTTTTTGTGTTAACCCAGTTTTTTATTGAAGCAATTGCTTTTCTTTTTAACATAATACCCCCATCAACAAAATTTCTTTCTACCAGTGCGTATTATCAACATTTTAGAAAGTAAAAATGTATTTGATGTCAACATTTTGTATTATTGTATCATTGCTATAGTTCTTAATCAAGTATAATATGCCATAATTTTATTCTTTCCCATAATAAACCAACTTAACATTATTAGATATTGTCACTATGCCATTACATAAAAAAAGACCAACGATCCATCTTCTGAATCGTTGGTCAAATGTTGTGTCAACGCTACGTCTCCAAACGCTGAAACCCTTGGTATTACTAGGTCTATTCGCAAACGTATGGCATCATAGCCAGATGACGTGCTCTCTTGATAGCAACTGTAAGAGCTCTCTGATGCTTTGCACAGTTTCCTGTGATACGACGAGGAAGGATCTTTCCTCTCTCAGAGATGTATCTCTTTAACTTGTTGATATCTTTATAATCGATGACATTATCTTTGCCACAGAATACACATACTTTTTTTCTTCTACGCATTGGTCTTCTCTTCATGGAAGATCCTTCAGCTGTTTTATTGAAAGCCATGTTCTTTAACCTCCTATATGATGTTATGCTCTATGGAGCATTTAGTTGAATGGTAATTCTTCATCAATTCCATCCGGAATATTCATGAAGCCATCTCCGGCAGCTCCGCTTGGTGATGGAGCAGAAGGTGCACCGCCGAAATCAGCATTTCCACCGGCTGCATTTTTGCTTTCCGCAAATTCTACGTTCTCTGCCACAACATCTGTGGTGTAAACGCGCTGTCCATCCTTGTTTGTATAACTGCCTGTCTGGATATGACCCTCGAGAACGAACTTGGTTCCCTTGCGGCCAAATCTCTCCAAAAACTCTGCTGTCTTGCTAAATGCAACACAACTAATGAAATCCGCTGTCTGATCCTCATTGTTCCGGCGGAACCGACGGTCAACTGCCAGTGTAAATCTTGCAATCGCACTGGAACTCTCCCCCTGAGAGTAACGAACTTCTGCGTCTCTGGTTAATCTACCCATAAGAATGACTTTATTCATACAATCTCCTACTCTCTTATACTACTGCTCGTCTTTTCTAACGCATAAGAAACGAAGAACGTTGTCCATGATACGGACATCCTGCTCAAGCTTAGCTGGAGCATCCGATGCTGCGTCGAACTGGATGAAGTAGTAGAATGCTTCGCTCATCTTCTGAACGTCGTAAGCTAACTTCTTCTTACCCCATTCTTCAACTTCTGTAACAGTACCGCCTGCACGAGTGATATACTCTTTTGCTTTCTCAACGGTTGCTGTTCTCGCATCATCTTCGATCTTTGCACTGACAACGAGTGCTAATTCATACTTGTTCATGCGAAATGTTACCTCCTTTTGGTCTCTGGCTCACAGGATTATGCCTGTGAACAAGGAAAAAATAGTTATCACGAGGATATACTATACCATGTTTTATGCGGATTTTCAAGCCTTTTCTTTAACTTTATTTGAGTTTTTCCCAAGATTATGTTATAGTGGGTTCTGAACGGTATTCATACAGAAACTGTATCGACTGCGGTATATTTATAATGTATCGCCCCAAATGAATATGTGAGTCACCTTTACACAGGATTTCGACGGACACCTGTTACACAGGATCCGATCCATTTAATTACCAGAAGGAAGGTGGTAGCATGAAAACAGGAATCATAGGCGCAGGGCGCGTAGGCTGCTCCCTTGGAAAATATTTCCGGAGTAAAAACGCAGACCTTGTGGGATATTATGATACCAATGCCGCGGCCGCAGAAGAAGCCGCCGCGTTTACACAGACTGCCGGTTTCAATCAGGTGCAGCAACTGGTGCGTGAATCAGACATCCTCTTCATCACGACACCCGATTCGCTCCTTGTACCCGTATGGGAAGAAATCAAAGGCATGTCACACAGGAATCAGATTATATGTCATTGTAGTGGCGCACTTTCATCCGATTCATTTTCCGGAGCCAAAGAAGCAGGAGTATCCTGCTGCTCGGTTCATCCCATGTTACCGTTCAGTAACAAATTTTCATCATACCAGCAATTGGAACATGCATTTTTTACCGTGGAAGGCCACCCACATGCCGTACAGGTCATCACCGACTTACTCACTTCCTATGGAAATGAAGTCTGCCGGATTGATGCCGCAGCCAAGCCAGAATATCATGCAGCTGCCAGCATCTTAAGCAATCAGGTGATCGCGGTACTTGATACGGGGTACCGGCTTCTCGAAGACTGCGGATTTTCCCGCGAAAAAGCCGTTGCGGCAACTGCTGCACTGGTCCGTCAGAACATCGAAAATGTGCTCTCGCAGGGCTGTGTCCATGCACTGACCGGTCCGATCGAGCGCGGGGATGTCTCAACCGTGGAAAAGCACTTACACTGTTTAAACACAGAAGATGCCGCTTTGTACCGCATGCTCGGCACACGGCTTCTGGCAATCGCAGAAGGAAAAAATCCAGCACAGAATTATGAAAACATGAGACATGTTTTACTTGCTGATAAACAGGAAAAAGAAAATGGAGGATTTCAATAAATGAAAAACACAGTTGTTACCTTTCAGGAAGCTAAAAATAAAGGCGAAAAGCTTTCCATGCTGACTGCCTATGATTACTCTACTGCCAAACTCATTGATGAGGCAGGTGTCAATGCGATTCTCGTAGGCGATTCCCTGGGAATGGTTGTTCTGGGATACGAAGACACGCTCTCCGTCACCATGGAGGACATGATCCATCACAGTGCAGCGGTTGCCCGCGGCATCAAAGATACACTCCTCATCACCGACATGCCTTTTATGTCTTACCAGACTTCCGTCTATGACGCGGTTGTCAATGCCGGACGCCTGATGAAAGAAGGCCGTGCACAGGCAGTCAAGCTGGAAGGCGGAAAAGAAGTCTGCCCTCAGATCAAAGCCATCGTAGACGCTTCCATCCCTGTTTGTGCCCATCTCGGTCTGACCCCGCAGTCTGTCAATGCCTTTGGCGGATTTAAGGTACAGGGAAAAGGCGAAGCTGCCGCACAGAAACTGCTTGATGATGCGCGTGCCGTTGAGGAAGCCGGAGCTTTTGCCGTTGTCTTAGAATGTGTGCCGCAGGCCCTTGCCACAAAGATTACCGAGAGTATTCATATCCCGACCATCGGAATCGGTGCCGGTGCCGGATGCGACGGACAGGTACTTGTCTATCAGGATATGCTTGCCATGTATTCCAACATGAAACCGAAATTTGTCAAGCAGTTTGCACAGGTCGGTGAACAGATGCGCGAGGCATTCCGCACTTATAAAGAAGAAGTTGCTGCCGGAACGTTCCCTGCTGCTGAGCATACCTTCAAAATGGATGAAACCGTTCTGGATAAATTATATTAAAACATTCCTACGGAATCATTCGCAATGTTTTTGTCAAATAACAATAAAACCAAATTACAATGAAAATCAGGAGATCATAAAATGGAAATATATGGAGAAATCAGTAAAGTAAGGGCTGCCGTAAAGGCATGGAAAAAAGAAGGATTAACCGTGGGATTCGTACCTACTATGGGATATCTGCATGAAGGACACAAAAGTCTGATTGATGCAGCCAGAAAAGAAAATGACCGTGTTGTTGTCAGCATTTTTGTAAACCCGATGCAGTTTGGACCAACCGAGGATCTGGAGAGTTATCCGCGCGACCTCAAAAAAGATGCTGCATTGTGTGAAGCCGCCGGTGTGGATATCATCTTTCATCCGGAACCTGAGGAAATGTATGCGGATGGTTTCTGCTCCTATGTGGATATGAACGGTCTTACCACCGAACTCTGTGGAAAAAGCCGCCCGATCCACTTCCGCGGCGTACAGACCGTTGTCTTAAAACTGTTCCACATCGTAACACCGGATCGCGCGTACTTTGGACAGAAAGATGCCCAGCAGCTTGCCGTCATCCGCCGTATGGTCAAAGATTTAAACGTGGACACTACAATCATCGGCTGCCCGATCATCCGCGAAGCAGACGGTCTTGCCAAAAGCTCCAGAAATACCTATTTAAGCGAGAAAGAACGTCAGGCTGCACTTGTATTAAACCACAGCTTAAAAGCCGGAAAAGCACTTGTGGATGCGGGAGAAACCCGTGCCTCGGTCATTAAATCCGCAATCACCGCCGAAATTGAAAAAGAGCCTCTTGCTAAAATTGATTATGTGGATGTGGTTGACTTTGACACCATCACTCCGGTTGAAACTCTCACCGGCTCTATTCTTGTAGCCATTGCCGTATACATTGGCAAAACCAGACTGATCGATAACTTTATCGTGGAAAAATAGGAGATTACTCATGCAGTACAATATGTTAAAAGGAAAAATTCACCGGGCTGTGGTAAAACAGGCGGATCTCAACTATGTCGGCAGTATCACGGTCGATACCGATCTCTTAGAAGCTGCCGGAATTTTAGAATATGAACTGGTACAGATCGTCGATGTGGAAAACGGCAACCGCTTCGAAACTTACACCATCGCAGGAGAAGCCGGTTCCGGCATGATCTGTTTAAACGGTGCCGCTGCCCGTCAGGTCGCTGTGGGCGATCATGTCATTCTCATGTGCTATGCACAGATGACACCGGAAGAAGCAAAAGAACATCACCCGAAAGTTGTTTTTGTCGATGCGGATAATCACATTGCACGGGTCACCAACTATGAAAAACACGGAAAACTGACGGATGATTTTATCGGTGCATAACAAAAAGGAGGTTACTGTAAACAGTAACCTCCGTTTTTCTCTCTACGTGAATGACAGCAGATTTCTATAGTAATTTGTCCGATGCTACGGTATAATAAATGTATTGAAAACGAAGGAGATTCCCTATGAAAATTGCCTTATGTGATGACGATGAAAAGGAATTGTCCAACATACGGTCGCTTTTGGACAGTTATCAGAAAACTCACAATATTCCGTTTACCTATCAAGAATATCACAGCAGCTGTGAACTTGCCCTGCAGGCATCAAAGGAACGATTCGACATTTATCTGCTAGACATCCTCATGCCACATATGACCGGCATGCAGCTTGCACGCGAAATCCGTACTTTCGACCATGCTGCCGATATTATTTTTCTTACAACTTCATCGGATTTTGCGGTGGAAAGTTATACGGTAAAGGCTACCAATTATCTGATGAAGCCGGTATCCGCCAACGCTTTTTTTGCTGCCATGGATGACATCCTACGGGCAAAAACACAGGAACAGGGGCATTTTCTTGTACTAAAAAGTCGGATTGGCGTACATAAAGTTCCCCTGTCTGAACTTGTCTATGTGGAAGCCCAGAACCGCAAAGTTATCTACTACACGAGTGGAAGGGAACAGATCGTCTGCACAGAACTGTTCTCGTCCGTATGCGACAGCCTGCTGCAACACCGGGAATTTATTCAGGTGCACCGCTCGTTCCTTGTAAATATGAACTATATCCGCTCAATCGGCACAATGGATATGTGTCTTCACAACGGCACAAACGTTCCGCTTGCACAGCGCAGGGTTGCCGATATCAAAAAACACTATCTCGCTTTTCAGATGGAGGAATAATTATGCCTGAACTTTCATCCGTTTTTTCTTTAGTTAATTATGCTTTTGTATTATTTTTCGGCATCGTGGCGGCACTGTATCTTGCCGACATCGGTTTTTGCGATCATAAGCGTGTCTATGTCCTGACGCTTTTTTTCTTTGGCATTGCCCAGCTTCTTTTTTATCTGATCATGGGGGAGTCGGTGCTTTACAAATGCTATCCGTTTCTGATCCATATCCCTTTGATTACCTTAATTTTCCTGCGGTTTCACCGGAATCTGTCAATCTCTGCCATCTCCGTTTTGTCTGCATATCTGCTGTGCACGCCACGCAAATGGTTTGGCACCTTTGTTGCTTTCTTTTTTGACAGAAATCCCGTTGTATCGAACATTGCCTCCATCATTATTACCATTCCGCTTCTTGTTCTTGTGATCCGGTTTGTCTCACCGTATATCATCCGGCTGAAATATGAAAGCCGCACGACACTGCTTTTGTTTTTCCTGCTTCCGCTGGTATACTATGTCCTGGAATACACGTTTACTGTCTACACGGATCTGCTCTACACGGGCGGTGCAGTCGTTATTGACTTTATGGACAGTTTTCTTGTCGTATCCTTTTTTATTCTGTCTGTTCTCTCGCTTAAATTTTCAAGTGAAAAAAATAAAGCAGAACGGGAAAATATTCTGCTTACTACGGCTGCCACACAGGCACAGAAAGAAATTGCCCAGCTTTCCGCTTCCCAGCAGCAGGCAGCCATTTACCGGCATGACCTGCGACACCATATGAATTTCATCCAGAGTTGTCTGGATCAGAATAACCCAAAAGAAGCGACTTCCTACATCCACGAAATCTGTACCAATCTTGAACACAGTTCTGTCATTCGCTACTGTGTCAACGAATCGGTTAACCTGATTGTATCCTCCTACGCCAATCAGGCTGCCGTAAACCACATTCCAATGCAGATTTCCATTACTGCGACCGAATTTTCCCGCTTTCAGATTACAGATCTGTGCAGTTTATTTGCCAATGCACTTGAAAACGCACTTCATGCCTGCCAGCAGATGAATCCGCAGTCCCAACGCTATATTTCACTTAAGGTATATGAGAAAAATACACAGTTATGTATCCAGATAAAAAACAGTTATGAACAACCTGTCGTTTTTGCAGATGATATTCCGATATCCCGTTCCGTCAACCACGGCATCGGCGTACAGAGCATGATCTCTGTTGTCGAAAAATACCATGGTGTCTATGGATTCTTTGCAGATCATGGGGAATTCCGGTTTCAGGCTTCCATGTAACATCTGATTTTCTGTCGATTCGTGAACTCTTTGTGTCCTCCCCGCAATTTTCATCAAATAGACACAACTTCATACGAAAATATCTCCAGATTGAAACGGAGGTTATTACCTATGGGAAAAAACAAAAACGTCTGAGGATTTGCTTTATGCAAAATTCTCAGACGCTTTTTCCTTTTATAAAATCATTTTTAAATCATGCCATCCCGCAGCACATCATGATCCCGTAACAGCTTCTCGATCACGGTTCCCTTGATCTTACCAAGAAGCGGTTTCTTGATCACATTGAGCGGTCCAAGGTTCATCTGCAGCGGGGACTTACCATCCATCAGCTTCACGCTGCTGTCTAACAGTTCACGCACATCGTAGACGCTTCCCCATACTTCCGGCACGCCGCGGTCCACACCGAGCAGTCCGTAGACCGCTTCCATTGCGGTACGCACGGAATACTCGGTTGTAAATACGGTATCTCTCGGCGTCTCGGTAAACTGTCCGAGGAATGCAAAGTTGACACAGCCATCCGGAATGACATCCGGGCGGTCTCCCTTGGTTCTTGGCATGAAAAATGCTGTGATATACGGCATCATGGTCGGTACGCAGACAGCACTGTGCTCTGCAAGATCCTCAATCTGGTCTTCCGGCACACCCAGATGGTACAGCCACTCTTCTGTAATCTCTTTACCGGTACACTCTTTCATTGGCTTCTTGATAAAATCACCCGGCACATCGGTAAACAGACCGTATACCCATACACAGACTTTATCTTTGTCCTGCTCCTTGAACTGTCCCTGACGGTTGATCGTCCAGCTTAACAGCCAGCTGGAATCCCTGCAGCTTACGATACCTCCGGTAACCGTCTTTCCGCTGCGCGGATCACGCTGGCAGATCTTCTCAATATATGGAAGAATCTTGTCATCCAATGTGGTAACGGTTGCCGACTCCCAATTGGTCTTTGTAATATCGGAACAGAATTTTTCCGGATGTCCGAACGCCGGATCCTGTTTTGCAATGTTCTTCCACAGGCTCCAGCAGCCACTGGTCCGCACTTCGGCATCGCCGTTTGGTGCATGGTTCTGATCGCCATAGATTGTGCCCTCAGTACAGCTTCCGTTTGTGACAAATACGAGATCATTTTCCGTCAGGACGATTCCGGTCTCGACACCCTTTACTTTACAGTCAATGGCTTTTGCCACTTTCTTTCCATCTTTGATATCAAAAATAACGTTTGTTACTTCCGTGTTGAACTGGAATTCCACTCCCGCATCCTCAAGATATTTCTTCATCGGAAGAATCAGGGATTCGTACTGGTTGTAACGTGTAAATTTCAGTGCGGAGAAATCCGGCAGTCCGGAAATATGGTGGATAAACCGCTGGAAATACAGTTTCATTTCCAGTGCACTGTGCCAGTTTTCAAAGGCAAACATCGTGCGCCAGTACAGCCAGAAGGTCGAGTCAAAAACTTCCTCATCAAACACATCCTCGATGGTCTTATCATACAGATCTTCATCCTTTGTCATAAACAGCTTCATGATTTCCATGCAGCCCTTCTGACTCAGATTAAACTTGCCATCGGTATGTGCATCCTCACCACGATTTTCGGTTGCACGGCAAAGTGAATAGTTTGGATCTTCTTTGTTCAGCCAGTAATACTCGTCCAGCACGGATGCCCCTTCGATTTCCAGTGATGGAATGCTGCGGAACAGATCCCACAGACATTCAAAATGATTTTCCATCTCACGGCCACCGCGCATCACATAGCCGCGGGTCGGATCAAAAATTCCGTCACAGGCACCGCCTGCCACATCCATTGCCTCTAAAATATGAATATGGGAACCCGGCATCTGACCGTCTCTGACAAGGAAACAAGCCGTTGCGAGTGCTGCAAGTCCGCTTCCGACAATGTATGCATTTTTGTCATCGACTCCTTCCGGTTTCCTTGGCCGGGCAAATGCTTCATAGTTTCCGTTGGTATAATAAATGCCTTTGCTGTTCTTTTCATATTTTCCGCGCTCGGTGTTGCGGTAATCAACCGGTGGTGCTGCCTTTGCGATCTTCTTTACTTTCTGCTGGCTGGTTTTCTGTGCTGCATATACAAGTCCTGCACCGGCTACTGCAACTGCTGCGATTCCAAGTCCTAATTTCTTATTTTTATTTGACATAGAAAAATCTCCTTTCTGATACCTGGGATACTTCTCATTTAGTGTTTCTTCGTTACAGGTTTCTGATTCATTTCAAAATCAATTCCCATAAAATCATAAAACCTGTAACACGACAGATCATTTGTGGAACAAATACGATATGGTTATCTTACCATCTCTGTGAAAAGATACCATTTACAAAATGCCTGAAATGATAAAATTTTTATCATTTCAGGCATTTTGATTAATTTTTATTTCTGTTTAAAATTCTCAATCGACCGCGCAATATTCCCATCGAGTGCTGTCCCCATCATCATAACGATCTTATGGTAATCCTCCTGCATGCCCTTGTCGATCCAGTCAAGCATAATTCCCACAAATCCATATTTATAAAAATCTGCAATAAAGCGTTTATCCCCGTCTGCAATCGCAATACCTTTGCATTTTTCTTCCACGACATTTACGATCAGTTCATACGTCAGCTTATACAGATACTGCTCCACTTTTTCGTGGGCAACCGCATGGTATACATTCATAATAAATGGCTTGTTTTCCAATACTGCCTCAAATATCTGCGCAATTCCCTCAAGCCACGTATCGTATGTCTTTTTGCCCTGCAACGCACGCTTTCCGTCCTCCACACATGCCCACTCCACCAGATCATAAATATCCTTAAAGTGATAATAAAACGTCATGCGGCTGATGCCACAATGTTCCGTCAGATCATTGATCGTGATCCTGTCAATCGGTTTTGTCCGCAGGAGTTCTTTTAAGGATGCTTCAAGTGCAAGCTTGGTTGTATTTGCCATATCATTTCCTCCATCCGCCCTTTGTTATATTTATTGTAACGCAGCTGTATCACAGGGACAAATAAAGTTTTTCTAAATAGTCTAAAACTTTTAAAGTTCATTTAAGGAAGGCCTTCTATACTTCATGGTATCAAAAGAAAAAAGGTGTTGCCGCCCAGTAAATATCAATCATTTACTGATGCGACAGCACCTCTTTTCATTTCCAGCGTCACACTATAGTATTCTGTATCGGACGCTCTGCCTTTTATCCCTGCTGCCCTGCTGCCTGCCGGATCATATCCTCAACCACGATGTCATAAATTTCTCCAACCGTATTGCAGTATTCCAGAATTTTCCACGGCTCATTCGTGTGGAAATGAATCTTGACCAGATCCTCATCTCCAGCCGCAATCAGACTGTTTCCCTCAAAATTTTCCGTGATGTAATCTGCGATCTCATCCTCGTCAAGATCCCTGTCTCTTCTGTCGATCAGTAACTGTGTATCATAACGATACGCAAACTGATCATCCTCTGCATCTATGGAATGTACTCCCATGGTTCTAATCCTCCTGTTATTTCACTGGAACAGCGGTGACAACTTTATGAAGCTCTTCCAGCTGTACCAGCAGCATTTTTTCAACAATGTAATTGTATTATATCTACTTTTTAAAGTCAAATTTAAAAACACATTGTATTAAATACCCAGCTCCAGCGAATCCGCAATATAGTAATCATATTTCTTTTTCCTGCAATACTTCTTAATCCTGCGGATCAGTTTATGGTCTGTCGTGTATTCCAGCAGATAAACATCCATTCCATCCGCTTTGCATGCCTGCAGATACTGGCAGAAATACTCCCGCTCCGTTTTTTTCTGCGTATGGAATGTTTTGGTTGTAAAATCAATCCTGCTCCACACCGACTCCTGGTTTACACCCGTCATAATATCCGCAGCAGAACCATAACGGGACTGATATGCTGTCACATAGATATCTCCTCCATTGACCACTACCGGTTTCCCCATTGCCCGGATTTTCTTTAAAATCACCGTCAGCCCATCAAAAATATCCTTTTTATGGGCATAATCATATACATCACAGTTATCAATAAAAAAGCCATCCACTCCCTTTTTCTTTAATTTTCCGGCTAATGTATCCATAAATTCCTGCCAGTCTTTATCCGCAACATTAACCCATTTTTCCTCTTCCCAGTTTTCATAATCCCCGATTGCTAGATGCTCGTATGTTTTATAATATGGCCGGAAATTTTCGACAGAGCCAATATTAAGATAGCTGTAAACTTTTGTACCGTCTGCATGTAATTTTCTGATATCTTTCTTCGAAAAATACTGTGCATCAATCACAACAGTTTCGTAATTTTTTAATTTTGGAACTGCTGTACGGTCTGCATTTAAGAATACTCCATACACGTATTTTTGTGCCTTCCTTCCATCGGCATTACATGATGCCGAAAGACACAATACTACCGTAACCAGCGACAAAATCCCCAAAAAGAGACAGGCATTTCTTTTTCCCCTGTTTTTACATGATTTACATTTCATACTTCAAGAGCCTTCAAATCCCACAATTACCGGGATCAGGCATTCCCCATCATAAATTTTTCACTGCTGTCCGTAATAAGCATTCGCACCGTGCTTGCGGAAGAAATGCTTATTACAGATACTGTTCACACAAATTCTGAAATTCTCATTGTAAAATCCGGATAGATTCCCACCGGAATTTCATCTTCAAATAAATACTGCGTGCTGTCCTCATTTTCTCCAAACAAATATACCAGTACCGTACGTTTCATAGGATTTACGATCCAATATTCCCTCACCCCTGCAGTACGGTATTTGAACAATTTTGTCAGATAATCCATCCTCTGACTGCTTTGTGATACAATCTCAATCACCCAGTCCGGTGCCCCATTACAGCCCCTGTCATCCAGCTTTCCGTTATCACAGATCACAGAAATATCCGGTTCCACATATGTTTTATCATCCTGATTTAAAAACACCGCAAACGGTGCCGGATATACTTTACAGGTTCCTTTATGATCCGCAATATAATTTCCGATCGTACGGCTCAACTGCTGCACCAATTCCTGATGAATTCTGCCCGGAGGTGCCATATCATAAATCTGTCCATCGATCAGTTCTGCACGTTTTCCTTCCGGCAATGCATAAATTTCTTCCGTTGTGTGTGAATATTTTTCTGCTACTGGCATACGCTTCGTCTCCTGCTTTTATTTACCCAATACATCCAATTAAATATAGTATACTGAAAGATTCGTTTTTCAGCAACACATGTCATTATATTTTCTCTATACATTTTCGCAATCGTCTATTTTACACAGAAAAAAGAGAGGGGCTTTTCTAAAAAAGTATCCCTCTCTTTCCTTGAGAATATTACCATAAAAATATTGTTTAATTCTGTCCATAATAAGCATTCGCACCGTGCTTGCGGAAGAAATGCTTATCGCGGATACAATCCGGTGCCGGCTGCACCTTCGGATTGATCAGTTCGGTACGGGTTGCCATCTTTGCAACTTCCTCTAAGACAACGGCATTGTGCACTGCCTCTGCCGCATCCTTGCCCCACGTAAATGGACCATGGTTCGTGCAGAGCACGCCAGGTGTGTAAACCGGGTTGATCCCTCTTGTCTCCAAGGTCTCAATAATGACTTTTCCGGTGTTGGTCTCGTATGCCTCGTCAATCTCTTCCGGTGTGAGACTGCGTGCACATGGGATCGGTCCAAAGAAATAATCCGCATGAGTCGTTCCGTAAAGCGGAATATCCCTTCCTGCCTGTGCCCAAGAAGTAGCCTCCGGAGAATGGGTATGTACGATACCGCCGATATCCGGATACTTTTTGTACAGTTCGAGATGGGTTGGTGTGTCGGATGATGGCTTCAAATCGCCCTCAATTTTATTTCCCTCCAAGTCCATAACCACCATATCGTCTGGTGTCAGTTTATCGTAATCCACACCGCTTGGCTTGATGACAAAGTAGCCGCTCTCACGGTCAATCCCGCTGACATTGCCCCATGTATAAGTGATCAAGCCTCTGCGCGGCAATTCCATGTTTGCCTCGTAAACCTGTTTTTTTAATTCTTCTAACATGTTTTTATCCTTTCCATATCCACAAAATCCGCCGCTGTAAACGACGGATTCTGCCTGTTTCTTATCTGTAACTATTATTTTATAAATGTTCGACTGCTGCACGCTCAATTGCAAGTCCTTCGTTATAGCGTTTTAAAAACTGGTCAAAGCCTTCCACATCGGCAGGAACCGGATCTTCCGTCACGCCCTCCTGACCGCCAAAGACTCTCTTGCTCAGATAATCGGCAAGGCTCTCGCCCTCTTCTTTCTGAGCCATGTAAGCTGCAAGAAGTGCGATACCCCATGCGCCGCCCTCACCTGCCGTCTCCATAACGGAAACCGGTGTATCAATGGCTGCTGCCATGATGCGCTGTCCGACTACCGGAGTCTTAAACAGACCGCCATGGCCGTACATCTTGTCGATCTGTACGCCTTCCTCTTTGAGCAGGATATCCAGACCATCTTTCAATGCGCCCAGTGCCGTAAACAAGTGCACGCGCATGAAATTTGCAAGATTGAATTTTGCATCCGGTGTGCGGGCAAACAGAGGTCTTCCCTCATCAAATGCGGTAATTCCCTCACCGGAAAAATAGTTGTATGCTAAAAGGCCGCCACAATCTGCGTCACCTTCGAGTGCTTTGTTGTATAAAACGGAAAACAGCTCATTCTTGTCGATCTTCATGCCAAAGCTGTTTGCAAACTCTTCAAACAGGTTGACCCATGCATTCAGGTCGGATGTGCAGTTGTTGCAGTGTGCCATGGCAACTGCTTCTCCGGATGGTGTGGTCACCAGATCGATCTCGGTGTGCACATTCTTCAATGCCTTTTCCAGTACGATCATTGCAAATACGGAAGTACCTGCGGATACGTTTCCGGTGCGGACAGCTACACTGTTGGTCGCTGCCATGCCGGTTCCGGCATCACCTTCTGGCGGACATACCGGAATTCCTGCTTCCAGTTCACCATCGGTATCGAGAAGCCTTGCGCCCTCTGCAGTCAGCGTTCCGGCATTTTCTCCGGCAACAAGAACTTTTGGAAGAATGTCACGAAGTGACCAGTCAAAGCCGTATGGTTCTGCCAGCGCATCGAACTTATCGAGCATTGCTGCATCATAATCTTTTGTATTACTGTCGATTGGGAACATTCCGGATGCATCCCCCACGCCGAGTACCTTTTCCCCAGTCAGTTTCCAATGGATAAATCCTGCAAGCGTGGTGAAAAATGCGATATCTTTCACATGCTCCTCTTTGTTTAACATTGCCTGATACAGATGTGCAATGCTCCAACGCTGCGGAATGTTATAGGAAAATTCCTTTGTCAGTGCGGCTGCTGCTTCCTCTGTGATTGTATTACGCCATGTGCGGAACGGCACGAGAAGCTCCCCAGCCTTGTCAAATGCCAGATATCCGTGCATCATAGCGGAAAATCCAATCGCACGGATCTTTGTCAGTGTCACACCATACTGTTCTTTTACGTCCTTTTTTAAATCCCGGTAGCAATCCTGCAGACCGCCCCAGATGTCATCCATGGTATAGGTCCAGATTCCGTGATCCAGGCGGTTTTCCCATTCATGACTGCCGGATGCGATCGGTGTATGGTCTGCATCGGTCAGTACCGCCTTGATACGTGTAGAGCCAAATTCAATTCCGAGAAATGTTTTCCCGGACACAATCTCGTCTTTTCTTTCCACTGTTTCTACCTCTCTTTCTGTCATAAACACCTGCCTTTGCATTTTACAAAAGCAGATGTTACCTATCTTTTATCTGTAGAATACCTCTCCAAGCATCAGATCACGCTTGAAATCACGAATCCTAGTATCTTTGTCAATGTATACCGCTTCAATGCCCATGGCTGCTGCCCAGTCACCCATCTGCTCTGCCGTCAGGTCATAGGTAAATGCAGTGTGGTGTGCGCCGCCTGCAAGAATCCATGCTTCCGCTCCAGTGTAGATATCCGGTTCCGGAGTCCAGAAGTTGGTTGCGGTCGGAAGTTTTGGCATTGGCTTTTCTGTCTTCTTGCACTCTACATCATTGATAATGAGACGGAAACGGTTGCCCAGATCGATGAGGGATGTCGCGATTCCGTGTCCTTCCTTGGATGTAAATACAAGTCTTGCCGGATCTTCTCTGTCGCCCATGGAAAGTGGCTGGCACTTGATGCTGATCGGGCCGTCTGCAATGGACGGGCAGATTTCAAGCATGTGTGCTTCAAGAATTCCTTCTTTTCCTTTTGCTAAATTGTAGGTGTAATCCTCGAGCATGGATGTTCCCTTTGCATCCTTCATGCCTGCGGTCATCACTTTCATGAGACGTACCATGGCAGCGACTTTCCAGTCACCTTCTGCTCCAAAGCCATAACCTTTTTCCATCAGTCTCTGGATAGCAAGTCCCGGAAGCTGTTTTAATGCTCCCAGATCTCCAAAATGAGTAACGATTGCCTGATAATTCTTCTCCTGCAGGAAACGCTCAAATCCAAGTTCGATCTGCGCCTGTACAGCTACATGTTTCTTAAACTCTTCCGGATCTCTGCCCTCGAGTAAAATCTCATATTTGTCGTAGTATTCATCTACAAGTGCGTTCGTATCCGACTGGGATACGGCTGCGACAGACTCTGCGATCTCGTTTACCGGATAAGCGTCTACTTCCCAGCCGAACTTGATCTGTGCTTCTACCTTATCGCCCTCGGTAACTGCTACGTTTCTCATGTTGTCTGCGACACGCATGACACGAATGTGGCTGCTCTCTACGATGCCGACTGCGGTGCGCATCCAGCTTGCGATCTTGTCAACGACTACCGGATCACTCCAGTGTCCGACAACGACCTTACGCTCCATACGCATACGGCTCACGATATGACCATACTCTCTGTCTCCGTGTGCCGACTGGTTTTCATTCATGAAATCCATATCAATGGTATCATATGGAAGTTCCTCATTGAACTGTGTATGTAAATGCATCAGAGGTTTGCGATACTCCTGCAGTCCAAGAATCCAGGACTTTGCAGGGGAGAACGTGTGCATCCAGGTGATTACACCGGCACATGTCTCATCGTTGTTAGCCTCGTTGAATGTCTTGCGGATCAGCTCATTGGTAATGAGTGTCGGTTTCCATACGATTTCATATGGCAAAACGCCTGTCTTGTTTAACTCATCTACAATCTGTTTGGAATGCCGGGCTACCTTTGCCAGACATTCCTCTCCATACAGATCCTGTGATCCTGTGCAAAACCAAAATTTGTAATCCTTATTTAACAGCATACTCGTTCCTCCTTAGAATCAATGCTTTATATCGTTCGTTTTTATACTCTAAGTTTATAACTTGTATGCATGTATTTACAAGTTGTTTTTCATGCAAAAAATCAACAAAATTGTTGTCTTTTTTCGTTTTAATCCGGCATTGTTTTGGTCAGATTGCACAAGCTGTCACCGGTATTCCATGCAGGAATTTCCCTCAATAAGCATTGGCTGGATGAGAACACTCTCCCCTTCCTCTTTTTCTCCGTTCTGAATCATGGAAAGGAGCAGTTCTGCTGCCATGGCGCCAAGCTTTTCCTGCGGATGGTCAATGGTTGTCAGCCGAAGCCCCTGCTGGTTCGCCAGCGAAGAATTATCATAACCGGTCACCGAAACATCTTCCGGAATACGCAGTCCTTCCTCCTGTAATGCACGGATGACAAGCTGTGCCGTCTGATCGTTATAACAAACGACCGCATCCATCCGCCCACGAAGCGTTTTTCCTGCCATTTCACGGATTGCTTCATAGGGATGGATTTTGCGGTCCTCCGTATGAAACCACACCACTTTATCCGGATCATACAAAATTTCCGCCTCCTGCAGTGCCCGGACATACCCTTTATGACGGTTCTGTCCCTGCATGTCATCCGCCTTAAATACTCCCACGATATTTTTGTGCCCGTGATCCGTCAGATACTTTGTGATCATATATCCCCCCTGAAAATCATCCAGCAGCACATGCGGTTTGTCTTTCATCTGTGGGAAACATCCCTGGATAAACACGTATGGAATATGCGATTTTTCCAGTTGTTCGTACAAATTCATATGCCGGCAGAAAATCTGGCTTTTACTCGGTTCAATGATAACCCCGTCAATATCCTTGCTTAAAATTTCCTGCAGGCATTCCGCTTCCCGTGTCCGGGAATTTTTTGTATTTTTTAGGACAATGCTATACCCTGCACCGGTCAGCACATCATCAATTCCCTGTATCACACGGGGAAAAATATAGTCTGACAGATAGGTTGTTACAACAGCAATATTCTTGGACGGATGTGCGTGCCGCATCATTTCTGAGCAGAATGTACCGCGCCCGTGCTCTGCGTAAATATATCCTTCATTCTGCAAAATCGCCAATGCCTTGCGCACCGTCTGACGGCTGACCTGATACTGTGCGGAAAGCGTATTTTCCGATGGCAGTTTCTGCCCCGGTGCAATCTCCCCGGAGACGATCTGTAAACGCAGCTGTTCCGTCAGTTCCTGATATTTTGGTGTGTTTCCTCCTGTGATACTCTCCATAATGTATATCCCCTCTTAAAAAACAGATACAGCCTGTCCGGGCTTCTCTACTAAAGTTGTACCATGTATGTTTACTTGTACGGTCAGTGTAACACAGGTTTTTTCATATGTCACTAAAAGAATTGCACAAAAATACTGCCCTGCATTTTTATAATAAAATTATTGTGTGCTACAGTCCAAGCACTTTTTTCTTTGCGGCCGCAAACTCTTCATCCGTAAGCGCACCTTCCGCATGAAGCTTTGTCAGCTGCGTCAGTTCTCCGGAAGTAGATTTTGCTTCTTCCGGCTGTTCTAAGTCTTCGGTGTCTTTTACATAGGATGCCTGAAATTCCCCATTGATCTCTGCAATCTCTTTCTCCCCACGGATATAGGCATCATACATATCAAACAGATCCATGCCGCTTCCTCCCACGCAGTCGTCCGGCTCCTGCCAGGAACGAATCAGTGCAATCCTTTCTTCCTTTGTCGTGTCTTTGATCAGATATCCACTCATGATAATATTTTCCTCCCTACCGGCGATATAACTTCGGATTCTTCTTTTTCATTTCCAGACCCTTTTTGTCATCTTCTTATCTATCTGTTTCCAGATTACATATCGTATATTCTACCATATTTGTTCTGTTTTTGATATACCCAATGTACTTTAGCCTGGTCAGCACTCATATTTGTTCATTGAAGCACCTGTTGCAAAAAAGAAAAGCCCTGCGGTATACAAAAACCGCAGGACTTTTCTTGCTTAGTTTCTTTTAAAAATCAACATCCGTATCATAGTAGCAGCATTTTAAGAGTTTCTCCATCTCCTCCTGACTTGGCTGTCTTGGATTGGAACCCGTGCATGCGTCAAGAATTGCATTGGCCGCAATCTCCGGAAGTCTCTCTAAGAATACCTCCTCCGGTACAAATCCCTGCTCGGTCGGGAAGCTGTCTGCACCATAGTTTTTAATGCAGTGCGGAATGTTCAGATCATCGTTCATCCTGCGCAGATGTGCGATCAGAAGCTCCACCTTTTCATCCAGTGTGTTTCCGCCAAGTTTCATGAAATCCGCAATCTCACCGTAACGTTTCTTTGCCGTCTCATCCTTTGCATTAAATGCGATAACCTTTGGCAGATACATTGCATTGGCTGCGCCGTGGATGATGTGTGCGCCATAATCCGCAAACGCTGCACCTGTCTTATGTGCCATGGAATGTACAATACCAAGAAGTGCATTGGAAAATGCCATACCAGCCAGACACTGTGCGTTGTGCATAGAATCTCTCTTTTCCATATCTCCATTATAAGATGGAATCAGATCACTCTGTATCATCTTGATTGCATGGAGTGCAAGTGGATCGGTAAAATCGCAATTTGCGGTAGAAACATATGCCTCAATTGCATGTGTCATTGCATCCATTCCGGTATGCGCTACCAGTTTCTGTGGCATTGTCTCTGCCAGATCCGGATCTACGATTGCAACATCTGGTGTAATCTCAAAATCTGCGATCGGATATTTGATTCCTTTCTCATAGTCAGTAATAATGGAGAAAGCCGTTACCTCTGTTGCAGTTCCGGAAGTTGAAGAAATTGCACAGAAATGTGCCTTGTTGCGCAGTGCCGGAATACCAAATACTTTGCACATATCCTCAAAAGTGATGTCTGGATATTCATACTTAATCCACATCGCTTTTGCCGCATCAATCGGAGAACCTCCGCCCATTGCAACAATCCAGTCCGGCTCAAATTCCTGCATAACTGCTGCACCTTTCATAACGGTCTCAACAGACGGATCCGGCTCAATGCCCTCGAAAAGTTTTACTTCCATCCCGGCTTCCTTTAAATAATCTTCCGCCTTCTGAAGGAAACCAAACCGTTTCATGGAGCCGCCGCCCACGCAGATGATCGCTTTCTTTCCCTTGAATGTTTTCAGGGCTTCGAGTGCTCCCTTTCCATGGTATAAATCTCTCGGTAATGTAAATCTTGCCATATAAAAAACCTCCATATACTATGTAAATCATTTCGGCTTTCACGGTTGTTTCCGGTGCTTTCCACAATGAAAATTTCAACGCCCGTCTTCCACTGTTCTGCCTTTATCACTAGACATATTGCACAAAAAATCGACCGTTGTGTGCCTGCAACTATGCATTTATTCTACCATTAAAGGTAGGAAATTTCAATTCATATTTTTTACTCTCTGCTTCCATATAATGGGTCATCCTCTCCCACCGGTTCCTCATCTATATATTTTGCAAACACTTTATAAAAAAAGAATGAACATACATATGCAAGTAAAGCAAATCCCATCAGAAGCAGCAGCACATCCGTAATGATACTGGTATATGCCATATAGCCTGCCGCCAGTACTATCACACTTACAAACAGCGTATATGGGAAAAAATGGGCAACCGCCATGGCGGCTGCATTTTTTATCTGCACACGCAAAGGATTTTCCAGTTTTGCAATCACCGGAAACAGCCATAAGAACACAATAAAAACCAAATAGCCTACACATACACTCACCACTGTCATAAATACGGACATGAAAGCAGGTCCCACATTGCGCCAAAAAAACAAATCAATAACAAGCAGGCACACAAAAAGTAAGCCTATCATTCCCACCACAAAAGACTGTTTAAAATTCTGCTTAAACGACCGGAAAAAAGTCTGTATAACATACCCATCTCCATAGCGTACCGATCGCAATGAAACTGCATACAATGCTGTAATTGCCGGTCCGATCGTCACAACCGGAATACAGCACAGCAGAAAAATCAGATTCAGTAAAATCAAATCTGCCATCTTATTTAAAAAAGCAATCACCGGATTTTCTTTTGGCATACGCTGCCTCCTTTACCATGTATAAATGTCTGTTCGTTATAATACTACAAAAGCAGTCCGTATCGCGCAAGCGATTTTTATACGAACTGCTTTCTTATATTTTGTTGAGGATTGAAAAAGATGAATTTTATAATTTGTTACTTATTTGATACCGCTGATTGCAATGGACTCAATGATCATTCTCTGGAAAATAAAGAACAATGCCATTGTCGGAATCATTGCAATTACGGATGCTGCCATGATCAAAGCATAATCACTCTGAATTGCATAATAGGAATTGAAGGAACGGATAACCACCTGCAATGTCCAGTTCTTTTCGCTTCTCAAGAAAATAGTAGGTGCAAGATAATCATTCCAGATTCCCATAAACCACAACATCAGCTGCGTTGCCAGAGCCCCCTTCATCAATGGCATAAAAATCTGAAGAAACGTACGGAAATATCCACATCCATCCAATTTTGCTGCTTCCATCAGATCATCCGGAATTCCGATCAGGTTCTGTCGAAGGAAAAAGATAATACTGACATTTCCAAAGCATCCCGGAATAATAAGTGGAAGCAGAGTATTGGTCCAGCCCAGTTTGGTAAACATGACATACTGTGGAATCATGACAACCGCAAACGGAATCATAATGGTTGCCAGCAATGCCAGAAACAATGCATTTTTGCCACGAAATCTCATTTTTGCAAATCCGAATGCGGCGAGGGAGGAGGTAAATCCGCCAATAATCAATACCGGAATTGCAACCTTCAGAGAATTAAATATACCGTTTATGAACTGTCCCTTTTTTAATACTTCAGAATATTTTCCTATCAGAATCGGATCCGGAAGAATTGTTAATGTACCGGACAAAATCTGATTTTTTGTCATGAATGATGTCGCAATCATGTAAATTAACGGGAAAACCATTACAACTGCACCAAGAAGAAGTAATACAAAGATAATCCAGTTAAAAATTTTCTCTTTTTTTGATACAAGCCGGGAGCTTGCCAAATCTTTTTTTGAACTCATATGACTCCCTCCTAGTCCATGGTCTTCACCCATCTATCCTGACCCGCGAAATTAAGAGCCGTGATAATGAAGATGATGATTGCAAGAATAACTGCCAGTGCACATCCGTAGCCTAACTGTCCGTTTGAAAATGCTTTATCATACAAATAATAAACAACGGTTGCTGCACTATAGTTTGTTCCACCTTTATTCGTCATAACCTGTACTTCCACGAACACCTGGAAACCGCCAATCAGGCTGGTAATTAAAATATAAAACGTAACCGGCGAGACCAGTGGAACGGTAATATGACGAAATTTCTGCCATCCATTTGCTCCATCAATGGAAGCAGCTTCATAGTAGTTACGCGGAATGTTTTGCAATCCGGCAAGATAAAGAATAATAGAAGTTCCCAATCCTTTCCATACCATGAAGATGATTAAAGCTACTTTTACCCAGAACTCATCTCCCAGCCAGTTTGGACCATGATGTCCGGTCAAAAGTTTGATGATTGAATTAAATAATCCATAATCGTAATTATAAACCCATGCCCACAAAATAGACACGGCAACCAGTGAAGATACTACTGGTACATAATACATTGTCCGAAGCAGCCTGATTCCCGGAATCTTACGGTTCATTCCCATTGCCAGAAGCAGTCCAAGGATCATTCCGATTGGAATACCGATCAGATAAATAATGGTTGTAAGCAGAGATTTCCAGAATTTTTCATCATGAAAAATATTGATGTAATTCTGCAATCCACAGAAATTATCCACCAGAGAATTCATTCCCGTCCACTTGCTCATACTTGCAAACACTGCAAAGCAGATCGGATAAGCCATAAAAAGTAAAAATCCAAGGAAAGGCAGGGCGATGAACAGCCACGCAGTTCTTTCTTCTTTCTTCGCCATTGCCGACATCTTATGTTTCGGTTGTTTTGTTTTTCCGCTCATATGCCCACTCTTTTCCTACGGACTGCCCCATGACAGGGGCAATCCGTTTTAATCTTAATTATTAGTTGCTGCGTTCTGTAATTCGATCGCGTTGTCCAGTGCTTCCTGCATCTTTGGCGCTACCTGTTTACAATAATCATCTACGGAAACTTCTCCGGTCAGAACATTCGGCATTCCTTCCAGGAAAGTATCCCACCATTCACTGTTGTAAGTGTAGGTTGTTTCCGTAAAGATTCCTTTATATTTGTCACTTCCCTCAATATACCCGAAAATAACATCTACATTGCTTGCATATGGAATTGTTCCATCATTTACTTTGTCTTTAAATGTTGTCTGTGCATAATCCATAATGTTTGGAATCTGTAAAGACTTACCGGATGTCTCGCCGCAAAGTTCTTTCTGTCCGTCCAGATCTGTTGATAAGGACTGTATTAACTCTGCACATAAATCCGGGTTCTTTGCCTGTGAAGAAACTGCGAAACCAACGGTTCCGAGCCATGCTGTGGACTTTCCGTCTCCGTTTGGTCCTACCGGCCATCCACATAAATCCCAATTGTATGGGAATGTTGCATCATCCATAAATGCTGCGACATCCCATGTACCACATGCATAAAAAGCAACCTGTCCGTCCAGCCATCTCTGGTATCCGCCAAGCGCAGTATCCTGTTCTACCGTTGGCGTTACTTTATACTTTAATGTCAGATCCGTATAATACTGGAAAGCATCCTTAAAATTCTGATTTTCATCAATGACTACCTTTGTCTGATCATCATTTAAGAACTGACCGCCATTGCCGTATACATAAGGAGTAAAACCAAATGCATTTGCATTTGCAACACCCCACTGATCAATTTCGCCATCACCGTCTTTATCCTTTGTCAGTTTCTGGCACACATCTGCAAATTCTTCCCATGTGTATGGATTTTCCGGATCCGGATACTCCAGTCCTGCTTCATCAAAAAGATCTTTGTTGTAGGCAAATGCAAAGCAGGATAAATCTTTTGGCAGGCAGTATAACGATCCTGAACCAATATTAGATCCATCATACATATATGCGCTCTTGATCGCCGGCCACAGATTGTCAACCGCAGTAGCATCTACGAGATCATCCAACGGCTGTACATATCCGTTATCTACATAACTTCTGACTGCTTCCGGTCCCACATAGAAAATGTCCGGAAGTTCTCCCGCTGTCATGGCAGCTGTCATCTTCGTTGCGTATTCATCCTGTGTTGTTACCTCAAAGTTTACTGTAGAAATCTCATCTGCATGCTCTTTTGTAAATTTATCAATTAGTTCCTGATAAACGGCTTTTTCGTGATCCTGTGCATAAATAAGAATATTGATCTCATTATCACCGGTTCCTTTCATCTCTGCAACGGAGCTTGCAGAGCCTTCTGTGTCTGATCCCCCATCACTCTTTTCAACTCCGCATCCTGCTACCATTGTTGCGAGCATTGCTGTACAAAGCAATGTTGATATGATTTTTTTCTTCATAGTTTCCTCTCCTTTTTAACCACCTTGATCATAATGAAATAAAATATAAGCTCCCCTGTTCGTTATTCTGACCATCTGATTCCGACGCGCCTTTAAAAATCATTCGGCAGATTAACTAATATTTTAAAATTTGTCAGGTCTTATTGGTTACATTATATAATTGCCCAATAAGTATGTCAACATGTTTTTTAGATTTTCCTAAAATATTTTATTTTATTATTGTTATTTAGTGTTTTATAAATTATTTTCGTTTTTATTCTTTTTCTTTCACTCATGCGTTGACGCATTCCGGAAATGATACTATAATTTATAAAACAGAAATGAAACAACAAATAAAAAGGGGGGTAATTTATGCTTCACATCACTTCACTGGATGATGGACTGGACATTTTTAAAGCACTTGGCTCCGATGTTCGGATTGAAATTATAAAACTGTTGATTGAAAACAAAGAAATGAACATGAACGAACTGGCAGCAAAACTGAACATTACGAACGGTGCTCTGACGGGACATATAAAAAAACTGGAGGCATGCGGAATTGTCAATACCTCCAATGATTCCAGCGGGCACGGAAACCAGAAAATCTGTACTCTGCATCTGGATAAAATTCTCATTGATCTGGACGCACCGGAAGAAGCGCAGAATGTTTACAATGCAGAACTTCAGGTCGGACATTACTGCAATTATGAAGTCTATCCGACCTGTGGGCTGGCTACCGCTTCCCATCTGATCGGTGAAGTGGATGATACGCGCTACTTTGCACATCCTGATCGCTACAATGCAGATATTCTCTGGTTTTCCAAAGGATTTGTGGAATATGAAATTCCAAACTTTATTCCAGGTTCCCAGAAAATCACGCAGATTTTAATCTCTGCCGAGCTCAGTTCCGAAGCCCCGGGAATCAATAACGTCTGGCCATCCGATATCAGTTTTTATTTAAATGATGTCTGCATCGGCACCTGGACATCCCCGGGAGATTTCGGAGATGTCCGCGGTATTTTCACTCCGGACTGGTGGTTTCCGAACTGGAACCAGTATGGATTGTTAAAAATGCTTGTGATCAATAAAAAGGGAACTTTCATAGACGGATTGCAGATTTCAGATGTCACCATCCGGGACTTTAATCTGGACTATCGCAGCAGCATGAAGCTGCGCATGGCAGTCAATGACAATGCAGAACACGTTGGAGGACTCACGATTTTCGGTAAATCTTTCGGTAATTATGGACAGGATATTAAAGTCAGCATTAATTACGCACCAATTGAAGAATAATTTTATTAAAAAAGGCCTTTGCATGTTATTTCTCCATGCAAAAGCCTTTTTAACCAGCATCCATTATACCAGATTTCCGATTCTTTTCGCCCAGAATGCAACACCATCACTGCGCAGTCCGCACAACAGAATTGTTTCACACTTCCGCTGTGCATCCCAGCCACAATAAACCCGCACCTCCTCCGTATAAGGTCCATATGTAATCATGCCCCTGTGATCTGCAGTATACTCCCATTTTCCCTGAACAGAACAGTTCTCATAATATCCATCCGGTGCAAGTTTCATTGGCACAGAACAGGTAATTCCCTGCGGCAGTGCCGGCGCAAGCGTGATCCGCTCATAAAAACCGCATATCTGTTCTTTCGTTACCGGCTTTATCCCGTCTCCTGTATCTGTCTTCGCAAGGGGCTGTGCTGCCACAAACGGCCACCCATCCTCACTCCAGAAAATTTCACGTATCTGCATCTCAGACGGTTCTTCCTGTTGTGTAAAGTTTTTCCTGCGGATATGACATACAAGATACCACCGTCCGTTTACATCATGTAACACTGAATTATGCCCGGGACCCATATATGCCTGCCCTTCATTCCATTGATATCCACACATGGCGAGTAATCCTGTGCTATTATCCTCATCCTCATCTGCAATCAGATCCTTTCCGTGGAAATCAATAAATGGTCCACAGATACTCCGGCTTCTTCCCACCCGGATATTGTAATCGGATTTTAAAGATCCGTAGGAAACAAACAGATAATAATAATTATTCTGCGCATTGTATACCATATACGGGCCTTCCATACTGCCGCTCTGCCACTTCGGGCGTCGTGCAATGCATACCCCGATTCCTTCTTCTTCGGCAAAACCTGTAGTCCTGTTCAGTTTTAATACATGGCAGCCACCCCAGAAAGAGCCATAAAGCATATACTGCTCCCCTGTTTTTGCATCCTCAATAATATTTGCATCAATTGCATTGGTAACACTCTGCGGAAATTTTTCTGTAGTTTTAAGCACACACCCTTTGGGTTCGAACGGACCTTCCGGGCAGTCTGCCACTGCCAGAAAGATACAGGACTGGCGCACACCCCAGCTGGAATTGGAGCAGTACAGACGATATTCTTTTCCCACCTTTACGATATCCGGTGCCCAGATATCTTCACTGCCGGTCCATTCCACCGACTCCTGCGGCGGACGTTCCACAACTTTTCCGATTTCCTGCCAGTGCACCAGATCTTTTGATTTCTGGCATATAGCACCTGTACTGTATGTATAATAATTTCCACTAACCTCATCATAAAATATTGCCGGATCGTGTATCATGCGTCTCTCCTTCTTGTTCCCATTTTTCATAGGGACAGTTCTGTTCTTTTACCGCAGCACGAAGCTGCACATAGCATCCGCAGGCACGGCACATATGCTCCCCATACCATGTACATTTCCCACAACATGCCAGACGCCTTGCATACGTCACATCTTCTGCCTGTTCTTCCGGCGTAAGCTGTGCAAGGTACCGCAAAAGATATTCCTCCAGACCGCCCCCGTATTGTTTTGCCAGTTCGCATTTTCTGCAATACCGTTCTGATTCTTCCATATGATCCTGTCCATTTTGCATTATTGCAGGCGCAGTTCCACCACACTGCATGGCGGAAGCATGATTTTTATCCCATCTGCACACTTTTTATATGCGGTAAACACTTCTTCTTTTACAAGTTCCGGTGCATCAAACGTATTATGTGCGTGCATCTCTGCCGAGACAACCTTTGCTTCCTTCACAGAATATATGTGTTCATCTCCGGCGATCACAATCTCTATTTCTTTTTCCTCATCCGCAGAAAGATTGTTTAATGTAACCGTAATGATATGCTCCGCATCCTCAGATACAGATTCCGTCACCTCCGGAACTTTCCATTCTCCTATACCGGTTTCGCCCACTCCTGTCAGTGTACTGTTCAAAAGCGTTGCACCCTGATGATGCCGGTACATATGGAATACATGATACGTCGGCGTCTTAATCATCTTTGGTCCTTCTGTGAGAATGACAGACTGCAATACATTTACCATCTGTGCAAGATTTGCCATCTTCACGCGATCGCAGTGCTTATTAAAGATATTCAGGGTGATCCCTGCAACCAGCGCATCCCTTACCGTGTTCTGCTGATATAAAAAGCCCGGATTGGTTCCCGGTTCAACTGTAAACCAACAGCCCCACTCATCCACGATCATTCCGATTTTTTTATCCGGATCGTACTGATCCATAATCTTTCCGTGGCGTTCCACAAGAGTTTCCATATAAAGTGCTTTTTTTAATGTCTTATACCACACTTCTTCATCAAAATCCGTTGCACTTCCCTTGATTTCCCAGCCTTCCGGATGCACATAATAATGCAGGGAAAGCCCATCCATAAATCCATGAAATTCAGGAACGGTGTGATCATGGGTTGTCTCTAATACCTTCCTTGTCCAGTCGTAATCATCCACATTTGCTCCGCCACAGATCTTTTGGATCGGTTTCTGCGGATCATAATTGCGCACATAGGTCTGATATCTGCGGTACTCATCTGCATAATACTGTGGCCGCATATTTCCCCCACATCCCCAGTTTTCATTTCCAACACCAAAATAATCAATGGTCCACGGCTCCTCATGTCCATTTTTTTTGCGCAGATCTGCCATCGGAGACACCCCGTTAAATGTCATATATTCAACCCATTCCGACATCTCCTGCACGGTTCCGCTTCCAAGATTTCCGTTAATGTAAGTTTTACATCCAAGCTGACGGCAAAGTTCAAAGAACTCATGCGTTCCGAAACTGTTGTCTTCTACCACACCACCCCAATGGGTATTAATCATTTTCTTCCGGTTCTCTTTCGGTCCGATTCCGTCTTTCCAGTGATACTCGTCCGCAAAACATCCCCCCGGCCAGCGCAATACCGGAATCTTAATCTCTTTGAGTGCTTCCACCACATCTGTACGCATCCCATTGACATTCGGGATTTCAGAGTTTTCACCCACATAGAGTCCTTCATAGATGCATCTGCCCAGATGTTCCGAGAAATGCCCGTAGATCTCCGGTGCAATGGTACCTTCTTTTTTATTTTTGTTGATCATTAACTTTGCCATATCTCTTTACTCCTTTTGGATATATTGTACGCCCCAGAGAGTTTCCTCGTTGTCTCCTGCAGCCGAAAAACAAAACACCGGATTTTCCGCTTCATCTGTCATTTCCATTAATACCCCTTTATAAACGACACCGTCCAGTGTAATGGTAATGTAATCTGTGCCTTCCTTTACCTCATATGTACCGCTTTTTTCTCCACCGGTTACTTTTCCATCCGCAAACGTATATGCCTCCGCTTCGCGAATCTTACTGCTGATATCTGTTCCATGGTTTACTACATAAAATGTACCGGATACATCCGATTTTTTGTACCCCTTTTCCGAGAGAGTTTCTCCCATTGTGGCAAATGGTGCTGCAACAAACCACCCATCCTCATTTGTGTACATCTGATGTACACGCGGTTCATGATACTCTGTGCCATCGTCAAACCGCTGATGATATGTAATGTAATATTTCCCGTCATCATCCTGAAATGTGGACTGACCGCCCGGTGCCATATAGGTATAATTTAAACTCGGGAATGTATAATTCCCCATCATTTTTAAACCATAATTGAAATGATCGTCCTGATCTTGCAGTGTATTTCCTGCCACATCCACATATGGTCCCGTTGGCTTTTCACTGCGAAACTGCCGAATCTGATACCCACCATCACTCTGCAGATCTCCATAAGAAACAAACAGATAATAATAGCCGTTTTCTGCGTCATACTGGATATATGGGCCCTCAGCAGAGTGATGTCCACCACCAATCAGCCGATATCCATAATACGGATCGGCATCCTTGTCATCCACCGGATAAATCGGGTATCCAGTGGTGGGATCAATCTCCAGCAGAAAGATACCACCTGACCATGAGCCGTAATTCATCCACATCCGCCCGTCTGCATCGGTAAAAATCGCCGGATCAATACAGTTTGGCCACTCCTTATTGTTGTATCCACCATATTCCAGATATCTGGAAATATCTGCATTTTTCCCGAGTACATCGTACAAATTCGTTTCGCTGATATTGCTTTTTCCATATCCGGAATATAAAATCGTATCCACATAAGTATACGGTCCCTCTATATTGTCTGCAGTTGCAAAACAGAGAGTCGATTTCACATAAGAAGATGTCGTACAGAAATACATGACATATTTCTTCATTGTCTCATTGTAAATTACATTTGATGCCCAGACAGAATACCCATTATCTGTGTTTTTTCCGACAAAATCAAAGGCAGCGTACGGCTCTGTCAGCAAATTGTCAAACAGTGTATTTGCTGCATCAACACCATTTGCAAAATAATTCCATTTACGCAGGTCCTGACACTTTGCCCCTACCATATGACTGCCGAACATATAATATGTATCGCCTTCCCTGAGGATCTGCGGATCGTGACAGGATGCTGCAACCGTAAATCCGCCTTTTTTTATCTCATCTGCTGCGGCCTCCTTCCCAACGGAAGAACCGCCGGAGGCACAACCGGATGCAAGGCATGCCAGAAGCCCTGCAACGGTCAACACACGAACCATTTTTTTCTTAATCATACGCAAACACCGGCTTTCCGTTTTCATCCCATTGAACCTGCATCAGATGTGCATGACGGTTTGGATTATAGAGAGGATTTCCCTCTATCTCTGTTTCTGTGCGTGCATGGTATACCATGATATCATTTCCATCTTCATCTTTGGTAAAAGAATTATGTCCCGGTCCGTAAATTCCTTTTTCATAACTGCTTTGTAATACCGGATGACGCTCCTTTCTCCAATTTAACGGATCCAGCAGATCCGTTCCGCTGGTTGCAGTAAGCATACCGACACAATAGGCAACCCCTGTGTCACTCGCCGAATATGTCAGGTACAGTTTATCCCCGTGATGAATCACTGCCGGTCCCTCATTTACCCAGAATCCCACACGTTCCCAATCATAATCCGGTGTTGTAAGAAGCACCTGCACCGTTGCCAGCTTGCACGGAGACTCCATTTTTGCAATATAAAGATTGGAAATCTGCTTGCCTACTCCAACCTTTTCTGCCCACACGTAGTAATAATCTCCGGCATCCTCAAATACGGTTGCGTCCAGGGAGAATGCTTCAAACGAGAATTCATCCCCATCTGCACGCTGCATTTTGCCTTTTTCCACCCATGCATCTGCCAATGGGTCCTGCCCCTGACATTCCAGCACATATGGACGGATTTTCCAGATATCCTCTTCTTCACCACCGGCAAAATAGATGTACCATTTTCCTTCCAGATAGTGTAGTTCCGGTGCCCAGATATGCTTGCTCATCGGACCACTCTCATGCTTTTTCCAAATGACCACTTCCTCTGCCTGTGGAAGATCTGCCAGTTTTTTTGCCCGGCGCAGTACAATGCTGTCATATGCCGGAACCGATGCCGTAAAATAATACCAGCCATCCTTTTCATACACATACGGATCTGCTCTCTGCAGAATCCAGGGTTCATTAAATTTCAGTCTCTTATCCATATGTTTTCTCCACTATATTTTATAATTTTATAAATTATTTTATTTATATTTAAAATTATATAGAGGATGAACATAAAATGCAACTATTTTAGATTTCTTTAAACAATTTTAGTTATGTTGAACAATATTGTGCATTTGTTTTTGTGGAAAAACCTGTATTTAACATTTCTCACTTTATGTAATATTATTTATTAGGCTTCTAATAATTAGAATACTAACAAAGGAGACTTTTTATTTTTATGAAAGAATCACTTCATTATCTTCTGATGTCCGACCATTTCCTGTTTCAGAAGAAAATGGGCGTGTGATATAAAAAACGGGAGGCTTTTGCCTCCCGTCATGTGTTTTTCTATAAAACAGCCTGCAAAATCAGTGACATAATCACAATGACCGCACATACCACACCGCTTATCCGCATCTTTCTGCTGACATCTTTTTTCTCACTTATCCGTTTGAGCCATCCCGTTGTATACAGTATGTTTGCAATAAGCGTGCCAAGCGTCCACGCATACAGATCCCGCTTCACACTTTCCCAAAACGGAGACACTGCCAGTCCACCTGCGTCCATGACCATTGCAATCAGTATTGTGATCACACCGGTAATTCCTATGATCCGTACCCGTTTTAAGAGCCTTGCGTTGTTTGTCTCTGTATAATCCGTTACTTTGATTACGGTTTCCTTTAATTCCTCATTCATCTGCTCGCTTTTCCTTTCTCCATCAATGATTTCCCGGATATCAACTTCATAAAAATCTGCAAGTTCCAACAGCATGCTGATATCGGGCATATTGCTTCCCGTCTCCCAGCGTGACACCGTGCGGCTTGTGATCTGAAATTTTTCCGCAAGCTGCTCCTGCGTCAGCTTCTTTTCATTGCGCAGTTGTTTTAAAAAATAACCTGTCTTTTTCTGATCCATAATGAAATCTCCTCTTGCTTTCCATCCATGTAAATCTGCTCCTCCTTTCGCAGATTACAATACCTGTTTTTTCCGGCAAAAACCACGACATAAAGCGAGAACTGCCGTATTTTCTGCACCGGACATGAAATGTCTGCCCGGAATGGTTTCCCATATCCACCTTCCCTCACTGACAACGGATTCTGGCTGACTTTTTTAATTCCTTTTAACACCTGTATCTGAGCTGAATGGTCAAGTTTTTTCATATCCTTTTCCGCTTCCTCTAAAAACTCAATACTCCATATCATTCGATATCTGCATCCTCCGCTTCCAAAAGTTCTGCTTCACTGATGCCCAAATGTTTCATCACTGAATCATATGAAACGGTCTCTTTATTCCCGTTATCATCCAAACGTTTATTTGCTTCCAACAAAAGAAAATAATCTTCCTCAATCTCCGTTAATCTTGTATACTCTTCGGGTGACAGAATAATTGCAGAAGGCTGGTTATTTTTTAAAACAATCAGTTCTTTTTCGGAACGAAGTCTATCAAATATCTTTGCAGCCTGCCCTTTGTTAAATTGTGAAATTGGAACAAGACTCTGTAAAAAATCAGATGCAATTGCCATAACAGACACCTCCATTGTTTAATTTCACTTATATTATATGCAGGAACAAGCCAAGAATCAATATAAAAATTGTATTATTTTCTTTATAATTTTCATTATTATTTATTGTTCTTATTTCATGTTCACAGGACTATACACGGTATATGTATACGTTCCATCCTCATTTTTCACAGTAGAATCTCCATTGGGCGGTTCACTTTTTCTTGCCCTGTGACACAAATTTGCATATACTTATTTTATCAAATAACATCAGGAGAAACCCATGATCTATTTAAAAAATCCCCTGTGCCTTGGCATGGAAGAATCAGAATATAAAGAAATGCTCGCTCTGGGCGGTATGCGCCAGAAACATTTTGAAAAAAATGAAGTGATTTTGTCTGCCGGATGCACCACGCACGAGATCGGGCTGGTGCTGTCCGGAAGCGTTAATATTGAAAATCTCGACCTGTGGGGCAGCAAAAGCATTTTGAGCAACATCGGTGCCGGACAGGTTTTCGGGGAAACCTATGCATTTTTCCGCGAAACACTGATGGTCGATGCGGTTGCTGCCCAGCAGACCGATATTCTATTCTGGAATCTGGATATTCTCGTCCACACGCCGCATCCCGCAAGCACCTGGCAGCCAAAATTTATCCGGAATCTGCTACAGATCTCCCTGCGCAAAAATCTCGCGCTCTCCCAGCGGATTTTCTGTACAACCCCGAAAACGATCCGCGGGCGGCTGCTTGTCTATCTGTCAAACCAGGCGGCAAAAGCCGGCAGCAATCATTTTAAGATTCCGTTTGACCGACAGGGGCTGGCGGACTATCTGAATGTCGACCGCAGTGCGCTTTCCAAAGAGCTTGGCAAAATGCGGGACGAAGGAATTCTGACCACCCGGAAAAATGCGTTTACCCTGTACTGATTGTCTCATGAGCCGCTCCTTTATGTTTCATTTTCAAAGGCCTTTCACTAATAATACAAACGAAAAATCGGAAAGGTTACAAAAAAAGGAACCCTGTCCGGATATCTTTCCGGACAGGATTCCTTTTTATTATGTTCTCCTACTCTGCCAGCTTAAACCTGCCAACCAGATTTTTCAGTCCTTCCGACTGTGCGGAAAGCTCCTGGCTTGTTGCAGAAGTCTCTTCCGCAGCTGCGGAGTTGCTCTGTACGACACTGGAAATCTGCTCGATTCCCTGCTCGATCTGCTTTAACATATCTGCCTGCTCGGTAGAACTCTCGCTGGCGCCCTTTGCCGCATTCGCAAAATCATTCATGGATTCAAGAATCTTATTTAATGCAGCAACCGTCATTTCTGTAATCTGGTTTCCGTTTTCAATTTCCTGCAGAGATTTTTCAATCAGATCGCGAGTATTGACTGCCGCCTGTGCACTGTCACCCGCCAGTTTTCCGATCTGATCTGCCACAACCGCAAAACCTTTTCCGGCTTCCCCGGCACGTGCTGCCTCAATGGAAGCATTCAGGGACAACAGGTTGGTCTGACTTGCAATCTCCTCGATGGAACCGATGATGTTTTGGATTTCCTGTGAGGTACTGCTGATCCGCTCCATGGCATTGGTCAATGCCTGTAATTCTTCTCTGCTTTGATCTGCCTGTTCTACGGCAGTGCGTACCATCTGGTAAGCCCCGGAAGCGCTCTCTGCGCTGGATTCTGCAATTCCGCTGACACTCTCTACCGTTGCTGTCAGTTCTTCTACTGCACCTGCCTGATCGGTGGCACCTTCTGCCAAAGCCTGTGCCCCGCCTGCCAGCTGCCCGGAACCGGATGCCACCTGCTCAGATGCTTCATTAATCTGTGTCAGGGTATCACTCAGTTCATGTTTTAATTTGCTTATGGACTCATACTGCTGTCTGAAATTTCCAATATAAATCTGTGCATTATTACTGGATACATTGAAATTTCCTTCTGCCATTTCTCCCAGAAGATAACTGGTATCCTGCACAATCACCTCCAGAGTTTTGCATGCCTGCCGGAAATTACCGGCAAGTTTTCCGAGTTCGTCTGGAGATTCATAATTTATTTCCACATCAAGCTGTCCTGCTTTCAGTTTCTCAGCTGCACCTTCCAGTTCCTGAATTGGCTTTAGCATAATTCCGGTAATGGTGGTCCGGATGACAGTGGAGAAAGCCACTGCTCCTGTTCCTATGAGAATCATCAGAATAATGCTCACAATTCCCGTTACCCTGGCAGATGTATACTGACTCTTTGCCTCTGCGGATGCCACTTTTCCGATATCAACCAATATATCCTGAAGTTTCTCTGTTGCATCATTATAATCGGAATTAAACAGTGCCAGAGCTTCGTCATTTTTATTCTGCTGCGCCAGTTCCATGAGCGCTACCCGCTGTTTTTTCAGTTCTTCTATCGCATCTTTTAATTCCGCAACTTCCTTTTTATCATGAAAAGACTTCTCCAGTGTGGTAACATTTTTTCCAACCTGATCTGCATACTGCTGTGCCGAATTAAGATAACTCTGTGTGGAAGCTGTATCATCGGTTGTCATCGACCACAAAATATATTTTCCCACAAGCTGTATATCTTTACGGATTTCCATCTGCAATGTGCTGTTTGCATATGCTTCCTTGTAAAACTTATAAGTATCCACATTCATCATTACAATGGAAACAAGCGAAACAACCATAGCAACAGCAAACGTTACAATGACGGTAGTAAATGCATACTTCAACTTCATTCCTACCTTCAGTTTTCGGTAAACCTCTTCCATTTTTTTTCGTCCTTCCATTTTCTCTGTTCCTTTCTTTATTCCGCTTTAAAATACTATTTTTATCATACGCCTTTTTTCCTCCCACTGCAATGTTTCTGTCGAAAATATGCGAATTTTATCTTTTTCCACACTCAGAACTCCCCCCCCCGGTTTGTCCCCTTTGCATTCCAATAAAATGATGGTACAATGATGACATAACACAAAACACCTGTTTTACATATATTGTTGGGAATGGAAATGAAATGGAAAAAGCACAGATTCGAATAATCCGAAGCAAAAGAAAAACCGTTGCACTGGAAATCCGTCCGGATTTATCGGTTCTGGTAAGAGCTCCTTACTGGATGGCGGACTGGCAGATCCGTAAATTTGTCGATGAAAAATCAGACTGGCTGTATGCCCATCTCCGGGAAATGGAACAAAAACAAAAATTGGAAGCTGCACGCCCGAAAGCCGCACCTTTAACTCCCGGGGAATTGCAGGTGCTTGCAGATGAAGCACTGCGCATAATTCCGGAACGGGTACGGTTTTATGCCCCGGTTGTCGGCGTGACCTATGGCAGGATCACCATACGAAACCAGCGTACACGCTGGGGAAGCTGCAGTGCAAAGGGCAATCTTAACTTTAACTGCCTGCTGATGAAAGCACCGCCGGAAGTGCTGGATTACGTGGTTGTCCATGAGCTGTGCCACCGGCTGGAGATGAACCATTCACCACGCTTCTGGGCACAGGTGGAGCGTGTGCTTCCAGACTATAAGGTTTCCCGCAAATGGTTACGGGAACATGGCAATGAGCTTATGGATTTAAACCCATAAGAAGGAGATGCCTGTATTTCTGCATCTCCTTCCTGCTTTCATGTTATTTTTTACATGTAATATCGTTCTGTTCTCAATTACTTTCTATTGTATAAGTCCCCTCTTCAAAATTTACATGCAATTCGGCATATGCCCCGTCATATTCCCAGCGGATTTCCAGAGAACTCTCCTCTCCGGAGATTGTCACCTCTGCACCTTCCGAAAATGCCTTATGGGTATTCCTCATACGGATTAGCGCAAGCTGTTTTTGAACCACATCTTTTTTCAGTCCTTCCGCGATCTGATCACCGGAAAGATTTGTCCGGTTGATTTCCTTATGTCCGGATTCCCCTGCACGCTGCACCGCTTCATGGTCATTTTTTCCGGCAAACAGATCCAGATACCAGATCTGCGGTTTGCCCGGCATAAACATCTGGATGACCCTCGCCAGAAGCATTTTTTCATCCGACTCTCCCAATGCACTGTAGTACGTGGCATTTACCTGATAATACAGATTCTTTTGTCCATGTAAATTTTTGACCATGCCTCCGCGGGATACAATCCGGTCAATTAACGACTGGATCTCCTCTTTTGGAAGCAGTCCCTTTAAATCCAGAAGCGGGATGCCGTCGTGACAGCCAAGCATGTTGACCGTGGAGATCTTCTTTTCCACAATTTCCTTCGCCCATGCCGCAAGGTATGTTCCGCGCCTGTTCTCAATCGCATCAATGACCAGTCCCGGCAGGAAAAAATCGTAGGTCGCATAGCCTTTTTCCGCAAGCGTCTGGTATATTTTTTCGTCATACGCTGCGTGGATCTCCGGCAAAAGCGTAAGTCCCAAAGGTTCTGCCAGCGCATGAATCTTCTGTAAAAGTTCCCATGTCTCCGGATCATTGAGAAAGTTTTTCTTTCCCGGTGTCTTCGGCGCATAGGCAAAGGCATCCAGCCGCACGATCGCCGCTCCGTAAGAAGCTATTTTCTCCAGTGTTTCACGATAAAACTCCCACACCTTTGGCGACTGGATGTTTACATCCATCTGTCCGAGATAGTGTCTGCCATGCACTTCCTGATAAAAGGTATTCCAGTACGGCACCTTTTTCCCATCCGGAAATTCCACCATCAGGATCGGCAGCCCGGGTTTGCGGAAAAACATCTGCTTCAGGCAGCTTTCCTCCGGCTGGATATAGCCTTCCTCCGTCATGGTTCCATGCCCTTCCCAGAAGCGGTTCCAGTCGATGAAAAAATCGCGGTACGCAGAAGCCTCCCCTTTTTCCACAAGATCCTGAAACTGTGGGGACTGTGCGGAAGCATGGTTTAAAATAAAATCCAGTTTCAGGTCAATCCCCATATTCTTTAACTGGTCAAGGTCTTCCCGGTTGGCAAGCTGCTCATTCAGGTCATAGTCGATCACGGAAAATCCCCGGTCGAGATCGGAATGGTACAGGCTCGGCAGAATGTAAAAAGAAGAAAATACATCCTGCATTGCCTCAGTTTTTAGCAATGTTACAATATCTCCCAGATTTCCTCCAAGGCTGTCGGGATATGCATTGAGCATCGGTTTATGGTTCATAAACTCTTCCGTCCTTTCCCACGATTAATCCTGCATTTTTGCGCTGCACTTCAAGTTTTTCCTGTTCCAGTTCTACCACGCGGCAGATAAACGGGCTTGCGGCATTCTCATCGCGGTTTCTGCGGATGCGCCGCTCCTTTGTCTCCTCCGGGGAACTTTCCAGGAAGACGGGCAGATCCACACCATGTAAATCATCACTGCCTCCGTGTGTCCACTCCAGAAGTAATACGGATATTCCGGAAAAATCGGTTTCTTCCGATGAGATCTCGCCATCTTCCCGTCCCATATGCCGCAATGTGATCGTATCTTTTCCCTCATGAAATGCCGCAAGCACTTCATTGATCCGGTCGAAGTCAATCTCTTTCTTTGTTCCGAGATATCCACGCAGTCCGTCTTCCCCTGTCTCTTTATACACACGCATCCGTTCTTCATCGTTGCGTTTTGGAATCCGGTGTGGATAATCATCGCCAGAGAGCAGATAACAACCCGTTCCGTCATTTAAAAAGTACTGCTGCAATGCCGTTGCGAGTGTTGTTTTTCCGGAACCGGAGCCACCGTAAAGGCTGATGACCACTCGATTTTTGGCATTCCTGTCACACCATTTCTGCACTTTTTCATATAATGTTCCAGCCTCTTTCAGTTCTGTAAAAGCAAACTGATATGCCTCATATTCTCTGGTAAACGGCGGAAGCGGAATTCCCGCATGCATCAGTGCTGCACCGGAATACTGCCTGCCGCTCTGTTCTTCCAGATACACGGCATCCGGTTTTAACCCACGCAGGCGGACATAAACGGTCGCCTGATTTGCCTCTGCCATAAGACGCACTACGCTTACCAGTGCATGATCCTGTTGCTCTGAGACGGACATCCATGCCGCAATTTCATCCGTAAACGGATCCGACAGCCGCCAGTACGTTCCCTCGTTAATGAGCGTTTCATACTTCTTGTACGTTTTGATCTGCTCCCGGATCTGCTGTTTTTCCTCATCCGATAAAAGCGCCGGGTTTAATTCATAACCGAAGGTTCCCGCCATCGCCGTCACCCCACGGGTATGGAAACTTGTCACCCGTCCGGTCTGGTGATTTGGCACCGCCGAAACATGCGCCCCCATCGCGGAAACCGGATAGAAAAACGAAGTTCCGTACTGGATTCTTGTGCGGTTGATCGCATCGGTATTGTCGCTGCACCAGATCTGTGGGGAATAATAAAGCATTCCCGCGTCAAACCTGCCGCCGCCACCGCTGCATCCCTCCAGCAGAAGATCCGGATAGCGGCTGCACAGGTGTTCCAGAAAATCATAGACACCAAGCACATAATCATAGGAAAGATTTCCGGCATAAACATCTGCCATGCTGCGGTTCATATCCCACTTGACATAATCAATTTTTCCCTGATCGAGCACGGCACAGATCTGGTCAAATACACAGTCGCGCACTTCTTTTCTGGAAAAATCAAGCAGTAGCTGGTTTCTCGAGCGCACCGGCTTTTTCCCGGGAATCCGGATTGCCCAATCCGGATGCGCCCGGTACAGATCACTGTCTTCATTGACCATCTCCGGCTCAATCCAGATGCCAAATTTCACGCCCTGCTCATGCACACGGGTAATAAGATCTGCCAGACTGCCCCCCAGTTTCTTTTCGTTGACCTGCCAGTCCCCAAGGGAAGAATTGTCATCATTTCTTTTCCCGAACCAGCCGTCATCCATCACTACCATATCAATTCCAAGGGAAGCGGCTTCTTTTGCCAGATCCACAATCGTATCTCCCGTAAAATCGAAATAGGCTGCCTCCCAGCTGTTGATCAGCACCGGACGCTGCATATGGACATATTTGCTGCGGCACACATGATTTCGGATGCAGTTATGATACTGCTGTGAAAGCGCAGACAATCCATCTGCCGAATAGGATAAAATGACTTCCGGCACCGTAAAGGTTTCTCCAGCCGCGAGCGGGTAGGAAAACAGTTCTTCATTTAATCCAAGAAGCAGGCGCGTCTGGTTGAACTGGTCTTTTTCCGCCTCACAGGAGAAATTGCCGCTGTATACAAACAGCATGCCATAGCAGCTGCCTGCCGTCTCTGTTGTCCCTTTTTCTGCCAGAATCACTGCGGGATTATACTGATGGCTGGATGTTCCCCTGCGGCTGCCAAACGCAATCGTTCCATGTCCCAGCGGGGTGCGCTCCAGATTGCGCTCCATGGCATGCTTTCCATAAAACCGCAGGACATCAAAATCTCCCTGTACAAAATCCAGACAGGCTGCCGCTGCCTTTTCGATCGTAATCTGTCCGGTTCCCATATTTTTAATCCGGACACTCCTTGTAATGACATCATTTTCTTCCAGAACACCATACAGCAGATGCACTTCAACCAGTGCGTTTTCATCTGCAAGGACTATTTCCAGTGTCTGTGCTTCGTTTTCATCTGCCCAGACAGCCGGAAGTCCCTGTAACTGATACTTGCCGCCTCGGATCTCATAGCTCTTAAAAAGCAGATCCGCACTTTCCACCCCTTTTTCATTTTTGATATTCAGCGCGATATTGCGGTAATCCCCGGTGCCAAGGGACGGATATTCCTGTGGCAGCGCATCCAGCGAATAGGTGCGGTCCATGCCCGCTGCATAAGGATTTCCGGAAAATCCACGGTCTGCATAGGTTAGGACATAGTCCATGGAACTGTTTGTTTTTTCTCCGTAGTACAGATGCAGCAGATATCCCAGTGGATCAACCTGCATCTGATAGGTTGTATGCGCTGTATGCAGGGTAAATATTTTTTTATTTGGATTGTATATAATTGCCATAGAAGTCACCTCGTTTATTTTTTATCCTTTGACTGCACCGTTTGCCACACCATTCAAAATCTGTTTCTGACAGATCATATAAAAGATCAGGATCGGGATCAGTGCCAGAATATAGGAGGCAAACGCCAGATTGTAATTGGTTCCAAACTGTGTCTGGAAGTTAAGCTGTGCAAGCGGCAGCGTATTCTGTCCGGTTCCGGACATGATCACAAGCGGTGTCATAACATCGTTCCATGTTCCAAGGGCTGTCAGAATCGCAACCGTCGCATGCATCGGTTTCATCATCGGGAATACCACTCTCCAGTAAGTCGTCCAGGTACTTGCCCCATCAATATCTGCTGCTTCTTCGAGTGCTTCCGGAATATTTTTTAAATATCCACTGTAAAGCAGGACATTCATTGGCATGTAAAATACCAGATACAACAGAATGACACCCGCGCGGTTTCCAAGTCCCATATGCGCCGTCTGTTTTACCAGAGGCATCATTAAGATGGAAAATGGAACAAACATACCACTGACAATATACAGATAGATAAAACGGAAACTTTTTCTTCTTGCCATGCCCCGCCCGATCACATAGCCTGCAATCGAGTGGATCAGAATTGCCAGTACGATCGTTACCAGAGTGATCAGTAAACTGTTTCCAAGAGAACGCCAGAAATCGGTCACTTCCATTGCCTGACGGAAGTTTTCGAAACTCCATTGTTTCGGGAAAGAAAGTGCACCCGCCACATCGTTTGTCATCTCACTTGGTTTCTTAAACGCAATGATCGCTGCCATATACAGTGGAAAAAATACGGTAACCGTCCCCAAAATCAGAACAATCGTAAGTACCCGGTTTGTTTTCTGTTTTTCTTTCATCATAACTGCTCCTCCTTCTTATTCATGACTGTCATCTGGAAAAGTGAAATTGCCACAATCACAATAAAGAAAATAACTGCATTTGCACTCTGGAATCCAAACTGTCCGCCATCCATACCATTTTTATAAATCAGGAAAGAGATCGATTCGGTGCTCTGTGCCGGACCTCCCTTGGTCAAAGACATGATCTGGTCGAATACCATGAGAAAATTCTTTGTGCTCAATACCAGATTGATTGTTACAAACGGCATAACCAGTGGAAATGTTACTTTCCAGAACTGTTTCCATTTACTTGCTCCATCAAGCATACTCGCCTCGTAAACTTCCTCCGGGACGGTCTGCAGACCGGAAATATAAATAATGGTATTCATGGCAACTGCCTGCCATACACCAACAATCAGCACACCAATCCACGCATATTTTTCACTTGCAAGAATACTGTTCTGCAAAAATCCAATATGGAACACATTTCCCACAGTTGGAAGAATGTAAGTAAAAATAAAACTAAAAATATAACCGATGACAAGTCCTCCTAAAATATTCGGCACAAAATAAATACCGCGCAGTGCACTTTTAAAACGGATTGCACTGTTTAATCCAACTGCCATGATCAGACTCAGCACATTTACCAGTATCGTTCCTGCCAGTGCATATTTAAACGTAAACACATAGCTTTTTCCCACGCGGGAATCCGTAAACAGATCTGCATAGTTCCGGAACCCGACATAATCGTACGTTCCGTATCCTTTATAATTGGTAAAGCTGTAAATCACACCTTTGATCATTGGAAGTGTATTGAATGCAAAAAATAAGATCACAACCGGTATAACAACCGCCCAGAATGTTTTGTCCCTGTTTGACATTTTCTTTTTCATTGTGCATCCTCCTGTTCTTTCTGATAATCCTGTACTTTCCGAATCAGATCCCGGTTATAGCGCTTCCAGTCGGAATCAAATTTTTTCAAAAACTTTTCCTGTGCATTGTCGCTTGTATCCAGCAGGAACGTCTGGATCATGGCATCCACACTCATCTCACTCGGATAATGGTGATCCTGATAATCTGCCATGCGGTTATTTTCAATGTAAGGACGCATATCCTTAAGTGTTTCCGGAATTGCAAAATCCCCATCCTTGCAGGCAATTCCACCCTGATCATCCAGATAAATCTGAATGGTTTCATCGTCATACAGATATTTTAAAACTTCATATGCTGCTTCTTTGTTTTTGCATGCTTTCATCACAGAAAACTGTAAATCAATTCCTGAATTTAATACATTGTCTGATTCCTCATCATTTGCAGGAAATGTAAAAGAGCCGATATTCATGTCCGGGTTGACCGATTTGATCTGCGGGATCGCATAGCTTCCGATCGGATACATGGCAGATTCCCCGCGGGCAAATGCTGTACATGCATCGTTATAACCGTATGCATACGGATTTTTTTCGGCGTAATCCAAAAGCGCACGCATCTTTTCTGCTACCGGTCCATACGTATCGGAAAATGTGGTATTTCCCATATTTACCTGATTGCAGGTATCCGAATCGGTAAGTCCGACTGCCAGCGCATTCCACGGAGCCAGACAGGTCCAGGTATCTTTAAATCCCAGATACAGCGGAAGTGTTCCGCTCTGTTTTATTTCATCACACAGTGTGGTAAATTCCTGCCAGGTGGTCGGAACTTTCCAGCCATTTTCCTCAAACAGATCTTTGTTATATAAAATTCCTGCCGCGTTTGCCACATATGGAAGTGCATACGTGCCATCCTTTGGAATAAACTCCAGTTCCTTATCCATATCCAGATATGCCTGTTTTACGGTCTGGACTTCATCCAGATCGGAAATATCTTCAAACAGGTCTGCATCTAAAAAATTGGAGTAGTTGATATCTCCTCCGATTGCGATGATATCCGGATAATCCTCCCGGATAAAACGTGTCTTTAAAATGGTCATTGCTTCATTTGGAGATGAAATCGTCAAATGAATGTCATCATGTGTTTCATTGAACTGCTTTTCAATTTTTTCAAATGCCTTAACTGCTTCTGGTTTGTAGGAAACCACTTCAATCTCCGTTTTTCCATCCGCCCTTTTTTCGCTTCCGCATCCAGCAAGTCCTGTCATACACATACCTAGTGCAAGCACAGCCGCAAGACCACGGAAAATATTCCTTTTTGCCATATTCCTCTCTCCTTTTCTTAAATATATCCGCTTGCCTTTTTGATAATCTGATTATAACATACCTTTATGCGTCCTTAAATACCCATATTTTTTTAATTTTATACCTAAATGCAATATTTTGTGCTATAATAGATACTAATATCGCATTTTGGTATATACGGAGTGTTTTATGAGTAATACATTTTTTAATATTTTTCCAAATGAAAATTTTATTGATCTGTGCATGTATCAGTTTGGATACGAACAGTGTGATCCCGGTCATTCTTTCGGACCTGCAACACGCAACCACTATCTGTTTCACTATGTTCTTTCCGGAACCGGAACGCTTATGGCAGACAATGCAAAAGGGGATACACAGACCTATTCCGTAAAAAGCGGACAGGGATTTATGATTTTCCCGGGGCAGATCAATACTTACATTGCCGATGAACAGCTTCCATGGGAATATATGTGGATCGAATTTGACGGCCTACGTGTAAAAGAGGCTTTAAGTGTCACAGATTTGTGCAAAGACGCGCCCGTTTATCATTCCCATTCCAAAGAATTACGGAAAAAACTTGCCGATGAAATGCTTTATATCGTCAATCATCCGCAGGAATCCTCCTTCCATCTGATCGGGCATCTGTATCTGTTTTTGGATTATCTACTGCAGTCGGCAAAGTCAGCAACGCTGATCTCCAGTGGGCGCATGAGTGACTATTATATAAAAGAAGCGATCAATTATATGGAACAGAATTTTCAGAATACTATTTCGATTGAAGATATCGCTGCGGTATGTGGCATCAACCGGAGTTATTTCGGAAAAATCTTCCGCAACTCGACCGGTCGCTCCCCACAGGAATTTCTTATGAACTACCGCATGGTAAAGGCTACGGAATTATTAAAGCTGACTTCCTTATCCATTGCAGATGTCGGCTCTGCTGTCGGATACGAAAATCAGCTTCATTTTTCCCGTGCATTTAAAAATATTTATGGTGTTTCTCCGCGGGAATGGAGAAAACAGAACAAATAGCTTATGCTTCCTGCTTCTTTGCAGTAAACAGTTTCTTCAGACAGCTGAATGCAACCAGCACACCGAGAACCATCAGAAGAATAGCCACGATAAACTGCAGACCGTCTACCAGGAAAGTTGCCTGACCACCGGCAATATTGGAAACCAGTGCAATGGTCTTCTGGATCAGTGCGGTAAACGTAACTGCCAGCATAACAAACATCGGTATGTAAAGTGTCCAGCCGGTTCTTCCGGTTGTCTTTAAGAATACCGCAAGTGCAATCAGTACAAGTGCTGCAAGCAGCTGGTTCGCAGAACCAAACAGTGGCCAGATATTATTGTATCCGCCAAGAGTCAGTAAATAACCAAAGAATAAGGTAATAATTGTTGCAAAATATTTATTGGTCAGAACTTTCTGCCAGCCCGGCATCTTGGAAGTGTCAGTAGTATCCCCGTAAAACAGCTCCTGAAACGACATACGTCCGATCCGTGCAACAGAATCGAGAGAGGTCAGTGCCAGTGCAGATACACACATCGTCATAAATACGGTAGCAACCTGTACCGGAATACCGAATTTTTCGAAAAATCCTGCAACACCAGCAGAGAAAATAGAAAACGGAGTACCCTCCGGCTTTGTTCCGTTTACGGCAACCGCACCAACAACAACCAGTGCAATGACTCCGAGCAGTGACTCTACCACCATGGCACCATAACCGACCATCGGCATATCTTTCTCATTACTGATGGTCTTTGATGATGTTCCGGAAGAAACCAGACTGTGGAATCCGGATACCGCACCACAGGCAATCGTTACAAATAAGGTAGGGAACAGATAACTGCCATCTACATTAAATCCGCTAAATGCATTCAGCTTCATAGTCGGATGCTCTGCAATGACACCGACAACCGCACCAATGATCATGCCCAGCAACATGAAAGTGGTCATGTAATCACGCGGCTCCATGAGCAGCCACATCGGCATGACAGAGGCAAGGAACAGATATGCCATAACAATATAGATCCAGGTACTCTTTGTCGCATACATTGGAAGTTTCATACCAATGATAAACATGACAACCAACAGGGCAATGGCAACCACTGCGCGAACCCACTCTTTCATTTTCCCGACCTTTTTCTGAATCAGGCCAAAGATGATGGCAACAACGATAAACAACATGGAAATGGATGCTGCTGCGGAATTCGCATAGCCTGTTGCCTTTGTCATCCCTTCCACACCTTTTCCGACAAACGTTCCGGCAACCATATCGGTAAAAGCTGCCATAACCAGAAGTGTAAACAGCCAGCAGAACAGCATAAATAATTTCCGTCCGGTTCTTCCGATGTATTTCTCGATGATCATTCCCATCGATTTTCCTTCATTTTTAACGGAAGCATACAGTGCTCCGAAATCCTGTACCGCTCCGAAGAACAGACCTCCGATTAAAAGCCACAGCAGTACCGGAACCCAGCCGAATACCGATGCTAAAATCGGTCCGGTGACAGGTCCTGCACCTGCGATCGAAGAAAACTGATGAGCAAATACCGTCATTTTGGAAGACGGAACGTAATCCTGTCCATCCTCATGTGTGTAAGCAGGGGTTTTTGCCTTTGGATCAAGCCCCCATTTGTTGGCAAGCCAGCGTCCGTAAAACAGATAACCGGCACCCAGTACGACAATTGCAATTAATACAATTACTAAACCATTCATTGTTTTTTCGCCTGTTGGCGACTCCCTTCTTAAATATTTGCAAAGAGACAGGAACAAGAATTTAAAAAGCCTCCGTCCCATATACCTGTTACAGTATATAAAGACGAAGGCTTATTTTATGCTTCCGCGTTACCACTTTATTTGCCGTATCAAACGACCGCTCACTCTCATCTCAACAGACTCCCCTCTGCAGAAATAAGGTTCCTGATAACGGTAGAATACCGGTGAAGCTTACTGTCCTGACGGAATTCAGCCCACAGCTCACAGAGGATGGTCACCATATCTGTCTGTTGTCTCGCACCGCCCGACAACTCTCTGGAAAAAAGTATATTGTGATCGTATTCTGTTCTATGCATTTGCTCTATGACTCTTCGTTAACAAAAAACATAGCACTTGATTCGACAATTGTCAATACACCTTTCAACTATTTTCTCTTTTTTCTTGCAAGAACGACACTTTGGATCACCAGGAACAGACAAAGCATTGCTGCAATTGTGATGCCTGTCCACCATGCCTGATCCAGTCCGGCGGAGGAAACAATATTCTGAATCGTACTGAGGGAGAGTACACCGAAGAATGTTCCAATGATGTTTCCGACACCGCCGGTCAGGAGTGTTCCACCAATAATGGATGATGCAATCGCGTTCATTTCCATCCCGCTTGCATGTGTTGCCGCACCGGAACCGACATGCAGGAAATATACATAGCCTGCAATACCGGCGAGCAGCCCACTCAGCAGATGCGCAAGAAAACGTGTCTTTTTAACGTTAATTCCAAGCATAAGAGCACTCTGGCGGTTACCTCCAACCGCATAAAACGAACGGCCAAGCTTCGTCCAGCGAAGCATGACAAACATAATCACAACGATCAGGATTGCCACAATCACACCGATTTCCACATATGCATTCACATATTTGCCAATACGGTTGACAGATCCCATTCCCGGAACAATTACACGGGTATCTTTCAATTTCACAAATGCCTCATTTTGTACATTGAACGGATCTGTATGTACGATAGAAGTCATACCTCTTGCAAAGAACATACCTGCAAGTGTTACGATAAATGGCTGAATATCCAGATACGCTACCAAAAATCCCTGTACCAGCCCAAATCCAAGACCAATGGCAAGTGCAATCAGGAGAGATACAAACACATTTCCGCCCTTGAAATCCAGATATACCGCGCAGCACATACTTACAAGTGCAACGACACCGCCGACTGAAATATCAATGCTTCCGGTAATCATAACCAGACTAAGTCCGCATGCTGTAATGATCAATGCGCCATTGGCGTTTAAAATATTAAAAAATGTCTGTGGTTTTAAAAATCCGCCGCCCTCAAAAATCATCGCGCCGATATACATCAGGAAAAATACAACGATGGTGATTGTCAAAAGCAGGTTGGCATCGGAAAGTGATACCTTTTTTAAGGATTTTGATTTCATATTAGCCTACCTCCTTTGCATTTCTTACTTTCATCTTCTGTGAAAAAGATGCAAATTTTTCCCGTACCACCGGAGCACTGATGACAACTAGGATAATAACAACAATTGCCTTATAAGCAGAGATTGCTTCGGATTTTACGTTGAACTTATACAGTGTTGTGGTTAAAAACTGAATGACATATGCACCCAGAATAGATGCCGGCAGATTAAATTTGCCACCGCTTAATGAATTTCCTCCAAGTGCTACTGCAAGGATCGCATCCATCTCAATATCTTTTGCAATAACAGAATAGTTAATTGTGGAAATACGACTTACTTTGATCAGTGCTGCCACTGCCACACAAAGTCCTAAAATAACAAAGCTCAAAAACTTGATAAATGCCGGATTTAATCCGTTTAATCGTGAAGAACTCTCATTAATACCGACTGCCTGCGTATACAAACCAAGGCTTGTAAATTTCATAACCAGTCCCATAACGATCATACATGCTACCGCAATAAAAAACGGAGTCGGAATTGGAATTCCCGGAATAAAGCCACCAAAGTATCCAAACGACGGATCACTGATTACCGGAAGTTCGTTATTGTTGATCCATGCTGCAATGGAACGCCCTGCAGTATAAAGAATCAGGGTTGCTACCATCGGCTGAATCTTAAATCCGGCAACGAGGATACCATTAAATGCACCAAAGAGCATAGCTACCACGCAGCTTACGAGAAAGGCTACAATGATTGGAGCCTGCAGATGATCCGGACGGGAATTTGTGCCGCAAAGTACACGAAGGATAACCGAACCGGCAATCGCGATACCTGCACCAACAGAAATATCCTGTCCTCCGGAAGCTGCTGTAACTAACGTCATACCAATTGCCAGAATGGCAAGTTCTGAGCCGTAGTCCAAAATTGTGATCAGATAACCGGATAATACATGATTTCCGGCGCTGTTTACGTCCAGTGTTATTTTATAGAACGATGGATCGGCGATCAGATTAAATACCGCCAGCAGCACCAGGGCCACGATCGGAATCAGAATCTGCTTTCCGCTGAACATATCCATAAAGTTCTTTTTTTGTAATGTTCTTGTTTTAGCCATTCTTTTTTTCACCTCCGGCAATGGTATCCATAATCTTGCTCTGCGTTAAGTCTTCACCTGAGATTTCGCCTACTTTCCTGCGATCGCGCATAACGATCAGACGGGAGCAGGTACGCAGCATTTCATCTGTTTCCGAAGAAATAAAGGTCACACTCATACCCTCGGATGCAAGCTTTAACACCAGCTTTTGAATTTCAATTTTTGTTCCGATATCAATGCCTCGCGTTGGCTCATCCAGGATCAGATATTCCGGATGTGTCAGAAGCCAGCGGGCAAGAATTACTTTCTGCTGATTTCCACCAGAGAGAGATTTAATCGGTGTATCCGCCGATGCCGTCTTGATTTCCAGCAGCTTGATATATTCGTCCGCAAATTTGTTTGCCTGCGCTTTGCTGAACGGACGGAAGAAACCGCGCAGCACCTGTGCTGCAAGAATGATATTATCGCGGACGGAGAGGTCTCCAACGATACCATCCACCTTTCGGTCTTCCGGCAGATAAGCAATTCCGTTTTTCATAGCATCTATAGGTTTTGTAATTCTGATTTCTTTTCCGTTCTTTTTGATCTTTCCACCAATGATACGGTCCGCACCAAAAATTGCACGCACACACTCACTTCGTCCAGATCCCAGCAGACCGGTAAATCCATTGACTTCTCCTTTTCTTATATAGAAATCAAATGGTTTGATGCCTGCGTTACTCTGCAACTGTTCCACTTCAAATACCGGTGGAACATTTTCATCCGCATGATATACCTGCGTCTCATCTTTGATCTGCGCCTCATCGTCCAGCTCTTTGCCCAGCATCTTTGCTACAAGCTGCACACGTGGAAGTTTTTCAATCTCGTATTCTCCCACCAGTTTGCCGTCCCGAAGCACGGTGATACGGTCACATACCTCATATACCTGATCCAGAAAGTGTGTAACAAAGATGATTCCTACACCTCTGGCTCTTAAGTCTTTCATTAACCCAAACAGCTTCTGCACTTCTTTATCGTCAAGAGAAGACGTCGGCTCGTCAAGGATAAGCACCTTACAATCCATGTCTACAGCCCTGGCAATGGCTACCATCTGCTGGATTGCAATGGAACAGTTTGCCAGCTGCTGTGTTGCTTTTGCCGGAATATCGAGTGATTGCAGAATTCTGTCTGCATCGGCGTTCATTTTTTTCCAGTTCTGCATTCTTCCTTTTGTTCGTCCGATAAACATGTTTTCTGCTACCGACAGATTCGGGCAAAGCGTAATTTCCTGATACACGGTACTGATTCCAAGATTCTGTGCATCCTGCGGCGAATGAATTGCCACTGCTTTGTCATTTCCTTTGAGGAAAATTTCTCCCTCATCTTTTTCATATACGCCGGTCAGCACCTTAATCAATGTAGATTTTCCCGCGCCGTTTTCACCCATCAGCGCGTGAATTTCTCCTTCACGCAGGGAGAAATCAACCGCCTGCAATGCCTTTACCCCTGTAAAGTTTTTGTGGATATTTTTCATTTGTAATACAACATTTTCTTTCACCAGCTTATTCACCCCTTGCTTTTTTGGTTAGAAAACGCGGCGCTGCGTTTTCCTCATACGCGGCGCCGCGCCAAATGTTTCCTGTTTTGTTTAGATACCGTATTTATTTACATCATCCTCTGTGATGGTTGTTGCATCAAAACCTTTCTCATCCATGATGATGGTCTTCTCTGTGATTTCCTCGTTGTTCTGTAATTTCTGGATAACATCGGCAATGTAAGAAGCCTGGAATGGATTACACTGTCCATCATAGTTCCAGTTCTGATCTAACAGTTCCTGTAATGCCCACTTGTTGCAGTCAAATCCCATAACGATAACGTCTTTGCCAACACCGTGAGAAATATTTGCTTTGTCAAGAGCGGCAACAGCACCCTTTGCCATATCATCGTTCTCTGCATAGATAACGTTGAATTTCTCTCCACTGTCGATAACGGACTGTACGATCTGCTGTGCTTTTTCTGCATTCCACTCTGCAGTCTGCTCATTTACAATGTTCCATCCTTCAGCTGCTGCTGTATCTGTTAATGCTCCAGATCTTCCTTTCTGTGCTGCAGATCCCATAACACCCTGAATGTGAATGATGTTATACTCATCAAGATTCTGTGCCTTTAACCAGTCACATGCAGTCTGTCCTTCTTTATCCATATCAGATACGATTGATGCTGCATACAGGCTTTCATCTGCATCGATAACACGGTCAAAAAGAATTACCTGTGTTCCTGCATCCTGTGCATCCTTTAATACGGAATCCCATCCGGATGTGTCTGCTGCGGAAAGAAGTAAGTAATCCACACCATCCTGAATGAATTTCTGTGCTGCTGTAATCTGTTCATCGTTCTTTAAGCTGTATGCAAATGATGCATCGTAACCGTTTTCTTTTGTAAACATGTTCTTCATGTCTTTATCGTTTGCGGTACGATATCCGGACTCGTTTGGATCATTGTTAATGATTCCGACCTTAATCAGATCTCCGCTCGAACCACTACCGGCTGCTGATGTATCTCCGGCTCCGTCCTTTGTATCGGTGGCCCCGCAGGCTGCCAGTCCAAGTACCATCATTGTTGCTGTCAACATTGCTAAGATTCTTTTTTTCATACCCTTTTACCTCCCAATATGAAATCTTTTGTTTGCTTGTGCATTTACTATACCATCCGTATTTTTCTGTTTCAATGTGATTTATGCCTGTTTTAAACGGTTTGTAATATGTTTACAATACATATTTTATATGATATCATCTAAAAAGAATACAAATTTATTTTTATGTGGAAAGATCTTTGATTTAAGGTGGAAAATCTTTTGATTTTATGGTATTTTCTGTAATTTCTGATGAGATTCTGTCTGAAATCTTATTGGTGAAAACGATAAATTTCTCTGGAAAAGTGGATTGTTTTTGAAAAAGGTAGAATTTTCTTTGATAAAAAAATTAATTACACGCCTGTTTCCACCAAAGAAAGGAAAAATTTTATGGCAATCAAATATAAATGGCTGGCAGGACGCCTGCGCGAACAATTACCGGATTATACAGCCAATGGAATTCACCGGCTTCCAACCGAAGCTGCCATCAGCCAGCGCTATAAAGTGAGCCGCCAGACCGTGCGGCAGGCACTGTCCGTTCTGGAACAGGAGGGATTAATCGAAAAAAGGCAGGGAAGCGGATCCTATATCACGGGACGCAGCCGCGGAGAGGACCGGATCGACCTTCTGCTCTCCAGTGACTCTGCTTATTTGTATCCGATGCTTTTGCATGACATCAAAATAACACTTGCGGCACAGGGCTTTTCCACGACTGTACACATCACGGAAAACACCTTTTCCACAGAACATGCTCTTTTACAGAAGATTCTCCACCAGCCGCCGCGCGCCCTGCTTGTGGAAGGTGTAAAAACCGCGCGCACGAACCCGAATCTGGATCTGTACCGTAAACTGCAGAAAAAAAAATGCCCTGTTCTCTTTTTACAGGAATCCTATCCGGAACTGACCAATTGCCCATGCGTCACCATGGATGACTTTGGCGGTGGCATTTTGCTCACCCGGCATCTGCTCGCCACCGGCCATACCCGCATCGGTGCAATCTTTCCTGCGGATATGCGTTCCGGACTTTTGCGCTGCCAGGGGATGCTGCATGCCCTGCGGGACACAGGTGCACTTCCGGAAGATTCCCTGATATGCTGGTATTTTTCCGATGATCCGGACTATGGCATACAAAAAGCGATGCAGAAACTCATTTCTTCCTGCACCGCTATTGTCTGTTATAATGATACCATTGCCTATGCACTTTGCCGTGCTGTCTCAGACCTGCCACAGCCACCGGAGATTACGGTTGCCTCCTTTGACCACAGCTACCTGTGCCACTTTGGACACACAGAGTTTCTCTCCCTGACCCCGGCCGAAGCGCCTGGCAGCCGCGCCGCCGGGGTTCTCCTCCACCAGCTGCAGGGGATTTTAGTCTCTTCCACAGAAATTCCCTGGAAACTTTAAATACCGCTGCGGTATTCACGCGGACTGCACCCCTGCGTCTTTTTAAATACAAAACTGAAATAATGAGGATCTTTGTACCCCACCTGTGCGGCAATTTCCGATGTCGGAAGTTCCGTACTTTTCAGTAGCTTTTTTGCCTTTTCCATACGTTTTTCCGAAATATATTCGGTAAATGTCTTCTGCATATTCTGACTGAAGACAGAACTTAAATAATTAGCGCCCACCTGTACCTCGCACGCAACGGTACCCAGCGATAAATTCTCACTCGTGTAATGCTCATCAATATAAGCAAGTGCTTTTTTTAACGTTTTACTGCTCAGATTGGTGTTCTGTTCATCACGCAGATCGATTGCCGTCTGTAAAATACTCAGGAAATATTCAAATACCTCGTCCTGCTGCACATGCACATTGGTTCCGTATTTGCCGATATGCGCCAGAAATTCTTCTTTTGTCACACCGTTTCGCTCCATAAACGCAATCGCCGTAAACCGGATATTAAGCACAACATAGTCACGGAATATCACGGAATGTATTACCTCGGATATGCTCTGCAGATAAGACTCTACAAAGTTGTATACTTCTTTGCTGCTTCCTTTTGCCAGAAATTCCGAGATAATTTCCGGTGACATTTTTGTCGCATCTACTTCCGCAATCCGCGTGTCATCCTGCGCCGGCAGATAACTTTTTAATGTCTCTTCCGAAAGTACATGCATTTGCGGATACAAAAAACGATATGCACCATAATGATTTACACGATCATAACACTCTTTCAGCATCGACAGCCGTTCCACAGGCGTTCCCACAACAACATACCAGTCTGCATTGGCGTTTTGTGACTCGCAGTTCATCTGGATCTGTGCAATCGCCCGCTGTGTATAATCTTCCATTTCCTCCGCATCGCATTTGACTAAAACCCCATAACAGTTGACGTTCCAGCGAAACAGGATATATTGCGGAAAACGCAGAAAATACTGCAGAATTTCTTCCTGCAGGTGCACAAAAGTATTCATCTCCCGCTCGGAACCATTCTCTTTTTCCTGCTGCACGTACAAAAACAGCAGATTGTAACACGATGCTGACAGATCCAGCGACCATTTGGCAGCTTCATCATAAATTTCTGTTACACAAAGCTCGCCTTCTAACACCTGCTCAAAGAAATGCCTTATGGAAAACTGCTCATATTCGTGCATTTCGTTTGCCAGTTTGCTCTGAAAATCTTCCTGCTCCTGCTCTGCCTCGATTTTTTCTTTTAATTCCTGCAGCACCTTGCGCAGACTCATTCTCGTAACCGGTTTCAGGATATACTGATCCACGCCAATGGAAATTGCTTCTCTCGCATATTCAAAATCATCATAACCGCTGATAATGAGTATCTTTGTCTTCGGGAATTCCTCCCGCACAATCCGGCTGAGTGACAGCCCGTCCATAAACGGCATCTTAATATCGGTAATCAGTACATCCGGACGTGTCTTTCGAATCAGCGGCAGTGCAACTTCACCGTCTGCTGCCTCCCCGACAAACCGATACCCATACTGTTCCCAGGGAATCCGGTCCCGCAGCCCCTCACGGATAACGGTCTCATCTTCCACCAAAAATACTTTTAACATTTGTTTTATCCCCTTTAATACACTCTGTCTCCCAAAACAGAAAGCACATTTTTTTGTGTATACACTTTTTCTTCTACATAATTAATTTTGTCTACCGACTCACCGTCTTCCAGCCGGTTGATAATTTCCTGTATGTATGTTCCCTGTAACGGATTACATTCAATATCCACATTGATCACGCCGGACTTTACTTTTTCAAGTGCACTCCTCGTTCCGTCAAAAGAAATCAGCGTAATATCGCCTCCCGTCCCGGTCGTCTTTCCGGCCGCACGAATTGCCTCGATTGCACCAAACGTCATATCATCATTCTGCGATACAACCACATCAATATCTTTATATTTCTGCAGATATTTTTCCATCACTTCTCTGCCTTTTGCCGTGGTAAAATCAGCATCATCGGAATCCAGAATTTCCCAGTTCGGATGCGTCTTTGCAATCTCTGCAAACCCTTTTGTGCGCCCTAACGTTGCAGATGCATTGGAAGTCCCTCGCAGTACCACGATATGTACCGTTTCCTTTTGATCAAATTTCTTCCCCTTCAGGTCTTCCTCCAGCCAGCGCGCGGCATTTCTTCCTTCTTCCGTAAAATCGGAACCGACCCACGCCGTATACAGCGATGGATCACAGCTGACATTCCGATCCATGACAATCACCGGAATATCAGCCTCTTTTGCTTCCTGCAGCACGGTTTCCCAGCCATCCTCCACAATGGGTGAAAAGACAATATAATCCACACGCTGCGAAATATAACTGCGAATTGCTTTAATCTGGTTTTCCTGTTTTTGCCTGGCATTGTTAAACAGTAAAAAATAACCGTTTTCTTTGCACAGTGCCTGTTGGATGGATGCCGAATTTGCGGTACGCCACATGGACTCGCTGCCAAGCTGTGACACCCCTACCACAATTTGATTCTGACTGGGAATCTCCTGCTCTGCCGTACTTTGAATATCTATCGTTTTTCCACAACCTGCCAGAAAAAGCACCAGCATCAAACACCCGATGACCGGTATCCATCTGCCTTTCTTTTTCATGTCATCGCCTCCCCTGTTATGTTGTGCACCGCCGGAATCACGATCGTCACCTGCGTCCCTTCCCCCGGTCTGGATGCAATCTTTACCCCATATTCCGCGCCAAAATACATGTGCAGGCGTTCATTGACGTTTGCGAGTCCAAAGCCACGATCCGTCTGTTTGCATGGCTTTTCAATCTCTTTTTGCAAATCCTGCAGATCGGCTTCCTCCATCCCCACGCCGTCATCTGTCACCGTCAGTATCAGCAGATCCTGTTTCTTTTCTCCACGGATACAGATCTGTCCTTTGGAGCGCTTGCATTTGATCCCATGATACAGTGCATTTTCTACGATTGGCTGCAATGTCATTTTAGGAATCTGATAGTCATAGAGCTCCGGATCTATTAAAATATGATATTCCATAATATCATGGTAACGGATCTCCTGAATCTGCAAATAACTCCTGACATGCTGCTCTTCCATGCGGATACTGATAAATTCCTGACCATGACTGAGTACAAGTCTGAAAAAATCAGACAGGGTAACAACCATTTCCGTTGCCTGTTCTGTCTCGTTACACTCAATCAGCCACACAATCGTATCCAGTGTGTTGTATAGAAAATGGGGATTAATCTGCTCCTGCAGCAGACGTAAATCTGCCTTCCGCATTTTCTGTTCATCCTCACGCACCTTATTCACCAGAATCTGTATATTTTCCGCCATATCGTTAAATCCGTGTGCAAGCACCGCCACTTCATCGTGCGATTTTACGTGTGTCCGCACAGCAAAATTTCCCTCCGAAATCTCTCCGGTCGCATTGTAAAGCTGTCTCAGCGGGCGTAATATTCCGGACGTAACAAAAAAACCTGCGCCTCCGACAACAATCCCCAGTGCCGCAAGAACTACAGCAAACACAATAACAAATGTGTGGATCTGCTGGTTTAAGGTGTTTGTCACAGCCTCCATGTAATTTGTCTGATAATAAATATAGTACTGAATGTCCTCCTGAATCAGTTCTGTCAGGATATAGATATTGTCATCCAGCTGCCGGATGTTCTCATCGTAGCGATCACCCTTTTTGACATTTTCTGCAATATCATCCACACGGTTTTTGAGTGTATCTACATTGCGCAGCAGACTATCCAGCCACATACGGCTTTCATAATCACTCGTCACATCCCGCAAACCGGTACAGCTCTTCTTCAGGTTCCGGATAAGCACATACGGGTCTTTAAGCGTCTCATCATTTGCAATATTGTCCATCGAAACATATCCCACAACGACTTTGTAAAGACTTTCATCCATCTGTTCTTTGAATTGAATATTGTAGGTGTTTGCAATGGTAAGATGATCCACAATCTCATGATATGTCTGGTTGTAATTAGCTATGGAAATTAACAGATATACTGCAATCAGCAGAAATGGCAGCATTGATGCAGACAGCAATAACAGCAGCTTGCTCCGAATGGAAAACGCTACCTTCTTCGTTCTTCTTTTCTTTTTCATACCCTACCTTTATTTTGATATACCTCTCCCTGTCTCCTTGTTGATTATATACCCAATTATGCAAAAGGTCAAAACCCGTCTGCCTGGCTATTGACTTTTGTTTTTGCCCGGGATTATAATCGTGTTTGCCAGTAAACAGGATAAAAAGAAGGTTTTATAACTATGAAAATAAAGCAGAAAAATACAATTGATATGACCCACGGAACACTGTGGAATAAATTACTGCTTTTTGCTCTGCCTCTGGCTGCCAGCAGCATCTTACAGCAATTATTTAATTCTGTGGATACCGCAGTGGTCGGCCGTTTTGCAAGCAGCCGTGCATTGGCGGCCGTGGGAAGCAACAGTTCGCTCATCGCACTGATGATTAATCTGTTCATCGGAATTTCGCTCGGTTCCAACGTAATTATTTCCCGCTACATCGGACAGAAAACCGAAGAACATGTAAAAGCGGCAATTCACACCGCCATCGTTGTCGCTTTATGCAGCGGCATTTTCGTGCTTGTACTGGGGCAGTTCATTGCCAGACCGGTACTGACACTGATGGGAACTCCAAAAGATGTTATCAATCTGGCAGTTTTATATCTGCGGATCTATTTTCTCGGCATGCCATTTATCATGCTTTATGATTTTAGTTCCTCAATCCTGCGCAGCATCGGTGACAGCCGCCGCCCACTGTATGCCCTGATTGCTGCCGGAATCATCAATACCGGACTGAACCTGATTCTTGTCATTGTATTTCATCTGGGAGTATCCGGTGTCGCAATTGCCACCGTTGTTTCTAATATTGTAAGTTCCGGTATTCTGTTTTATATTTTACTGCATGAACAGGAACCAATCCGTGTCAGCCTCTCTGGCTTGTCCATTGACTGGGGCGAACTGAAAAAAATCCTGATCATTGGTGTTCCTGCCGGTCTGCAGGGCATGGTCTTTTCCCTTGCCAACGTCTGCATCCAGAGCATGATTAACAGTTTTGGATCAAACGCTATCGCAGGATCTGCAGCTGCACTGAACTTTGAATTTTTTGCGTATTTTATGGTAAACGCATTTGCCCAGTGAAAATTGCAAAGTTTAATTCTACCATCCATTTATACAGTGGAATTCTCTTCTGCACAAGTGGAGTTTAATCTTTCATATCATAAATGGTATGCTCATGTTGGCTTTCTGACAGCAGTAGAAGGAGAACTAGCATGAGCAAATATATTCCCGGTAATCAAAAACATCTTACTCTCGAAGATCGCAAATACATTGAAAAATCCCTAAACGCTGGCTGTTCTTTTAAGGACATTGCAAGATATCTTTGTAAAGATCCAACAACAATCTCAAAAGAAATTAGGCTGCACAGGCTCAGCGACTGGTATCACAAAGGCTGTTTTAACAATGCACATAACTTTTGCGTCCACAGATATCATTGCAAAAAAGTCAATGCCTGTGGCAAGATCATTCTCTGCGGTGTCAAATGTACCACCTGTCCAACCTGCAACCAGACATGTCCGGACTTTTTCAAAGAACGATGTAACCGACTCGATAAAGCACCTTATGTGTGTAATGGTTGTCCAAAAGCAATCAATCACTGCACGATTGCCCACAAATACCGCTATGATGCTATTTTTGCTGACCGCAAATACAAAGAATGTCTCTCACAGTCCAGGGCCGGTATAAACATGACCAGACACGAACTGCATCAGAAAGATATGGTCATCACGCCCCTGATTTTTCAGGGCCAGTCTCCATATCAGATTATAACGAATCATCCAGAACTCGATATGTCCGTGAGAACTCTGTATTCTTACCTTGATAAAGGAATCCTGTCCGCAAGAAACATCGATCTGAAACGTCAGGTAAAATTCAAACCCCGCAAAGTACACAAGACCCAGATCAAAGACAGATCCGTTTTTATCAGACGTATGTTTTCTGATTTTCAAGCCCTTGAACTTGACCATTTTGCTGAAATGGATACCGTTCACTCATCACAGGACTCAAAGCGTGTCATCCTGACATTCTTCTTAACCCGTGAAAAACTGTTTCTTGCATTCATTATGAACAGATGCACCAAAGGTGCCGTAAAACTTGTTTTTAACAAGTTGGAACACCAGCTTGGCACATATGATTTTTTAACCTTATTCAACACGATTCTTACGGATCGCGGATCCGAATTCGGGGATCCGGAGTCTCTCGAAAACGGCATTAATGGCATTATGCGGTCAAGCATCTATTACTGTGATCCGATGAGAAGCGGTCAAAAAGGCGGCATCGAACAGGCACATACCATGCTTCGAATGATTCTTCCTAAAAAGACCAGCTTTGAATATCTCACCCAGTGGGATTTAAGAGCTATCGTAGACCACATAAATTCAACCCCAAGAGAAAGCCTTGGTGGTCGAACACCGTATGATGTAGCACTTGAAAACTATGGTATAGACATCTTAAAAGCACTTCAGCTTAGGCCGATTCCACCCGATGAGGTCAATCTGACGCCTAAGCTGATACGCTTTAACCACTAACTTAGCATAAAAATCTGCTGTCAGGCTGGAACTTAACAATTCACATTTTTTGAATGCGGCCTGTGGAATTTAGTTTCGCACAGAAACTATCCAGAGGCTTGTTTGCCATGCCTGAAAGTAAGATGTTTTATGGAAAGTTAATCTAATTATAGCAGTTTTATAAGGATTTAGCCTCCCACAATTCTAAAAAATCAAAGAATTTTAAAGCGTGGTGGAATTTACCCCTGCACTGGAATTTACTTTTTCAAGTCAGCCGCATTTGCCCAGACTACCGTAACTTTTACGAGCCAGAATTACGGTGCCGGGGATTTTCAGCGGTGCAAAAAAGTATACCGTCTCTGCATGATTTTTTCCGTGATATTCTGCGGCCTGTTATCCAGTGTTTTTGTACTCGGCCGGGACTTTTTCATTCGCCTGTACACAACCGATCCGAATGTCCTGACTTTTGCCGTACAGCGCCTTCTGATCGTCACCACACTGGAACTTCTGACCTCCACTTACGAGATCAGCGGCGGTGCCATGCGTGGCTTTGGCCATTCCCTGACACCGGCTCTGATCACCGTGGTCGGCTCCTGCGTGTTGCGCCTCATCTGGATCAACACCGTCTGCCGTGCCGTACATGAATTCTGGGTTGTTATGATTATCTATCCGATCTCCTGGGTACTGACCGGTACGGCTATGATCACGGCATATCTGCTTCTGCGGCGGAAACTGATGCGTTAAGCATCGGAACGGGCAAATGCATTCTTCATCTGTCCACACAGTTCAAACAGAACTTTATCGAGTGTATCGGCGGCTTCTTTTTTTACCATATCTGCCACCGCATTGTTTGCTTCTGTCTTAAGTGCCATGCGCTTTCCTGCGTCGGTTTCTTTTTCCAGCAGTTTATCATAATGATTGATAATCTCATGTCCTTTAGACAGCACTTTCTCCTGATACCGCTCGACATGGAACACCGATTTCTTATAAGAGGCATCTGCCATCGCACCAATCATCCGGCTTACCCAGTAAAAATTATCCGTAGAAACTTCTGCTGTCGTATTTGCCACATATTCCGGAGTTTTCTCCACCTGTGCATAAAACGGCACCATGGCATTAAAGGCATTGGAACCATACGCAACCCATTCCAGTACATTGGCATCCTCTCCATGCTCCGGGCGGATATGTACCAGACCAACAAAATCATTGCGGTTGATACCGATGGAACGATACATGCCGCGCTGCCCCGGATCTCCATACGCTCCATATGGATCGTAAGGTGTTCCCTGATAATGCGAAGAAAGCACATATTTCACATCTTCCACCGTAATCTTGCGCTCCGGTACCAGTGTCCATGGCAGATCATCGGACTCCGGTGTAAAATCCGCATCCGGTCCATCCCAGTTGTATGTGTGTGGATTCAGGCAGCGCAGCATATACCACGCACGCGGTGTATTGTACACATGATCTGCATCGTCATGGCTGCCAAAAGCTTCGCGCGGATTCAGAGTGCCATCCATGGAAAGATTCAGGTGATGATCCGAAATAAACTCCCGCATATCTGCGGAACACATATGATTTTCCTGCATGGTAAATGCATCATCCAGATCAAATGCATCAATTCCAAGCTGATTTGGCATAACCACATACGCATCATCCGGCACACGGCGTGCAATCCAGTGATGTCCGCCAATGGTCTCCATCCACCAGATTTCATTCTGATCGGAAAAGGCAATTCCATTCATTTCATAAGTTCCATAGGTTTCCAGAAGTTCTCCCAGCCGCTGAACACCCTCTCTTGCATTGTGGATATAAGGAAGTACTAACGATACAATATCTTCCTCTCCAATGCCGTTTTCCACCAGCGGATCTGCACCGAGTACACGTGGATTGGATGTGATTGTCTCGGTTGCCGTCATTCCGGTCCGTGCTTCATTGACTCCGCATGCACCCCAGATTCCTTTCCCTTCCACTGCATTTGGCATAGCCGTATAGCGAAGCGGATTTTCTGGAAGCGGAATTTCTACAGAAGAAAGTACCGCTTTGTATACACGTGGCTGCTCCTTTGGCTGCACTACGATCATTTTCTTTGGCGTAAAGTGATCGTTTCCACCCGCATCATCATTTCTCGCAATCATGGTTGAACCATCATAGGTTGCATTTTTTCCTGCTAATATCGTTGTACAAGGCATATTTTTTGTCTCCTTTTCTTTCTATTTGCCATTACATTTTTATTTCCGGTTGCCAGACGGACAGTTCTTCTTCATTTTCATAATAAATATGATAATCTTCTCTCATGGAAGCTCCCTGATAAAATATCCTGCTTCTTTCATGGCTTTTGCGAACTTCTCCACCGGCATCTCTGCCTTTGTTGCTGCAATCTCAAGAGACAGTGTTCCGTCCTGCACCAATGAAAAAAGCATATCATTACGGCCCTTTTCCATCATTTCATTGTCTCTCATAAGTAACGTCATGTATTCCACCTTCCATTCCTCATGTTTTTTTGCCTTCAGAACAGCATTTTCAAGCTTATTCACGAATTGGCTATTGCCTGTCTGTCCTGTCGTAAGCCAGTTTAAAAAGTCCTTCATTTCATCCGATACATCATCTGCATGCCCACCGGCACACAAGAATATTTTCGTTGACTCATCTCCCAATACAAGTTCTGGTATCTCTTTACATTGATTTTCAAATGTGTACTTGTGTAACCCCTCCTGAAATTGATCAAATGGACAAATAAAGATCACATAGCTCTTTTTCAGTTCTTTATAATCCGCACCCCTTTCAAGTAAATTTAAATCTATCATTCCCTGATAATATCTCGTACGCTTCGGAAGATTATCTTTTTTGCTCGTCTGCATTTCACAATCATACACAATCCCGGAATCATCCTCGCTGTACACATCAAATCGTATGCCCTTTCCATCAGCCGTCATTTCTATTGGTTTCTGTTGATCAAGTCGGGTGAAAGCACCTACTTTCTTTCCAAGAATAAGTTCTAACAACTCGTGACAGAGTTCCGGGTTCGTTGTCATTACTTTACAGAACATAAAATCATCTGTAAACGTTAAGTCATCATACTTTTTTGCATTTGCCATATCATTCTTCTCCTTCTTCCTTTTGTGAATAGAGAAGACACTGGGAGCATCGATATTGTTATGAAAGTCTTTTTTATAGTATAACATACACTATTAATTAAGCAATCATTCATCCGCAGAAACAAGCCATTTTCCCAAATGCCATCCCATATTTAATTGTTAAAACTCGTGGTATTGTAAGCACCTGAACTTCTTGTGCTTTAAACGATTTGTCCAGCCTGTTTTTGACTGAATTTGATTGGTGTGAGTTTTGTAAATATAGAATAACGTATCTATCTGTTCTCGTCAACTCATATTTACAATTGTAAATTTTCCACTTTCGGAAGTGGCTGGAAAACAGGTGCAGTTACAACACCTATTTCCCAAATTTTTATCTTTATTTCAAATAGAAGACGCGGTTTTCTTTTCTTGGAATAACATCCGGATAATCCCCGTCCACATAGCCGAGCGCACAGTGTCCGATTCCCTCATATTTATCCTCAATCCCAAGGGATGCAAGCAGTTCCCTGCCCCAGCTGCTTTCAAATTCCTCTTTCGCGCGGTGAATCCAGCAGCTGCCGATTCCCAGATCATGGGCTGCAAGCATCAGGTTTCCCATCACAAGACTGCCGTCATAGACATGTGTCGGCCAGTCTTTTTTTCCTAAAACGATGAGCATTGCCGGTGCGCCGTAAAACGGATCACCCTCACTTCCCATGATTTCTGCATTTTTCTTTGCGATTTCATCGCGCTTCTCTTTGTTTGTCACCTGAATGATGATGACATTCTGTGCACCCCTGCCGTTTGCCGCATAGGTTCCCGCTTCAATGATCTGGTCTAAAATTTCCTGCGGGATGGCATCCGGTTTGAATTTGCGGATGCTTCTTCTGGTTTTCATTTCTTCTAATACGTTGCTCATTTTGGTTTCCTCCTGTCAGTCTTCTTTTGTTAATTGCTCAATCACACACGTATGCGTTTTTGTCTCTCTGTCGTAGTTGATTCCGGCAAGGAGCAGATTTCCCCGATACTCCTTTAAGGCATCTGTATAGTGCCGGTCTTTGATCTGCGCAATGGCTCCCTGTGCGGATTTTTCCCATTTCAGTTCAATCACAACCGCCGGTTTGTCTGCATGCATTTTTCTTGGAATAAAACACAGATCCGCGAACCCTTTTCCTGTCGGAAATTCCCTTATGATCGTGTAGTATTCCCGTGCAAAATAAAACGCCAGATTGATCGTACATGCCAGCGAATTTTCATTGTTGTACTGCAAAATGGAAATCTCACGATGCGCTTTATCAATGCCTGCTGCCACTGCCTCTTCGTCCTGCATCCATAACGCTTCCAGCAGATTTTTCGACGCTTCGACAGAATCAATCACCTCATGCCAGTCCATGGTACTGATTGCATTTACATATTCCTGTGACACTTCTTTGTTTGGAATCGACACCGTTTTGTCCATCCAGTGATAACTCAGATAACCCAGATGAACCAGGAGTGTCAGAACATCATCCCGGTTCTGGAATGTTGTCATATCATTGGAAAATGTCCCTGTATTGATTTCCACACGATCCCCGGCAAGCATCCGCACAATGGCATCTTTTAACCCGTCAAAATTCATCTGGATATAAATTTTTAATGCCTCATATGTTTCGGTCTGATTCCAGTAATTATCATACAGACCGCTTAACATTGCATCGACCACTGATTTCGGGCTGTACATGGAATAGATTTTGGGGTTTTCTCCGTCCATTGCGACAAGTTCATAGCCATCATACCACGCCTGCGCTTCTTCAAAATTGCGCTTGTATGTTGCGCACAATGCGTGCACTTCCTCTTCGGTAAAACCGAAAAACTCCGCCATCTCGCGTGGATTGGTCATGGAATATTCCGTAAACATGTTGAGTGCCGAATGCGAACCGTATTTTTTTATCGGTAAAATTCCGGTCATGTAGGCAAGTGCCACATATTCCTGATCTTTCATCCATACCCGCAGGAAATCCAGATATTTTTTTTGCGCCTCTTTATCCTGCTTGTACTCGCGGAACAGACAGTCCCATTCGTCGATCAGTATGATAAACGGGCACTTCGTATGTGCATATACGTCTTTCATCGCAAACACCAGACTGTCTTCTCCATCCATGACATAATCAGGATATCCTCTTTTCAGATCTGCAATCATGCGTTTTTGAAAAACCGCAAGCATTTCATCCATACTGTGCGTCATGCTTAAAAATTCCTGCATATTCACTTTCAGCACATCATATTGATTCCGGTATTTCTGATAAGTCTCTGCCTTTGCAATCTGCAGAGTATCAAACAACCGCGCCGTATCAACGCTCTGATCGTAATATGCTGCCAGCATATCCGTCGCCATAGATTTTCCAAATCGCCGCGGACGGCTGACGCAAATATATTTCTGCCGTGTGTTAACAACCGCATTTACTTTTTCGATTAACCCGGTTTTATCTACATAAATTGCGGAATTTAAGCTCTCCTCAAAGCCTTTGCAGCCCGGATTCAGATAACTTCCCATGCCTAACACCTCCGTAATGTCATTCGTAACCATCCACCGCTTTACCAACGAACCGTCACGACCAGATTCCTGTCTTTAGCATACCACAAACATTCTGTCTTTGCACTTATATTTCTTCCGATATTCTATCCATGATTTTACAAATGGTTCCTGTCCATTGATGTTTTCTGCCCATAATACTTTCTTCATATTTTTGGGGTAGGGATTTGTATATCCCGAAAAAATTTCAGGGGACATTGTGATTCTTTCCATCACAATGTCCCCTGCTTTAAATTATGTTCTTCCTGACATTTGAGATTCTCAAAATGCCCGGAGAATCATTCATCAAATGTCAACTCAAAAGGCATAAAGGATACTCCCCGCTTCTGACCTACTACTGTTTCCAACAATAAAACGAAACTGGACATCTCCATCTATGAGTTCCATATTCTCTCCATAAAAAGCTAGTTCCTTCCGATTAACCGTAAATTTTACTTCCTGCTCTTCACCCGGCAACAGAAAAATTTTCCGAAACCGGATAAGTTCTCTATCCGGTCGCACAACAGGAGCACAAAGTGTCTCCACATAACACTGCACGACTTCTGCCCCAGGCACTTCTCCCACATTCTTCACCTTGCAGGATATGTCAATCTTATCCTCTCTTTCCTGTTTCTCAAATATGGGGGGCGTAATGGTGAACTCTGTGTAAGAGAGACCGAATCCAAATGGATAAAGCGGTTCATTCGGAATATCCATATACCGGCTCGTAAAGCGATTCTCCGGATTCGTTTCTACCATCCGGTGTCCGGTCTTTACATCCCAGTAACTGACAGGCACCTGTCCCACACACCATGGTATGCTCACAGACAGTTTTCCTGATGGGGTCTCTTCTCCATACACCAAGCGAACAACAGCCTCAGCTCCCATTGTTCCCGGTCTCCAGACAAAAAGGACAGCCTGGGATTTCTCCGCTATTTTCCGTATATCCAACGGCCTGCCCGATAGAATGACCGTCACAATATGGGAGGTACGGCCAGCTACTGCATCAAAAAACTTCTGCTGCCCTTCCGGCAGATCAAGAAATGCCCTGCTCGCGGCTTCACCTGACTGTGCCTCATGTTCTCCAAGTACAAGTACCACGGTATCCTCCGGTTCAATTTCATCCAGTGTGGCATATTGTTTTCCACTATTCACGCATATTTCAGGTATCTCTTTATCCTGTTCTCCGCTGTCCTGAATTCTACAGTTTTCAGCCTGCCACAGCCTCCTTTCCTCTTCTGTCAGAATCTCACATTCTGGCAGAAAACGAACCGGCATCTTCCGGGCTTTCAGGACTTCTCTGATCGTTTCCACATCATCATAACGGCCGAAAATTGCCCATCTGCTCAGCAATTCCCTTGACTCCACATAAGGTCCGCCCCAAAATACCTTCCTCTCCGGTTTCAGAGGAAGCATATCATCATTTTTCAGAAGAACCGAACTCTCACATGCCAGCGCAAGCGCGGTTTTCTTTGCCTCAGCAGACAACGGTTCTTCTCCCTGCATTCCTGCAAATGGATTTTCAAACAAGCCAAGCCGATTCTTCATCACCAGCACATTCCATGCACTTTTGTCTATCAACGAAGTTGGAATACTCCCTTCTTTAACCAGTTCTTCCAGATGGAACATATATGCCGGACTCATCATGTCAATGTCAACTCCCGCACGGACTGCGGCCTCTGCGGCCTCTTTCTGGCTTGACACTACATTCTGTTCCTCCAACTGCCCTATGGATCCCCAATCTGAAATCACAGTGCCACTGAAACCCATTTCTTCCCTGAGAGTGCCTTCAAGCAGTTCCTTGTTTCCACTGACCGGTCTGCGGTCAACTGCATTAAACGCTGTCATCACCATTGCCGGATCTGCATGCATTGCCATACGGAATGGTTTGAGATACTGTTCCCGGAAGGTTCTCTGTGATATTTCCACATCATTGTATTCTCTTCCCGCATTCACTGCACCATAACCTGCAAAATGCTTTAAACAGCCTGCGATACCGGACTCCGGTATTTTTTTGTTCCCTGCCGGGTCTTTTCCTTCTTCGCCCTGATATCCTCTAAGCATTGCGGTTCCCATAACTCCGTTCAGAAAAGGATCCTCTCCGAAAGACTCCATTATCCGCCCCCACCTCGGGTCTCTGGATACATCAATCATTGGAGAAAACGTAGCCCTGATCCCCTCAGAAGCAGACTCTGCTGCGGCATGTCCCGCCATCTTTCTAACCAGTTCCGGATGAAACGAACAAGCCTGTCCCAAAGGAATCGGAGCTATGGTCCTGCACCCATGTATGACATCTGCCATAAACAGCAATGGAATATGATGCGGATGCGCTTCCACATATTTTTTCTGAATTCCCCTGAGCTTTTCTGCCCCGATCATACCTAGTACAGAACCAGCATACTGAGTCACCCACTGAGGTGGCTGGTCTTCCCCCACCTCCCCGGTAAGTACCGCATCATCATCAAAGTAAATTCCAGTCAGCTGTATCATCTGCCCAATCTTTTCACGCAATGACATCTCAGACAACAACTTTTTTAATTTTCTTTGTTCCATAATCTTCTTTTCCCTCAATCAAAATAAATGGTTTCTCCACTCTCTGCTGAACGGTACACCGCTTCCAGAATACGTGTGACAACTGCAGCCTGTGCAGGCTTCACAACCTGTTCTGCCCCATCAACAACGATGTGGTAAAACAATTCCTGTTCATAGTCTGCTGCTGACTTTTCTTTTCCTGAGAAAAATGCTACTCCACCGCTTGATAATTCCGGTTTCTCTACTACCTGTGCATTATGGTGGATGTAATTGATCCTAAGGCCATCTTTCATATCAGCTCCGGCTTTGGTACCACACAGGCTTGTTTTTGCCTCATCAACCTCCAGTGTGTTCAGTGCCCAGGCTGATTCCAGTTCGATCACTGCCCCATTTTTCATACGGATAAAGCCAAAAGCAGAATCTTCTACACAGAACTTATCCGGATCCCAGTTACCAAATGCATTTCCCTGGTCTGTCTGATCAGACAGCTTGTGGAAGGAAGCTCCCGTAACAGACTGCACTTCATAATTATCCATCATCCATAATGTCAGATCCAGTGCATGTGTACCAATATCAATCAGAGGACCGCCACCCTGTTCTTCTTCATTCAGGAACACACCCCAGGTCGGAACAGCTCTTCTTCTGAGTGCATGTGCTTTGGCAAAATAGATTTCTCCCAATTCATCACTTTTGCACATTTCCTTCAGATACAATGAATCTGTACGATAACGGTTCTGATATGCTATGTTGAGAACTCTGTGTGTTCTTTCAGCAGTTTCGACCATCTTCTGTGCTTCTGCATAATTTTTTGCCATTGGCTTCTCACACATGACATCTCTTCCTGCCTCCATTGCTGCTATAGAGATTTCTGCATGGGAACGGTTTGGGGTAGTTACATATACAACATCCAGATCTTCTTTTAGAAGTTCACGGTAATCTTCAAATACTTTTGCATCTTCTGTGCCAAATTTTTCTTTTGTCTCCTGCGCACGCTCTATGATGATGTCACAAAAAGCCACCACCTCATAGAGACCACTTTTCTGCATAGCCGGGAGATGTTTTCCGTTAGCAATCCCTCCACAGCCTACGATTCCTGCTCTTAATTTTCTCATGGTATTTCCTCCTTATTTGCACTTTTCTGTGTTATATAACATATTTCTCCAGATATCTTTTACTGAGAATTAAAGACTTCTCCACCTTTTCCTTGGAATCCTCAAATGCTTTATCTTCTATTTCGATACATGTACAGCCATCATATCCTATATCAGTAAGTGCTGACACGTATTTTCCCCAGTCCACATCACCAAGTCCCGGAATCTTAGGTGACATATATTCCAGCGGATAAGCCATGATGCCACAGGACTCTAATTTATCCCTGTATATCTTGATATCCTTGTAATGAACATGGAATATTTTATCCTTAAATTCATAAAGCGGGCGGATATAGTCGATCATCTGCCAGATAAAGTGGGATGGATCGTAATTAATGCCAAGATTATCACTGTCCAGGATCTTGAAGACCTCTCTCCAGATTGGCGGAGTTGTCATCAGATTCTGTCCTCCGGGCCACTGTTCCTCACCAAAAAGCATCGGGCAGTTTTCAATTGCTATTTTTACGTCACATACCTCTGCCAGTTTTATGATTGGTGGCCATATTTCTTTTACAAGTTCAAGATTTTCCCGTACATTTTTGGTCTGATCCCTTCCGATAAATGTTGTGACCATGCCAACACCTAACTTTTTACTTGCACGTATGACATTCTTCAGATGTTCAATAGCAGCATTTCTTTTCTCTTTATCTGCCGTCATTACGTTAGGATAATATGCCAGTGCAGAGATTTCTACTCCCGCTTTTTCTGCATATGCCATAATATGGGCTGCATATTCATCATCCTGGTTTACCCGTTCTGCATCTATATGGCTTACACCCGCATATCTTCTTTCTGCTTTTTCTTCTGGCCAGCATGCCACTTCCACACATTCAAATCCCTGCTCTGAAGCAAAATCCATCATTTGTTCATAAGTCCATCCGTCAAGGATTGATGTAATAAACCCAAGTTTCATAGAAAATCCTCCTGTATCTGTTTTCCCTATTTTTCCCATGGAGTTTGTGTAAAATCTCCACCCCTGCACCATTTCAGATAATTCAGTGCATGAAGCTGTCCGGTCATCTCCAGTTCTCCGGAATATACAGGATCATGGTATCCCTCAATGCAGATATCGTCCTCATATCCGTTACTTCTTAAAATAGAAATGATATCTCTCCAGTTCGTGTCACCAAAGCCCGGCATACGATGCCATACAAATGGGACTGCGCCTGATATGCCACTATGTCTTACAGCATCCCAGTCTATTGTTGCATCTTTTCCATGTATATGTACTATTTTTTTGCACCATTTTCTCAGCTCTGTTACCGGATCGATAAGCTGTACCATCTGATGTGTCGGCTCCCATTCCAGTCCGAAGTTATCATTCTTTACTTCCTCAAACATCACTTCCCAAGCTTTAGGGTTAAAACCGATATTACATGTCGCATGTTCCCATGTTCCATCCATAAGGCAATTCTCAATTCCCAGCTTCACTCCCTTTTCTTCTGCAAGATCAGCCAGTTCCCGGAATACCTTGCCAAACTCTTCATATGCGGATTCTACCGGCTTTCCTTCCCACGCTCCTGCAAAAGTACTCACATGTGTAGCTCCGAATTTTCCGGCAGTGCAGATTACATTTTCCAGAGTTTTCCTATGCTCTGCATACTGGATAGGATTGCAATAGTATCCAACTGTCGTGATTTCGGAATCCGTACCTGCCAACAGTTTTTCCGTGCTCAATGCCAGCTTATCAAGGTCAGTCCCTTCCAGTGACATATGGAAATTAAGAGAAAATGTCTCAAATCCTTTTCCAATAAATCCCTTTAACCATTCTTCTGCCTTAGTTCCAGGAACGCATGTTCCTATTTTTATCTGTTTCATACTTATTTTCTCCTGTTCCTTCATAAATACTTATGATTCATACTGTCTATAATCAATCACCTGGTTTGTTTCTGCTGATTGGAAAATAGCTTCCATTAGTTTCATTACACGCATCACCTGGAAGAGCTTAATCTCCGGCTCTGCCCCATCTCTTATAACTGCTGCTACATTCCTATGGAAATCCGCAATATCTCCGGACACATGTGGCAGCTCTTCTTTCACGATTGTATCTTCCCGTCTCGGAGCCATGGTTTTGGTCAGACCTGCTGCTGTCTTTACCGGCACTACTTTCTCTTCGGTTATGCCTGTTTTCCGTATGATCTCACCATTTAACTGCCAGTCCCTGATTACCGCAGTACCATCTTCACCCAGTACATACCATCTTGGCAGGGAAATATAATTATTGGTACCTACTTCAACTAAGACTTCCGTTCCGCCTTCAAATGTCAGGATTGTGGTGAACCCATCATCCACTTCCTGATTGGTAATATGGGTAAGTGATGCATATACAGTTTCAATTTTTCTATCTCCGTAAAGATACAGAATCTGATCCAGCAAATGTACACCCCAGTCAAGAACCATTCCGCCACCATGTATTTTTTCTTTTCTCCAGTCACCCGGAATACCCCTTGAACCATGCACACGGCTTTCTATCCGGAAGACATGCCCCAGCTTCTGCTCCTCTACAAGCTTTCGTATGATCAGGAAATCATCATCCCAGCGCCTGTTCTGGTGTACTGTCAGGAACTTTCCGGTTTCTTTGGCAACATTTTCCATCTCCTGAAGATCAGAAGATGACAGAGTCACCGGTTTCTCTGATATCACGTTTTTCCCCGCATGCATAGCACGGATTGCAATCGGCTTATGGCAGTCATTTGGAGTGGCAATCAGCACAACATCAATATCCGGGTCTGATAACATTTCCTCTTCCGAACCATACACAGAAAAACCTTTTTCTTTTGCTTCTATTCTCTTTTCTTCCTTGATATCATAGATACCACCAATTTCAATTTCCGGTACATTTGACAGGATTTCTGTATGCCATCTGCCCATTCCACCATATCCTATCAGTCCGTAGATTACTTTGTTTTCCCGCATTTTATACCTCCAATTAAGGAACAGCGGCTAATGAACACCATCAGCCGCCGTCTCTTTTACTTACTTAATTCATCGTTGATTTCTTTGAGAATCTGATCACCACCCTGATTCTTCCAGTTTTTAACGAAAGTATCGAATTCGCTGATATCTGCTTTTCCCATAATGATCTTTGCGAAAGTCTCTTCCTCCATCTTCTTCAGATTTGCCCATTTCGCTTCCATTGTTTCCGTCTGTCCGTTGTAAGCGTTGTAAACCGGAACATATTCCTCATTTACAAGTGGCGCGTCACCTACCATGATTGCAACCAGACGAGGCAGATTTGTTTTTGCCAGATCACTATCCAGATTCCAATATTTAAGACTGAAATCATCGTAAGGCTTTTTCTTAAGTTTCGTAACTGCTTCCATATCGTTCTTCAGCAGTTTATGTGTCGAAAAATCTACATCATCCATACTGATATCTCCTGCAAGATATTTCGTCAGCGCTTCATAAGATTTCTCTATCTCATCAGCATTGTCATACGTATTATACAAAGGATAGAAATCTCCGGTTCCCATCTCCGTAGATGTTACGCCCTCTTCTACCCATTTCTGCTCATTTGCAACCAGGTAGTTAATGATCTTAAACGCAGCTTCCGGATTTTTGCAGTCCTTGCTCGCTACGACATACTGTGTCGTTGGCTCAGCCATATGCGTATAATATTTTCCATCCTCAGAAAGAGGTGTGAAATATGCCCGCCAGTCTGCTGAACCTGACAGAGTTGTATCCGCAAATGTATATGCACACCACCACGGTCCGAAAAAGATTCCTACTTTTCCAGCAAGAAGTGGCTCCTTGCTATCACTTCTGACAAGTGTCTCCGGATCAATAACACCATCCGCATAAAGTTTGGAGATATTTTCCAGTGCAGTCTTCGTCTCCGGCTGAATCGAACCATACTCTACCGATCCGTCCTCACTCTTCAGCCAGTACTGCGGATATGACTGAAAACAGCTGAACAATGGGTCAAGTCCAAACTGGTTGCCGCCTACTGCATTCATGTGGTCCGAATTTCCTGGTCCAAGAATACCGATAGTGTCATTCTCTCCATTTCCATCTGGATCCCTTGTCACAAATGCTTTAGCCACTTCTGCCAGTTCATCCCATGTGCGTGGTACATCCAGCCCAAGAGCATCCAGCCAGTCCTGACGAATCCACATTTCGTTTACACCGCCTGCTGTCAGGTTCGGGGCAGGAATCGCCATCAGTTCTCCATCTTCATTGGTGATACATTTCTGCAGTTCTTCACCGCCGGATTTCACATAACTTTTCAGTGCATCTGAAGCATAATCATCAAAATACTTATCCAGTGGCTGTATCATATCGTATTTCAACAGAGCCCTGTACTGGGTTGCATTTACATTCATGATTTCCGGAATGGTATTACTTCCGATACAGAGACTCATTTTTTCATCATAGTCTGATGTAGATGCAGTCCAGTCATATACTACCTGGATGTTCAGGTTCTCTTTCAGAAGCCTTGTATAGGAGTTGTCTTCAAATGACATTCCTTTCGGAATCTTTGCATTCGGATTCATTTTTCCGCCCAGATGTACCGTAACCGTCTCCGGGTATTTTGCCAGAGGCAGATCTTCTTTCGCTGTTCCTTCTGCTTCCTTGACCGCTTCTTTCTGTCCTTTGTCTGATGCACCACCACAGCCTGAAATCAAGGATACCGTCATAGCTGCCGTACACGCTATAGCAATTATTCTTTTTAGTTTCATAATCCATTTTCTCCTTTTCGTTTTTACTATTCTCTATTTTGGCCAGACTCTTTCTGACCGGATACTATCCTTTTACCGATCCCAACGTGATCCCAGATACAAAATATTTCTGCAAAAACGGGTATATGATCAGCACCGGGATCATGGCGATAAATATCTTCGCTGCGTCCAGCGACTGGTTATTTAGTTTCATTGCCTGTGCGATCTGTTCAACATTCATACTGGAATAATCCAATGTTACTACCATCTGCTGTATGTATGTCTGAAGCGGATAGCTGCTTTGTTTTGTACTTAGAACCATTCCCTGAAAGAACTCGTTCCAGTACTGAACAATCGTAAAAAGCGAGATCGTTGCCACCATCGGTTTTGCCAAAGGAATGTAAATTGAGATCAGATTCCTCCATGGTCCACCACCGTCTATAAAGCATGCCTCTTCCAGTTCAACTGGCAGATTCTTGAAAAAGTTTACTGCCAGAATGACGTTGAAAACCTGAAGCCCCATACCAAGGACAAGTCCCCATATGCTGTCCATGAGACCGTAATTCTTCATTGTGATATACCACGGAACAGTACCTCCATTGAAAAGCATGCAGAATACAAAGATCCACATGAAGATGCCCCTCTTCGGAAACTGTTTTTTTGTTCTTGACAACGGATATGCTGCCAAAAGTATACACACCATGCTGGCTCCTGTACCTAACACAACGCGTTTAATAGACACAAGAAAAGAAGTAAAGAAATTCCCCTCTCCCAAGATCTTCTTATATGACAGGAGATTAAATCCCACCGGCCAGAGAGCAACTTTCCCTGCACTGACAGCCTCCCTGCTACTTAAGGAAACGCAAAGGACATACCATACCGGCAGGATGCAGACCAGTGTGATCAAAATAAGGATCACAACATTTACTACGTCGAATACTTTTGATCCTATACTTTTATTTTCTATCATTTACTGCACCTCCTTAGAATAGTTTGTAACCGGTAAACTTATCTGCCAGCTTATATCCTATAACAATTAAGATAACGCTGATCACCGATTTAAACAGTCCAACTGCTGTAGCCAGCGAGTACTGCAGGTTCTCAAGCCCTGCACGGTATACCCATGTGTCTATGATATCACCAGTGGAATAAACAAGCGGATTATACAAATTGTAGATCTGATCAAAACCTGCATTGAGCACATTTCCAAGTGACAGAATTGCCAGAAGGGCTACCGTTGTCCTTATTCCCGGGAGCGTTATGTGCCAGATACGTTTGAATCTTCCTGCTCCGTCTGCCGCTGCTGCTTCATAAAGGCTCTGGTCTACCCCAAGTATTGCTGCCAGATAAACTACCGTATTGTACCCAAATCCTTTCCAGATATCTGTGCCGATCACCAGAGGCTGGAACAATGATGGCTCCCCGAAAAAATTGATCGGATTTCCACCAAATGCCTCCAGCAGCTGATTAATTGGACCAGTATATCCAAAGATATTTAAAACAATCTTTGCCAGAATAACCCACGACAGAAAATACGGCAGGTAAACAATTGTCTGGATTGGACGCTTGAGCCGCTTAATACAGAATTCATTAAGCAGAAGTGCAAAAATCAATGGGAAAATAATATTCCCAATAATCTTTCCTACCGCGATTACAACGGTATTACACAGTACCTGTTTGACATCGTTCATTTGAAACATGTACTTAAAATTTTCAAGCCCGACAAACTTAGAATGCAAAATACCCTGGCCCGGATTATAATCTTGAAATGCCATGACAATACCGAACATCGGAACAATGCTAAAGAAAAACAGCCATAAAAGTGCCGGAATCAGCATAATATAATAATGCTTCACAAATCGTTTGATATACATTCCAAGACCTCCCTTCCTTTTTGTTTAATATACACCCTGAAACCTCCCTTCCTTTTTTTAATTAGTTTATCTTCTTCCCCCATATCCTGCTAGATGATATTGTTTCTAATTTTACCAAATATTTTTTATCATAAAAAAAATGTCCGATGAAAATCAGACATTTTTACTCTCTTTTCTGTATTCCGAAGGCATACACCCATGCTCCCGTGCAAATACTTTTGCAAAATAATGAAAATTATCATATCCAAGTTCTACGGCAATCCTTGTAATGCTCTTCTTTCCATCCTCTATCCATTCCGCCGCAGTCTTCATTTTCCTGTGTATCACATATTGGTGAAATGTTTCCCCCGTCATCTCCTTAAACCTTGTACTAAAATAACTCCTGCTCATCCCTATCCGTTCTGCCACGTCTTCAGAACGAAGATCCTCCCCGATATGTCCATCCACATACTTGATAACCGCTGCAAAAGCACTGATATCATTTTTCTGTGATGAGCTAAGACTCTCTTCATAAATATGTTCCCTCCAGCGGTGCACCCAGTCCAGCATCTCTTCAACCGTATCCAGCGATGGAAATTCCCCTTCTTCATCTGACAGGAGCTGAATATTATGAAAACTCTTAACAAAAATCCTCTCCGCACTCCGCAGACTGATTTCTTTTGTTTTCTGACAGAGATCTTCAAATTCTTTCTCACTGAAAATCCATCTGGTGTGCATCCATCTTCTGTTCAGTTCTTCAACTTTTTCCTGATTTTCCTCTTCTGCATGTCCATCTCTGCATGTCTGCATGTACTTTGCACTGACCCGTTCCAGTATCGTTCCACACTCTTCCGGGGAAAAACTGATCTTTGAGATATAGTCTAACGCACCCATACGGATTGCCGTCTGTGCATAACTGAAATTCTCATATACAGAAAGAATTACAAATTTAATTTCCGGAAATTCCTCTCCGCACATCTGCATAAGTTCCAGTCCATCAATTTCCGGCATATCTATATCGGTAAATACAATATCCACCGGATGATTTCGGAGAAATTCAAGGGCTTTTCTCCCATTTTGTACATCTCCCACTACCTCGAATCCATACTTTTCCCAGTCCATAATAGCGACCAGACCTTTTCTGGCAAGTTTGTCGTCATCTACAATCAATACATTCATCTGTCTGTCCCACCTTATTTTCTTCCAATGTAACCTCTTTGTCTTTCTCTTTTTTTTCTTCCGGTTTCCGGACAGGAAGAAGGATCGTAATTCTGGTTCCGAACCCTTTTTTGCTGTTTACAAACAAACTCGTCTGTCCATCATAAAATGATTCCAGCATAGCCTTGACGTAGCGCAGTCCGATACCTCTGTTCTCATTCTTCCAGTATTCCCAGTCATAATCAAACGGCTGGTTGATCTCATCTATCTCCTCCTGATTCAGTCCCTTTCCGCTGTCAGAGATAGTTACAACAGCAAGATGCCTTGCCACATCTTCAAACACCTGGATGCTGATCTTCTCATCATCCCCAAGACCATAGCGGATCGCGTTCTCCACAAGTGGTTGAAAAAGCATACGGACCGTTGGCTGGTCAAGATAACTGCCATCTTCTATATTCATCTCAATAATAAAATCATACCGCATCTGCTGAAGTGCAATATATTCCTTTACAATCTCCAACTCCATCCGCAACGTTGTCTGGCGGCCTTCTTTGCCCAGATTATAGGAAAGAAGCTTCTTTAGTCTCTGTACAAACTCACTGATCTCTCTTTGGTGACTCATTTGTGCCATCCACTGAATCGAATTCAGTGTATTGAGAAGGAAATGAGGATTAATTTGATAGAGAAGTTTCTCAAACTCCATCTTCTGTATGCTTTTTTCCTTTTCTACCATATTGCTGATAAGATTCTCAATCTGTCTCTTCATCTGTTCTACTTCCCTCATCAGGCTGTCAAACTCTGCAATGTCCGACTCTTCATGTACTGCCTGAAGAGTGCCATCCCCAATCTGCACCATCTGTCTGCGGAATTGACTCAGCGGTCGGCAGATCATACGATAAAGATAGAGGACAGACATGGAAAAGAGCAGAAACGTTACAACTATGATGAGTGTCATCATCATTCTCCACTGGTTAATCTTCTTCTGATATATATTGTCCGGCAGTGCCACTGCATTAATGTATCCCATCTGACTCCGGTATGCCATGATCTTATAGCCCTCTCTCGTCTGGACTTCATACTCCCCCTTTGAGAGTGATGCAGAAAACAGTTTCTGTCCCTGCATAATGACAGGATTTACGCTGTATTGTGCAACCCCTCTCTCATCCGTCTGAATATAAGTGTAGGGATATCCTTCCTTATTTATTTCTTCCGGGGTCTTCATATCAGCCTCTATTTCTGTGTAGATTTCCAGTCTTTTCCCATTGCCAAAAACTACTTCCCTCATGACGGAAAAAACTGTTTTCTCACTACTCCCAAGAAAAGACGCATGGGCTGCCTGCATAACATTTCCCGCACACTTCACAACCTTAGGCAGTGCGTTCTGTCTTCCGTCCAGTGTTCTGACATTCATACCGCTGATAAGTTCCTTTTTCTCTTCCTTGTCATAATAGGTAACGCCTACCAGTTTTGTGTTGACATATCCGAGTCCCGAAAGTTCTTGTCTAAGAGATCTCTGTTCAACAAACCTGTCAAAATTATCCACAGCATCAAGATAACTGTCCGTTACGTTTCCGATCAGACCGCCCGGTCCCATATAGTTCACAATACTGAGCATATCATAATAGGCTTCATCCGTATTCTTCGTAATCTGATCCAGATACATTTTCATGTTATTCTCTATACTGTCATTCTGTATCATTCTCAGTGCCATATAGGATACAATTCCCGCAGCCAGAAGGCTTGTCATCGCACACATCGTCAATATGCCAAGCATTTTTGCCTTTAATGTTTTCTTCTTTTTTTCCCGAGCTATCCCCATATACCTGTTTCTCTCCTCAACTGCATCACTAAAAAAGACTGCGCATCGGCAATATCCCGCCAACGCGCAGTCTGTATTCTCTGTATACAAAACTCCTGACAAACGCCTGTCATCAGATATCCGTGACAGTTGTTGAATTTTATATAGTATATCACACGGTCTGAATAATGTAAAGCAGTTGTCCTGCTTTCCTTTATGATATTCTATTCATAATTTTACAAATACTTACTGTTCATTGATGTTTTCTGTCCATAATACTTTTCATATTTTATGAATATGCATTCTATGAAAAACCGGGACATATGGAGAAAAATTTGTATATTATGTCCTGCTTTTCCTGTCAGCTGGGACATATGCGAAAAAAAGTTCTTATTATGTCCCATACAAATGTCATAACAGGACATTTGTAGCATCTTCTCGTCCATATGTCCCGTTTGACTTTTACAGAAGGACTTTTTTATTATCTTTTTGTCTATATGTCCCATACAGATATCACAGCAGGACATTTTAGGCACCTTTTCATCCATATATCCCATTTGTCTTACACAAAGGGATATTTTTGCCCTTTTTTCTTTATATGTCCTATTTTGTTCTTCTGGCAGACTTTTTGCATAGAGGAGCTATAACTACAAATATTGATAAACTTAGCAGGCGGCAGAAATCATCTGCCGCCTGCTATATAACGTATGCTGGTACACTTATAAAATTGCTGTTTCCAAAAAATGCTGAATGTCCTGAAATGAAGAAAAAACAGCAGTTGCCTCTCCAGTATCCTGTTTTATTCCTGAGCCAGTATAACCAATCACATCAATTCCTGCCTGTATTGCCGCATGAATACCGGTTGAGGAATCCTCAATTGCAACAACCTCATCTTTTTCAGCCTGCAATAACTGTATCGCCTTTAAGTACCCATCCGGATAGGGCTTTCTTTTTTCGCACATATCCCCACATACAATAACTGAAAAATAATCTGTCATTTTGATCCGGTTTAAAGCCGTAATAATATATTTCGCGCTCGTTGATGTTACCAATCCGGCTTTCAGATTCCGTTCCTTCATCCATTGAAATAATTCCTGTAATCCCGGCATGGGACAGATGGCATCATTTTCATAGGTATTTCCCATCTCTTTTCTTCTTTTCTGGTACATTTCCCATGAAACATTTTCTTTCGACCGGCTCAAATAATGTAATATTTTTTCACGGCTGTTAACTCCAATAAATCCTTTTAAATCTTCGTGATTCATATATATACCAAACGATTTGAGAGTTTTCTGCAGATAATGTGCATTTTGAGGTTCCGTGTTTACAATAACACCATCAAAATCAAAAAGAATATATTGTTTCTTCATATAAATCTATCCTTTAGTTATGCCAGCAGCCGTGATGCTTTTTCCTGAATCCATGCTATTTCCTCTTCCGAAAGATCACAAAAATCACTGTTTTCCATAGAGCAATTGGAATCTTGTACATATACTATTTTTGTATCTTTCTGGGTGATTGAATAAAACCAGCATTCTGCCGGAACATTATATACTTTTCCCTGCTCCATCAATGTCAGATCAATAGAAAAACCATTTTCCTTTTTTTCTGCGGTAATCAGAATCGCTTTACCATGTACAAGAATAAACTGCTCATCGGTCGAATGATGGATCTCCAAGTGTTTAATCCCATTAATATCATTGTCCGGTTTCCAGTTTTTAATACATACAAGCCACTTTGGATTTTTATAGACACATAAAATTCCCTCTTCGTTATTTTCATACATATCTGGTTTCATACTTATACCTCCCTAAATTTCTGTTCTTCCTGTAATTGGTACTCCATATCCAAATGCACCTTCTTTTGCGCACATCTTTGCGGCAAACTCCGATGCCTTTTTCATTGCATTTTGAATTTTTACATACATCTGTTCATCTGAACCATCTAAAATCTTATGTTGTGGGGAATTTTTTAACATATCACTTAGGAATGCCGCAAAATAAGAATCTCCCGCTCCCATAGTATCTATAACATCCTCTGCCAATACTGCTTTTGTATATAAAAATTTATCTTTATATAATACATAAGAGCCTTCTTCTCCGACAGTTCCAAGAACAACAGAAACACCATATTTCTGTGCCTTTTTCATTTCTCTCTCCCGTTCATCTTCTGACAAATGTGCACATGACATAATTGCAACAGTTACATACGGACATACATCCCTCAAATACTCATCTGTCCAGCGCATTGAAAAATCATAGGCAATCGGAACCTTTGTCTGATACAATTTTGAAAGATCCTGTTCAATATAGCTGTTAAGATTTGTGTAAATCAAATCATATTGCTGAATATAATCCATATCTTCTTCATTGAAATCAAATGCATGATCTTTTGCAATTCCACCTTTATTTGAGCCAAGAAAAACACGGTCTGTTTCTTTCAGTGTTACCAAAGCGAAACCGTTTTCTCCCTGAAAATGCCGGCAATGCGTATCATCAATCTCTAATTTTTTTAATGTCTCCTGCACACATTCAGCTACTTCATCATTACCGTATTTTCCAAGATATGCCGAATTGACACCATTCCATTTTGCATATACACATGTATTGACACATTGTCCTCCCGGATACATTTTCCCACGAGATAAATATTTATCACATACATTATCTCCAATCGCTATAATTTTTGGTTCTTTCATAGATTTTCTCCTTATGTTTTAAAATACTACTGCTCCTATCAAAATTGCTGACACTACTGAAACTACAGTACATACAAGGCCAGGAAGCATATAGCTGTGATTTAACACATATTTTCCAATTTTTGTTGTTCCCGCGGTATCAAACGCAATTGCTGCAACGCACTGACCGGAAGCAGGAATAAAATAATTTGATGAACATGCAATCCAGCCAGCAACAATAATATTTGCCGGAAGCCCTAATGCAATACCAATTGGAACCATAATCATTGTAGAGGATGACTGACTTGTTGTTATTGCCCCAACAATAAACACTGCTATGATATAAATCCATGGATGTTCATTCGTGAGAACTGACATATTATCTGTAATAAACGATGACTGATCTGCAATAAATGTATTCACCAGCCAGCAAAGACCAAATGCCAGAACAACAGCAAACATTCCTGTTTTAAATACTGGCTGATCCAGTACCTTATTGCTGTCAAGTTTTGTAATTAATACCGTTACGGCTGCTGCAACCAGCATAAAAATCTCAATTACTGTGGTAAGCGGTAATTTGCTTCCATCTGAAAGTGTTGGAACTAATGCACTCACTGCGCCAAGCAATACAATACCTACCATGGCAACCAAAAATACTGCAACAGAGATTTTTGCCTCTTTTGTTGTTTTAACTTCTGCAGCATTCTCATTTTTCACAAGAGTCTGAACCTGTCCGGATGCTACACGAGCCTGAAATTCCGGATCCTCTGCCAGTTCTTTTCCTTTCTTCATTACAGCAAGGGCACATGCGACTGTACCAATCAGTGTTGCCGGGATACAGACTACAAGCAGTGTAAAAATATTAACCGTTTTATAGTTCGTTGCTTCAGCCATAAAAGCCAGAATACCTACCGTTGCTGCTGAAATCGGACATGCCGTGATTGCCTGCTGGGAAGCTATAATGGATGCTGAAATCGGGCGTTCCGGTCGAACTCCTGTCTCAATAGAAATTTCATTAATTACCGGAAGCAAACTGTAAATAATGTGACCTGTACCACACATAAATGTAAAAATATATGCTACAACCGGTGCAAGTACCGTAATCATCCTAGGATTCCTGCGAAGAATCTTTTCTGCTATGCGAACCAGGAAATCCAATCCCCCACATGCCTGCATTGTTGCAGCTGCTACAATTACCGCAATCATAATTAAAATAACGGTAACTGGCGGATCTGCCGGTGTAACATGAAAGAAAAATGTCATAATTAACATTCCAACACCACCAGCCATTGCTAAAAATGTACCACCCTTACGTACCCCCAAAAATATAATGGCAAGTACAAGTATTAATTCTACCCAGAACATATTCATGTCCTCCCTCTCTTTTATATATATCTTTTTCAGTTACATTTTGGATGTGCGCATATCCGTACAATACAAACTTTAATACAATTCTCGTACATCGCTCTTATTTGTATTGTTTTGTATCTGCTTTAATATTATATTTGTATCATACCTTTGTCAAGAACTTGTGTGTTTTTCGTCAATTATCCTATATTTTAGTTCCGATTTTTGTGCATATTTTTGTTCTCGGGCTATTTCAGTATCGTATATGTATTATTTTGTATCTACAATGCAATAAGCAGACAAAAACATAGGATACAATGTCTTTGTCTGCTTATAAATTCTTTTGCCCGAATTAAATATGTTCTGAATTAATACTCTACTTTCCACATATATCTACGTGTTGAAAGCGGATGTTCTTTCTTTTCAGCCAGTTCATGGTTATAAATAGGATATACATTATTAAACAGTGAATGGTTAAAGTAATCCACAACAGAAGCATCAATTGTAGATAATCCAAGTTCTTTTGCGTCCAGAACTTCAATCCTCTTTGCATATGTATGAAGGAATTTTAAAGCCCTTTCATCCAGTTCACGGGTAGATCCTTCTGATATCTGAATCATAAACGGACGGTTTGCATCTGTGATTTCAAAAGGTCCATGGAAATATTCTCCTGTATGAATACTGCTGGAATCAAGCCACTGCATTTCCATGAAAATGCAAATACTTTCCATATATGCAGCCCCATAGCCAGCTCCGCTTCCCATCGTATAAATAACGGTATCGTCCTTGTATGTTTCAGCAAACTGTTCAGCTCTTACCTGTACATGTTTTCTTGCATTCCGGATAATTCCGGTAATCATACCAAGTCCTTCGTAGAATTTATCATAATTTTCATATCCTGCGGTCTGTTGAAGTGTTTCCACTGCTACGAGCAGCGCACACATTGTTTTTTCTCCAGCATAATCAATATCACCTTTGAGATGATCCGGACTTGCATCAAATGAATACTGGATAATATAGTCACCAAACTCCACAATTTCAGATTCTTCCAGCCATGTAAGAATAATTACTGCTGCTCCTTTTTCCTTACCAAGCTTTGCTGCTGCAATCGTTTCCGGTGTATTTCCCTTATGGCAGGACAGACAGATGATCGAATTCTCTCCAAAATCTTTTGGTGTACTGTGAACAAATTCGTTGCTGTTGATCAGCGCGGATTTAATATTTGAACACTCTTTCTCCATAAATGTTTTTGCAGGATACAAAGCTCCAAGAGACCCTCCACAACCAACAAAATACAGGCTCTTAACACCTCCTTTGTCTTTTTTGTTCTCCAAAATCTCTGCTACAATGTTTTTAATGTCTTTGCTTGTATAACTCATATTCATTTCTCCTTTTTTTATTTGTCTCGTTTGTTTCTATCCAAAATATAATACAATATAATACATTTGTCAATATAAAACAGCTTTTAAAATAAATATATACAATTCTGAAACTTTGTATTATAATATATTGTATAATACAAATCAAAACACATTACGAGGTTTTTCATGGAATTAAACAATACAATTGCCAAACCACTATACAAACAACTTGAGGATCAGTTAAAAGAAGAGATTGACACCGGAAAACGTAAAGCAGGCAGCCGTCTTCCAACAGAAAATGAGTTAAGTACAACCTACAATGTCAGCCGGGTCACTGTCCGAAAAGCTCTTGCAGGTTTATCAGAATTAGGATATCTGGACCGCAAATCCGGAAAAGGAACTTTTGTTGCCGAAAAAAGAATCCAGCGAAATATCTCAAAAGGTGTTACCGGATTTTCTGAAATGTGCCGTACAATGGGAGCAGTTCCAGGTGCGAAAACCATTAAAATTGCAATAGAAGATCCTACCGAAAAAGACATGGAACTCATGCATATTACACCCGATAAAAAGATTCTCGTATTGGAACGTATTCGTTATGCCGATGAAAAACCGGTATTGTTAGAAATCAACCGGTTTCCTGAATCCTTTTCTTTTTTATTTGGAGAAAATTTAAATGACACTTCCCTTTATGATGTGCTGCAAAACCACAATATTATTTTTGATCATTCCGACAAAACTTTAGATATTGTGTTTGCCTCCGCACAGGAATCAAAAATTTTGGGGATTTCAAAAGGTTATCCACTTCTTCGAATCGAGAGTACAATCTATAATACTGATTGCTCACTTGTTCAAAGATGTAAGCAATTATGTATCGGCGATAAATTTAAATTCACAATTTAAAAACTCCGGGCACATATACATTTGCGCCCGGAGTTTTATATTATTCCATGGCATACCGGATAAATTTCGGGAGAATTGCACGATACTTCTATCTCCACATTTCAAGAAACGCTTTCACTTCCTCCGGCATGCGTCCCTTTCGCCACGCGAGAAGAAGTTCCGTCGTAAGATCCGCATCCAGAATATCACAGGACTTCATCTGATCCGACAACTTGTGCATAGAAGCCGGAAGAATGGCGATTCCAAGCCCTTTTTCCGCCAAAGTCATCGCCGTTCTGGCGTCTTCACACTCACAGTAAATGTCACACAAAAGCCCCTTTTTTTCGAACGCGGACAACAGGTAACTGCGGTAGCGGTGGGACAGGATCAGTTTCTGCTCTGACAGTTCCTCGAGCGTGATCCCATCTTTGTTTTTTTCTAAAACTGGGTTCCCTGCAGCCGCCATTGCAAGCAGCTTTTCCTGCATCAAAGTCCTGCTCTCACATCCTTTGAGCACAATCGGTGTCCGGAGTGTCGTGATATCGACCACGCCGTTTTCCAACTGCTCTCGCAGCGTAAATGTCGATCCCTCGTGGATATCAAAGCGAATATCCGGATGCGACGTGGAAAAACGGATCAGGTAATCGGACATCATAGAAACCGTGGACGGCGTAAATCCGATGTGGATTGTTGCCGCCTGGCTTGCCTTTATGACTTCCCGCTTGGTAATATCCGCCATGGTAAGAAGACTGCCCGCCCTGTCATACAGTGTTTTTCCTGCTTCCGTTAATGTAATCTTTTTGGTGCCCCGCAAAAAAAGCTGCACCTGAAGTTCTTCTTCGAGCATCTTTACCTGATAACTCAGCGGCGGCTGTGTCATGTGGAGAACGCGCGCCGCACCGCTGATCGTACCAGCATCCACAATTGCCCGGAAGTATTCCAGTTGTTTTACATCCATAGCTTCTCCTTATATAATTTTTATTTGTTTAAGACATAAAAGTAATATTTTTCATATATCTTAATTCATGGTATACTAAATGTCAACAGAAAGAAAAGGATTTAAGGAAAAAATGAAACGAATTGATTTTGAACATGGCTCCATCCCCGGCAACATCTTAAACGCAGCGATTCCCATGCTGGTTGCGCAGCTTTTAAGCCTGCTTTACAACATCATAGACCGCATTTATATAGCAAGAATCCCGCATATTGGCACAACCGCTCTCGGCGCGGTCGGCTTATGTTTTCCGATTATTGTGATCATCACGGCTTTCAGCAACCTGTTCGGCAGCGGCGGTGCTCCGCTTTTTTCCATCCGGCGGGGGGAAAATAATTCCCGGAAAGCTTCCGAAATTATGAATACCTCCTATACGATGGTCTGCGGCGGCGCAATTGTTTTAATGGTCATTGGACTTCTGTTTGCACGCCCGATCCTTGTTCTGTTCGGGGCATCAAAGTCCGCACTTGTTTATGCCTATCCATACCTGATGATCTATCTGGTCGGCACACTTCCGTCCATGATCTCCACCGGTATGAATTCGTTTATCAACGCGCAGGGATATGCCATGACCGGCATGACATCCGTTGCCATCGGCGCGGTGGCAAACTGCATTCTCGATCCAGTTTTCATCTTCGTCTTTTCGCTTGGAATCCGGGGTGCTGCAATTGCAACCGTGATTTCCCAGACACTCTCCGCTGCATTTGTCCTCTATTTTCTGAAAAAACGATCGGAGCTTAACGTACGGTTTCTGACCAGAAGCGAACTCTCCCGGTGCACGGAAACTGCCAAAAACATCGTAAGCCTCGGAACCGCAGGATTTATTATGCAGCTTACCAACAGTTTAGTCAGCATCTGCTGCAACAACGTACTCTCCGTGACCGGAGGCGATATCTATATCTCCGTGATGACAATCATCTCCAGCGTCCGGCAGCTTGTCGAGACACCAATTTATGCCATGAATGAGGGAAGTTCCCCGATTTTAAGCTACAATTACGGGGCGCACCGCCCGAAGCGTGTAAAACAGGCAATCGGTACAATGGCGGTTATGATCTTTGTGTATACCGCCGCCATGTGGTCGGTCATTATCGTTGCACCACATTTCCTGATCGGGATTTTCAGTTCCGACAGTGAACTGATCAAAGACGCGGTTCCTGCCTTAAAACTGTATTTTGCCGCATTTATTTTCATGGATCTGCAATACATCGGACAGACCACGTTTAAATCATTAAATAAAAAGAAGCAGGCAATTTTTTTCTCCCTGCTTCGTAAAGTATTTATTGTTGTGCCACTGACCTACCTGCTCCCATATGCACTTGGCATGGGAACAAGAGGTGTGTTTATGGCGGAACCGGTCTCAAATGTGATCGGTGGAAGCCTGTGCTTTCTCACGATGCTTGCTACCGTGATTCCGGAATTAAATCATATGGAAAAACAAAAATAAGTTAATCTTCCATACCTGCGCGCAGCGCTGCTTCTTTTGCTTTTACGTCGGAAAGGAAATGCTCTTTGGCAAAGCCCATATCCTGCACCAGCTCTATGGTCCCGAGATATGTGCCTGTGGCATCCCGCACCGCCATATAGGTAACCAGCATGGTTTTTCCGTTTTTCTCCATCCAGATCGGCACTTTGTCGAGCGTCCCCTTCCGGAATTCCCCGATGATGTGCCGCACCTGCTGCTCCACTTTCGGCGGATGGCAGGAAAATACCTCGCGGTCGATCGCCATGCCCGGACGTTTGAAATCCTTTGGCCCTTCATTGAAAAAGCGATTGATATTGTCCTCATCAACAAATGTGATCTCCATCGGGATCGTGTTGAGCATTGCGGTAAGCTGTGCAACGGTCAGGTGCCCGCCCGGCATGATGATTTCTCCATTCCTTACATCTTTACTGCAATTTTCTGTATGCAGATACTTCTCTGCCGCCTCCCATGTCGCATTTTCCACACCAAAGCAGACCGGATAATCTTTCGAATCGCGGTAAATTCCAAACCACTCTTCCTCCGTGAAATTCAGGGCACAGTTCGGGAAGAAAATATTGGCTTCCTTGTAGATCATATCCTCCACGCGCTGCAACACAATGCGAAAACGTTCCAGCCAGTGATCTTCCGTCTTTTGAACCGGCAGCTGCTTTGCCAGCGCTGCCAGTTCATCCCTGATCTCATCATCGGTTGTCCACATCACATCCGACGGGCCGCTGATCCCGTATTTTACTTTCAGATGCGGATACAGAAGATCCCCTTTCTTTGCATAATGGATCGCAACTTCCCGCAGCTTTCCAAACAGCTCCGGTGAAAGGGTATTGGTTTCCTCTATTTCATTCCGGCATTTCCGGATGACGTTTTCCAACACTTCATTTTCGCGAGTAAACGTCTGCAGCGGATGTCCGGTGATTCCGGTTAAAGCCGCGGTAGCCGCCAGCTTTTTCTCTTTTACCGATGCCGCAACCGCTTTTTCCGCGTTGGCAACTTTCTCCTCACTCGTTGCGCCGCGGAACAGTGCCGCATGGACATCACACAATTTCTGCACGGTCTCAAGCGGTGTGCCACCTTGCAGAAGTTCCTGCTCCGCCTGCATGATCTCTGCCGGATCAACCGCTTTAAATTCTTTTGCGAAATCCGCCCTTACTTTTTCCAATTCTTCCCCGGCGCTCAGCCGCTCCAGATATGTTTTGATCTGTTCTACCCGCTTGTTGTGTTCCATGATTTTATCCTTTCCCATTTATATAGACTCTCTTACAAACAGTTTTTTCATTCTTCCGTTACAATATACACAAAAACGGGAAAAGAATATGTTGTTGTAACCACATTTTATCTTTTTTCATTGCAGTATTTTTATGTCTCGCTTTTGATCAATTGAAATACAATTCTCACAATTGTACCAAATTCTGTACTGATTGATTTAAGGTACGTTCCTTATTGGAACTTTCCTGACCTACGTACCTATTATATCAGTTTCAGACCGGTTTGGGTTTCGTACGACATGAAAGATATGGGCTTTGCCCGACTCCGGCAGCGGTTCACATCATTTACCACATCGCGTGCAGCACTTCTCCCTCTTTTATATTATTTGACGCACGTCAAATATAACTTCTAATATCATTTGACGTGTGTCAAATAATATGCATACTTCTTTTATTCACCAGTTCCTCTCCGCTGTTTTCATGTTATAATGAAGCATGTCATCCGGTTCCGCCTGGTGACATGTAATACAACCATCAGATATCAGGAGGAGAGTATACATGAACGTTGTTATTGCCATTGATTCTTTTAAAGGAAGCATGACTTCCCTTGAGGCCGGGGAGAGTGCCTCTGCCGGAATCCGGCGCATATATCCGGATGCAGATATCACCATCCGCCCACTTGCAGACGGTGGCGAAGGCACGGTGGAAGCTTTGACGCTTGGCTGTGGCGGCACACGCACACAGGTATGCGTAACCGGGCCTCTTGAAAAACCGGTGCTTTGCAGTTACGGCATTCTGGATGCTGGCAAAACTGCAGTCATCGAAATGTCCGGAGCTGCCGGAATTACACTCCTTTCCGAAACCGAACGGAATCCTTTGTATACAACAACCTACGGGGTTGGGGAAGTCATCAGAGACGCCATTTCCAGAGGCTGCAGACATTTTATTATAGGAATCGGCGGAAGTGCCACAAACGATGGAGGAATCGGTATGCTGCAGGCACTGGGATTTGACCTGCTGGATCAGGAAGGGGTTCCGGTACGTCATGGTGCTCTGGGCTTAAAGGATCTGGCTGTAATTTCAGACTCCCATGCGCTGCCGGAACTGAAAGAATGTACGTTTCGGATTGCCTGTGATGTGACAAATCCGCTCTGCGGTTCGCAGGGATGCAGCGCCGTTTTCGGTCCTCAAAAAGGCGCAGATCCTGCCATGATCCAGCAGATGGATCAGTGGCTTTCCTCCTATGCCGCACTCGCCGGAAAAAGCTTTCCGAAAACGAATCCCGCGCATGCAGGAGCCGGGGCTGCCGGCGGTCTTGGGTTTGCTTTTCTCACCTTTTTCCATGCCACTCTGGAATCCGGTGTAAACATCATTCTGGAAGAAACACATCTTTCCGACTATATAAAAAATGCAGATATTGTCATCACCGGAGAAGGCTGTCTGGATGGTCAGACCGTCATGGGGAAAGCGCCTGTCGGCGTTGCAAAGATTGCCAGAGAATTTCAAAAACCTGTGCTTGCATTTTCCGGCTGCGTGACAGAGGATGCAAAAGCCTGTCATGCAGCAGGAATTGATGCCTTTTTTCCGATTGTGCGGGGCGTTATTTCGCTTGAAGATGCCATGCAGACCGACCATGCAAAACAGAATATGACCGATACGGTGGAACAGGTATTTCGCATGCTTCGAACGTTTCAGAATATAAAATAATGAAGCAGATTGGTAAATCCCTGTTCGGTTGCATATTTCTCCAGCATTTTCTTCTGGTTTATGATACTGTTGCTGTCACCACTTTGCTCATCATCACGGACCTTTGCGGAATTTTCGTTACTGTTCAGAGGTAAACTTGTAACAAAAGAACCGATGGTATAGACTAATCGTAGTCAAAACCATCGGTTTTCTTATGCAAATATTTCTGCAATCTCGCGGAACAGATTGGCCTGCTCTTTTCTGCGCATCAAAACCAGCATGCTCATGCATTTACAGAGATGGTCGATGCTTGACGGACTCCGGAATGACACAGCCTGCGCCTGTTTTCTTTTATATTTTCTCAGCAGCCGTTCGGCTTCGTTATTCGTGGCAGGTACATTCTTGTTATGGAGGAAAAGAAGATGATCTTTCTTATACTTTTTCATCCTTTTGTACAGGTTGTATCCATCACGGTAGTATTTCCCAGGCGGCTCATAGTCGTATTCATCCCCATCTATGGACAGGATTGTTTTATAACGTTCTTCAAATTCGGAGACGGTCTGCGGATCTGGATCTTCTGATTCAGATAAACCATTCCGGTAATGGATCATTTCCTGTATCAGGGAATGCATCTGCCTGTTCCAGGAACGGTCTTTTTCGTTGTCCATGCTGTCTTTCAGATAACGCAGTACATGTGCAAGGCATTCCTGGTGGCCGGTTCCATACTTATAAAAGGTTACATCATGATCGTGGACCAGTGTCCCCTGATAGTCTTCAACGACCGTGCCCTTTATTCCATCGTGTCCCTTTTTGTCCCTGGCAAAATAGAGCACACCGCCATCCGGAACCGCACATACAAATACATACGAACTTTCCCCGTTTACACGGGCATTGGTACAGTCTGTATGCATGACAGGGGAAAGCAGCATGTCACGGAAAAGCTCTTTGCGCTGGGATTCTGTTTTTTCTGCAAATGACTGGCAGAGATTATTGATCATGCCTTTTGATATGTTTATTTTTCCATCTGTCAGATCAGACAAAAACCTGCGGCTTTTATCAATTGATGTACAGCAGCCATTATTCAGCAGAAACAGGAAAGCACGTAAATTTCCTCCATAGTTAACGTCATCAATGACTCCCTGTGGAAATGGTGCATGGATCCGTTCACCTGTTTTGGAATTATAGTGCACATCGGCATGATACCCGGTCACATGCACTTCTACGCTGATGTCGATTTTCTGCTTTGTAATGGTTTTCGATGTTTTCTTAAAGTCAGGGTCATGGAGTACTTCTTCGGGTGCAGGAAGATAGATTTCCCTTGTCGGGGTGAGTTTCTTTCTGCAGTGCCCCCTGTGTCCTGGCTGTCCACCGGGTTTCCTTCCTGTCTTTTCGCGGCTGTTGGATATTTTTTTGCGGGCGATAGATTTTGAAGACGGGATGGATGAGTTTTCATAGTTCCGGTTAATCTGTGCCGTCAGTTTCTGTACTTTTTGTTTTTCATCATCAAGCTCTGTCTTTACTTTGTAAAGTTCCCGTCTCTGGAAAGTTACTTTTTCAAGGGCAGTGTCGCGCTGTCTTTCTGCACGGATGGCCCTTTTTTCCATCATATCCGCCTTTTTTACTGCTTCGGCAACCATACGGTCGCATTCTTTTTGCAGCTGTTCAAAAATCTCAAACCATTGATTCCAAATCGTAATGGCATGGCTGTGTTCTTTTGCTACAGCTGCTTCCAGTTTTGCAATTCTGCGTTCCAGGGCACGCACCTGTGTAAGGTGCTGTTTTTCCATTCGGATATATTTTTCTCCCGATTGAAAGGCTGCAAGTTCTTCCTGTGCTTCTTTCAGCCTGTATTGAAGTACTGTAATGGTTTCAAAAGAATTTCCCATCCCCATGCCGCGTCCTTTCCTTAAATGTTTGTCAGATCATCAATGATTTTTTCTAATTCTGCATTATGTTCCTCAAGGGATTTGATCAATGAGGACTGGGTTTCAATGACCCTGTGCTGCAGTCCGTTTGTATGCTCAAGACTGCCTATAAGTTCTTCATATGCTTTGAGTTTGCTTTTATCATCTGCGTTCATTTGTGCCTCCTTAAGTATAGGATAAGTACAGCAAAAACAGGGACGAATGGGAAATCGGACGAATTCCGGGACTGGCAGAATGACGGTGGATAACCGGAAGAAAAATGAAAGAAGCAGGACTGGAAATCCGTATTCCAGCCATGTAAAAGCAGGAAAATATGCAGGTACTGTTTATAATTTCAAAAGAAAAAGCAGGATTCGGAAGTCGTTAACGAAACTTTCCATCCTGCTTGAGTTTATCCACAAATATATTTTTTTAAATTTCGTCAGTTTTTACAATGGTCTGAACAGTAACGCTATGGGCAGGCTCTCATATACTTCATCAGCATAAATATATACATCACACCTTCCTCTGTGATAGAATGTAAAAAACGGAGGAAAATACTATGTCAAAACGTTCAGATGAAATCAGAAACAAGTACATACAGAATCCACCTGAAGGCATGACTGCTGATGACATCCGCCACATGAGTGAGGATGATTTGCTTGATATGGATTACTTCTTAAATGAAGACGATGAGTTTGGTGAAGACTTTCCTGGAGCTGAAGGCTTCTATATCTTCTAAAACCTATCGTTTACTTGTCGTGCCCGCTAAATTGCGGGCCCTTTTCATATCTAGCTATCCCAAAGTTAGAACTTTCCTATAAATTAAAAAAGACGAAAAATAAACGATACAGATTTCTCTGTATCGTCCATTTTTCTTTTTTGATTAAATCAATGTAAAATCAAGCCGAGGCAGACTCCTGTCAAAATGATTTTTGCAGTTCTTTTCAAATCAGGTATCTCCTTCCTGCTATCTTTATACCAGATGGTACATGTAAACCGTTTATTCACTCAACGACATCCGATACAGGAATGCGGCTATTTCCGCTCTTGTACAGGCAGCATCCGGATTGAATCGTCCTTTGCTATTCGCTTGTGCGATACCCTTCTCTTTGGCCCACGCCACTGCCTGTGCGTAGTATTCATCAGAAGAAACATCTTTAAAAGCTGTCTCTTGCTCTGCTGCCGGTTTTCCTTGCGCACGCCATAGCATTGTGATCGCCTCGGCTCTCGTTATCGCAGCATTTGGTCTGCTGCCATCCGAAATTCCCTGGTTTTTAGCCCATGCACGTGCTTTGCTGTACCACTTCTTTCCACCTGTCAGATCTACGTCTTCCCATCGTGCGAGAATCGTCCATAGCCGTGCCCGGGTAATTTTTGCTTCCGGTGCAAAAGCCGTACTGCTCTTTCCATTCATCAGCCCGCGTGCACTTACAAAATCAATGGAATCCTTCGCCCAATGTTTTTTTGTATCCTTAAAGTTTTTCGCCTTATCTACGAGCTTCACTGTAGTGTCTTCGTCCACGATCAGCTGAACTCCATCTTTTGCAGCCACTGATTTCTTCACAATTTTCTCAGTGCCATCGGCATTGACAAGCACTGCGACTGTACCTACGGTCATATTTTTTACCGGAATCTTCACTTTCGTTTTCCCTGCACCCTCCGGTAGATTGATGGTCACAGTGGATGCAGCTTTTATATTTTTACCTGCCTTTACTTCAACCGGAAGTTTAACTGCTTCACCTGATTTTTCAGCATTTGCGATCGCCTTTTCACTAAGCTGCACTTCTGCTGTGATCATTCCTTTTTTACCGTTCACTATGGCAACAGTCGTTCCATCCGAATCCTTGATGTCCGGCGTAGTTGTTGCAGATGCATTTCCGTTAGCTGCGCCGCCTCCCGCGGTGGCACCTCCTGCTGCTGCACCGCCTCCTGACGAGGATCCGCCCCCTGCTGAAGATCCGCCTCCTGCTGAAGATCCGCCTCCTGCCGTGGAACCGCCTCCTGACGATGATCCACCTCCTGACGTTGTTCCTCCGCTGACATCCGCTTTTTTCGTTACGGTTACGGTAACACGATTACTGTCGGCCGCAAGATATTTCTCATTATCACCGGAATAATGAGCAGTAAATGTATAAGTACCAGCTTGATCGAGCCGGATCGTCTGAGCCTCCCCTGTGCCGGATATCGGCAGCGAAGGATCTGCCGTGTAAGTTACTCCGCTTAAATCCACACCAAATCCTGAGGTTTCGCTGACACTTAACATGACCTGTTCTCCTTCGGTCACTGTATCCGGGCTTGTCGCCAGCAGAATGACCGGAGCTTTCTTAACATTCGGTGACGGTGCGATATATTCACTCCATCTTGCATACAACACCGTATTGCTGCTATATACTCTTGTCAAATCAACTTTCTCACCACCTGTCGTATACCATCCGTCAAACACATATCCTTCACGGGCCGGTGCCGGAAGATCACCGAGTTTTCCATTGATTCCGGTCGTTTTTGTTGTATTTTCTCTTCCGTCATTATAACAAAAAGTAACTGTATAACTCTTTGCAGGCTCCGGTGCCGGCAAGATATCCTGACCTTTGTTTGGAAGCGTTCCTTCGTAAGCAAGAACAGTTCCCTGCTCATCCCTCACTGCATATCCGACCGTGTCACCGGTTCGCAGATCTGCATTGGACGGGATGGTATATAAGAGGGAACAATTTTTCAAACCGGAATTAAAATCGCTTCCATGATATTCCAACGTTCCCTTCGGGCGGAAATTGCCCTTTTCCGTCCAAAGCGGAATCTTGAACGTTTCTGACGCTGCTACAGGCTGACCATCAGCAGTAGCAATGGTTCCGTCAGCATGGTTTACCCATACCTGTAATGTCACCTGACTGAGCTTTGTATCGGAAAGGTTCTGCACGATTGTACGCAGCTCAATCTTCTGCCCCTTCATCTCTGTCGGTTGGAAAGTAATTTTATCTGCCCCTGTCAAAAGGCGTGTCTTTTTGTCTGCGTCAAATTTTGTATAACCCCAACCGGTTGCATCACTAAAATCTGAAAGCTTCGTATATGCATCTGTGCGCTTTGTCACTTCCGGTTCTGCCACATACAGATCCGGACCCTCTGTGACCAGCTGGCGCATCCGCTTATTTCCCTGCAGCTTACATACCTCGCAGAAACCATTCCAGGTCTGGCGCATCATACATTCACGGCTGGAATTATAAATCTTATCCGTATCATAATCTGTATGAGGAACACTGTATGTCTTCCGGAAGCCAAGCAGCTGTCTCCATTTTACCTGTTCAGGATCACTGATCCCCGTTCTGTTTAGCGAAGTTTTTTCAGACGCTTCTCCCATAAAAGATCCGCTGTTGTACTCGTCTCCAAGCCATAACAGACCATGACCAAGCTCATGCGTAAGCGTTTCGACTGCACGCTGGCTGTATGCAGGGCTGACAATATAATGGAATCCGTAATCAAGATCGTTGAATGCCCCGCCAAAATCATTTGCAGAATTGACCAGAAGTACGAACTGGCTGATGTAGTCATGTACATATTTATACTTTTCAAAATCCCAATCTACATTCGGATCTGCCTGCTGCGGAATATGGGCATCATGCACTTTCTCGATAAACGCCGGTCCGATACACCGTTCAAAAATATGGTTCTTCCACTGACTTCCATTCACGGATATATTCTTTCCCCATACATCGAAAAATGTACTGTCATATCCATCAATGGCACTGTACGTTTTATCCGATGCCGTACATAATGCATATACATTGAAGCGATCCTTGTACGTCTTATATGGCTCATACTGCATCGCGCCTTCCCATAACCGTTTGGCAGCTGCAACAAATTTTTGCTGCTCGCCTTTTGTGTAACCTTCACCGCAGATGACGACAACCATATTCTCATTATCGCTGCGCGTCTTCTGGATGACCTGGATAGGTATCGTGGCAGATTCGTATTTCTTGCTCTTGGAATAATTCGGTCCAAGATATAACTGTATACTCTTGTCAAGCGAAACATCCCACTCCTGCCCCGGTGTTGGTCCATCTCCGGAAACTGTAAAGTTCTCCTCCGGTTTATTTACGGCTGCACCGCGGTAAGGGGAATCAGCTGTACCGTCTCCACCAGTCACCTGATAATATTGCGTATCAAGATAAAACGCCGGACGGACACCATAAAAGCCTAAATACGGAGCGTTTCTGTCTATTCTTCCATCCGTCTCCACATAGCGCATATCGTGGTTGCAATCCGTCACCGGAGTCCGCAGCCAGTAAGGCCACCTCACGCCACCCTTATAAGCAATATGATAACTGTCTCCAAGCTGGCTGTTATTTTGATAGACTTTGTTTATCTGCTTTACATCCATTAAGAATACTTTATCCGTAACGTTCTCATAATAGGCCTGATCAAATCCGTTAGCGGCTGCTTCTATATTTGTGTCATAAGGCAGATCTGCCCCCTGGCCTTCGATCATTCCCGCATTATATTCCGGATGGGATACGATCGAACGCTGGGTTACCGTTTTAATCGCTGCGATCTCGTCCTCCTTAAAGCCGTTTAAAAAGCCTGCTGCCTGGTCATATGGATTCTCTCCTACAAAGCCACTCTTTGGAGGGTTTCCGCAAAGCCATTCTACCTTCCCGGCTTCCGCCTTGGAATTCAGCCAGGAACGCATATTGCTGTCACGCCATTGATTTGAGCCATATGTCCCACGCTTTAGGTTACGGCTGTGCGAACGCGTAGCGCTGTTTTCACTTGTTTTGGCATCATAAGCCATCGTTGCCAGCACCTGATCGGAGAGCATGAGCGGTCCCATCTCATCAACATCGACGCAGCGCCATAAGATTGGCTGCCCGTTATAGTTTCCCAGCCTGATATAGTCTCCGATGCTAATATTGCTTGTGCCAACACTGCTCGTCTCCTCTGCAGCTGCCTGTGTACTTGAAAATGGCAGCACCGACAATACCATACAAATACATAAAACAAGTGCTGTAAGCTGTTTTTTCATAAGTAGTATCCTCCCTTTCATCTGTTATGTATTCCCGTAAATAAATTTCCGCCGACTCTATAAAGCATTCTCTACCTTATCCCATGTGTGGGTCAGTTCAAATTGTGCCTGTGTCAAGTAAAAATAAGTCTATTTCACGGCAGCCTTCGCACCCTGATCCTGCACCGGATCATCCCAGGTCACATCAATATAGCGGTAGCTGCTTCCGTCTTTCACATAATTCCACGCATGTGATCCGCCACCGGCTTCACCCGGAACGGCGATCGAACAGATGCCGGCTTTTGCGGCAAGCAGGTTAAAAACACCTGCATAGCCCTGACATACCGCCTTTTTCTCAATCAGACAACCATATGCGGTATAGGCATCATCATATCCGTATCTGCGCGCGTTCTCATCGTAGACACAGTTTTTCACGAGATAATTGTGGATCGCACGCAGCTTCTGTTTGCGCGTCATTCCGTCCCTGATAATCCGGGGAATAATCGCGTTCGCCTTTGCATTCGCCTGTTTTATTTTACCCGTGATCTGCGCCGCACTCAGGTCATTACCTGCCCGGTAATCAAATGTTCCATCGGTACTCTTCCAGATGACCAGACTATAATTGTACTCCGGATGATGCTGCAATGCGAGTACAAATGTCTCGTAATACACCGCTCCGTCCGCACAATAGCTAGTGCTGTAATCACGCTTTTTCATCGCCTTAAGCACATGCTTATAGGCATCTTTTTCGGACTTGACGACTGTGATCTTTTTCGTAAACCGAAAAGATATGTCAAAGTTCCCTTTTTATTATACAGGAAGTCTCCTATAATGTCAAGCCCTAAATCACTGATTTTTCAGGCTTTTCTTTAAATATTTACCTCATAAAACAGAGCCACAAGTGTATGACAGTCATTGTATCTTGTACTGAATAGTTAGAAGAGGGTGCAGTTTATAAAGCGTCCCTTTGTTTTGCTTTATAAAGGCTATAAATCCTCTGTTAACTATGATGGTGAACCTTCCGTGTCTAATGGTATCGTGTACCAACTTCCTTCGTCCCACCTGCTCATACACCGAGTGCCCGCTAAGCTTTCTAACAGGGTCATTGCCCTACGGAGTGAACTACTGCAGGCTACAGCTCTTGTTTATATTTTGATTTTACTGACCTGCCCTTTCCGCAGGGTACGGATATTCCGTGGACGCTTCCCTTGTTTCGTTACCTGCTGGTCATTGTGCTGATGCAGTGCTTGTTGCACTCCATCGTTATCGGGTTTCTTTCCAGAACCCTGCCCGATTTCGGAATCATCCGCAACCCGGCAAGGCTCTGGAATAAATAATGCTGTCGATTGTCTTATGCTGCAATCGCTTCCTTCTTTTCCGGCCGCCTGATGTCCATCAGCATCTTCTTCGGATCATAGACCGTTCCCTTCTTCAGAATCGTATAAACGATTCTCAAAAGCTTGCAGGCTATCACAATCAGTGACTGCATCTTTTTCAGCGGATTGTCAGGGCGTGTCGTGTAGTACACATGGAGTTCTTTAACTTCCTCCGCATGAGCCACTGCTGACTTTGCCGCCTGGAATAACCAGTATCTGAGTCGATTGCGTCCTCTGTGACTGATTTTGGTCTCTCCCTTATGCTTTCCTGAGCTACATGCTACAAGACCTAATCCGCTTAATTTTTGTATTTCCTTAACATCATCAAATCTCGAAATGTCTCCCATCTCTGCAAGAATTCCGGAAAGAATATTTATTGTGTCAGGCACCATTGTTTTCAAACTGCATAACATCATCCGGCGGATTCAGAGCATACAAAAGTCCATACGGCGAGCTGTATTCCCATTTCACTGGGATACTGACAAGCGCCGGGTGGACATCCTGCCAACATTCCAGTATTAAGAGAACATTCCCGGTTTCTATACAGCGGTTAAATACAGACATATCATAATATTTATTGTGTCAGGCACCATTGTTTTTTCATTCTCGGCATTGGAAGAACTTCTGCATATCTTCTGGTGAAAGAAGAACATTTCAGTTCCATTCCTCTGCCAGCAGGAAGTCACGAATATTGCGGTGTTTGATTCCATCTCGGCTCATATCCAGTTCGTCCATCGTTACAACGTATTTCGGGAAATTGTCACGAACACCGGCAAACGCCCCAAACTCACGCTGGATGGTTTCCTCCGAGGCAAGTAGATAGGAAACCTGAACATACAGCTTTTTCCCATGATCTTCACATACGAAGTCAATCTCCTTGTCAGAGACTTTCCCAACAGTCACAGAATAACCACGGCGCAGCAGCTCCATGTAGACAACATTTTCAAGGACAAGGTTAATGTCCTTCATGTTGCCACCGTACACGGCTTCCCGGACACCATGATCTGCAACATAGTATTTCTCGTTGACGGTCAGGATTTTCTTTCCCTGGAGGTCTTGGCGCTTCACCTGATAAAACAGGAATGCGTCCGTGCAGGCTTTGATGTAGTTCAGTACCGTTTCTGGTGAAACGGAGCGCCCTTCACTTTTCAGATACTTGGAAATGGCTGTGGAAGAAAAGGTAGTGCCGATGTTGGAAGTTATATAAGCAATAATTCTCTCCAGCATATCCACATCACGGATATTGTTTCGCTTGATAATATCTTTCAGCTCTACGGAGTTGAACAAGTCCCGCAAATACTGACGACTGGCGGCATCGTCGTAGCGAAGGTTGCTCAAATAGGGCATTCCTCCCAGCGTCAGATATTTTGTAAAGCATTGTCTTTCGTCTGCACCTTCGTAAACGGTGTGATACAGCTCCATAAACTCTCTGAATGAAAACGGGTAAATCACGAACTCCACATACCGTCCGGCAAGATAAGTGGCAAGCTCACCGGAAAGCAGCTTGGCGTTGGAACCGGTAATGTATATATCACAATCCAGCTCCACCCGGAAAGAGTTGATACATTTTTCCCAATCAGCCACCTCTTGGATTTCGTCGAAGAACAGATAAACCTTGCCGCTGATTTCTTTTGTTCTGCGAAGGATTTCATCATGCAATGCAACAGCCGTACAAAGGTGTGCATTGCTCATGTTCTCAAAATTCAGGGAAATAAACTGTTCTGGTTGGACCCCGTTTTGGGCAAGTTCCTCTTGGATCAGGTTCAGCATGACAGATTTTCCACTACGGCGAATCCCTGTCAGAACCTTTATCAGCTCATTTCCGATAAAAGGACGAATACGGCTCATATAAATTTCTCGTTTAATCATGTAGACCAGCCTCCCTTCTGAAACTGTCTATATGGTACCACGGCTATAACTGATTTTCAATACCGCAAATCCAGTTTTATCAGATATAATTGATAAAATACGAATTTCGACACAATCAGGCAGTTATACCGAGCGAAGTTTGGCTATGCGTTTTTATTGTGTCAGGCACCATTGTTTCATATTGAAATATAGTGTCTCTGTGCATGTTCTATATACCTCTGATTATATAATATTCAATTTATATAATCTCTCAAATGCTTTTTTATCAAAGTCTGCTTCTGTAATATATAGCTTTCTATCGCTATCAATGTCATTCTAACTCAATAGTCATATCAATTATACAATTAAAAGCAAAGATGCTGCTAACTGAATAACAACATCTTTGCTTGTTTAGAATGGGGATTATAAAATTTTAATGATAGTATACTGTGACATAAATATTTTTTAATGTTGCTGCTGCAACAGTTCCCGTTGAATACCTTGTAGATTCAAATTGAACATAATAATTTCCAACAGGGCTTAAATTATAATTGCCAAAATCTGCAAAAGTAAGAGAACTATTCCAACTTTTGCTGTCTGTATATCTGTCAAATGTGCCATCTCCATTATCCTCATCTTTAGCAACAAATAATTCGATGTTTCCACTACTTCCACTACTTTTTGTGGATGTAACCACTATTTTACTGATTGTGGAGCCTGACGGAACAGATGTGCTGCTGATTGTAAAAGAACCAAGAGCGGAAGTTGCCACTGTATCATTTGTTCCAAAAAAGGAATTTAACATTCCAACAGAATGTCGTGATGATCCAGAAGTTAATGCTGTCGGAGTTATTTCAAATGTCATTGTTTTCTCCGTCTCCGAATAATTTTCCTGAGTTTCTGCCGCAAAAGCTGTGACATTCATTGTAAAAAGCATGACAACACATACAATAATAGAAAAAAACGTTTTCTCATAATGAATCTACCTCCATACTTTATGTAATCATCCCCATCTAAATATACTAAATTGAAAAATCAAATCTTCCACCGATTTTATTATCCTCTGGTTTGATAGAATTCCATTCAATATTTTTAATTTTATCCAAAAGTTCATCTTTTGAATTTGCTTGAACAGTAGCTTTTTTTACTTCAATTTGCTTTAATTGTTCCTTTTTCTTCGCCTCTTTCTTCTCCGCAGCTTTCTTTTCCTGAATTTTTTCAAGATATTCTTTCTGACTAGCTGATGTTTTTTCTAATTGAGCAAAGAATGTTGTAGTTCCATCACTATTAAAAGAAATACCAAACTTTGTTATTTTTGTATCAGTATCTGCACTGTTTTCTATTCCGTTTGTCTTACCAAATGCTCTTTCAAATCCAAACTGAGCATTGATTTCATCCGACATACGCAAAGCACCTTCAATACTATGCATCTTTTCAGCATAATATTTGGGATCGGATGCCATCTTCTCCATTTCTTCCTTTGAGAAAATAACCGTAAACTCTTTATCACTTTGTGCTAAAATATCTTTAGCATTATCACCATTTTCAAAATCTGCAACCATAAAGTCCATATCTGTTCTTGAGCCACGCATATCTTTAAGCATTTTTTGTGCCTCTTTACTTAGATTTTTTTCGGCTATACTTTCTGTCACATTTTTCTTGACCTTATCATTTTCTGTTGTTTTCGCTGTTTCTTTTTTCTTATCTACTGTACCTGCCTTGTAGGTATTCTGATAACTTCCATAAACAGTACCCGTTGTATTCACATTCATTGACATATCCTTTGTCCTCCTTCTCTGAATCCGTTCTTTATTATTTATTGTTTCTAATATTATATATCGGCTTTATTCCGAAAACTATAATCCTCCCTGTTATTTTTATCCCATGATTATTGAAAATCTAAAATTTGAAATTCACTCTTAAATCAGATTATGCATTAAATATTATTGCTATTGACAAACCACCTAAATATGAATTAAAAGATACTTCTTGCTCAACAGAAAAAAGCAGCCTATTGCAAGTTTATTGTGTCAGGCACCAATTGTTCCAGTTCCGCCTGGTGACATGTAATACAACCATCAGATATCAGGAGGAGAGTATACATGAACGTTGTTATTGCCATTGATTCTTTTAAAGGAAGCATGACTTCCCTTGAGGCCGGGGAGAGTGCCTCTGCCGGAATCCGGCGCATATATCCGGATGCAGATATCACCATCCGCCCACTTGCAGACGGTGGCGAAGGCACGGTGGAAGCTTTGACGCTTGGCTGTGGCGGCACACGCACACAGGTATGCGTAACCGGGCCTCTTGAAAAACCGGTGCTTTGCAGTTACGGCATTCTGGATGCTGGCAAAACTGCAGTCATCGAAATGTCCGGAGCTGCCGGAATTACACTCCTTTCCGAAACCGAACGGAATCCTTTGTATACAACAACCTACGGGGTTGGGGAAGTCATCAGAGACGCCATTTCCAGAGGCTGCAGACATTTTATTATAGGAATCGGCGGAAGTGCCACAAACGATGGAGGAATCGGTATGCTGCAGGCACTGGGATTTGACCTGCTGGATCAGGAAGGGGTTCCGGTACGTCATGGTGCTCTGGGCTTAAGGGATCTGGCTGTGATTTCAGACTCCCATGTACTGCCGGAACTGAAAGAGTGTACGTTTCGGATTGCCTGCGATGTGACAAATCCGCTCTGCGGTCCGCATGGATGCAGTGCCGTTTTCGGTCCGCAAAAAGGCGCAGATCCTGCCATGATCCAGCAGATGGACCAGTGGCTTTCCTCCTATGCCGCACTCGCCAGAAAAAGCTTTCCGGAAACGAATCCCGCGCATGCAGGAGCCGGGGCTGCCGGTGGCCTTGGGTTTGCTTTTCTCACCTTTTTCCATGCCACTCTGGAATCCGGTGTAAACATCATTCTGGAAGAAACACATCTTTCCGACTATATAAAAAATGCAGATATTGTCATCACCGGAGAAGGCTGTCTGGATGGTCAGACCGTCATGGGGAAAGCGCCTGTCGGCGTTGCAAAGATTGCCAGAGAATTTCAAAAACCTGTGCTTGCATTTTCCGGCTGCGTGACAGAGGATGCAAAAGCCTGTCATGCAGCAGGAATTGATGCCTTTTTTCCGATTGTGCGGGGCGTTATTTCGCTTGAAGATGCCATGCAGACCGACCATGCAAAACAGAATATGACCGATACGGTGGAACAGGTATTTCGCATGCTTCGAACGTTTCAGAATATAAAATAATGAAGCAGATTGGTAAATCCCTGTTCGGTTGCATATTTCTCCAGCATTTTCTTCTGGTTTATGATACTGTTACTGTCACCACTTTGCTCATCATCACGGGCCTTTGCAGAATTTCCTTTGCACTTATCAAGTATTATTTTGTTATGTCCCCATGGAATTCTAAAAATGCCCTCAACATATTCATCATTTAACCCTATAAACCGTAAAAGGAATAAGTCTTACCAAAGAGGGAATCTATCTTCTAAATAAGTTTAGACCTCTGGTGACGTAGTATCATCATGTATTAGATAAAGCTACAGAGCATTTCGAGAGTCAGCCCGTGAGTCGAGTAGACTAAGACCTCTCAATCTTAGCCCCTCACAGATCCGTACGTGCAGCTTTCCCGCATACGGCTCCTCATAGTAACATGCACTGCAGAGCCTTATGGCTCTGTTTGTGGAACATATATCAACGCTTTCTGCAGATATCACATCTGTACGGAAAAGTAAAGTAACCGAATGGATTGCATCCCAAGCCGGATTTATTCAGGCTTTACTCGGAAGTATCTGCTGGGAAAGTTGAGTAAATTTATTTAAAGTATCATTTGTCACAGTGCAAATTGATTTTTTACCATCTTTAAAATAGATGGTAATATTATTTTGCTGATATTGGACGTAATCTGCTTTTTTCTACTTTTCCACCAGCTCCAGGCAGTCTCCATAGTGCCTCTGCAATGACTTTAAGTCCATAATCATCACATAAAATACTCTGCCATTGTGCACTGAATCCACTATCCTGCCATGGTCGAGCACTGAAATATATGTGCCATCCGCCTTTCTCATATGAAAGAAACTATAATCATTTACGTTTCCTCCGTCAATCTGCGACCATATGCTTTTTTGACAGCTTTCCTGTTCATCCCGGCGTATCAGATTGCGAAAGCTCTTACCTGTATATGCAAGCAGCTCATCCATGTTTTTACAGCCTGTAAGCCGAAGCAGCTCATTGTTTGCAAGCAGGATCTCATCATTTTCTTTATCTGCCCTGTAAACAATGAACGCTCCCGGCATATTGTCAATAATATCCTTCACGGCAAATCCAAGCTTCGCACGGCTCTTTATACGCTCACCCTCACGGTATGCCATGCAGCCGTTCTTCCCACGCATTTTCACCTCATAAAGTGCCTTGTCCGCACAACTCATAAGCTGTGAACAGTCATCAGCAAAAACAGGGGACTCCGCAAAGCCCAGTGAAATGGTAAATGTATGCGCTTCACCTTTACAATAAAATTTCCTGGTTTCTTCTGTAAACTTCTTAAGAAAAGGCTTAACCTCCACTACCGTGCAATCCGGCATGAAAATGCTAAACTCATCGCCTCCGTTTCTGCCTAATATAACATCCTTTGAAAAATATTGCTTCATGCTCTCTGCAAGCTTCTGCAGTGCACCATCACCTGCCGCATGTCCATACATGTCGTTTACCAGCTTGAAATCGTCAATATCAAGCATCGCCATAACACAGTGCTTTTGCGGATTCTGTCTCATATATTGCTCAACCTGCTCATCAAAGCCGTGCCTGTTGTAGATACCGGTCAGTGCATCAGTCACAGCAAGTCTCTTGAAATTCTTCCTGTTTTCATTGATGAAAATCAACGCTGCTGTAAGCCCAGTCAAAAGCAGGACTATAATTACACCTCCAATAAACATGTATATCAGGTAGTTATTATTGTAAAACCCACTCTTGGGTAAAATCTCAAGCCTCCACTTGTCTCCATACACGTCGAAGTCATATATCACCGGATCGTTCAACTCTTTCTTTGAACCGTAAACCCACTCATACGTATCATCCCACGGCGAAGCACACTTCTGCAGACTGTACTTATATCCAAAATTGGAAAGAGCCTCTACAGAATCAGAAAAAATTTCCGGAACCTTCAGTATAACAATTGTGAAGCCCCAAAAGCTCTTTTTACCATTTTCATCCTCCAAATAAACCGGATTGCGCACTGCTATACCATATCCGCCCTGCTTCAGCTCCAATGGTCCCTGCATAATTACAGTGTCATTATCCCTCGCATAGCGCGCAATCTCTCCCCTGTCACTATCATTTATCAGATCTATCTTGCCGGATTCATTCACATCCTCTGGATATATTTCAGTCACAACTCCATTCGGTGCTATCTGTATACTCTGAATCGAATCGTCCATCATATTTGCTGCAATATCATAAAACTTATTTATATTTCCATCACCACTTATGACAACCTGCTTTAAGGTATCGGTAACTCCTATTCCCTCCATAAGCTCGCCATATATACGCTCCGTATATGTCATCGCATTGAGCTTTGCATTTGTCCTGTTCTGCTGTTCCTGACCCTCACCGACTACATATATCGTACCGATTAACGCACACATACCCAATATAAATACCACTGCTGGAACAATGAATCTCTTTTTTAGCTTTTTCATTTGTATCACTTCCTAAAATCAATGCCTATCTGTTCCATATGATTTAATTATTTTGCTTGAAAATCAAGTGTTTATACCAGATTTTCCGGTGGGAAAGTTGAGATTGTAATATTTTAGTTCCTCACGTTTCTTTATGAATAGTGCAAAACAGATATTTTCTGACTGCGAAAAGTCCTGCGATCGCTCCCACACCGAGAATCGTTTCTGTTGCCGACAAATGTTCCACAATCATTTGTCTGGATATTGCAAACAACAGGATCTCTATGATTGTCTCCGATGTGTGGGTACAGAGCATTTTTACAAACTCAATCCCGATCGCCAGCGTCATCGCACTTTCCAGATAGTACATGACGTCTATCTGCCGCGACCACACCTGCGGCACACTCTGTACGATGAGCCTCACGCTCAGCGCAACGACCACCAGCAGCAAAAATTCTGACAATACCAGTTCCACATAGGAAGTCATTTTCTGCATGATTGTTTGCAATGTCATTTTCATATTCTATCCTCGATGTGTCCGGTCTTTACTATTTTATAAATCCGACCTGTTTGCTGATCTGTTCTACCTGTTCATCTTTTTTCTTGTTGTATTCGACCTTTTTCTCCTCAAAATAGTTTCTGCCGTATGAATCAATCGATACGATCAGCGGTCCGAACTCCTTCACATGGCTATGCCACAAAGTCTCTGGCATCCCCAGATCTTTCCATTGCGCCTCAACGATCTCCTCAACCTCAGCTGCTGCCACAACGGCATTTCCCGCTGGAAACACACAATGGATCGCACCAAAATCCTTGCAGGCGCGCTCGGTATTTTCCTTCATGCCGCCTTTTCCGACGATCACACGCACACCAGTTGTCTGTACGAATTCATACTCAAATTTTTCCATTCTCATGGATGTGGTCGGTCCGACAGATACCATCTCATATTTCTCATCTCCCAGTGGGCGGATGATCGGACCCGCATGTAGTATCGCTGCATCACGCACATCTACAGGAATCTCTCTGCCTTCCTCCACTACGCGGCGATGTGCCACATCACGACAGGTTGTGATGTCGCCTGTCAGGTATACAATATCTCCAATATGGATATCCTTCAGATCCTCTGCCGAAATCGGTGTAAATAGAATTTTCTTTCCATCTCTCATCTCTACTGCCATCGTTGCTTACTCCCTTCCTTATTCGTTCTCTGCCTTGTACTCAAAGCCTGTATGTGTGTCTACGGTAAAATTAAGGTCTTTATCAAATACGATATGTCCTCTGCGGTGACTCCAGCAGCCGACATTTACAGCAACACCGATCGCAGACGGATGACGGGCGGTATTCTCGATATTGACACCCATCACAGAGTAGTTTCCACCCATACCCTGCGGTCCGAGTCCGATCGCATTGATACCGTTCTCCAATAATTCTTCCATTTTGGCTGCGTTCGCATTATCGTTGTGAGAGCCTACCGGACGCATGAGCGCCTTCTTGGAATTAAGTGCCGCAGTCTCTACCGATGTACCAACACCGACGCCGACTAACAATGGCGGACATGCATTTAATCCATAGGTAGTCATGCGGTCTAAGACAAATTTGGTCACTCCTTCATAGCCTTCACCCGGCATGAGCACAGTCGCATTGCCGGGCAATGTACAGCCGCCGCCTGCCATATAAGTATAGATCTCACATTGATCGGAATTCGGTACGATGTCCCACCATACAGTAGGGGTTCCCTTTCCGACATTTTTTCCGGTATTGTACTCATCAAAAGTCTCTACGGAGTTGTGGCGCAGCGGTGTCGCAAACGTTGCTTTCACGACTGCTTCCTTCAGCAGCACCTCCAAATCATCAATCAATGGAAATTTTGTTCCGCATTTTACCCAGAACTGTAAAACGCCGGTATCCTGGCACGATGGGCGATCCAGCTTGATTGCCAGCTCCTGATTGCGGAACATCGTATCGTAAATGACTGTTGCCATCGGACTGTCCTCTTGAGCACGCAGCTCCTCTAACTTTGCAATCACATCATCCGGCAGCTTTTTTGCCGTAAATCCTACAAACTGAGCCATGATATCGGTCAGCTTCTGTACCTGTACTTCATGAGACATATCTTTTTCCTCCTAAATTATATATATCTTCTGTACTGCCCAGCGCCGGTCAATGATGCCCATAGGCGCTAAGCAGCGAATGATCCATGCATTTTGGTTACATTTTTATGATAGCTGTATCTCTTGTTACGCATTACGGATAGAACGGAAATGCAATCGGCAGAATAATCATACTGATCACCGTCGCTATCACAATCAGCGGTAATCCCGACTTTACATAATCGATAAACTTATAGTTTCCTGCTCCGACAACCATCGTGTTTGCAGGCATACCGATCGGCGTTACATATGCGCAGGAGCCGCCAATCACACATGCCATCAGCACAGCTCTCGGATCTGCGCCCATTCCCTGTGCGATGGATAGACAAATCGGTGCCATCAGTGCAGTCGTTGCTGTGTTGGACATGAAATTCGTCATCACACAGCACAACAGGAATACAACCAGAGTGAAAAATACCGGCGACGGATGATCTCCAAGCGCTCCGATTACCTTGTCTGCGATCAATTCTCCCGCTCCTGTCATCTCAAGTGCCTTTGCGAGTGAAAGCGTGCCGCCAAACAGGAAGATCGTTTTCAGATCAATCGATTTCAATGCGTCTTTTTCGGAAATCACACCGGTAAGAATGAGCAGCAGTGCACCCACACAGCCTGTGATACACAGCTTCACACCGATCTGTTCCTCAAAAATCATCCCCATCAGTGTCGCGATGAGAATCACGAGTGATAATACTTTTTTCCATTTCGGCACACTGCCAAAATCCTGTGTTTCATCAAAAATGGAATCGTCCTCTTCGGTATCGTGATTCGGCAGTATCCGAAAACCAATCGTCGCATAAAACAGGATACCGGCAATCAGAATCGGCAATCCCACAACTGCATATTCAAAAAAGCCAAAGGACAAACCGAGCGGCTCTAAAGCTGACTGTGCGATCATATTCCCCGGAGCCCCGATCAGTGACAGATTTCCACCCATCGCTGCGGCAAAGACGAGCGGCATCAGCAGACGTGATCTCTTGTAGCCGGACTTTGCGGCGATACCGATCACAACCGGAATCAGTACAGCTGCCGTTCCTGTATTTGACAAAAATCCACTCATGACTCCAACGATCACCATGATTGCTACGATCAATCCTCGCTCACTCTTGGCAAATTTTGTCACCAAGCTTCCGATTTCATTGGCCATCCCGGTTTCGAACAGCGCTCCTCCGACGATGAACATCGCAACAAACAGTATTACATTACTATTGATAAATCCGCTGAAAGCATCATTTACATTCAGCACGCCGGTGATGACTAATCCGATACACACAATCATCGATGTCACCGCCAACGGTATTTTTTCTGTGACAAACATCACAACGGCAAATGCCAGAAAAATTAATGTTATAGTTGTTGGACTCATAGAACCTCCTCATAGGTAACTTCTTTGATAACTGCGCAGTTCTCTTTGTTGATACTATATTACCTTAATTTTAGCATAATGTACATTTCATATAATTGACATCAGCATAGTTTTTCCCTATACTAAAAATATCAAAAATCCAACGAAACGGAGAAGCAGTATGACGCTCACACAACTTGAATATTTCTGCGCTGTCTGCAGATATCACAGCATCACTCGCGCCGCCGAAGCTCTTTTTGTCTCACAGCCGACGATCTCCACATCGATCCGGGATCTGGAAAAAGAATTCAATCTTCGACTTTTTACACATGGAAGAAACCGGATCACGCTCACAAATGATGGCGAGGCGTTTTATCAGAAAGCCGAACATATTTTGAAACAAACGCATGAACTATATGCGGATTTCGCAGGCATGCAGGAAAGCAGACATCCACTGCGCATCGGTATCCCACCGATGATCAGTACCGTATTTTTCCCACGGATTACCGATCTGTTTGAACAGCAGTACAATATTCCGATCCAATTGTTTGAATACGGTTCAATTCGAGCCCGTACTCTACTCGACGCGGAGCAGATCGACGTTGCAGTTGTCAACATGGATTTTTATAATCTGGATAAATATAACAACTATGTGATGATGGAGGACCGCTATGTCTACTGCGTTTCCAAAACGCATCGCTATGCAGATAAACATGAGATTACTACAGATATGCTCAAGGATGAATCCATCATCCTGTTTAATACAGATTCGGTACAGACGCAGACCGTAACTACCCGCCTGCGTTCCGCCGGCATCACACCGAGAGTCCGTATGTATTGTAGCCAATTGGCTACCGTACTGAATTATGCCCGCGGTGGTAATTGCGGTGCATTCCTCTACTCGTCAATCGCCGTCAACCCGCGGGACTTCGTGGAGATTCCGGTTACCCCGGAGATTACGAGCAAATTTGGCATTATCTGGAAAAAGGGCGTCTTTGTGCCCGACCAGCTCTCCAAATTTGTGACATTTGTCAAGAGCTATGACATGTCACCATATCTGCCGCAGTTTTAGCGGCAGATAACGGCATCCCTGTCATACAGATCCACTTTCCCCGCACCTCTTTCATGTAAAAATAATTGTGGAATCCTCCTATAAACTTGACTTTTCTTATTTCACCAGCATCTCATAAGTAACCCCGTACTTTTTGGCAATCTCGCTTGCATAGGATTTTCCCTCCGGAGGCGCCACTTCAATCTGATAGGAGCGCTCTGTCCCCTTCATGTGCACGATCATGGAAAACGCTTTCCCCTCTGTGTTCTCTGCCTTCTGCTGCTCTTCATTCATTTCCTCCACATCAAATGCCGGCACTCTCATCATATTCCCGATTAAAGCTACCATAATCTTTCAAAAAGCTGATACGCCCAAGTATTTCCATAAGGTCATCACGCATTTTTTTCTGTCGAAGGACATCCTCGAAAATATCACAACGGTACTGTGTCACCGCCGGATCTGCATACATACGCGCCATCACGTTTTGGATGTAGTTCTGCTCCCGCTCCTTTGCTGACAGCTTTTTGCAGAGCTGATCCATTCCCAGATCATGCATAGTCACATCACTTAAGGTCCGGTATCGTGCATTGATATCCGGGTATAATAAACTGTATTTTTTCTGGTTCATAAGCTTGTCCCCTCTTTCTGATCTAATATGCAATTTTAAATTCTCTGCAGCCCCTTGAATACACCATTACTGTCTTTGCGACCATTTGAACCCCTGAACGGACTAAGGTGCTTCGCACCTTTTTCATGCAAAAAATAATCATTGAATCATCCCTATAAACTGGAATTAAGATTTCATATATTCCAAGGAATTTAATAATTGTTATATTTTATTATCAAATATCTCTCAATCCCTTGAAAACACTAAGTTTATCGCAGGTGAGCTTTCCCTTAGACTTTCCCTTATGTTATATCTTCCCATATGGATTTATGGACTCTGATAAGGGAAAATACAAGGGTGCAGGACATCCAGTGGATGTCCGCTTTGCACCGACCGTAGCGAAGCGAAGACAAAGAAAATCCTATAAAACAGTATAACACAAAATAAAAACGACATGGTGAACTGATTGAAATGCTTCTATATTTTTATTGATTTAAAGGAGACGCAACATGAATACCATTTACGCCGAATACAACATGTACCACAACAGCATTGACATTTATACAATATCCATTCTTATTTCATCAATAATACTTTTATCTCTTAACTTATGAATTTCAGTTCGTGTGATAAAAAACACAATTCCTATCAAAACAAATATACCACCAAATAATGTCGCCCACGGAATATGATACAATACCGGGAAAGCCTTCCGAATGGATAAATTAATTAAAAATGGAATTGCAATTCCAAGTATCACTCCCGGAACAAGTGCATTTAAAACGCAAAAAATACTTTCACTATATAACATCCTGCAAAGTGATTTATTTGTCATTCCAACACTCTTTAACACTGCAAACTCACGGCTTCTGATTCTGATATTTGTCGTCAGCGTACTAATTACACTTATAAATCCCATGAGAACAAGCAGGATAACAAAACCATACATCACAATTTCAGCAAGCACTATAGCTATATTGAGCATTTTAATCATAGCATCTGTACGGGCAATTCTCACGGTATATCCTTGCTCTACATAAGAATCTTCTGCTACAATCGGAAAATATTCATCCATGACACTTCTGGCATATTCTGTATAATCATCTTCATCTGATGGCACACTAAACCAGTCAAAATACCTCGCATCCGCATCAGGTACGACTATTCTGACCGGATATGGTCTCATTTCCCCAAAACCATATTCCTTTAAATCGGACTGTTCTAAAATACCTCCAATTGTAAGTGTGTTCTTCTCATTGGCTGCGTTTATCAGGGAAATCTGTGTCACATCATCTTTAAAAGGTTTTATCGACACATACTCTCCATTGTCATTATATTGGTAAGTGTTCAGCAAAAGGATACTTCCATATTCTGTGCCTGCCCTGTCACACAGTTTTTTATAGAGTTTTTCATCAACGGACACGATTTCTGTCCTTGTTTCCCCATTATCATCAGAAAATTTTGGAACCTGCAGCATATCCTCTGTTAATGTATTTTTATCTAATAGCGCATTGTAGGTAAAAGTATCTGCTCCAACACCATATACGTCTATCCCGTACTTTTCCAGCTTTTGTGTGATTTCATTATATTGGTCTGATGTAACAGGTCGGCTGATTTTTCTCTCTTCTTTCCCTGTTTTCGCATTTACCCCGGTATCATAATTGGAGCAATAATCCACCCTCATTTCTTTTGATTTTGGTGTTATCCATTCTTGGAATTCCTTTGCCTGACCGGATAATCCTCCGGTTAACAGAAAAAGTAAAATCCCAAGTGACAATGCACGTATCGTTGCCTTATAGCCGTATTTGTTTCTTTTCATGTTTTTATAGGCAATTGCAGACTCACATCCAAATATTTTTTGGATAACGCTGTCTTTTACTTGGATCTCTTTCAAAGCTGTACCTGCTCCAATCCCTTTTACACACTGGATCGCAGTAAATTTACCAACCTTTTTAGCTGGTCTGTATGCAGAGAATAATACAATGCAAAACGAAAATACACCTGCAAACAAATATGTCCACACAGATATATGAAAGGGCAGGGAAAAAGTAAAAGGTCTCATAATAATTTCTTTTGCAGCATCATTGATATCGGAAATAAAATGTCCTGTAAATTTTACACTAATATAACCAAGTATAGTTCCTGCAATGAGTCCAAGCGGGATGGCTGTCAGACTAAGCCATAAACTCTCATAGATAACACTTGCCCTTATCTGTCTGCTTGTTGCACCAACACATTTTAAAATACCAAACTCCTGAATCCGCTTATTGGCACTAGCAGAAAATATATTGGATATTACAGTAATCGACATTGCTGCAATAAGAAAACCTAAAAGCAGCGCCGGTATTGCAAGCATGAGCGAATATGCTCCTCCATATTCTCCATAATCCGAACCAAGGAAATCCGTAAGCATCTTATTTGCGCTTGTCACAAAGCACATTACAGTTGTAATAAGTGATGTTGCAAGTGCGATTGCAAAAATTCCTGCAATCGTTCTTTTTTTATTTACTTTCATCTGGCTTAAGGCGAGTTGTGCTGTTATTTTCATTACTTCATCACCTCGTCTTTTATGATTTTTCCATCTCCGATCGTGATGATTCGGTTCGCTTGCAGTGCTATCTTTTCGTCATGTGTGACAAGAAGAATCGTCTGCTTATATTTCTGATTGGTGAACTTCAAAATGTCCAGAATCTCTCTGCTTGTTTTACTATCAAGATTTCCGGTTGGCTCATCTGCAAGAATAAATGCCGGCTCGTTTATAAGTGCCCTTCCTATGGATACTCTTTGCTGCTGACCTCCTGACATTTGACCCGGCAGATGTTTTGCCCTTTTCTCAAGACCCAGCATATTCACAATCTCAGAAAGCCGTTCCTTATTCTCTTTTCTTCCATCTAATTTCCATGGCAGCGCAATATTTTCCTCCGCAGTAAGAGTGGGTATCAGATTATAAAACTGATAAACAATTCCCAGATTTCTTCTTCGGAAAATTGCAAGTTCATCCTCACTCATTGCTTGTATCTCATTTCCATCAATGATAATAGAACCGCTTGTTGGATAATCAATTCCGCCAATCATATTCATAAGTGTCGATTTTCCGGAACCGGATGCTCCGATGATTGCAACAAATTCTCCTCTTTCTACCGAAAAAGACACATGATCAAGCGCAATCACTTCCGATTCGCCTTCACCATATTTCTTTGTTAATTCCTTTACTTCTAAAACAGCCATTGTAGTCCTCCTTTTTCGAATACCATCCTAGCAATGCAAAATGACTGTTCCGTGACAAAAGAATTTATTATTGTGACAATTTTGTCACTTAGAAACAATTCACTTAAAAAATTTTAAAATAAAAGTCGTTCCCTCTCCCCTGCCTCCAAAATCAACATCAATGTCGCCACCCTGTCCTTTCAGAATAGAGAGTGCAAGCGGCATTCCGATTCCAAATCCATTTTCATTGGTAGAATTTTCAAACCTTTTAAAAAGAGCAGCATACTCAGTTTTGTCCATTCCCATACCGCTGTCCCTGACCGAAATCCAGCTATACATGGGATTTTCTCCGCTGTCGATCTCAATCACACTTCCATCCGGTGAATATTCGATCGCATTTTTGACAATGTTTGTGAGTGCTTCTGTGGTCCAGCGTTTATCACAATGTATGATGCAATCCTGTTTCAGCTCTATGGTCAGATTGTGGATATCCAAAAGGATTGCCACCGATGGTTTTACCGCCTCTAAGAGTTCTGACGTGTGGATGTCATTTTTGATAAAATCAATTGCATGGGCATCAAGCTTTGCCATCTTAAGAAGTGCCCCTACAAGCCACTCCATTTTATTTAACGAAACCTGTATGTTATGAACGAACTCTGTCCGTTTTTCCGGCTCTGCCTCCTCCAATAAATCCGCCATAATCATCATGGAAGTAATCGGTGTTTTTAACTGATGGGAAATATCTGCCATATAGTCAGAGAGACTGTCTCTTTCTGTCTCAACTGCCTTTATCTGTTCATTTTTCGTGTTCACAAGAGCATAAATATCATTTTTTAATATGTTAAAAGAGCCTTCCTTATTCTCCCGAATATCCAGTTCCTCACCGGAACTATAGCCTTTCACAAATTCCGACAACTGTTCTATCTCTTTTTTCTTAATCCACACGATATCCCATCCCTCTCACAGTCTCAATGTGTATTGCCTCTCCAAGTTTCTCCCGCAGCCGTTTCACATAAACGGTAAGTGTATTATCCTCAACAAAGTTGCCGTCTGCGTCCCATATTTTGTCAAGAATCTGCTGCCTTGTCAAAAGTAAGCCTTTATTACTCGCAAAAATAAGCAGTAACCGATATTCCAATGCTGTAAGTTCTATGCTTTTATCATTCACATAAACCTTTGCCTCATCTGTATGGATGGCTGCATGCCCCATATAGATTATGTTATCCTTCTCTCCATTTTTGATATTGACAGATAAAATGCGCCGAACTCTCGCCAAAAGTTCTCGAATTCTGAAAGGTTTTACAATATAATCCTGTGCTCCTTCATCAAATGCCCTCACAATTGTATTTTCATCATCCACAACTGTCAGGAAAATCACAGATGTAGCATTATTTTTGAATATCTCACTTACATCAAATCCAGTTCCATCCGGAAGCTGCATATCTATAATTGCCAGGTCAAAATTATAATGTTCAATTAAACTTCTGGCATCTTTTATACGTGTGGCATGATTTGTTTCATACCCTTCTGACTCAAGTGCATACAAAATTCCCGAAGCAATCATTGTGTCATCTTCCAACAAAAGTATTCTGCTCATGAATTATAGTCCTTTCGTTATCGTTAATACTTTCATTTTGTTACCACCTCTTCATGTTCTTCTCAAACTTAGCAATATATGCCTCTTTAAGCTCTTGCTCACTAATTCCATAACATAGGAGAACATCATTATAATACATGAGCACATCTGCCATCTCCTCAACAAGATGCTGTCGTAAATCTACATCCTCAACAGACTTTTGGTCCCCATTTTTCTTAATAATGTCAATGACTTCTCCCACTTCGCCAAGCATCCACAGCAGTTTATGCTTACCAGCTTCTGGGCTGATTGCTTCCCACTTATCCTTATATTTTTCCTGTAACGCCTGCTGCATTGCAAGCATATCCTTTATCGTAAAATTGCTCATAGTTACCTCCATATTATGAAGCAGTCCATTGATATGCAATTCTCGCTGTTCCATTTTTTACATATATGGTACCGCATTTAGTAAAACCATTCTTTTCAATCAGCCTCTGCATGGTTTTGTTATCCGCATGAGTATCTACCCTGATATTTGAAGAAATATTTTTACAATAATCTAAAGCACACGAAAATAGACCATGCGCCTGACCATCACCTGCAAGCCTGTGAATCGTCAGATACGGTCCTTCATTCAGCCAATTACCGCCCTCGATATGCTTATAAGTAGGCTCAGCACCATCGAACAATGCAAATACCCCATGGATTCCATTCTCGTCATATATTAGCTTACATACATTCTGGTCAATATCAGATTTTATCAGGTCTGCATCCGGATAAAAATGCCCCCACTGAGTAGGGTTTCCTGACTCTATCATGTAATCCTGCGCATATCTGTAAATTTTCATGATTTGTTCTAAGTCTGCTATTTCTGCATTTCTCACGTTCAGCATGTCTTTTATTTACCTCAATCCTTTTTTCCTTATGTCATCCAGTTCCTCTGCTGTTAAGCACTCAGCCTCATAAAGCCTTAAATATTCTTTAGATACATCTGAGTCAAAAATCAGCACATCATCCGAATTAATCGTAACATCAACGCCACTGCGATACAGTTTTCCAATCGGATGCTCGGACATATCTGAAATCCTTCCAAGTAAAACATTACTTGTCGGCGTGATATTTAATCGGATTTTATTATCCACCAAAAATCGGATTACTGATTCGTCACTAGCTGCCGCTATGCCATGCTGCACTTCGTCAAGCTCTAGTTCTTCCACCGCTGTTCTTATATCTTTAGCAGTTCCCCATTCTCCGACATGTGCTTTCAGCCTTAAGCCTTCCTTTTTTGCCCGACGATAAATCCCTTTAAAATTTTCAATAGGCTGGGCTAATTCATCACCATACAAATCAATAGAATAAAAATTCTTATTACCCCAAAAATGAGATAAACAATCTTCCAAATAATCGATAGGACAATGTCGTGATAGTCCGATTTGCAGCCTCAATTCTATATCTGGAGCAATTTCTTTCTGGGCGCTTGTAAAAGCATCAACCAGCTCATCAATATCATTGTTAAAAAATTCACCTAAGCCCCAAACATCCTCACCGATTTCAAGCACCGTGACTCCGTCCTCTTTGGCTTGTTGGAAAGCTGCCTTGATTAAGAGCTTTCTCATCTCGGTGCTGTTAAAGTACTGACCAATATATTTTTGGCTCCACGCTTCCATCTCATCCATTGAGGACATGGGATGCGTTATGGGTTCAATCCTTTTATCGGTTGCCTGATATAGGAAGCTCCTGCTGCCACCAAGCACAAAATGATTGTGCAGGTCTGCCTTTGGGTGTTTTCTTAATTCTTCTAAATTTCTTTGTTTTAGTGCATCTGTAAAATTATTCATATCTCCACCATTTCCGCATTTTTTATTTATACAGTTCCTTCAATTCAATTAATATCCGATTCTCCTCTTCCTCACAGGCGAATCCTGACTTTGAAAAAAATCCGTACTTATAACACTCCAAGCCGGTTTGCTCTACCTGACGTATTTCATTTCGAACGACGTTCTCTGTTACAGGTTCTTTTCTGAATTTGGCTTCATAGAAAATATATCCCCTGTCATCCAAGGTAACAATATCAAACTCCCCATTCTTTTTTTCTATTGGGTCATCATAATAGTATTTTCCTATTTTTTCAAAAACTTCGTCCATCAGACCTTTCCTGTTTTTTCTAATCAGATACTGTTTGCAAATCCTCTCAAAGCTTTTGGGAACATACTTTGTTTCAAAATCCTCTGCAATATATCTATCATAAAATACATCAGAATCCATAATATTCATTCTCGACATATTTCTGAAAATGTATTTGTAGTAAAACAAAGACAAATTGTCCGAAATGAAATATCCCGATTTTTTCTTATTGTTTTCATCGTTAATAGGAGCTTCTTTTGAGACAACATCCATACGCATCAGCTTGTCAAGAATATCAACTAATGCCGGTCCACTGGAAACATTTGACTGGTCAAGAATATCCTTGTATCTGGAAAATCCTTTTGCAAGTGCTTCAAAGACCTCATTTGCATTTGTAATTTTTGATATTTCTGAATTGAGATACATAGATACCTCATTTTCCAGCCTAGCTCCCGGAGACGCAATAAGCTCTATAATATTTTCCCGTACACTTTTTTGACCATCAATCAATCGGTTATAATATGGAATTCCCCCGAACACACTGAACAATCTTACCTTATCCTCTTCTGTAAATTCAGGATAAAACAATGCGGATTCATAGTAATCCATTGGTTTCAAATTTAGGGTCAAATCAATTCTGCCGTATAAGGGATTCTGTTTTTCCAAAAGAGCTTTCATTGTATCTACATAAGAACCACATACAATAAACTTCATATTAGAAGTATCTTTATAATGGTCTATGAGAGATTGTAAAATACTGTCAAGTCCCTTTGCATTTTCCCGTAAATACGGATATTCATCCAGGACAAGAATCATCGGTTCTTTTTCTGACATTTTAAAAAGGAATTGCAGCAAGGCTTCAATATTCTCAAATGCCGGTTTGGGAAAATCAAAGATTTCAGCGATAAGCTCTGCTAAACTATCCACATTATTGCGTTCCGTAGTCTGCTTACATTCATAGTAAATACTTTTTATGTCTGTTTCTTTTAGTGCCTGCTTAATAAGCTCGCTTTTGCCAATTCTCCTCCTGCCATAAATCAAAGAAATCATCTGACCGTCTGAAAGAAACATCCTATGCAGTTTTTTTCTTTCGTTTTCTCTTCCATAGAACATACTCAATATCCTCCAAGCCTCAAAATATGAGATGATATATATAGTATAGTGAGAGTATATGCAGATGTCAATTTTTATTCGGTTGCAGTCGAGTCAACCGTAACCGAATTAAATTTATAAAATAACGACCAACCGAACCTACTACCGGCAGCTTCTCCCCTTCAATCACCCAATGCCATTAAGCCAGTTGTTCGAAGTTTTGTTCGATAGCTCAGTTGTTGTCA